>ERZ778025.62-NODE-62-length-375850-cov-14.132767_pt1 | contig 375850 bp, 327 predicted proteins | sample MGYA00375755_ERZ778025 | MGnify/ENA primary metagenome ERZ778025 (study PRJEB29350, sample SAMN05389825) | bioreactor metagenome | isolation source: Thiocyanate bioreactor | place: South Africa: University of Cape Town | collected 2014-03-17 ...
GAACCGCAAGCACCGAACGAACCGCAAGCACCGAACGAACCGCAAGCACCGAACGAACCGCAAGCACCGAACGGACCGCGAACAACGAACGGACCGCGAGCGACAGGAACCGAGAGCGAGACCGCTCTCAGCGCAACGCCGCCGGGAAACGACGACAGGATCACCGTAGGAACCCTCCGCGGCGGAAGACGCGCAGGATGAGCTCGTCGAAGGGGGTGTTCACGTCCGCGCGAATGTACGGCACCTGCTTCGAGGTGCAGAAGCGATCGATCTCGTCGAGGTAGCTCCGGTACGCGGACTCGAAGCGCTCGAGCACCTTCGCGGTCACGGTGACCTCGCGCTCGTCGCCCGTCTCGCAGTCGTAGAGGAGGACGTCGCCTGCGAGCTTCGGCTTGGCTTCCTCCTCGTCGACGACGTGCACGACGAACGGGTCGAACTTGTTGTAGCGGAGCACGTTGATGCCGCGCTCGAAGCCGTGAGGGTCGTAGAGATCGCTCGCGAGGACGACGAGACCGCGGCGCTTGTTCTGCGCCACGAACGCCTTGATCGCGTCCTCCAGGTTGGTCCGGCCCTCGGGCTCGAGCTCCTCGAGGAACCGGAAGACCTTGAAGATGCGCGCCTTGCCTCGCGTCGCGGGCATGCGATCGAGCACCTTGTCGGTCGTGGAGACGATGCTCACGCGATCGAGGTTCGCGAGCCCGACGTACGCGAGCGCCGCCGCAACGCGCTTGGCATAGCGGAGCTTCTTCGCGTCGCCGAAGCCCATCGACGAGCTCGCATCGACGATGAAGTAGATGGCGAGGTCCTCTTCCTCCTCATAGAGGCGGAGGAGGAGCCGATCGAAGCGCTGGAAGACGTTCCAATCGAGGTAGCGGAAGTCGTCGCCCGGCTGGTAGTCGCGGTGATCGGCGAACTCGACGCCCGAGCCGCTCTTCTTCGTGCGCCGCTCGGCGCGCATACGGCCGGCGAACACGCGCTTCGAGACGAGCGCGAGGTAGTCGAGCTTGCGCTGGAACTCGTCGTCGAAGAGCGCGTCGCTCGACTTCTTCGCTACCGCCGGTCCCCGCCGCCCGAGGACGGCGTCAAGAAAGCCCACGCGTCTCCTCCCCACGGCCGCGTGGGGTTCCCTGCGCCTCCGAGCGACCCGCGCCCGGCTTCGTCTCCGGGAGCGCCTTCAGGATCGCGTCGAGGACCTCGTCGGTCTTCACGCCTTCGGCTTCGCCCTCGAAGTTGAGGAGCGTGCGATGGCGGAGCGCGGGGAGCGCGACGGCGCGGACGTCGTCGATGCTGGCGGCGAAGCGCCCCTCGAAGAGCGACCGGATCTTGGCGGCGAGGAGCACCGACTGCGCGCCGCGGGGCGAAGCGCCGAAGCGGACGAAGCGCTTGCACATGTCCGGTGCGTCGGGCCCGTCGGGGTGCGTCGCCTGGACGACGCGGATGGCGTAGTCCTGCACGTGCCTGGCGACCGGCACGCGGCGAACCAGCGACTGCATCCGGAGGATGTCGTCGCGGTGCAGCACCGCCGCACGACCGGGGCGAGCCTCTCCCGTCGTGAGATCGAGGATGGCGTGGAGCTCCTCGCGGTTCGGGAACGGTACGTGGAGCTTCATGAAGAAGCGATCGAGCTGCGCTTCGGGAAGCGGATAGGTACCTTCCGACTCGAGCGGGTTCTGCGTCGCGAGGACGACGAACGGCTCCTCGAGCGAGTGGGTGCGACGACCGACGGTGACGCGATGCTCCTGCATCGCCTCGAGGAGCGCCGACTGCGTCTTCGGCGTGGCGCGGTTGATCTCGTCGGCGAGGACGATGTTCGCGAAGATCGGTCCCTTGCGGAACTCGAACACCCTTCCCCCCGCCTGCGTCTCGTCGATGACGGTGGTGCCGAGGATGTCGGCGGGCATCAGGTCGGGCGTGAACTGCACGCGCGAGAACGCGAGGCTCAGCGCCTCGGCCAGCGTGCGGACGAGCATCGTCTTGCCGAGCCCCGGGACGCCTTCGAGGAGCGCGTGGCCACCGGCGAGGAGACACATCAGCACGCCGTCGATGACCGGCTCGTTGCCGACGATCGTCTTGCCAATCTCCGTCTTCAGCGTCGCGATCGAAACGCGAAACTGATCGACCTCGGCGCGCACCGCGCCCGCGTCAACGCTCTCAGCCATGGTGTGTCAGTGCCTTCGGTGGTTGGGGATCGCAATGCTCGAGGACCGAGCGGGTGAAACTCGAAGCGGGTCGTCGGGGCGACCTCTGCGGGTGGTTGTCGGGGCGCAGCCCAAAGCTTGCCGCGGACAGCGGCACCACGCGCGTGCGGGATCGGGAGGCGGGCTTCGCGCTCACGGGTCCGCCGGTGGCGCGGGCGGCTTCGCGGCTCCGCTCCCGTCGTCGCGTGGGCGGATGAGCTGGAAGTAGCGGCGCACGTAGAAGCGATAGCCGCCGGGGATCTCGTCCTTCTCGAGGGCCTCTTCCGCGACCGTGTGGTACTCGCGGTAGACCTTGTTGTAGCCCTTCGAGGCAAAGCCGCGCTCGGCGGCGCCGAGGATCACCTCGCTGCGTGAGCCACCCTGCCCGGTCTCGTTGCCCTGGACCTGCGTGTCCTGTGTGCCGCCCTTCAGGTTGGTGGCCTGCTTGCCCTGCACGTTCTCGTCGTGGCCGGTGCCCCAGCCTTGTCCCTGCTGGCCCTGACCGCCGCCGCCGCTCTGGCCCTGGCCGCCCTGCCCCTGGCCCTTGGTCAGCATCAGGATCTTCTCGCCGTTCGGACCGAGGATCCACGTCTCGCCTTGGCCTTGGCCTTGGCCTTGGCCTTGGCCCTGGCCTTGCCCCTGACCCTGGCCCTGCTGCCCCTGGCCCTGGCCGTTGCCCGCCTGCTGACCCTGACCTTGCTGGCCCTGGCCCTGCTGACCCTGACCTTGCTGGCCCTGGCCCTGTTGACCGCCCTGCCCGGGTTGCCCCTGCCCTTGTGCGCGCTGCTGGAAGACGCGAAGCCGCTGCATCTGCCCGGCGCCACCCTGTGACTGCTGGCGCATCATCTCGCGGAGCTCCTGGAGCTTCTGCCGGAGCTGCTCCTTCTCCTCCTGCGTCATCTCCTGCTTCGCCATGCGGTTGATGTCCTGCGCGGCGCTCTCGAGATCGTTCGCGGAGAGGCCGAGGTCCTTCATCAGGTCCTCGGCGGCCTTCTGCAAATCGCGGTCGAGCCGCTCGAGCTCGCGCTGCGTCTTCTGCTGCTGCTCGTGCTCGCGATCCAGCCGCTCGAGCTCGCGCTCCTTCTTCTGGAGGAGGCTCTTCTCCTGTTCGTTCGCCCCCGCGTCGCCCATCTTCTGCTTCTGCTTGAGGAGGTCCTGCTTCAGCTCCTCGCGCTTCTGCGCGAGTGACTCGGCGCGCTTCGCCTGCTCCTCGCTCGCCTTCTTCATCGCCTCGCGCAGCTTCTCGAGCTGCTGCTTGTCGATGCCGCCCTTGGCCTGGTCTTCCCGGAGCTTCTTCGCGAGGTCCTTGAGCGCCTTCTCGGCGGCCTCGAGGTTCTTGTCCGAGAGCGCCTCGCCCGTGGGCTTCGACAGCTCGCTCTTTTTCAGCTCCTCGCCCATCTTCTTGAGGGCCTCTTCGAGCGCCTTCGCGTCGGCCTCGCGGCCTTGGAGGAGCTTGTCCTCGAGCTGCTGCATGCGCCGGAAGGCCTCGGTCCGATCGAGGCGCTTGTTCGCGAGGTCTTCGATGAGCTGGTTGAACTCCTGGGTCGCGGCCTTCGCCTCGTCGGTCTGGAGGCGCTGGTCGATCTCGCGGAGGAACTCGCGCATCGCGTCGAGATCGTCCTGCGTCACGTCGACGGCGTCGATCGTCCTCGCGATGGCGATCGGCTCGTGGCGACGTACCTCGAACGCGAGGATCGCAACGATGGCGACGCTCATGGCGACGAGGAAAGGCCACTCGCGCGGCGACTGCATCGGGACGGCGCGCCTCGGGTCGACACGCTGCGCGTGCTCGAGGGCATCGTCGATGGCCGCCAGCATGAACGGCGTGCGCTCTTCGCTCTTCAGCTCACCGAACGAGAGCGCGCTCGAGAGGCGATCGGCGAGACCGTGGAAGCGATCGAGAGCGACGGCCCCCGCGCGGCGCGGGAGCCGGCGGGCATACGCGATGCTTGCGGCGACGAAGACCTGGAGCGTCGAGAGGGCGAGCCCGATCCGGCAGACCTGCTCCGAGATGACGCCGACCTTGCGAAGGACGAGGAGCACCGCGACGGCCACGAGACCGCCCGCGACCGCCTTCGCCGCCCAGAGGATCGCGCGACGTATGCGGAGACGTCGTTCGGCCCTCCGAGCCGGCCGCTCGATCGAGTCGAGCGACGGCACGCGCGTCGGCATCGGGGGTTCAGCGACGGCTTCCGAGGTCATCCTGGTCTCTCTCCAAGCTTCTCTCTCTCGACTCTCGTGTCAGCCCCTGAACCTCGGTTTTGACATCTCGGCCACGGCCGTCTTCATGTGACGTGGGACCCCTCACAAAGTTCCCTTCGGGGTAAGGAGATCGAACGACAAAACGCTCGGTGGCGCAGCGTCCTTACATCGTAGCAGGGATCCCGGACCCCTGGAGGCCACCTCACCAGAGGCCATACGCCGCCGGTGGGGTGCTTCATTCCCCGCTCGGCTGTAGCGGGGCGCGGCGTGCCGACCGCAGCTGCGACAACTCAGCCGTCGCGACGCACACGAGCACGGCGCGCTCCGGCCCCCCACGCGACGTGCCAAGAGGCCACGTGCCAGGAGGGAAGCGATTCGGCAGAGACCGAACCGCATCGAACCTGGGTTAGTATCCCGCCCCCGTGGCCGTCCTGCCGGAGCTACCAAAGGTCGCGCTCGAAGTCGTCGCCGATCGGTCCGACACGCGCGAAGGATTCCTGAACCTCGAACGCTACGAGCTCGCCGTCATCGACGCCGCGGGACGGAGCCGTCCTTTCCGCTACGACATGGTCGTGCGGCGCGCGCTCGACGCGTCGATCATGGTCGCGCACCACCTCGACGCGTCCGGAGAGCCGTGCGTCTACCTGAGGAGCTCCATACGGCCGCCGATCGCCTTCCGGCGCGTGGAGCCGAAGGTGGCGGCCGTGCTCTGGGAGGTGCCGGCGGGTCTGATCGAGCCCGGCGAAGCTCCCGCCGTGGCGGCCGCGCGCGAGCTGGAGGAGGAGCTCGGCTTCACCGCTCTCCCCGACCAGATGCAACCGCTCGGCCCGAACACCTTCCCTGCTCCCGCCGTCGTCGGCGAGATCCACTTCTTCTTCCACGTTCGCGTCGATCCGAAGACGAGGATGGAGCCGGGCGGCGACGGCTCGCCGCTCGAGGAGGCCGCTCGAATCGTCAGCGTCCCGCTCTCGCGCGCCCTCGCCGCGTGCAAGGCCGGCGAGGTCGCCGACGCGAAGTCCGAGCTCGCGCTCCGCCGCCTCGCCGAGATCCTCTGAGATGGCCAGACGGAGGAAGCCGCGCGTTGCCGTCGTCGTCAAACGCACGTCGTATCGAAAGTTCATCCTCGAAGTCCACGACCCGCTGATCGCTCGCCTCCTGCGTCGCCGCGATCCCACCGTCGGCCGCCTGAAGCAGTCGCACGAGGATCACGAGTCGACCACGCGCGAGGTCGAGGATGCGCTCGACGAGCTGGGCGCCGAGATCGTGTTCCGTGGCGGCCCGCGCGCGCGCGTCCCCCCGCGTGTCGATCTCGTCATCACGGTAGGCGGTGACGGCACCCTCCTCGCTGCTTCACACATGCTCGGCGACGGGATCCCGCTGCTCGGCATCAACAGCGCCCCCGGGCACTCCGTCGGCTTCTTCTGTGGCGCGACGAAGGGTACGGTGAAGAAGACGATCGAGCGCGCCCTCGCGGGCGATCTCTCGACGACCGAGCTCACACGCATGCGCGTCGAGCTCAATGGGAAGGTCCTCCACGCCCGCGTGCTCAACGAGGCGTTGTTCTGCCACTCCTCTCCCGCCGCGACGTCGCGCTACATCCTCGGGCTCCGGTCCGGACAAGAGGAGCAGCGCTCGAGCGGGCTATGGGTCGGCCCGGCCGCGGGCTCGACGGCGGCGCAGCGAAGTGCCGGTGGAAAGGTGCTTCCTCTCGAGTCGGAGCGCATCCAGTACGTCGTCCGCGAGCCGTACACCCCGGCCGGCGGTCGCTTTCGCTATGCGCGTGGCCTCGTCGAGCCCGGTGAGGAGCTCGTTCTCCGCAGCAAGATGCGCGAGGCGAAGGTCTTCCTCGACGGGCATCGCATCGTCCACTCCGTGACGATGGGCGACGTCCTCACGATGCGCCGGAGCGACGAGTCGCTGACCGTCCTCGGGATCGCGCGAAAGCGCCGAGTCTGACACCGACACGCGCCGCCCCGAGGGACAGCCTACCTGCGCGAGGGGCGGCAGCGTATACTCGAGCTATGGTCGTTCGCCGACGCGGCGTCCCAGCGATGGTGACGCTCGGCCTCATCACCCTCCTCGTTGCATGCGCGTCGACGTACGGCGAGGCCACCGGTGACGACGCGGGAACGTCGCCCCCGAACGAGGACGCCTCGCCTTCCGAGCGCGATGCAGCGAACGCGGCGGACACGGCGAAGCCACCGGATGCTCCGACCGACGACGATGGCGGCGCACTGGAGGACTGTCCTCCGTGCTCCGGAGGTACCTGCGTGGCAGCCGGGTGCAAGGGTAGCGCGACCGCGAACAGCTGCAGCAAGCCGTTCGACATCACGGAGTCGACCAGCGTGCTCGCCTTCGTGTGCCCCGAGGCGTCGACGATCGACTTCTCGCAGGCCTGCGTCCCTGGCGGGGCGACGAAGGGGGTCCACGTCGCCGCCTTCCGGATGGGAATGTCGAGCGGTCCGAACAAGAGCTGGGAGGTGACCCTGCCCATGGTCGCCGGGTCGAATACGTTCGTCGCGCAGGGGACGACGTGTCAGGGGATCACGAACTGCAGTGGAGGGACGAGCGCGCCGAACGCCGTCAACTTCGCTGGCACCCCCACCGTCTTGATCGGCACGACGAACCCTTTGACGACGTGCCAGTCGATCGCGATCGACTTCACGATGAAGTGACCCCCGCGCTCGAGGCGCGTGAACGCTTCACGGCCCTCGACGCGAAGCCGCGCGATCGCTTCACGCCTCGGCTCCAGACACTCGCAGCTGACGCCGGCAATAGCGCACGGCACGGCGCGATCTACCGCTCACTCGCCGGCGTCGACGAGGACGCAGCGGCTTTCGCGGCAGCCCGCCTTTGCCGGAGCCGGCGCCACGCATGGCGGGAGCGGACACGTGCATCGCTGCCCGATTCCGCTGAGGCCCTGGTCGAACGACGTGGCGCGCGACGTCAGCATCGGCCGCGGCGTGCTCGGACACGCGCAGTAGTCGCCCGCGAAGCGCACGGTGCATTCGTCGTCGCTCGTGCACCCGGGACCGCCGCTGCTCGCGTTCTCGGTCGCGGCGTTGTCCTCGATCGTGACCGTCTCGACGGCACACGCGTCACCGTTCGCGGGCGCGCGGCCGGACGCCTGACGGGTCGCCTCGCCGTCGAAGCCGCCATCGAGCTGATCGAGCGGCCCACCTCCCCGACATGCGATCTCGAGGAGGCCGCCGGCGACGAGGACGATGAGCGGCATGGTGAGCGCAGCGCGCGCCTTACGATTCATGAGTGCCCTCCAGCAAGCGAGCGATGAGAACGCAGCGTCGGGGCCGAGACCCCAGCTCAGTCATTCTGACCATCCACGCGCCTCTGCGCTCTCGCGTTGTCTCCGTCCTGCGTCGCTGCCAGCGTGCCGCGCGCCTGCGTGCCCTCGCTCCGCGCGACGACGCGTCGTTCGCTCGAGACCGGCACGCGCGTAGCTCGAGCATGTGTCGCGGGCGCGCGAGCCGAGCGATCCCGGCGCGCTGCGATGCGGAGTACGAGTACAGTGGCCGCATGACGCTTGCCGCGGTCCTCTCTCGCTCCGCTTGGATTCCGCTCGTCGCGCTCACCACGCTCTCCGCGTGCTCGGGCAGCGCCGCCGGCCGGTACGCACAGGCTCCCGCAATGACGATCAACGCGACGAAGAGCTACGCGGCGACGATGGTGACCTCGAAGGGGACGATCGAGCTGTCGCTCGACGCCAAGGCCGCTCCGAGCACGGTCAACAACTTCGTCTTCCTCGCGCGAGACAAGTTCTACGACGGGCTCACCTTTCATCGGGTCGAGCCGGGCTTCGTCATCCAGGGCGGCGACCCGAGCGGCAACGGTACGGGTGGGCCCGGCTACACGATCCCCGACGAAGCGAGCGGCCTGAAGCACATCGACGGAGCGCTCGCGATGGCGAAGTCGACCACGCCGAACTCCGCCGGCAGCCAGTTCTACATCACGCTCGGACCGCAGGCGGACCTCGACGGGCGCTACACCGTCTTCGGCGCCGTCACGAGCGGCAAGGACGTGGCGAGCAAGATCGCCGTCGGCGACAAGATCACGAGCGTCACCATCACCGAGCAGTGATCCGCGGCCCCCTCGCACGGGTGAACGGCGCCGCGGACAGTTCGAGACTCGCGGCGCGCGATCGCGACGCGCTGCGGTCGACGACGAGCACCTCGCGGCCACCACCCCGCGGCGCAAGCGTGGCTCGTTGGCGGTTCGGATCGAGGCCATGTCGCGGTTCGCGACGACGGCAGCATGTCCTCGCTGCACCTCGACCACGCCGGGGACGCGCACGCTCGTGCTTCGAGCGTGCCGGCGGCTCGGCGCAGCGCTCGCGCCGGATGAGTCGCGGCCGGTATCGGCGTTGCACGCGTCCCGCCGATGCCCGCAGGTGCCCGTCACGATCGTGAGCTCATCGGCAACCTCGTGCGGCGGATTCACGAGTCCGATGCGATCGAGCGCGCCGGCGAGTTGCTCGGCGCCCTCGCCGCTCCCGCGTTCGCGTTGAGCAGCGCGCTCCGACGGGCACGCACGTTCCACCCGCGCGGCGACTGCGCCGACGCCGACGTATCGGTCGCAGACAACGTCCCTCGAGCGCACCGCGCGCTGGCGGAGCGCCTTGCTGGGAACGCGTTCGTTCGCTTCTCCGACGCGCTCACGAAGAAGCGGGCGCGCTGGCCCGACGTCCTCGGCTGCGCGATCCGCTTCGGCGGCGAGGTCGACGATCCCGCGGTCGAGGGCGACCAGGACTTGCTCCTCGCGACCATCAAGCGTCCCTGGACGATGCCGTTCTCGCCGTTCACCACGAAGGTGCACGACTACCTCGCGAACGACTACTTCGCGGTCTCGCCCTTCTCCATCGTCGCGCCCAGAACGATCGCCGATGGGTCGAAGGCGCCGCGGGTCTACTTCCGCCTGCGTCCTGGGTCGAAGGAGCCGGGCGGGGTGATCACGATCGACATGTCGACGGGACCGATCTCGGCCCTTCGCGCATCGACGCCGCGAACGCGACGGAGCCCCGCCGAGCAGCGCCGCCGCCGGTTCGAGCGCGCGATCGCGAACGGCTCGGCGGTCTTCACGCTCGGCATCTCGAACGGGCCATGGGGTCCCTTCGCGCCGCTCGTACGCATCCAGCTCGTGAGCGTCCGCCTCACCGATCCCGCGAGCCTCCGCTTCGATCCGTTCCGGAGCGGACGCGGGATCGAGCCGCAAGGCTTCGTCCACGCGCTCCGCCGGAGCGTCTACGGCGCCAGCCAGCGTGCGCGGAGCGTGAAGGAGCGCTCCCCGTCGAGGGTCCCGCCGCCGGCGCCCGTTCGCTGAGCCGCGCAGAGCGGACCCGCGCGGCGAGACCGACGCGTCGGCGCGGCCATGGCGGTGCTCACTTGCATTGACCTCCGATTCACGCCCGCCTGTTGGGCGAGCGGGCGTGAATCTCCGGTCAAAGCCTGCTCGTGTGAGCTGACCGCTTCGACCTTTCAGGAGCGGCGCAACTGAGTTGCGCCTTAGTTCGGACCGCCCGGACCGGGCTCCTTGACCGTCTTGCAGCCGAGGATGATCTTGACCTTGCCCTCGGGGTCCGCCTTCAGCGTGTCGCACGAGGTGCCGTGCAGGATGACCTTCGTCGGCGCGTTCGGGTCGTCGTAGGTCCAGCCGTTGGCCGAGTCCTGCTTGATCTGCGAGGTAGTGCCGGCGCCGGACGTGTACTCGACGTTGACCTTGGCCGGATCGACGTTGCCGGACGAGAAGTCGAGCGTGAGCTCGCAGCTCGAAACGGTGTCGCGGATCTTGTTCACCGCCGCGAGGAAGTCCGCCTGGATCTGCTGCGCGGTCTTCGAGCCGGGCGTGATCTGGAAGTGACAGGGCGTGCCCGTCATGTTCGTGTCACTCCAGGTCGGGTTGCAGCCCGCCGGCGCCGTCCCGCCTTTCACGGCGAGATCGCCGACGAAGAGCTCGTCGTAGACCGTGCTCGCGTTCGCGTTCACATCGCCGACGCCGACCGCGAAGGTGAGCACCGAGGGCGTGCCGGAGAGCGCCGACGACGCTGCATTGAGGCACGCCTGCCTTCCGTCGCTGGGGATGCCGTCGGTCATGACGACGAGGACGTATTTGCCACCGGGCTTGACCGGCGCGGCCGGGGAGTAGGCCTTCAGGATCGGCAGCTGGCCGTTCATCGAAGCCGCCAGCGGTGTGCCTCCGGTCGGGAAGACCGGCGGCAAGAGCCGAGTCTTGAGCGCCGTTGCGTGCGCGGCGTCGACGAACGAGATCGGGACGTCGGCCTGGTTCGCGGGCTTCGTCGCGTTGCTCGAGAAGAGATACATGCCGACGGCGAGGTTCGGATCCGGCTTGGCCGCGAGGTCGTCGGCGAAGGCGGAGAGCGCGCCTCGGATCGCGATCCACTTCTTGCCGGTCTGACCCACCGGGTTGCTCGGCCGGGTCGGCGCGAGCGGATCGGCCTCGCGCTCGCCCGCGACGAACACGCTTCCGTCATAGCCATCCATGCTGCCGGACCCGTCGACGACGAGGAGCATGTAGACGGGGACGCGGGTCGCCTCGGCGCTCGCCGTCGCGCAGCTGCCGCCGTCGCCGTCGTCGTCGTCGTCGTCGCTGCCGCCGCCCCCGGAGTCGGGGGAGTTGGGGTCGAAGCCGCTGCTCGACGAGGCGCCGCTGCTACCGCTGCTCGACGAGGTGCCCTCGTTGAACGTGGAGCCGGAGGTGCTACCGCACCCCTGGCCGAGGGCGGTCATGGCGGCAAAGACGACACAGCTCGAGACGAAGGTAATGTGCTTCATGCAGTCCTCTCCAACGACGCACGCGCCGCAAGCCCCCGGCCGCCTCTCGATGCCCCGACTCCTGCACCAAGACGCAAACGTACCGTAGCATCACCCGACGCTCGGCGTGGGAGCGAAGCGCGCGTCGGGACGGTGCCATTCCGGCGGCGTCGCCTCACCGGATCGTCGCGACACCAGTCACCGGACCGGTCGGCCCCGCGATGCGGGCGGCCTCCCCGGCGGATGCGCGGGCCTCGGTTCGTGAAGCAACGTCCTTTTCCCGTGTATGTTCACCGGGTGGGACAACGGAGCTCGACGGAGACGCTGTTCGGGATCGTCGCCGCCTTCCTCGAACGGCGGACATGGACGCAGGCGGAGCTGGCGCGGAAGCTCGAGACCCGTGTGGAGACGGTCCGCCGCCAGCTCGGCGAGCTCTCGGCCGCCGGGCTGAAGCTCGAACGGGAGGAAGAGCACCCGCACGTCTATTGGAGCGTCCCCAAGAACTGGATCCCCGGGGCCCTAGCCTTCAGCGCCGACGAGGCCCGTGACCTCCTGCGCCTCATCTCTCGCGCGCCGCGCGGGTCGCTCCGCGAGCGGGTGGTCGAGATGACGCTCTCCCGCCTCGCCAGCCTCGGCCGCGCGAGCAGCGGCTTCGATCCCGAAGCCGTCCGTCCTGCCGGGATCACCGCCGACGAGGAGCGGTGGCTCTCGCTCATCGAGGACGCGACCGCCGCGAAGGTGGCGCTGCAGATGCGCTACTTCTCCGCGAGCCGGCGCCACGAATCGAAACGCTACGCATCGGTGCAGCGGGTCGAGGTCGGCGGCCGCCCGCAGTTCGTCGCGGTCTGCCATCGAGCAAACGAGCTTCGCCGCTTTCGCGTGAGCAACGTATCCGAGGCCAGACTCGCCCACGAAGAGCCATTCCGCGGCGTCTCCGCGACGGAGCTCGCGAAGTTCGATCGTGAGAGCTTCGCCGGCTACCACGACGTCGGACCGGCCGTGCGCTGCACGTTCTTCGTCCGTGATCCGGAGGCGGCGTGGGTCGAGAAGAACCTCCCCGACGAACGCATCGAGCAGGAACACGTACGTGAGGGCGGGCTCCGCTTCTCGATCGAGACGACGGGCGTGGCGGCCCTCGCCCGCTTCGTCGCGGGCCTCGGCGAGGTCGCACGTCCCGAGACGCCGGAGCTCGCGGCGGAGGTCCGGACGATCGCACGCGCCGCCCTCGCGAACGCCTCCGGCACCGACGACGATCCGGCGCCTCCGCGCGCCGCGCGCCCAGCGCGCACCAAGTCTCGTCGTTGAACGACGTACCGCACGAGAGTCGACCGCGGCGCACGCTCAACGCGCATGCGCAGCGAAGACCCGACGTGCACGCTCGGCGATCTCGTTCCGGAGCGCCAGCGGAGCGAGCACCTCGACCTCGTCGCCGTGACCGAGGAGCAATCGTCGCGTCAGGGAGGAGTCGTCGACCGCGGCGGCGACGATGACGAAGAGCGGGTCCTTCGCGTCGCCGGAGACCCGCGCGCCGCGCGCCCCGAGCCGCCCGGCGACGAGCTCGAGCGCCGTCCTGCGCACGCGGAGCGAGATGTCGATACCGGACTTGTTCACCTCGTCGGTCCGCGTGCCCGTCACGCTGCGATGCGGCGCCGGCACGTCGAACGCGGGCTCCGCGTCCTCGGACCATCGCCAGCCATACGGACGCGCACGCTCGTCGGCGACGATGGGGAAGACCTCCGCGAGCTCGATGAGGTCCCGCTGGATCGTGCGCCGATGGACCTCGATCCCGCGCTCGCGGAGGCGAGACTCGATCGCGCCCGTGTCGATGCGCCGAGGTGACCTCGGCAGCATCGTCAGTACATGCCATTGGCGCAGGGTCGTGGCGCTCATGCTGAACACGTACGGTGTCGCGCCGTGCGAAGCGCTCACGCTGTTGGACGTCGCTGCTTGCGCGTTCAGTCGATCACCGGCGCCGATCGTTCCATGCTGTCGCACGAGCAGACGTGCGCGACGGGAGCGGGCGCACGCGCCCGTCACGTCGTCTCGGGGACCTGCTCCGGAGGCTCGCCCGACGCGACGCGCGGCGCGCGGAGGAACCAGCTCGCGACGAGCGACGCGATCAGGAGCACGAAGCCGAGCACGACGGCGATCGCCCCCCACTCGAGCAGCGAGCGCGGCGCGGGGACGAGGCGCGCCTGCACGACGAAATGAGCCATCGACATCGCGAGCAGCGCCATCGCGATGCGGGCTCCGGCCTTCCATGTCGCGAGCACGACGGCCACGGTCGCGAGCAGGTCCAGCCCGAGGACGTGTGCCGGCCAGGGACCACCCGACCATCCGAAGGTCCAGAGCGAGAGGTAGAGAGCCGCTCCAGCGCCGATGAGCAGCCGCCGCCTCGCCGCGGCGAGGGCCTCGGTCGACCCGGCAGACACCATCGCCGGCGCGTCCACTTCCATGGGCGTCTCCGATCCACGGACGCGATACGGCATCGCCGGCACCGACGGCCTCGCGACTGCGCGACCGCGGTCACGCCGTGCATGCGTGAATGCCTCGAGCGTCGACCTCGAAGCGCGGAGGACGAGGGCGACGGCGGCGACGAACGCCGTCACCGAGAACGCGCCGGGCAGCTTCAGGCCGACGACGAGGAGCGTCGCCATGACGACACACCAGACGCGGACCTCGCTCCGGATCCATCGCACGCCCAACAGCGGCGCGACGGCCGCGAGCGCGGCGATCGAGAGACGCGACTGCGTCGACCAGAAGAGGACGTGGAGCGCGAGGAGCAGCGCCGAGAGGAGCCACGCGGCCGTGACTGCGCGACGGAGGACGGTCTGGCCCCACGCATCGAGCTCGACGAGGCTCGTCACCGCGCCGGGCCGATAGAGCGAGACGCCTCCGACGAGCCAGAGCACCACCATCGCGTTGGCGCTGCGAGCGTCCGTCCCGTGGAGCCAGTGCGGGAGGACTGCGAGGCCGAGCGCGCCGAGCGTGAGCGTCGCGACGGCCGAGCGCGCGAGGCGGATCTTCATCGCCCACGCGAGCGCGTGGAGCTTGGCGACGAACAGCACGAGCCAACCGCCCGCCGCCCATACACCTGCTGCGCCGAGGCTCTTGCACGTCTCGGTGTGCAGTGTGAGGTCGTACTGATAGAGCACGGTGAGAAGCGCCAGCATGACGGCGGGACGGCGATGGCCGATGCGCGTCAAGAATGCAGCGCCGCCGATCAGCGCAACCGCGTAGAGCTCGGCGATCGCCGCGACCCCGATCTCGCTGCCAGACCCGCTGCCCTGCGCCAGGCCGCGCGAGATCAGGATGATCCCGCCGAGGACCAACGACGCGCTGAAAAGGTAGAGCGGGTTGTACTCGACGAACCACCGATGAAGCAGGCGCCGCCAGAAGCGCTCCGGATGGTCCGCGTCGCGTCGTCTGGAGATCGTGTCGTGCATGGATGCTCCTCTCGGGTCGGCCGCGGTGCAACCGGCGTACCCTCCGCGCGACATCGCACCCCCGCGAGGAACGTGAGCGCGCTCGACGCTGGCCCCGCCAAAGTGGCAGCGCGCGGACGCGACGATGCTCGAAGTGTCACCTCATACTCGGCTCGATCGAGCGACGCGCACGCTGGACCGGTCCGCGCTGATCACCGTCCGGCTCGGCATCGCCGAACCCGAGGTGACGAGCGCCGGCGGTCGATGCCCCTGCTCGTCGAGCTCCACGAACGACTCGACCTCAAGCTCGTCTGTCGCGTGACGGGCGAGAGATCTCGGTGTCCTCGTCCGGCGGTCGCGTGCTTCAGCTCGTTCTCGACACCGGAGCGCCCCTCCCCAACCGTCATGATTTGACCACAAAGGCGTGAGGTTGCGTGGAAGGGGTCGACCTCTCACGCGCAGGTGGGTATTGAGGGCAGCATATGGGGTTCGAGCTCATCGGCACTGGGCACTACGTGCCTGGGTCTCCAGTACCCAACGAACGCCTCTCGAAGGTGATGGACACCTCCGACGACTGGATCTTCCAGCGGTCGGGTATCCGGCAGCGTCATTTCGCCGGTGAGGGACAAGCAGCGAGCGACTTCGCGTTCGAGGCGAGCAAGCGCGCGCTCGAGTCCGCCGGGATCACCGCGAAAGATGTCGACTACATCATCTTCGCGACGATGACGCCCGACTACGTGTTCCCGGGATCGGGGGCCGTGCTCGGAGCGAAGCTCGGCATCGAGGGCGTGCCCGCGCTCGACGTCCGCCAGCAGTGCGCGGCGATGATCTTCATGCTCCAGCTCGTCGACGGCCTCATCAAGGGCGGCGTCGCGAAGACGATCCTCGTCGTCGGCGCCGAGGCGCACGCCGGCTTCATGCCGTGGGAGGACTGGGACATCGTCGACGGCAAGTCCGACGCGGACGCCTCGCCGGAGGCCCGGGCTCGCGCGAACGATCACCGCGCGCTCGCCGTGCTCTTCGGTGACGGAGCCGGTGCGCTCATCTTCCGCGCGACCGATCGCGACGCCGGCCTCGTGGCGTCGAAGGTCCACACCGACGGTCGCTTCGCCGAGACGCTCTACGTCCCGGGCGGCGGCTTCCGCACGCGGCCGTACTGGAAGGCGAAGCACTGGGACGAGCAGGCCCACATCCCGCGGATGGATGGCCGCGAGCTGTTCAAGTTCGCCGTCACGAAGCTCCCGCAGTGCGCACGCGAGCTGTGCGAAGAGTCGAAGGTGCCGATCGGCGAGATCGACTGGTTCCTCGCGCACCAGGCGAACTACCGCATCAACAAGTACGTCCGGGAGCAGCTCGGCGTGCCCGAAGAGAAGATGCCGATGAACATCGATCGCTTCGGTAACACGAGCGCCGGCACGATCCCGATCCTCATCGACGAGTGCACGCGCGCCGGCAAGCTCAAGAAGGGCGAGCTCAACATGCTCCTCGCCCTCGGCGCCGGCATCCACTGGGGCTGCGCGCTCGTCCGCTGGTGATCGTGCGTCGCGTGCGCCTCGCGTTCACGCGCAGCTGACGCGCCGCCGTCGACCGAGGCAGGCACGGAGCGGCAGGTAGCCGACCAGCGGCCTCCGGCTCGGCTCCGTGCTACCTTGTCGGCATGTTCTCGCTTCGAAGCGCCTTCTCGCGTCTCCTCGTCGTCGGCGCCCTCGCCCTCCCCGCGGCGGCCGTCCTCGTCCCGAGCGACGCGGCTGCCTCGGTGTCGATCGCCGTCGGCTTCGACATGCTCGTCAAGGACTCCGACGTCGTGGCCGTGGTCACCCCCGGCGAGCAGACGAGCGTCTGGGAGGACGGCCGCATCTACACGTACACCAAGGTCCGCGTCGAACGAGGCGTCGCCGGTGAAATCGGTGCGGGCGCAGACGGATGGGTCCGGACGATGGGCGGCGTGGTCGGCAAGATCGGCCAGCTCGTCGACGGAGAGCCCGTCTTCGTGAAGGACAAGGCCTCGCTCCTCTTCATGCGCAAGTTCAAGGCGGGCGGCGTCTTCGAGGTGTCCGCGCGCGCGCAGGGCCAGTACCCCATCACGATCGACGAGACCACGAAGCGGCAGAAGCTCCTCCGATCCTCGGCCGTCGGGATGCTCGTCCCGCCGAAGTACACTCAGACCGTGACGGCGGGACCTCCCGCCTCCGGCTCCGTGCAGACGCAGAGCAGCGCGCTGAGCGACGCGGTCAAGGTCCGCCTCGCCCAGGAGGTCATGCACGAAAAGCCGCTCGACGACGTCGCTCGCGAGATCGCGACCGCGTGGAAGCGCCTGCACCCCGTGGAAGTGAAGGCGAAGTAGCGCCGCCTTTCGACGAGATCCTTCGACGCAATCGTGAGCTTCGAGCGCGGCACCTGCGCGCTCGGCGCGACCTCGTGCACGAGACGCATGCCCTCGCCGGTACGAGGCCGCATCTGGCCCAGGATCTGGTAGACGACAGACGTCTTGATGGCCGATAGCTCGAAGGAAATGCCCGTGATCCTCGTCACCCGCGAGGATGAGCTCCGCCTCGTCGTCGCGAGGCTCCGCCGGGCGCAGCGCATCGCGGTCGACATCGAGTCGAACGGCCTCTTCCGATACAAGGCAACGCTCTGCACGATGCAGCTCGCGACGACTGACGAGGTCGTCGTGGTCGACACCATGGCGACGCCGCTCGGCGCGCTGGCCGAGCTCCTCGGCCCCGACGGCCCGCGCAAGATCGTGCACGACGTCTCGTTCGATGCGCGCATCCTCGCCGAGGCCGACCTCGTGCTCGCGAACGTGCTCGACACCTCGCTCGCCGCGCGCATGCTCGGCCGAACCGCGACCGGGCTCGCCTCGCTGCTCCAGAGCGAGCTCGGCATCGCGATGGACAAGACGCTCCAGCACCACGACTGGACCGAGCGCCCGCTCCGCAGCCAACAGCTCCACTACCTCGCCGGCGACGTGATCCACCTCGAGGCGCTCGCCGACAAGCTCTCGGCCGAGATCGCGGAACGCTCGGGTGACCGCGCGGTCGGTGACGCCGTCGAGGAGGAGACGCGGTACCGGCTCGCGCAGTCGATCACCGCCGCCGGCACCGTCGATCCACGCCCGCCGTACGTCCGCCTCAAGGGCATCGACCGCGTGCCGAAGGAGGAGCTCCCCATCCTCCGCCGCCTCGCGGAGGTGCGCGAGCAGAAGGCCAAGAGCCTCGACGTGCCGCCGTACAAAGTCATCGGCCCCGACGTCCTGTTCGCGATCGCGCGGGCGAAGCCGAAGACGATGGCTGACCTCGCGCGCATCAAGGGCGCCGCGAGCGGCCATCGCGCGCGCGCGATCGCGCCCTCGATGCTCGAGGCCGTCGCCGCGGGCCTCGCCGACGGCGGCGTCATCCCTGCGGAGGAGCGCGCGATGCTCGAACGTCCGCGCCTTCCGCCGGCGATCGTCAAGACGCGTCGCGGGCGCGAGAACCGGCTCACGAGCTGGCGCAAGGCCGAGGCGAAGCGGCGCGGTGTCGACGAGCAGGTCGTCCTTCCCGGTCACGTCCTCCAGGACCTCGCCGACCTCGCGGACGACGCGTCGCTCGACGCGATCGCCGCCGTCCCGGGGATCGGCGCGTTCCGCGTCGCCAGGGACGGCGCCGCGCTCCTCGCCGCGCTCGCAGCGGCGCCTCTCGATGTCGAGTCGCCCGGCGGTCCGGAGGGCTCGTGACGGGCGATCTCCTCGTCGTCGCGGGAGAGGCGTCCGGCGATCGCGCTGCTGCGGCCGTCATCGCGAAGCTCCGCGGCGTTCGAGCGTTCGGGATGGGCGGTGGCGCCCTCCAACGCGAAGGCGTCGAGCTCGTCGCCGACCTCCGGAGCACGACGGCTCTCGGCGTCACCGAGGTCGCGCGGCGGGCATACGGCGTCGGCTTGGCCTACGGGAAGCTCCGCGCCGCGATCCGGCGCCAGAAGCCGGCCGCAGCGCTCCTCGTCAACTACACCGAGTTCAACGCACGCCTCGCTCCGACGCTGTGGAGCGAAGGGACGCGCGTGCTCTGGTACGGCGCCCCCCAGATCTGGGCCTGGCGCTCGGGCCGCGCGAAGCCGCTCCGTCGTCACCTCGATCGCCTCGCGGTGATGCTCCCCTTCGAGGAGCCGCTCTGGCGCGAGCTCGGCGTCGACGCTCACTACGTCGGTCATCCAGCGCTCGAGGATCGGCGCGGCCCGGAGCATCGCGTCGCCGCACGCGAGCTGCTCGGGCTCACGCCGTTCGCATGGGCCGTCGCGATCCTGCCGGGCAGCCGTCCGCACGAGGTCCGCCGCCTCCTCGAGCCGATGCTCACCGGCTACGAATCCGTCCGCGGCGATCGCGCCAGCGTCGACGCACGGGTGATGCTCGCCGCGAGCCTCGACGATCGCACGCGCGCATGGGCGAGGGAGCTCGCGCACGCACGCGGCGTCGAGGTGGTCGACGTCGACTCACGCGCGGGCATCGCATACGCGCTCCCGGCGTTCGACGCCGCGCTGTGTGCATCCGGTACGGCGTCGCTCGAGTGTGCGCTCGCGCGCGTCGTCCCCGTGGTGTGTTACCGCGTCGGGTGGGCCACCGAGGTCGGCGCTCGAGCGTTCCTCAAGACGCCGCACGTCGCGCTCCCCAATGTCCTCCTCGGCCGGGAGGCGTTCCCCGAGCTCCTCCAGCGCAGTGCCGCCGCGAATCGCATCGCCGAGACGCTCGCTCGCGTCCTCGACGAGCGCGACACGTTCCTTGCAGCGTGCACGGAGCTCGAACGAGTGCTCGGCGACCATCCCTGCCCCTCCCGCGAGGTCGCTCGAATGCTCGAGCCGTGGCTCGCCGCTCCCACGTTCGGACCACGCACCCGGAAGGCCTGCTGAAGCCTTCCCCAACACCAAGCCCCAGGCCTCGCCATCGCCATGCGCGCCCTCCTCGCCGTCAGCGTCGTCTTGTTTGGCCTGAGGCTCTGGGCTGCGGCGCACGTCGGCTTCGGCGACAGCGAGGCGCTCTACGCATCGTGGGCGATTCATCCGCAGCCGGCTTACCTCGACCACCCGGGCCTCATCGGTCTCGTCGCTCGTGCGATCGGCGAGGGAGCCGCGCCGACGCCGGCGCGCGCGCATGTCATCACGACGTTCATCGCCACGCTCCTTCCCTGGCTCGTGGTCGCGGTCGCGCGGGCCGCGGGCGCCGAGAAGCGACACGCCGCAACGGCGGGGCTCGTCGTCGCCGTCGTGCCCGAGATCGCCGTGGGCCTCTTCGCTCTCACACCCGATCTCCTGCTCGCGCCATTGTGGCTCGGCGCGCTCGGCCTCGCGATCGTGGGCCTGGCACCGCGGGTCGAGACCGGCGATGACGTCGGCCCCCCGGCGTCCGAGCGTCTCGGCCCGAACCTGCGCACCGCCGGAGCGTTGCTCGGCGCCGGGCTCCTCGCCGGAGTCGCAGCCTCGGCGAAGGTCTCCGGGCTCCTTCTGGTCGCGGCGCTCATCGCAGCCTATGTCCAGATCGCGCGCTCGGGCGGAGACGCGCGCGCCACGAGCGCAGCGCGATCGCTCTGGCCCTGGGCAGGTATCGCCGCCGGCGCGATCGTCCTCGTCCCCTTCGTGTACTACGAGGGCCACCTCGGCTGGCCGATGCTCCGGCATCGCTTCGTCGACACGCAGCACGGGGCCGGGATCGCGGTGCAGAACCTCGGCGCGCTGCTGGGCGGCCAGCTCGTGTACCTTTCGCCGATCGTCGCGTGGCTCGCGCTCGTCACGGCGCGTGATCTCGTGCGTCGACGCAACGACGACGTGGTCTCACGCGTCCTCTTCTGGTCGTTCGCGTTGCCGATCGTCCCGCTCGTGCTCCTCTGCGTATGGAGCCCGGTCGCAGAGCCCCATTGGCTCGCGCCTCCGCTCCTGGCGCTCCCGATCCACGGCGCCCGCCGCGCGAGTGAGGCGGCGGCGTTTCTCGGGAAGCGCCTCGTACGGGCGGCCACCGCGATGGGCGCCGCCTTCACCGCCCTGGCCTACGCGTGGGTGCTCATCCCTGCATCCGCGAAGCTGATGCCCGCCGACGTGGATCCGAAGGCGGACATCGCGAGCGAGCTCTACGGCTGGCCGCAGGCGCTCGAGTCGGTGCGCGAGCAGATGGCGCTCGCTGCCACGCCGGTCGACCCCGAGGGCCGCGAGGTCATCGTCGTAGGACCGCACTGGACCATCTGCGCGCAGCTCCATGCCGCGCTCCCGGGCGTCCACGTCGGCTGCGCGACGAGCATCCCCGACGACTTCGATCGCTGGCTGCCGCGCGAGACGTGGCGTCGAGCCGACAACGTCCTCTTCGTCACGGACAGCCGCTTCCCAGGCGACGGCGCCGATCAGCTCCCGCTGCTCGTACGTGTCTCGCAGAGCCGCGTGCGCATCCTCCGCGGAGGCCGTACGGCGCGCGTCTTCGACCTCTACCTCTACTCACGCCGCCAAGGCGCCGACCTCGCTCCGCGCCCTTCACCAGCCGCGCTTCATGCGAGCGCGCCAGCACATCACGGCGACACCGAAGCCCTCGCCGCTCGCACGCTCCTTGCGACCGATCCGGGGCATGACTCGCATCCGTATCCTTCCCGTGATCTCGATCTCGCTGCTCGTGGCTTCCGCCTGTGGGAGCGAGGGCAACGGTAAGAAGCAGGGCGGCGGCTCCGGGGGGGCCGACGATCCCGGCGGCTCGCGGTCCGCTCCCGCGGCCGCCCTCACCGCCGACGAGCGGACCTGCGAAGAACAGTACCGGACGCAGATCGCGTGGACGCACCGCTGCGGCGGAATCATCAACGAGTCACCGGCGGCGATCGCGCGGTTCCGCAAGCTCTGCGCGCACGAGATCAACGCCCCGGGCGCAGAGAAGCTGCGAGATGCCCGGCTGAAGTGTGGTGAGCGCCGCAAGAACGCGGCGTGCGACGCCGTGATCCCCGAGTGTGAGCTACCGCCAGGGTCTCTCGCCAACGGCGCGCCGTGCGGGTCACGCTCCCAGTGCCAGAGCCGCTACTGCAGGATCGACGACACCGGCTGCGGGGTCTGCGCGACGCCTGGCGCGGCGGGAAGCGCCTGCACGAGCGCGGTCGACTGCGCATTCGGGGAGAACGAAGTATCGACCTGCGACCCGCAGGAACAAGGGGCGACGACGGGCGTCTGCAACTCCTGGAAGGTCGTGAAGGCGGGCGAGACCTGCGGGAAGGACTCCCTCTGCAACGCGACCAGCCACTGCGACGTCGCGGACGAGAAGGCCACGACGGGCACCTGCCTCGAGAACGAAGGCGTCGGAGGAAAGTGCGATAACAAGTTCAGCTGCAAGCTGGGCTTGGCCTGCATCTCGGGCAAATGCGCTGCTCGGCCTAAGGAAGGACAGGCGTGCAAGGAGGTCGACGACTGCGCGGACGGCCTCGCATGCGACAAGACCTGCCAGCGCGTCGTCTACGTCGGCGTGGACGAGGAGTGCGGTCTCGTTCGCAGGTGTGCGCGCGGCCGCTGCATCCAGAAGGTGCAGCCCGGGCCGAACGGCGAGGCCAGCGCGGCGGGGCCGGCCACCTGCGTCGATCCCATCGCCGATGGCGGCGCGTGCGGCCAGGAGCAGGCGAACACCGGTAAATACTGCGACGATTTCGCCCGTTGCGTCGGCGGCCGGTGCACGTTCGTCGATCCGGCGCAGTGCAAGTGACGCGGGCCGCACGCGCGCCTCAATCCTCTCGTCGCCGAGAGACGTCGGGGCCGCGCGACGGCGCGAGCGCGGTGAGGCCGATCCAGCGACCGGCCTCACCGTCGATGCGTGAAGGTCACTCCGCGTCGGCCGAGACCCGCGGCGGCATCGCCTGGAGGCCGGCGTCGCGGATCAGCGCCATGTCGTCGTCCTCGCCCGGGTTCGGCGTGGTGAGGAGCGTGTCGCCGTAGAAGATCGAGTTCGCCCCGGCGAGCATGCAGAGCATCTGCGCCTCGCGGGTGAGCGACGTGCGGCCTGCGGACAGGCGAACGCGCGACTTCGGCATCAGGACGCGCGCGACGGCGATCATACGGACGAGATCGAGCGGGTCGACCGGCTTCGCGTTCGCGAGGGGCGTGCCCTCGATGGGGACGAGCGCATTGATCGGGACGCTCTCGGGCTGCGGCTCGAGGTTCGCGAGGGTGCGGAGCATCTCGCAGCGATCGTCCGTGCTCTCGCCCATGCCGATGATGCCGCCGGAGCAGACGGTGATGCCTGCCTTGCGGACGTTCTCGAGGGTACGAAGGCGATCGTCGAACGTGCGCGTCTTGATGATCGAGCGGTAGTGCTCGCGGCTCGTGTCGAGGTTGTGGTTGTAGGCGTCGAGCCCCGCGTCCGCGAGCTTCTTCGCCTGCTTCTCGTCGAGCATGCCGAGCGTCACGCAGGCCTCGAGCCCGAGGTCCTTCACGCCCTTGACCATGTCGACGACGCGGTCGAATGCCGGGCCGTCCTTCACCTCGCGCCACGCCGCGCCCATGCAGAAGCGGGTCGAGCCGAGCTCCTTCGCGCGCTTGGCGCTCGCGATGACCTGCTGCACGTCGAGCATCTTCTCGGCGTCGGTGCCCGTATCGTAGTGGCTCGACTGCGGGCAGTAGGAGCAGTCCTCGGGGCAACCGCCGGTCTTCACGCTGAGGAGCGTGCAGAGCTGGACCTCGTTGTCCGGGTGGTGCGCGAGGTGGACACGACGCGCCTCGTCGAGGAGCGGCAGGAGCGGCTGATCGTAGAGAGCGCGGACCTCTTCGCGACTGAACTTCGGCATGGGGCCCGGACCATAGCCGATATGCCGCGCCGTCACCACGCCGGCGCAAAGCCCCGGATCCGCTGCAATCCCGGCGCTTTGTGCTTGCATCCGGCACCGAGGCCGGCTCGCCCTCGCGGCACCGACCCCGGGCGGAAGTGGGCGCTCGGCCGGGGCTCTTTCCGAATCGGAGACCGTCCGGCGTCTCGTGGGCGGCGTCTGCGTCGACGAGCTGCCGCCTCCTCCGCCGCCGAACTGATCCGATTCGGACGGCGAGATCAGCCGTCCTCGTCGCAGGCGCCCGGCCGACTCTCGCGATCGTCGGTCACGCTCTCGCGCTCGCCCTTCAAGATCCGACCGATCGTGTTGCGCCCAACATCGAGACGCCGCGCGGCCTCGGCCTTGTTCCCATCGCAAACATCGACCGTCGCGGCGACGTAGCGGCGCGTCGCCTCCTCGAGCGTCAGACCGAGCGGGACGATCGGCGCCGTCGTCGTGGCGGCCGGCGCCGCCGGGAGCCCAGGATCGGAGGTGCGTCCCGTTACCGAAGCCGCCTTTCGCGGCCGCGGCAGATGCGATGCCCCGACGCGTCCGTCCGGAGCCAGGACGATTGCGCTCTCGACCCAGTGCTCGAGCTCGCGCACGTTGCCCGGCCACGTATGCGCACGGAGCACCGCGAGCGCGTCGGGGCCGAGGACCGGCGGCGGCCGCTTGTAGCGCTTGGCGTACATGTCTGCGAAGTGGATCGCGAGCTGCTCGATCTCGGTCTCGCCTCGCGTGCGCAGCGGCGGGATCTCGATCTCGACGACGCGGATCCGATAGTAGAGGTCCCCGCGAAAGCGCCCGTCGGCCACGCGCTGCTCGAGGTCCTGATGCGTCGCGCACACGACGCGGACGTCTGCGGTCATCGTCTGCCGCCCACCGACCCGCTCGAACGTGCGCTCCTGGAGGAAGCGGAGCAGCTTGCCCTGGACGTCGTGCGGAAGGTCGCCGATCTCGTCGAGGAAGAGCGTGCCTCCCTGTGCAAGCTCGACGCGCCCGGGTACGCGACGATCCGCGCCGGTGAACGCGCCGCGCTCGTGACCGAACAGCTCGCTCTCGACGAGCTGAATCGGGAGCGTCGTGCAGTCGACGGTGACGAACGGCCCCGCCTGACGTCCGGAGTTGACGTGGATTGCACGGGAGAAGAGCCCCTTGCCTGTGCCGGTCTCGCCGCGGAGGAGGACCGTGGCGTCCGTCTGCGCCGCGAGCGTGACGCGCTCGTAGACGGCACGAAGCTCCGGGCTCCGACCGATGATCCGGTTGAACGGACCGCGAAGCGTGAGGCCTGGACCGCCCTCGTTCGCGGGACGAAGCGTCGTCAACGAGAAGGCACGCGCGATCTGTCCTGCGAGCGCGAGCAGGTACTTCTCGTCTTCCTCGTCGAAGGCGACGGGCGAGGCCGTTGTGGCGTTCGTGCCATGCGCGCTGCGGTTGAGTACCTGGACGACGCCGCGCACCGGCCCCCTGCCCTCCTCGCGGATCGGCACGGCGAGGATCGAGCGCGTCGTGTAGCCGGTCGTCTTGTCGACCGAGGCATCGAAGCGTTCGTCCTTCGAGGCGTCCGCGATCCGAACGGGGTCGCCCGTCCGCGCGACCCATCCGGCGATGCCACGACCGAGCGGCAAGCGCAGCGTCGGGAGCTCCGGCAGGATCGCGACGCGCGAGACGAGGTCGCCCCGCTCCGCGTCGACGAGCCAGATCGTCGCCCGCTCGGCCGAGAGCGCCTCCGCGACGCGCTCGCAGGTCGTCGCGAGCAACGCATCGAAGTCGACCTCGCGCGTCAGCAGCGAGGCGAGATCGACGAGGAGTGAGAGGCGGTTGACCATCGAAGCGTGCTTCCCGAGAGGCTCCGAGCCCGGCGGTCGCCACGACGGCGGCTCAGCAGGAAGGAGAGCGTGCCTCTCGAAGGTAGCGGTGCAGTGGGGCGGTTGCACCTCGTTCTCGTCAGGCTCGCGAGGTTGCGTGCTGTCCGTCGTGCTCCACGCACCGCGACCGCTCACGCGGCCGCTCGCCCCGTGAGACAAGTGAGCCCCGTTCGCAGATCGATCTCCATGCCCTCGCGTGCCGCGATGCTCGAGCGGAAGAGAGCTCGTGCCTTCGCCTCGATCTCCACGACGCCATCGTCCGCGCGCATCGGATCGTGATGGAAGAGGACGAGCGTACCGACCCCGGCCGCGCGCGCGAGCTCTGCGCCGGCGACGTACGTGGAGTGGCCCCAGCCGACCTTGCCTCTGTACTCGTCGGGCGTGTACTGCGCGTCGTAGACGAGGACGTCCGCCCCCTCGCAGAGCGCGCGGAGCGCCGGGTCGACGCACGCGTAATGCTCGGTGTCGGTCGCGTAGACGACGCTCTTGCCGTCGTGCTCGATCCGGTACGCGAGCACACCGCCGGGATGATTGCCGCGCGCGACGCTGACCTTCGCATCGCCGACGTGAAAGACCTCGCCGAGCTTCACTTCGCGCGTCGCGATGCGCGCGCCGACCTCGTCGAGCCGCACCGGGAAGACCGGCGCGCTCATCTGTCGCTCGAGCGTCTCGCGGATGCTCGTGACGCCGTTCTGAGCGCCGACGATCGTGAGCGACGCTTGCTTCATGTAGACAGGGACGAAGAACGGCAGCCCCTGGATGTGGTCCCAGTGGCAGTGCGAGAGGAGGAGCGTGAGCGGGTCACACGCAGCGCCGCTCGTGACGAGGTGATTGCCGAGCGCACGCAGGCCGGTGCCGGCGTCGAGGACGATGCGGGTCTCGGCGGAGGCGCCTCCTCGTGCGGGGAGGCGGACCTCCACGCAGCTCGTGTTGCCACCGACCGCCGCGGTGTCGTGACCCGGCGATGCGATGCTGCCCCGGACGCCCCAGAATCGGATCTTCATGGCGGGCCCCTACTTCAAGAGCGGTGCCACCACGCGGGGCGCGAAAAACACGCGTTGTGTCGCTTTGGAAGCACCAAACCGGACCGCTCGTCCGACCGTACGTGCACCGTTCTGGGGCATCGCCCGCGAGCGCTTCGAGGCAGCTGCGCTCCGGGTCGAACCGGCGGTATGCTTGCGCCATGTCGCAGCGGGTGCTCATCGCCGACGACTCTGCCGTTGCACGGGTGACCCTCGCGCGGCGCGTCCGGGCGGCAGGGTTCGAGGTCGTCGAGCACGACTCGTGCGCGAGCGCCTCGACGGTCGACCCGAACACGATCACCTGCGCGCTGCTCGACTTCGACCTCGGCGACGGCTACGGCGTCGACATCGCGGCCCGCCTCCGCTCCACGCAGGACGCGCTGCCGATCGCGTTCTTCACGAGCACGAGCAAGGGCGAGGTCACCGCGCAGACGTCGGCCTTCGGGCCCGTCTTCACGAAGCCTGACGAGCTCGACGCCGCCCTCGACTGGATCGCGCGCCACGGCGGCGGCTGACCGACTCGACTCGCTTGCAACGATGAAAAGAGCGCTTCAGTAGCTCGATGTAGCAACGGGGAACGGGCCTAGAAGGCTTCGCCAGCGCGAGGAGCCATCATCCGCGAGGCCGATGAGCTCGCCACCATGCTCATCCTGTTCACGCGCCTACCGGCGGTAGACGGACGTTCCCCGTTTCACTTGCCCGTTCCCTGTTCCCTGTTCCTCGTCCTTCCCTCCAGCCTGCAGCCACGAGCGACTCGCCGGAGAAGGCGAACGCTCGTCAGAAGCCCGCGGCGGCGCGCGCGATGTCCTTCTCGACCATGCCCTGCATGAGGAGCTGCTTGAGGTGCATCTCGAAGGTCTGCATCGAGTACGGGTGGGTCCCCTTCTCCATCAGCTCCTTGAGCGAGGGGTTGCCCTCGGGTCGCTTGATCGACTCGCGCACCGTTCCGGTGGCGACGAGGACCTCGGCCGCGAGCACGAGACCGCTGCCGTCCTTCTTCGGAAGCAGACGCTGCGCGACGATCCCCTGTAGCGCGTCGGCGATCCGCTCGCGGAGCTCGTCGCTCGCGCCCGGCTGGTTGCGCGGCGCGAGGGCGAGCATGCGGCCGACCGTGCGCGCGACGTCCGGGGTATGGAGCGTCGAGAGGACGAGGTGGCCCGTCTCGGCGGCCTTCAGCGCGATATCGAGCGTGAGCTCGTCGCGGATCTCGCCGACGAGGATCACGTCCGGGTCCTGACGGAGCGCGGCGCGGAGCGCGTCGGCGAACGTGCCGGTGTCGATGCCGACCTCGCGCTGGCTGATGCTCGACTTGTCGTCGGTGTGGAGGAACTCGATCGGGTCCTCGATCGTGACGATGTGGAGCGGCTGTGTTCGGTTCAGGTGACCGATCATCGCGGCGAGCGTGGAGCTCTTGCCGTTGCCCGCCGCGCCGACGACGAGCACGAGGCCGCGCTCGCGCTCGGCGAGGTACGCGCACGGCGAGGGGCAGCCGAGATCCTCGAAGCTCGGGATCCTCGTCGGGATCGACCGCATCACGATCCCGAGCGTCCCCCGCTGCCGGTACACGTTGACGCGGAACCGGCCGACGCCCTCCGCTGCGTACGCGCAGTCGTACTCGCGGAGCGTCCCGACCTCGCTTCGCACACGGGCGTCGCGGATCACGAGGCGCGCGATGCTGTCGGTGTCTTCCTTGCGGAGCGGGTCGGTGCGGAAGAACACGAGCTCGCCGCGCACACGCGCCGCCGGCGGGATGCCGACCTTCAGGTGAATGTCGCTCGCCTTCGCCGCGACGGCCTTGGCGAGCAACTGGTTGAAGTACGCTTCGCTCGCATACACGTTCGACGAGGGGGCGCCGGACTCGACCATAGGTGCCCTCACGATACCCGGTTTCGCACGCGCGCAACCCCCGCTCTGCCGAACGCTGCGCCTTCCATCCCGCTCGAAACAATTCGACGCTGCTGCGGGTAATTGGGCCGCGAGCCCCGAGCTCGAGGAGCGGCGAGCACGCGGCCGGGCACGTACCGCATCCGCCAATCCGCCTCGTGGAAGCACGGCGTCACGGGCGTCATCTCGCCGTACCAGGGCACGACGCGCGAGCTCCAGGTCCGCTGAAGCCGAACGGCCGATCGTGATCGCAATCACGCTCGGCGCTCATGGCGAGATGGCGACTACTTCGCGTCGACGTCGGTCGGGAGGGCCTCGGCGTCCTCCAGCGGCGGGCACGGCATCATGCGGAGGGCGCGGATCGCCGCGACCCTCCGTGGACGCGGGCGGGCCGTATCGCGCGCGAGGGCGACGAGGCCCGCGCACCCGTGCCGGAGCTCGTTCGAGTCCTCGGGATCCTCGGCGCGGCGCGGACGCGTTGCGAGCTCGATCGTCGACTCGAGCGCGAGCCGCGCCTCCTCGTCGTCCTTGCCGGTCGACGCCTTCGCAAGGAACGGCAGCTGGGCCCAGCCGCGTGCGTAGGCCATCGCCTTGATCGCGGCCTTCCGGAGCGCCGGATCGCTGGTCGCCTCGACGAGCCCGATCGCGCCCTCGTGAGCGGCGAGCGTCGCGAGGTCCTCGAGCTCGCCGTCCTTCGCGTTGTGCCACATCAACATGTCGCGGAGCGCGGCGGCGTCGGCCTCGACGCCGTCCGCGTGCAGCGGCGCGGAGCCGTCGCCGCCGGCATGTTTCGCCGCCGTCGTGTCGCCGCCGGCAGGCTCCCGCTTCCCGCAGCCCCCGCACGTCGCGAGGGTGGCGATGGCGAAGAGGAGACCGCCGCCCGCGAGTGCAAGCGGGAGCCGCACTCGCGGGTCGAGATCGCGCAGCGTCGCGAGCGAGACCGATGATCGCTTCTTGCTGGGGCCCAATGACATGCGGCCTTCGCGTTCGCCTCAGCGAACGCGTCGCTCCTCAGCCGGTGAAGACGTCGAGCGTCCGCTTGCCCGCCTTCTTGTCCGCCTCGACCTGCTTGTTGAAGTCCTCGACGGCGCGGTTGATGTGCATGCTGCAGAACTTCGGCCCGCACATCGAGCAGAACTCGGCGGTCTTGAAGTACTCGTCCGGAAGCGTCTCGTCGTGCATCTCCTGCGCGATCTCCGGATCGATCGAGAGGCGGAACTGCTCCTTCCAGTCGAAGGCGTAGCGCGCGCGGCTGAGGGCGTCGTCGCGATCGCGCGCACCCGGGCGGTGGCGCGCGACGTCGGCCGCGTGGGCGGCGATCTTGTAGGCGATGAGGCCCGCCTTCACGTCGTTCTCGTCCGGCAGGCCGAGGTGCTCCTTCGGCGTGACGTAGCAGAGCATCGCGGCACCCGCGGTGCCCGCCATCGTGGCGCCGATCGCGCTCGTGATGTGGTCGTACCCCGGGGCGATGTCCGTGACGAGCGGCCCGAGCACGTAGAAGGGAGCCTCGTGGCAGAGCTCCATCTCCTTCTTCACGTTCATCTCGATCTGATCGAACGGGACGTGGCCCGGTCCCTCGATCATGACCTGGACGTCCTTCTCCCAAGCGCGCTTGGTGAGCTCGCCGAGCGTGGCGAGCTCGGCGAACTGCGCCTTGTCGCTCGCGTCGGCGAGGCAGCCCGGACGGAGACCGTCGCCGGCGCTGATCGTGACGTCGTACTTGGCGCAGATCTCGAGGACCTTGTCCCAGTGCGTGTAGAACGGGTTCTGCTTGTGGTTCTCGATCATCCACTGCGCCATGATCGAGCCGCCACGCGAGACGATGCCCGTGATGCGGTCCTTCACGAGCGGGAGGTACTCGACGAGAACGCCCGCGTGGATCGTGAAGTAGTCGACGCCCTGCTGCGCCTGGTGCTCGAGCATGTCGATCATGTCGGCGGCGGTGAGCTTGCTGACGGTCTTCACGTTCTGGAGCGCCTGGTAGATCGGCACCGTGCCGATCGGCACCGGCGAGCTCGCGATGATCGCGCGGCGGATGCCGTCGATGTCGCCGCCCGTCGAGAGATCCATCACGGTGTCGGCGCCGTACTTCAGCGAGATGCTGAGCTTGCGGAGCTCCTTGTCGACGTCGCTCGTCACGGCGCTCGAGCCGATGTTCGCGTTCACCTTGCACGAGAGAGCCACCCCGATGCCCATCGGCTCGAGGTTCGTGTGCCGGATGTTCGCCGGGATGATCAGCCGGCCGCGCGCGATCTCGCTCCGTACGAGCTCGGGCTCGACTTTCTCGCGCTTCGCGACGTACTGCATCTCCTCGGTGATCACGCCCTGACGCGCGTAGTGCATCTGCGTGACCGTCGTGCCGCTTCGCTTCGAGACCCACTCGTTACGCATGGCCCGCCCTATTAGGCCGGGGCGCTGTTAGGGGCAAGGGCCGGGCGATGGGCTACGATGGGGACATGAGGGGGCTCCGGGGGGCGGCCACGGCCGCAGCAGGACTCGCGCTCGCGCTGGTCGTCGCGTGCGGACGGCAGCTCGGCGGCGGTGACGGCGACGACGGGAGCGCCCTGCCCGAGGGAACCGACGCTTCGACGACCGGCGCAGCTCCCGACGACGCGGGCCTCGGGCGGGACGGCGCGCCGCACGAGCTCGACGGTAGCGCGCCGCTCACCTGCCCTCCCCGCGACGCAAACGGTCCGAGGATCGCATTCGTGACGTACGTAAGGTTCCCCGGTGACCATCCCGGCGACGGAGCTCCCGGGCCCGCGAAGTTCGACGCGCTCTGCACCAAGCTCGCCACCGACGCGAAGATCGCCGGCAAGTTCGTCGCCTACGTGAAGGACGGCGCCGACGAGCCGGAGAGGCGGATCCGCAACAGCGGCGTCGGCTGGATGCGTCCCGACCACCAGCCTCTCTTCGTCGGGTCGACGATCCCGCTCGATGTCCCGGCGACCCCGCTGGAGGTGACGGAGAAATGCACCCTCGTCGTCGACGACGCCGGGGCGTGGACGGGCCTCTCGCCGACCGGCACGAACGAGCAGAGCTGTACCGACTGGACCAACGCCGCGCCCCAGGCCCAGGGACACTACGGCGCTCCCTCCGCCACCACCGCCTCATGGCGGACCGAGGCGGCCGGGTCGTGCGCGACGCCCCGCCACTTCTATTGCTTCGAGACGGCGGACTGAGCTCTCGCTCGACCGTGCATCGGACACTCCCGGCCCGGTCGCTTGTGGCAGAATGCGACCATGGCGCAAGCCGAGAATTCCGACACGTCGCTCCGCGCTCTCTACGAGCTTCGCAACATGGTCGATGAGCTCATCGAAGAAGGTCTCGTTCACCACTGGAGTGTGAGCGAGATGCTTGGTGCCCTCCTCCCGCGCGTGGGCGAGCGCCTCGGCGCGACGAGCGCCTTCGTCGAGACCTACGGCGAAGACCTCTCGCTACGTCTCTTCGCCTGGAGCGGTGATGCCGGCAAGCCCGTGTCGATCCCGGACAAGGCCGACGTGTTCGCGCGCACGAGCGAGGAGCAACGGGAGCGCGTGATCCTCGACGGCCCCTCCGCGGTCGTCGTCGCGCAACATCTCGACGTCGCCGGCGCCTGGTTCGGCCGCGCCGGCCTCGTTGCCCCGGCAAAGAGCGACGCCCCGCGCCTCGCCGCGAGCCTCAACGCGATCTGCGAGGTGCTCGACAACTACCTCTTCAGCATCCGCGCGATGCGCGAGAAGCACCTCGTGATGATGCAGCTCGGCAATGCGCTCCGACATCGCGTCCTCGGAGAGGGCGTGAAGCAGGCGGTGAGCATCCTCGCCAAGACGATCCCCATGGAGCGCCTCGTCATCGTCTACGTCGCCGAGGAGAACGCCGCAAAGACGCTCCACGTGCAGATGTTCGTCGGCGACGACCTCGCGGTCGACACGCTCGCCGGCGAGCAGCAGACGCACGCGCCGCTGCGCCTCCTCGGCCGGGAGTACCTCGCCGGCGAGAGTACCAAGCTCCTCGACGAGCTCGGAGTGACCGCGGCTCAGGAAGAGGTGCTCATCAACGGCATCACGAAGAGCGTCGTCGTCGGCAAGGTCGTCGTCACCTCCAAGCACGGCGTGTTCAACACGTACGACCGCGAGCTCCTCTCCGCGTTCGCTGGATTCATCCGGCAGCGCGTCGTCGACTTCAACAAGGAGTGGCGCTCCCTCGCGAGCTCGTTCCGCCCCGACGACGTCGCGCGCCTGCTCCAGAACGACGACTACGAGCAGCGCTTCCTCGCGCCTCGCGAAGAGACCGTCGCCATCCTCTACGTCGACATCTCCGGCTTCACCCGGATCTCGGAGACGGTCTTGAAGACGCCGGCGAAGGTGGCCGAGCTCGTCGAGACCTGGAGCCGCGACGCCGTCGAGCTCGTCTGGGACCACGGCGGCGTGTTCGACAAGATGGTCGGCGACTGCGTGATCGCGCTCTTCGGGCCGCCCTTCTACGACGATCCCGCAGGCAACCGCCTCTCGCGCGCGCTCCGCTGCGCCAAGGCGATCCGCGAGATGACGAACAAGCTGCCGCAGCGGGTGGCGTTCGAGGTCCTCCGCGAGGGCGGCATCGCGGTCTCGACCGGGGTCAACCTCGCGCCGCTCTTCGTCGGTCAGTTCGGGCCGAACAGCAACTTCACCGGCTTCTCGAGCGGGATGAACAACACCGCCCGCCTCCAGGGCTGCGCCGGCAAGGACGAGATCCTCGTCATGGAGGAGGCCATCGGTGCGCTCCCCGCGAACCACACCTTCGAGTTCGGCGCGCGCAAGAGCGCGCCGGTGAAGAACGTCGCCGAGCCGCTCGAGTTCCGCGCGCTGCTTTGACCCGCGATCCTCTCGCGCCTCTCGCGCGCGCGTTGCCCGGCGCGTCCCCGCTCAGCGCGTTCAGTCGGAGCAGCAGCGAAAGCCGACGTTGCGCTGGCGGAGGTCGCGGCGGACGTTCGACGACTCGTTGCGGCAGTCGTGCGCGGGCCCACGATCGACGTACGAGCCTCCCTTGAGTAGGCAGCCGTCGCTCGCAGGCCCGCCGTCGCCACCGTCGACCTCGAGCGCGCGGTCGTTGGTGCATGGGCCGTCGAACCACTCCCAGACGTTGCCGACGAGATCGTGGATGCCCTGATAGCCGCCGACACAGCCGGGCGCCGTGCCGACCGGCAGCGCCGCTCCGGCGTCGAGCTCGGCAAGGTTGCACTTCTCGGGATCGTGGAGGCCACCGTACGGGTAGCGGAGGCGCCCCTCGGCGGAGCACGCGAGCATCCACTGATGGGACTTGTAGTCGGAGAGCCCCTCGAGCGTGACGGGGCCGGTCTTCTTTCCGTTCTCGACCTTGCCGCAGAGGTACTTGCCGGCCCACGAGCAATACGCGCGCGCGTCGCACCAGTCGACGCCGACGGCCGGCTCGTTCGGGATCCCGCCGCCGTCCGGCCGCTCGCGCGCGAAGCTGGAGTTCCAGACGCACTCCGCGGGTTGGCTCTTCGGATCGACCTTCGCCGCGATGAACTCGTCGTACTGCGCGTTCGTCACCTCGGTGGTGTCGATGCAGAACGTGTTGCCCGGAGCTCCGACGCGAACGGCTGGCGGAGCGGGCTTGCCCGGACAGGGGACCCCGCTGTCATCGGGAGGAAGGACGCGTGCGTCCTCGTCGAACACCGAGTCGAAGTCGCTCGCGTCCGGCGCGCAGGGCCCGCCCTTGCACTCGCCGATCGTGTAGTCGTCGATACCCGCGAGCGTTCCGCAGGCGACGACCGTCGCGATGGCCACCAGCGCGAGCGCGAGGTTCGACGCGAACCCCAGCCTCACACGTCGACGCGGCCGTTCGATCACTGGAAGGTCCCTCCGATGCCTGCTCCCGTGGGCCCGACGGTGATCGTCCCCCCGTCGGAGGAGCGTCGCAGAGCGCCGGTCCAGTCCCAGGTCACTGCCGCACGCGTCGACGCGCGCGCGGTGGGACGTCGAGGTAGGAGCCAACCGACGGCGCCCGCGACGACACCGACGCCGCCGGCGACGAATGCGATCGTCGAGACGGTCGCGAACGTGTTCGCGCTGTCGAGATCGCCCTTCGCCGAGGGGGCGCAGATGCCGTTCTCGCATTGCGGCTCGACATCGGACGCTCTCGAGAACGTCATCGCCCCGGTGACCGCCCCGACCCCGAGGCCGACGACGCCGAGACCGAGGCCTCCGTAGACGAGCACCTCGGCAAGCGGCGTGCGCTCACCAGCCCGGTCGACGTCGTCGTTGCCGAAGCTCTCGACCCGGAGGGCACGCGGCGCCGTGCCGGCGCCTTCGGGGGACGACGCCCGGGCCCCCGCCGCGTTCGCCGAGGCGGGGAGCACGAGCTCGATCTCCTTCGCGTCGCGCTCCGCGACCTCGAGCGTCTCCTTCGCCTCGCGGCCCTCGGCGTTCCTCACCGAGAACACGCGCTTGCCCGGATTCACGGCGACGGGCTCGCCGATGGCCGACGGCGGAACCTCGACGTCGTCCACGGCGACGCGCGCTGCGGGGCCACCCTTGATCTTGATCCGCACGGTCGGCATCCGCGCCTCGAGCTGCGCCACGAGCTCACGCGCTTGTTTGCGCGCAGCGTCGAAGACCGGAGGATCTCCGGGATTGCGAGGCATGCGGCCGACCTCGAGGGCCAGCTCGCGCGCCTCGACGAGATGACCGGCGGCGAGATGCGCTCTCGCGAGCGCCATCCCCGTCGTCGGCACGTGCATGATGTCGTGCGCCTTCCGGAACGCCTCGATGGCGCGACCGACCTCTTCGGCGTTGAGGCGAGCCTTTCCCTCGTCCATGAACCGGCGCGCGGTCTCGCGCTCTGCGGCTGACGGAGAGGCCGCTGCAAGGCGGGTGACGGAGAGCACCGCCGCGAGCGACACGACCCAGATCGTCCTTGTGGAAGCCATTTCTCGAATGCGCTCTCTCGAAGCGCGTCTCGGTCTCGTTCGCCCGTTCATCTAGAAGCCGTACTCGTCGCTCTCGGCCTTCTGCCCGCCCGGACGCGCGCCCGCGCCCGCCTTGCTGCCGCTCTTCTTCCCCGCAGCAGCGGCCTTCACCGGCGCGGCTGACTCGACCGGCGATGGCGCCGTCACCGCCGACGCTGCCGAGGCGGAGCCCGCATCGCTCGCTCCGATGACGGCGCCGCCGAGATCTCTCGGCTCGAGCACCACGGAGGGAACCGCGACGACGGACGACGACGGCGCGGAGGCCGCGTCGAAGAGGTCGGTCGATGCGGCCTCGGTCGTGGACGCGGCGGGAACCGGCTGCGTCCACGGTGCCGGGGCGGAGCCGGTGCCCGCCACCATTCCGTTCCGCGAAGCGATGACGCCCCCGACGACGCCGAGCACGGCGACGAGACCGAGGACGACGAACGCGCCGAGGAGCTTGGCGGCCGACGTGCCCGTGCGCGGCCGTGGCGGTAGATCGGACATCGACGCGCCCTGCATCGTGCGCATCGACGGTCCGGTGCCCGGCCCCTCACCGACGACGAGCGGGGTCACGCCGATGACCTGCGTTCCCCTCGGTCCGACGAGCATCTGTCCGCGCATCGGATGCTGACCCACGGGCGCCTGGAGCGGCGCGACGAGGGTGTGCGCGCTCGCGCGCGAGCCGTCCGCGCCCGGAGTCGACTTCTCCTTGTCGAGGGCGTGCGCGGCGCGGAGCGCGCTCTCGATCGCGTCCTTGCGTCGCCGCGTGCGCTCGCGTGAGAAGTGGCTCAGCACGTTCGCGACGTCGTCGCTCGTCGCGACGTGACCGATGGTGACCATGGCCTGCTCGAGGGCATGGCGCATGTCCTCGGCCGTGCGGTACCGGAGGTCCGGATCGCGAGCGAGCGCGCGATCGACCAACGAGCGCACCGGCAGCGGCACCGAGTGATGAAGCGACTCGTAGGGCGCGCCGGTCATGAGCTCGTGGAGCGCGAGGAGCTGTCGCCCGTCCTCGGTGCTGCGAACGGGCTCGCCCGCGAGCAGCTCGTAGAGGACCGCGCCGATCGCGTAGACGTCCGCACGCCGATCGATGCGGTCGCCCCGCGCCTGCTCGGGCGCCATGTACTCGATCTTGCCCTTCAGCGTGCCCGCGGTCGTGTCCTCGGTCCGGCGCTCGCGCGCCTTCGCGACGCCGAAGTCGATCAGCTTGATGGCGCCACGGACGTTGAGGAGGATGTTCTGCGGGGAGACGTCCCGATGGACCACCTCGAGAGACGCACCGTCGGGCCCGCGGAGCTCGTGGACTGCATGCAGACCGGCGCAGGCGTCGGCCGCGATCCGCAAGGCGACGGCGAGCGGGAACGGCGCACCGACGGCGCGGATGTCGCGATAGAGCTTGCGGAGGGACTCTCCGTCGATCAGCTCCATCGCATGGTAGAGGACGCCGCGGTCCTCACCGATCTCGAGGATGCGCGCGACGTTCTCGTGGTCGATCTGCGCGGCGATCCGCGCCTCGTCCAGGAACATGTCGCAGAACTGACGATCGTTGCCGTGCGTCGGGAGGATCGTCTTCAGCGCGACGAGACGCTCGAAGCCATGTTTGCCCGTCAGGCGCGCGAGCCAGACGGTGCCCATGCCGCCCTGCGCGAGCACGCAGAGCAGCTCATAGCGGTCGAGACGATCCCCAGGCGAAAGCGCGGTCGCGGGGGGAGGTGTGAAGCTCCCCATGAAATTCAGGATCGCGCCGACGGATGCTCAACGCAAGCTCGTGGTCGCAGCATACATGTGCGGGGTGCTGCCCTTGGACCTCGGGTCCGCAGGAGCGCCACTCCGAGCCTTCGCTTGGGGCTCGCGCCCCAGCCCCCGCAGGGGTCGCCCCCCGCTGGGGTGCTCCATCCCCTCCGCCGAGATGATCCATCCCCTCCGCCGAGGTGCGCCTTCGGCGCTCGTCGGATGGCGCGAGGTCAGGTCGCGATCTGCGGGTGCAGCGCGGCCTTCGTCTTCGAGTGGTTCTCCGCCGGGCGGAGATGACCGACGAGGTAGAGGCCACCGTTGACCGCCGCCCACGAGCGGAAGTGCTCGAACGTCGTCATCCACTGGAGGACGCGCGGGCCCTCGGCGACGGCGCCGATCCGGCACGCAGCGGCGTGCTCCTGCGCGTGGATGAACGCGTCCGCGATGCGCTGCTGGACGGCGAGCGGAGAGCACCGCTCGCGCGCGAGCTTCGAGGCGCTCTTGCCGAGGCGAGCACGCTCCTGAGGATCGGAGATGAGGTCGATGATGGCTCGTCCGAAGGTGGCGTCGGCTTCCTGCTCCTCGCGCGCGCCCTTGCCGGGCGACAGGAGGACGCCGTTCACGCCGTCCTTGATCTGCGCGGAGACGCCCATCCCGTCGGCGAATGCAACCGTCGGCGTGCCGCACCAGAGCGCCTCGCCCATGACGTTGCCGTAGGTCTCGCTGAGGGACGCGTGCACGAAGAGGTCGGAGTAGGCGTAGTAGCGCGCCATCTCGGTGAAGGGGACCTCGCCGGCGAAGAAGACGCGATGAGCGACGCCTTCCTCGCGCGCGACGCGCTTGTAGTATTCGGTGTCGGGGCCTTCGCCGAGCAACGTCAGCGTTGCATCCCGATCGGCGGGCGCGACGTGCCGCGCGAAGATGCGGATGATGCGGTCCTGGCTCTTCTCGCGCGTGTGACGACCCGCGCAGAGGAGACGAGCGCCGCGCCACGCGGCGTCGCCGACGCCCTCGAGATGGGTGTACGGATCGTCGCCGAGCGGACGATCGAAGATCTCCGGCTGCACCGCGCGCGGGATGACGTGAATCGGGCAAGTGACGCCGCGCTCACGCCAGTAGGAGCGAAGCCCTTCCGACAGGACCACGAGCCCGTCCGAGTCGTTGTAGATGTTCGCGAAGAGGTTGTCGCACGGACGCTTCAGCGCGAACTCGAGGCCGGCGTTCACCCAGCCGAGGCGCTTCACGTTCTCGGGGAGGAGGACGTCGTACGCGGCCGAGAGGTGCGTGGTGTTCACGCAGATGAGGGGGATGCCTCGCATCTTGCGGAGCCAGACGCCGAAGTGGAGCGAGAGCGTCGTCGCCTGCGCGAAGACGATGTCGAAGTTCCAGCGGCTCGCGTCGTAGACCCACCGCTCGAGCGGGAGCGGAACGTGCAGACCGGGATAGGTCTTCAGCGGTAGGCTGGGAAGCGCCACCGTTCCGGGGGCGAGCTCCTCCGGCTTGGCGTCGGGGTCATGCGGACCGATCAGTGTGACTTCGTGACCACACCGACGCAATTCTTGGTACAGGAACCGTGTCTGAAACGCTGCACCGTTGGCGTACGGGATTCGAGTGAAATCACTGAGGATGGCAACTCGCAAAGGTCGACCGTGCCGCGCGGTGAGCGCCGCGAACGGTGATTCGCTGGTCTCGTTGGCAGCCTGGGCGACCCGTGAAAACGCGGACCTCGGCCCATCGGCCCGGTGCGTACGCGCCTGCGCAGCGGCCCCCGCGAACGGAGCACCGTCGCTGTGAAGGTCCTCGACGTTACGGAATTCTATTCCGAAAGGGGCGGCGGGGTTCGAAGCCATCTGGCTCTCAAAGGTCACGTTCTGTGCCAGCTTGGGCACGAGCACGTCGTCGTGGCCCCCGGATCCCACGATGACGAAGGGATTGGACGAGAAGGTGATTCGGAGGAGCGCCGTCTAGCACGCGATCGTGGAAGCGCACGGGTGATTCGGGTTCGGGGCCCCGCCTCACCCTATGACCCGAGCTACCATCTCTTGTTGAATACAAGCAAAATTCGGGATGTCGTGGCCCGCGAGCGGCCGGACGTCCTCGAGATCCACTCGCCCTATATGGCGGCGGTGGGAGCCCTCCGCGCGGCCCCGTCGACCTACGGCGTCCGGACCTTCCAGTGGCACTCGGACTTCATCGACACCTACGGAGGGGTGCTCGAGGACAAGGCCCCCTTCCTCCCCTCGCCGCTCGTGAGGACCGTGACGCGCCCGCTCTGGTCGCTCGTTCGTTCGATCGCGCGGCGATGCGATGCGACGCTCGTCGCTTCGGCCTGGCAGGTCGGCAAGCTGACCGCGCACGGCGTGCCGAACGTGGTCCATCGCCCGTTCGGGATCGAGCGCGACGTGTTCCGTACCGATGCGCGATCGCCCGAAGGGCGCCGCGAGCTCCTCGCGCTCGCCGGCCGAGACGTGCACGACGAGACGACCGCGATCGTCGTCGGCGTGGGACGCTTCGCGATCGAGAAGCGCTGGGACCTCGTGATCGACGCGTTCTTGCAGGTCCGCGCACGCGGACGCGACGCGATCCTCGTTCTCTTCGGCGACGGCCCCGAGCGCGAACGGATGAAGGCTCGCGCACGAGGCGAGCGCGATGGCGGCGCTTCGAGCCATCCGGGCGCGTCGGGCGCGTTCGCGGCCGATGTCGTCTTCCCCGGCTTCTCGAAGGACCGCGCCGGGCTCGCGCGGAGCCTCGCGAGCGCCGACGTGCTCCTCCACGGCTGTCCGTTCGAGACGTTCGGGCTCTCGATCGCCGAGGCGATGAGCTGCGGACTGCCCGCCGTCGTTCCCGACGACGGGGGCGCTGCGGAGATGCACGATCCCGCGAGCGGCGAGCGCTATGCGGCGGGTGACACGGACGCGTGCGCGGAGGCGCTCGAGCGTCTCCTCGATCGCGTCGCTCGTGACGGCGACGCGATGCGCGCAGCAGCGGCCCGAGCGGCCGCGAGACTGCCGTCCGTGCGCCAGCAGTTCGACGAGCAGATCGCGCTCTACACCGAGCTCGTCGCCCGACGCGGGGCTGCGCGGGCGACCTGAGCTCGCGATCCTGAAACGTGCATCATGCACGGTGCGATGCGCGCGCGGCCACGGCGGGCAGCGCGCGCCGCTGGCTCGGACGGACGTTCATCGGAGCGGTCCGGTGAACGGGCGCGGGGCGCGGGGCGCAGACCGCGACTTCGAATGCTCCAGCCGCAAAGGCTTCGATAACCAAGCGGGGTTCGCGGTGTGATTCCTGGCAACGCCCACGACATCGCGATCAGGTGCGAGCGATCGACGGGCAGAAGGTTGCGAGGCGCGATGCTTCACGTGACGATACCGCGTATGAAGATCTCCCTTCTCCTTGGCATGGCACTCGGCACGCTGCTGGTCACGACGGCGGCAAGCGCGGCGAAGACGACGTACACGGCGGAGATGAGCGGCGCGAACCAGCTCCCCCCGGTCGCCGGGGAAGCAGCGGGAGTCGCGATCCTGACCGTGGACGACGTCGCCAACACGATCTGCGGGACGATCACCTACTCGGGACTGAGCGGCGAAAACGCCGCGCCGACCGCGATGCACATCCACACCGGCGACGCGAAGACCGCCAGCGGCAACGTCCTCGTCCCGCTGCCGACGGGCGCGAGCCCGGTGAAGGTCAACCTCACCGGCGTAGCCACCGACAAGATCGCCGCGCTGAAGGCGAACGAGCACTACGTCAACGTCCACACCACGGCGAACGCGAACGGCGAGATCCGCGGTCAGCTCGAAGAAGGCGGCGCCGAGCAGTCCTGCGACGAGGCGACCGATGCTGGCACCGACGGCAAGGACGCGGGCGGCAGCGGCAACAACTCGAGCGGCGGCACGAACGACGCCACCACCGTGCGCGCCGACGCCGGAACCAACACCGCGGCTCCGGCCAAGGAAGACGACGGCTGCTCGACGACGGGCTCGTCGCCGGCGAACGGCCTGGCCATCGCCTTCGGCGTCGGGATCGCCGTCGCCGCGATCGGACGAAGCCGCCGCAAGCGCTGAGGCGCGGTCTCGCCGGCACCAAACGACAACGGACTCCGGGCTAGGATGTCGGGATGGCCGAGCGGCTCGTCGTCGTCGAAGAAGCGTTCGTGGCTCGTGGGCGTGGCGTCCTCATCGCTCCGAGGTTCACGGCCGTCACGCCCCGCCCAGGTACGTTTCGCGTCCAGCTCCGGTTCCCTGATGGGACGACCCGCGAGACCGCCGCCGAGCTCGAGGTCTCGCACATGCGCGGCTCGCTCCCGCCGTTCGCGATGGTTCGCTTGCCGGAGCTCACCGTGAACGACGTCCCGCCGAACACCGAGGTCTGGATACCGGAGTGACCTGCTCGTCCCCGCCGCCGGAGCGTGAGTTCCGCGCTGGCTGGATGGAGCCGCTTCGTGCGCCAGCGCCCTCGTGCTAGGTACTGCCGTTCATGGCAACAATCGTCGAGAACCTGGGCAAGGAACTGGAAGAGCTCGACCGTGAGTACGCGTCGAGCTTCGCTGGACAATCGCGCCTCACGCGCGATCTCGACCTGCTCGACAACATCATCAAGCGGGCGTCGTCGGTCCTCCAGCGCATCGACCAGATCCCCAGCGCGGCCCAGGGGCCGGAGCTCATTCGCCTGCGCGAGGCGGCGACGCAGAACCTCGGGCTCTATTCCCAGGAGCGCACGGCGATCCAGCGGGCACAGGAGGTCGGTCCCTCCTTCGAGGCGTTCTCCCAGGAGGCCACGAACGCGAACCTCGTCTTTGCCCGCTACGGCCGGCACTTCGCGGGCAAGGACCGGTCGACGCGCGACCTCGCGCTCCTCGGCGAGCTCGTCGACGAGCTCAAGCAGATCGACAAGCGCATGACCGCCTTGCTCGAAGAGTCGAAGACCCAGGACTTCGAGCGCGATCGCAAGGTCGTGAAGGACAACCTCGCGCAGTACCAGTCCGAGATCGAGCAGATCGAGAACGCTCAGAAGAGCGGTACCCCGGAGCAGCGCGCGAGCATCCTCGCCACCCTCGCGAACGACCAGTTCGCGCTCTACCAGGCTCACTTCGCGGGCGAGCCGCGCATCTCGAGGCGGCCCGCTCTCCTCATGCGCATCGTCTCGTCGCTGAAGAAGGTGCACGAGCGCATGGTCTCCTATCGGGACGGCGGCCTCGACCTCGACTTCAACACCAAGAACATCAGCATCGTCGAAGACCGCCTGAAGGTCTACGACACGGAGCTCGCCGAGATCCGCAAGGTCCGTCAGGCCACCGCGATGCCCGACATCATGGGCGAGCTCGGAGGCGCGGCGAACAAGCTGTTCGACGAGTATCGCAGCGGATTCGCCGACAAGCCGCGCACCCAGGTCGATCTCGAGAAGCTCGGCAAGGTCTGCGACAAGCTCGCCGAGATCCGGCGCCAGATGAACGAGATGTCCTGGGCCGAAGAGAACGAGATGAACGCCAGGAACCTCGAGATCGTCACCGAGCAGCTGGTGATGTTCGAGGGTGAGTTCGAGGCCGTCGTCGCCGCGAAGTCCCAGGCGAACGGCGGATCGAAGCCGACGGCCTGAACGCGCCGGCAACGGCGAACCGCACACGGACTCATGCCCGTCCACGTCTCCATCCACGACGTCTCCCCCGCGTGGGAGCGCGAAGTCGATGTCGCGCTCGAGATGGCCCACGCTGCCGGCGTGCGCCCTGCCCTGCTGGTCGTCCCCGACTTTCACGGGCGCGCTCCGCTCTCCGAGCATCCTCGGTTCATCGAACGCCTGCGCGCGCTCGAGGCGGACGGGCACGAGATCTACCTCCACGGCTACTACCATCGCTCGCGCGCGTGGGACGATCCCGGGACGCGCGACAACCGTGAGCAGGGCGCGGCGGCGCGGCTCCGTCATCTCTTCGCGCAGAAGGTCGTGTCGGCGAGCGAGGCCGAGTTCAGCGACGTCTCACGCGAAGAGGCCATCGCACGCCTCGACGCCGGAGAGCGCGTGCTGCGGGATGCAGGGCTCACGATCGCCGGCTTCGTCGCTCCTGCCTGGTCGATGCCGAGCTGGGTGCTCACGCTGCTCGGTGAGCGCGGCTACCGCTTCACCGAGGATCACGTCCGCATCCATGATCCCGCCGGTCGCCGCTCCCGTCCGAGCGTCGTCCTCAACTACGCGAGCCGCACGCCCGCGCGTCTTCTCTCGAGCGTCGCGTGGTGCCGGCTCGCTCGGCCCGCGCGTCGTGTGCTTCCTGCCCGCATCGCGATCCATCCGGCGGACATGCGGTATGCGCTCCTCAGGAGCGAGGTCGAGTCGGTCCTCGACTGGGCGAGAGGCGACTTCGTTGCGACAGGCGAAGCCCTCTTCTCCTGACCGACGAAGGTAAACGGCAAGCGCGACCACGGCAGAGCTGGCAGCGCTATCAGGGTGGTGGTAATTCGCTGCCGCGATGACCGGCAAAGGGCTGACTTGGACGGCCGCGCATCTGCGGGCCGCCGCATCCCCCGAGGACGTCCGGACTGCGATCGCCGAAGCAGCTGGACAGCTCGGCGATGGTCCTGTGCCCGCGGCCACAGCGCTGTCGCACCTCGAGGAGCTCGCGCTCGATTGCGCCCGCATGCGCGCCGACCTCCGCGCAGCGACGCGCATCCGCGAGGTGCTGCTCGCGAGCGTCGCGCACGACCTCCGGAACCCGCTGAACACGTTCGCGATGAGCGCCGGGCTCCTCCGCGACGACCTCGAGGGCCCCGACTTCGATCGAACGCGAGCGCTCTCTCTGCTCACGCGCATGGAGCGCGCATCGACGCGCATGCAGTCGCTCATCGAGGACCTCCTCGAGGCGAGCCGCGTCGAGGGCGGCGCTGTCGAGTTCATCCGCCGCCCGGAGAAGGCCGCGGTCGTCGCGCGCGCCGCGATCGCCAAGGCGAAGCAGCTCTGCGCCGACAAGGGCACGACCCTCGACGAGGGGGCGATCGACGACGACGCGGTGATCGAGGTCGACAGGATGCGCGCCACGGACGCGCTCGTGAAGCTCATCGCCGTTGCGCTCAAGTCGACGGGCGAAGGCGGCGCGATCCGGATCGGCGTCGAGCGCCACGAAGGCGACGTCCTCTTCACGCTCCGCGCGACCGCCCCGCGCGGCACGACGAGCACCGTTCCTCAGGACGAGAGCCGAGGCGGCCTCGGCTTCCTCATCGGCCGCGGCCTCGTCACGGCTCAGGGCGGGCAGCTCCTCACCGAGTCCACGCAGGAAGGACCACGCATGGTGGTGGCCTTCCCCGAGAAGGCTTGAGCCTGCGCAGACTGCTCAGGCCGCGCTGAACGAAGACGTGCGCGGCCGAGGAGGCGGCTCACCGCGCGCGAGGAGCCGCTCGACCACGCTGCCGAGCATCGCGGGCTGCACGGGCTTCGCGACGTGGGCGTCGAAGCCGGCGGCGATCGCCTTCGTCGCGTCCTGCCTCGACGCGTAGGCCGTGAGAGCGACGGCGGGAATGGCCCCGTCCTTCTTCCGCGCCCGGACCGCCTTGATGAGGTCCATTCCGTCCATGTCGGGGAGCCCGATGTCCGAGACGAGCACCTGCGGTCGAGCACCGTCGAGCGCATCGAGCGCGGCAGCGGCCGTCATCGCCGACGTCACGCGAGCACCATAGCGTTCGAGGATCGTGCACACGAGCTCGTTGCCGTCGGGGTCGTCCTCCACGATGAGCACGTGCACACCGGTGAGGTCGGGATCTCCTGCGGGCGAGAGCGAGTGCGCCTCCTCCTCGCGCCCCAAAGACGACTCGGCGGCGAGAGGAAGCTCGACGGTGAACGACGCGCCCTTCCCGTGTCCCTCGCTCGAGGCCGACACGGAGCCGCCGTGCTCTTCCACCAGGTGCTTGACGATCGCGAGGCCGAGCCCGAGCCCCGCGTGAATCGATCGGGGCTGCTTGCTCGCGGAGGCGTCCCTCGAGTCGCTCCCGCCCGCTCCCAGATGGCTCGTGTGCTCCTGGCGGAAGCGCTCGAAGACGTGGGGGAGGAAGTCGGGCGCGATCCCCTCCCCCGAATCGGAAACGACCACGCAGACGCGCTCCTCGTCTCCCTGGACCGCCACCGACACCGTCCCGCCGCGCGGCGTGAACTTGATCGCGTTCGACAGGAGGTTCGCGACCACCTGGCGGAGCCGACCGGGGTCGCCGAGGACACCGCCGGTCTTCGCGACCGTGAGCTCCAGCGCGATCTCCTTGTTCGCGCACTGAGGCCGCGCCGCGATGACGGCGGCATCGACGACCGATGCGAGCGATACGTACCTGGACTCGAGCTTCAACGTCCCGGTGACGATGCGCGAGACGTCGAGCAGGTCACCCACGAGCCCCGAGAGCGCATGTGCGTTGCGGTCGATCGTCTCGATCGCACGCGATAGCTCGTCGCCTGCGAGGAGGCCGTTCTTCATCATGTCGGTCCAGCCGACGATCGCGTTGAGCGGGGTTCTGAGCTCGTGCGAGAGCGTCGCCAGGAAGACGTCCTTGCTCTTGTTCGCGAGCTCGAGCTCCTCGCGGCGACGCTCCATCGCCGCATGGAGGCGCGTGTTGTCGATCGCGACCGCGATCCGACGAGCAAGGTCCCCGGCGAGGTCGACATCGGCCTGCGCGAACCGTTCACCGGCGGAGAGCTTCACGAACGTGAGGGTGCCGAGCGTGCGACCGCGACTGACGAGCGGCACGCAGACGTACGCGCTGACGCCGAGCTCTTCGAGGAACCGCAGGTGCTCGGCGCCTCGACCGGAGTGGACCGGGCTGCACTCGCAATCGCGCAGCGCGACGCGGGCCTCGTGCTCGACATCGAGGAAGACCTCGGCCCGGCCGCTGTAGATGACGATGGCGGGGCCTAGCGACAGGCGCGGATCCGCGAGGCGGCTCGGGTCGATGCCGTCCACGGCGACGGCGAGGCGCTCGCTGGCGGTCCCCGTCACGCCGGGCGCGAACGGCTCCCCCATGCTCCAGGGCTCGGCTCCCTGGATGTCGAGGAGCGCACCGTCTCCGAGGATCGGCAGCGCGCTCCGCAGGACGATCTCGAGATCTCGCGTCGGCGTCGCGCCGGCGTCCGGGTGTCCGGGGTCGACCCCGAGCGAGCGATTCAAGCGGTGACTCGCGTCGGCGAGCATTCGGAGGGCCCGGTCAGCGCGGACGCGTGCGTCGATGTCCGTCGCCGTCCCCACCCACGCCATCACGTTGCCGTGCTCGTCGTGATGGGGAACCGCGCGAACGAGATGAAAGCGGTAGCCATGCGGAGGCGCGCCCAGACGGAGCTCGGCCTCCCACTCAGCGCATGCCTTCACCGCGCTGCTCCACCCCGATGCGAACGACGCGAGGTCCTCCGGATGCACGATCGTCGCGATCTCCGAAGCGCCGGGCGTACGCGGCGCTTCGGTCCTCTCGGGAGACTGCAGGGTCTCGTGATGGCCCGGCCCGGACGCCGCGAGCGCGGCCCAGCGCTGGTTGTGGTACGTGATGTTCCCCGCGGCATCCGCCGTCCAGACGATCTGCGGCATGGAGTCGGCGAGGTCCTCGTAGCGCCGCTCGCTCCACCGCTTGAAGTCGGCGAGCGCTCGCTCGCTCCCGATCCGCAGCGCCTCGTGCTGCGCGCGGATGACCGCATTCTTCTTCCCGAGCTCGACGAAGGTGGCAACCTTCGTGCGAAGAGCATCCGGATCGTACGGCTTGAAGAGATAGTCCACCGCGCCTGCCTCGTAGCCGCGCGTGACGTAGCTCGCATCCTTGCTGATCGCCGTCAGGAAGATCACCGGCACATCGCGGGTCGTCGGGCGCTTGCGGAGCATCTCCGCCGTCTCGATCCCGTCCATCTCCGGCATCTGCACATCCAGGAGGACCACGCAGAACTCCGTCTTGAGCGCATGACGGAGCGCCTCGACTCCCGAGGCGGCGGCGATCACGCGTTGCCCGAGCGGCTCGAGGATCGCCTCGAGCGCGAGGAGGTTCGACGGCTCGTCGTCCACGATGAGGATGTTGCAGACGGGGCTCTCCACGCCGCTCGGCGGGAGTGTCGTGCCCGACTCCTTCGGGAGGGTCATGACACGCTCCTCCGCACGAGCTCGCCGGCGATGTCGCCCAGGGAGAGCACGTGGTCGACGGCGCCCCTCGTGATCGCGGCGGCCGGCATCTCCGGGCTCTCGGCGGTCGCCGGGTCCTGGACGATCGCAACGCCGCCAGCGGCTCGGATCCGGGTCAGGCCACGCGCGCCGTCGTGGTTCGCTCCCGTGAGGAGCACCGCCAGCACACCGGGCCCGTAGGTGTCGGCGGCGGACTCGAACAGGACGTCGATCGACGGCCGGCTGAAGCTCACGGGCTCGTCGGTCGAGAGCGCGAGGCCGCCGCCCGGCTCGAGGAGAAGGTGGTAATCGGGCGGCGCCAGATAGACACCTGGAGCCGCGAGCGCCTCCTTGTCCTCCGCCTCGCGGACCGGAAGCGCGATCCTTCCCTGGATCACAGTCGCGAAGAGCTCGGACTCGCGGGAGCGATGCTGGACGGCCACGATCGGGACGTCGAACCCTGGGGGAAGGCTTCCAAGCACCTTCTCCAGCGCGCGCAGCCCTCCCGCGGACGCACCGACGACGACGACGTTCGGCCTCATCCGGTCCCCCTTGTTCGTGTTGGACGAGACGACGGCGCGAGCTCACGATCGAGATGCCCCTCGAGCTCGACCTCGCGGTGGGGACGCGGCGGACCGGCCCTCCGATAGATGCGCTCCTTCGGATCGAGCTCCTCGAACTCCTGCTCGACCTTCGTGAAGCGGAGCGACTCCCGCCGGCCGAGACAGAGGAACCCGAGCGGCGACAGACTGTCGCCGAAGAGCCGGAGCGTTCGCTCTTTCAAGTCCCGATCGAAGTAGATGAGGACGTTCCGGCAGAGGATGACGTTGAACTCGCTGAACGACGTGTCGGTCGCGAGGTTGTGCTGCGCGAAGAGCACGTTCTCGCGGAGCCGCGCGTGGAAGAGCGCCGCGCCATAGCTCGCCGTGTAGTACTCGCTGAACGAGCGCGTCCCACCGGCCTGCAGATAGTTGGTCGTGTACTCGCGCATCCGCGCGATCGGGAAGATCCCGGTCCGCGCGTGCTCGAGCGCCTCCGCGTTCATGTCCGTCGCGTAGAGGCGCGAGCGCTCGTAGAGCCCCTCTTCCTCGAGAAGGATCGCCATCGCGTAGACCTCCTCACCCGAGGCACAGCCAGCGTGCCAGATCCGCACCGACGGATACGTGCGCAGCATCGGCACCACCTTCTCGCGCAGCGACCGGAAGAAGGTCGGGTCGCGGAACATGCCGGTCACGTTGACGGACATGTCCCGGAGGAGCGCCTCCATCGCCGCGGGCTCGTGGAGCACGCGGTCCTGCAGAGCGGAGAACGTGGCGAGCCCTTCCCCCTCGAGCCGCCTCTTGAGGCGGCGGCGGAGCGAGGACGGAGCGTATTGCCGGAAGTCGTAACCGTAGTGGCGATGAATCGCCTCGAGGAGCAGCTCCATCTCGAGCCGCTCGAGTGGCGAGACGCCGGCGAACGCAGGCACCGCCGGCTCAGCGCGCGTCGCCCGGCCCGCCTCCAGCGGCGTCGCACGAGACTCCGCGGAGAGCGGCCCGCCCTCACGCGTCATGGCTCGGCTCGTCGCGTGGGCCGACGCAGCGCTCCCCTCGGCCTCGGCCGAAGCGGCGACGTCGAAGCGTCCATGGATGCCGCTGCGGGAGCTCATCATCGGATCGAAGGACCTTCACGCGCGCTGCGAGTAGAGCCACACCCTCATGAGCGAGAGCAGCTGGTCGGGATCGACGGGCTTCGTGATGTAGTCGCTCGCGCCGGCGGCGAGGCACTTCTCGCGGTCTCCCTTCATCGCCTTCGCGGTCAGGGCGAGGACAGGGAGGTCTTTGAACTTCGGCATCTGCCGGATCCGGCGCATGGTCTCGTAGCCGTCCATCTCCGGCATCATCACGTCCATGAGGACGACCGCGATCCCGGGGTTGGCTTCGAGCGCCTCGAGCCCCGCCCTCCCGTTCTCTGCGAACAGCACGTTCATTCCGGCCTCCTCCAGGACGGAGGACAGCGCGTAGATGTTCCTCACGTCGTCGTCCACGATCAGGACCCGCTTGCCCTGGAACCCCGAGACCGGCCCACCGACATTCTGGAGCATGCGCCGCTTCGGCTGAGGGAGCTGCGCCTCGACGCGGTGGAGGAAGAGGGTCGTCTCGGCGAGCAGCCGCTCCGGCGAGCGCGCGTCCTTCAGGATGATCGACCGGGCGAACTTCTTGAGCCGGGTCTCCTCCTGCGTCGACAGCTCACGCCCGGTGTAGACGATCACCGGCAGCGAACGGAGATCGGGTCGGCGAGCCATCCGCTCGAGGAGCTCGAAGCCCGACGTCGTGGCGCTGCGATCGCGGTCGGCGCACGCGCTTCCGTCGGACGGCGACAGCGTGAGGTCGAGGACCATGCAATCGAAGTGTCCCCGATCGAGGGCATCGAGGGCCTCCTCGACGGAGCCGACCGCCGTCGTCTCGACGTCTTCACTGCCGATGAGCGCCACCATGCTCATCCGCTCGCGCTCGTCGTCCTCGACGATGAGGAGCTTCGAAGCTTTGCGATGGAGAAAGCCCTCGATGTCGGCGAACGTCCGATCGAGCGCCTCCTTGCTCACGGGCTTCTCGACGTACGCGACCGCGCCGAGGCTGAGGCCCTCGTGCTTCTGATCGCCGCCGGAGAGGATGTGCACGGGGATGTGCCGCGTCTGCGGATGTGCCTTCAGGTGTTCGAGGACGCGGAGCCCGTCGATCTGCGGGAGCTGGAGGTCGAGGAGGATCGCGCTCGGGAGGAGCCTCCGCGCGAGGGCCAGCCCAGTATCCCCGCGGAGCGCGACGACGCCCTTGAATCCATGGCCGCGCGCCATGCCGAGCAGCGTCGCGGCGAACGCCGGGTCGTCCTCGACGATGAGCACGACGCGGTCGCTCGGCGTGAGCCCGGCGCGATCGTCGTCCATCTCGCCGCGCGGAAGCGGTTCGCTCCTCTCCTCCACCGTCGTGCCGACCCTCGCGACGGGCGCCAGCGCCTCGTATGCGAACGGCAGGTAGAGAGTGAACGAGCTGCCCTTCCCGACTTCGCTCTCGACCGTCACCTCGCCGCCGAGCAGCCGCGAGAGCTCCCGGCTGATCGAGAGGCCGAGCCCGGTTCCACCGTAACGTCGACTCGTCGTCCCGTCAGCCTGCTGGAACGCCTCGAAGATCAGCTGGTGCTTGCTCTTCGGGATCCCCATCCCGGTGTCGACGACCGAGAACGCGAGGACGCGATCGGGATGCGCGGCGAGCCCCGGGTTCGAGTACCTCGTCGTCGCGTCCGGCAGGTGCACGCGGAGCCGAACGCCGCCCTGCTCGGTGAACTTGAACGCGTTGCCGAGCAGATTTCGAAGCACCTGGAGGAGGCGCTGGCCGTCGGTCGCGAGCGAGACCGGCACCTCGCTCTCCACGTCGACCGTGAAATCGAGCTTCTTCTGCGAGGCGAGCGGCCGGAACGTGGCCTCGAGCTGCTTGACCACTTCGGCCATGTTCACTTCGGCCGCGTAGATCTCGATCTTGCCTGCCTCGACCTTCGACAGATCGAGGACCTCGTTGATCAGCTCTAGGAGGTCCGAGCCCGCCTCATGAATCGTCTTCGCGTACTCCACCTGCTTCGGGGTGAGATTCGCGTCCTTGTTGTCGGCCAGCATCCTCGCGAGGATGAGCAGGCTGTTCAGCGGCGTACGGAGCTCGTGGCTCATGTTCGCCAGGAACTCGCTCTTGTACTTCGACGACAGCGTGAGCTGTGACGCCTTCTCCTCGACCGCCTGACGCGCGAGCTCGACCTCGCGGTTCTTCTGCTCGACCGCGCGGTTCTGCTCGACGAGCAGCGAGGCCTTCTCCTCGAGCTCCTCGTTGACCTGCTGCAGCTCCTCTTGCTGTTCGCGCAGCATCTCCTCGGAGGCGCGCAGCGTGTAGGCCTGCTGCTCGAGCTCCTGATTGGAGCGTTTGAGCTGGTCCTGCTGCTGCTGCAGCTCGCGCGACTGCTCCTGGAGCTCGTGCGCTAGGGACTGCGACTGCTTGAGCAGCTCTTCGGTCCTCGTGCTGGCACCGATCATGTTGAGGACGACGCCGATGCTCGCGGAGAGCTGCTCGAGGAAGATGCGATGAATCGGGCTGAAGGTCTCGAAGCTCGCGAGCTCCACGACCGCGCGCACCTCGTCCTCGAACACGATCGGGATGACGATGATGTTGAGCGGCGGCGACTCGCCGAGCCCGGACGCCACCTGGATGTAGTCGGGCGGCACATTCGTGAGCAGGATGCTCTTCTTCTCGAGCGCGGCTTGTCCGACGATGCCCTCGCCGAGAAGGAACCGGTTCGCCACGTGCTTCCGCTCGCGATACGCATACGTCGCGAGGAGCTTCAAGGACCTCGCCCCCTCGACGTCGTCGAGCACGAAGAAGGCACCGTGTGAGGCCTGCACGAGCGGTGTGAGCTCGCCCATGATCAGGCGGCTCACCGACTCGAGGCTCTTCTGCCCCTGCATCAAGCCGCCGAAGCGGGCGAGATTGGACTTCAGCCAGTCCTGCTCGCGGTTCTTCTGCGTCGTCTCGCGCAGATTCGCGATCATCTGGTTCACGCGCGCCTTCAGCTGCGCGACCTCGCCCTGCGCTTCGACGGTGATGCTCCGCGTGAGGTCTCCCTCCGTGATCGCGGTCGCGACCTCCGCGATGGCGCGGATCTGGTTGGTGAGGTTGTCAGCGAGCTGGTTCGTGTTGTCGACGAGGTCGCGCCACGTCCCCTTCGCACCGGGCACCTTGGCCTGACCGCCCAGCTTGCCCTCGGTGCCGACCTCGCGCGCGACGCGCGTGACCTCGCTGCCGAAGGCCCGGAGCGTGTCGGTCATCGTGTTCAGCGTGTCGGCGAGGGCGGCGAACTCGCCTTGCGCGTCCATCGTGAACTTCTGCGAGAGGTCGCCGTCGGCGACGGCGGTGACGAGCTTGATGATCCCCCGCACTTGCGTCGTGAGGTTCGACGCCATCCCGTTCACGCTGTCGGTCAGGTCCTTCCACGTCCCGGCCACCCCCGGCACGCGGGCCTGGCCTCCGAGCTTCCCTTCGCTCCCGACCTCACGCGCGACGGTGGTGACCTGATCGGCGAAGATGCCGAGCGTCTCGGTCATGTCGTTGATCGTCTCGGCAAGCTCGGCGATCTCGCCCTTCGCCTCGACGACGAGCCGCTTGGAGAGGTCGCCCTTCGCGACGGCGGTGACGACCTTCGCGATCCCGCGCACCTGCGTCGTGAGGTTCGATGCCATGGAGTTGACGTTGTCGGTGAGGTCCTTCCACGTCCCGGCCACGCCGGGCACGAAGGCCTGACCACCGAGCTTGCCCTCGGAACCGACCTCGCGCGCGACGCGGGTGACCTCCGCTGCGAAGCTCCGGAGCTGGTCCACCATCGTGTTGATGGTGTTCTTCATCTCGAGCATCTCGCCCTTCACGTCGACGGCGATCTTCTGCGATAGGTCACCGTTCGCCACCGCGGTCGTCACGAGCGCGATGTTGCGCACCTGGCTCGTGAGGTTCGACGCCATCCCGTTGACCGAGTCGGTGAGATCCTTCCAGGTGCCGCCGACACCGGGGACGAACGCCTGACCTCCGAGCTTGCCTTCGCTCCCGACCTCGCGCGCTACACGCGTGACCTCCGCCGCGAAGCTGCGCAGCTGGTCGACCATCGTGTTGATGGTGTTCTTCATCTCGAGCATCTCACCCTTCACGTCGACCGTGATCTTCTGGGTGAGATCGCCGTTGGCGACCGCGGTGGTGACGAGCGCGATGTTGCGAACCTGACCCGTGAGGTTCGAGGCCATACTGTTGACGCCGTCGGTGAGGTCTCGCCACGTACCGCCGACGCCGGGCACGTTGGCCTGGCCTCCGAGCTTGCCCTCGCTGCCGACCTCACGCGCGACGCGCGTCACCTCCGCGGCGAAGGTCGACAGCGAGTCGACCATGCCGTTGATGACGTTCTTGATCTGGAGCATCTCGCCCTGGACGTCGACGCTGATCTTCTGCCCGAGATCGCCGGAGGCGATCGCGGTGGCGACCTTGCTCACGTCGCGGAGCTGCACGGTGAGGTTGCCGGCGAGGCCATTGACGCTGTCGGTGAGGTCCTTCCACGTACCGCTCACGCCGCGGACCGTGGCCTGTCCTCCGAGCTTGCCCTCCGTGCCGACCTCGGTGGCGACGCGGGTCACCTCGCGCGCGAACGCCGAGAGCTGATCGACCATCGTGTTGACGGTGCTCTTCAGCTCGAGGATCTCGCCTTGCGTCTCGACGACCAGCTTCTTCGAGAGGTCGCCGTTCGCGACCGCAGTGACGACGCCGGCGATCCCTCGCACCTGCGTCGTGAGGTTCGACGCCATGCTGTTGACGTTGTCGGTGAGGTCCTTCCACGTTCCGGCGACGCCGGGCACGTCGGCCTGCCCGCCCAGCTTGCCCTCGGTGCCGACCTCGCGCGCGACGCGGGTGACCTCGCTCGAAAACGAGCGCAGCTGGTCGACCATCCTGTTGACGGTCATGCCGATGCGGAGGAACTCTCCGCGAATCGGCTTGCCGTCGATCTCGAGCGCCATCTTCTGGGACAAGTCCCCTTCGGCGACGCGCACGATGACACGCGCGACCTCGGTCGAAGGGCGAACGAGGTCGCCGATGACCGTGTTGAACGACTCGCCGACGGTCTCCCAGGCGCCGCCCAGACCGTCCATCCGAAAGCGCTCCCCCATCTCGCCGTCGCGACCGACGACACGCGAGACCCGCGCGAGCTCGAGCGCGGTGCGGTCGAGGCGCTCCGCCAAGTCGTTGAAGGCGTCCTGGACCTCTCGAGATGCGCCGTCGCGCGGGCGCAAGCGGCGACCAAACTCACCTCGATGAAGCGCCTCGAGAGCGGCGACGATGACCTCCGTCTCGCTCAGGTGCCTCCCGGCGCCGTTCCCGTTCCCGTTCTGGGCTCGCGTCGCATCGATCCCCGGCGCGAGGGCTTCGGCCCGCGCTTCGCTCGTTGCTAGCGCCCCGCCCCCCCGCAGCATGGAGCCTTCCGCTCGCGCCTTCGCCCGCTTGCTCTTGACCGAGGTCGACGCCTCCTTGGCGCCGTTCGAGCGACGCTTCCTGCGTGGTCCGCGCGAAGTCAGTTCCTCTGTGTCCGCCATTCAAACGAGCGCCAAAGGCGCACCTCCGCGGGTGGTTGGGGCGCGAGCCCCGAGTGGGTGCCCCTCCTCGGGCAGGTCGCGGGTGCGTATGCAAGCCCCACACCGTGGCGAAAGCGCGATCGCCCGATCGGAAGCCTGCGAAATCGAGGCGCGCGGGCGCGATTGCCGCACAGGATCGCCACAGCGAAACGGATCTGCCTCAAGTCTGCGCCAACGCCACCTGACCGCGCTGTGCCCGCTGGATCGCCGACGCGAGCGAATACGCCTCCGCGGTCGCGACACGGAAGCGGGCCGTGATCGCCTCGCCGAGATCGCGCGCAGCCGACGTGTTGGTACCGGCGAGGATGCGCGCACATTCGGCGATCAGCCTGACATCGGGACAACCGTCGACGACGGTCGCCGTCGACGCGAGCCACTCCCACCGGAGCCGCTCGCATGTCCGTGCGCGGGGGCGCGCGTCGATGCCCCAGTTGCTCGCGGCAGCGATCGTCGCGTCGAGGAGCGAACGGAGGAAGCTCGCAGCGCTCTTCGCAGCAACCGCGATCATCTCGTCCTGCGTGCGCCGCGCGCAGAGATCGAAGCCGACAGATGCAGCGTTGCACGCCGAAGCAAGTGCAAGCGCGGCGTCCGGGAGCTTGCCAAGCCCGTTCGGAGTGATCATCTCTGCGGGCGCCACTCCCCGTGTGGTCCTGTTCGATACGATGTGGACTCCGTCCGGCTTGGCCGGGCTGCCCCCACTCCGCTTCACCCGGGGAGTCGACGTATCTGCTCCCGACAAGGACATGGGCCCGCGCCATCGACCACGCGCGACGCGCAGCTTCCGACGGACCCGCGTTGCCTTGGCTCCCAGCATCGCCCCTCTGCCTCCCCCCCGTCACACGTCGCTCTGCCGGTCTCGTGCCATGCATGCGCTAGCGCCTTTCTCGCGCGGCGAACGCGTCTGACTGCGCATCCACGCCCGCCTCAGGTGGTGCCTTCCGCTACGCGCGAAGCCTTGCCGCGAGGGAACGGAGCCGCGCACGCAGCTGGACTGGAACGTGCCTGTGGACAAGTTGGGGCTACGAGCCTCCCCATGCGGGGGGCTCCGATCCGCATCGAACCTCAGCACTCACCCCGACAGGACAGAATGACCGTCCAGCCGATCTTCGAGACGCTCGACCGCACCTCGTCCATTCCGGCCGCACCCGAACGCAGTTCGGACGAAAGCACGGCGGATGCGGCCACGCATCTCGGAGCGTCCAGCGAGCCGAGCCCTTCCGCGCAGCTCCGGACGCAGTTCCTCCGGCGGGTGGCACACGACATCGCCTCCCCCACCGGGGTCACGATGACCGTGCTCGAGGAGCTCGCGAACGAGAGCTCGCGGCCGGAGCTCGTCGCCATGGCGCGACGCGGCCTCCGGCGGCTGCTTCGTCTGTCGGAGCAGCTCGCCCTGGCGGCCGATCTCGACGCGGGCCCGCTGTCTCCCGACACGACGCTCGAGGACGTGCGCGGCCTCGTGAAGGACGCTCAGACGCAGGCGATCGCGATCGACGGTCGGCGCGACATCGTCACGTCGTGCGAGCTGCCCGACGAGAAGCTCGTTGCCGATGTCGACCGCCGGCTCGTGAGCTCGATGCTGCGCGAGGTGATCGGCAATGCCCTGCGCCTCGCGAGCTCGCGTGTCACCGTCGACGTGAGCCACGCCGACGGCAAGGTGACCGTGCGCGTGCAGGACGACGGCCCCGGCTTCTCGAACGAGGTGCTCGCCACCCTCGGCCAACGCTTCACGCCCGGCTCCACGTCGCGAGGGCTTGGCCTCTCGCTCTCGATGGCGAAGGACGTCCTCGCTGCGCACAACGGAACGCTGAGCGTCGATGCCAGCACCCTCCCGCCGGGCCGTCGCGGCAATCGCGGCGCGGCCGTGCTCATGACCCTGCCGCTCGTCTGAACGACGCACGGTCCACGCGCCCGCGCACGTTCGCACACGGCAGCACGGATGGCGGCCTGTGACGCCCTTCCCGTCTCGGTCGAGGCGAAGAGCCCCGCACGGGAGCAGCGAAGCGAGCGCCCGCAGCGCGGATGTTCGGCCGCAAGCACTGCGAGACGAGGGCGAGCAACGCCCCGTACCGCCCTGCTCGTCCCCGACGACGCAGCGGCATCGAACCTGCAAATTCACGACGTGATGAACTCCTCCACGACGAACACCACCGAGCGAGAGCAATGGCGCGCCCGCATCCTCCGGGCGCTCGCGGAGCTGGATACGGCTCCCCCAGGGCTCGACCGCGAAGCTGCTCCACCGGACGTCGACGCACCTCACTCGTCGACCTCGACGGGCTAGCGTCCGCGCCTGAACCTGGGGCTCGCGCCCCGACCACCCACAGAAGTGGGCGCTCGGCCCGCATGGAGCTCGGAGTCATCCCTCGCCCGCACGTGCCGTGGGGGTGAAGCACGCTGCGTCGCTCCCTTCGTGGTTCGTTCGCGTGCGCGCCCGGCGAACGACCGTCGCAGGTCCACGGGCGCGCTCGCGCGACCGTCGGTCCCGCGACAGCACCGACGCCCTTCCTTCCGCAGGCGCGCAGCAAGCCACGATCACGCGGCTGCGCGATCACGCGGCGACGTCGAGCCATGCATGACTCGGCACACGCCGGCTCTGACGAGCGCGCAGGCCGAGGGGTCAGGAAGGCGGGACTTCCGCCGCGCCCTCGCCCTTCGCGCCGTCGCCGCCCGCCGCGGCTCCGTAGCGTTCGAGCTTGCGATAGAGCGTGCGGCGATCGAAGCCGAGCACCTGAGCCGCCCGCGACTTGTTCCCGCCGACCAGCGAGAGGACACGCAGGATGTAGCGTCGCTCGAGCTCGTCCATCGTGACGATCTCCGTCGGATCGTTCGCGGCGACGACGAAGCGCTCGGCACGGTAGGCGCGGATCTTCTCGGGGAGGTCCTCGACCGTGATTTGATCGAAGCGCGCGAGGGCGACCGCATGCTCCATGCAGTTTTCCAGCTCGCGGACGTTGCCCGGCCAGTTGTAGGCCATGAGCTTCTCCGCGGCCGTCGTCGACAGCTCGAGCGACGGCTTCGCATTGCGCTCGGCAAACTGCTTGAGGAAGTGCTGCGCGAGGTGAAGGACGTCGCCGCCGCGCTCGCGGAGCGGCGGCACGTCGATCTTCACGACGTTGATGCGGTAGTAGAGGTCCTCGCGGAAACGCTTCTCGTAGACCTCGTCTTCGAGGTTCCGGTTCGTCGCGGCGACGATGCGCGCGTCGAAGGGGATCTCCTGGTTGGCGCCGACGGGGCGGACCTTGCGCTCCTGGAGCGCGCGCAGGAGCTTCGGCTGCACGTCGATCGGGAGCTCGCCGATCTCGTCGAGGAAGAGCGTTCCGCCGGTCGCCTGGACGAAGAGGCCGGTGCGCTGCGCCTTTGCGTCGGTGAACGCGCCGCGTGCATGACCGAAGAGCTCGCTCTCGAGGAGCGAGTGCGGGACGGCCGCGCAGTTGATGGCGACGAACGGTCCGTTCCTGCGCCGGCTCCGCGTGTGGATGCCGCGCGCGATGAGCTCCTTGCCGGTGCCGGTCTCGCCGTGGATGAGGACGGACGCGTCGCTCTCGCCGACACGGTTGATCAGCTCGTAGACCCGCCGCATCGCGCCGCTCTGTCCAACGATGCGCGCAGCGTCGCCGCCCTCGCCGTCGACGGCCTGACGCAGGCGCTTCACCTCGTCGGAGAGGCGGCGGTGCTGGATGGCGCGAGAGACGCTGAGGAAGAGGAGCTTCGGGTCGACCGGCTTCGTGATGAAGTCGTACGCGCCCACGCGGATCGCTCCGATCGCGGTCTCGAGGCTCCCCTGCCCGGTGATCACGACGACCGGCATGTCGGGCCGTGTTCCGAGGACCCGCTCGCAGAGATCGAGGCCGCTCATCTCCGGCATGCTGAGGTCGGTGAGGACGACGTCGAAGTCCTGCTCGGCGACGAGCTCGAGTGCGCGCTGCGCGTTCGTCGACGGCGTGACCTTGAACCCGTGGCGGCCAAGTGCCATCTCGAGCAGGTCGCAGGTCTCCTGCTCATCGTCGACGACCAGGATGTGACCTTTCATCGTGAGTACCTCGGGAGCATGGGACATTCGAGCCCAGGATTGGCAGCTCTACCTACCAGGGCGAGGACCGCGGCAGCATGCGCTGTACCAACACCGAAGCCGCAACGACTCCGCACTTAAGAAGGGTTCCTCACACGCGCAGTCGAGGCAAGATGCCACGCACGGTGCGCCATGTCACGATTGGGACAGCGGTCGAAGCCCTGAAAAAGCGCGGCGTCATGGCGCATCCACTCCCCGGTCCGATCGGTCCACCGCGCCCGTCACGGTGAATGCTGGCCCTTGACGAGCGTCCTCGGTCGCGAGGAATCGAGGCGAGGCGATCGAATGAAGCAGACGATGAAACGCAGCACGCACGACTCAGACCGCGATGCGCTGCGCCCGTGTGCTGCGCGCGCGACAGTCGAGCTGAGCGTCCTCGGGCAGGCTCGGCTTCACGAGAGCGAGCTCGCCGCTCGCGCGCGATGATCGCAGAACGCGATCGCCGCGCCTCGGTCAGCGAGCCTTCTTGCCGGTCCCTCGGGGAGCCCGCTTTCCCTTCTTCGCGGCCGCAGCCGACGGAGCAGGCGCGGCAGCTTCGGGGTCGGAAGCAGGGGGTGCGGCGGAGGCGGCCGCAGGATCTTCGGCAGGCGCCGCGGGAGGCTCATCGGCGACCGTCGCGCCGGCAGCCGAGCTCGCGAACGAGGGCAGCTCCATCGGAGCCGGTGGGTTGGTCGCGAACTGCGTCCGGTTCTTGATCCGCTTGTCGGGGCCCCAGAGCGCGACACCGAAAGCGCCTGCAGCGCCGACGACGACGATGATGATCCCGAAGAACAGGATCGTCGGGAGTCCAGAGCGTGACCCCGCCGGGGAGTGGCCCCGGCGAACCGCGGGCGGCGCCGACGCCGGCCCTTCCATCCAGAGCGGTGTGTTCTGAGCCGAGCGCGGGTCAGGCATCGGTGAAGCGGCCCCGCTCACCGTCACGTTCTCCGTCGCTTGCATGGGTGAAGTGGGTGAAGCGGGATCCGCTTCGAAGTTCCCCATGAACTCAGTCCAGCACCGCTCGTGCCATTCGTCGAGCCCCGAAATTTCCCGACATTTTTGCATTCAGCACCGGCCGAGACCGGATCACCGTTAGCTCGGTTCGGCAAAAGATGAATCAGGCTGGGGTTGCGACGACGCTGGCCGAGCCGCGGAGATCGCTCCGCGTGCAGGCCTCGCTGTCGAGCTCGACCGTTCCGAGGAGCGAGTGGCAGGTGACGGGCGATCGTCCTAACGAACGTCACGATGCGCGCGGGCCGAGGAGAGAGCGCACGAACGAAGGAGCGGCCAGACCCGGATGAGCTGCTCGCCGAGGTGCGACGCGACGAGGTCCAGTCCACCCGCGGTCACCTCACGATCTTCTTCGGCGCTGCGCCCGGAGTCGGAAAGACGTACGCGATGCTCGAGTCGGCGCGCCTCGAGCGTGAAGAAGGCCGCGACGTCGTGGTCGGCCTCGTCGAGACGCATGGCCGGTACGACACCAACGCGCTCCTGCTCGGCCTCGAGATCATCCCTCGGCGCAAGGCCGAGCACAGAGGCGTGAAGCTTGAGGAGCTCGACCTCGACGCAGCGCTGGCGCGGCGCCCCGGGCTCATCCTGGTCGATGAGCTCGCTCACACGAACGCGCCCGGCTCGCGGCACACGAAGCGTTGGCAGGACATCGAGGAGCTCCTCGCATCGGGCATCGATGTCTACACGACGCTCAACGTGCAGCACCTCGAGAGCCAGAAGGACGTCGTCGCACAGATCACCCACGTCATCGTGCGCGAGACGGTGCCGGACTCCGTCTTCGAAGGGGCGGACGACGTTCGCCTGATCGATCTCCCGATCGACGAGCTCCTCGAGCGCCTCCGCGAGGGCAAGGTCTACATCCCCGAGCAAGCCGAGATCGCGCGTGAGAGCTTCTTCCAGGAAGGCAACCTGATCGCCCTCCGCGAGCTTGCGCTCCGCCTGACGGCGCAGCAGGTCGACACGCAGATGCGCGCGTACCGGACGAAGCACGGGATCGACCGCACCTGGCCCGCGTCCGAGCGCGTCCTCGTGTGCGTGAGCCCGAGCCCGACCTCCGAGCACGTCATCCGAGGCGCGCGCCGACTGGCAGCAGGCCTCCATGCCGACCTCCTCGCCGCGAACGTCGAGACGCCGGCGTCGATCCGCCTCTCCGCCGCCGACCGGCGACGGATCGCCGACCACATGCGCCTGGCCCAGAGCCTCGGCGCCGAGACGGTGACGCTCAGCGGCCCGCGAAGCGCCGAGGAGGTCACGCGCTTCGCGCGCTCCCGCAACGTGACACGGATCGTCGTCGGCAAGCCGACCCACGCCCGCTGGCTCGATCGGCTGCGCCCGTCCTTCCTCGACGCGCTCGTTCGGCTCAGCGAGGACATCGACGTGCACGTGCTCACGGGCGAGGACCTGGTAGCGCCCCGGCCGCCGCCGGAGCGACGGCCTCCGCGCCGGGTGGAGCTCACGGGCTTCGTGGCGGCCCTCGCGCTCATCGCCGTGATCACGGGCGTCTCCGGGCTCCTGTTCGTGAACGCGCAGCTCGCGGACGTCGTGATGATCTACCTCCTCGCCATCGTCCTCGTCTCTCTTCGATGGGGCCTCTGGCCGTCGCTCCTCGCCGCGGTGCTCTCGGTCATCCTGCTCGACTTCTTCTTCGTCGCCCCGCTCCACGCCTTCGCGATGACCGACGTGAAGCACATCGCCACCTCCAGCGTGATGCTCGTCGTCGCGGTCGTGATCAGCGGGCTCACGAAGCGCGTCCGCGATCAGATGGAGGCGGCACGCGAGCGCGAGGTCCGCACCGCCAGCCTCTACTCCCTGAGCCGCGCGCTCGCGCGCGCGAAGACGACGAGCGACGTGGCGGCCGCCGGCGCCAAACATGTCCACGACGTCTTCGGCGCACCGGCCTGCGTCCTCGTCGTCGACCACGACCGCGCGCGGCTCACGCCGCAGGTGAGCGGCACGCCGTGGTCGTTCGATCTCGACGAGAAAGAGCTCGCCGTCGCCGAGTGGACGCGCCAGCACGGCCGACCGGCCGGCGCCGGAACCGACACCCTGCCGGCGTCGGCAGGCTCCTACTTTCCGCTCGAAGCGTCGTCCTCGCGCATCGGCGTCCTCGGTCTCCGGCGGACGCCCGGTGGCCTCGATCACGAGCGGCGCCAGCACCTCCAGGCGTTCGCCGGGCAGATCGCCGGCGCGCTCGAGCGCACGCGCCTCGCGGAGCAGGCGCAACGAGCGCAGCTCCGGATCGAGGCCGAGCAGCTCCGCAACTCGCTCCTCTCGTCGGTCTCTCACGATCTACGGACACCGCTCGCCGTGATCACCGGTACGGCGAGCACGTTGCTCGAGACGGAGATCGCGCCGCCGGCGCAGAAGGAGCTCGCAGAGGCGATCCTCGTCGAGGCCGAGCGCATGCACCGGCTCGTGCGCAACCTCCTCGACATGACGCGCCTCGAGGCTGGCGCGGTCGAGGTCCACAAGGAGTGGCAGTCGCTGGAGGAAACGGTGGGCGCCGCGCTCGAGCGCACGGTGCGCGTCCTCGGGTCGCGCCCCGTCACCACCGACGTGCCGGCCGACCTCCCGCTCGTCCCGTACGACTCCGTCTTGCTCCAGCAGGTGCTGGTGAACCTCCTCGAGAACGCCGCCAAATACACGCCGGCGGGGACGCCGGTCCTCGTCGCGGCTCGTCGTGGCAAGGACGCCGTCGAGGTGGTCGTCGCGGACCACGGACCGGGCCTTCCGCCCGGCGAAGAGACACGCATCTTCGAGAAGTTCTATCGCGCGGAGACCGGACGCGGCGGCGGCGCGGGGCTCGGCCTCACGATCTGCAAGGGCATCGTCGCGGCTCACGGCGGCCGGATCTGGGCGGTCAACTGCAACGGCGGAGGCGCCGCGTTCCACTTCACGCTCCCGATCGAGGGCGAGCCCCCGAGCCTCACACCACCTCGGCGCCGGCGCCCGTCACGACCTCGAGCCCGAGCCCGCATCGCGCCGGGAGCTGCACCGCGCGCACGAACGCGGCTGCTCTGATCGCCTGACGCTACTGCCTGAATGCCGTGTCGAGCACGACGTTTGCAGCGTTGCGTCGACGATCCGCGCGCGCGCTCGAGCGCCACCGCGCGAGCGCGTGAAGTGGTGCACCCGTGGACTTCGTCTTCGTCGGTCTGGCCCTCGTCCTCTTCACCCTGACGCTCGGACTCGTCCGCCTCTGCGAGTCGCTCGAGCCGGAGTGACATCGTCGTGTCCGACCTCCACTACGTCGCCTTCGCCATCGTCGCGGTAGGGCTCCTCGTCTACCTCGTGCTCGCGATGCTGAAGCCCGAGAGGTTCTCGTGACCGCGAGCACCGTCCTCCAGCTCGCGCTCTTCTGCGGCCTGCTCGTCGCGATCGTGAAGCCGCTCGGCGGCTACATGGCGCGCGTCTACGAGGGCGAAGCCCGCATCGCGTCGCGCCTGCTCGGTCCGCTCGAGCGGCTCGTTTACCGCGTGCTGCGCGTCGATCCCGGCGAAGAGATGACCTGGAAGACGTACGCGCTCGCCGTGCTGACGTTCAACCTCGCCGGCCTGCTCTTCGTCTACCTGCTGGCGCGGATGCAGGCGTCGCTGCCGCTGGACCCGGCGGGCGTCGGCCCGGTCGCGCCTCATGCCGCCTTCAACACTGCCGTCAGCTTCGCCACGAACACGAACTGGCAGAGCTACAGCGCGGAGACGACGCTTTCCTACTTCACCCAGATGCTCGGGCTCACGGTCCAGAACTTCGTCTCGGCGGCGACCGGGATGGCCGTTCTCGCCGCGTTCGTCCGCGGCTTCTCGCGCAAGAGCGCCGCGACGCTCGGGAGCTTCTGGGTCGACCTGACGCGAACGGTCGTCTTCATCCTCATGCCGCTCGCGCTCGTGATCGCGATTCTCCTCGTGTCCCAGGGCGTGGTGCAGACCTTCGGTGACCACGCGAGCGGCTCGCTCGTCGAGGCGATGAAGGCGCCCTCGGGCGAGACCGTCCGCGAGCAGGTCCTCGCCGTCGGTCCGGCAGCCTCGCAGGTCGCGATCAAGCAGCTCGGCACGAACGGCGGCGGGTTCTTCGCCGTCAACTCGGCCCACCCCTTCGAGAACCCGACGCCGCTCTCGAACTTCGTCGAGATGTTCTCGCTCCTGATGCTGCCGGCATCCCTCTGCTACACGTTCGGCAAGCTGATCGGCGACACGCGGCAGGGCTGGGCCCTCCTCGCTGCGATGTTCGTGATCTTCTTGCCGCTGCTGGCGCTCGCCGTCACCCAGGAACAAGCCGGCAATCCTGCGCTCGGCGGCCTCCCGATCGACCAGGCGGCGAGCGCGCTGCAATCCGGCGGCAACATGGAGGGCAAGGAGGTCCGGTTCGGCATCGCGACCTCTGCGCTCTGGGCAACGGCCACCACCGCGGCGTCGAACGGCTCGGTGAACGCGATGCTCGATTCGTTCACACCGCTCGGCGGGCTCGTTCCGATGTGGCTGATGCAGCTCGGCGAGGTCGTCTTCGGCGGAGCCGGCTCGGGGCTGTACGGGATGCTGATCTTCGCCCTCGTAGCAGTCTTCGTCGCCGGGCTCATGGTCGGCCGCACCCCCGAGCTGCTCGGCAAGAAGATCGAAGCGTACGAGATGAAGATGGCGTCGCTCGTCATCCTCGTCCCGCCCGCGCTCGTCCTCGTCGCGACCGCAATCGCCTGCGTGACGGACGCCGGACGACGAGGCGTGGGGAACCCTTCGGCGCACGGGTTCAGCGAGATCCTCTACGCCTTCTCCTCGCAGGCGAGCAACAACGGCAGCGCCTTCGCCGGCCTCGCAGCCGACACCCCGTTCTACGACACGCTCGGCGCCGTCTGCATGTTCGGCGCACGCTACTGGCTCATCGTGCCGGTGCTCGCGGTCGCCGGTTCCCTCGCGAAGAAACGCAGTGTGCCGAAGTCGCGCGGGACGCTCCCGACGCACGATGCGCTCTTCGTAGCGATGCTCGTCGGCGTGGTGCTGATCGTCGGCGCGTTGACCTTCATCCCCGCCCTCGCGCTCGGCCCCATCGTCGAGCACCTCGTGGCTCATGGGTCCTGAGATGGCTCACCCGAAGGCAGGCAGCTGAAATGAGCAGCAAGGCGAAGTCACTCGTGATGGGCGCCGTGCTCGATGCACTGACGCCTCCGGCTCCGCAGCCGAAGGGAGCGGCGGCGGCGGTAAGCAGGCCGGCTCGTCACGGGCACCCGGCGCGCCGACTCTTCGAGCCGTCCATCGTGCGGCGAGCGATCTTCGACTCGTTCGCCAAGCTCGACCCACGGCATCAGATCCGCAGCCCCGTGATGTTCGTCGTCGAGGTCGGGGCCGTCCTCACGACCCTGCTCTTCGTCGAGGCGCTCACCGGGAGAGGTGACGCCCCCGCGGGCTTCATCCTCGCGGTGTCGCTCACGCTCTGGTTCACGGTCCTGTTCGCGAGCTTCGCCGAAGCGATGGCCGAAAGCCGCGGGAAGGCGCAGGCAGACTCGCTCCGCCAGGCGCGGCGAGAGACGCTCGCGAAGCGCCTCCCGGAGGACGCCCGCACCCGGGACGCGCCGGTCGAGACGGTCTCGTCGTCACTCCTCCGGAAGGGCGACGTCGTCCTCATCGAGGCGGGCGACGACGTCCCGTGCGACGGCGACGTCATCGAGGGTGTCGCCTCGGTGAACGAGGCCGCGATCACGGGCGAGAGCGCGCCGGTCATCCGCGAGGCTGGTGGAGACCGCAGCGCGGTCGTCGCCGGGACGCGCGTCCTCTCGGACTGGCTCATCGTGCGGGCCGCCGTCGACCCGGGCCAGACGTTCCTCGACCGAATGATCGCCATGGTCGAAGGCGCCAGGCGCCAGAAGACGCCGAACGAAATCGCGCTCGGGATCCTCCTCGCGGCCCTCACGATCGTCTTCCTTCTCGCGACGGCGACGCTCCTCCCCTTCTCGCTCTTCAGCGTGAGAGCCGCCGGGAGCGGACAGCCGGTCGCGATCACCGTCCTCGTGGCGCTGCTCGTGTGCCTGATCCCGACGACGATCGGCGGTCTGCTGTCGGCGATCGGCATCGCCGGGATGGACCGCATGATCCAGGCGAACGTCATCGCCACCTCGGGCCGAGCCGTCGAAGCAGCCGGCGACGTAGACGTGCTGCTCCTCGACAAGACCGGCACGATCACGATGGGCAATCGCCAGGCAGCCGCGTTCCATCCGGCCCCCGGCGTCACCGAGGTGGAGCTCGCCGATGCCGCTCAGCTCTCGTCGCTCGCCGACGAGACACCGGAGGGGCGCAGCATCGTCGTCCTGGCGAAGGAGCGCTTCGCGATCCGCGAGCGGAGCGTCCGCGAGCTCGGCGCGACCTTCGTCCCCTTCACGGCCCAGACGCGCATGAGCGGTGTCAACGTCGACGGTCGTCATCTGCGCAAAGGCTCGGCGGACGCGATGGAGGCTTTCGTCCGAGCAAGGGGCGGCTCGTTCCCCGAGCTCGTGAGCTCGAAGGTGAGCGAGATCGCAAAGAAGGGCGGGACGCCGCTCGTGGTCGTCGAGGCGGCGGCGCCCACCGCGCCGGGGACGATCCGCGTCCTCGGGGTCATCGAGCTGAAGGACATCGTCAAGGGCGGCATCAAGGAGCGCTTCGCCGAGCTTCGGCGAATGGGAATCAAGACGGTGATGATCACCGGCGACAATGCGCTCACCGCCGCCGCGATCGCAGCCGAGGCCGGTGTCGACGACTACCTCGCGGACGCGACGCCCGAGACGAAGCTGGCGCTCATTCGCGGGCAGCAGAGCGGCGGCCGACTCGTCGCGATGACCGGCGATGGGACCAACGACGCGCCCGCGCTCGCGCAGGCCGACGTGGCCGTGGCGATGAACTCCGGCACACAGGCCGCGAAGGAGGCCGGGAACATGGTCGACCTCGACTCGAACCCGACGAAGCTCATCGAGATCGTCGAGATCGGCAAGCAGATGCTCATCACTCGTGGCGCGCTCACCACCTTCAGCATCGCGAACGACGTCTCGAAGTACTTCGCGATCATCCCGGCGGCGTTCGCCGCCACGTACCCTCGCCTCGACGAGCTGAACGTCATGCGCCTCGCCACCCCCGAGAGCGCGATCTTGAGCGCCGTCATCTTCAACGCCCTGATCATCATCATCCTCATCCCGCTCGCCCTTCGCGGGATCGCATACCGCCCCATCGGTGCGAGCGCGCTCCTCCGGCGGAACCTGCTCGTGTTCGCTGCGGGCGGCCTCGTGGCGCCGTTCATCGGGATCAAGCTGATCGATCTCCTCCTCTCGGCGCTCCACGCGACATGAGGTCCGCCATGTCCTTCGATTCAGCGCTCGAGCCCCAACCATCCCCAAAGGTCGTCGTCACGGTCGCGTCGCTCGCCGGGAAAGCCATCGGCATGCTCGCGGTGCTCACGCTGCTCACCGGCGTCCTCTACCCGCTGCTCGTCACGGCCGTCGCGGAGGCCGCCTTCCCCGGTCGAGCCCATGGCAGCCTCGTCGTCGAGGACGGCAAGGTCGTGGGCTCGCACCTCGTCGGCCAGCCGTTCTCCGAGCCGCGCTACTTCTGGGGACGGCCCTCCGCGACGGCGCCCGTGCCGTACAACGCGGGCGCATCGGCGGGCAGCAACCTCGGACCGACGAACGGAACGCTGACCGAAACCGCCCGCGCGCGCGCCTCTGCGCTTCACGCCGTCGACCCGACGAACACGCTGCCGGTCCCGGTCGACCTCGTCACTGCGTCCGGCAGCGGCCTCGACCCGCACATCACGCCTGCCGCGGCCGAATACCAGCTCCGACGGGTCGCACGTGCCCGCGGCTTGCCCGAAGACCGCGTGCGGGCGCTCGTGGCGGCCCATACCGAGGGACGCGACCTCGGGCTCCTCGGGGAGCCGCGCGTCAACGTCCTCCTCCTCAACCTCGCCCTCGACCGGGTCGAGCGTGGAGCCGGCGTTCCATGAATGAGCCCTGCCGTGAAGCGCGATGCTCGAGCGCTGGGGCGCCACGCGGCGTGATGCCGACTTGATGTTGCCTCGCTCGAGGACCCACGTTCTCGTCGCGATGACCTTCCACGTCGTACGCAGACAACACCTCTGGTGTATCGACGATCCCCGGCACCAAGTCGGCGGTATCTTCGTCGACCTCGCGAGCGCGATCCGCTTCATCCGACGCCACGCAAGCTCGGCCCGGATCGTCGTGCGAACGCTGCCGATCGGGCCCTGAGCTCGTGCTCGGTCCAAGGCGCGCCTCCAGAACACTCCTCCATCCGCTCCGCCGAACCGTGTCGTCGAGCTCGGGATGCAGGTCGAGATCCGACCCGTGCGATCGTTTCGGCCGGGGCACGCGTGGCGACCGAGCATGACGCACGGCGTCTTTCGAGTTTCCTTGCGGGAGCGACGACCTACGTTCTCGGCGAGGTGTCCGTCATGGTCGACCATTCCGTCCCTCCACTCCCGCCCGCCCATCGCTCACGATGGAGGTATCTGCTCCCGATCGTGTGGTTCGGGCTGGGCGCGCGCCTCGTGGTCGCGTTCGTGCGCGGCGAATCCGTGCGTGAGGACTTCCTGTCGCTCGCCCTCGTCGCGTTCTTCATGACGACCGCCGTGCTCGGAAGCCGGATCTGGCTATGGTTCCACGATCGCTGGGACCACTTCTTCCCAGGGCGACGCGCTCAGCTTCACTCCAGCCGTGCGGAGGGCTGAGGTCCGCCGCGCTCAGCTCTGGATCGGGAGGGCGATCGTGAAGCTCGTACCGTGACTCTCGGGCTCGCGGCGAGTCTCGACCTCGATGCGCCCGCCGTGTGCGGCGACGATCTGCCGGACGAGTGAGAGCGCAAGCCCATCGGCGTGGACAGCCCCGCGCCGGCGCTCGAAGAGGAACGGCAGCTTGTCGTCGGGGATGCCTGGCCCGTCGTCCTGGACGGAGATCGACACGCATTCGGAGCCGAGCTCGCGCGTCACGTGCACGAGGACCGAGCCGCCGACGTCACCGCTCGTCTCGCCGTGCGTGACGTAGCGGAGAGCGTTGCCGACGAGCGCCGTGACCGACCACGCGAGCTTCTCGCGATCGACGCGCAGCCGAGGGACGTCACCGAGCGTCGCGATGCGGAGATCGATCCGCGAACGCGCGGCCTGCTCTACCAGCGGCCGCAGGCTGGCGCGTAGCAGCTCTGCAACGTCGGTCTCTTCGAAGTGGATCGGAACGTTCTGCTCGGGCATCGCTTGCGTTGGGTACCTCTGCGGGTGGTTGGGGCGCGAGCCCCAAGTTGTGTGACACGCATCACGCGTGTCGAGTCGGCGCCTCGCCGCAGCTGTGTCGAGCGTGCGCGCCCGCCGCGACCTCCCGCGGCCTGCGCTCACGAACGCGCCCAGGCGCCCGGATCGTCGCGGCTCTCGGGCTGTCCTCCGCCGACGAGCACGAGCTCCGTGCCCTCGTGGTCGAGGAAGACCGGGTCGAGCGCAGTGAACCTCCGCTTGCCGAACCTGTCCTCGTCGAGCCACGCGGGCTCGGACACATCCACGTCCGGACGCTCGCGGTCGCTCACGCGCCACCGCGACTCGGGATTGAAGACGGCCGCGATGTAGCTCGCGCGCGGCACGATGCGGAGCTGGCGCACGAGCGTGGCCGAGATCCCGCTGTTCTCGATGTCGAGCTCGTACATGAGGTGGGCGTGATCGCGATGCGAGGTGATCGCGTACGTGCCACGGGCGACCTCGATCACTCCAGCCTGGCTCCGTACGCCGCGCGTCCGCGTGGTGTAGCGCCGAGGTCCGAGATCGGAGACGACATGCGCAACCGAGCCGACGCGATCGACGTAAGCCCACGCTCGCTCGCGCACACGCGTATCAGGCAGGCGCTTCTTGCCCACCGAGACGCGACGAACGACGCCACGATTGCGCGGCTCGAGCGTGAAGGAGAAGCGCTGAACGTCTTCGAGGCACGTGGGCACCTCGACCTCGACACGCGGGCGCACGAGGAAGCGGATCCGCCCGCTCTCGACCACGAGGAACGATGCCTCCTCGAGCTCTTGTCGTGTGCGCGTGGGCGTGGGCGTCGACGTGCGCGAGGTTTCGGGCGGCGGCTCGGGCGACGGCTCCTGCGAGGCAGACGCCTCCACGGACTCGCTGCGCTCGATCCCTTCACTCGGCCACGGGTCCTGCTCCAGCTCGGTTCGGACGTCCATAGTGCCACCAATGTGCGGCCGCGGACTTGTGAAGCGAGCGGGAGCGGGATGAGAACCGTAGTTGAGGTCCCGGCGACGGATCAGCCCGACGACGGGTCAACCATGTTTCGAGACGGATCAGCCGCCGTCGCCAGCGCCGGCGTCGCTCGCTCCGGCGTCGAAACCGCCATCGGCAGAAGCATTGCCCGCGTCGGCGTCGTCCACGCCGTCATCATCCCCACCGCCGGCGTCGGGCGCCGGCTCGTACGCGGGATTGTAGCCCGGCATGCGGCAGCCCTTCGGATCGCCGTCGTTGGCGTTCGCTTGCGCCATGCACGCGGTCATCATGCGCGCGACCATCGTCTTGGTCGGGAGGCGGCAGAGTCCGTCCCTGCCCGAAGCGCCGATCCACTTCCAGAGTCCCGAGCTCCACGCGTAGCTCGCGCTCGGATGACCGACCGAGTTGGTCGAAGCGTAGTCGTCGATCCAGCTCCAGAAGGAGCCGCTCCAGCGTCCGCCCTCGAGCTCGCGCATCGCGACGGCCTCGGCCGGAGGATCCGAGAAGATGGCGTTGAAGCGGAAGACCGCCGCCCACTGGCACTTCTTGCCGGTGTCCGTCCCCTGGTCCCAGCTCTTGTTGTTGGGATAGCCAACGTTCGGGTTCTTGAACCAGTCGAGCCCGCGCGTCGAGAAGCCGTTGACCTGCGTGCCCACGGAGGCGTTCGGGACCGGGACGTCGATGTCGGCGACGTTGATCTCGTACTGATTGACGTCCGCGGCCGCGAGCTGGAGAGCCTTGAGCGTGGGATCGCCATCGACCTGCGCCTGGCTGTAGGCGTCCTCGCCTTGCACGGCCTCGTCTTCATCGGCGGTCTGCGAGCAACCGGCGATGATGGCGAACGTACCGAGAACGAGGGCCCAGGGAGCGATGCGAAGGTTCACGAAGCTCTAGCAGAGCACACAACGTACCACACGATCCGGGCTCCCCCGTGACAACGATTTCCATCGGTTACAGGCGTCTGAACCCCCTTGGCTGGATCATCGAGGGCGGATCATGGATGGGACACGGCCCTCTGCGGGCAGTCGCGACTCGACGGGTCAGGGGCTCGGCAGCGGGTGGTTGGGGCGCCTCCGGCCCCACGTCGTCCGTGCCCTTCAACGCTCGTGACCGCGCGGCCGGGCGCGCCAACACATGCAATATTTTGCATATGTTTCACGAACCTGGCGGCCGGCAAGTTTGCTGCCCGTGCCACCGCCGACTAGGTAACCTTCTCGTTCATGCGCGACGCCGAGAGCCTTCGCTTCGACGACGTCGTCACCTTCCTGACGGTCCATCACACGCGCTCGATCTCGGCCGCTGCGCGGCAGCTCCAGGTCACGCCGTCACAGGTCAGCAAGGCGGTGGCACGGCTCGAAGAGTACGTCGGGGTCCAGCTGCTCGCACGTGGCGCACGTGGCGTCGCGGTGAGCATGGCTGGCCTCCGCGTCATCCCGATGCTCGAGGAGATCGCGCGGGGCGTCCGCGATCTGAAGAGCCAGCAGCAGCCCGACGCGACCCCGATGGTGCGCGTCGCGGCCCCGTCGTCGATCCTCTCGTGCGTCGCCGGCGTCCTCGCCCGCAGCTCACGCGGCATGCGCTTCTCCTGTCTGGAGCTCGATCCGGTGCGCACCCGCGCGCTCGCCTTCGAGGACGTCTTCGACGTCGCGCTCCTCGCCGACGATCGGGCGCTCGGTGAGCTCTACACGCACGAGCCGGTGGGCGAAGCCGAGAGCTGCCTCTTCGCTCGGCCGTCGCTCGCGCAGCGGCTCGGGCCGCCGCCGGTCTCACCGGATACCCTCCGCGACGTGCCGTTCGTGATGCCGCTCCTCCTTCAGGACACGCGCCTTGCAGGCGGGCGAGATCTCTGCCCCTTGCCGTTCGAGCACCGCACGGCGGGCCACGCCGCTGCGACGTTCGGCGCTGCGCTCGAGCTGGCGACGAGCTCCGACCAGGTCGTCTTCGGACCGCGCGTCGCCGCGCGCGGTCAGCTCGCACGACGTGAGCTCATCGAGATCGAGGTCGAGGGATGGTCGGTCCACTGGACGATCTACCTCGCGTGTCACACGACCCGGGTGCAGGCGAGGACGGCGCGCTCGGTGAAGACGGTGCTCTCACGCTGGCTCGAAGAGTCGTCCACCGGATCGTGATCGCCGCGCGTCGATCGAGCGTGGACCTCCGTGGCTACGGCGCTTCGACGCGTGGCGTCGCCGCCAGGAAGAGCTCCGTCGAGTCGGCGCGGGCTGAAGGCCCCTCGGGACTCCACTGCGGGGTGGGGGCGCGAACCCCAACTTCAGCCCAGCCGTAGCGGATTGGACGGTAGGAGGCCCGCCGGCGCGCTTTTCGACGTCCGGGGGTCACGAGGCTCCTCCTCGCTGCTAGTAGATGTTGGAGGTCGACAGAATGAACGTCGAACGAGCAAGAGCGATCTGGAAGAGAGCCCTGCCCTACGCCTTGGCCGCGTTCACCCTCGCGGTGGCGGGCACTGCGGCGGCTGAGTATGTGCGGACGGGCGATAGCTGCTGCAAGCCGGGCGCGGCATGCTGCTACCCCGGCTCGCCGTGCTGCGAACACGCGAACAAGGACCACGAACCGCAGCGCTGATTCGTGGGGCGTCCGGAAGCCGAGCTCGACGGCCTGATGGACCGTCTCGCCGACGGAGATCGATCCGCGTTCACGCCTCTCTTCGAGGCGCTGTACCCGCGTGCGGTCTCCGTCGCGCGACGTCGGCTCGACGACGCTCATGCGGAGGACGCCGCCCAGCGCACGATGACCGCCGTCTTCGCGCGGGCGGTCGAGTTCACACCCGGCCGGCCGGTGCTTCCATGGTTCTACGCCATCGCCGCGAACGAGACCCACGCCATCGCGCGCAAGGTCCGCGTCGCGGCGAGCCGCGAGGCGCCTGCAGCCTCGGCGTCGCTGGTACCGGCCGAAGGCGATCCGGAGAGCGCGCTGTCTCGAGCCGAGATCCGCGCGCTCGTGCGCGAGGCGGTCGCCGCGCTCGATCCGCTATCGGCGGCCGCGATCGAGTCTCATCTCGCGGACGACCCGGACGCGGGTCCGCGGTCCCCTGCCCTGCGCAAGCGGCTCTCGCGAGCCTACGCGCGACTTCGCTCCTCGCTCGGAGCGGGAACCATCGGCGCGGAGAAGAGCGCCGTCACCGGGACGAAAGGAGAGTCATGACCGCATACGAGCTTTCGTCCCGAATCGCCCGGCGCGCCTATGAAGGCGCCCGCATCCGTCGCGGCCTCGTTCGCGCGTGTGGGCTCGGCGTGCTGCTCGGCCTCATCGCCGTCGTGGCGATCGGCGGCGGCGCGCTCGCGTGGCTGCCGGTGTTCGCTGCGGTGTGGACGTTCCTCGAATGGCGAGGCGGCGCGCTCCTCCGCGGCGGCCGGGTCGGCGCGCTCTTCGGTGCGCTCGTCGCGCTCGTACCGACGAGCCTCTTCATGGCGTGCTGCCGTCTCGGCTGCTCGATGGCCGGCGGCGTGTGCTGCAACACTTCGCGTGCGTGCGCGGGCATCGGCGCGCTCGTCGGCCTCGGATTGGCCGCGCTCCTCGCCCGCCTCCCGGCACAGGAGCGCTCGCGGGCGACACTGGGCGCGGCCCTCGGCGTCGTGGCCACCGCCGTCCCGCGATGCGCGGGCCTCATGGTCGGTGAGGGCCTCGGCCTCGTCCTCGGGCTCATCGTCGGCACCGCAGCCGCCGGCGTCGTGTGCACGGTGGTCGATCGCATCCGCCAGCCGGCAATGTGATCCGCGCAGGCGTTCACTCCGTCGCGACGCGGTAGCGAACACCGAGCTCGGTGAAGTCGCCTCCGACGAGCCCGAGGCGATCGGGGCTCGAGAGCGTGGTGACGAAGCTCCCGCGCACGTCGAAGCTGCGGCTGAGCTGGATCCGGAGGACGGGCCCGAAGCGGATCGTTCGCGAGTCGTCGCGCTCCGGTACGGCGAGGACGTCGAGCACCGGTCCGATCGAGTGCTGGTTGCGCGACCCGAGGCGGAAGACGTAGCCGCCGCGCACGCGCCAAACCCACGGCGGATCGACGATCACGCGGAGCGTCTCCTCGAAGACGTACGAGCCTCCGGGCACGCCACGTACCGCCGAGATGCTCGCCATCGCGAGGATGTCTCCCGGCCCGACAGGAAGCGCGGAGCTGACCTCGGCCTCGACCGTGTAGTAGCGCGCCGGATCGTTCGCCGTGGAGTCGAGGTCGAGCCGGTTGTAGCTCTCCTTCGGCTCGAGGAACGCATGCCGGAACGCCGCGAAGTAGCGCGCTCCGACCCGGAGGTCGACGTACGGGAGCGCGAACCGCGCGCCGCCGTAACCGCCGTAGCCCCCCGCCGACACGAGCGGGTTCGCCTCGAGGCCGAGCCACGTGTTGAACGGCATCCCGTAACCGACATGACCACGCGGCCGGAGGTACAGGTAGCCCGCGTCGAGCGTGAGCGCCGCGAAGGTCCGCGGAGCGCCTTCGCTCCAGGATCGGTGCATCGCCGGATCGACCAACGCATCGGCATGCGGAGGCCCCAGCTCGGGGATCGATCCACCGTGGCTGGTCTCCAGCGCGGACGACGCGCGCGGCACGGCGAGCGCCGACGTGACGAGCCCGAGCGTCACGAGCCGCTTCAAAAGGTCCCCGCGATGCCGATGCCGCGCCCGACCGGAGCGAGACGCCACTCGATCGTGCCGGCGCTCGGCTCGGTCGAAGAGCGCCGGAAGTGCAGGAGCGGTACCGCGAGGCCGACCGTGGTGCCGACGAGAGCGCCGATTCCGGCGTCGGACGCGTAGTGCATGTCGCTCATCACGCGGAACAGGCCGGTCATCGCCGCAACGGTGAAGCCGCCCGTGCACGTCAGGATGTCTCCGGGGCTGCCGAGCAGACCGAGCCCGAGATGGTTCGCACAGAGGAGCCCCGCGCTCGTGAAGGCGAGCGTCGCGTGGCCGCTGAAGAAGCTCCGGTAGCGGACGCCGGGATCGCAGTCGACGCTCTCGTTCGGGATCTCCGTCCCGCACAGCCGCCCGAACGGCCGCTCGCGGCTCGCGGCGACGTTCGCGACCCCTTGTATCGCGGCGGCCAGCGCGAACGCCTCCGCGCTCACGAGCGCCATCTCCCGCGCGAGGTCCGCGCGCCCGCGATGCCACCACGCAGTGACGAGCGCGTCGACGAGGAACGGCCAGGTCGATGCGAGCGACACGCCCACGTCGCTGAGGTCACGAAGCCAGTACCGTCCGCGGAGCGATCCGGCGCGCAGCGCATCGCGCACGTCCTCGTCGAAGCCGATACCGCCGCGCCAGTGCCGCGAGTGAGGCGACGTCACTGCGGCCCCGAAGACGACGCCGGTGGCGATGCCGGTGACGACGAAGTCGGCGGTCCCGAAGTGGAGCTCGCGCTTCGGATGCCAACGCGTGTCATCCGCGTGATCGAGCGCACGGGCAGGAGGCTGGAGGGCGGCGACGGACGGCGCCGGCGGCGCTCCCGTGGAGGCCTCGCTGCTGCCCGCCGGCGTCGCCGGCGATGGTTCGGGGAGGAGCGTCTGTCCGCGTGCGCTCGTCTCCGTCAGCACGAGTGCGCACGCGACGGCGAGCGCAACCCACCCTGCACGACTCGTCGACTTTGCGCGCGGCTCGACCAAGACGGAGATAGAGCGCTGGTATCACGAGAAGGTCGAGGATTGTAGAGGTGACGAGGCCCACGGGCCGGGAGGCGGGGCCGCTCACTCGCGCGGCCGGTGCGAGCTCGACGCTCGGCGTCCGGATCTCGCCGGCGACTCGCGAGGGATCGCTCGCGCCGAGCTCCGCCCCACCCGCGCGCTCTTCGCCGCGTAGTCGAGCCCGCCCGGCGTGAGCACCGGCAAGGTCTGCCCGTCCGGCGCGCGCCTCGAACGTGACGCGCACCGCTGCCAACGTGCGACGCGCGCCGTGGCGTCTCGGCACGGCGCGCAGCGCGCCGGCGTACTCTTTCTCGGCGAGCATGTGCCCGCGGCGCTCGACGGATCTGGAGCCGAACGCCGTCTCGGGACGCGGGCACGCACGATGCACGAAGGGCATGCGGAGAGGTGCATCGTGTTCGTCACGCAACCAAAGCCGCCGGAGGAGCCCGAGCCGATTCGGCACGTGCCTCATCCCGTGCCGAGCCCGAGCGATCCGCCGTCGCCGAACGCACCTCAACCGGACAGCCCGCTTCCGCTCGAGCGCAGTCCAGCGCGGGAGACCGGAGCAGAGAGGACCACGTCGCGATGATGAAAGAGCAGGTCAAGCACGACACGAGCGTCGTCAAGCTGGACTCCTCGCGGTCACCGCGCGGACCGATGGGCGAGAAGTACCTCGCGTCCGGCGTACGCCTCTCGATGCGCCTCTGGGACGCCGAGCCCGTGACGACCGAGAGCGAAGCTCGCGTGGGCGAGAGCGAACGCGACTACGAGGTCGTCGGGTATGTCGTCTCCGGCTCAGCGTTGCTGCACATCGAGGGTCAGGTCGTGAGGCTCGATCCCGGGTCCTCGTACGTCGTGCCCCGCGGCGCGCGGCACTTCTATCACGTGCTGGAGCCGTTCACGGCGATCGAAGCGACCTCTCCTCCGGCCCAGGTCCATGGCCGCGACGCGCCGCTCTCGCATCGGATGACCGAGGACCCGACGCGCGCGGAGAAGCTCTGATCCACATGTCCCGCGCCTCGCGCTCCCTGGTCACGGCGGCGATCGTGCTCGGCGCGCTCGTCGTCATCTTCGCCTGCCGGCCTCCACCGGGGAGCGCACCGACGACGACGACGACACTCACAAACGCGGAGCTCGGCTCGTCGTCGAACGACGAGGCGATCATGCGCATCACGACCGCGCGCTGCGAGCGTGAGCTCGCATGCAACAAGATCGGAAAGGACCGCGCCTACGAGGATCAGCCGACCTGCCTCGAGCGGATCGGCGAGCTGATGGACCAGGAGGCGGGCAAGAATGCCTGCCCGTCGGGCGTCGACGCACTCGCCGTCTCGACCTGCCTGCTCGAGATCCAGCGCACTCCCTGCGGCGGCGAGCTCGAGCAGTCGACGAACGTGCCGACGTGCACGAAGTCCGTCCTCTGCCTGCAGCACTGAAGAGCCCCGTCTCACGGGCGTCGTCAGCCCGGCGCCCGCTCGAGCAACGAGAGTCCGCCGTAGACAGCGCCATAGAGCTGCGCGTCCTCACCGAGCGCCGACACGACGAGGTGCGGGATCGCGCAGACGTGTCCTTCGAGCTGGGCATGCACTCGCCGCAGCAGGACATCGCCTGCCTCCGCCGTACCGCCGCCGAAGACGATCGCCTCCGGATCGACGACGGTGACGATGGCGAACACGGCGATCGACACGAGCTCCGCCACCTCGTCGGCGAGCTCCTCGAGACGAGGGTCGCGCGCCGCCCCCGCAAGCGCCTCCGCCGGCGCCAGCGCTTCGCTCACGAGGACGTTCGCATGCGCCGCGATCACCTTCCCGCCGATGCGGTCCCCGAGCTTGATGCCCGCAGGTCCGGGCGCGCAACCGAGCTCGCGGAGATCGCCGAGCTCGCCCGCGGCGGCGTGAGCACCGCGCAGGAGCTTGCCGTCGACGACGACGCCCGCGCCCACGCCGGTACCGAGCGCGAGGAAGACGAAGTCGCTCATCGCTGCCGCAACGCCACGCCACCGCTCCGCGAGCGCAGCCGCGTTGGCGTCTTGCTCGACCGACGTGTTCACGCCGAGCCGTTCGGTGACCATCTCGCTGAGCACGACGTCGCGCCATTGCCGAAGCTTGCCTGCGCAGATGACCCGTCCACGCCTGTCGACCAACCCCGGGACCGCCAGGCCGGTCGCCCGGAGCTCGCTGCGCTCGCGCGAAGCGCCCGCGATCAGGGCTTCGGCCGTCGCTGCGAAGCGCTCGACGAGGACGCTCGGAGCCTCTTCCGTCGGCGTCGGGAAGCGCGCCACGGACACGAGCTCGCCCGCACCGATGTCGTAGAGCCCAACCGCGGTCTTCGTTCCGCCGACGTCCCCACCGACCACGAGGCCGTGGCCGTACTGCTCCTCGTCTGAAGGGCGCGTCGTCAAGCGGACGGCGGCCATCGTGCACCACGCATGCCGTCATGCCGGCGCGAGCCCGGCGCAGCGCATGCAGGTTCCCCCCTCGAGCGTATCGTTCGGAGGTGAAGCATGCGCTGCGAACAGCTGATGAACACCGACGTCGCGTTCGTGCGGCCGAGCGAAGACGTCCGCCGGGCCGCCATGTTGATGAGGTCCCGCAACGTCGGGTTCCTCCCGGTCTGCAGCGACGAGCGCAAGGTCGTCGGCGTCATCACGGACCGAGACATCGCCGTGCGTTGCGTCGCCGAAGGAAGACCCGTCACGACCGAAATTCGCGAGGTGATGACGCGCGAGATCGTCGCGTGCCGTCCCGAAGACGACATCGAGACGGCGGGGCGCGCGATGATCCGTCATCAGCGCAGCCGCATCGTCTGCCTCGGGGAACATCAGTACCTCCTCGGCGTCATCAGCCTCTCGGATCTGTCACGAGCCGGGCTCGAGTCCGGCGCAGCGGCCGTGCTCGAGCGCGTCAGCGAACGCGAGTCCGCGCCGCCGCGATGGGCCGGTCGCCCCGCCACCGAACCGCGGCCGAGTGGCCAGGGCGCGCACGCCGGCGTCAAAGGTCCGCGGTGACGACGAGAGTGCCGAGCTCGCGCTTGCGTGGCGCAGCGGATCGCGAGCGCGTCGCGCTCCAGTGGTCCATCGCCTCGACGTAGAGCGCCGCATGCTCGCGCGCCATCCGCCCCGAGCTCCAACGCATCCGTGCACGCTCACGGCAGGCCCTACGATCGATCGCCCCCACGTCCCGGATGCGACGCGACATCTCGTCGACGCTGTGGACGAGAAAGCCCGTGAGACCGTCCTCCACGACCTCGGGTGCCGCGCCGGACGCATACGCGATGACCGGCGTCCCGACGAGCATCGCCTCGATCATGACGAGGCCGAACGGCTCCTCCCACTCTCTCGGCGAGAGGAGCGTGCGCGAGCTCGAGAGGAGCTCGACTCTGCGCTGGTCGTCCAGATTGTCGATGCAAGTGATGCCGGCGCCGAGCCTGGGCGCGATCGCGCGGTCGAAGTGCTCCGGATGCGGCGGCCCCGCACCGCCGAGCGCGAGCGGGGTCCGGGTTCGTCGAGCGGCCTCGATCGCGATGTGCGCTCCCATCTCCGCCGTGAAGGGCCCCACGTACGCGCAGCGCCGGCCCCCCTTCCCGAGCGGATAGCGCTCCACGTCGAGGCCATGGTGGATGACGGCACGGAACGGCACCTCCCAGGCGAGCTCGACCTGTCGTCGCGAAACCGCAACGAACGAGACCTCGGGATACGCCGTGTAGTGCACGGATCTCTCGGCGTCGCGATCGTGATGCACCGTCGCCACCGTCGGGATCGGAACGAAGTTGGTGAACGGCAGCGCCTCGGGCTCGTTGACGTGAACGAGATCGAACTCGTCGAGGGTGGCGATCTGCGCCCACGCCGCGCTGGCATGTCGTAGGGCGGCGAGCCTGTCCGGTGACCAGACGGACCGCGCGAAGACGGCGGGCGCTCCGACCACCTCCGTCGCTCTGCCGGTGGCGAAGACGGTCGGTCGATGTCCCAACTTCCGGAGCTCGCGTGCGAGCTCCGCGACGACGAGCGCCGTTGGTGCGTAGTCGTTCGGTGGGCTCGCGCGAGAGCTCGTCGACATGAGCGCGACGCGGAGCGATCGCTTCGTGCTGACAACTCCCTGTGCCATGCGTACTCGCCTGCGCAGCCACTGCCTCGCTCGGCGGCGCCGCCGCGTGCACGCAGTACGCCACGCGGCCGCCACGTGAGCACGCCCACTCCGACGAGTCGCGACGCCGGAGGAGCGCCCTAACCGCCACACGCTGGTGTGGTCGTGTTCGATCACCCGCCGACGTCCGCGTTCACACCGGGGCAGCGTGCCGGCGCGCAGACTTCGGCGACCGCACTCACTGCGGCGCGACACCACGTTGCGCTCACGAGCCCGAGTGACATCCTTGACGACAGTGAATCGCGATGCGAGGAGCGGTCGGCGCAGCGACCAGCTGGGCGCCAAACGCGCCACGAGCTCAGGCACCCAAACGCGCTTCGCGCTCCCGGTGATCCTCATCGTCGACGACAACGAGGACAATCGCGATCTGTTCGCGATGATGCTCTCGCGACTCGGATACGAGATCGAGCTCGCGATCGACGGGCAGGACGGTGTCGAGCGCGCGCGAGCCGTACGCCCGAGCGTCATCCTCATGGACCTCGCGATGCCGAACATGGACGGCTTCGAGGCCACCCGGTGGATCCGCGCGATCCCGGAGCTCGCCTCCGTTCGAATCATCGCGGTGACCGCGTCGTACGACACCGTGAGCGCCCAGCGGGCACGGGCAGCGGGCTGCGACGAGGTCCTCGCAAAGCCGTGCGCCCCCGAAGACCTCACGGCGTGCGTCGAGGCCGGACTCCCGGCGAGCCATCGCTCACGCGACGCGAGCTGATCCTGAAGTCGACGCGCACAGACGGCATACCTGTGCGGGTGGTCGGGTCGCGAGCCCCACGTCTCCGTCGGGTCGGACCGCTCGGGCAGCCGCCGGGACGCAAACGTCGAGACGCGCCCAGCGATCCGGCTGGGAACCACCGACCGCGAGGTGTCGGTGCGGTCTGGCGCATCGCTTGCTCAGGCCCTCGACGTGAAATCCAAGCTCGAGCAGCTGACGCGCGAGGCGCGGCAAAGCACGGAGCGCGCACGCGAGCTTCGCGAACGTCTTCGCGAAGCGACCGCAAACGTCGACAGCCTCGTCGGAGAGGCACGCTCGACGCTGAAGCGCGCCGTCGCGCTCCTCGAGAGCGAGGGGCTCCGCGGGCAGACGAGCGGCGCCTCCCCGCGCGTCAATCACGCCAAGTCGCCACGCGACGTGACACCGCGCGACGATGGACACGCGACGGCGAAGCACCGAACGCGCGAGTAGAGCTGGCTCACGGAAGAGCCAGCCCCACGGCCCCGCCCCCCGCCGTACCCACAAAACCGAAAGGTCCCGGAGGAGCTCATCCTCTCAGGACCAGTCGGGGCGAGAGGATTCGAACCTCCGACCCCTAGACCCCCAGTCTAGTGCGCTAACCAGGCTGCGCTACGCCCCGGGCCACTGCGCTATCTGCACAGCGGGGCGCACCCTACCCGCCACGCTCCGGCCTCGCAAGCGAGAACTGCGCGCTGGTGTCCCAAATTGGGGCTCGCGCCCCAACAACCCGCAGTCGACGCCCCAACGACCCGCAGTCGAGGCCCCAACCACCCGCAATCGAGGCCCCAACCACCCGCGGTCGATGCCCCCAAGGCCCGCAGCGAGCGCCGCGCCGGCCCGCAGCGCTGAGCTTTCGGACCGCGCGGGCGTGAGGCTCGCGCCCGATTCGACGCCGACTTCTGTCGAGCTCGAGCGCGGGCGCCCACCAACGGCGATACGCGCTCGAGTCATCTGGCTCAACCGTGAGCTCCGGCCCGAAGCGCGCGTCGGAGCTGGAGCGCGTTCACGATGACCGAGACCGAGCTGAGGCTCATCGCTGCCGCGGCGAGCATCGGGCTCAACGTCACGTGGAGGAACGGGTACAGCAGCCCCGCGGCGACGGGGACGGCGAGCGCGTTGTAGCCGAACGCGAGGAGCAGGTTCCCGCGGATGTTCTTCATCGTGGCGCGCCCGAGACGGATGGCGCGTACCACTCCGCGAACATCACCCTTCACGAGCGTCACGCTCGCGCTCTCGATCGCGACGTCGGTCCCTGTGCCCATGGCGACGCCGACGTCGGCGGTCGCGAGCGCGGGCGCGTCGTTGATGCCGTCACCGGCCATCGCGACGACAGCGCCTTTGGTCTTCAGCTCCCGAATCGCGTGCGCCTTCTGGTCGGGGAGCACCTCGGCGATGACGTCGTCATCTGCGAAGCCGAGCTCGCGCCCGACCGCACGGGCGCTCGTCCGGGCGTCGCCCGTGATCATCACGACCCGCAGGCCCATCCTGCGCAGGGCGGCGAGCGCCTCCTTCGCCAGCGGCTTGATCGTATCGCTGATGGCCCACGTGCCGGCGAAGCGACCGTCGACCGCGACGAACGAGACCGTCGCTCCGTGCATGCGATGCTGCTCGGCGCGCTCCAGCGTGCCCGCCGGAAGCTCGATGCCGTGCTCCTCGAGCAGCACCCGCGTGCCGAAGAGGACGCGAGCCGTGCCGACGTTCGCGTCGATGCCCTTCCCGCGCACGGCGCGCACGGTGACCGGCCCGCTCGCCGGGCGCACGCCTTCCTCGGCAGCGTGCTCGACGACGGCGCGCGCGAGTGGATGCTCGCTCGCCTGCTCGGCGGCGGCGACGAGCGCGATCGTCTCGCCACGCGGAGTGCCCGGCTCGAGGTCGACGGCGCTGACGCGCGGCTTGCCCTCCGTGATGGTGCCGGTCTTGTCGAGAGCGACGGTGGTGACCCGTCCGAGGGTCTCGAGCGCGTCGGCGTCTTTGACGAGGACGCCGGAATGCGCGCCGGTGCCCATCGCGACCATGATCGACATCGGCGTCGCAAGCCCGAGCGCGCATGGGCACGCAATGATCAGCACCGACACGGCGGTGACGAGGGCGTGCGCGAGACGCGGATCGGGACCGAAGGCGTACCAGGCGACGAACGTCCCCGCCGCGATGACGATCACGGCCGGCACGAACCACGCGCTGACGCGATCGACGAGGCGCTGCACTCGCGCCCGGGAACGCGCCGCCTCCCCGACCATCGCGACGATGTTCGAGAGGAGCGAATCCCGCCCCACGCGCTCGACCTCCATCACGAGCGCGCCGTCCCCGCCGAGCGTGCCGCCGGTGACGCGGTCGCCGGCGCCTTTCTCGACCGGCAGCGGCTCGCCGGTAATCATCGACTCGTCGACGTACGAATGCCCCGACAGGACGACGCCGTCGGCGGGGATACGCTCTCCCGGACGCACGCGCAGCCGGTCGCCGGCGACGACGTGCTCGATCGGAACATCCTCCTCGGTCTCATCCTCGCGGATCCGCCGGGCGGTCTTCGGCGCGAGCTGGAGGAGCGAGCGGATCGCGCTCGACGTCCGGCCGCGCGCGCGGAGCTCCATGACCTGCCCCAGGAGGACGAGCGCCGTGATCACGGCCGCGGCCTCGTAGTAGAGGTGCACGCCTCCGTGCGCTCGCATCGACTCCGGGAACACCCCGGGCAAGAGGGTCCCGACCAGGCTGAAGAGGAACGCCGCGCTCGTTCCAAGCGCGACCAACGTGAACATGTTGGGCGCTCGGTTCCGAACCGAGCTCGCTGCACGCACGAAGAAGGGCCAGCCGCCCCAGACCACGACCGGCGTCGCAAGCACGAGCTCGATCCAGGCGAGCAGCCCGGGGCCGATCGCGTGGCGCACCGGATCCCCCGGGATGACGTCGGACATCGCGAGGAAGAAGAGCGGGACCGTCAGCATCGCGGAGACGACGAAGCGCCGCTGCATGTCGGCGAGCTCGGCCTTCGCTGCCGGATCCTCTTCGGCGCTCAGGGTCTTCGGCTCGAGCGCCATCCCGCACTTCGGGCAATCGCCAGGGCCGAGCTGAACCACCTCCGGGTGCATCGGGCAGGTGTATTCGGTCGACGCTTCCTCCGGCGTGGGCGGCTTCGGCGGCTTCGGCTTCAGGTACGCGTCCGGGCTCGCGCGGAACTTCTCGAGGCAGCGAGGACTGCAGAAGTAGAAGCGCGCCCCGGCGTGCTCGAACGAGTGCTTGGCCGTCGCCGGATCGACGCTCATCCCGCAGACGGGATCGTTCACGTGCTCCCCGGACGCCGCGACCGGCGAGGACCGAGAATGGGAGCTGGAGCGTCGTGCGGGCGGTACGGGCGTGGACATGGGCATCCTCCTGCCCCGCTGACGCAGGAGCACCGCGCTTCGTTACACCCGCCGCCGAGCGAAATTGCACGGCGCGGCTCGCTCCGATCGGCTCAGCTGAGGCGCAACGCAAATCGCTTGCGCCGTCCTCGCTCGAGTCGAAGGGACGGTGCTCCGCCCCTCCCGCGTCGACCGCGCGAATCGGAGGAGGTCCAACCAGCCGGTCTCTGGGCGCTCACGCCGGCGCAGCGGTGGCACTGCCCCCAAGCCGCTCGCACAGCGCCTCGACCTCCGCCGGTCCGACGCCGAACCAGGAGCGTAGCTTGCGGACGGTACGCGCAATCGCCGGCGCGCTCGCTCGGACCTTGACGTTGGCGCCCGCGATGGCCGCGGCCCGACGCATCGCCTCCGCGACCTCCATCAGCTCGGAGGGAACATGGACCACGCCTCCGCGTAGCTCGCTGAAGAGGAGGGCGAACCGGATCGAACGCGTGAGCGCGGCACGGGACGTCAGCTCCACCCGGCGCCCTCGCGGGAGCCACACCGAGCCCGCGGTGTGCAGGTTCATCGCGTCGGCGAGCTCGTCGATCAACGCCGGAGAGCGCACGATGGTGGTGTCGACTCCGTCACGGTGCAGCCGGCGCTCGTCTTGCGGCCGGGCGGAGGCGAGCGGCTCGACGAGGACGACGTGACTCACTCCGCGCGCATACGCGACGCGGATCACGTCGCGTGTCCGCGCAGCGTTCGCCATCGCCACACCGCGCGCATCGAGGAGACGAGGCTCGGGAACGTACAAGATCACGTTGCAGCCAATGGCCTCGGTGAAGAGCTCGCTGGCAGGATCTGCGCGCCGCACATCCTCGTCGAGCCCCTCGAGCGCTTCACTCACAGCCGTCGCGACATGACCGGGCGAACACAGTACGAGGATCACGACTCCCTCCCTCCTCAGCTCTCTGGCCCGCTCGGGCCACTCTCTTCCGTCGCTTCCCTGGATGTCTCTCTGGGCCGGCTCTCTGCGGTGGTTCTGGGACTTGCCTGCGAGGCGCGCCTCCCGCGTCAGGGGGTCGCCGTCGGGCCGTCGAGGAGAGCGAGCTGCCAGCGGCGACGGCCGATCTCGACCTCGCCGTTCCGGCTGAGCGGCCACGCACGTGTGGCCCGCCGGGGGCTCAAGCGTGCGTCGCAACCCCACGCGACAGAGGAGCTTCGCTCTCCATCATGCGGCGACACTCGTCGGCGCAATCGCGGCAGGCTTCGGCGCACGCGCGACAGTGCTCCATCTCGTGCTCGTCGCATTCGGCAGCACACGCATCGCACGCCTCTGCGCAGGCGCCCGCGATCGCGGGACTGAAGCTGCTCCCTCTCGCGAGAAATGCAGCAACGAGACGGCAGAGGTCCGCGCAGTCGCGGTCGAGACGTATGCATTCGACCAGCGCCTCGACGTCGTCTTCGTCGAGGCAAGCGTCCGCGCAGTACTCGCACGCCTCCGCGCACTCGTTGCACGCTTCGATGCAGCTCGCAATGCGTTCCTGGTCCATGAAGGTCCTCCTCCGTCACGTAGACGGGGATGCACTGCATGTACCGACACCGGGAGCTGGAGTATTCGATGGGGCACGGGCACGCCGGCGATCCGATCAGCACGGGCAGAGAGGGACAGTGCGCGATCTCGCCCGTTCGATTCCACGACCCGCGCGCCGGCGCCCACGCAAGGGGGCGCGCCTCGAGCACCGCAGTGGCGCTTCGGCCCGCGTCGAATGCCGAACGACCTCGCTTGCTCGCGTCTATCGCTTGCGTCCGAGCGCCTTGCCGTCGCCGTCTGCGTCGATCCAGATCGGGCCGGACATCGCCCACGGAGCGATCTCGGAATCGTCGCCCGAGAGGACCGGCCGCATCGGCGTCGTCCCGCTCACGATGACGTGGAGCGCATCGTCCTCTTTCGGCCGCACCTTGAACGACGCCTCCGCGACGAGCGCCCCCGTCACGGTCTTCCTGGAGGTGAGCGTCACCGGCGGGATCGCCGGATGGGAACCGCGGACGAGCCGGACCTCGGCCTTCTCGACGACGACCCACGGTGCGGTCGTCACCGTGACCTTCACGTCGACCACCCCGCCGCGCGGGTTCGCGACGCCGCCGATCCCGACGCCGCCGGCGGACACGGTCATGAACGGCCCGTTCGACAGGACGACGTCTCGCGTCTCGCGGATGGCCTTCACGAGCTCCGTCGAGCGCGCGGAATCCCACGCGGCGAGCGGTGAATCCGCCGCCGATCCGAGCCGCACGAACGTCCGCGGATAGCCCGCCTCCTCTCCCACGATCCCGTGCGTGTCGGTGTCGGCGATCGGCGTCACGGGATGGCTCGTGCGGAGGAGCGCGAAGTAGTCCTCGAGGACCTTCGTGCGATGGGCGACGACGCGGCCGTTCCACACCTCGATCGCGTCGAAGTCCGCATCGTATCCGGGCTCGGTGCCGGCGCCGGTCTTCGGATCGAAACCGAGCTGATCGAAGTAGCCGTTCTTGCCCGAACGCGGATGATTGATCTGGAGGACGTGCGGCCCACCCGGGAGCGCTCGCGCTTCCGCGAAGACCTCGCTCGCGAGCCGGTCGCGGACCACGGGCGCGCCGCTCCGCGGCTTGTCCGGCTGCGGCGTCAGCGGGAAGATGTTGGCGTGACCGAAGGGCTTCTTGCTCGCATCGCTCGTGAGCTCGTCGCCGGCGATCTGGACGAGCCAACTCGAGAGGCCGAGCTCCTTCACGATCGGCGCGAGGTCGGCGATCGCGTTGTGCTCGGAGGCGACGGCGACCTCGACACCTTCGACGGCATTTGCGAGGACGCGATCGCGCGTCGCCACCGGGGCGTCGGCGCTGAGGATCGAGTGCTGGTGGAAGTCGGCACCGACGTAGCCCGGCGTGTCGACGACGCGACGAAGGACGAACGGAGGCGGGGCGACCCCCGGTACCGTGATCGTCGTGGACGCGAGATCGTACTCCGGCCCGCGCGACCCGGTGATCCGATAGCGCCCGTGCGGCAGCGGCACCGCGAGTGACTCGGACGGGCGGAGCATGACGACGTTCTTCGCAAGGCCCGCGACGTGGGCCGGCCCGAGGTCGGGAGCGGCGGTGCCGTCCAGCCCCTCGATCGTGAGCTTGCACGGCACGGGAGCGGCCTCGCCCTTCGTGCCGGTCGGCGGAGCTTCCTGACACGGGCCGAGCACGACCGAGCCGGCATCGGACACGGCGAGCGTCGCGCGGCTCACCGCGCCCTTCTTCACCTCGATCGCGACCTTCTTGCCGTCGCCCCGACGGCCCACGCTCGGCACATACGAGACGAGCCACTTGCCGGACGGGATCTCGCCGCCGAAGAACTCACCGTCCCTGGTCGCGACGATCGTCATGACCTCCGGCACCGTGCTGGTCGCGAGCACGACCTTCGCGCCGGCGAGCGCCTTCACCGGAGCGCCCTTCGCATCGGTGAGGGCGATCTCGACGGCGCCCACGTCACCGCCGGAGGAATGCGTCAGCTCGGAGACGATGCTCGCCACGTCGGGACGCACGCCGACGACGAATACGCGCTCGTAGGTCACGGACCGACCGGGCTCGAGCTCGACGTCCTTCTGCTGCTCGGTGTCGGTCCACGCGCCGCCGCTGATGGCGGCGATCTCGCCGTCGGTCGACGTGATCGCATAGCTCGCGAAGCGGCCGACCGCGCCGACGAACGGGCCCTTCGACGGCCCCTTGAAGCCGACGGCCTTGCCGGGCGCGAGCTTCTCCGTGCCGCCCCACTGGATCGCGTCGCCGAGCCCGAGCCCGGTGACCTTCGCCTTCCCTTCGTTCGTCAGCGTCGTCCGGATGTGGAGCGCGCGGTCGCTCGGACCGAGACGGAACTGGGTCACGACACCGATCGATGCGTCGTAGAGCTCCTTGCCATGGGACTCGACGACGGCGGTGCCGTCTGCCTCCACGCGCGCGTCGATCTTCGTGTAGACGCCCTGCCTCGGGAACGCGCCGAAGTACGTGAAGAGCTGCCCCAGCTCGTCCTTCCTCGTCTTCGCGTCCGCGGCGTCGATGACGTTGCCTCCGGACTCGGCGAAGCCCGCCCCGCCCCCGAGCCCGTCGACGACGAACACCACCTCGTCGTTCTCGAGCACCCAGTCACCGGGCTTGCCGGTCGCGTTCGGACCGCCGAGCTCCTCGCCCGCGCGCATTGGATGGACGCGCGCGCGTGCTTTCGCCTGACCGGCCTTGCTCGGAACGAGCTCGACGCGTCTCGAAGCGCCCGGGCTCACCTGGCCCTGTGGTGTGTGGCCGGTCTCCTTCGGGCAGCCGGCGAGCGCGCCACCACCGGCAACGCACGCGACGAGGACGAAGAGTCGGCTCCGCACGAACGACACCGAAGACACCGCTCCCCTCGCCAACGTCCGCCTCAACTGGACCGCAACGACGCGAGGAAGCGAGCGAGCGCCTGCGCCTTCTGGACGAGCGTCACCACCTCGATCTGCTCGTCGTGCGTGTGGAACCCGATGCCTCGCGGACCGAGGCCGTCGATCGACGCGATGCCCATCGCTCCCGAGGTGCTCGCGTCCGAGCCGCCGCCGATGAGCCCGGCCTCCCCGGAAGCGAGCCCCGACGCGCGGGCGCATGCCGCGTAGGCATCCATCAGCTTGACGCTCGCATCGGTGCGCTCGAGCGGAAGGCGCGCGACGCCGCCGCTGAGCTCGAAGCGCGAGCCCGGCACCGCGGCGGCGCACTCGTCGGCCGCCTTCTTGATCGCCTCGATCAGCGCCTCGGCGTCCGCGCGTGACTCGAAGCGAAGGTCGACGAGCGCCTCGGCGCGATCGGGCACCGTGTTCTTGCTCGTGCCGCCGGCGATCTTGCCGACGTTCACCGTCACGCCGCGCTCGTAGCTCGTGAGCGACTGCACGCGATCGACGAGCTTTGCGAGCGCCCACAGAGCGTTCACGCCTTCCTTGTGCGCATTGCCGGCGTGCGCCGCCTTCCCGTGCGCGACGATCGTCATCGCGCCCGTTCCCTTGCGCCTCGTGATGACGAGGTCGCCCTTGCGCCCCGCCTCGAAGACGAGCGCGCCCTGCGCTCCCTGGATCGCATCCCGGATGATCGACTGCCCTTCCGGCGAGCCAACCTCTTCGTCCGCGACGATGACGACGCGCATCCCAGGAAGCGACGTCAGCACTCCGGCCGCTGCGAGCGCCCTGAGCGCCCACGCGACGACGACGAGGCCACCTTTCATGTCGAGGACTCCGGGGCCTCGCGCGAGATCGCCGTCGCGCTTGAACCCCTCGAACGTCCCCGGCGGGAAGACGGTGTCGAGATGCCCGACGAGCGCGATCGGCGGCTCGCCGCGGCTCGTCCAGATCGAGCTGACGACGAGGTGATCGGCGAACTTGCCGCTCGCCGACTTCGAGCGAGACGCGGCGAGGCCGTCGATCGCGAACAGCTCCTCGAGCATCTTGCCGACGGCATTGCCGCCGTCGACGTTCTCGGTGAACGAGTTGATCGAGACGAGCTCTGCGAGCGCCGTCTCCATCGCCTTGCTCTGCTCGCCCAGCCACTTCGCTGCGTCGTCCGCTCCGCTCATCGACGCGGACTATACCCCCTCGGATCGCGGGAGAGAGCCGGAGAGAGCCGGAGAGAGCCGAAGCGTTCGCTCAGCAGGGACGGGTCTCCGATGAGCCTCGTGATGCCGCAGCGCGGCAGAACCGTTTGCGTTCTGTTTTTACAGAATGTACAGTATTCGCAGGTACCCACTCGAAGCTCACGCACGGCAGCCCACCACACGACGGTCGAAGGCCCAGGCGACCTCGACGTGTCGAAGCCAAGGAGAATGACGATGGCCACGCTCCCCGTGGTTCCCCCGAACGTCGAAGACTCCCCCAAGCGCGCCGCAACGCCGCGCGCAGGCTCCGATGGCTACACGGGGCCGAGCTTCGGAGCCGCTGAAAACGTTCGCAGCGTGCGCGAGGAGCGGCGCTCGGAGGAGAAGCAGCTCGTCACGCAGGCTTCGTCGCCGCGAGGGCTCACCGAGGAGCGCCGCAACGCCGTTCGCCAGAAGGCGCTGGCCGAGATTCCCTGGTGGTACAACCCGTACGCGCACCTCGCCGCGACGACGGGCATCGGCCTCGCCGTGCTCGTGGCGAGCGTCGTCGCCATCGCGCGCCTCGAGCCCGGGGTGCGGTGGACCGACCTCCTCGTCATTCCCGGCGTGGTGCTCTTCGCGAACTACTACGAGTGGCGCGTCCACAAGGACGTCCTCCACAAGCGCTTCTGGCCGTTCGAGGTCATCTACGACAAGCACACGCCGATGCATCACATGGTCTACGTCGAGGAGGACATGGCGCTCCGCGACGTGAAGGAGTTCCGGCTCGTGCTCATCCCGGCGGCCGGCGTCCTCGGGATCGTGCTCGCAGCGGCTCCGCTCGCGATCGGCATCGCATGGCTCTGGTCCTCCGCGGCGGGCTGGCTCTTCCTTCTCACGACGAGCCTCTTCATGGTGGCGTACGAGGTGCTCCACCTCTGCTACCACGCGCCGGCGGAGAGCTTCATCGGCCGCCTCGCGCTCATCCGGGTCCTTCGCGCGCATCACGCGCGGCACCACGACCCGCGTCTGATGCAGCGTTACAACTTCAACGTCACCGTGCCGCTCTTCGACTGGATCATGGGCACGATGGCACCGAAGCGTGCGGCCACGACGGCTCGTCGCTCACAGGAAGACGCCGACGCGGCCTGAGGCACGAACGCCTCGGCCCGCCGAGCTGCGCGCAAAGACTGCGCGCAACGCCAAGCGCATCGGGCTCTTGCAGCGCAGGGCAAGGCAAGCGTCACCGCTCGCCCGGACAAGTGCTAGCCTCCGCCCCCCATGGCCAAGCGCTTCAAGGCCGCCGTCATCGGCGGCAGCGGTTACGGCGGCGGCGAGCTCATCCGGCGCCTTCTCCTCCACCCCCATGTCGAGCTCGTCCGCGTGGCGTCGGTCGATTTCATCGGCGAGCCTCTCTCGGCAGCCCACCCGCACCTCGAGGGACTGACCGATCTGAAGTTCGAGGGCATCACGCCGGCCGAAGCCGCCGCAGGGATGGACGTCGTCCTCCTCGGCCTCCCGCACAAGGTCAGCGCAACGAAGATGCCCGAGCTCATCGCGTCGGGCGCGCGTGTCGTCGATCTCTCGGGCGACTTCCGCCTCCGCGACGCCGCGCTCTACAAGCGCTACTACCACGCGGATCACCCGTGCGCCGACCGGCTCACCGACGGCTCGTTCGTCTACGGCCTGCCGGAGCTCCACCGCGAGAAGATCAAGACGGCGAAGTACGTCGCGTCGCCCGGTTGCTTCGCGACGACGATCGAGCTCGCGCTCTTGCCGCTCGCGAAGGCGGGGCTTCTCTCCGGCGCCGTCGAGGTCGTGGGCATCACCGGCTCGTCGGGCAGCGGCGTCGTGCCGAGCGCAGGCACGCATCACCCGGTCCGCGCGGTGAACCTCCGCACGTACAAGCCGCTCGACCACCAGCACATCCCCGAGATCACGCAGACGCTCCATGACGCCGGCGCGAAGGACGTCGAGATCCGGTTCGTCCCCGTGAGCGCTCCCCTCTCCCGCGGCATCTTCGCGACGTGCTTCGCCCACGTGCCCGACTCGGCGAGCGCCGATCGGATCAAGGCGCTCTACAAGGACGCCTACGCGAAGGAGCCGTTCGTTCGCGTCCCCGAGAAGCGGCAACCCGAGGTCGCCGCCGTCAGCGGGACCAACTTCGCCGAGATCGGTGTCCAGATCGGCAGCGACGAAGCCGAGGCCGGCAAGCGTGTGGTCGCCTGCTTCGCCGTCACCGACAACCTCATCAAGGGCGGCGCGGGCCAGGCGATCCAGTCGATGAACATCATGCTCGGCGTCGACGAGAAGACGTCGCTCGAAGATCCGGGCGGGTGGCCGTGAGCAACGGAGCATCGACCGTGAGCAACGGAGCATCGACCGTGAGCAACGGAGCATCGACCGCAAACAACGGCCCCGTCATCATCAAGCTCGGCGGCGAAGTCGTCCAGGGCCCGCACATGCCGGCGATCGCCGCCGACGTCGCCGAGATGCGCGGCGCGGGTGTCCCCGTCGTGATGGTCCACGGCGGCGGGCCGCAGGCCACCGAGCTCCAGAAGAAGCTCGGGCAGACACCGAACATCATCGGCGGCCGCCGCGTCACCGACGGCGACACCCTCGACGTCATGAAGATGATCGTCGCCGGCAAGATGAACGTCGACCTCTGCGCGGCGCTCGTCGCGGCGGGCGCGAAGCCCGTCGGCCTCCACGGCGCGAGCTCGAACGCGGTCCTCGCGACCCGCCGTCCGCCGAAGCACGTGACCGGCGGCGGTCCGGATCCGGTCGACTTCGGCTTCGTCGGCGACGTGATCGGCGTGAACGGCGAGCTCATCGCTCTGCTCGTCAGCGCGGGCTACGTCCCGGCGCTCGCGTGCCTCGGCGCCGACGCCTCCGGCGGCGTCTACAACATCAACGCCGACGCCGTCGCAAACCAGATCGCCATCCGCCTCGACGCCCGCGCGCTCGTCCTCGTCACGGACGTCCCGGGCGTCCTTCGCGACGTCTCCGACCCGACGTCACGCATCGGCCGCATGACGATCGCCGAAGGCAAGCAGGCGATCGAAACGGGCATCGTCACGAAGGGCATGATCCCGAAGCTCGAGGAGTCCTTCGCCGCGATCGAAGAGGGCGTCCGTGCGGTCCACATCGTGGGCCGCGTCGCCCGCGGTGACCTCGCCCGCGCCGTGACGAGCCCGGGCAGCGTCGGCACCGTGCTCGTCGCCTGACCGGACCTCGACCCGATCCCCGACGTCGAGCTCGCTTGCCGTACCAGCGAGCGACGTCGGGCCGGGGTCACTTCGCCGCTTCGTCGCGGACGCCCATCGCCTGGTCGATGCCGGTCTTCACGACGACGGCGGCTGCGGCGGCCTTCTTGAAGGGCTCGTCGAAACACTTCACGAGCTGCGCCTCGGAGGCGGCCGCGGCGCCGCCCGAGCGTGCCATCTCCTTGAAGCCGGTGCGCGCCCCCTCGATCACGGCCTGAGCGTTGAGGACACGCTTCGGCCCCTTCTCGCCGACCTCGTCGAGCGTCTTGAGGAGCGCGGGGAACGACTTGTCGATGGCCGCCTTCATGGCCTCGCTCGTCTCACGGTCCTTTGCGCCGGTGACGACGAAGCCGACCTGCGGCGTCGAGCACTCGGTGTTGTTGATGACGGCGAGGTCACAACGCGCGCGGCAGTCCGTGCTCACCTCCGGCTGCTTGAAGTCGCCGGCGCATTTCAGCTCGGCGAGCTCCACGGTGCACGAGCCGGTGCACACTCCATCGCAGATGCCGGGCTTCGCGAGGTCGCAGGAGCCGGTGCACTGGCCCTTGCACTCGCCAGTCATCGCGCCGCGGTCGCACGTGCCGATGCAGACACCATGACAGCCGCCGTTCACGCTCTTGCCGTCGCACGTCCCCTTGCAACGTCCTCCGCACGTGCCCTTGATCGGGCCCTCGCACGTCCCGCTGCAGACGCCGTCACACTTGACGGCACCCTTCGGCTCGCAGGAGCCGTCGCAGTTGCCGTCACATCGGCCCGCCGTCTTCTCGCACTCCGCGCGCACCTTCTCTGCCGGCACGGACGAATCGCAGATGCTCGCGCACTTGGTGACGAGCGACGCGTCGGTGACGCAGAGCGGCCGTCGGACGACGAGGCGCGCCTGGGCCTTCGGACCGAGCTTGGCGCGTGCCTCCTGCACCGCCTTGATCGCAGCGCCGCAGGCGTCGTTGGCGCTCCGCCAGTCGCCCTTGTCGCCGAGGTCGTGCGCGATCTGAGCGCACGCGATGCCGAAGTCGGCATCGAGCTTGTCGGCGAGGATGTTGATCTCCATCGCGGCGAGCGCCCCAGCCTTCAGCTTGTCGGCGGCGTCGCGCGAGAGAGCGTACTCCGTGGAGAAGTCGAAGGCAGCGAGCTCGTCGGCCTTCGCGAGGTCGGGGCACTTGTCCGAGACGTTCGCCGTCACGGCCGGCGTCGCCGGCTTGCCCTTCGAGCCACAGGCAACAGCCGCCACGGCGACCAGCAAGAACGAGCCGATGCGCGCTGCCGCGGGGCGAAGACGGTGACGGTCCTGCGCCGCGACGTCCCGATCGTGCTGCCGTTCCCCCTTCGAGAAAACACCCACTACCGTAACCTCTTCCTTCGCTGTCGCTCGCCGCACTGCTCGTCCGCGCTCATCCGTTCGCGGAGTTGGTTGACGATACACGGGGTACTCTGACCGTGCTATGGGCTTCGCGGATGCGGATCGTCGCGCTCGCCACCCGAGTGGGCAACGTCCGGAGCGTCCTTCGCGCGCTCGACCGAGCCACGTCGCAGATCGATCTCGCGGCGGAGATCACCGCGTCGGCCGACGTCGAGGTCGTCCGTCGTGCCGATGTGCTGGTCGTGCCCGGTCAGGGATCCTTCGGCGCGTTCGCTGAAGCGCTCGACGGTGGGCTCCGCGAAGCGTTGCTCGAGCGCATCCAGGCAGGGACGCCCTACCTCGGCATCTGCCTCGGGCTCCAGATCCTGTTCGACGAGAGCGACGAGGCACCGGGCAAGAAGGGTCTCGGTGTCCTCGCGGGACGCGTCTCCCGCCTCGTCCCCGGCGTCGATCCGGAGCTCGGGCGACCGCGCCCCCTACCCCATATGGGCTGGAACCGCGCCGAGCTCACGAGCACGGCCGCGGCCGACTCGAGCACGCCGCTCGTCGCGCCTGCGCACTACTACTTCGCTCACACCTTCGCCGCAGTGCCCGCCGACGCCGGAGTCGTCTTGACCACCACGAGCTACGGCGACGCGACGTTCGCGAGCGCCGTCCGCAAGGACGACGTCGTCGGCGTCCAGTTCCATCCCGAGAAGAGCCAGCGGGCTGGCCTCTCACTGCTCGAGCGCTTCTTCTCCGAGGTCGCGCGAAAGAGGCCACGCTGATGTTCATTCTCCCCGCGATCGATCTGCTCGGAGGAAAGGCCGTCCGGCTGAAGCAGGGCCGGTACGAAGACCCGACGGTCTACTCCGACGATCCTCCCGCAGTCGCGCGCCGCTTCCGCCAGCACAGCGAGCGCCTCCACGTCGTCGATCTCGAGGGCGCGAAGGCCGGAGCGCCGGTCCAGACGGACATGATCCGCGCCATCGCGCGCGAGAACGCAGGCGGCATCCTCCAGATCGGCGGCGGCGTCCGCACGCGCGAAGCGCTCGAGAGCTACCTCACGCTCGGCGCGAGCCGCGTGGTCCTCGGGACCGCCTCCGTCAAGGATCCGGAGCTCGTTCGCGCGCTCGCGACCGCGCATCCTGGTGTCGTCGTGATCGCCGTCGATGCGAAGGACGGCTTCGTCGCCACCGAAGGATGGACGGAGGTCTCGCGCCTCTCCGCCGCCGAGGTCGTCCTCGCCCTCGCCGGCTCGCCGATCGCCGCCGTGCTCTACACGGACGTCGCGCGTGACGGCATGGGCTCGGGCCCGAACGTCGCCGCGACGGCCGCGCTCGCTTCCCGCTCGCCGTTCCCCGTCATCGCGTCCGGCGGGGTCGCGACGGCCGAGCACCTGACGGCGCTCGCGGCCATACCGAACGTCGAGTCGGCGGTCGTCGGGCGCGCGCTCTACGACGGCGCGCTCACGATCGAAGCGGCCGTCGCGGCCGCGTCCGGCGCGCCTCGCTGACGGCACGCATCGATCGCCTTCGCCTCACGGCGCCGGCGCAATCGCCGGCTTCGTCGGGATGGCGCGAAGCACCCCGCTCGCGATGATGCCCGGCGGCGAGCTCCAATAGTAGAGGCAGTCCGCGTCGGCCATGAGATGGTCCACGCTCTCGCCCGGCACGGCCGTGTAGAGCACGGTGGCGTTGACGCCCCCGCTGGGGGCCGCGATCCAACGCTGGATCGTCGTTCCGTCCGTGGCGAAGACGAAGTTGTCATCGACGGCGAGAGACTTGATCGCGCCCGTCTTCTCGACGACCGTGACGACCTGCTCTGCGCCGTTCAACTTGTGGATGCCGGGCGTGCCGCTCAGCGTCCCTGCGGCGAAGACCGTGTCGCCCCGCGTGGCGAACGCGACCCCGTCCTGAGCGGCATTGGGCGTGAGCGGCACGGCATCGAGGGAGGAGGGGTCGATCCGGTGGCGAACAGCAATGCCGCCGGCCGTGCTCATGTAGACGAACTGGGGGTCGATGGCGATCCGGTTCGCACCGCTCTTGGCGTTGAATGCGGTGACGCCCTGGCTGCTCACCACATCGACGGTGGCCGGTCGACCGATGTAGATCACCGGGGCCGGGCCGCCGGAGGTCGCGCCGAGCGCCGCGACCGGCTCCCCCCCGAGGTTCAGGATGCTGCTGCGGGAGGTCACCAGCACGTGGCTGCTCACGTCGGCGGCGTTCCCCGTTCGATACGCGAAGAACCAGTCGGCGCCGTGGGTGGCGAGCGCGCTGAAGATGCCGCTGTGCGGTGTGACGAGCGCAGGAGGTCCCCCCGACTTCGGCACGCTCATGAGCTTCGACGTGCTTCCGTCGACGAAGTAGTGAACGCCGTCCCCGAGCGCCGCGCCGAGCACGCCGCCGGTGACGGTCACGAGCGTCCCGTCTCCGGTCGGCCCATGGCACACGCCCGGGAGCGGTGGCACCGGGCCCGCATCACTGCCTGCATCCGCGACTCCCGGCGGTCCACCATCCTGCTTGCCGCCGGGCTCGACGTCGCAATCGTCGCTCGTGCACGTCACCTCGTTCGAGACGCAGACCCCGCCGGCCCCACACGTCTGGCCGTCCGGACATTGCTTTCCGAGACACGCAGAGAGCATCCGGATCGGAACGCGACGGGAGAGGTGCTTCACGAACGAGAACGAACGCGTCGCGACGATGCAGTCCTCCGGGTGCGCTTCGCACTCGGAGACGTTCCGCTTGCGCGCGAGGACGACCTTGACGGCGGCGCGTCCGTTCGCGTCGCCGCTCGGGAGGAACACGAGTGATCCGAGCCGGGTGTCCGCGTTCGGCACCGGCTCGCACGCCTCCGTCTCTGCGTCGGGCGCGCTGTCGAACGGCATCCCCTTGTAGATCGCCGTCCGCGGCCCCTCGCTGCACTGGAGATCGGTCGTGATGACGACCGCGACCTCCGTGGGGCCATAACAGGCAGCCGTGATCGCCACAGGCACCGCGAGGGCGAGCACGGGAACGAAGCGCAACGTCCGCATGGGACCTCTCACTTGAGGAAAGGAGGATTGACGACCGGCGACGCAGTCTCGGTCGGCTTCGGCGCCGGCGGGCGCGCGGCGGTCTTCGCCGTCGACGCGGACGGCGCAACCTTGCGAGCCGTGACCGCAGTCACCGGAGGCGACGCGGTCGTGGCGGTCGACGCCGGCGCCTGGGTCGTCGCGGTGGCGGTGACGGTCGCCGAAGGGGTCGTCGGCTCGGTCGGCGTCGGCTCCGGCTCCGGCTCCGGCTCGGATGTCGTCGCAACGGACGGGGCCGGCTCTGCGGTCACGACGGCCGGCGAAGCCGACACGCTCGAGCCGTTCGACGCCGGAGGCTTCGCCCTCGCGACGAACACGATGAGCCCCACACCGGTGAGCGCGAGCGCGCAGAACGCCGCGAGCGCCCCCCAGAGCGCTCGCGGCCGCGCGCTCGTGGTCGCCGACGTGGTGGTCGCGGCCATCGTCGAGCGCTCGGACGCCGAACGTGTCGGGCCGTTCATCTGGAAGGTCTTCGCGGTCGCGGCGTCTCCCATGCTCGCCGCGCCGTGAGCGACGAGGGTCGGCGAGCTCGCTCCGCGCTGGACGTTCGCGCCCAGATGACGCTGGCTACGACGGGCGAGCTGCTCGACCACCTCGGCGCCGATGCTGCCGGGGGGCGCGAACGGCGCCAGCGCAAAGACGACATCCGCGATCGTCTGCGGGCGGTCCGCCGCCTTCTTCTCGAGCATCGCGTGGATCGTCTTCGCGAGCGGCTCGGGGAGCGCGCACTTCTCGGTGAGCATCGGCGCCGCCTCGGAGACGATGGCGGCAGCGACGCGCGTCGTCGGTCCCATCCACGGCGGATCTCCGGCGATGAGCTCGTAGAGGATCACGCCGAGGGCCCAGATGTCCGAGCGCGCGTCGATCGATGCGTCACCGCGAATCTGCTCGGGGGACATGTAGAGCGCCGTGCCCATGATCGCGCCCGCCGACGTCAGCTTCGCGTCCTCGCCCTTGAGGAACTTCGAGATGCCGAAGTCGAGCACCTTCACGATGGCGCGGTCACCGTCTTCCTTTGCGAGGAAGAGATTGCCGGGCTTGAGATCGCGATGGACGATCCCTGCGTCGTGCGCCTCTGCGAGCGCTGCGCACGCCTGGAGCACGTAGTCGACGACCTCGGCATACGGGAGACAACCGCGCCGCGTGCGCTCGGACTCGAGGTCGGAGCCATCGAGGAGCTCCATGACCATGTAGGGGAGGCCCTCGGCCGTATGCTCGACGTCGGTGACCTTTACGACATGACGGCTTCGGAGCGTCGCGGCTGCACGCGCTTCGCGATCGAAGCGCTGCACGATCTCGTCGACACCGATCAGATCGGGGTTCAGCAGCTTGATGGCGATCGGCTGCCGGAGCCGCAAATGCTCGGCGGCGAACACGATGCCCATGCCCCCCTCACCGAGCACACGCAACAAGCGATATTTGCCGGCGACGGTCTCGCCGGGCTGCGGAATGCGGACCGCTCCCTCAGCCACCCTTCAACTCCAAGCTTGTGCAGGCCACGAACCTCTGAAGCCTACCTCAAGCTGTCGCCGATGGCCCCCTTCCCCGTCAGCCTCCATCGGCTCAGAACGTGGCGAGAGGTGCGCGAATGACTCCTGGATCGATCGTGCCCTTGCTCGACTCTTGCTCGGGCTGGACGATGAGAATGACGGCCGCAGTCGCGATCCCGGCGACCGCCGCGCCCGCGCCCGCCCAGAACCACCATCGCTTCGTGATGGGAGGTGTCTTCTCGAGCGTGAGGCTGAGCTCCTTCTTTCCACCCGCTTCCATGACGAACGGCACACGGGTGCTCTCGTGGCCGTCGGCGTGCACGTCGACCACGTGGGAGCCCGGCGGAAGCGACAGCTCGACGGGGGAGTTGCCCTTCGGAGATCCGTCGACCGAGATGACGGCGATCGCCGGCGTCGCCTGGACGCGGAGGATGCCGGCGGTCGTCCTCGGGCTGACGGCGAGAGCGACATCGACCGGCGGTCCGCCACCCTCGACGTTCACCTTCAGGCTCGGCGCCTCGAACGCGCTCGACTCGAGGCGCACCTCGACCACGGCGCTCTTCGACGCCAGGCTGATGCGCACCTTCTTCGGCGCGACCGAGCAGCCCTCGAGCCTCGTCGTGTCGACCAGGACCGTGCCGCTCGTCACGTCCGTGCTGCAGTGGACGGTGAGCTCACCGACGCGGCTCTTCACATCCGCGATGAGCTGACCGAGCGAAGGCACCTTCGCCTTCGTCTCCGCCGGCGCCTTCTGCTCGAACTCGAGGAGCGCGTCGAGCGCTGCCGCATAGTCGCCGCGCGCCTGATGCGCACGGCCGATGTTGTAGTGGAGCGCGACGTCGCTCGGATTCTTCGCGAGCGCGGAGCGGTACGCCGAGAGCGCCTCGGCGTAGTTCAGCTCCATCATCGCCTGGTTGCCACGCGACTTCAGCTCCTCCGCGGAGGGGTCACCCGCGAAGGCAGACGACGAGAGCGTCGCCAGCGCCAGCGCCAAAGCGGACGTGACCGCGCGAAGCCGTCGGATCAAACGCCGACCGGATGCCAGACGGTCTTCGTCTCGAGGAAGCGCTCGATCCATCCGAGCCCCTGCCCCGTTCGCTCGTCGAGCCATCCCTCGGCGTCCATCGGCACGTGGGTCTTCACGCGCTTGACGTTGTCGGCCCCCTCGCTCTCCACCGTCCTTCGGAGGTCGGCATCGACGATCCACGCGTCGATCCCGATGACCTCGCGGTGCTTCGCGAGATGCGGCGAGAGCTCCTTCGCGTGGCCCGTGATGACGTTGATGACTCCGCCCGGCATGTCGCTCGTCGCGACGCACTCGCTCCACACGATCGCGGTGCGCGGGTCGGCAGCGCTCGCGATGGCGACGCACGTGTTGCCGCCGGTCACGACGGGAAGCACCGTGGAGACGAGCCCGAGGAGCGACGGCCGCTCGGGCGCGACCACGCCGATGACGCCCATCGACTCGGGGACGCTGAAGTTGAAATGCGGGCCGGCCACCGGGTTGGACGAGGCGAGCAGGCTGAAGTACTTGTCCGAGAAGCCGGCGTAGAACACGGCCCGATCGATCGACGCGTCGACCTCGGCAGCTGCGGCGACCTCGGCGAGCCCGGAGCGAACGAGCGACTGCACGAGCTCCGGCCGGCGCGACTCCATCACCTCGGCGAGGCGGTAGAGGATCTGGCCGCGGTTGAAGGCGGTCCGCTTCTCCCATCCGCCGAGCGCGTTCTTCGCGACGAGCACGGCGTCACGGACGTCCTTGCGCGAGCCGCGCGGGACGTTGACGGTCTCGGGATCCGGATCGGCGTCGCTGCCGCGCGCTCCCTGAACCTGGAAATAACGTCCCGACTCGGAGCGCACGAACGCGCCGCCGACGAACATCTTGTAGGCCTTGGCAACGGAGACACGCGCCTTCTGCGTCGTCCACGTCTTCGCGAGCGGAGCATCACCCGAGCTCCGGGCGGGCGCCTCTGCGTTCGCCGTCGCCGTCTCGGTCCGCTTCTTCTCCACCATCACTCCACCTCCAGATACGCCGCGAGACCCTGGCGTCCACCTTCGCGTCCGAAGCCGCTCTCCTTGTAGCCGCCGAACGGCGAGCTCGGGTCGAACTTGTTGAACGTGTTGCCCCAGATGACGCCAGCCTTGAGCTTCGTCGCGAGCATGAAGAGCTTCGAGCCCTTGTCGGTCCAGACGCCGGCGGAGAGGCCGTACATCGTGTTGTTGGCCTTCTCGATCGCCTCGTCGGGCGTGCGGAAGGTCATCACCGTGAGGACGGGGCCGAAGATCTCCTCGCGCGCGATACGGCACGACTGGCTCGCGTTGGTGAAGAACGTCGGCGGGAACCAGAACCCCTTCTCCGGGAGCTTCACCGGCGCACTGAAGCGCTCGGCGCCCTCCTCCTCACCGGAAGCGACGAGCTCGCGGATCCGCTCGAGCTGCGCCTTGGAGTTGATCGCGCCGACGTCGGTGTTCTTGTCGAGCGGGTCGCCGAGGCGGAGCGTCTGCATCCGGTCGCGGAGCTTGCGCACGAGGACGTCGTGCACGCTCTCCTCGACGAGGAGCCGCGAGCCCGCGCAGCAGACATGGCCCTGGTTGAAGTAGATCCCGTTGATGATCCCCTCGACCGCCTGATCGAGCGGCGCGTCGGCGAAGACGATGTTCGCCGCCTTGCCGCCGAGCTCGAGGGTGAGGCGCTTCGTCGTCCCCGCGAGCGCGCGCTGGATCCGCTTGCCGACGTCAGTCGAGCCGGTGAAGGCGACCTTGTTCACGTCGGGGTGGCTCGCCACCGCCGCGCCGGTCTCACCTGCGCCGGTGACGATGTTCACGACGCCGGGCGGCAGCTCGGCCTCCTCGATGATCTTCGCGAGGAGCAACGCCGTGAGGGGCGTCGTCTCCGCAGGCTTGAGGACGACCGTGTTCCCGCACGCGAGCGCGGGGGCGAGCTTCCACGCCGCCATGAGGAGCGGGAAGTTCCACGGGATGATCTGGCCGGCGACGCCGAGCGGACGCGCCTTCCTCCCCTGGAACGCGTAGGCGAGCTTGTCGGCCCAGCCCGCGTGATAGAAGAAATGCGCCGCCGCGAGGGGCACGTCGACGTCGCGCGACTCCTTGATCGGCTTGCCGCCGTCCATCGACTCGACGATGGCGAGCTCACGCGCCTTCTCCTGGATCGCGCGGGAGATCCGGAAGACGTACTTCGCGCGGTCGGCAGCCTTGAGCTTCGACCAGTACTTGTCGTAGGCGTCGCGCGCTGCAGTGACGGCGTCGTCGACGTCCTGGGCGTTCGCCTCGGCCACCTCCGCGAGGACCTGCTCGGTGCTCGGGCTGATCGTCTGGAAGTACTTGCCACTCCTGGGGCTGACCCACCGGCCGCCGATGAAGAGGCCGTACTTCGGGTCGATCTTGACGTGATCGGAGGCCTCGGGCGCCGGCGCGTACTCCCACGCTCGCCCGAAATCGAGCCCGGCCGGCTCGACCTTGCGTTCGATGTCGGTGCCGCCGGTCTTCGTCAACGATGTCGCCATGGCGCGAGATCCTAACACCAACGGACCGGGGCCGTGTGCCTGGTCGATCAGAGCGAAATGACCTCGAAGGCGAGCCAGAGCCCGAAACCGACGACCGCAATGGCGAGGAAGAAGCCGGAGGCGACGACGTAGCCGAGAGGCATCTCCGCCGACGTCGGGATCGGAGCGGCTCCACCGGGCGCGGACGGGGCTCGGGGGATGGCCACGTCACGCTGCCCCGAGGCGGAAGGATACGAGCCCGACGCGCGCGGGCTCGATGCAACCGCGCGCGGGGACGCGGGAGCCGATGGCCCGGCGCCAGCGCCCACGGAGGCCGTCGAGACGAGCCGAAGGTCTCCCTCTCCGGGTGGTGGCGCGGCGGGGGCTGGACGCGCGAGCCCTGACCTCTGCGCCTCGACGGGAGCGTGCGGTCCCGTCTGCAAGGCGAGCCCGCTCCAGATCTGTTCCTGCAGCGCCGTCTCGAGCGAGCGCTCGGAAGACGTTTGCGCCGACGACGGCGGCACCGGCCCGGGCGCAGGGGGCGACGCGCCGTCGTCTCGGGACGATGGCTGCGGCGGCTCGGGCGGCTCGGCAATGCGCTTCATTACCCCCGCCCGACAGGTTAGCTCCTGACGATGATGCGGCGACGGGTTTTCGACGACGCCAGCACGGCGCTCGAAGAGCTCAGTCCTTCGAGAAGTCTTCCGACGCCTGGTAGTTGCCCGTGCGCTCCTTCTCGAGCTGCATCAGGACGTCGTTCAACAGCGCGCTCGCGCCGAAGCGGAAGAGGTCCGGCGTGAGCCATGCATCGCCGAGCGTCTCCTTCACGATGACGAGATAGTGCAAGGCCTGCTTCGCCGTGCGAACGCCGCCGGCGGGCTTCATCCCAATCCTGCGTCCCGTCGCGTAGTAGTGATCGCGAATCGCCTCGAGCATCACGAGCGTGACGGGCGGCGTCGCGGCAGGCTGGATCTTGCCGGTCGACGTCTTGATGAAGTCCCCGCCCGCGGCGATCGCGATCTCGCTCGCCTTGCGGACGATGTCGTAGGAGCCGAGCTCTCCCGTCTCGAGGATCACCTTGAGGTGCGCAGGACCGCACGCCTCCTTCGTGGCCGCGATCTCGTCGAACACCTTGCCGTAGTCACCGACGAGCATCGCGCCTCGATCGATGACCATGTCGATCTCGTCCGCGCCGAGGTCAACCGCGCGACGGGTGTCGTCCAGCTTCACCGCCAGCGGCGACTGCCCGCTAGGAAACGCCGTCGCGACGCTGGCGACCTTCACGGAGGAGCCACGAAGGACCTCCTTCGCGACCGGAACGAGGTTCGGATACACGCAGATGGCGGCACACGGACCGATGCTCCCATCGCTGTCGAGCGGACGAAGCGCCTTCTGACAGAGCTGTCGGACCTTGCCCGGGGTGTCCTTACCCTCGAGCGTCGTCAGGTCCATCATGCTGATCGCGAGCTTCAGTCCGGCGACCTTGGTCGCCTTCTTGATCGAACGCTTTGCGAGCGCAGCCGCGCGCTCCTCGACCGCCACCGCATCGACCGGCGGCGGCTCGAAGAGCGCGAAGCGTCCTCCTCTCGGAGCGCTGGCCCCCGCGCGAAAGAGCGAGGTGGTCCCGGTTCCGTTCCCGTTTTCGTGCGAGGTCACGGAACCGAGGCTACCACGTCCAAAAGGGGACGTGCGGATGAGCAATCCGGGACACAGACCCCGTCATTCCGCGGCGGCCTGGACATCGGGGCTGCTCGGTGCCTCCGAGGCCGGGGTCTCCTGCGTCGCCGGCTTCTTGTCGAAGAAGCGACCGAACACGATGAAGATGCCGAGCGCGGAGAGCACCGCCGTGAGGAAGTCCGTCATCGGCACCATGATCGCCGTGTAGATCATGAGCGCCGTGTGGAAGCGGCCGGCGCCGTGCCACACCTCGAGGATCTCGGCCTTCTTGACCATGTTGGTCGCGACCCAGAGCAGGATGCCGGCGATGCACGCGAGCGGGATGCGCTCGAGCTGGGACGCGAGGAAGTAGGCGATGACGAGCTTGAGCGCGAACTTGAAGTAGCCCGCGAGCGGCGTGAGCGCGCCGGCCTTGATGCTCGTCGCGGTGCGCGCGAGGGCGCCGGTGCAGGGGAACCCGTTCACGAGCGGCGTGATGATCTGGACGAGGCCCTGTCCCCAGAACTCCTTGTCCGCGTTGAACGGGGTCTTCTTGTTCTGCGCGAGGCGATCCGCCATCGACGAGCAGAGCAGGCTCTCGACGCCCGAGACGAAGACGATCGCCGACACGTAGTAGATGCAGTCGATGATCACGGCGAGGGACGCGCTCGGGAGGACCGGCGGCGTGAAGACGAAGAAGCTCGTCGGAATCGATCCGTACTTGTCGCGGATCAGCGTGATGTCCTGCCCCTGGAGGACGGTCGCCGACAGGACGGTGCAGGCGCCGAGCGCGATGAGCGGCGCCGGGATGAAGATCGAGATCTTGAGGAGCCCGCGCGTGAGGGCGAACGTGAGGATCGCGAGCGCGAACGCATACCAGTTGATCTGGGAGAGGCTCGTCGCGATCGTCGCGATGCGCGCGCGGACGGAGCCCGAGCCCTCGAGACCGAGGGCGTCCGTGGAGTTCGAGAGGGCGATCGCGACCGCGATTCCGATCGTGAAGCCGACGACGATGGACGCGGGAACCTTCTTCGCGACCTTTCCGAGTCCGAGGAGACCGCAGAGCATCAGCACGATGCCCGCGATGACGGATACGAAGACGAGCATCCCGTGCGCCGCCGCGAACGACCCGCCGTTCGCCTCGCCGTACTTCGCCATCAGGCTGGCGATGAGCGGGATGAACGCCGCGGTCGGGCCGTAGACTTGGTACTTCGACCCGCCGAACGTCCGGCCGACAGCGCACGCGAGCGCACCGGCGATGATCCCCTGCTCGGGACGGAGGCCCATCGCCATCGCGAAGCCCATCGCCATCGGGATGGCCGTGAGCGCGACGACGAGGCCGGCGCTGAAATCACGGTAGACGGTCTTCTTCCACGACTTCTTCTCGAGGTCCTCGAAGCGACTGTCGAAGAACGTGAAGAAAAGCCGAAGGCGACCGGCGAGGGTGTTGGGGGGGTTCGCCGTCTGAGTCGTGGTGGTCATGGTTGTACTTGCTGCGGGGCGCTTGGCGTGGGGTGCTGAGAGGGAGGAGTGGCGCGGTTCTGCGGATTCGACGACGACGACGAAGCCAGAGGGACGGACTTCGACCCGTCGACCCGGACGGTCTCGCAACGAACCTCGGTGTTCCCCTCCTCCGCGGACGGCGGGTGCGGGCGCAGCGAGAGCGCGGACGCACGTCCGCCTCTGCTCTGAGCGAGCACCAACAATCCGAGGAGCGACGCGACGGCCAGGACTGCCGCCTTCGAGGGGTCCATCGGCCCCCCCTCAGCAATGGGGGTGCCACCGCGGAGCCCGCGTCTTTTCGGGATTCTCTAACGCTGGATTCGATTGAACACGTCGCCCGTCACCGACAACGTCGGGAGGACCAGACGCGATGCATCAGTCGCGCTTGTACTCTTGCGGCGAGCGGCCGTGACGTCGCATCAAATCGTAGAAATCGGTGCGGTTCCGACCAGCGAGCTTCGCGGCCGCCGTCACGTTCCCGTTGGACCGCGAGAGCACCGCGTCGAGGTATGCCCGCTCGAACGCGTCACGCGCCTCCCGCAGCGGCGGCGGCATCGGTGCATCCGGCGACGCGTAGCTGGTCATGAGCCGTGACGCCGCCTGCGCGAGGTCCGAGGCGCTCGGATCGTCGGACGGCGCCGAGACACCAATCCCGGGCAGGTGATCGAGATCGATCTCCCCATCCCGGCAGAGCAGGACGGCCGCCTCCATGACGTTCTCGAGCTCGCGAACGTTGCCCGGCCACGAGTGCTCGCTGAGGGCCGAGAGAGCGCGCGCACCGAGACGCGGGGCCGCGACGCCCGCACGCGCCGCCGCGCGCTCCAGGAACAGCTCGGCGAGGAGCGTCACGTCCTCGCGTCGCTCGCGAAGCGGAGGCATCGCGAGCGGGACGACGTGGAGTCGGTAGAACAGGTCCTCCCGGAAACGTTTCTCCGAGACCTCCTGCTTGAGGTCGCGATTGGTGGCCGTGATGATGCGAACGTCGGCCTCCTGTTCGACCGTCGAACCGACCGGGAGGAAGCGCCGCTCCTGGAGCACACGAAGGAGCTTCGCCTGGACGTCCATCGGCGTCTCGCCGATCTCGTCGAGGAAGAGCGTGCCCTTCTTCGCCGCGCCGAAGAGGCCCTCGCGGTCGGAGGTGGCGCCGGTGAACGCGCCGCGCTTGTGCCCGAAGAGCGTGCTCTCGAGCAGCTCCGAGGAGAGCCCTGCGCAGTTGACGGCCACGAAGGGTCCGTCTTTGCGCGCGGAGAGCATGTGGATCGAGCGCGCAACGAGCTCCTTGCCCGTGCCCGACTCACCGAGGATGAGGACCGTCGTGTCGGTCGGAGCGACGAGCCCGACCATCTCGCGGACCCGCTCGACGGCAGGGCTGACGCCGACGAGCCGCGCACGCTCGTCCGGCGCGCCGACGATGCGGCGAAGTCCTGCGACCTCGCGCCGGAGACGATGGCTCTCGACCGTGTGCTCGAGCTTCTGGAGCAGATCGTGATCGTGGAACGGCTTCGTGACGAAGCCGAAGGCCCCCCTGCGCATCGCCTCGACGGCGAGGTCGATCGTGCCGTGAGCAGTGAGGATGATGACGGGGACGTCGCCCGATCGCTTCGACACGCCGTCGAGCACGTCGAAGCCGTCCTCCTGACCGAGACGGAGGTCGAGCAGGATCGCGTCGACCCGCTCACGCCCGACGTGCGCGAGCGCGCCGCGGACGTCGTGCTCGACCGAGACGTTGTATCCGGCCGCCTCGATGCGAATCGAGAGCAGCTCGCACAGCTCTCGGTCGTCGTCGACCACGAGCACGTTGCCCCCTGCCTCGCTTCGCCGCGTCGTCATGCCTGTTCCTCCGTTCCCACTGGGATTTCCATCCGGAATGTCGTGGATCCTTCGCCGCGCGCGAGATCGAGATCGCCGCCGTGTGCGCGCGCGACCTCGCGAGCGAGCGACAGGCCGAGACCGATACCCGCGGGGCGATCCGCGACCTGCGCCGCATTGAACGGCTCGAAGATTCGACCGGCGACGACATCGCTGAGCCCGGGACCGTCGTCGACGACGTCGATCCGCACGAGACGACGCTCGCCTTCGCTCCGGGTACCGATGAACACGCGGACCTCTCCGTTCCGGGACGAGACCGAAACCGCGTTTCGCACGAGGTTGGCGACGGCGCGCTCGACGAGCGCAGAGTCGATCCGGAGCGTCGGTGGCCTGTCCTTGTGCTCGATCCGGATCGCGACGCCGCGATCCACCGCCGACGGCCGCTCTGCTTCGACCGCTGCCTCGACCACCTTGTCGATCTCGCAGCCGGCCTGGCGCTGCACCGGAAGCCCCGAGCTCACGCGCGACATGTCGAGCAGAGCCTCGACGATGCGGACCTCCTGTTCGCACGCGCGACTCGCGAGCGTGAGCACGCGCCCCTGCTTCGGGGTGAGCTCACCCACAGTGCCGTCGGCGAGCAACGCGAGCGCCTCGCGGAGCCTCCCCAGCGGCGACCGGAGCTCATGGGAGACACTCGCAAGAAACGCCTGCTTCAGCCGATCGACACCGAGGAGCTTCTGCCGAGTGCGCTCGAGATCGCTCCGGAGCTCGTCGATCTCGGGAGGTCCGCCGACCGGCTCGATCGGCGTGAAGTCGCCGTCTCCGAGCCGCGTCGCGTCGGCGGCGAGCCGGGCGATCGGCCGCGTGACGCTCCGCGCCGTGAGCCTCGCCACCGATACGGCCGCGATGATGCCGCACACGGCAACGACGACACCACTGGTTGCGGTTCGGTTGCCGATCGCTCGCGCAGTCGCCTCTTTGGCTTGGATGTCCGCATGAAGCTCATGGAGCCGATCGATCCATGTATCGGTCATGTTCTCGTCGAGCTCCATCCGCCGCTCCTCCGTGCTCGAGAGCGAGAGGAACGGGCAGGTCTTGGTCGACAGCGCGTCGTCGGCGAGCGCCTCGTACTGGAACGCGGCATCCCGCAGACGCGGCGGCGCGGCGTCCCCCCGCCGCCGGAGCACGTCGTCGAACCGGTTGCGGGCGCGGGCGATCCGATCGGCCGCCGAGGCGTCCGACGCGCCGTCAGCGCAGGCGATCCGGGCATGACGGAGCGCGACCTCGATGTCCCACGCGGCGCGGTGGAGCTCTTCCCCCGCGTCGAGCGTGGAGAGCCGCTGCTCACCGATGATGTTCATGACGCCGAGCATCCGGAGCAGCCCCTGAAGCGTGACGACGAGGAGGACGAACAGAAGCGCGACCAGGGCGCCGTGCGTGACTCCAAGGCGCGCTGGCAGACGCATTCTGATCCACGACATCGCGCGCCAATCTAGCCAGCTGCTGCTCCATTCGCACGAACCGACTCGCGTCCCGGATGCAAAAAGGAAACGTGTCGGGGCGTCCAGACGCGAGCGTCGGTCATTCGCGACGGACCAGCTCTTTCGATATGTGCAATTCCCCGTGAATTCGAGGAGCTCGGCACAGGCACGCATCGTGGAGTGCAGCCTGGCGTGCGATCTCTACTCGAAGGTGTGAAGCGTTACGAGACGATGAAGCGGCCGCGCTACTGCTCGCGATTTGCGGCGTTGGCGAATGGGCAAGAACCGCTCGCGCTCTTCATCACGTGCTCGGACAGTCGCGTCGTCCCAAGCCTCATCTCGCTCGCCGACCCGGGCGAGCTCTTCGTCGTGCGCAACGTCGCCAACCTCGTCCCGCCGCACGTGCCGAACGGCGAGCGCGGGGAGAGCGGCGACGCGAGCGTCGCGTCAGCGGTCTGGTACGCGCTCGAGGTACTGCAGATCCGCGACGTCGTCGTCTGCGGTCACTCGGGCTGCGGAGGCGTGAAGGCCTTGCTCGCGCCCCCTCCTCCCTCTGCCGCGCTCCAGCGTTGGCTCGCCCCTGCCGCGAGCGCCGTCGAGGCCTGGCGCAAGCACGGTCCGCTCGATCCGTCGTTCGCCGACCACGACCAGCTCTCCCAGATCTCGGCGCTCATCCAGCTCGACAACCTCATGTCGCACGAACATGTCCGCGCGCGCGTGGACGCGGGTGACGTCCGGTTGCACGCATGGTGGTTCGACATCCCGTCGGCACGCCTCCTCGCGTACTCGAAGGCGGCCGGTCGCTACGTGTCGATCATGGAAGCGGAAGACCACGGCGAGGCGCCGTCTCGTGTGTCGATCGTGAACGCGGCCGAGTAGCAGCGGCCGGGGCGGCCTTCACGAGCGCAAACAGCGCGGGCGAGCGGCTGGACGAACCGAGCGTGATTCCGAATCACGCTCCGTCCACTCGCTCGCCTTTGCTCATTTCCACTTCACGGAGCAGCCGAACGCCACCGTCTCCGCGACGGAGGGGCTCGAGCCCGCGAGGAGCGCGTCGAGCGCGTTCCTGAGATCGTGCGCGGTCACGCGAGAAGCGTCGCGATGGTTGTCGTCGATGCGACCGTGGTAGCGGAGCTTGCGCTCGCGATCGAAGACGAAGACCTCGGGGGTGAAGCGCGCGCCGAGCGCACGCACGAACGTCTGAGAGTCGTCCCGCAGGTACGGGAACGGGAACCCACGCTCGCGTGCGCGCGCCTTCATCGGCTGCATGCCGTCATCGGGATAGCGGGTTGCGTCGTTCGCGTTCACGGCGACGAATCCGACCTTCTTCGGACCGTATTCGTTCGCGAGCGCGATGATCCGCGGCTCGTACGCGATGACGTACGGGCAGTGATTGCACGAGACGATCACGACGAGGAGCTCGTCTCCGAAAGATTCGAGCGTGTGATTCTTGTCGTCGGTCCCCGGCAGATCGAAGGCCGGACAGGATGCGTTGATCTCGATTGCCATGTGCGGCGCGGACCCTAGCACGCGAGCTCGGCAGCTCGATCGTCACGTCGCGCGTCGGACGCACACAGTCCGAGCTCGCGCCTCGACCACCCGCAGTGCAACGACACACGTAGTGCTGTGCCTTCGGCCGCGCCCCGTTCGCGCGCGATCGACCACGCGTTCCCGAGCGGACAACGGGTACGCGCTCGCATCGACGTGTCCGGGCTCGACTCGCTCCGCGCCGTCCGCCGCGGCGGCGACGACCGCGAGACCGAGAGGGAGGGCGCGCCCCGCGCGCTGCAGTCGTGCCTCGTACCGAGCTTCGCGCACTTGGGGCTCGCGCCCACCCACGTGCGGCGACGCTCCCCGCCCCGCGTTCTTTTTCAGCAGCTGCACATTACCACGTTGTGTTTTGCAACACGAGAGCTCTTGACGACCACTTTTCGACAATTTAGAAGGCTGTATTACGCTGCATTATGCAGCACCCCCTTCAAGGACGTGTGCAATGCGACGTTCTCCGCGACCCGAAGCGACCGCACGGCGTGAGGACGACCGGCGCTGGTCGTTGCTGACGGCCCACGCCGAGGTGCTCTTCTGCATCGCGCGCAATCCGGACACGCGCGTCCGTGAGATCGCGGAGACGGTCGGCATCAGCGAGCGCGGTGCGCACCAGATCGTCGCCGATCTCGTCGGCGCCGGGTACGTACGTCGCGCGCGCATCGGTCGCCGCAACCGCTACGCGATCGAATCGAAGACCACGCTCAAGCACACGTACGTGAGGCATCGTCGCGTCGCGAGCATCGTCGCGCTCCTCGAGCCGGAGCCCGCAAAGGTCGATCGCTCGGCGAAGCCGCGGCGCGGGGCGAGCAAGCGCGCGAGCGCCGAGAGCGCCTCCGTGAAGCCGTCGAAGCGTCGCGCGGCCTAGCCCGACGCGTCCGAAGCTCGAAGCCGCTCGCCCAAACGGGCGGCCCGAGACGGACGATCACGGCCTTCGTGCAGCGCGACTCGGCGAAGCCACGGAACGCGGACCGAGAATGGCCCGGCGCGCTGGACTGGACGACGGCGGCCGCCTCACTCGATCGCCGAGCGGCTCGACGTTCGGCCTGCATCCGTCGGGGCGGCGCTCGAGGCGGGTTCGATGTCCTCGTGCGCGTCCGATGGCCCGTGTGGACGGAGCTTCGCCCGCTCCGCGGCGACGAACTCGCTCGACGCGAACAGGGCGCAATCGCAGTAGCCCTGGCGCGCGATGTCGGCGTGGTGCGGCTTGCACGGGCACACCATCTCCGAGCCCTTGGCCATCGACTCCTCGACTGGAGCGCACGGACAGTACCTGCGGCCATGCGTGACGAGGTTGTCGGCCAACCCCTGCACCACGTTCTCGACGACCGCAGGCTCCGGGTAGAGCTCGTACTTGCCCTTCTCGACGTACGTGGCGACGAACCTCCGAACACGACGGAGCGCAGCGTCGCGTCGGTCCTCCGGCTCGCGGGACCGGCGGTCGTCGGATCGTCCGTCGTCGTCGCTCACGATCGAATCCTAGCCCGGCGGTCGCGCAGGGGCCCGGAGACAAACGACGAAAGGCGAGCTTGCCGCAGGGGCAGGCTCGCCAGACTGTCTTCGCAGATGCTCGACCGCTCGAGCGAGAAGCTCAGCCCTTCGGCGGAGCCGCGTCGAGCTTCGCCCGCTTGCGACGGCGACGAGCGGCCTCTGCCTGCTTCTTGCGGCGCTTCACGCTCGGCTTCATGTAGTGGCGGCGCATCTTGAGCTCACGAAGGACGCCCTCGGAGGCGAGCTTCCGCTTGAGCATCTTGATGGCGCGCTCGATCCCGCGGTCGCTGACCACGACCTCGAGCGGCTTGCACTGAACGGCATCACTCGGCATCTGTCAAAAATCTCCTGAGAATCGTGAGCCCTGTCACGACGAGGGCCTGCTCGGATACCACGGCCCATCCCCGCTCGCTAGCAAATTTGGGGCTGCCGCCGCCCGTGGTTGCCCCAAACCGCCCGCACTGGTGCCTCGCATCCAAGCAACACACCCCAACGCCGGCCCTGCCCGGTCTCGCGGGCTGCCTCCTCGGACTGGCTGCTCGGCCCGACAACGGCAGAGGTCGGCCTCGGCGCCCGGGCCCGCGTTCGGTCCCACGTGGGCCAGACGAGCCACCCCCCGAGCCATGTGAGCCACGCTGAATCGTCGGAATAGCGCTGCCGCGGAGCCGTTCAGATCTCGACTGGCTCGCCCCGTTGGCCGCCTCGGGGCATTTCCGCGCCTCCTTTTGCCTTTCCGTAGTCATCGGCATGGTCGGAGGCTCCCGGTTGGGCGTACTCTCTTCGAAGGCTCGAGGCAGGCTCGGAGCGACGCGGGCAGCATGCTCAAACCCGGTGACGTTGTCGGCCCTTACGAGATCCGCGGCTTCGTGGGTCAAGGCGGTATGGGGCAGGTGTACCGGGCGTTCGACCCGCGGCTCGAACGCACCGTCGCGCTGAAGCTGATCGTCGCCGCCGAAAACGCGAAGAGCGCGAAGACGCCGCCTTCGGGAACGGAGCGCGAGTCGGGCACCTCGCTCGTCGAGCTGTCGGGACGCATGCTCCGCGAGGCGCGCGCCGTCGCCTCGCTCAGTCATCCGAACGTGGTCGCGATCTACGACGTCGGCGAGTCCGACGGCCGGCTCTACCTGGCGATGGAGTACGTCGTCGGCTCGTCGCTCCGAAACCTCATCGGCAACGTCGAGCTGGCGCTCTCGCGTCGGGTCCGCTGGCTCATCGACGTCGCGCGCGCTCTCGAGGCCGCCCACAAGGCGGGGATCATCCACCGGGACATCAAGCCGGAGAACGTGATGATCCGCGAGGACGGCGGCGTGAAGGTCCTCGACTTCGGCATCGCCCGCCGGACGATGAGCCAGTCTCCCGACGAGCAGCATGCGGTCGACACCGTGACGGGCGGCGGCGCCATCGCCGGAACGCCCGTGTACATGGCGCCCGAGCAGATCAAGGGCGCCGACGTCGACGCGCGCTGCGATCAGTTCGCGTGGGCGGTGATGGCCTACGAGGTGATCACCGGCGCGCGCCCTTGGGTCGAGACGGGCGACGTCCTCAGCCTCGTCGCCCACATTCTCACGGAAGCGCCGCGCTCGATCCGCACCAGCACGAAGGACGTCCCCTCCGTCGTGGAGGAGACGGTCATGCGCGCCCTCGCGAAGGATCCCGCACAGCGATTTCCTTCGATGGCCGACGTCGCCGACGCTCTCGAGCCGTTCGCGTCCCTCTCGACCGGAGGTGACCGCGTGCGCGTCACCCCGCAGGCACGCGCGGAGGACGATCCGGCCTACGCGGCAACGACACGGGTGCCGACGACCGTCTCGGTCGATGCCGCTCCGAGCGATGCGAGGAGGAGCATCCCCGAGACGCCGAGGCGACGCGCCTTCGCTCTTGCGCTCCCCCTCGTCCTCCTCGGCGCGCTCGGCGCGACGGTGTACGTGGTGAAGTCGCGGACCGATGCCCATCGGGTGCCGAACATCCCGAGCGTTCCGGGCGTGCCTCCGTCGACGACCGTCCCGCCGCGACCGCTGTCGACCGTTCCGCAGGCGGAGACTGCCTACAAGGAGGCGATGAGCCTCTGGCGCGACGGCGCGATCGTCAAGGCGCGGGCCGCGCTTGCTCGCGCGATCGAGCTCGATCCGACGTTCGCGGCCGCTCACCTGCAGCTCGCGCTCCAGCATGCGTCGGCGAACGATCCTCCGGCAGCGCAGGCTTCGTTCCAGAGCGCCTACGAGCATCGCCACATGCTGCTGCCACGAGACGAGCGCCTGCTCGAGGCGAGCGAGCCGTACGTCCGAGTGACCCCGGACGTCGAGGAGTGGGAGACGCGCATGACGTCGGCGGTCTTCCAATATCCGCGCGATCCGGAGCTCCAGTACTACCTCGGCCGCGCGCGACAGCAGCAGGGCGATCACGAGGGCGCGAAGGCGGCATTCGATGCAGCGATCCGCCTCGACGAAGGCTTCATCCCTGCCCTCGCCGCGATGGCGAAGAGCGACAAGAGCGTCGGCAACATCGCCGATGGCCTCATGACGACGGAGCGCTGCATCAAGCGCTCCCCCGTCGCCTCGACATGTGTCGAGACACGTTACGAGCTGCTCTTCGCCGCGGGGGAGTGCAGGCGCGCGAAGGACGAAGCGACGCGCTGGGGCTCGCTCGAGCCGCAGTCCCCTCGCCCGTTCGCGAGCCTCGCACGTGCTCTCCACGCGGACGGAGCGCCGCGGCCGAGCGTCGAGGAGGTCCTCTCGCGACGCTGGAGCCTCGTCCCGGCGGACGCGCGCAAGCGAGCCGAGCTCTGGGACACGGCGCTCCTGGCGGTCCTCGACGGAGACTTCGTCCGCGCCGACGACCTGGCGCGCGAGTACGACGCGGGGCTGCCCCACACCGCCGACTCGTACGACCACGCGGAGCCGGGCCGCCTCCGCGTCAACGTGCTCATGGAAACCGACCGGATGAAGGACGCGGCGAAGGCGGCGCGCTCGTTCCTCGATCGACTCCCCGCATGGCCGACCTACCCGTTCGCCCCCGATCCGAGCATCACGTTCTACGAGCCGCTCTACCGCGCCGGCGAGATGACGAAGCGCGAGCTCGACGAGAAGCGCGCCGAATGGTTCGACCGCGAGCGCCTCCGCGCGAGCGAAGGGCGGAGCGCGCGGGAGCCGTGGACCGCATGGGCGACCGTCTACGGGAGCTTCGCCGAGTCACGCGAGGAAGCGCTCGAGGCGCTCGCGCGTGCCCCGCAGGACGACGGCGCGCCCGGAAGGGCTCACGGCCTGTTCGTCGACTTCGCGCTCGGCAAGGTCTACGCGCTCGCGGGCCGCTGGAACGATGCCGTACCGCACCTCGAACGCGTCGTCTCGAGCTGCGCGACGTTCGACGCGACGATGGTTATCGCGAAGGCGCGCCTCTATCTCGGCCAGGCACAAGAGACGAAGGGCGACGCCGCGGCCGCGAAGGCGACCTACGAGAAGCTCGTCGAGGCGTGGCCCAAGGCGACCGCCTCCCACACGTTCAAGCGCGCGTCCGAACGACTGGCGACGATGACGCGCGAGTGAGCGCGGGCTCCGAACATTCGAACGCGTCGCGCGCGAGCCTCCGGCGCGGAGGTGGTGACGCGAAGCCCCGCCGCCGCTCGTCGCGCGGGCAAAACCACGCCTCGCCCGGAGCGAGCGTGGGAAACGAAACGTCGACGGTCGATCGCGCGCGACCTTGCCGCCGCGCGCGATCGACGAGGTGAATCAGGCGCGCTTGCGACGGCCGCCGCGACCGCGACGCTTCGCGGTCGCGCCCTCGCCAGCCTTCGCGCCGGCGAAGTAGGTCGTCGCGCGCTTCTGGCCCGACTTGGAGATGCGGCCCTCGGCGAGGGCGTCCGCGAGAGGACGCGGCAGCTCCTTCGCCTGGCAGTCGAGCGCCTCGCGGATCTGCTCGGCGCGAAGTCCCTCCGGGCTCTTCTGGAGGAGCGTGACGATGTTGTCGACCATGCGGCCGATGTCTTCCGACGAGCGGCGACCGAGACGCCCACCACGGCCGCGCTTGCGACCGACCGTCGTCGGCTCCGCTGCGGGCGCGCGAACACGCGCTGCACGGGCGCCGACACTAACGCCGGCGCCGGCGCCGCTCACTCCTGTGAGCTCGTCGATCGACGCTGCGCGCAGGGCGCTGATGATGCTCATCGCGAACTCGTTGGCGAGGCTTTCGATCGTGCTCTTCAGATTGCTCATTCTGTGCGAAGCCATAAAACACTCGATATCAACCCGCAAAGAAAATCCGTATTTGGCGATTTTGGGATTGCGAAGGCCCCCGCCAACCATTCGCGTCCTTCCAACACTTTCAGCTCTACCGAGAGGCCTTTTTTCAGGGCCCGATGCCCCTTCTCGCCACCCGCGCCACCCGCGAGGAACGTGCGCCGAGTCGCCATGAGCGCGCCGCGCCCGCGTCTCGCGGTTGAGCAAAGGGCTGCGCAGGACGCGAAAGCGCGAATGGACAGGACGTGATCCAACCAGCAGCACCCCACACTTCGTGCTCGATCTCACGGCCATGACGTGAACGGTTCGGCCACGAGGCTCTGGCGCCGATTGGTCCGGGATGGCACGCTTGAGCCCTGGAGGTCTTCGTGCGGAAACCCGTCGCCGTCGCCGTATTCAGCTCCTTCATCGCATTCGCCATCGTCGTGGGCTGCAGCGCGCCGTCCCCCGACGGGACGTCGTTGAACCGCGGGCGGGGCTCGAGAAGCAGCGACGACGCCAACGAGAACACGTCGAGCAGCGGTGGGAACAGCACAGCGGGCGATTGCACGAATCACGAGAAGGTCGACGACCGCCCTGCGTGCGACCAGTGCGTGCGCGCCAACTGCTGCGAGTTCGTCCTCGCCTGCGACAAGACGCCGGACTGCGGGGAGCTGCTCAAGTGCCTCGACGAGTGCGCGGGCGACATCTTCTGCCAGCTCACGTGCTCGAACGCCCACGAGAAGGGCAGCAGCGCCCTCACCGACGTGTCTTCGTGCGCGAAGTCGAAGTGCTCGAACGAGTGCCCGGATAGTACGCCGGACGCGGGCGATCTCTTCGGCGACGCCTTCTGAGCACGCGCGCGGCCGCGGTAGCTCGCGGTGACCGCAGGACGCTCCGGCCAGGCCAGGCCAGGCCAGGCCAGGCCGGCGTCACTTCGCTAGCCGGAACGGCCGCGTCACGGGCGACGCCTGAGCTGCGCGTCGTGCGCTCGAGCTCACGCGGTCGACTCCCTCGAGGAGGGAGCTGACCCGTTCAAGTACCGAAGGAGGGACTCGAACCCTCACGGGGGGCTACCCCGGCGGATTTTGAATCCGCTGCGTCTACCGTTCCGCCACTTCGGCCAGGCGAAGAGGTTGTTAACAGAATCTCGGTCCGGTCGCCATCCTTCCTCGTCATCTCGCGTCTCGCGTCGCGCGTCTTCGAGCGCAGCGGGGCCTCCGAAGGGCTGGCGGCGAGCTCGGGCGCTCGCGGGAACCCGGACCCGTGGGATCTGTCGTATGATCCACACCGATGATGATGCGTCGAAGAGCGCTCCTCGCCTGGGCCGCCGCCGCCCTCGTCGCCACCTCCGGCACCGCCCTCCTCGGGTGCAAGGATCGAGGGCAGAAGAGCTCCGAGGACGCACGGGCCGACGTCCAGACGCTCATCGCGCTGACCGAGAAGGACGTGGCGGAGGTCGAGCGCGGGCTCCCCGAGGGCGCGAAGAAGCTTTCCGAGCTGCTCGCCAAGGAAGTCGGGAAGGACGGCGATCCGAAGCAGAACGTGCCTGGCGTGCGGAGCGCGCTCCTGAAGATGCGCCAGCAGGTACCCGACCTCGGAATCGCCAAGTCCACCTTCTTCGCGTTCGCCGACGAAAAGGGCATCGCGATCCGCAATGACTTCGAGCACGACACGATGGCGGGGAAAGACCTCGTGAAGGGCTGGCCCGGCATCAAGCCCGTGCTCGACGGCGCACCGTACGCCGCCACGACGGGTGAGTTCCCCGGCACCCCCAACCCCGCCGGTCCGGACCGGGAGTGGGTCGCTGCCGTTCCCGTGAAGAAGGCCGACGGCTCCCCCCAAGGCATGCTCGTCACCGGCTGGACGTACCGCCGCTTCGCCTATCACCTCCAGGTCACGCTCCAGCGCGAGATCCAGGACCAGCTGATGCGGAGCAGCGAAAAGGGCAAGATGCCCATCGTCTACGTGTGCCTCTTCGACAAGGAGCACGTCTACGGTGCAGGATCGCCCGGCGCGACCCCCGTGCCGGAGGTCAACGAGAAGGCGCTAGCGAACGTCGGGCTCCACGCGAAGACCGAGGCCGGACTCGCCTCGAGCCCGCTCAAGATCACCGATCGCGAGTTCGGCTGGGCCGCCGCGCGCCTCCCGAAGCTCGGGCCGGACGTCGGTGTCGTCGTTCTGCGAAGCGAGACCTGACGCTCGTCCGAGCCGTAACGTTCACCGCGACGTGACCGCTCCGCTCGGGCGGGGATCCGAAGGCGCCGGCGCCGGCGGCTCGGGTCCACGGTCCGAGCCGGTCCGCCCGAGACGGTGGAGGGCGACGACTCCGCCGATCCATCCGATCAGGAGGAGAACGCCGCCCGTGGTCCGGTCGATCGACCCTGCGATCGCGAGGCCGCCGCCGATTGCCGCGCACGCGAGGAGCAGGTGCCGCTTCGCGCGATCGAAGGCGGAGACGGCTTGGCCGGAGGTCGAGGTCGACGATGAGCTCGCAGAACCTGCCGCCTCACGCTTCGCCATGAGGTGGTTCTACCAGACATCGTGGTAGAAGATGCCCATGCCGCGCTTTGCTGCGCTCGACCTCGGCTCGAACGCCTTGCGGCTGCGCATCGTCGAGGCTCAGGCATCGAGCCTCGACCGGGACCAGCTCTCCCTCCTCCCGGACGCCAGCTCACCCTGGCGCGAGATGGTGAGCCTCCGCGCCCCCGTGCGCCTCGGCAGCGAGGTCTTCGTGACGGGCAAGCTCGCTTCGTCCTCGATCGGGCTCGCCTGCACCGCGCTCCGGGAGTTCCGCCAGGCGATGGACGCGGCCAAGGTCGACGTCTATCGGGCCACCGCAACGAGCGCCGTCCGTGAGGCGTCGAACCGAGCCACGCTGGTCGAGCGTGCATGGCGCGAGGCTGGCATCGAGCTCGAGGTCATCGAGGGCATCGAGGAAGCGCGGCTCATCCAGCTGGCCGTGGTTCGCAGGCTCGGGCTCGCGGACAAGCGCGCGCTCCTGGTCGACGTCGGTGGCGGCTCGACCGAGCTCACCTATCTCGACAAGGGGCGGAGCGTCTGGGCGGTCTCGCTCCCCATCGGGACGGTCCGCCTGCTCGAGATGTACCTGCGCAACGTGAAGGCGGTCGATCGCGCACGGCAGAAGCTGCTCGTCGAGGGCATCGATCGCACGCTCGCCGAGGCGGTGCCCACGCTGAGGAAGCTGCCCTTCGAGATCGTCGTCGGGACTGGCGGCAGCGTCGACACGCTCTCGGAGCTCTGCCCGGCGAAGGGCGGCCACGCGGGTTATCCACGCGCAGTCGACGTCCCCCTGATGAAGACATTGCTGGGCCGGCTCTTCATGATGACGCCGGAGCAGCGGCGCGAGACGTTCGGTCTCCGCCCCGACCGCGCGGACACGATCGTGACGGCAGCCTCGGTCTTTCTTCGCGTCACGGAGATCTTCAAGGCGGCGGCCATCGTGGCTCCGGGTGTCGGCCTCAAGGAGGGAATCCTCGAGGAGATCGTCGACAAGTATTTCGACCGCTGGGACACGGAGTCGGAAGCGCGAAGCGTAATCGACGGCTGCATCCGTCTCGGCAAACGCTACGGCTTCGATCAGGCGCACGGTGAGCTCGTCGCTTCGCTCGCGATGTCGCTCTTCGACGACATGGCAGCGTTCCACGGCTTCGGCGAACGCGAGCGGCTCCTCCTCCGAACGGCCGCCCTACTCCACGACGTCGGTGACTACGTCAGCTACGGCGGTCACCACAAGCACAGCTACTACCTGATTCAGCACAGCGACATCATGGGACTCACGCCCGGCGAGCGCGCGATCGTCGCGAACGTCGCTCGGTATCACCGCAAGAGCCCGCCCGATCTCTCGCACCCCAACTTCCGTGACCTCGACAAGGAATCGCGGACGAAGGTGCGCGGCCTCTCCGCGATCCTCCGCATCGCCGACGCGCTCGACCGCGAGCACCTCGGGAAGGTGAAGAACGTGCGTGCCGAGATCGACGGCAAGGGACGGAAGATGAACCTCTTCATCACCGGCGACGAGGAGCGCGAGCTCGAAGAGTGGACCGTGCGCGCCAAGTCGGAGCTCTTGCGAGACGTCTTCGATCTCGACTTGACGATCGCAGGCTCCGCAACGTCGACGCGCCCCTCGGCGCGGGAGCCTGCTGCAGCGACGGCCGGCCCGGTGTCGAATCGCCCGAACGGCCGCTGATCGCCGCAGGTTCGGCCTCGCGTGCCGCCCACGCTGCGGCCTCCGATTGCGTGCGCTCTTCGATACTCGGCAATCGTGCCGATACCGTCGTCGGATGCGTGAAGCGAGTGGGAATTCGTACTACTGTGCTTTCGCCGATGCGTTCGTCTCTCTGCTCCGGACTCGCACTCGTGTTCGTGACGGCGTGCTCCGGTCGCGCGGTGCCGGACCCGCGGAGCGCCGCGGAGGAGTATGCGCAGGCCGCGTCGCGTGGTGACGGCGACGCCATCTACGAGATGATGACGACGTCCGCGCAGAAGTCGCGCTCGCGCGAGGACGTGAAGCGCCTCGTCTCCGAGCAGCGAAGCGAGCTCGCCGAGCAGGCGAAGACCCTGACGGCGAAAGACGCACGGGTCGAGGCCGTCGCGCGGCTTCGCTACGAGGACGGCGAGGAGGCGCAGCTCGAGCTCCGCGAGGGACGTTTCTGGATCACGTCGTCGGGCGTACTCCCAGGAGGTTCGCGAACGCCCGAACAAGCGCTCGATCAGCTCCGCCGCGTCCTCGCGCGTCGCAGCTATGCGGGCCTGATGCGTGTGCTCACGCCGTCCACGCGGGCGGCAATCGAACAAGATCTTCGTTCACTTGTCTCGGGCCTCGAGCGCCCGGAGACCCTGCATGTCGAGGTCACGGGCGACGGTGCCATCGTGACAATCCCCGGCGGACACAGCGTCAAGCTGAAACGCGAGGGCGGCGTGTGGCGGGTCGACGACTTCGACTGACGGCCGCGCGGCGTGTGGCGGTCGTCGCGATCGCCCTCGTCAGCGCAAACGCCTCGGCAGAGGAGCCTTCGTCCCCTCCTCCGCCGACCACCTCCCCAGCTTCACCCTCCGATGCGGCAGCGGTCCCCGCGGCCCGCACGCCGCCCGCTCCGGACACGAGCCCGACCGAGGTGCGCGTCAACGGCGTGAAGCGACGCGAGCCCACGGCGCCGAAGGATACGATCGGCGGCCGCGAGATCCGTCAGGTGCCCGGCGCATTCGGAGACGCCTTTCGCGCGATCGAGTCGCTCCCGGGCGTCACGCCCATCGTCAGCGGACTGCCCTACTTCTTCGTCCGCGGCGCGCCGCCCGGCAACACCGGCTTCTTCATCGACGGCGTCCGCGTGCCTGGCCTCTTCCACCTCGGGGTCGGCCCGGCAGTCATGTATCCGGCGCTCATCGACCACGTCGATCTCTACAAGGGCGCCTATCCGGTCTCGTACGGGCGCTTCGCTGGAGGCGTGCTCTCGGCGGATACGGTGCGTCCGGCCGATCACACACGAACCGACTGGACGCTCCGCCTGTTCGACGCCGGCGCGCTCGTGGAGGCGCCGTTCGGCAAGCAGGTCGAGGGCGACGGGTCCCGAGCGCGGGGCAGCGCGCTCGTGTCGGGTCGCTACGGCTACCCGGGCCTCCTGCTCTCCATCTTCGCGCCGAACGCCGGGCTCGCGTACTGGGACTATCAGACCCGTGTATCTTACAGACTATCCGATCGCGACGTCGTCTCGGTCCTCGGCTTCGGGAGCTACGACTCCGTCAGCCAGCGCGACGAGACCGAAAGGGGCCCCGACGATCACCTCACCGAGGTCCTCAACATCCAGTTCCACCGGCTCGACCTGAGGTGGGACCGACGGACGAGCGCGACCGGCTCGATGCGCACCGCGATCACCTTCGGCTACGACCGCACGGGGAGCCAGGACTTCGCTGCGCGGTCGTGGCTCTTCGGCACACGGGTGCAGGCCGAGGAGCGGCTCAGCCATGCGGTGCGCGTGAGGGGCGGCGCGGACCTGCAGTTCCAGAACTTCGACTTCCGCCTCGGGGCGTCCGGACAGCCCGAGACTCCGACCCCCGACGAGGCCAGCTCGAGCGGCATGGTCGGCCTCCAGAAGGACACGAACATGGCCGTCTGGCTCGACACGCCGCTGAAGCTCGGCTCGCGCGTCGAGGTCACGCCGGGCCTGCGTGCGGACCTCTTCACGTCGCGCGGAATCGGGAAGGCGCGCGCGATCCCGGCGCTCGATCCACGCGTCACGACACGCATCCAGATCGGTCCGATCTACCACCTCGGCGCGGTCGGGATCGCGCACCAGCCCGCCGCCTTCCCCGTTCCCATCCCCGCGCTCTCGTTCGCGCAGCTCCGGCGCGGGCTCCAGTCCGGCTACCACCTGAGCCAGGGACTCGAGATCCCGTTGCCGGCGGACCTCAACGCGCAGGTCACCGGGTATCTCCACACGTACACGGGCCTCGTCGACATCGCCCAGCAATGCGATGTCCAGGATCCGAGGTGCGATCCCTCGGGAGCACGCGGTCGCTCGGTCGGCATGGAGGTGATGCTGAAGCGGAACCTCGGCAAGCGCGTCGGCGGCTGGGTCTCGTACACGCTGTCTCGCTCGACGCGCGACTCGTATGACGTGACCGTCCGGCGCCAGACCTCACGCCTGAGCGAGTTCGACCGCACCCACGTCCTGAACGTCGTCCTCTCGGTCGACCTCGGGAAGGGCTGGCGTACGGGCGGGCGCTACACCGTCTACTCCGGCATTCCATACTCGACGCTCAACTCGCTCCTCCTGCCGAACGCGCGCACGCCCGCGTTCCATCGCATCGACCTCCGCATCGAGAAGCGGTGGGTCCAGAAGAACGGCAACTCGTTCGCGCTCACTGCCGAGATGTTCAACGCGCTCCTGATGAAGGAGGCGATCGGCGTCACGTGCTCGGGCCTTCCGCCGCGCTGCAAGCCGGAGGAGATCGGGCCGATCGCGATCCCGAGCCTCGGCTTCGAGGGGACGCTCTGAACGCAGCCGCCTAGGCCTCTCGGCACACACGCGCCGATGCGCGCTTCGATTCGCGCTGCTCGCCGGCCGGCTGAGCGGGCACGCGGCGCAGCGGAGCAGCGGTTCCCAACGGCCGCGCTTCTCGCGCCGCCTCGCCTCCGGTGAGCCCCTTCGGCGACAAGAGGCATCGGAGGGCCGTGCCGCGAGCGCCGCTGGCCTGCTAACGTGGCCGGGATGCGCCGGACGCTCATGCGACTCTTCCCGTTCGCCTTCGCGCTCGGCGTCCTCGTCCTGTTCTTGCCACGGCCGGCTCGCGCGTTCGGCGACGTCGGCGCATTCGATCCGCGCGCGCTCCTCGCGGGCGGGACGACGGGCGCTGCACGAGCGAGCGCAGCGGGTCGCTGGTCGTGGGAGCTCGTACAGCGGACGAGCGCCCCCGCGCGGCTCAAGCCGAGCCAGGTCCGGGCGGACGAGCCGGGTGTCGTCGACGGGCCGTTCCTGTGGTGGAGCGGCGACGCGGCGGTCTCGGCGCTCTCGCCCCAGGAGATCGCCGGCCTCCGTCGGTTCTTCGCGCTCGGCGGGATCCTCCTCGTCGACGACGCCGGTGCATCCGAGGCGTCGGCGGAGAGTCGGAGCAACGCGAGCGCGTTCGGCCGCACCGCCCGGGAACAGATCGCACGCGTCCTGCCCGACACGAGCCCGATCTCGCTCGGGCCCGACCACGTCCTCTTCAAGTCGTTCTACCTCCTCAAGCGCGCCGAAGGCCGCGTGGCCGGACCGCGCACGCTCGACGCGATCGTCCGTGGAGGACAGACGCAGGTGGTGTTCTCGACGCACGACCTCGGCGGAGCGCTCGCGCGCGGCGCGACCGGCGCCTGGGAGAACCCCGTCGTGCCGGGAGGCGACATCCAGCGCGAGCGCGCGATCCGCCTGGCGGTGAACATCGCGATGTACGTCCTCTGCTCGAACTACAAGGACGACCAGGTCCACGCGCCGTTCCTCATGCGTCGCCGGGCCGGCGCCGTGATTCCCTGAACGGAGCACGGGTGGACACGACGGTCGAACAGATGAGCATGAGCACGCGGCTCGCCGTCAACGGCGACCTGCCGCCGTGGGCGGCGGTCCTCGCGTGCGCCCTCGTCCTCGTCAGCCTCGGCGTCCTCGTCATCCACGAGCTTCGCCGGCGGGAGCGCGGGGGCGTCGCCATCGTGGCAACCGGCGTGCTCGCGCTCCTCGCGCTTCTCCTCGCCGTCATCCGGCCGGTGAGGATCGCCGCGCGCGAGAGCGTCATCGGCGCGAAGGTCGTCGTCCTCGCCGACACGTCGCGGTCGATGGCGCTACCACAAGAGGCTTCGAGCAAGACCTCACGTCACGACGTCGCCGCGCGCGCGCTCGCCGACCTCACGAAGAAGTCGAAGGACGCACGGCTCCTCGTCCTCGGGTTCGGTGACGGAGCGCCCGTTCCCATCGCCACGGTGAAGGAGAGCGAAGCGGCCGGGCCGAGCGGCCCGATCGCGCCGCGGAGCGATCTCACGTCGGCTCTCCACGCGCTCGCGGCCTCGTCGGAGGAGCGCCCGCAGGCCGTCGTCGTCGTGTCCGACGGCCGTCTCGATGATCCGGCCGAAGGCGTCTCGAAGGAGAACCTCGCGGCGCTCGGCAAGGAGCTCAAGGTGCCGATCCACGCCGTGGCGACGACGCGCGAGGGGCCGCCCGACGCGAGTGTCCGGCGCGTCTCGGCCGCCGGCGCCGCGGTGGCACACGTCCCGATCCCGCTCCGTGTCGAGGTCGGATGCAGCGGCGGCCTCGCGTGCGACGAGCTCACCGTCACTGCCCGCGAGCTCCGCGAGGACGGGCCGCCCGCGCTCCTCGCCACCGGGCTCTCTCACCTCAAGGACGGAAAGGGCACCGTCGATCTCTCGGTCACGCTCGAGCGCGCGGGCGCGCGCATCATCGAGATCGCCATCACTCCGCCCTCGGGCGACACGATCCCCGAGAACGACCGGCGCTTGCTCACCTTCGTCGTCGCGCGCGAGCGCGTACGCGTCCTGCACGTGGCGGGGCGCCCGACGAACGACGTGCGCGCGCTCCGGCAATGGCTCAAGAGCGATGCGTCCGTCGACGTCGTCGCGTTCTTCATCCTCCGCACCGAATCGGACAATCCGAACGCGCGGTCAGAGGACCTCGCGCTCATTCCCTTCCCCGTCGACGAGCTATTCACCGACCACCTTCCCTCGTTCGACGCGGTCGTGCTCCAGGACTTCGACGCCCAGCCGTACCGACTGGAGAAGCATCTCCCCCAGCTCGCGCGCTACGTGAGATCCGGCGGCGGCTTGATCATGGTCGGCGGCCAGAACTCCTTCGTCGCCGGCGGCTACGCCGGTACGCCGCTGGCCGAGGTTCTCCCGATCTCGCTCGACAGCTCACCGGGCGCGACCGCCGCGGACGTCGCCTCGGTCACCCCCGTGTGGACCGAGGACGGCCGCACCGCGCCGCTCCTCGCACCGCTCCGCGACATCGTCTCCGAAGAGCTCCCGCAGATGCCGGGCACGAACATCCTCGGAGACGTGCGCGCCGGCGGTCTCGTGCTCTGGTCGCACCCGACACGCACGACGAAGAGTGGCGCACCGATGCCGATCCTCGCGATCGGCGATCAGGGCGACGGCCGCTCGATCGCGCTCGGCATCGACGGCGCCTGGCAGCTCGAGTTCTCGCAGCTCGGCGCCCGCACCTCGGGCCGCGGCTACGGCGCGATGTGGGACGGCCTCCTCGGATGGCTGATGCGCGATCCGCGCTTCGAGTCGGGACAGCTCGATCTCGTCGGCTCATGCGTCGCCGACGAGCCGGCACGCCTGCGCGTGCGCGCACCGGACAGCACGAAGGATCCGGCCGGGCGCGAGATGGTCGTGGAGCTCCGCCGCCTCGATCGCCAGGACGTCGCGCCGCTGAAGGTCGAAGTGCCGAAGCGCGCGCCCTTCGCCGCCGGCACCGTGGAGGTGACGCTCCCGCCGCTGCCCGCGGGCGGCTACACCGCGCGGCTCAAGCTCGGACCGGGGCCGACCACCCGTCGCGACTTCGCGTGCGAGGCCGGCGGTGACGAGTGGGCGGACTCGCGCCCCGACGGCGATCGCCTCCGCGCCCTCGCCGCCGCGACGGGCGGCACCTTCCGCTGGGCGAGCGACGACCTCGCGCTGCCCTTGCCCAAGCCGGCGGTCGTGAGCGCCGAACGCCACGTCGTTCCCCTCGCTCCACCGTGGACGTGGACGCTCGCCGCCGCCGTCCTCCTCGGCGCGCACTGGTTCACGCGACGTCGAAGCGGCCTCTCCTAGCGATCGCGATCGCGATCGCGATTCGCGATCGCTATCCGGGGCGGGCCGTCGCGGAGCCATCATTCCCGCTTGCACCGGCTCGGCCATGGCGCTCTTCTGGATGAGCTTTGAACTCCGGTCGAACGATGGTGGCTCGGGTCGGGCTCTGGATCCTCGCAGGGGTCGCGGCGCTCTCTGGCGGTTGCTCGAACGACGACGAAGGCGGAAACGCCTCGAGCGAGGCCCTCGTCATCGAGGAGGGTTGTCAGCCGCTCCTCGCGCGGACACGCCTCGACGAAGCATCGCGCGGGACGTGCATCCTCCCCTACCCCTCCGACTTCTATCGCGAGGTCGCTGGAGGCGCTCCGCGTCTCTCGATGCGCGGAGCCGCCAAGCCCCAGCGCGCGGCCGGCGGTGGTGCGGACCTGCACGACGTCGTCCCGATGGACGGCTTCTCCCTCATCCCCACCATCGTCGCGACGCTTCCCAGCAGCGTGGTGAAGGACGGCCTCGCCGGGATTCTCGACGATCCCAGTCTCAGCGCCACGGCGAGCAGCGCCACCGTCATCATCGACACCGAGACCGGCGCGTTCATCCCGCACTACACGGACAAGATCGAGCGTGGCGTCGACGCCGAGCACGAGCCGATCGTCCTGCGCACGTTCGCTCCGCTCGCACCGAAGCGGCGCTACGTCGTCGCGCTCAAGGGCGTCCGGCTCGCACCGGCCGAGGGCGCGCCGGCAAACGCAGCAGGGCTCGCCCCGCCGCCCGAGGGCTTCCGCCGCCTCCGCGACGGCTCCGTGGCGAAGGATCCTGCGCTCGGCGCGATGAAGGACCGCTTCGATCGCGAGGTGTTCGCGGTGCTCGAGCGCGCCGGCATCGCCCGTAAGGACCTGCAGCTCGCGTGGGACTTCACGACGGGGAGCGAAGAGCAGCCCCGGGCCGACATGCTTCGCGTGCGCGAGCTCACGCTCGCATGGCTCGCCGCGAACACGCCGACGGTCACGATCACGGAGACGAAGCCCGGCACCGATCGAATCTGGCGCACGATCACCGGCACGATCCAGGCGCCGCTCTTCCTCGATCAGCCGGGGCCCGCGGGGCGCATCTTTCGCGGCGCCGACGGCCTCGTCGCCCAGAACGGGATGACGACGTTCGAGTTCACCATCAACGTGCCGATCTCGGTGCGCGATCGCTTCGAGCCGGGACGCGCCCTCGCCTACGGGCACGGGTTCTTCGGCGGGCGCACCGAGCTCGAGGGCAACGGAGCGAAGACGATCGCGGAGAAGCTCGCGGCCGTCGAGCTCGGGATCGACTGGTGGGGGATGTCCAAGGAAGACGTCGGACGCGTCAGCACGACGCTCGGCGACGATCCCAGCCACGGCGCCGACTTCGCCGAGCGCGCGCACCAAGCGATGGCGAACTGGCTCGTCGCAACGGCGGCGTTCCGGGGCCCGCTCGCGAAGGCGCCGGAGCTCATGCGCCCCGCCGAGGGGGAAGGCGTAGTCGTCGGTCCCGGAGGAGCGTCGAACGCCGGGCAGCTCGTCTACGACCCTAGCTTCATCGGCTATTTCGGCGCGAGCCAGGGCCACATCCTCGGCGGGACCCTCGCGGCGCTCAATCCGGACTTCTCGCGCGTCGTGCTCAACGTCGGCGGTGGCGGCTTCACGCACATGATGCCGCGCTCGGCGAACTTCGGCCCCTTCTCGATCGTCCTCGACGTGACCTTCAAGGACGAGCTGATGGTGCAGGCGTACGTCGCGATGTTCCAGCGTCCGCTCGATCGGATCGATCCCATCACCTACGCGCCGCTGGTGCACGCCGTGCCCGAGCGTCGCGTGCTCCTCCAGGTCGGCCTCGGCGACGCGCAGGTGCCGAACGCCGGGAGCTACCTCCACGCGCGCGCGCTCGGTGTGAAGCTCCTGACGCCCTCGCCCGCGAACGTGTTCGGGCTCGAGTCGGTGGCGGCCGCGAACGGCGCGAGCGCCCTCACGCTGTTCGATTTCGGCATCGACACGAGCGGGTACGCGACGCCCTCGCCGCTCGGGCAGAACGAGGTCCACGAAGGCGTCCGCGTGAACGCCGGAGCGCTGCGCCAAATGGACGAGTTCTTGCGCCCCGGCGGCACGATCAGTCATCCGTGCGACGGCCCCTGCGATCCCGAGTGACGCCCGCGGAGGCCGGCGGAGAAGGCATGAGCGGATTGCCCGCGCCGGCGCCGGGCGCGCGGCCGATCCCGGATGACGGAAGGTCCTCGCCGGCCTAATGTCTTGTACGTGCGCCGTCTCGTAACTGCCGCGCTCCTCGTCGTCTGCGGGACGGCTGCGTTCCACGCGGAGGCGCTCGTCTGGCCGGACGTGCCCGAGCGGATCGAGCGCGGGCTCTCGTCGCCGGATCCGACGAGCCGACGCGTCGCCGCGCGGGACCTCGCGAACCTCGGAGGGACACGGGCCGCGCCGCTCGTCCTCAAGGCGCTCGCCGACGCCGACGTTGAGGTCCGACTCGCGGCCGCGCAGTCGGCGGTCCGCCTCCGCGTGAACGCCGCCAACGACGTCACCATCGCGTGGCTCGGTGAACGCGAGACGCGGCTGCGCGTCGCCGCCTGCGAGGTCGCCCACGCGATGCCGAACCCGCGCGCGGTCCAGCCTCTCGCACGCGCGCTCGGCGACGCCGATCCGCAAGTGCGCCTCGCATGTGCAGATGCCCTCGGCGCATCGGGGTCACCGGAGGCGGTCGCGCCGCTCGCAGGAAAGCTCGACGACCCGACGCCGAACGTGCGCGCGCAGGTAGCTCGCGCGCTGGCGCGGCTCGGCGATACGCGCGCGGTCGTGCCGCTCGTCGGGAAGGTGCAGGACTCCGTCCCCGACGTCCGCCAGGCCGTCGTTCGTGCGCTCGGCGACCTCGGCGATACGCGCGCCACGCAGGCACTGCTTCTCGCGTTGCGCGACAACGTCCCCGAGGTGAAGGTCGAGGCGCTCTCGGCGCTCGGCCGCCTCCGCGCGCCCGACGCGGTCGAGCCGATCGCGCCGCTCGCCCTCGAGCGCACGCCCGGCATCCGACAGTCCGCGCTCGTCGCGCTCGGCCGCATCGGCACTCCGGGGGCAGTCCGCGCGCTCGTGAAGGCGCTCGGCACCCAGGAAGACGCCACCGCAGGGGTCGAGCGCACGCCCGTCCGCGAGGCGCTCGTCGCCGCCGGCGCGCCCGCCGTCGCCGAGCTCACCGCCCTCCTCGATCGCCCTGTCTCTCCTGCCGTCGCTTCGAGCGCCGCGTGGGTGCTCGGCGAGCTCCGCGCGACGGGAAGCGCACCGGCGATCGTCGCGGCGCTGCGCAAGGGCACGCTCCCTCCGGTAGCAGCGCTTCACGCGCTCGCCGGCGCCGGCACGCCCGAGCAGGTGCCCGTCGTCCTCGAGTTCGTCGCGGATCCGAGCCCGGCGACGCGCGACGAGGCTCGACGCGCGGCAACCGCGCTCCTCGATCCTGCACGTCCCGACGGCCGCGCCGTCGAACCGCTCGCTGCCACACTGAAGAACCCGCGCACCTCCACGCAAGAACGCGCGGCCATCGCAACGCTGCTCGGGCGCACCGGCGCTCCGCGCGCGGCGAACGAGCTCATCGGCCTCGTCAACGCAAAGGACGAGAGCCTGCGTCTCGCCGCGATCGACGCACTCGGTGCTCTTGGCCCGCTCGCCACAGCGGGTGCTTCGAACGCGCCTGCGTCGGCGATCGGACGGGCAGCCGACGACGCGCTCGTGCCGCTCCTCGCGGACGTCGACCCCGCCGTCCGCCTTCATGCGGCCGTCGCGCTCGGGAGCAGCGGCGGGCTCGAGGCGCGCCGCTCGCTCCTCGCAAAGCTCGACGGCGGCGAGGAGCTCGACCGCTTCTCGCTCTTCGAGGCCATCGGCGGCGTGCTCGCTCGTCACCCGGATGAAGCGGCCGCCCGGCGCGTGTTCCGCGAGCTCGCCGTCGCCGCCGGTCCCGAGCGTGACGCCGTCATCGGAGCGGCCGGCCGCGCACGCATTCCGAGCGTCGTGACGTCGCTCGCGGCCGCGGCCAAGAGCGACGACGTCGACGACCGCCGCTCGGTCGCGTCGGTCCTCGCCGCTCATCCCGGCTCGGCCCCCGCGCTCGCGCTCGCGCGTTCGCTCACGGCCGACAGCGACGCGACGGTGCGCGCCGAGGCGACGTTCGCGCTCGGCTCGATCGGCGACACGTCGACCCTCCCGCTCCTCGTCGGCCTCGCGCGAGGCGGCGACGCCGACGTCGCGACGAACGCTGCCGGAGCCATCGCGCGCATCGGCCGTCGTGCGGCGGGCACCTCGACATCGTCGCCCGCGGGCGCACCGAACCCGATCGCCGACGCGGTCTGCCCGATGCTCGCCGATGGTCGCGCCACCGTTCGAGCGAACGCGCTCGCCGCGCTCGCAGGCGTGAAGCGGCGCTGCGGCGACGGTCGCGCCGAGCGAAAACTGCTCGCGGAGGACGCAAGCGACCTCGTCCGGGGCAGCGCCGCCCGCGCGCTCGTCGCTTCGACGCTGCCGGAGGATCGTCCCGTGCTCGAGCGCTGCTCCGCAGCCGATCGGAGCGCCGAGGTCGCTCGCCTCTGTCGCCCGCGAACGACCACGACCACGAACGCTCCCGAGCGCACGCACGCCGTCGTGATCTACGTCGTCGGCGAGGGCGCGGTGGCGACCGCAAGGCCTCGCGCGCCGTTCCTGCTCGAGTACGAGGACGGCATCCTCCGCGCAGGTGTCGCCGACCGACGCGGAGCGACCTTCGACCCGGCCGCCCCCGCGGGCGAGGTCGCGCTCCGCCGACCGCCGAGCCCCTGATCGCGGCGCCGCGCGCGACTCAGTCCTGCTTCGGGAGGCCGTCGATCCAGAGCCCGAGGCGCTCGAGCTCGGTGGCGTTCAGCTTCTTGTTGCCCTTGTCGTACGGCATCTCGCTGCCGCAATCGTGCGTGCCCTTCACCTTGTGCCAGAGGAGGCTCGCCTCGCGATCGCCGGGGACGATGCGCGTGACGTACTTGCTGCTCGCGCAGAAGCCCCGCTCCTGCCCGGCGTTGGTCGCGATGCCCACGGTCTCGCGGGTGAACGGCGTCGAGAGGTCGAGCAAGGCGTTCCTCGACCCGTGACATCTCAAGCAGCGCGCGTCGAAGAGCTTCTGCACCTCGGCCTGCGTGTACGGCTCGAGGTTCGCTGGAGGGGGCTCCTCCCCGGTCCCCTCTTCGTCGCCCTCCTCCTCACCCGCGGCCGGCGGCGGGTCGGACGGCGGCGAGGACGTCACCGTGGTGGTGGTGCATGCCGCGAGTGCTGCGAGCGCGAACACGAGGGCGAGGCCGGATGGGAGGAGCTTCGACACAAGCATCCCTTAGCGCGCGTCCCGAGCGCATGCCATCTGCGAGTCGCGAACGGCGCTGGATGCGGATCGTTTCACGATCCGCAGGCTGTCTTCACCCGCGCTCACGGGGGCTCATCGACACCACCGGCGTCGACGGGCGACTGCGCCGGAAGCGGCAGCGCCGGCGTCGCGAGCGTGCTCGCGGCCGGAGCGACCTCCAGCGAGGCGGACGGCAGGGACACGGCCGGAGCGACGCCGGAGAGGTAGCGAGGCTTCACATGGAACACGAATGCGGCCATGAGACCGAGCACGATCACCGACGTGACGAACGCGATGAGGAACCCGAACATGGGCGACGCGCGCTTCGCCGCTCTCGGCTTCGTCCGCGCTCCCTGCGGTCGCGGCTCGTTCGGCGCGCGACGGACCGAGACGAAGCCCGGGGCGGCAGGTCCGCTCGGCGGCGGCGCGCGACGGATCTCGTCGAGCACCGGCCTCGACCGCGGCGACGCGAACGGCGCCAACGCCGCCGCGGCCTCGGCGGCCGTTGCGAATCTGCGGTCGGGGGACTTGTCGAGCATTCGCAGGATCGCCGCCTCGAGCGCGGACGGTAGGTCCGGGCGGCGCTCGCGGAGCGGCGCCACCGGATCGCTGAGGATCGACGAGACCACCGCAGGTCCGGACGCATGCGCATTGAAGGGATGCGCGCGTGCGAGCGACTCGTAGAGAACGACGGCGGCGGACCAGAGATCGGCGCGACCGTCGACACGGCGTGCGTCGAGCATCTGCTCGGGCGCCATGTACGCGAGCGTGCCGACGATCGCGCCCGTCCGCGTGAGCCGCTGCGAGCCGGCCCCCACCATCCTCGAGACGCCGAAGTCGAGCACCTTCACGAGCGGTGCGCCGCCGAACCCGGTCGAGAGGAACACGTTGGCCGGCTTGAGATCGCGGTGCACGATCCCTGCCCCGTGCGCGTCGGCGAGCGCGGCGAGAACCTGGATTGCATAGTCGACCGCGTCTTCGAGCTTCAGCGGGCCAGGTGCGCCGTAGGTCAGCTCGTGGAGCGTCTTGCCCCCGAGGAACTCCATCACGATGTACGGGTAGCCCGACTCGAGGACGTCGACGTCGAGCACCCGTACGACATGCTCGCTCCGGAGCGCGGCCGTTGCCTTCGCCTCGCGGTGGAACCGCGCAGCGTCCTCGGCCCACTCGGCCTCGGTCGATCCCTCACCCTCGGTGAGCACCTTGATCGCGACGCGCTGATCGAGCGTGAGATGGATCGCCCGCACGACGACGCCGAAGCCGCCGCGTCCGATCTCGCATTCGATACGGTACTTGTCCCCGATCATCGTCCCGGGCCCGAGGCGCGGCGGCGGACGGATGCTGACGAGGTTTCTCGGCTCCTCCTGGGGACGAGGCCCAGGCGCCGTCCCCATGCGCTGCGTTTTGCCGGGTCCCTGCATCGCGGAGCGAGCGACGATGGTACCATTGCCCGAAGACGAAGATGGGCATCCGCAAGCGCATGAAGCGAAGGCGCCTCGACGCCCCCGAGCCTCTCGTGGACGTGCTCGAGCGCGCCGGCGAGAACCGCTTCGCCCGGAAAAAGCTCCCCGTCCCCCTCGCCCAGTGGCGCGCCGCGGTCGGCCCCCGCATCGCCGATCGCGCCCGGCCAATCGCGCTGGAGCGCGGGGTTCTCGTCGTGAAGGTCGTCACGAGCGTGTGGGCGAACGAGCTCTCCATGCTCGCGCCGCAGATCATCGCCAAGCTCGCAGAGCGGGCCCCGAACGGCTCGCCGGGGATCGAGGTGAAGTCCCTCCGCTTCCGAGTGGGGCCGCTCGACGTCATCGAAGGCCTCCCGCAGCGCGTCGACTACCGGCAGGTCCCGCCCCCCGTCCCGCTCGCGCCCGACCTCGAACGCGCACTCACGCGGGTCGAGGACGACGATCTCCGAGCGATGATCGAGCGCGCCGCCCGCGCCAACCTCGCCTGGCAGTCCGGGCCGGAGATGCGGAAGCTCGCCCGAGCGTTCAGCGCAGCGCCGCCAGCCTCTCGAGGCCCTCGAGACGCTGGAAGAGGAACCTCTCCGCCGGACCGTACCGAGGCAGGTTCTGACGAAGCATCGCCAGGTAGCTCCGGAGGCGGTTCAGGTCGACAGCAGTGACCTTGCGCATCGCGTTGTAGAGCTCGTCGATGACGTGCGCGGGGCACGGTCGCTTCTGCGCTTGATAGAGTTCGATGACGTAGTCCGCCCAGCCGCCCTTACCGGTCGCCGTCGCCAGCTTGGCGCTGAACTTCGCCGCCTGGTCGACCAGCGTCGGCGGGAGCGGGCGCGACGCGCGCGTCGCCTCGATGACGTCCGCCAGCGCCGAAGCGAGCAGACGCTCGGCCTCGCCCGCCTTGCCCATCGCGAGCGCCTTCTCCGCCACCCCGGAGAGCAGCTTGAACTGGTCCGCGCGCCGCACCATGCTCGGCTCGGGATCGCTCTCGACGTGCATGACCGGGACCCCTGAGCTCGGGGTGGTCACGCGCATCTTCGGCAGCGTCATCTTGCCGAGGCCGATGCCGCCGGAGTTCTGCGGATCCCGCGCGGCGAGGAGCGTGAGCTCTTGTGAGCCGATGAGGATGCGATCACCGACGCTGATCGCCACCTTCCCCTCGATCCGATGGCTGTTGACGATCACGCCGTTCCGGCTGTTCAGGTCCTCGACGGTGACGCCGCCCGGGCCGACCTCGAAGAGGGCGTGCCGGCGCGACACGAGCGGGTCGTCGAGCGAGAGCTGACAGCTCGCGTTGCGGCCCACGGCGAACGTGCCTTCGTTCAGCTCCAGATCATGCTGTAGGTAGCGGAGCCGGAAGCGCATCGTTCACCGGCGCGGAGCACGTTGGGGCATCGTCGGAAGGCGAGAAGACCCCGGCGCCCCCAAAGGACCATCGGTCGACACGGTTCTCATCCTGAAATACTGGTAGAGCGCCAAGCGTACAAGGAAACAGGACACTCCCCCCACACGCCGAAAGCCTTCATCCGGGAACCAACCTCCCGCCGAAGAGGGAGCCTCCAGAGCCAGCAACGCGAGCCTCCGACCCGGGATGCGATCCGCCCGGGGAGGAGCCTCGATCCCGGTGGAGACTATCAGGTCGCGCGGCCACTGCGGACGAAACCCCAGCCGGAGCGCGATGGGCTCGCGAACGATCGGAGCCTCAGCTCATGACGGCTTGGCCGCGTGTGCGAGCGGGGGAACGGACGATCGGACGCGCTCCAGCGCCGCAAGAGCCGGAGCCTCGTCGGGCGCGACGCGGAGCGTCCGCGAGTACGCGGCGAGCTGTTCCACCGGCTCGGCCATGTCCGTGGGGAAGCGGGCGACGAGCTCGCCGAGCCGCGCGACCACCTCTTCCGGCATGATGAGCGGGACGCGGCGGTAGACCTGGGCCACCCATTGACCCCAGGTCGGGTCGCCGAGCGCCAGGGCCGCGCGAGCGGCACCGTCCGCGAGCTTCGCGAGCTGAGGGCCGTCGACCGGGTCGGCGCGTACGATCCGCTCTTCCACCTGCACGGTGGCCCTCCTCAAGATGCGGTTCACGTCTTCGAAGCGCTGGAGGGAGAGTGCCCTCTCGAGCACCTCGAGGAAGAGCTGCACGCTCCAGATCGCCTGGGCCGCGGCTCCGAATTGACCACTGAGGGTCTCCTCGTCGAGCGCCTCGGTCGCGCCGCAGCTCGGACAAGCGCCCGCCTCCTGCGGATAGGGCATCCGGCAACGCGCGCAGTGGCGGAGGAAGCCCGTGGTCTTCGCAGAGGCGTTCGGCGCGGACTCGACACGGCAGAAGACGAGCTCCTGGGTACCGATGCGCAGACGATCGCCGTCCTTCAGCTCTGTCGGCTCCTTGATCCCGTGGCCGTTCAGCTTCACGCCGTTGCGGCTATTGAGGTCGTAGAGAACCGCGCGATCGCCGTCGAGGACGATGCGCGCGTGGTGTCGCGACACGAGCGGATCTTCGATCGTCACATGGCAGTCGGAGCTGCGCCCAAGGATGGTCGCCCCGCGCGGGAGATCGAACTCCTGGAGTAGGAACCTCAGACGATACCGAGCCAACCCATTCTCCTGCGTCCGACTCAGAAAGCCGGTTTACACCCGAGTATACCGTTGACCTTCGAGCACGTCACTCGCTCCGTTATGCAGTGACGGCCGCTCGGGCCGCGTGTCAGCCAGAGTGGGAAGAGTACGCGTGCACTCTCGCCCTTCGCTTTTGCAATCGTCGTTCGTCTTTGAAAGGTCCCCAAGGCCCGTCTCGCCTCGATCGCGGCCTCCGAATGTTGGGGGCCCATGCGACCCGTCGTTGACCGCTGCGGGTCGTTGGGGCGCAGCCCCAACTTGTTGTCGGCGCGGGTCGATCGCAACTTGTGATAACCTGTCCCCCAAGGGCGAGGAGAGGTGGAGAAGGCGACGATGGAGCAGGTGATCAAAGCGCTCTCCGAGCTCGCCGTGCCGCTCGTCAAAGCAGACGGCGGCGAGCTGTACCTCGTGAGTGTCACCGGCGAGGACGTTCACGTTCACCTCACCGGCACGTGTGCGGGCTGCCCGGGCGCGACGATGACGCGCGAGCGGCTCCTCGAGCCGACCGTGCACGGCGTTGCACCGAAGCTCGCCGTCAAGGTGACGACGGGCTGGCGGGTCCCCGAGGGCGCGACGAAGGTCGAATGACCGGAGTGGACCGAGGCCAGCGTCGCTGGACGGAGTCCGCGTAGGTCGAAGGAAGGGCGCCGGAGGGCGAGCTCGAGGCTCGCCTCCAACGTTCTCGCGCGTGGGCCTTCGGCCCGCGTCGAGCTCGACGCACGCGCGTCTCTTTTCCTACGACGGGATCGTCGCCGTTCTTCCCGATACGACGCGGCCCATCACCTCGGTTCGAGGGATGGGCCGATCGGGTGACGCCGTCAGGCGGGAACGTTGCTACTTCTTCTTCGGCGGCGTCTTCTTGGCGGGAGCGCTGCTCTCCGGCGCGGCCGTAGCCGCGTTCGGGTCGGTGCGGTTCGCGCCGCCGGTGACGGCCTTGATCGACGGATCGATCTCGTTCGGATCGACCGGCTTGTTGGGACGGAGCGCGGCGAGGTTCGAGACCGTGCTGCTCTCTTCGACGGCGAGGCCGACGACACGATCGCCCGAACGATCGACTGCGCGGAGGCGGCTCACTCCGTCCTTCCAGTCCACCGTCGTCGCGTCGATCCCCTTCGACGCGTCGGCGCCCTGCACGCGTCCCTGCGCGTTGAGCTGGGCATTCAGCTTGTTGACCGCGTCGAGATACGCCTTGCCCATCGGCCCGCCGTCGACGAGCGGAACCTCGTCGTACATCTTCCAGAGGCGGTCGTTGATGAAGAAGAAGTAGCGCTTCTTCCCCTGGCGCTGAATCCACATCAGCGCCTCTTTGTTCTTGTACGTGTACTCGTTGCGGATGCCGGTGGCGTCGTAACCGGTCGGCGTGTCCTTGAACTCGATGTAGCTGCGCGAGAAGGCCGCCTTGACCTGCTCACGCTCCGCCTCGAGCGCCATCTGCTCCGGACCGACGCGCGCCTTCGCGAGCTTCTCGTCGTAGTCCTTCCAGATCACGCCGTTCGTCTGCGTGTACAGCTTCGTGAGCTCGGCGTGGCTGATGCCCCACTTCACGCCCTCGGTGAACAGCGCCAGGCTCGAGACCTGCGGCGGCTCGCCTCCCTTCCCCGTCGCGGGCTTGCCGCCTGCCGCGGGCGAGGGAGAGCCGAGCACGTCACCGCCCGAGCCTGCGCTTCCGCTCGATCCGCTCGACGCGGTCGATCCTCCCGACGAGCTCGAAGGCGTCTCCGTCATCGGATCCGGCGGGTCCGGCAGGTTGGCTTGCTTCGGGGGTTCCCTCGGCCCGCAGGCGAAGGCGAAGAGGAGCGACGCTGCAAGGGTGGAGCGGACGACCGAGCCTACGTTCATGGGGGTAGACGGTAACACAACGTGCCGACCCCTCGCCAACAGGGCGCACCGCTGGTAAGGGAGACGGCCATGCGCGTGCGCTCGGCTCGTCAGGCTCCTCCGTTCCGAGAGGTCGGAACGGCGGTCGCCGCCGGGCTCCTCGCGCTGGGGCTCTGGGGCTGCGGCGGGCCCAAGGACGCGAACGACCCCAGCCGGCCGCTCGCCGCCTACTCGGGCCGCCAGGCAGACCTCTTCGACGACGCGATCGAGCCGGCTGCGGTCGGCCTCGACTTCGACAAGGGGTACTCCCCCAAGGTCGACAAGGTGCTCCGCGAGCGAGCCCAGGTGGGCGACGCGGTCCTGCGTGTCCGCGTCTCGACCGTGACGGCGAAGACCAACGGCCCGGATGCGCAGTTCCAGCTCGGCCTTCACACCGTGGAGAAGCTCGCCGGCAAGTACCCGCCGCCGGTCAACTTCACGGTCCAGATCGACAAGACCAGCGAGTCGCACGGCATCATGAAGAACTTCGAGAGCCGGCTCGTTGGTTACTCCTTCGTGGCGTTCGTGCGCGAGTTCGCCCACCCGAATGGTGAACGCGAGCTCCACTTTCATCTCGCCCCCGACACCAAGGAAGTAAAGGCGGCCGTCGGGGACGCCATGGTGATGGGCGAGCTCAGATGAGAAACTTGGGGCTCACGCCCCAACCACCCGCAGAGGTGGGCCTTCGGCCCGCGTCGCATGCAGAGGAAGTCGTGGCGATCGAGATCAAGAGCGCGAAAGAAATCGAAGCAATGCGCGTCGCCGGCCGGATGGCGGCTGAGACCCTCGTCCTCGTCGGGGAGAAGCTCCGCGCCGGGATGACGACGGAAGAGATCAACACGATCGTCCATGAGGACACGATCAAGCGCGGCGCCCGCCCTGCCCCGCTCAACTATCGCGGCTTCCCGAAGAGCGTCTGCACGTCGATCAACGACGTCGTCTGCCACGGCATCCCCGACGGGACGGCCCTCAAGGACGGCGACATCATCAACGTCGACATCACGACCTTCTACAACGGCTTCTACGGCGACACCTCGGCCACGTTCTACATCGGGACGCCGAGCACGGAGGCGCGCCTCGTCGTCGAGGTCGCTCGCCGCGCCCTCGAGCTCGGCATCGCGGAGGTGCGCGAGGGCGCACGCCTCGGCGACATCGGCGCCGCCATCCAGGAGTACGTCGAGGCGCAGGGCTGCAGTGTCGTCCGTGACTTCGTCGGGCACGGCATCGGCCGTCGCTTCCACGAGGATCCGCAGGTGAAGCACTACGGCAAGCGCGGCTCGGGCGAGCGCCTGAAGGCCGGCATGATCTTCACCATCGAGCCGATGGTGAACATCGGCCGCTTCGAGGTCGAGATCGACCCGGTCGACAAGTGGACCGTGACGACCGTCGACGGCACCCTCTCGGCCCAGTTCGAGCACACCTGCCTCGTCACGAAGACCGGGGTCGAGATCCTCACGAAGCGTCCCAAGCCGCTCCGCCTCAGCGAGAACGTCGCGACCATCCTCGCCTGAGCGAGGCCTCCCGCCTCGAAGCACGACGTCGCATCGTCGAACGACCGCGCACATGGTGTGGCCACGTCCAGCCCCGGCGCGGTCGCCCATCGCGCTCGAGCCGAGTCGCGGTCACCGCTGCCACAGCCCGGGGGATGGCGGCGCGACGCTCCGCCCCCCGCGTGCGGCCCCGCACACGCGTCTCGAGCGTCGGTGAGAGTCCGGAAAGCCGCCCCTCGCGGGGATCGGAGCGCCCCGTCCGGGGAATCGGGGCCCCCCACTCCAGGGGGTTGAGGCGTAGCCCGACATAATCGCCTCCCGAGTGCGTCGACCGTTGCCTCGACACCTTTTTGTGTCGATGATCCCCGACCGGATGTCGACGCACGCGCGAAGCCGATCGGGAGACGCCGTGCAGCCCGCACTGACGATCCCTGCTCCGCCGAGCGATCCCGCGGCGGACGACGACACGAGCATCGGGCCGCCAACGCGGCGCGTCGATCTCGTCGCATGCGCGCACGACGGCGACGACGGCGACGAGACCGACGCGCGCCCGACGACGGTCCCGACCTACGACGTCGAGGCGCTCGCCGCGGCATCGTCGCTGGAGACGCAGCTTCCGGCCCATCAGACACGTCCGCAGGTCGCGCTCGACCTCGCCGTGCCCATCCGCAAGCGCGCGTCCCTCGACGGCGCTCCGCTGCGCGCCGCGTTCCTACTGCTGCACGTGGACGACCGCATGTCGGTCGCCGAGATCGCGCTGACGGCGCAGATCCCCGTCGCCGAGGCGATCGAGAGCTTCGTGCTCCTCGCGGACCTCGGCGTCGTGGAGCTCCGCGCCTCCGCCGTTCGGCAGCCGGCGAACCTTGGAGCGGAGCCGCCCAGGTCGAAGTCGGGCCTCCGCCCGAAGACGTGAAGACCTGAAGCCCCGCTCGAGAGCGGTGCGCCGCTACTTCTTCGACGCGGCGCGGCCTCCGCCCGAAGACGTGAAGACCTGAAGCCCCGCTCGAGAGCGGTGCGCCGCTACTTCTTCGACGCGGCGCGGCCCTCGCCCGAGCCTCGTGGGCTGGGACGACCGTTCCCGTCGAGCAGCTCGAGCGCCGCGCGTCGCGCAGCGTCGCCGACGCGAACGCCGCCGATCATGCGAGCGATCTCGTCGACGCGCTCCTGCTCCGCGAGCTTGCGGACACTGCTCGTGGTCCGGCCCTTCGACTCGGTCTTGTCGACGAGATATTGCGTATCCGCGAGCGCCGCGATCTGCGGCAGGTGCGTGATGCAGAGGACCTGCCGATGCCGCGCAACGTCGGCGATCGCCCGCCCGATCACCTCGGCGATCGCGCCCGATACACCGGCGTCGACCTCGTCGAAAACGTAGAGGCCCGCCGGCCCCTTCTCGGCGAGCACGCGCTTCAGCGCGAGCAGCGCGCGAGAGAGCTCGCCGCCGGACGCGATCCGACGGAGCGGGCGCGGGTCTTCGCCCTTGTTCGGCGCGATCAAGAACTCGACGCGGTCGATCCCGCTGTTGGTGAGGCGCGCGCCGTCGACCGGCGGGAGCTCACCCGCCTGCGGCGAGGGAACCGGCGACACGTCGACGACCACGCGCGCGCGGCCCATCCCGAGACCGCCGAGCTCCCTGCCGATCGCGTCGGCGAGCTTCGCAGCAGCGTCGCGGCGCTTGCGCGAGAGCGAGCGCGCTTCGGCGGCGACCGCCGCAAGGCACGCCTCGCGCTTGGCCTCGAGCTCGCCGCGGAGCCGGTCGGCGCCCGCGAGCCCTTCGACCTGGCGCTTCAGGTCCTCGCGATACGCCACGAGCTCCGTCGTCGTGGGACCGTGCTTGCGAAGGAGCTTCTGGAGGCGGAACCAGCGGTCGTCGACCTCGACGAGGCGCTCCGCGTTCGAATCGATCCCGGACGCGTAGCGAGACAGCGCTCGCGCGGCGTCCGCGAGCTCGCTGCGCGCGCCTTCGACAGAGCGCGCGAGCGGCGCGAGGCTCGGATCGATCGCGGCGGCGGCGTCGAGATCGGTCGAGATCCGAGCGAGCTGATCGCACACCGCGTCCTCGCCCTCGTAGAGCCGGTCGGCGGCGCCCTGCGTCGCGGTCGAGAGCTTCTCCGCATGTCGGAGGCGCGCGCGCTCGTTCTCGAGCTCGGTCTCCTCCCCGACGGACGGATCGAGCTCCTCGATCTCGCGGAGCTGGAACGCGAGGAAGTCCTCGCGCTCCGCGCGATCGCGCTCGGCCTCGCGCACGCGATCGATCTCGCGCACGATCGCCGCGAGCTCGGCGACCTTCTCGCCGAGCGAGTCGCGCATCGTCTCGAGGCGCCCGTACGCATCGAGGTACTCGAGGTGCGTCGCGGGGTCGGTCAGGCTCACGCTCTCGTGTTGCGAGGCGATATCGCAGAGGTCGGGGCCGAGCTCCGCGAGCTGCGCGGCCGTCGAGAGCTTGCCGTTGAGGAAAGCGCGGCTGCGGCCCTCGGCCTGGACGACGCGACGGACGACCAGCTCGCCGTCACACGGCACACCGGCCGCTTCGAGCTTCGCGGCGACGCGAGAGCCCGGCTCGATCTCGAAGAGCGCGGCGACCTCGGCCTCACGAGCACCGCCACGGACGATCTCCGGACGGGCGCGGCCGCCGAGCACGAGCGCCAGGGCGTCGACGACCATCGACTTGCCCGCGCCGGTCTCACCGGTCAACACGTTGAAGCCAGGCCCGAGCTCGAGGACCTGATGCTCGATGAGGACGACGTTGTCGATCGTCAGCGAGAGCAGCATGCGTCAGCCGAATACTCCAGCCAGAGCAGCCGTTCCAGCCTCCTGCGGCGAAAGCACCCGAGGTGCGGCTCTCGAGCTCGAGCGTCGCGCCCCGACACATCGCGTCGGCCAATGGCGACGCGATGGGCATACCCACCTGCAACCACACACACCTAAGACGTTATTTTTACTTCACTTATCCGGGTTTTATTGACGATCGCAGCAGTGCGACACTACCCTTCACGACCGTCGTGCCCAGGGGGCCCCATCCATTCGTGGGGACGGGACAGCCGGTCCCCGGCGGCCCGGTGCGCGGCAGAAGGGCACAATGGCCGCGAAAGCTTCGCCGAAAACATCCCGGAAGGAGCCGGTCGCACCGGCGGCTGCGCGTTCAAAGCGCAAGCTGGCTGCTGCCGCACCTGCAGAGCCCCCGCCGAAGCCGCTGACGCTCGAAGAGCGCTCAGCGAAGCTCGAGGAGCGGCTCCTCGCCGCGGGTCCGGAGTTCCAAAAGGCCTACCGTGACAGCCTCGATATGTCGTGGATCTACCATGACAGTGCGCTCGAGGGCTCGGTCTACACCGGCCAGGAGCTCAAGGCTGCCATCGAGGACGCCGCGCCGATCGTCACGGACTCGAGCATCCAGCCGATCTGCGAGGAGATCCGTCGCCATCGCGAGGCGCTCGACTACATCCGCGACTACGCGTCGAAGAAGCGTCAGCCGATCACGATCGACGTCGTGAAGAAGCTCTACCTCATCCTCCATCCGGAGGAGGGGGACATCAAGACGGTCAAGTACCGGAAGGACATCCCGCAGCACCGCCTGTACTTCCACGAGTACGCGCCGCCGGACAAGATCACCTACAAGGTCCGGCAGGTCCTCGACTGGACCAACGATCCTGAGACGCGCCGCACACGCAGCGCCGTTCGCATCGCGGCTCGCGCGCACTACGACCTCTTGCGGGTGTTCCCGTTCGCGAGCGACAGCGGCAAGGTCGCTCGCCTCTTCATGAACCTGCTCCTTCTCCGGAACGGATACCCGCCGGCGATCGTTCACTCGACGGAGCGGCAGCGCTACTACGAGGCCCTCAAGAGCTCGAGCGCGATCATGACGCAGATCGTGCACGAGGCGATCGAGAACAACCTCGGCTCCGTCGAGAAGCTCCTCGAAATGCACGAGAGCAAGGGCTACACGGTCAGGATCTAGCGCACCGTCATGCAATGACATGCTCACGAAGCGGATCATCCCCTGCCTCGATGTGAAGGACGGCAGAGTCGTCAAGGGAGTCAATTTCGTCGACCTCGTCGACAAGGGTGATCCCGCTGAGCACGCGCGCCGCTACGACGAGGAAGGCGCCGACGAGATCGCGCTCCTCGACATCACCGCCACGACCGAAGGGCGCCGCGCGATGCTCGACGTCGTCGCGCGCACCGCGGAGGCGACGTTCACGCCGCTGACCGTCGGAGGCGGGATCCAGTCGGAGGCGGACATCGAGGCACTGCTCGAGGCCGGCGCCGACAAGGTCAGCCTCAACTCGGCCGCGGTGCGCGATCCCGAGCTCGTCGAGCGATGCGCCAAGCGTTGGGGCTCCCAGGCGGTCGTCGTCGCGATCGACGTGAAGCGCGATCCTCCGGCCTTCGGGGCCCCGACGCGCTGGGAGGTCTACACTCGGGGCGGTCGGACTCGAACGGGTCTCTCCGCGACCGACTGGATGAAGCGTGTGGTCGACCTCGGCGCGGGGGAGATCCTGCTCACCAGCATGGACCGCGACGGAACGCTCGCTGGCTACGACCTCGAGCTCCTCCGAGCGATTCGCCCACTCGCCGGAGTGCCGGTGATCGCATCCGGCGGCGCTGGCACCCTCGAGCACCTGCTCGAGGCTGCCGTCGAGGGAGCGAGCGGGATCCTCGCGGCCTCGATCTTCCACGACGGGACCTTCACGATCGGCGAGGCGAAGGCCTTCCTCGCACGCGGAGGGATCCCGATGCGGCTCGCGCCCACGGCCTCCCCCGAGCGTTTTGCTGGGGCGGGGGCGTGAGCTCTCTCGAGACCTCCATCACGCTCGAAGACGTCTTCACCGTCGTCGAGGCGAAGCGCGTTCCGCTCGCGCCGGAGCTCGCCGGATACCTCACGCTCGAGATCGCGGACGGCACCGACGCAGGCAGCGGCGACGTCGAGCCGAAGACGGTGTTCATCAGCGAGGAGGGCACCGTCGCCCTCGTCCGTCCGAAGAAGGACTCGGTCACCGGCAACGCCGAAGCGAGCGTGCGCGCGCTCCTCACCAAGCTGCTCGAGGCGAGCGGCTCGGGGACTCCGGCGCTCACGACCGCCGCGAAGCGGAAGCCGGGGAACGGCCTGCCCGCGCTCGTCGAAGAGCTCGAGGCGGCGCTCATCCCGGTGAACCGCGCAGCGGGCCGGCGCGCGCTGGCCCGTCTCGTACGCGAGGTGAAGCGGGTGCTCCTCGGCGTCGGGCGCAACGCCTCGGCAGCGCCCGTCCAGAGCCGTCCCGAGCCGAAGGCCCCCGTGGTCGCGGCGGCGCCTCACGCGCGGCCTGCGCTCCGCAAGCGCGAAGACGATCGACCGTCGGATCCGAAGGTCCCCGCTCAGCGACCTGGCGATCCCAAGGACGGAGGCGCGAGCCCCGTCCCGAGCGAGCACGCGGTGCGTCGCATCGGGGCGTTCGACGACGAGGCCGCGACGGCGAAGCGCACGAACCAGCTCAGCGAGCTCGCCTCGAGCATGAACGGGGTCGACGGCAGCTCCGCGGACGACGAGGGAGTCGCCCCCGAGCTCCCTGAGGCACCGCACGCGCCCCAGGCCCTCCCGCGCTCGCCCAGCGCGACGCGCCGCGCATCGCCACGTCCTCCGCCGGCGCAGCTGCCGCCGCCACCGATGATGCCGGGGTCCTCACCTCCCGCGCCGCTCGCGCCGCCGCCGAAGCGCGACGCGGTGGCGCCGGTCACCGAGGCGAGGCCCGACGGGGCCGGCCCGTCCCTCTTCGGCGGTGACGAGGTCGACAGCCTCCTCGATTCGTTCGGCGTGTCGAGCGCGCACGAGGACAAGCAGATGGCGCGCGAGCTCAAGGCGATCGCCGGGCTCAGCCCCACACCGCCGCCACCCGACGCGAAGACGCTCGCCGAGCTCACGAAGGACATCGGTAAGGACCTACCGAAGAAGCTCGATTCGAGCATCGACGGCGACAGTGTCGAGGCGCTCCTCGCGCTGGCGGACGCGAGCGGGCCGCTCCCCCTCCCCTCCAAGGCGAACGACTCGATCCCGCCCGTGGCCGTCGCTCCGCCGCCGATCGCACCGACGGCGGCAGCGAACCTCCCGCCGAGCCCGCTCTTCGGGGGCGCGAGCACAAGTGCGCCAGCGGCCGCCGCGAAGGGCGCGCCTGCAGCGCTGCGTCAGGCATCCGACTCCCCGCCCGAGCCCATGCGCGCCGAAGTGCCCGCGAAGCCGGCCGATCCGCCGAAGAAGCCCGCGCCGTCGAAGGCCGCGTCGGGTGCCCGGGCGAAGGCCGAAGGAAGCATCCCGCCGTCCGGCTCGCATACGACCGGGAAGCGCTCGCGCGCGGCGTCCGGAGGCCACCCGCCGCGCGCACCGAAGACCGGCATGGCGATGCTCGTCTTTGCGCTCCTCGTACTCGCCGGTGGGACCGTCGCGGTCTGGAAGTTCGCGCCTCAGGTCTTCACCGGCAAGAAGAGGCCGCCGGCCTCGACGACTCCGTCGGCGACTCCCGCGACACCGAAGTGCAAGGTCGCGCTCGTGCTCACCGACGTCCCCGCCAACGCCGAGATCCTTCTTCGCGTCGGGCAGGCGCCGGTCGACGTCGAGCGCATGCCGGTGGGAACACGCCTCGAGCTAATCGCCACCGCCGAGGGCTATGCGCCACGCCGCGCGGTCATCAAGGGCGAATCGCCGTGGGACAACGGCCCCGACGGCAAGCCGCGCATCGAGGTCCCGATCCAGCTCGATCCGTCGAAGGCGAAGCCCGGCACGATCGACCCGTGGCCGTCGGCCGAGCCGGGCAGCCAGGTCGGCGGCTCGGGCGCGCCGGGCACCGTCCACGTCGTCTCGAATGTGCGCGGCGCGGAGGTTTGGCTCCTCGCCGGCCTCGGTCCGGAGGCGCGCATCGATCAGCTCCGCTGCGACTCGGACATCGACGTCCTCTTCGCCGGCCCGCCTTCACTCCGCAAGCGACTCCGGATCACGGAGCAGGAGATCGCCGACACGACCGCGGACACCGCGGGCAACAAGGTCGTCAACGTCAGCGCCAAGGAGCCTGCGAAGTAGTCTCGCGGATGCCTCGTCTTCGTGATGCGCTCCTCGCGAGCGACGCGCGTGAGATGGGGCGAAACCGTGGTCGGTAGACCTCTCCACGACCGTCCTGCTCGAGCGGTCTCGCCCTTCGAGCATTCGCGCTTCGTCTTTGGTCGCTCAGGTTCCGTCGCCGGGCTCGCACACGTTCGGGCAGCTCGTCGCGCACGAGCGGCACGTCGATCGGCAGCGGGACTCGCATCCTTCGAACGCGTACTGGCAATCGCGCCTGCACCGTCCGCTGTCCCCGCACCTGTCGAGGCAGCTCGTCTTGGTCTCCTCGCACGAGGTCCGGCACGTCGTCATGCTCGCGACGCAGTCCGCCGCCTGAGCGCACGAGCCGCCATCGGCGGGGGGCTTGGTCGAGCCGTCTGCGGTCGCCGCGTCCCCCTCCGTCGAGGCGTCCCGATTCGCCAGCGGTTCCTCGGAGCCGGCCCCTTCGAACTTGTCGAAGTCCTGGGTGCATGCCGCTACACCGAAAGCGGCCACGAGTACGAAGGCTGCGCCAACGGATAGCGTCGTGGCGGTACGCGAGCCGGCCATCGTCAGAATGCTCCTTGTACGGTGAGAAACGACGGTCCGGCGGTCACGCGTGCAGTGACCCGAAGAGGCATGCGGGCGTTGGCCGTACCGGACGCCGCGGTCACGGGCTTCTTCGACGAGCTCAGCACGAAGAGGGTCGCGCTCGCGACGGCAAAGGTGGCGAAGACCCCGAGGCCGACGTTCGCGAGCGTCTGTTGGGTCTGACCCGTCGAGATGTCCCTGTCGTGACCGGGCGGGCACGGACCGCTGCCGCACGCCTTCTCCAGATCCGAATACGTGCCGTTCGACATCGCGCCCGCGACGAGGAACGTGGCGAGGCCCGCGACCGCGACGCCTGCCGTCGCGAACGCGAGCGGGCGCAACATTCCGCGAGTGTCATCGCTCCGCGCCTCGACGGAAGCATCCGATTGCCCCGGCGACACGCCCGTGGCGGTGTCGGCCGCGGCGTCGATCGCGACCTCCTTGCGCTCACCGGCTCGGACGTCGACCGTCTGCACGATCGGCGTGTGCCCGGGCGTCTCGACGACGACCTCCACCGTACCCGGCTTGACGGGGACCGGCTCCGCCCAGCCGCCTCGTCGAACTTCGTCGCCGGACACCCGCAGCGCGGTCTCCGGACCGGCGCGCGTCACCGCGACCTCGACGAAGCCGAGCTTCCCCTGGAGCTGGGCGCGTTCGTCGGCTGCGGCCGTCGCCGCTTGCTCGTAGCGAGCGTCCTCGTGGACGAGCTCTCTCGCCTCGACCGCGGCGCGTCCGAGCTCCACATAGGCCTCGACCTCCCGTCCCATGTCGCGAAGGCAGCGGCCGATGTAGAGGCGCGTGTTCGGGCTCGCGACGATGTCGAGCGACGCGTTGAGCTCGGCGAGCGCGGCGTCGTACTTCTTCGCGGCGTAGAGCTGGCGGCCCTTGAGGAAGCGCCCTTGCGCCTGCTCGCGCTGCACCGGCGTCGCGCTCGCCGGCGAGACGCCTGCCGCGTAGGCCGAGCTCGGAACGAGGGCGACGAGACCGAGCGAGAGGACGAGGGCGAAGCTGAGCGGTCTACGTCGAGGGTATGCGCTGTTCATGGGGGATCAGATGCCGAGAGGTTCGTAGCGTCGGGGCGGTCGCGGCCCCGGCGCTCGCTTCGCGGAGCCGGCCGCCGCCGGCGACTCGACGCTCGACTCCGGCGACGGCGACGGCGACGGAGCGACCGGTGCGTCCGCGGCCACGGGCCCGGTCGAAGCGCCCACCGCCGTCGTCGACGCTGCGCCCGAGTCGCCCGGAGCGATCTCGCCCATCGGCGCCGGCGACGATGCAGCCTCCGCGACCGAGGGCGCGGAGAGAACGGTCGTCTCGGACGAGGACGCGGTCCGATGTGTCGCCGTCCGCGCGCCCATCGGGTCGAGGCCGACGACGACGACGACGACGACGCAGGAGAGCAGGAGCGCAGCAGCGATCGCGACGATGCCGATGCGCCGCTTCTTCGGCCGTGCTGCATCCTCGACGTCGGTGGTCGGGTCCGCGGGCTCGAGGGAATCGGTGGCCCCGACGTCCGGCAAGCTCCCCAGCGCGAGCAGCGCCTCGTGCGTCTGCTTCGCCGCGAGCGCTTCTTCGACGACGACGCTCGACGTCGAGCGCGAAAGGTCCGCGGCGAGCGGCATGGGAGCGTCGCTTCGCTCCGATGCGCTCTCCGTCGACACGTCGATGACCAGCGGCTCGCTGCTCGTCGGCGCGGAGCTCACCCGCGGCGCGGGCGACGGACGCTGAGCCGCCACGTCCGCTCCCGGGCGCGGGAGCGGCGGCGCGGGGCGCTGCGCCGCCACGTCCGAGCCGGGTCGTGGCGCTCCGGCGGGAGGACGAGGTGCTCCGACCGCCGAGCCTGCCCGCGGGACAGCGGGCAACGGTGGCGCGGGCGTCGACACGACCTCCTCGAGGTCCAACGAGATTGGCGACTCGGACACCGGCGATGGATCCGACGCATGCGACGCGGTCGCGCCGGCGCCTGCCCGCGGGACAGCGGGCAACGGTGGCGCGGACGCCGACACGACCTCCTCGAGGTCCAGCGAGATCGGCGACTCGGACACCGGCGATGCATCGAGCGATACCGGCGCCGACGCGCTCGGCGACGGCGTTGCCTTCGACGACACCACCGACGGCGATGCGCTGGGCGGTGCGGGCGAGGCCACGCTCGACGGCGGCGGCAGCGTGATCCGCTTGCTCGGCGGCGCCGCATCAAACGGCTTCGCCTTCTTCTCCTGCACCGCCTCGATGGATGGCGCGCTCACGCGCCGGCGGCTGCCCGACGAGGTCGGATCGAGCAACGCACGGCGTCCGCGGACGCGCTCGCCGTCGAGCTCGTTCACGCGCGCTGCGACGACGCTGCCGGTCGCGATCCGCGCGGCGGGCAGCCTCCTCAGCTCGGCGGCCATCTCCGTCGCGGTGCGGAAGCGCAGCGCGCGGTCGAACGAGAGGGCGCGCATCGCGATGTCGGCGAGCGGCGCGTAGGCCCCGTCCGCCCCCGCAACGGACGGGGGCGCGATGTCGACCTCACGCTGCCGGGCAAGGACGCGCGCGGGCTCTCGCTCGTCGTGCAGCCTCCGTCCCGTGAGCACCTCCCGGAGGATCACGCCGACGGCATAGACGTCGGCGCGCACGTCCACGGCACCGCCGTCGAGCGTCTCCGGGGCCGCGTAGCCGACGGCCTCCGAGCCCGCAGCGACCTGCAGCGGCCGCGGACGAAGCGGAGCGACGAGCCGAGCGACGCCGTCCCTGCCGACCACGATGTTCGCGGGACAGAGCGCTCCGTGGATCGCGCCGATGGGAAGGTTCCTTCCGTCACGAAGGGCGTGGATGCCATGGGCGCCGGCGAGGACGTCGATCAGGACGCGAACGAGCACATCGAGAGGGAAAGGCGTGCGACGAGCTGCGGTGATCGCGATCAGGTCGCCCAGGGTCGCACCGTCGACGAGCTCGGTCGCGATCGTGAGATCGCCGCTCACGAAATCGACGTGTTTGATCCGCGCGATGTTGGGATGCCAGTTCTTCGCCAAACACTGCGCGTCGCGCAGGAGGAGCCCGAGCTCTTCGGCCGAGAGGGCGGTGACACCTTCAGTGACCGGCGGGCCTCCATCGGCCGGCCTCCGCCCGAAGCGATGGACCACGACGAGCTCGTGAGGCTCTCGGATCGCCGCGTACGAACGCTGCGCGCGAGCTCCGAGCTCACGCAGGATTCGATACGTCGCGATGCCTGACGCTGGCACGGCGCCGGTCGACATGCATGGAGGAGTGTAGCCTGCGCGCGACGACGCCAAAGGCCGTCTCGCATCGCCGCGCCCGCTTTTGCTCGCCTACCGTGCGATGGACGCGGTGATGTGCCTACCTCCGCTGTTCGAGCGCCATCCTGCGTCGAGCGGCGCGGCGCTCCTCGACGGGGTCTGCGATCGAGCATCGGCCCCGCCCCTGGACCTCCCGGGGAGAGGGCATTGACCGAGCACCAGTTGGGGCGGCATCCTGCACTCATGAACGAGGAAGAATTCGCGATCGTCCGAGGGCTCGTTCCGGTCGCCTGGGCTGACGGCTCCTTCGCGGAGAAGGAGAAGGAGATGCTCGAGGCGCTCCTCGATGCCTACGGCGCGAACGACGCTCAGAAGAACGAGCTCCGGGAGTACGCCAAGGAGAAACGCACGCTCGAGGACATCAACCTCCAGGACCTCTCGGCCGGCGATCGTCGTGTCCTTCTCCAGTGCGCCGTCCTCCTCACGTTCGCGGACGGCGTGCAGGACGTGACCGAGGCCAAGCTCCTCGGCGAGCTCGCGGTCAAGCTGCGCATCCCCGATGACGAGGCGAAGCACGTCATCTCGGAGGCCGAGACGCGCGCGAAGAAGAACCTCAGCCTGCTCGCCTGACGGCTACCACTGCCCGCTGCGGCGCTGCAGGGACTCGATCTCCTTGAGCAGCGCCAGCGGGCTGAACGGCTTCTCGTAATACGCGGTGGCGCCGGCCTCGTGGGCGCGGCGCTTCACCTCGTCGTCGTTCATCGCGCTGATGATGATGACCGGCGTGTCCTTGATGTCCTTGTCCGCGCGGATCTTCTCGCAGACCTGGATCCCGTCGTAGGAGCCGGGCAGGTTGATGTCGAGGAGGATGACGTGAGGCTTCCATGCGAACGCCTCCTCGAGCCCGCGCGCGCCCGACGGGGCGCTCCGCACCTCGAAGCCGCGCGCAGACATGAGCGCCTGGATCATCCGGACGATCGAATCCGAGTCCTCGACGATCAACACTCGCATCGCAGTACGTCTCTCTCCATCCCCGTGGTGCGGGGGGCTTCCAGAGCCAGGTTCGATTCAGGTGGTCGCAAACGTCACGGCGACCCGAAGGCCACCGGCCCCAGCTTCGGACGTCTTGAGCGGTGCGTCCGACAGCTCGAGCATCGCCCCCTGACACGCAGCGAGCTCTGCTGCGAGGAAGATCGGGAGCCCACTCGGACGCCCGTAGGCTCCCGCATGTGTCTCGAGCGCGAGGAAGGCACGCCGCCCCGATGCCGGAAGCGAAGAGCCAGCATCATCGATGACGATCCGCGCACCGGCGTTGCCGTCCGGCGCGACGACGGTGACGTCGACGCTCGACCCGCGCGGCGAGGCCTCGATCGCATGGACGATGAGCTCGCGCATGAGAACGCCGAGCGCCTTCGCGCCGCGACGAACCTGCGCGTGGACGCCCTCCGGGCTGATGCGGAGGGTGACCTTGACCTCGTCGCGCTCGGCCATGTTCGCGAGCGCCTTGATCGTGCTACGTGCGAGATCGCCGAGGTCGACCTCGGTCTCCATCTCGTCGGCACGGAGCTCGCCGATCGCGGCGAGGCCGGTGACGATCTCCTGCGTGTGCGTGACGCGCCGGCGGATCGTGTCGAGCTGCTCCTCGGTGACCTCGTGGCGTCGCATCGACGCGAGCTCGCTCTTCGCGGGCCCGAGCGAGTTGCGAAGCTCGGAGGCGATCCCCGCGCAGAGCTTCGTCATCGCCATGAGGCGCGCCTCGGACGGTACGCCCGGCGCGGGCGGGACCGTCGAGACGGCCGTCGCCTCTTCGCCCCGGTCGAAGACGGCAGCGAGCTCGCGGGCGTAGACCTCGCCCTGCTTGCGCGCCTCGTCGAGCTCCTTGCGGAGCGCGGCGCTCTCGCTGCGGTCGCTCGCGCCGTCGGCCGGGAAGACGAGGACCTCGCTCCCGCCTTCGAGCTCGTGACGACCACCGTACCGGAGCGCGACGCGGCTCAGCCACGCACGCTCGGTTTCGGCGGTGGGCGAGCTGTCGGGACCGAGCGCGACGGCGACCTTCACGTCGTCTCCCTCGCGACGGACCGTCACCGACGCGCCTTCGCCGCTCCCGTGCCCGACGAGCACCTGGAGCATGCGCCGGAGGTCGGCCTCGTCGCCGTAGACCTCGGTCCCGCTCCCCGGCTCGATCGAGACGCGCGCGTCGGGCGCGACCTCGACGAGCAACGCGGCGACGTCGATGCGTCCACGCCGCGCACCAGAGAGATTGGGCGCCTGCGGGACGGACCGCTGGTTCAGGTTCGACAACATCTTCATGACGTCGTCGAGCGCGTCGAGGGACGTCTCGACGCCCTGCGCCGGATCATCTCCGGCGGTGGGCGGCGGCGGCGCCTGGGTGCGCAGGAACTGTACGCCGACGCGCAGACGCTCGGCGGCGTTCTGCGCCTCCTGCGTGAGCAGCCAGCTCAGCTCGTGTCGAGTCAGGCGGCCTTTCGACAATCCACCATCTCCGTGATCAGTCGTCCGTGTAACCCCGAACCCTGACGGTCGGGGATCCCAACATAGAGGATCAGGACTTGGAGCGCGAGGCTTGCGGTCGTGCCGTCCCCGCGTTGGTCCAGGTCCTCTCGGAGCCGAGTGCCAGCCACGTGAGCGGCACCTTTTGCGTGCCGAGCGTGATGACCGTGGGCCCCTTCTCGGCCCACTTGCTCGCCTCCGGGAGCGCAATGGTGCGCTGCCCCTTGAGGCCCTTGGCCCCGGCGGCGTCGACGCGCAGCGCTGCGATCCCGAGCCCGCTGAAGAGCGCGACGGAGCTCGAAGGAATGAACGGCGCGACGATCGCCCGGACGTTCGGCGCGATCTCGCTCGCTCGGGCAGCGAGCTCACGGACCTCGTCGAGCGTCGAGCAGACGACCGCGACCCCGTTGGGGTTCGGCTCGGCAGCGCCCTTGCCGTTGGTGAGGTGCGCCGTCCCCTCGACCACGTCGAGGGTCTGCCCGCCCTTCCACGGCGTCGGTTGCGCGGGGGTGATGGCCGCCTTCTTCGAGGCGTCCGCGGCGGCGCCCTTCCGATCGCGGACGACGAGGACGTCGTCGGTCGGGAGGGCGCGCGGGATCGTCACGCGGACGGGCCGCTTGAAGCTGCGGGGGTCGCCCATCTCTCCCGTGGCCACCGCGTACGCGAGGGCCTCGGCCGACGCGATCGCGACCGGCTTTGGCGCCGTGCTACCCGGCTCGAGATCCTGCGTGCGCGCGGAGAGCCCGCCGGACGCGGGCGGATAGAGCTCACCCGTCATCACGCGCGCGTCCGGCTCGATGAGGCGGGCGCCGGTGGCGATGAGGTCGGTGAGCGCTCCGGATCCGCTCAGCACCTCGAGCATCTGACGCGAAGGCACCGCGACGAGGAACTCGACGCGCGGCGGGACGCGCTTGGACTTGAGAAGCGCCGCCGCCGCGAAGAGATCACGCAGCGTGCAGCCGCTGTCGCCGCCGAGGAGGACCTGCGAGACGGGCTTGCCCGCGATGTCGCGGACCGTCTTCACCTGGCCGGTCTCATCCATGTAGAGCGGGTCGACGGCGCCGAGATCGATGTTCAGGACCTCGTCGCACGGCGCGCCCGCGTCGGGGACGAGGGCTCGGTGCGCCTTCGAGCGGCGCTGATCGCGGAGGAACACCTCGGTGCGCTCGTCGCTGACGAAAATCGCTCCGGCAGCGCCGAGCTGGGGAGCGATCCCCGCGAGGACCGCGCGCTCGCCAACGGAAAGGAGACGCGCGCTCGGACCGGCGAACTCGATCACGACGGGCGCGGCGTACGCCGCCTCGATCCGGCTGACGGCCTCGCCGAGGCCGCGACGGATGAGCTCGTGGGCGATGTCGCGCGCGCAGACGAACGGACGGGTACGCCCCGAGAGGAGGACCTGCACGCTCCGCGGCGGACGAAGGACGATGCTCCCCTGGGCGAGCGCCTGGCCGAGCATGCCCGGCGAGACGACGATGGTGAGCATCCCGATGCCTCCGACGCCGGCGAGGCGCGGATCATCCGTCACGCAAAGACGAGCGGGGCTCGCGAAGCGCTCGAGATGAACAGGCGCCGGAAAGCCGACTCCGGGGCGGGCGAGGACGATCCCGTGGCTCAGGATCTCCGGGGTTGCTAGGTGGATGTCCTCGACGCCCGGCCGCGATGGAGAGCCGACACATTGCGTGTCGTACACAATCGCGACCTCGGCCGAGGTCTTCTTGAGGCCAGCCTCGCGGGCTTCGGCAATCGCCCGCAGAGGGGCCTTGCTCAAAACGATCTGGTCTACCTTGACGCTGACCTGTGACCCGGTAAGCATCGGGTCGGCGCAGCGTCCCGCGAGAATCTTCTGAGCCATCGTGCGGGGCGGATCCCCTGCTCGTGCGCGCATCTCGCCGCGCAACGTAAACGTTGGCGTCTATGCGGGTCAAGGACCGCGGACGACCGTGTTGTTGACGGAGGCTCGGCGCGCCCCGTAGCCTGGTTCCCGAGCGACCGAGGGACAAGAGAAAGCCATGTTCAAAGAGACGCTGCGCGACCTCGTCGAAGGGACCGAAGGCGGCCTTGCTGGGCTCCTGATGGACTCCAGCGGTATCGCGCTGGAGAGCTACGCCAAAGGCGACGCCCCCTTCGACATCAACGCCATCGGCATCGAATTCGGCGTGGTGATCGGGCAGATCAAGCGTGCCGCAGAGATGCTCGAGGCCGGGAGCGCCAACGAGATCGCGGTGGGAACCGACCGCCTGATCACGCTCATCCGTACGCTCGGCGACACGTACTTCCTCGCCCTGGCGATGACGCCCGGGGGCAACTTCGGCAAGGGCCGCTACCTCATGCGGACCGCAGCGCCGAAGTTCATGGCCGAGCTCTGAGCCGAGTCGTCGTGGCGGCCAAGAAGGCAAAGGCTCCGCCTCTTCTTCGGACCGGGGCGAAGGCTGGGCTGCGTGTGCTGGTCCTCTCGGGCCCGAACCTCCAGCTGCTCGGCACACGCGAGCCGGAAATATACGGCCGGGAGACCCTCGCGGACATCCACGAGCGGCTCGTCGCGCGGGGCAAGGAGCTCGGCGCCCAGGTTACGGCAAGGCAGTCGAACCACGAAGGGCAGCTCTGCGACTGGATCGGAGAGGCTGGCGGAGCGTTCGAAGGCATCCTCCTCAACGGTGCCGCATACACGCATACGTCGCTCGCCCTGTTCGACGCGCTCAAGGCGGTCGGCCTACCGTGCGTCGAGGTCCACATCTCGAACCCCGAGGCCCGCGAGGCCTACCGGCACACCTCCAGGATCGCTCCTGCCTGCATCGCGAAGGTCAGCGGGTTCGGCGCGGACAGCTATGTGCTCGCGCTGGAGGGGCTCGTGCGCTGGCTCGAGAAGAAGAAAGCGCGCTGAACCAACGCGGGCGGGCTCGCTCGCGTTCTCCGAGGGGTCGCGAACCAAGGCCGCTGATCTCGGTCGATCGTCCGACCGGCTCGCGCCGACCACCTGCAGAGGTGGCCTGTCGGATCGCGTCGAGCTTGCCTCGATGCATCATCGCGTCTCGACGCATCGCGGCGCGGATGAAGCACGAGAAGAGGCGCGGCGCGAATGCTCGTTCGCGTCGAAAAAACTGGGCCTCGAGCCCACCGTCGCCCCCCCTCCGCGTCGAAATTACTCTTTCGATGCAGCGTGCGTCCGACTACGGTGGCGCCGCGATGACGGTCGACATCGACAAGCTACGAGCGCTGCTCAAGGTCCTCGACGAAGAGAACGTCGCGGAGTTCGAGCACGAGTCCGGGGACGTTCGCTTCCGTATCGTACGTGGTGGCTTCGCCGCTGCGCCGATGCAGGCGATGGTTCACGCGATGCCAGCAGCGGCCCCCGCCGCCGCGCCGGCTGCGGCTGCCGCCGCGGTCGAGACAACCCCCGCGGACGTCGTCGATGTGACGAGCCCGTTCGTCGGGACGTTCTATCGCTCGCCGAGCCCCGACGCTCCGGCGTTCTGCGACGTCGGCTCCGTCGTTCGTCCGGGTCAGACCCTCTGCATCATCGAGGCGATGAAGCTGATGAACGAGATCGAAGCCGAGATGTCCGGCACGGTGGTCGAGATCTACGCGCAGAACGGCAAATCGGTCGAGTTCGGCCAGAAGCTGTTCCGCATCAAGAAGGCCTGAGGCAACGCCGTGGCGAACGGGCCTGTCTCCAGCGCGATGCCGACGAGACCGGCGGCGCCGCCTTTCAAGAAGATCCTCATCGCGAACCGCGGTGAGATCGCGCTGCGGGTGATCCGCGCGTGCCGCGAGCTCGGCATCGCGACCGTAGCGGTCCACTCCGAGGCCGACACGCGCGCGCTCCACGTGCGCTTCGCCGACGAGGCGGTCTGCATCGGCCCCTCCCCTGCCACGCGCAGCTACCTCCACATCCCCGCGATCATGGCCGCCGCCGAGATCACGGGCGCAGACGCGATTCATCCGGGCTACGGCTTCCTCTCCGAGAACGCCGAGTTCGCACGCCTCTGCGCGAAATGTGGTGTGACCTTCATCGGCCCGTCGCCCGAGGCGATGCGCGCGTGGGGTGACAAGGTCGCGGCCCGCAACAACGCCAAGAAGTTCGGCCTCCCGCTCCTGCCCGGCAGCGAGGTGCTTCGCGACGCCGACCACGCCGTCGAGGAAGCGAAGCGGATCGGCTTCCCGATCATCCTCAAGGCGTCCGGCGGCGGCGGCGGTCGCGGCATGCGCATCGTCCGCAAGGTGGAGGACGTCGCCTCGAACTTCACCCAGGCCACGCGCGAGGCCGAGGCCGGCTTCAAGAACCCCGACGTCTTCATGGAGAAGTTCGTCGAGCGGCCGAAGCACATCGAGTTCCAGGTCCTCGCCGACGCGCACGGCAACGTGTGGACGCTCGGCGAGCGTGAGTGTTCGCTCCAGCGCCGTCACCAGAAGGTGATCGAGGAGGCGCCGAGCCCCGCCATGACGCCGGAGCTCCGCCAGGAGATCGGCGAGACGATCCGCCGCGCCGTCCGCGAGACCGGCTACCAGTCGCTCGGCACGCTCGAGTTCATCATGGACGAGGACAAGCGCCTCTACTTCCTCGAGATGAACACGCGCGTGCAGGTCGAGCACCCCGTCACGGAGATGGTGACCGGCCTCGACCTCGTCGCGCTCCAGATCCGCGTCGCCGCCGGCGAGCGGCTCGAGCTTCCGGACACGCGCCCGTGGAGCTTCCGCGGTCACGCGATCGAGTGCCGGATCAACGCCGAGGACCCGAAGACGTTCGCGCCGTGGCCCGGCAAGATCACGGAGTACTTCCCGCCCGGCGGCGCCGGCGTCCGCGTCGACTCCGGTGTCTACGGCGGGTGGACGGTTCCGCAGCACTACGACTCGCTCCTGGCGAAGGTCATCGTCCACGCACCGACGCGCGCCGAGGCGATCGTCCGAATGCGTCGCGCGCTCGACGAGTTCATCGTCGGCGGCATCCGCACGAACATCGCGCTCCACAAGCGCCTCCTCGTCGACGAGGAGGTCCTCGAGGGCACGATGAGCACGCGCTCCATCGAGCGGATCATCTCGCAGTCCTGAGGCGCAACTCGGTTGCGCCAATCCTGAATCGAACAGGCGGTGATCGGACGATACCGCTTTGACCGGAGATTCGCGCCGCTCGCCCTCGCGGCGACGCGAATCGGGGGTCGATGCGACCGGTCACCGCCAGATCGCTCGTTCGAAAAACGTCGATCGATCACTGGCGCGCCGCCGCTCCCGGCCTCAAGTTGCGGCGCCCAATGACGCCCCGCGCGAACTACTTCGAGAGTCCCTTCAGGGGCAAGCTGCTGTCCGAGCAGGTCACGAACCCGAACATCCGCGTCGGACGCTACAGCTACTACTCGGGCTACTACCACGGTCACTCGTTCGACGACTGCGCGCGATTCCTCTTCCCGGACCGCGAGGACGTCGACAAGCTGATCATCGGATCGTTCTGCTCGATCGGAACCGGTGTCTCGTTCATCATGGCGGGCAACCAGGGGCACCGCCTCGACTGGGCGTCGACGTTCCCCTTCTTCTACATGAAGGAGGAGCCCGCCTTCGCCGAGGCCACGGACGGCTACCGAGGGGCAGGCGATACCGTCATCGGCAACGACGTCTGGATCGGCGCGGAGGCGATGATCATGGCCGGCGTCCGCGTCGGCGACGGCGCGGTGATCGCGAGCCGGGCGGTCGTGACGAAGGACGTCGAGCCGTACGCCATCGTCGGCGGCAATCCCGCCAAGCTCATTCGGAAGCGGTTCGGCGACGACGACATCGCGAAGCTCCTCGAGATGGCGTGGTGGAGCTGGCCGACCGAGAAGCTCGAAGCCGCGATGCCGCTCCTGTGCTCCGGCGACATTGCCGCGCTCTACGCCTTCTGGAAATCGTTCCAGCTTTGACGAACGATTGCGCCCCGACGGGCCGCGAAGAACGCGACGCCATCGGATTGCATCCAAACGCCCTCGGACCTCCATGAACGAGACGTTCTCCCGCTACCAGCGCTTCGTCGTCGCGCTGCTCGCGTTCTTGCAGTTCACCGTCGTCCTCGACTTCATGATCCTGTCGCCTCTCGGGGCGCTCCTGATCGAGAAGTTGAACGTCACGCCAGCGCAGTTCGGCCGCGTGGTCTCGGCCTACGCGTTCAGCGCAGGCGTCTCCGGCCTCCTGGCGGCAGGGTTCGCTGATCGGTTCGACCGTCGCAAGCTCCTGCTCTTCTTCTATGTCGGCTTCGTGTTCGGGACGCTGCTCTGCGGGGTCGCGACGAGTTACGAGTTCTTGCTCGGCGCCCGGATCGTGACGGGGATCTTCGGAGGCGTCATCGGCTCGATCAGCTTCGCGATCGTAGCGGACCTCTTCCCGCTCTCGATGCGCGGGCGCGTGATGGGGCTCGTCCAGTCCTCGTTTGCTGCGAGCCAGATCCTCGGGATCCCGATCGGCCTCTTCCTCGCGACGCACCTCGGGTGGCACGCGCCGTTCCTCATGATCGTCGGCGTGAGCGTCCTCGCCGGGATCGCGATCGTGCTGTGGCTTCGGCCCATCACCGGACACCTCTCCACGGGCGCGGCGAAGCGGAACCCGATCGAGCACCTCGTGCGCACGGCCACGCGCCCGCGGTACTTCGCGGGCTTCTCCGCGACGGTTCTCCTCGCGACCGGCGGCTTCATGCTGATGCCCTTCGGGAGCACGTTCCTCGTGCAGAACCTCGGGATCGCCCTCGAGAAGCTCCCGATGGTCTACGTGATCACCGGCGCGGCCGCGATGGTCACGGGGCCGCTGATGGGACGCGTCAGCGACTCGTTCGGCAAGTACCGCACCTTCCTGCTCGGCACGATCCTCACCTCGATCATGGTGGTTTGGTACACGGGCCTCTCCAGCGCGTCGCTCGGGTTCATCATCGTGCTCAACGTGCTCCTCTTCGCGGGCATCTCTGCACGGATGGTGTCGTCGTTCGCGCTGACGTCCGCGCTGCCCGATCTCCCCGACCGTGGCGCGTACATGTCGATCAGCTCGTCGCTCCAGCAGCTCGCGGGTGGCCTCGCCTCCTTCAGTGCCGGGCTCATCGTCCACCAGGCAACGCCGGCATCTCCGCTCGAGGGCTATCCGACGCTCGGCTGGGTGGTCGTCCTCGCGATGCTCGTCACCCTCGGGCTGATGTTCAACGTGCATCGCCTGGTGAAGCGCACGGCGACGGCATAGGCGCCCACCGCGAGCCCATCGGCGAGCGCGAGGTCGCTCAGTTGAGGACCATCTTCGTGGACGTGATCGGAGGCGGCAGGTCACGCTCACCGAGCATCGCCCGCAGGTCGATCTCGATCGTCCGACAGAGGGCCGTCATGGGGACATCGGCCGGCTGGTTCTCGAACGGGTTCTCGGTGAGGCGTCCGATGCGATCCATCGTGTCGTAGAGCCAGCCGATCAGCGTGCCGACGGGAACCGCGGCCCAGATCGTCGTCTCTCCCTCGAGCACGTTCAAGAGGGAGAACGGAACGAGCACGATGTAGATCCAGACCAGCAGCGTCGCTGCAGCGGTGTAGTGCGGGACGAGCGGCGTGTTCTTGATCCGCTCGCACGTACCTTGGTGGTCGTACAGGAGGCGGATGCAGGCGCGGAGGTCGAGGTGACGCGCCGTGCCCCTGACGAGCCCGCGCTCGACGAGGTCCTCGATCTGCTGCGATTGAACGCGCAGGAGGTACGCCGGAACGTTCGGTTGTCGCTGGGCCTCTTCGAGCTCGCTGGCAGGGACGAGGCGGCCCAGGAGGTACCAGTCTACCTCTCGCCGGAGCGCACAGCGGAGCGCGTTCACCCATGCAAGGTGTCGCAGGATGAGCTCGCGGTGGACAGCGGCGACGACGTCGGCCGTCGCCTCCGAACCGGCGGGAGCGCGGACGTGGTCGAGCACGCCGACGGCGAACGTGCGGCTCGTGTTGACGATCGCCCCCCATGCCGTGCGGCCCTCCCAGAAGCGGTCGTACGCCTGGTTGTTCTTGAATCCGACATAGAACGCGACGGCGGTGCCGAGAATGCTGATCGGTAGCGTCGTCGCCGCGAGATGGAAATGGACGACGGTGTTCAGCAGGACGACGGCGGTGTTCAGCACGAGAATGGGGATCGCACGCAGGAGCGACCAGCGTGCGATCTGCCAGTATCGATGCGGGCTCGAAAGGAGCATGGAGAGCGAAGCCCGGCCCCGTCGGGCTCGGGCTGCCGCGTGAGGAGCAAGCGTCGCACCCGCGCGAGCACGCGTAGTCTTCAGCGCAGATGCGCCGATGAGACCGAGCCATCTCGCCTCTCGTCGAGAAACACGTCCGGTTCTGCCCCGCGTATCCGGCTCACCAGTTGCGGGTGTGATCCGAGGAAGGCGGCGTTCTCGGGCGGGAGGACACGCAATCACTTGCTCGAGGAGGGGCCGTTCGTCGACCGCACGACTGAACCGCCTCTACGACGGACGCCAGTCCCAGCGGCAAGAAGACAGAGCCGGCAGACGAGCGACTACGTCCTCGAAGGGGGCGCGGCTGCCGTCAGCGCCCGAGCCAGTGACGTCCCCAGAAGAGGGCGCCGCCGACGATCACGAGGAAGGCGACGAGGAAGAGCACCCACGTCCGGAGCTGGGCGCGGCCCGCTTCCGGGTCCAGCGATGGGGCGCTCGGATCCGGCAGGTCGGAGGGACGCCCCTTGGGCAGCTCACTGATGACCGTCGCTTCGAGGCCGAAGGCGCCGAAGATCGGAGCGGCCTTCGTGAGAAACGCTGCGTAGTCGATCTCGCCGAACGACGGCGGCTGCTTGAAGCGCTCCTCGTGGAGGCTCGCAACGAGCGCATACGAACGGAGCTCCGCCTTCTTCTCGCCTGCGTGGACGCTTCCGACGACGATCGCCATCCCGGACGGGTTGCGGAGCGTCAGATGCTGGAGACCGAAGAGCCCGCCGCGGGTGCTCTCCTCCGGCGCTGTCATCTCCACGGTGCAGTCGCCGAGCCGCGTCTTCACGAACGCCGCGCGGAACGTGTCCGCGATCGTATTCGCATGCGAAGAAAACTGGGTGAGGACCTTCGGCATTCGCCGAGCATCGTAGCGCCAGCCATCGGGTGAGCGAAGATCTCGATGCGCGCGGTCTCGCCGGGTGCAGCGAAACGCGCATGGATGGAAGCGCTCGAGCTAAGGCGCTACTCAGTTGCGCCGACCTGAAAGTTCGACGCGGTCGGCTCACACGAACTCGCTTTGACCGGAGATTCACGCCCGCTCGCCCAACGGGCGGGCGTGAATCGGAGGTCAATGCAAGTGGGTTCCGTCACTTCCCGCGGATGCCGGCCGACAACCACTGCTCGCCCTCCGCGAGCGTGACCGCCGCGCGGCCTGCCGAGGGAGCAAAGGTCGAAACGAGCCTCCGGAACTGGAGCAACTGCATGGCATCGCCGGAGAGGATCACCGCGATCCGTACCCCCGCCTTCTCGCATCCACGGAGCAGATCGCTCAACGTCTCGACGGTCCGCGGCCCGGCGATGGCAGGCGCATCGCGCAGATCGAGGAGGAGGCTCTTGCGCTTCTCCGTCGTCAGCGACCGCAGATGCGCCGCCATCTCGTCGGCGCTCCGTGCGCCCGAAGCCGAGTCGAGATCGGGGCGGCGCCACACACGCCCGACGACGTGCTCGCCATCGAGCTCGATCGCGTAGTTCTCCCCCGCAGCGAACGGAGTCGGCATAGCACCTCAGCTTAGCGAAGATCGCGCGACGAGGTCGACGCGGTCCGCCACCCCGCCCCCACGCGACCGGCCTGGCCGGCCGCCCAGACGCCCAGACGCCTCGTTAAGGTCGCGCCGCTGCGGGGCGCTCGGACGGAGGCGCGTGGCGATCGCCGCTCTCGGCGTTGCCGTCCTTGAAGCCGAAGACGAGCCCGTCGCCCCAGGCGACATGGGTCGCGCCGCGGAGCCCGAGATCCGCCACCGTCGCGCCCTTCTGCGCGAAGCTCACGATCGCCGCCGTACCGTCGGCGAAGACGCACGCGAGGCGACGCCCCGTGGGCTCGAACGCGAGCGAGGTCGGCGTCTCGCTCACCCGAATCTTCGCGAGCACGCGGCCCTTCTGCGGATCGAGGAGCGCGATGCTGCCCTCGTCGCTGCCGGACGCGACGATGCGCCCGCGCGCGTCCGAGGCGAGGCACGTGACGCCGAAGGCCTCCTCGTGAGGCGAGAGGCGATGCACGACCTTGGCGTCGACGACGTCGACGACGAGGACGCGGCCATCGAGCGCGCCGGTCCCGACGACGAGCATCGCGCCCGCGAGACGCACGAGCGCGGTGATGCGATCGTCCGAAGAGAGCGCGTACGTCGTCAGCGGACGGCCCGCCGCCAGCTCGTAGACGTCGACCGCGCCGGCCTGCGTGCCGGCGAAGGCGTAAGCGTCGTCGGCGACGAACGCGGTCGGCGCAGCGCGGAGCGCGATCGGACGCGGCGGCTCACGATACGGCGGCGACACGCGCATCATGACGCGCGAGCCGGCGACGGTCAGGGTCTCGTCCTTTGCAATGAAGACGCCGACAGGTCCCTCTCCGCACGCGACGGCGGCGACCTCGTGGAGATCGCTGCCGCTCGACTCGACCACGCGTACACGACCGGAGCGATCGCCGACGGCCGCGAGCTTACCCCGCGACGCGATCGCGCAGACGGGCGATGCTGCGCGGACGGTGACGTCGAGCGTCTGGCGCTCACACGCGCGGACTTCGCCGGCGTCTCCGCCGCTCATCGTGTAGAGCGCGTCCGGTCCGAGCGCGAGCCCGGCGACGCCATCGTCGTGGGCGGCGAACGAGGCGCGCGGCTCGCCGGTCGCGGCGCGGAACGCCTGCACGAAGCCGTCCTCGACGGCGACGGCGACGTGTTCGGCATCGGCGGAGATCTCGACGACCTTGGCGCGCGCGCGGACGCGGCGCACCGTCTTGCGTGTCGTCGCGTCGATCCAGACGAGCCACTCGCCGAGCGCGAGGATGACGATGCCGGCGTCGATGTGAGCGAGGCGGAACGAAGCGGCCGGATCGGGCGACGCGAGGCGGAGCGCGCCGAGCGCCTCGCCCTTCTCGCGCGAGAAGAAGTAGAGCGCGCCGTCCTCGCCGAGGGCGATGACGTGATCGCGCGCGAGGACGACGTCTTGAACGGGCGCGTGGACCGTCGACCAGCGCCGCTCACCGTCGCGCGACCAGAGCTCGACCGCATCACCGCGAGCGATCACGACGGTGTCGTCGCGCCCGACCCCGAACGCGCTGATCGCCTTCTTGCCGGCGGCAAAGGGCGCCGTGCTCGCATCGTCGATGTTCACCCGACCGAGGTGCTTCTGCTTCTCCGCGAGGACGAGCCACTCGTCACCGAAGCGCGCCACCGACGTGGCGAGCTTTTCGAGCTGCTGCTCGCCCACACGCGCGCCCTTTACATCGTACAAGACGAGAGCGCGATCGTGCAGGGCCGCGGCGCCGCCGCCCGAGGGTGCGAGACGGCTCAAAGGATCAGTTGCCTTCCCAGCGGAGGCTCTCGCCGGTCACGCTCGCGATCTTCTGCTGGTTCTGCCCCTGCGGGTTGGAGAGGAAGAGGCCGCCGCGCGTCGAGAAGAACGCCACCATGCGACCGTCGGGCGAGCACGCGGGGTACGTGTTCGAGCCCTGGTCCTGGGTGAGGCGCTTCATGTTCCCGCCGCCGAGATCGGCGCTGAAGATGTCCCACGTGCCGCCGTCGCGGCCCATGAACAGGATCTTCTGCCCCTCCGGATCGTTGCAGAATACAGGCGCCATGTTGTAGGTGCCGCGGAAGCTCACGCGCTTGCCGTCGACGAAGATCTGCGGGTTGCCGCCCTGGTTCGACACGTAGGCGAGCTGGCCGCCCGGGCCGAACGCCGGGTGCGTGTTGAGGCCGCCGTTCGTGACCTTGGAGAGGCCCGAGCCGTCCGCAGCGCCGGTCCAGATGTCGCTCTGGCCGTTCTGCGAGATGACGAGCGCCATCTTGCTCCCACCAAACGCGACGCCGAAGATGAGCCCGGCGTGCTTGAGGACCGCGGCGGGGTTGCCGACCTTGAAGAGCTGGTAGCTGCCGTCGGTGAGGCCGCCCGAGTAGTAGACGCCGCCCGGGCCCACCGCGGGCGCGAGGGCGACGTTCGACACCGCCTGGAGGCGGCCGAGCCCCTGCCCGTCGCTCTCGATGGAGAAGATGCCCTTCTGCCCGCGCCCGGTCGTGGCGCTGAAGACGAGACGGCCGCCGAAGCTCCCGGCGGTGCCGGTGAAGTACTTCACCACCTCGTTGTCGAACTGGTGGACCGCGCTGCGAACGGCGCTCGCGGCGACGTCGTACTCCTTCTTGAGGACCGGGTCGGAGCCGCGCGAGACCACGTAGAGCCGGAGCTCGACGTGCAGGTTGTTGCCGCGCGGCGTGACGATCCCCTTCACGACGCCCTCGGCGCCGACGTTGCGCCACGAGCTCGGCTCGATCGACGCCCCTTCCTGCGCGAGGTTCGCGGTGAAGCTCTTGGGATCGAGCACCTGGAACATGCTCGAGAGCGTGAAGTCGCGCGTCGCGGTCTCGACGACCTGATTGGCGACCGTGCTGTCGCCGACGGGCGGAGTGACGGCGATCTTGAAGAGCGAGCGGCTCCCGCCCTGGACGACGACGGTGGTGACCGCGCCGTTGTTGTTCGCGCTCGGCAGCGCGCTGGCGGCAGGCGCTGCAGTGCTCGCGCCGCTCGGCTGCGCGACGGCGGGCATCGTCAGCCCGAGGACGGCCAACGCGCCGAACGCGACGCCGAAGGGAACGGTGCGGAAAGCGAAGCTCACGAACCTTGCGCGGGGAGCGCGGGCCGAGCCCTTCGAGACAACGTCACTCACTTTGGCATGCATCGCGAAGCATCTCCGTTTCGGCCAGTGACGACGATCTGGATGCGGCGACCGCGATACAGCTCGTCGACTTCCTTGGGGGGCTGCGGGAGCGGGGTCTTGTCGTCGAGGAGCTTCAATAGCATCGTCCTCGCCGCATCGTCGAAGAGCTCGTTTCCGGAGCCCTTCACCGGTGCGTTCCGGACGTGCCAGATCACCATGTTCTTGCCGAGGTTGATCTCGTAGACGGCGCACATCCGGCGCTCCTCGCCGACGGAGATGACGCTCGGGACGTTGAGATGCTGCCCGAAGAACTGTCCGAGCTGCATCGCGTACATGTCACCGGCACGGACCTTGTTCGGGTCGGTCTCGGTGCCGCCGTCGACGCCGCTCTCGTGCCCTTCTTCGGGCAGCTTCTTGCCGCCTTTCTCGGCGAACGGATCGCTCTGGGTGACGAGGTTCGTGAGGTCGGAGTCGTCGGCGTTCGGCGGCGGCGCCCCGGCGTCGGGCTCGCGCTTCTTCACCGGCTCTTCCTGCGAGGCGTTGATCTGCTGCTTCGGCGCGGTGCGCTGCTGCGGCACGAAGCGATCGGGGAGCTTCTTCGGATCGAGCGGCTTGCCGAGCTTGAGGAGCGAGGCCTGCACGACGGGCCTCGAGACGAGCGGCCTGTCCTCTTCGACCTCGGCCGTGGACGGGAACGCCTTCTTGTAGAGCAGCATCCCCGCCGGCCCGATGTGCAGCGCCAGGGCGAGGATGAGCCCGAAGGCCATCTCGCCGGTGGTGTAGCGCGGTGTGTAGGGGACTCCGGGGAGCTTCATCGGCTGAGCTAGCTACGTGGAAACCTTAGCGGTTGGACGAGACGCGCGCCGCAACGGTCTAAACTTGGGGCTGCGCCCCACCCGCAGTGGAGCGCGGCGGGCCTCACTTGACCACCAGAGGGTCGGTGACCATTCCGAGCTTCTCGACGCCGGCGCTGCGGGCAGCAGCCATCACGCGGAGGACGACGCCGTATTTCACGTTCTCGTCCGCCTGGACGTAGAGCTCCTTCTCTTCCTGGAGGCGCGCGTTCGTCTTGAGGCGGTCCTCGACCGCGGCCGTGATCTCGTCCTTGCCGAGGTAGACGTGCTCGTCCGCCGTGACGATGACGAGCATCTTCGAGTCGTCGGTCTGCATCGGCGCGCTCTTCACCTTCGGCAGGTCGACCTGGACGCCGGTGGTGAGCAGCGGCGCGGTCACCATGAAGATGACGAGCAGAACGAGCATGACGTCGATGAGCGGCGTCACGTTGATCTCGTTCATCCCGCCCGTCCGGCGGCGACGCCCGCCGCCGCCCCCGCCTCCGCCCATGCCCATGGCTAGACGCCCCCGAGCTTCGCGCGGGACGCGACGTCGGCGGCGAAGGCGTCCATGATGTCGGCGAGCTCGCCGACGCGGCGCGAGAAGTAGTTGTACGCCATGACGCTCGGAATGGCGGCGACGAGGCCGATCGCCGTCGCGATGAGCGCTTCGGCGATCTTCGGGGCGACGACCGGAAGGTTCGCGCTCTGCTGGTTACCGATGCTGAGGAACGCGTCCATGATGCCGTAGACGGTGCCGAACAGCCCGATGAACGGGGCCGTCGAGCCGATCGTGCCGAGCAGGCTCATCCACGACTCGAGGTGCGTGACCTCGGATGCGGCGGCGCGGCGCGTGATGCTCTCGACGTGCGTCCCTTGCGCGTCGTCGAGGCGACGTCCCCGCTCTCCCTTCGTCAGGCGGACCATCTCGTCGTAGCCGGTCGCGAAGATTCGCGCGAAGGGCGAGCCCTTGAAGCCGGAGAGCCCCTGCTGGGCGAGCGCATCGAGCGAGCCGGCCGAGTCGAACGCCTTCATGAAGCGCTCGGAGTCACCGCGCGCGCGCATCAAGTGGAGCGCCTTGGCGAAGATCACGATCCAGCAGAGGACCGAGAAGGCGACGAGGACGACGAGGACGAGCTTGACGGGGATCGACGCGTGCAGGACGAGCTGCACGGGGTCGAGCCGGGTCTCCGCGCCCGCCGCGGCCCCGGACGCTGCGGCCCCCTCGGGCTGGAGCGCGACACCGAGCGACGCGGTTACGACGTTTGCGGCCTCTAGCGCTTCGTAAGACGTCATGGGCCACACTTATGGGCCTTACCCTTCCGCGGTGTCAAACCCCACCTGCCGACCGCCAGTTCGAGGGGCGCAACGAAGCATTTGTGCCGCGCCGGGACCGGGGTAAAAGGCTCGCGTGCTTGGCTTCCGAGACCGAGGGCTCCGGCGGACCCGTCTGTTCGCGATCGTCGTCGCGCTGGTGACCGTCCTCGTCGCCGGAGTGGCCTCCTGCAGCGGGTCGTCGTCGACGAGCCTTCCGCCGACGACCGGCATCCTGATTCGCGCCGAGACGCTGACCGCGGGACACGGCTGCGGGGAGGGCCCGACCCAGCTCTTCAAGTACGCCGTCGTCGTCTTCGCGTACGGCGGCGAGGCCGCCGGCCCCCCGACCGAGCGCACGAGCTACAACAAGTTCGTCACGAGCAACGTCTTCGATTGCTACACGGACGGCGCCTTCATCTCGCTCCCGACCGACGGCAACACGAGCTTCCGGCTCGAGGTCTTCGCGTACAACCGCACGCAATACGAAGAAGGCCACGAGCACATCAAGGCCGCCGCCGGCGTGCGTCCTTCGGACAGCGTGGCCGGCGCTCTCCGCGACCAGACCACCCCCACGTGGACGACGGAGTGCACGGCGACGCAGCAGCAGCAGGTGCAGGCGCTCGCCAGCTGCGAGCCGCTCGCGCCCGGACTCTCCGGCCTCCCCGATCACGGCGGTACGGCAGGTCCCACGACGATCACGCTCGCGACGACGCGGTTCGAGCTCCCCGACGGGCGCATCGCGACGTGCGTGCCCGAGGACGGCGACGCAGGGACGGATGCCGGCACGGATGCGGACGCCGACGCCGATGTCCCCGACGCGGCGGACGCCGGGTCCACCCCGGCCGACGATGCCGGGCTCCCCGTCTCGTTCGCCAAGGTCCGTGTCCGCACGCGCATCGGCGCGCAGATCATCGCCGACGCGGTCGTCCCCTGCCCCACGCTCTACTCGGCCGAGGTGGCGCCCGAGCCCGTGCGGTACGACCTCGACGTCGGCCTGCTCGACTCCGCCGGCGCGCACGTGGATCCCGGCGCGGTGACCGTCTGCACGGTGACGAGCACGACCGGAAAGACGAGCTCGGCCGTTTGCCCGGGCAGCGCCTCCCCGGCTCCCTGAGCCACCCCTTCCCAAACCGCCCGCGCCGCCTCCGCGCGGGCGAAGCGTCAGCTTTCCGGCCCTTTTGCGCGCCGGGCGACCTTGCCCATGTTTCGGTGCGAAACTAGAGTCTAAGGAGGATGAGAGAGCCCGGTGAGATCGTGGCGGCGTTCCCGCGTCCGGGACGCACCCTGAAAGCCCTGCTCGCGCTCATCGGCGTCTTCGCGCTCGTGGGCGCCGTGGTCGTGAACTGGGCGCCCGGCGGCACCAAGGGCATCGAGCTGTTCCGGTGGCTCGCCTTCGACCCGTCCGCCCCGCTCCAGCGCCCGTGGACGCTCCTGACGTCCGGCGTCCTCACCTCCCCCGACGGGATCAGCCACGCGCTCTGGTCGCTGCTCGGTCTCTACTTCCTCACGCCCGACCTCGAGCGGCGATGGGGCGGCCGAAGGCTCGTGCGATTTTTGGCGATCGCGGTCGTCCTCGGCAACCTCGCCGTCCTCGCGGGCTCGTTCGTCATGCCGGCCAAGGCCGTGTTCCACCCGCCGATCGCATTCGGGCCGATGGCCGCGATCACCGCGGCGGTGATCGCGTGGTCAAAGGAGAACGCCGAGCGCCAGATCCGCTTCATGTTCTTCCTGCCGATGAGCGGGAGGACGCTGTACTGGCTCACGATCGCCCTCGCCTTCCTATCCCTCATCTTCCTCCAGGGGACCGCCGAGGGTGCGCTCGCGCCGCTCGGAGGCATCCTCACGGGCGTCCTCCTCGCGGGGAGCCCGTCGCCGGTGCGCGCGCTCTGGCTACGTATCCGTCTCGGATCGCTTCGGCGGCGCGGCGGAGGGATCACGGTCGAGCAGCTGCTCGGCGACGAGCCGCGGGCGCGCCCGCGCCCCTCGAAGCGCAGCGGAAAGGCTCCGCCGCTCCGCATCGTCCAGGGCGGCCTCGAGGATGACCTCAAGAATCGGAAGCCGCCGAAGGACAAGCGCTACCTCAACTGATGCGGTGAAGGTGCCGCCTATGGAGGGCGGCCGAGCGTCGTGGTAAGCGTCGCGCCCGATGTGGACGCACCGCCACCTGCTCGGCATCGAAGATCTCTCGGCGGACGATGTCGACGCCGTCCTCGACCACGCGGACAAATGGTTCGCGCTCTCGCGCGGAGTCGAGCGCAAGGCGAGCCTGCTCAAGGGCCGCACCGTCATCAACCTCTTCTTCGAGTCGTCGACGCGCACGCGCACCTCGTTCGAGGCCGCGGGCAAGCGCCTCGGAGCCGACGTCGTCAACATCAGCTCGTCAGGCTCGAGCGTGAGCAAGGGCGAGACGCTCCTCGACACCGCGAAGAACCTCGAGGCCATGCGCGCCGACGCGCTCGTGGTCCGTCACTCGAGCTCGGGCGCGCCCGCGTTCCTCGCCGGCCGCGTCTCCTGCGCGATCGTCAACGCCGGCGACGGCGCCCACGAGCACCCGACCCAGGCGCTGCTCGACGCGTTCACGATCCGCCGGGCCAAGGGCCGCCTCGAGGGCCTCACCGTCGCGATCTGCGGGGACATCACCCACTCGCGCGTGGCGCGCTCGAACGCGCTCCTGCTCGGGAAGAAGGGCGCGACGGTCCGGCTCACCGGCCCGCGCACGATGATCCCGAAGGAGGCCGAGACGCTCGGGCCCTCCGTCACGGTCGTCCCCCGCCTCGAGGCAGCGATCGAGGGAGCCGACGTCGTGATGATGCTCCGCATCCAGAACGAGAGACTGGCCGGCGCGATGATGAGCACGACGCGCGAGTACGCGCGCACCTTCGGCCTCAACGCGACGAAGCTCGCGGGCGCAAAGGCCGACGCCATCGTCATGCACCCCGGCCCGATCAACCGTGGGGTGGAGCTCGATCCCTACGTCGCCGACGGCGAACGAAGCGTCATCCTCGATCAGGTCGAAGCCGGTGTCGCCGTGCGCATGGCGGTGCTCGAGCTGCTGCTCGCGCCGCGGGCCGCGTGAGCATCCAGCCCAAACCTGGCGCGCCTCGTCGCGACGCTCCGCTCGGCGTCTTCGACTCGGGGCTCGGCGGGCTCACCGTCGTCCGCGCGCTACGCGCGGCGCTGCCGAACGAGGACATCGTCTACCTCGGCGACACCGCGCGCGTTCCGTACGGGACGAAGGGCGCCGGCACGGTGACGCGCTACGCGCTCGCATGCGCGGGGCATCTCGTGGCGAAGGGCGTGAAGGCGATCGTCATCGCCTGCAACACGGTGAGCGCGGTCGCGCCGGAGCGGCTCCGCGTCGAGCTCGACCTGCCGGTGCTCGGCGTGATCGAGCCCGGCGCTCGAGCAGCCGCGGCGGCGACGAAGGTCTTCAAGGTCGGCGTCCTCGCGACTGCCGGGACGATCGCGTCCGGCGCATATCCGCGTGCGATCGCAGCCTGCTCGACACGGATCGAGACGTACGGTCAGGCCGCGCCGCTGCTCGTTCCCCTCGCCGAAGAAGGTTGGACCGAGGGTGAGGTCCCCGCGCTCGCGGCTCGTCGATACCTCGAGCCGCTCGCGAAGGCGGGCGTCGACGTCGTCATTCTCGGCTGCACCCACTACCCGCTCTTGTTCGACGTGATCGAGCGCGAGGCCAAGCAGATGCTCGGCCCGGAGGTGACGATCCTCGACAGCGCCACCGTCGTCGCGAGCGAGGTCGCCTCGTTCCTCGCCGAGCGCGATCTCCTTCGCGCTCCGAGCATCGAGCCAGGCTCGACACGCCTCTTCGTCACCGATGTGCCGAAGACGTTCGACGAGACCGCCGCGCGCTTCCTCGGAGCGCGCGCAGGCGCCGCCGAGCAAGTCGATCTCTGACTGGTCGTCGTTCGTGATGGCGACCTCGCGGTCGTGGCCTCACACGGACACGCGAGCGATGGTCGGCGAAGTGTCCATTCACATGCCATCCCGACCGACACACTCGAGCTTGCAGGTTCCTTCTCCGCGATGAATGCAGCAGAATGACGGCGTGGCTTTGCCCCGCCTCGTCCTTGCGACGCAGGACAGCCGTGAAATCGCACGAGTGATCCGCGGCGCCCTTCGTCTGCGCACCGAGATAGTCAGCCTCGTCGAGCCGCCGCTCGGCTCGGGTCAGCACCTGCTGCACATCGAGGTTCCCGGGATCGGGCACGTCTCTCTCCTCGCCGAGCCCGCCGGGAGCGCGCGGCCCGACGGCTACCCGCTCTCCGTGCGCCCGGTCACGCGCGTGCAAATGGCCGAGCTCTTCGCGCTCGTGGAGCGCCTCGACGAGCCGTGGCACACGGAGCCGCCGCCCCCCGAGGACGACGAGGACGACGAGGACTCGGATCCGCCCGATGGGCCACCCGACGACACGATGGTCGACGCCGTGCCCTCGCGGATCGTGCTTCCGCCGACCTCGTTCGGCACGCCGGACACCGCGGCTCCGGGCCCGGCGACGGCAAACACCGTCGCTCCGCCTGCTCCGCCTGCAACGGTGGGCGATCGATCCCCGTCGAGCCTTCGCGATCATGCGCCGTCGTCGGTGAGCAGTCGTACGCAGGCGCCGCCCTCGACGAGCCGAACCGCCGATCCGCGCGTCGGGCGGGTCCTCGCGGGCAAGTACCAGATCGACGCTCCCATCGGGCGTGGAGCAGCGGCGACGGTCTACCGGGCGACGCACAAGGACCTCCGGCGCTCGGTGGCGGTGAAGATCCTCCACGCCGAGAACCAGGCCGAGTCGCAGTTCATTCGCCGGTTCAAGTCCGAGGCGCTCACCGCGAGCAAGCTCGAGCACGTGAACGTCACGCGCATCATCGACTTCGGCGAGGAGAGCGGCGAGCTCTACCTCGTGATGGAGCTCGTCGCCGGACGCACGCTCGAGGCGATCCTCGCTGCCGACGGACCGCTGCCGCCGAGGCGCGTCGTCGACATCGGCATCCAGGTCTCTCGCGCGCTCGTCTTCGCCCATGCGCAGGGCGTCATCCATCGCGACATCAAGCCCGAGAACGTGATGGTCGTCCCGGACGCGGACGACGACGGCGAGCCGTGCGACCTCGTTAAGGTGTGCGACTTCGGCCTGGCAAAGCTGCGCGATCCCGGCGACGGCGACAGCGTCGAGATCACGGTGAGCGGCATGCTGTGCGGCTCGCCGGCGTACATGTCGCCGGAGCAGACGCGCGGAGACACCCTCGACGTGCGCACCGACGTCTACTCGCTCGGTGTGACGATGTTCGAGGCGCTGACGGGCGCGCTCCCCTACGAGGCGTACAGCATCGTCGAGCTGTTCCTCAAGAAGTGCACCGAGCCCCCTCGGCGCGCGTCGGAGCTCGTGGCGGGCCTCGATCCGCTGCTCGACGACATCATCACGCGCGCGATGTCGATCGACCCGAACGTCCGTCACGAGTCCGCCCGCGAGCTCCGCACCGAGCTCCGGGCAGCACGCGACGCTCTCATCGACGACGACGACGACCACGCCACCATCCACGGCGGCTGACGAGCTCGGAGCTCGCGCGCCGGCCGCTCGCGACCGTTCGGCGCTAGCGCCTACGCCGTTCGTTCAAGCGAACCGAGAGCGATTCAACGGGAAGGCGATTGATCAATGAATCCTTCCCGTCTTCCTGTTTCTGTCTCTGGCGGCCGCGGCCTGACCGAACTGCATTGGCGGTAGACCGCGTCGAGCTCAGTGCACGCGGATCATCCGCGGTGCGTGGGCGACGTAGTCGCTCTTGCCGATCACCTCGAGCGCGGCCTGGATCGCCGCCTCCTTCGCCTCGTGCGTCAACATGACGACGTCGACGGGGACGTCTTCCGTCCCCCTGCCCTGCTGCACGAGCTGCTCGATAGACACGCCGCGCTCGCCGAGCGCGCCAGTGATCTTCGCGAGGACACCGGGGCGATCGAAGACGGAGAAGCGGACGTAGTAGCGCGTCTCCACGTCGGCCATCGGCGCGAGCTTCCGCTCACCGAGCCGGATCGCGCGCGTCATGTTGCCCGATATGCCGCTCTTCTTCGCGCTCGCGACGTCGACGAGGTCGGCGACCACGCTCACCGCCGTCGGCATGTCGCCGGCCCCACGCCCGGAGAGCAGGCACGGCCCGAGCGCCCGTCCCTCGATCGCTACGGCGTTCAGGACGCCGCTGGTGTTCGCAAGCGCCGTGTCCTTGGCGACCAACGCCGGGTGCACGCGCAGCTCGAGCGCCGATCCATCTCTCGCGAGCTTCGCGATCGCGAGCTGCTTCACCACGAATCCGAAACGCTCCGCGAACGCATGATCGATCGGCTCGACGGCGTCGATGCCCTCGGTCGGGACGCGGGCGCCGTCGAGGCGCGCGCCGAAGGCGAGCATCGAGAGGACGACGAGCTTGTGCGCGGCGTCTCCACCACCGACATCGAGCGTCGGATCCGCCTCGGCGTACCCCTTGTCTTGCGCCTCCTTGACGGCATCCGCGAACGACAGCCCGTCCTGGCGCATGCGCGTGAGGACGTAGTTGGACGTCCCGTTGATGATCCCGCAGAGGCTCACGATCGTGTCGCTCGCGAGCGAGTCACGAAGAACGCGGATCACCGGGATCCCGCCGCCGACGGCGCCCTCGAAGGCGAGGTCGACCCCGTGCTTGCGCGCGCGCTCGAGGAGGTCGGCGCCGTGGAGCGCGAGGAGCATCTTGTTCGCGGTGACGATCTGCTTGCCTGCCGCGATCGCTGCACCGAGGTACTCGCGCGCGGGGTCGACACCGCCCATCACCTCGACGACGACGTCGATCGTGGGATCGTCGAGCACCGCCGAGGCGTCCGTCGTGATGCGTCCCCGATCGAGCTCGGGCACGCGGACCTTGCTCGGATCACGAACGAGGACACGGGCGATGTCGATGGGAGCGCCGACGCGCGCCGCGATGTACGACGCGTTCGCGCGCAGAAGCTGAACGACGCCGCCGCCGACGGTGCCGCACCCCAGCAGGCCGACCTTGATCATCCCGGCATGCTCGCCGGATCAGAAGCCCGGGTCACGCGCCTTGTGGGGCTCCTCTCCTGGCTTTCGCACAGGAGCGCTCTGGCGCCGCGGCGCGACCGCGGAGCGCGCGGCCCCTGCCGGCTGGACCGACGCCCGCCCTCTCGGCACCACGGGCGGCGCGACCGAACCGCTGGTCGCAGGCGTGACGGCAGGCGCGACGGGGCCGCTTGCCGCCACCGTGTCGGCGGGCGCGCTCTCGGCCACGGTGTCCACGCCTTGGGCGACCGTGACGGCGGAGGTGCTCGGTCCCGACTCCTGACGGGCGACGTCCGATGTACCGGACGCACGCGGACCCGAGAGCACCGTGACGAGCGCGGCCACGATCACCGCACCGCACGCGCCGACGATTCCCGCGACGATCGTGCGACGGCGGCGCGCTGCGCCGTCGCTCGCATCCGGACGCGAGAGGACGCTCGACGCCGGCATCTCGTTCGTCCCGGATCCGCTTCCGGGCTCGACGACGCTGTGCGACGCGACCGCGGGAAGCGGGATGTTCGGATCGGACTCGGTCGGCGAGCGCCGTCCCGAGGCCTTCCGGAGCGCGATGCTCATCTCGGTGGCATCGCCGAAGCGCGCCGCCGGATCCTTCCGGATCGCTCGCTCGATCACCGACCAGATCTCCGGCGCGAGCTCGGGGATCGGGGGCACCTCGCGGCGGAGGACGGCCTCGACAGTCGACGCGAACGTCGACCCGTCGTCGAAGGGGTTTCGGCCGCCGACCATCATGTAGAACAGGATGCCGGCGGAGAAGACGTCGCTGCGAGCGTCGATGCTTCGCGCGCCCTTCGCCTGCTCGGGTGACATGAAGCTCGGCGTTCCCACGACGACGCCGTCGATCGTGATCGTGGCGCCGCCTTCGAGCTTCGAGACGCCGAAGTCGAGCACCTTCGGGATCACGTGTCCGTCTGGCTCCGTCGCCAGGAAGATGTTGTCCGGCTTGAGGTCGCGATGGATGATCGCCGCGCGGTGCGCGTGTCCGAGCGCCGACAGGACCGGGAGAAAGAGGTCGAGCGCCTCCTCCGTCGGGATCTTGCCGCGCTTCGCGAGCACGTCGCCGAGGTTCTCACCGCGGAGAAGCTCCATCACGATCGCGTAGCCGTAGGGCTCGCGCGTCTTGTCCTTCATCGCGGCGCCCGTCTCGTCGATCTCGAGGAGATCGAACACGCGAACGATCGCGCGATGGCTCAAGCTCGCGACGGCGTGAGCCTCCCGGCGGAAGCGCGCGACGAGCTCCTCGTCGTGCCCCTTCTCGGGATCGGGGACCAACAGCTTCACGCAGACCTCTGCGCCCGTCGCCTGGTTCGTCGCGACCCACAGCTGCGCCATCCCGCCGAAGCCCGCCGGTCGGTCGAGGACGTACTTCTTCGCGATCGTCCGCCCCGGCTCGAGGACGAACCCGTCCGACTCGCGCGACGGGACGAGCGGGACGAGCGGGACGAGCCCTCCTTCCTCGCTCTTCGCGGGCGCGGCGCCGGCAGGGAGTGGGCGGGGCACGGAAGGGGAGGTCACCCGTTTGGTCTCCGCCGGCGATCGTACGGCATTCGATCGAGACATCCAATCGGGGCTGCGCCCCAAGAACGTCGCCCCGGAAATGCGAAAGAGCGCCGGCCGAAGCGAGCGCTCTTTCTCTCGAGACGTGACTGACGCGACGTGCGTCGCGATCCGTCAGTCCACTTCAGTTCGGGTTCGGCTGCGTCGCGGGCTCGGACCTCGGCTGGAGCTTCTCCTCGAGCGCCGCGTCGAGGAGCTGGTCCATCTTCGAGATGAGGATGAACTCGAGGTCGTTCTTGATCTCGGCCGGGATCTCGTCGAGGTCGGCCTTGTTGCGCTCGGGAACGAGGACGCGCTTGATGCCCGCGCGGTGCGCTGCGAGCACCTTCTCCTTCAGGCCGCCGATCGGGAGGACGCGGCCGCGGAGCGTGATCTCGCCGGTCATCGCGACGTCGTGGCGGACGCGCACGCCGGAGAGCATCGACACGAGCGCGGTGAACATCGTGACGCCCGCGGACGGGCCGTCCTTCGGCATCGCGCCCGCCGGGATGTGGATGTGGAGGTCCGACTTCTCGAGGAAGTCCTTCGCGAGACCGAGCTTCTCCGCGTTCGTGCGGACGTAGCTGAGCGCGGCCTGCGCCGACTCCTTCATGACGTCGCCGAGCTGCCCCGTGAGCTGGAGCTTGCCCGTGCCGAACATCTTCGTCGCCTCGATGAAGAGGATCTCGCCGCCGACGCTCGTCCAGGCGAGGCCGGTCGCGACGCCCGGCTCTTCGGTGCGCTCCGCGACTTCGCTCGTGTAGCGCGGGGCGCCGAGGAACTCGTGGATCGACGCAGGGCCGTCGATCTTGCGCGGGGACGTGTCGCCCTCGGCGATCTTCACCGCGACGCCGCGGATGACGCTCGCCACCTGACGCTCGAGGGTACGGACGCCGGCTTCGCGAGTGTAGTGGTCGATGATCTCGTCCACCGCGGTGTCGGCGATCTCGAGCTGCTCCTTCGTGATGCCGTGCTCCTCGATCTGCTTCGGGATGAGGTGCTGGCGCGCGATCGCGAGCTTCTCGTTCCGCGTGTAGCCGGGGATCTCGAGGATCTCCATGCGGTCACGGAGCGGAGGCGGGATCGGGTCGGCGACGTTGGCGGTCGCGACGAACATCACGTTCGAGAGGTCGAACGGGATCTCGAGGTAGTGGTCGGCGAACGTGTTGTTCTGCTCGGGGTCGAGGACCTCGAGCAGCGCCGCCGCGGGGTCGCCGCGGAAGTCGTGGCCGATCTTGTCGACCTCGTCGAGCATGAAGACCGGGTTGATCGTCCCGACCTTCTTCATGCCCTGGATGACCTGGCCGGGCAGCGCGCCGACGTACGTACGGCGGTGACCGCGGATGGCGGCCTCGTCGTGCACGCCGCCGAGCGAGATGCGGTGGAACTTGCGGCCGAGCGAGCGCGCGATCGAGCGGCCGAGCGAGGTCTTACCGACGCCGGGCGGTCCGATGAGGCACAGGATCGGTCCCTTCTTGTCCTTCTTGAGCTTCCGGACGGCGAGGTACTCGAGGATGCGCTTCTTGACCTTCTCGAGGCCGTAGTGATCCTCGTCGAGGACCTTGCGCACCGCGGCGATGTCGAGGTTGTCCGGCGTGGCGTTGTGCCAGGGCAGATCGAGGATCCAGTCGAGGTACGTACGGACGACGGTGTACTCGGCGGAGCCGACCTGCATGTTGCGCAGGCGCTTGAGCTGCTTCTTCGCGACCTGCTCGGCCTCGCTCGGGAGCTGCGCCTTCGCGATGCGCTCCTCGATACCGTCGAGATCGCCCTGATCGCCGTCGTCCTCGCCGAGCTCCTCCTTGATCGCCTTGAGCTGCTGGCGAAGGACGTACTCGCGCTGGTTCTTCCCCATCTCCTCCTTGATCTGGGAGTTGATGCGCTCGCGCATCTTGAGGATCTCGAGCTGGCGCGTGAGAAGGCGGAGCACCTTACGGATGCGCTCCTTCGCGTCGACGGTCTCGAGCAGCTGCGCCTTCTCTTCGACCGGAGCGTCGAGGTTCGCCGCCACGAGGTCGGCGAGCGCGCCCGGCGCCTGGATCGAGTCGATGAGCGAGCCGGCCTCGCGCGGGAGCTCCGGCATGAGCTGGATGACCTGCTTCGCGATGTCGCGAAGGCTCATGCTCAGCGCCTCGGCCTCGTCGTCGTCGACGCCGCTCTCCTCGAGACGCTTCACCTTCGCCTTGAGGTACGGCGCGTTCTGCGACACGTCCTCGAGCTTGATGCGGGTCAGGCCCTGGAGGATGAGCGAGTAGTTGCCCGAGCTGTGCTTCAGCGCCTTCAGGACGCGGGCGGCGCAACCGACGACATGGAGGTCATCCGCTCCCGGATCGTCCGTCGCCGGATCCTTCTGCGCGAAGATCGCGATGACGGGCGCGGGGAAGTTGTCGACGTCTTCCACCAGCGCGACCGACTTCTCGCGACCAACGTCGAACGGCGCGACCGCGCCGGGGAACAGCACCGCATTGCGGATCGGGAGGACGGGCAGCTCGTCGCCGAACTGGACCTGCTCCTCTTCCTTCTCGCGCGCGGGACCCTTCTTCTCGGACATGTGCTCGACCTCTCAATCGGGGCTGTTGGGGTGTCCGCCTGACGGACGTGAGGCCCGCCGAATCTACGTCTACCCTTTCGTGATTATCGCGAAGCTACCGGCAAAACTAGCCAAATAGGAGAGCTCGATGGGGTCCTCGAGCTCTCTCTCTCCACTTTCTATCGTCCGGTTCGTTCAGTTGCTTCATGGGGAGCCGCGCGCGGAGATCTTCCCGTCGACGGACGGGGTGCGAACGGGCCGCAGCTTCTTCTGCGGAACCTAGCCAGCGGAAACCAGCATGACTAGTGCCGGACTTCCGTCAGCGCGAGCTCGTCAGCGGTCGAGGCCGCGGGTCACGAGAGGTGGTCAGAACGACGCCACCAGTTCCGCCCGAGCACCCACGAGCGGCTTTTGGCCGCGCGCGGTCGCGAGCTCGGACGTCCCGCGTCCTGGCGACGCGCGCGGATGGAACGCGCGAGGCGCACCGCCTGCGCGGGGGCGCGCGGTGGACGGCCCCCTGCCCTGCTTTCCCCCTTTGGCACGTGCTCGAGGGCGGGAGATCGGCTCCCGCACCTCGAGACGCCAAGGCCGGGTCAGACGCTCGTGACGGAGCGGTCGCCCTCGAGCGTGTGGATGCAGAGGCCGGTCAGGACCTTCGGGAAGAAGAAGGTGCTCTTCTGCGGCATCACTTCGCCGGCCTCGGCCACGGCGCGGACCTGCGCGACGGGCGTCCCGTTCATCAAGAAGAGCGTCTGGCCCTTGTTGGCCCGGAGGTCGGCGAGCGCGGCGGCGGCATCCTGCACGTACCAGATGTTCGTCTTCGCGGCCTGCGCCTCGGGTGTGATGCCGAGGACCGGCTCGAAGATCCCCATGTGGAGGAGGGCGACGTCGGTGCTGCGGAGCTCGGCGACGCGCTTGCCGAGGATCGGGTGCGCTGCGAGATCGACGCCGTCCTTGAGCGCGAGGAGCGAGGCGCGCCCGTCACCGGCGCAGATGACGAGCGACGGACGTTCGGCGCCCGACTTCGCGAGCGCGTCCGTGTAGACGTCGGCGCTCGCCCCCGGCGGGAGCGGCGTCACGTCGAAGAGCTCGCTCGCGCCCTTCACCGCCTCGGCGAAGTCGAAGCTCGGCAGCGAGTGCACGTGGCGGTGCGTCGGGAAGACGACCAGATCGGGGTCGTCGCCGTTCGCGAAGAAGACCATGAAGTACGCGTGCTCGGGACGCTCCACGCTGGAGGAGCCGGCGGCGGCCGCTTCCTGCGAGTAGCGAAGCGCGGTCTCGTAGCGGTGGTGGCCATCCGCGATGAGGAGCGACGAGGTGGCGACACCGCTGACGATCGTGCGAATCGCGTCCTTGTCCGTGACCTTCGCGAGCGAGTGCACGATGCCGTCGGCGGTCTCGAAGCGCACGAGCTCCGTCCCGTTGGCGAGGGCCGCGTCGAGCTTCTTCTCCGGATCGCGATAGAGCATGAAGCCGGGCGAGAAGTTCGTGCGCGTCGCGCGGAAGAGCTTGAGGCGGTCTTCCTTCGGGCCCGAGAGCGTGCGCTCGTGCGGGAGCACGATGCCCTTGTCGAGCGGGACGACCTTCACGAGGCCGAGGAAGCCGCGCCGCGTGAGGGGCTTGCCACCGCCCGGCGGGGTGAACGTCTGCTCGTAGCGGTAGAACGCCGGCTCGTCGTCGCGGACGAGCGCGCCCTGTTCGCGCCACGCGGTGAAGAGCTCGCGCGCGTTCTCGTACTTCGCGTCGCCCTCGCCCTCCGGGAGGATGAGCTTGACGACGTTGTGCGGGTGCTGCGCCGCGAGCGCCGCGCGCTGCGCAGCGTCGATGACGTCGTAAGGCGGTGCGACGACCTTCGCGAAGTCGCCGGGCGCGGCGAGGCGGGAGAGGTCGTAACGGAGCGGCGTGAGCGGTGCGATCTCGGCCATGACCCGCGCACTCTGGCACCGTTCGGGCGCCCGCGTAAAGCGACGTCGCGCACGGCGCAGCCGTGTGCGTGGTTACGGATCACTGGAACCGGACGCAGCGCACGTAGCGGCCGTCCACGGTGGGAGTCGCCACCGTCTCACCGCTGCCGAAGTCCACCGTCCATGCCTTCGACGTTCCATCCATCGACGAGGTCCAGTACGCGCGATCGATGGGCGTCTCCGCCCCGAACGCCTCCCGGTCGATGTACTTGAGGACGTTGGCGTTCTTCTTGAGGTCGTAGGCGGGGTGCGGCTGCTCGTCGACGAGCGTGAGGAGCTCCTTCAACGTCGGCAGGCGAAGACCGCCGGTGCACATCGACTTCGCCGTCTCGAAGTCGACCGGCGACGCCGAGACGGAGCGCTCCCAGCGGAGCCCGGTCTTCTTGTCCCGGATGCGCCGATCGTCGCCTGTGAAGTTCTCGTACTGCCCGTTCGGCGCCCCCGGCTCTTGATCCGCCGAGACGGGCACCGCGACGAGGACGCCGAGCACGAGACCGCGCATCGCGAAGCGCACGCGTGACTGCATCAGGTGCCTCCCTTCACGCAGCGCACGGCTGCTGCATCGCCGAGCTCCGCTCTCTTCGCGAGGCCACCGCCGCCGAAATCCACGACCCAGTGCTCACGCTTCGCCGGGTCGAACGGGCGGACCTCGGAGAACGTCCAGTGCGCCCCTTGCTGCATGCCGGGGCTAGGCGACTTGAACACGGGGTTCACCCTCGCGCCGGATTGAGAGAGATCGAGCAAGGTCACGAGCTCGATGCGGCTCGGCAAACGCCAGGGAGCCGCGCAGATCTGGAGCGCCTGCTCGTACGTGGCGTTGTTCGCCTCGACCGGCATCGGGTGACGCCAGACGAGCTTCGTGACGTTGTCCTGCCACCCCTGATCGGTGACCGCGGTGTACCCCATCGGGTTGTCGGTCGTACCGCCGGCATCGTAGTTCGGCATCGGCCACGCTGCCCAGCTCACGGGCAACGTCCCGGACGCATCGACCATCGCGTCCGAAGCCCCTCCGTCGGACGCGTCGACGACGGAGACATCGAAACCGCCAGCGTCTTCGCACACGCCCCCGCCGCTGCACTCGCCGCGCGTGTAGTCGGAGAGGCCGATGATCCCGTTGCACGCGAGCACGAGCGAGGTCACGCACGCACCGGCGAGCACCGAGAAGAGGCGTCGCTTAGAAGGAGCCATTGAGCCCTGCCCCTCCCAGTCCGAAGACGGGCGTGACCTTGATCGTCGAGCTCGAGCTCGACTTCGAGCTCGAGCTCGAGCTCGAGACAGGAGCCTTCGCCGTCTGCGGCGGGAGGCTGCCTGACTTGCTCGAGCCGGACGCGATCGTCGAGACGAGGCCCGTGATGCCGGCGACCCCGGCGACGACGAAGAAGACGGTGCTGACGTTGCCCGCGGTCCTCGCAGAGTCGAGCGCGTCCCACTGATCGCGCCCGCAGATCTTGCTCCCGCACTCCTTGTCGAGATCGCCCTCGCCCGAGATCGCCGAGAGGCCTGCGATGGTCCCGATGACCGCGGAGACTCCCGCGACGGCGAAGCTCACCGTCGCGAACGTGTTGCTCTTCTTCTTCTCACGCGGCTGCGGCTGCGAACCGGCGCCCGTCACCGGCTCGGGCTTCTCGTTCTCGGGCGGCGGCTGGACGCCGAGCTCGAGGTCCTTCGTCTCCCCCACGTGGGTCTCGAGCGTCGCGCGTGTCTCGGGCCCGCTCCCGACCTTCGCCGTGATCGTGTGGACGCCCGGGTTGACCGAGCGCGGCTCGTTCAGCGCCGCGGCCGGCACCGTCGCCCCGTCGACCACGACGGTGGGCTGCCATCCCGCCGGCACGCCGGTGACCTTGATCCGGATCGATCCGATCTTCGTCTTCTCCGCTTCCGCCAGGCGAGCCGCGTCGTTCCGCGCGTCCTTCGAGCGCTGGCTCTCCTCGGGGAGCGGCGCGATGCGTCCGACCCCGAGGCAGACCTCACGCGCCTCGACGGGCTGCGAGAGCGCCGAGTGGGCGCGGCAGAGCTCGATCCCCGTCAGCGGCGTGTTGCCGAGCGCGTGGGCGGCCTTGAACTTCTCGAGCGCGCCCTTCATGTCGCCCTTGTCGCGAAGCTCGATGCCGTCGTTGTAGAGCTGACGCGCCGAGGCGATGTCCTGCGCCGTGCGCTGCGCGTGCGCGGCACCGGACAGGCCGAGGACGAAGAGGAGTGTTGGAAGAGCGACCGCGGAAGCCCGCGGGGCTCGTCTAGAAGATGTCATGGCCGGTGGGGGCGGGCGGCGCAGGTGCCGTCGTCGCCGAAGGTAAGGGAGGACGCGAAGAAGTAGAAGTCCCCACCGCCGACTTGCCGTGAGGACGAGAGCCGGCGGCCTTCGTCGTCGGCGGCGACGGCTGGGTGTTCGAGCTCGCAACAGCCGGCGTCCCATCCGTCGGCACAGGCTCGACGAGCTTCGTCGGCGCAGGCTCGACGACGTGGCTCGGCATCGGCGGCGGCGTCTCCGTCCCCGTATGCGCCGGAGCGGGATCGGCCGTGACCACGAAGCCGCTCGCCGGCTTGTCGCGCGTGTCGCTCTTGCGGAGCGCGCTCACCACGCCGAACGTCCCGAGGCAGAGCGCGAGGCCGAACGCGATGACGGCAAGAACGCGATTGCGCGTCGGATTGCCCGTGCGGACCAGGCCCGGCGTTCCAGCGACGATGCCGGCTTCGGTGGTTGCGCCCGCGACGAGCGTCGCTTCGTGCTCGCCGACGCGTTGCCCCGGGTTCGAGCCGGTGCTCGATCGCGGGAGGTCGACGGATCGGGGCATCTCGCCGCCCAGTGCAGCCGCGAGCGACTCGGCCATCTCCTTCGCGGCGCCGAAGCGATCGGTGACTGCGCGCGCGCAGGCGCGGTGGAACCACGCGTCGACCGCCGGCGAGAGACCGGGCAATTTGGTCGACGGAAGCGGCAGCGGCTCGGAGTGGATCTTGATCGCGAGCCCGCCCATCGTCTCGGCGTCGAAGGGCTTCAGCCCCGTCAGCGCCTCGTAGGCGACGACGCCCACGGACCACAGGTCGCTCCGGTGATCGAGCGACTTCGAGCCGAGGATCTGCTCCGGGCTCATGTAGAACGGCGAGCCGATCATCGCGCCCGTCTTCGTCCCGCTGTCGACGAGCGGAACGTCGACCCCCTTGGCGATGCCGAAGTCGAGGAGCTTCACGAAGACCTCGCCCCGACCGCCGTCGCAGAGGAAGAGGTTTCCCGGCTTGATGTCGCGATGGATGATCCCCCGCTCGTGCGCACGATCGAGCGCGCGGGCGAGCTGGGCGATGATCTCGACGACGAGCTGGGGCGAGCAACGCCCTTCCGTGTCGAGGAAGGCGCCGAGGTCGCGCCCCTCGAGCAGCTCCATCACGATGTACGGGATGCCGTCGGGCGTGAAGCCGTGGTCGAACGTCTGGACGACGTGCGGGCTCTTCACCTGCGCCGCGGCCGCCGCCTCGCGAGAGAAGCGCTCCGTCGCTTCCTTGCTGTCCTTGAGCCCCGACGCGATGAACTTGACGACGACCTGCGTGCGGAGCGCGAGGTGATCGGCGACCCACACGGCTCCCATCCCACCCTCGCCGAGTGGGCGGACCAGCCTGACGCTGGGCGTCACCATCATCCCCGCGTGTGCTTCGGGCACCCGGAAAGGATTCCCCAGCGCCCGATCTTCCGCAACATCTTTGGCGTGAGGGAGCGTGCGGCCCCGGCCTCCGGAGCCTGCCACGGCACGTGACCATGACAGCGTGGCCATGGGGGTGGCACTCCCGATACGGTCGCTCGCGCCCGATTTCCCGCTCATTCTGCCCTCGCCGGGCTTGGCCCGACCGATGCTATCGTCGCAGATGCATGACGCATGCGAAGCGCGCTCTCTGGACGATCTCGGCGGGATTCCTGATCGCGGCAGCAGCAGCGTGCTCGTCGCTCGACGCGACTGGACTCGACGACGGTACCGAGCGAACCCCCGGCGGTAGCAAGTCCGACGGGGGATTCGCGAACGAGCCCTCCGGGGAGGCGACCGGGGGCGCGCCGACGGCCACCGGCGTCATCGTCGTTCACTCCGCTACGTTCCCGTCGTTCCGCCTTTGCTTCGAGAACCACCCCAACCTTCTCCCACAGCCGGACTCGAAGGTGATGCCGGAGGCGAACGTCGTCGGCGTCGAGGTCGGGAGCCTCGTGCGGCTCGATCCGCTCGAAGCGCCTGGGAAGATCTACGTCGTCAACGAGCGCGCGGTACGCTCGGCCGCCGGAGACCCTACCGGCCTGACGTGTGGCGAGCTCCTCGGAGACGGCACCCAGGCACTCCTTCCAGACAACGACTACCACGTCGCCACCCTCGTCGGTCGGCCGCTCGGGCTCACCGAGCCGCTAGGGCGAGACCGCGTTCAGGTGCTCGCGATCACCGGATGCGGGAGCAAGGCCTTCATCAACCGCTTCAATGTCGACGAAGCGTCCTGCGGTCCGACCTGGAACACGACGAGCGGCAACCTGGTCGCGAACATCATCAACCTGCCGACATCCCCCGCAGGCGCAACGAAATCCTCGATCCCCGTCCAGCTGGTGCACCTCGCACCGATGCTCGAGGCCGAGGTGGGCACCGCCAACCTCGAGGTCACCTTCGGAGATCTCGCTGCGTCGGGCCCGCTGCCGACGGTCGTCGCCACGAACACCGCGCTGCTCGCGTCGAGCGAACAGGTCACGCTGAACGTGGACCAGAACGACGAATCGATCTACGGCACGCACGGCTTCCGGATCGAAGCGCGCGAGGGCAACGGCGCTCCGAAGTTCAGCTTCAGTCAGTCACTCGCCGCTGTGCAGAGTCGCTCGTCTCCGCGTGACGTCCCGACGACGTACTACACCACGGCATCGAACTACGCCCTCTTGCTCCTCGGTGATCCGTCTGTCCCGGCGACGGTCGACGGCGGCGCGCCCAACCCTGATCGCCGGCGCGTTCAGCTGCTCGCGGTCCCCGTCCTCGATCCCACGACCGTCGATGCGGGTGTCGACTCGGGCGCGGTGAACACGGAGGACGGAGGGTGAGACGGCTTTGGACGCCTGCGGCGATCGCGATCACCATTGCGACGGTCGCCGCAGGAACCGCCTGCGGTGCCGACGGCGAGTCGGCGTTCGGGGACGGGACCAACGTGGACGCGGGCGACTTCGATGGAGGCTTGGGCGCCCCCACCTCGGACGCCGGCTCGGTAGGGAGCGCGAGCGGGGTCGTCATCGTGCACGCGGCGAGCTTCCCCGCGTTCCGTCTCTGCTTCGAGAACTACCCCGACCTCCCCCCGCAGCCCGACCGCACGGTCATGCCGCAGGCGAACGTCGTCGGCGTCGAGATGGGCAGCGTGGTTCGCATCGGACCGCTCGATCGCCGACCGGGCAAGGTCTTCGTCGTCGCGCAGCGCAAGGTCGCCGCGACGCCCACCGAGAGCGCAGCGAAGAGCTGCGGTGAGCTCCTCGATCCGGTTCAGGGCGAGCTCACTCGGGATCTCGAGTACCACGAGGCCGGCGAGCTCACGAGTCCCCTCGGCGTGGACAGCGTGAGCATGCTCGCGATCGCGGGCTGCGGTGGTGGCGCGTACCTCCAAGCGCTCGGGGTACCCCAGGCCGAGTGCGGGGCCGGTTACGACGCCACGCACGGCTCGCTTCACGCGCGCACGCTGACGCTGCTTCCCTCGATTCCAGCGACCGAGCAGTCCCTCCCCGTCCAGATCATTCATCTCTCGACCATGCTCGAGGCGAACCGCGGCGACGGCGAGGACGTCGAGGTGACGTTCGGCCCGCTCGACGGTGGAGCGTACGCGCTCGAGCAACCGGTGGCCTCCAACCCGCCACTCTTCGACGCGAGCGCGCCGGTCACCCTGACGCTCGATCAGAGCATCGAGGCGACGTACGGAACCCACGGCTTCCGGATCGCGCTTCGTTCGTCGGGCGACGCGGGCGCGAGCTTCACCGTCGACCAGAGCCTCGCCGAGGTGCAGCAGCTCTCGGCGCCGCAGACGGTCCCGACGGACTACTATCTGGCGGCGTCGAACTACGCGCTCCTCTTGCTCGGCGATCCGCGGATCGCCCGTACCTACGCGGATGGCGGGGCGAATCCCGGCTACGACCGAAGGCGCGCGGTCCATCTGCTCGCCGTTCCGGTGAAGGACGACGTCGAGGACGCGGGCACGCCCTCCGTCGACGACGCCGGCCCGACCGGTCCTTAGGCCCGCGGGCTCGGCTCAGCCGAGCGCGCGGTGCCCGATGTCGGAGCGGTGATGTTCGCCGCGCCACGAGATGCGGCTCACCGCAGCGTAGGCGAGGTCACGTGCCTCCGCGAGCGAAGCCGCCTGGGCGCCCACCGTGAGCACGCGGCCGCCCGCGGTGACGACCGCGTCGCCGTCACGCTTGGTGCCTGCATGATACACGTATGCCCCCTCCGGCGACGTCGCCTCGAGCCCGTCGATTCGATCGCCCGTCGCCGGTGAAGCCGGATAGCGCTCCGACGCCATCACGACCGCGAGGGCGGCGCCGGGCTTCGTCTTCGCCGCGACGCCGGAGAGGTCTCCCCTCGCCGCTCCGTCGAGGACCGCAAACCAGTCACCGTCGAGCATCGGCACGAGTACCGTGGTCTCGGGATCACCGAAGCGGACGTTGAACTCGAGCACGCGCGGCTTGCCCTGATCGATCATCAGGCCGACGAAGAGGACGCCGCGGAAGGGCGCACCGGCCTCGGACATCGCGCGGAGCGTAGGCTCGACGATTGCCGTCATCACCTCGGCGGCGATCGCGGGCGTCACGACCGGCGCGGGCGCATAGGCTCCCATGCCGCCGGTGTTCGGGCCACGATCGCCGTCGAAGACGCGCTTGTGGTCCTGCGCGGCGACGAGGGGGATCGCACGCGTCCCGTCGCACACGACGTGGAAGCTCGCCTCCTCCCCGGGGAGCAGCTCCTCGAGGACGACGACACGCCCGGCGTCGCCGAGCTCGCCCTGCGAGATCATCCGATCGATGGCCTCACACGCCTCCTCCACGGTCGAAGCGACGACGACCCCCTTGCCGGCGCAGAGGCCGTCGGCCTTCACTACCAGCGGACGGCCAGCCTGACGGACATGCGCCTTCGCGGCCTCCGCGTCATCGAAAACCGCGTAGGATGCGGTGGGGACGCCGGCGCGCTTGCAGATGTCCTTCATGAAGGCCTTCGACCCCTCGAGACGCGCGGCGGCGCGCGAAGGGCCGAACGCGGCGATGCCCTTCTGCGCGAGGGCGTCGACGAGGCCGAGCGTGAGCGGAAGCTCGGGGCCGACGACCACGAGATCGACACGCTCCTTCTCGGCGAGCTCCACGAGCGCGGGCACGTCCGAGGCGGGCACAGCCACGTTCCGACCTAGCGCGAGCGTGCCGGCATTGCCCGGGGCAAAGAGGAGCTCGTGACCACTCCCTCCGCGCGCGAGCCCACTGCCGAGCGCATGCTCACGGGATCCAGAACCAACCACGAGGATCTTCGACATCGTGGCCGCCCGTCTACCACGCGTGCGTGTTAGCCTGAAGCCGTGGCCGAGAACGCTCGCCCTCCCGTCGCTGTCCGCATCGTGCGTCCGTACGACACGGAAGAGGCGTTCCTCGACAGCGAGCTCGAGACCGTCGGCAAGACCAGCGTCATCCTCATCGGCGCGCATTCGCGTCCGACCGGGGTCATCCTTCGCTTCGAAGTCACGCTCGCGTCGGGCGCCACCGTCCTCCGCGGCGAGGGCCGCGTCCTCGCACACAAGGAGAGCGCGTTCCGGGGCCAACCGGGGCTCGCACTCCGATTCACTCGGCTCGATCCGAAGTCGAAGGCCCTGGTCGATCGCGCGGCGGCGATCCGTGAGGCGCGCCTGGCAGGAGACATGGGGCTCCCGACGGCGCCTTCGCCTCCCCCGCCCGCACCGCCGTCGGCGCCGCCGGAGCCTCCCCCGCCCGCACCGCCGCAGCCTGCACCGCAGGTCGCCTCCTCGCGCCCGGCGCCGCCCAGGCGATCGGTGCCGCCCCGGCACCCCACGGCGCCGCCGGACTCGGTGCTCGCGGAGGCGCTCACCGCCCCCACGCCTCCGCCGCCGCCCGTCGACCACGCGCGAGCGACGAGGATCGACCGCCGTGGCTCGATGCCGCCGGCTCGCGGGACCGAGCGACCGAGCGCGCCGCCGCACGAGTCTCAATCGCAACCGGCGCACGCGCACGACACGGTCGCGCCGTCCGCAGAGGTCCTCGCCTCGGCCGCGAACGAAGCCCATGAGGCCTCGAGCGCGATGGCAACGATCGCGCCCGCCGCGGCGAGCAGCCTGCCACCGGCGGCGTCGGCCCCGGCCCCGGTGACCGCGACGCCGAGCGAGCGCCCGCAGCCGATCACCAGCCTGCCCGGCTCGCTGGAAGGGACCGCGCGCAGCGTGCCCGCTCCCAACGACCGTGAGGCGCTCCTCTCGCGACTGCGACAGCGCGCGGCAAGCCTCACCGATGAGCAGAAGGCTGCCGTCTGGGGCCACCGAGGCGAGCGCTCGTCGTAGGGGCCGAGGCGGTCCGAGCGCCCGGTGATCTTCACCGGGCTCCTCGCGTGTCTGCGATCTCTCCCTGTCGCCCGGCCGGCCCGCGAACGTCCATCGGAGCGGGATAGCGCCTGATCGCCCCGTCTTTCCCACCTCCACGTGTGCGCTCGAACTTCTCGCTTGCCCGCAGGAGACAGGCGATACTTGCCGGGGGAGATGGATCCCACGCAACTCCAGCCCGGCTACCGGCTCGACCGGTACGAGCTGCTGTGCCCGCTCGCATACGGCGGCATGGCCTCGGTGTGGCTCGCCCGGTTCGGCGGCCGCCTCGGCTTCGAGCGCATGGTGGTCATCAAGATGATCCTGCCCCAGTACTCGCAGGATCCGCGCTTCCAGGAGATGTTCCTCGACGAGGCGCGCATCGCATCCAAGATCGAGCACTCGAACGTCGCGCGCATCCTCGACGTCGGCGAGCATCAGGACAACTACTTCATCGTCATGGAGTGGGTCGACGGCGACTCGCTCTCGAAGGTCCTTCGCGCAGCGGAGCAGCGCAAGCAGCGCGTCCCTCCCGGCATCGCGATGCGCATCATCGCCGACGCCGCGGCCGGCCTTCACTCCGCGCACGAGCTCACGGACCGCGACGGCAAACACCTCGGAGTCGTCCATCGCGACGTCTCTCCCCAGAACATCCTCGTCGCCAACAGCGGCGCCACGATGATCATCGACTTCGGCGTGGCGAAGGCTCGCGATCGCGTCTCGCAGGAGACGAGCGCCGGGCAGCTCAAGGGCAAGATCCGCTACATGGCGCCGGAGCAGGCGCTCGGACGCGCCCTCGATCATCGCGCCGACGTCTGGGCGCTCGGCGCGATGCTGTACGAGATGTTCACCGGCAACCCGCCGTATGACGGGCCGAACGAGGTCGCGACCCTCCACAAGCTCACCAGCGGCCAGCGCCCGCCGGCGCTCCCGTACACGCTCCCGGAGGTGCTCCGTGCCGTCGTCGAGCGCGCTCTCGCGTACGAGCCGCACGCTCGCTTCGCGACCGCGCTCGAGCTGAACCTCGCGCTCGAAGGCGCGATGGTGGAGATCAACGAGCCCACGACCCCCGCGATCGTCGCCCAGTACACCGCGCAGCTCCTCGCGGACCGCAAGGCCGCGCGCAAGCGCGCCGTCGACGCTGCGCTGGAGAACGCTCGCAAGCGCGACAGCGGTCAGCCCGCCTCGTCGCTGACGCCCTACGTCCAGACGATGGCGGGGCAACACCCCGCGATGACGTCGAGCGCGCGCAACCTCGTGCCGATCGCCCAGGGCGAGACACCGTCCGCGCCGAGCAGAGTCAGCGGCTCGATGGGCACGGGCGAGGTCCCGAGCTCGGCGACACTCGGCTCGGCGAACATGGAGTACCTGTCCCAGGTGCCCGGCGCCGACGACGGCCCGCGCCGGCGCCGCTACCTCGCGGCAGCGGCCCTGGGTGTCTCGGTCGCCGCCGGCGTGATCGGCGCGATCCTCATCGTCACGGCGGTGACGAAGGAAGGCAAGTCGACGAGCGCGACGAACGCTCGCCGCGTCGAGGCGACCGCGACGGCAACGGCGACCGCGACGGCAACGGCGACCGCGACGAATGTGGAAGCGCCGGCGCCGGTCGAACCGACCGCGACGAACGAGCCCCCTGCGATCGACCTCCCGGGGTCGAGCGCTACGACGACACCTCCGCCGACCGCATCGACGTCGACCGCCCGTGCTGACGGGACGACGTCGCGACCGGTGACGAACACGGCGACCACTTCGCACAAGCCACCGCCGGCGCCCGCGCCGAAACTCAAACCCGTGGCGCCGACTGCGCCGACGAGCACGAAGGTCGATCGAGGCTTCTGACGATGCGCGTGACGAACGAGACCAAACAGCACATCGGCGCGGGTCGGAGCGTGGTGAAGCAGGCCTGCGCCGTCCTCGCTGCAGCGTTCTTCCTCACCGCTTCGGGCCACGCATTCGGGCAGAGCCTCGCGGATCGCGAGACAGCGCGCAGCCTGATGGATGAGGGCGACAAGAAGCGAGATGCGGGCGACGTGAAGGGCGCCCTCAAGAGCTACGAGGCCGCCGACGCGATCATGAAGGTCCCGACGACCGGCCTCGAGGTCGCCCGCACGCAGGTCGCCCTCGGGATGCTCCTCGAGGCTCGCGAGACCCTCGGACGCGTGATCCGAACCCCGGCGAAGCCGAACGAGCCGGCGCCGTTCTCGGCTGCCCGCAAGGCCGCCGACACGCTGAACAACGATCTGACGGCGCGCATCCCCTCGATCCAGGTCGCGCTCGCAAACGCGCCCCCGAACCAGACGCCGCAGATCACGATCGACGGCGAGCCGATCCCGCCCGCAGCGGCCAGCGCCCCGCGGAAGGTGAATCCCGGCGCGCATGTCGTCGTGGTGAAGACCAGCGCGGTCGAGAGGACGCAAGACGTCACCATCGCCGAGCACGAGACGAAGACGGTCACGATCGATCTCCACGTCGAGGAGGCTCCCTCCACGCCGCCGCCCATCACGGCTCCCGTGCCGAAGAGCGAGGGTAGCTCGACTCCGAAGGTCCTGATGTTCGGCGGCTTCGGGCTTGCCGTGGTGGGCGTGGGCATCGGCGCCGTCACCGGCCTGATGAGCTGGTCGAAGACGAGCGAGCTGAAGGACGCGTGCCCGAACAACCAGTGTCCCGCGAGCAAGCAGGACGAGCTCGACTCGACGAGGACCCTCGGCAACATCTCCAACGTCGCGTTCATCGCCGGCGGCGTCGGGGCGGCCGTCGGCGTCGTGGGCCTACTCATGTCCGGGAACGACAAGAAGGAGACCTCGGCAGCGCCCGCGAAGCATCCGATCTCCACCTTTGCACCGGAGCACGTCCGGGCGGTGCTCGGCCCCTCGTACGTCGGCGTCGCCGGCGCGTTCTGACCGCGCCAGCGCCCGACTCAGGCGCCGCTGCCGAACGCCGCGCGGAAGGCGTCCGCGAACGACCGCGCGAGCGTCGCGTCGATGGGCCCGCCCGGGATGCCGCCCACGCGGAGCGCGCTTCCTACGATGACGCCCGACGCGTGTCTCGCGAGCAAGGGCAGCGATTCGATCGTCGCGCCGCTCGCGACGAGCACGGGCGTCGTGCCCGCAGCACGTCGGACCGCCGCGAGCTTCTCGACGTCGACGCCTTTGCCCGTCCCCTCGCCCGTTACGAGCACCGCCGAGGCCATGGCGCGCTTCGTCGTGTCCTCGACCTCCTGCGCGATCGGACGCGGCGGACCGAGCGGCGCCGAGTGCTTCACGTCGACGTCCGCCCAGAGATCGATCGAGTCGGCACCGAGCGCACGGCGAAGGCGGAGCGCCTGTGCGGCGTCTCCCTGGATCACGCCCTGGTCCGTCACCCGCGCCCCGGTGAGCACGTTGACCCGCACGAAGCGCGCATCCGTGCACGCAGCGATCGAGAGCGCCGACTCGGCGTCGTTGCGGAGCACGTTGATCCCGAGCGCCGCGTCCGGGGCCGCCTCGCGCACGGCGAGCGCACACGCGGTCATCGCGGCGACCGTCACGGCGGGCACACGTCCGGCGAAGAAGGGCACGTCGCCGAAGTTCTCGACAATGATCGCGTCGTACCCCGCGCTCGCGAGCACGCGAGCGCAGGTCGCCGCCGAGCGTGCACACTCGCTCGCGGAGAGCGAAGACCGGGGGCTCCCGGGCAGCGCGGGTAGATGGATGACACCGACGAGCATGGCAGCAGGATCCTTCACTTGAAGTTGAAGCCGCCGGTCCCCGCGCCCGCGGCCCCGCCGCCGCTCCCCGGCTGGACGTCCGGCTTCCCGAGCGTGCCGCCGACCCGGAGCGCGTAGAAGCCGTCCGCCGTCTTCGCGCGGCTCATCTTGGGATCCATCTCGAGCATCGGCTTCTCCTTCGAGCCCGGCGCGCCGAAGAGCAGCTTCGTCTTGTCGTCCTTGTTGCGATAGCTGTCGTTGATCTTGAACTTGAGGTTCGCGTCGAGGTGCGCGTCGGTGGCGACCTCGCGCATCTGGATCCTGCCGTCGCCGTTCACGTCGACGTCACCGCCCGAGGCCATGACCTTCGACAGCTTGAGGACGCCGTCCTTCGCCTCGCCGTTGACGTTGAAGGTACCGACCTTGAGCCTCGGGAGCGTGAAGGGCCCCATCGGCGTCTTGATGGTGAGCTCTTTCCGATTGCCGGCGTTCATCTCGCGGATCTCGAGCGCGATGTTGCCGTTGCCCTTCGACGCCTTCCCTTCGGGGAGGTTCAGCGTGATCGTGCCGAAGAGCTTGCCTTCGAGCGGGAACCCGATGTTCGCCGCGATCATGTCGATGCGGCCGATGTCGACGCCGTCGAAGGTGATGTCGATGTCGCGCGCCTTGCCGCTGTCCTCGAAGGTCCCGTCGATGGTCCCGTCGAACGCATCGACACGGAAGCTCACCTCCTTGTTTCCGGCGAGCAGCCCGAGGACCGAGATCCGCGCGCGGGCCTCGTCGATCGAGAGCACGCTCGGCGGCTTGCCCGGCTCGGACGCCGGAGAGATCAGGCGGATGCCCTTCATCTTCACGCCGGTCAGGAACGACGAGTCGAGATCGTCGATCTGCAGCTCCTGCGGGTGAGCGCTGTTTCGCTGCTGGGCGTTGAACTGGGCGACGACGCGATCCTTCACCTTCTCGTACGGGAACGTCCACGCCAGGAAGATGACGAGGCAGAACAAGTAGAACGCCGGATAGCCGAGCTTCGGCCCGATCCGCTTCAGCAACGCCTTGAGCTTCTCCATCACTTCGTACCGTTCCCGGCGCTCGCAGCGCCCTCCGGCGACGGCGTCGAGGTCGACGGCACGTTCCGGTCGAACGCGGAGACGCCGATCTCGACCGGCCCGTACGAGTCGGCCTCGCCGGCGCGCTTGCGGATGTTGAGCCGCGTCACGGAGACCGGGTATTCGCTCTTCTCGATCGACTCGAGGAACCTCGCGATCGGACCCATGCCCCCATTCTTGAGGTGGATCACCGTGTGCCGCTCCACGTACTGCTTGCCGTGGTTCACGTCCGGGCGATCGACCGAGTCCGCGATCTGGACGCCCGCGGAGCTCGCGTGCTGCTCGAGGAAGCCGCCGAGCTGCGGCGTCTTCTTCTGGTAGCGAGTCGCGATCGAGTTCTTCCTGTCCTGACGGTCGTGGATCTTGGCGCGGGCGCCGTTGACCGCCGCGAGCGCCTCCTTGAGCTCCTCGTTCTCCGTCCCGCGGCTCGACACGAGTGACGAGAGGCCGACGGGGATGGCGAGGAAGACGATGAAGCCGAGCACGTACACGGCGATGGACGCCACGCGCTGCTCCCGCGGGTTGAGGCCCCAGCGTTCGAAGATCGGGATCACCATCTCACTTCCCTCCTGCCGACGGGGCGGCGCTGGCGGACGCCGTAGCGCCGGCGGACTTCTTCTCGCCGCCCTTCTGATCCTCGGGGCACTTCAGGTCGAACTCGAGCACGTACTTCTGCCGGTTCTCTCCGACCATCTGGCTCGTGCGAGTGATCTTCGGCTCCGAGAAGCAGCGCTCGTTCTTCAGGTTGTTGCGGATCGTCTCCGTGTCGGCGACGGTGGAGACGACGCCGTGGACCACCACGTGGTTCTTCTGGACGTCGAGCTCCTCGATGTCGTGGGTGATCGACTCCGGGATCTGCTCCGAGAGCTTCACCATCACGTCGAAGGCGTCGGCGTGCGGGAGCGGGTCCTCATCGTTGATGGCCGTCTGCTTGCCGAGGAGCTCACGCGCGCGCTCTGCGCTCGTCGTCTCCTCGCCGAGCACCTCCTGGGTGACCGCGCCAAGGGCGGCCTCGAGGACGGCCTTCTCCTTCGACTTCGCATAGAGCTGCGCCCAAGCGGAGAAGAAGAAGCTCACGAGGATGACGGCGGCGAGGCCGGCGAGGAGCGGCACTCGCTCCCTGATCCAGGCCATGCCGCGCTCGAACGCGAGCGGGCCGCGACGCAGGTTGAATCCGCCGGAACGCGGACCAAGACCGATGGCGAGGCCGATCGCCTTGGCGAAGCGCGCGAGGGTCGCCCCCTGCTCCGGCGCGATCGTGGGGGCATCGATGGTCGGCGGCGGGAGCTTCTCGACAGGGAGCTCGAGCGCACTCGAGAGGAACGCCTCCGCGCCGGACACGTAGGCACCGCCTCCGCAGAGGAGCACGCGGGTCGGTGCTTCGCCGCCCTGCGCCCGGTGCGCCGCGATCGTGGTGCGGAGCTCGCGCGCGAGCTTCGGGGCGGTGCCGGGAAGCCCCTTCGTCCCGAGGCCGATGGTGCGACCGAAGAGCGGCTCGCCGTTCGCGAGGATGACGACGTCGCTCGAGACGGTGCCGAGGTCCACGACCGCGACGACCCCTTCCGAGAGGGCGGGCACGAGACCGACGAGGTTGGCGATCGGGAAGGCCCCGAGCCCCACACGCTCCGGCTCCGCGCCGAGGGCGCCCTTTACGAGATCGATCCGATCCTTCACCTCGGCGGTCTTCGCGACGCCGACGAGGACGGCGAGCTCCTCGCCCTTCTTCTCGCGTGTCCCCGGGAGCAGGCGGTAGTCGAAGACGGCCTCATCGAGATCGAACGGGAGCGAAGCCTCGAGCTCGAACGGCAGCACCTCTCCGAGCTGTTTCGCCGCGCTCGCAGGCAGACCGACGACCTTGACCGTCGCGCGCGACCCCTCCATCGAGATGGCAATCGAATCTCCGAGCCCCTGCTTTTCGCCCATGACGGCGCGGGCGGCCATCGAGATCGCCTCGGCGACGCCGCCGGCCTGTACGACCTCGACGCTCGCGATCCCCATCAGCTGGGTCTTGCGGTACGCAGAGCGGACGGCGGCCACTTTCACCGCTGTCGTTCCGATGTCGATGCCCAACCACGTACTCATTCGGACCTCTGCATTCTCTGCTCGCTCTGACCGCTACGTTCGCTCTCGTGCCTCATCCGCCGGTCACTCGATCCTGAAGTAGAGCATCTGACCGCCCGTGCTCGGCATGTTCGCCGCGGCGATCGCCCCAGAAGCGGCGCCGGGCACCGTCGTGGCCCCCGTGGCCCCGCCGAGCGGGTTCATTGCGCCGGTCATACCCGCCCCCTGCATGCCTGGCATGCCCGCCATATTCATGGCCTGGCCGAGCTCCGGCGCGTTCCGGAAGTCGACGACGGCATGGAGCTTCACGCGAGTCTCGCGGCGGTACCCCTTCTTGATCCCGACAGCGTAGATCGAGAACACCTTGCTCTCGGTGGTGATCTGCTTCTGGAACTCCGCAGGCGACTGGAACTGGACCGGCTGCATCCCCATTCCCGCGAGGAGCGGACCGAGCTGCCCCTGACCCGAGAGCGCCGCGACGAAGTCCTTCGGCGAGCCGAACAGCGGAGCGCCCATCGTGATGCCGCGAGCCATCGTCACACCGGTGAGGAAGAGCGCGGCCTGATTGGGATCGATGCAGATCGGCGTCGTCGGGAGCGCGCCAGAGCAGACCACCGCATGGAGCGTCTGCGCGTTCGCCGTGTTCACGTTGATCGCGCCCTGGCCCCAGACCGTGACGACGCGCTTCTTCGGGTTCGTAGGTTCCGGGTCGACGAACGTGGCCCAGAAGTCCTCGTTCACGCCGCGCACCATGTGGAGCTCTTCGAGAGAGTCGTAGGGCGCGTTCTTCCGCCGGTAGGGCCGCGGCATCAACGAGTAGACGTTGTCCTCGATGCCCGCGCTCGAGGCCGCGGTGAGCTGACGGAGGTCGCAGTTGAACGCCTGCTCGTCGACGTCCGCCCAGTCGATGAGCGCCTGGCAGGTCTGGACACGGTCCGCGAACTGCCCGGTGCTGTCCGACTGCTGGAAGAGCGCGTCGTATTGCATCGGGGAGATCAGGCCCATGATCTCCTTGGCGAGGCGAATGTGGGCGATCTCGTTCGCCGCGCCGAGGTTCATGTTGATCTTCGAGTCCTCGTCGACGATCGAGAGCTCCCAGCGGCCGTTCGGCATCCCGAGGTTCTTGCCCTGGGAGATGTCGACGCCGGCGGTCCTCGAGAACTCGCCGCTCGACTCCTGGTCGTTGAACGCTCCGAGGAGCCGGTCGGAGAACTCCCAGAGCGGGAGCTGCGGCGGCGAGCGCTTCATCAGCATGAAGAGCGGCGAGATCGCCTTGCGCATCGTGGGCTCGCTCGCGATCAGCAACCTGGACAGGTTGAGCGCGCTGCGAGCCATGTATTCGGCCTGGATGCCGTCGCGCTGCGCGGTCGCGGAGGCGAGCTCGGCACTGGTCTCGTCCTGGAACTCCGCGAGCATGACGGTGAGGATCGCGACTGCGCCCATCACCATCACGAGCGCGATCCCGCGCTCGCGAGCGCGCCGCTTCGCGCGCTTGCGCCGCCCCGGCGCGGCGGGGGTCGCCGCGTCGACACCGGCAGCGTCGAGCCGCCTCCGGCGAGCCAGCAGCGAGCGAAGGGTCCGCGTCCTCATTGCGGGATCCCGAACTTCAAGGGCTGCTGAATCGGCAACATCACCTTCGTGACGTACCGAAACGGCGGCGTGTTCCTGACGGGCTTGAGCTCGAGCTCGATCCGAACCTGGAGCGGGAGGCGATTGAGCTGGCCCATCAGCTGGGTCGAGTCCCACGTGTCGACCCACTGCCCCGTCAGCGGATCGAGGTAGCGGAGATCGAAGCGCTCGACGTCCTCGGCGAGCACGTTCACCACGCCGCCGCGCTTGTAGTCGAAGTCGATCGGCGCCTGTTCGCGGCGCACGAGGTCCATCTTGCCGTCGACCTCGGGATCCTTCACGACGAAGTAGCCGATCTCCGCCTGGTCCGACTCACGCGCCTCCTTCACCACGCGCCGGTGCGCAAAAGAGCTGAAGTCGAGGCGATCGTACTGGGTGCTGTTCTGCCCGTAGAAGGCGGTGAGACGGGTGATGAGCGCCTGGTTCGTCGGCGTGTGGAGCGAGAGGTATGCGCTCTGGAGCTCGCGCGCGATGCGCTGGACGGCATCGCGCCCCTGGCGCGCGCGGTCGGCGCGCAGCGCCTCGCCCCGTCGGCCACGCGACATCGAGTCGAACGCGCCGTAGATGAGGAGCGAGATCATCGCCATGACACCGAGCGAGACGAGGATCTCGAGCAGCGTCATGCCGCGCGAGCGTGCGCGCCGTCGGGTGAGGCGAACGCGGGCGCCGATCATCGGAACCCTCCGCCGGCAGGCGCACCGGTGCCGGTGCCGGGCCCCATGCCCGTGCCGGGCCCCATGCCCGGCGTCCCCTGCATCCCCGGCACGCCCGTGCCGAAGTCCATCGCGCCGCCGTCGGGCAAGAGCGCGCTCCCGGCGAAGCCGCCTCGCTGCGGGTTCGTCACGAACTGCGTGAGCGGGAGCTCACGCTCGTTCGGTCCTTCCTTCCATCGCACCGTGACGGTGACGCGGCGAATGCTCGCCTCGTACATCGGCTTGATCGACGGGTAGAGGAAGCTCATGACCATGCCGAGGAGCCCCTCGGCCCCCGCACCGCCGGGACCGGCGCCCGGCATCTGCCCCATCAGCGTGGTGCCGAGGGACTGGAGGCCGCCGTCGAAATTGAGGTCGAGCCCCGGCCCGCCTGCCGCGTTCTGCTGGAGCATCGGGGCGGCCGCACCGAACGCCAGGCCGCCGTCGCCACCCGTGCTGCCCGGGCTCATGTTCGGCAGCTCGACCTTCTCGATCTTGTAGTCGCAGGTGAAAGCCTCGGGGGTCGCCTCGAGGCAGCACGGGACGCTGGTCTCGATCTGATCGATCTCCGGGTAGCCTAGCTTGAGGAGCTGCTCCTCGATCTCGGTCATCTTGCAGCGCCCGAGCTGCACCGCCTGCCCCATGTTCGCAGCACTGCGGTTCGACGCGGAGAGCCCGCCCTGCGCAGAGAGGATCACCGTGAGCGTGAGCCCGAGGATCGCGATCGCGACCATGACCTCGAGGAGGGAGAAGCCCCCGCGAGAGCGGCGCGCGCCATGCCCCCTGCAGCGAGCAACTTGGGACTTCGCGGTGCCGGTCCGCATCAGAACGCCCCCGGGTCTTCGCGGTCGGAAGCCTCGCTGTCATCCTGCGGCTGCGGCATCTCCACGGCGCCGTCCTTGATCGTCACCTTGCCGGTGAGCGGCGCCACGATCAGCGTGACGGTACGGTTCTCGTCGCCGCTGTCACCGATCTTGAGCTGGATCGCCGCGCGCTCCGTCTGCCCGCCAGGCCAGAAGTAGAGGTAGGCGCGCCCCTCCGTGCGCGGCTCGTAGTCGTGTGCAGTCTGCACCTGACGGAACTTGATCCCGCGCTCGAGCGGCTTGTGTCCCTTGCCGGGATCCGACGCGACGAGCCCCATCGCGTCGATCTCCCGGAAGCTCGTGCGCGGTGCCGTCGGGCCCTTCAGGATGCGGCCCGACTCCTCCAGCGACTCCTGCTCCATCACAGTGGCGGCGGCAGCGCCGCCGGTGCCGGACTTGTCCTTCGTCTGGACGAGGTGAGGCTGATCGCCTTCCTCGAGCCAGATGGCGTTGTCCTGGAAGTCCATCACGAGCCGCACCGTCTTCGACGATGCCGTCGCCCGCGAGAACCCGACGCGGATCGCCCCCGTGATCATCGTCGACGAGTGCCGGAGCCGCGACGAGGACATCTGCCCCGACCCGATCACGACCGCGCTCAGGATGAGCGCGATCAGGGCCATCACGATGAGCACCTCGATGAGCGTCATCGCGCGACTCGGCACACGACGGAAGCGTCCTCGCTTCGCAGCTCGAGAGAAGAGGCAAAGGCGGAGCCTCTCCTCTTCTCTTCGAACGCTGCTGATGGAGGACACGAGACTCATCACGACTGCCTCTTCTTCTGTTCGGGTTTCGCTCTGCGCTCGCCTCTCCTGCTGAGGATCGAGGACCTGGGATCAGGGATCGAGAACTACGACGCCGTCACTTCCCGAGGTGACCGTCGTCCGGGATCCTGATGTCGTCCGCGGTGCCTTCCTTCTTGTCGGGGCCGAAGGAGAGGACGTAGGTCTCGTCGTCCGCGCAGCGGATCGCGTACGGGGTGTCCCACGGATCGGTGAGCTTCGACGAGGCCGCGAGCTCTTTCTCCGCGCGGAGCTGCTCGACCGTGACGCACTGCTGACCGGGGTGGTCGACGCGCCACTTCTCCGCGACCGGGTGGATCGCGATGACGTCGTTCTTCGCCTGCTTCTTCTGTGCCTCGGCGTACTTCGGGATGGCGACGACCGCGACGCCGCCGGCGATGAGCCCGACGATCGCGAGCACGATGAGGATTTCGATGAGCGTGACGCCGCGGGAGGCCGCGCGACGCACACGGCACGCGCTCCCGAAGGTCGCGCAGGCAGCGCGCTTCACGCGGTTGAGGATGGTCGTCGTCTTCATCTCCATGTCTCCTTTTGTGCCACGCATCCTAGTCCGACCTTCGGGAAGATGTGCCCGCGGTGTGATACCCGATCACGGGACCTACTCGACTCGGTCGAGCCCTCCTGGGATCCCGTCCGGGCCGTCGCTGGAGATCTCGAACCCGAGCGGATCGCGCCGCCCCGGGCATGTGAGCCGCAGCGGGCGGCCCCAGGCGTCGAGCGGAACATCCCGCGAGTAGCCGCCCACGACGAGCTCGCTGAGCTCCTTCGGGCATGCCCCCGCATGATCGGCCCGGTAGCTCGCTACCGCCCTGTACATCGTGGTTATCGACGCGCGGGTCGCGCGGAGCGATGCCGAACGCTCTTCCCGTGAACGGATCCACAGGATGACGGCGACTGCGACGACGATGCCAAGCGCGATGTTGCCCCGAGCGCGGCCGATGACGCCAAAGACGCCACGCCGCCGCTCCCACGGGAAAAACACCTTCGAGGCACGTCGCCGCTTCACTGCCGATGTCTCCTGCCAAATCTCCTGAGAGCGTCACTGGACGAAGTCGTTCATCTGGATGAGGGGCATCAGGATGGAGAACGCGATGAACCCGACGCCTCCTCCCATGAAGACGATGATGAGCGGCTCGAGGAGGCTCGTCATCGCCTGCACGCGCGTCTCGACCTGGGCGTCGTAGGCACGCGAGACGTTCTCGAGCATCGTCTCGAGCTGCCCGGACCGTTCGCCGACGGCGATCATGTGGACCACGATCGGCGGGAACTGCTTGCTGCGCTTGAGCGGCACCGAGATCGACTCACCTTCACGGATCGAGCCGGTGGCGTCCTCGACGATCTTCGCCAGCATCGCGTTGTCGAGGACGTGACGCACGATATCCATCGCCTTGAGGAGCGGAACACCGCTCTTCAAGAGCGTCGCGAGCGTGCGTGAGAAGCGAGAGACGGCGAGCATCCGGAACACCGGACCGAACAGCGGGAGCCGGAGGAGGATTCCGTCCTTCCAGATCTGCCCAGCCGGTGTCCCTATGTAGAGGAGCAAGCGGGAGAGCGCGAGCCCGACCACGACGCCAAAGGCGATGCCGATGAGGTAAGCGGCCTTCGACGCGACGGCGAAGAAGAGCAGCACGAACGTCAAGCCCGCGATGATCGCCGCCGCCGTCCAGGCCGTCTTCTTCGCCCCGGGTGCGAGCGCCTTCCGAGTGAAGACGAGGCTCGCGAGCGAGGTGACGAACCCGAGCGCCTGGTTCGACGACAAGGCGCTCGACACGAAGATGAGGAGCGCGGTGTACCAGGGCAGCGCCCGGTCCAGCGTCGCGTAGATGTTGGTCACCTTCGGCACGACGACGATCATCATGACCGTCATGAGGCCGGTGCCGAGGAGGAGCATCAGGATCGGATAGGCCAGCGCGCCGCCGACCTTGCTCCGGAGGTGCGCCTGCTTCTCCATGAAGTCCGCGAGGCGCTCGAGCACGGTCTCCAGCGTTCCGGAGACCTCTCCGGCCGCCACCATGTTCGTGTAGATCGGCGGGAAGATGTGCGCGTGCGGCTCGAGCGCCTTTGCGAGGCTGGAACCCTCGTTGAGCCGATCGCGGATGAGCGCCAGCGTCTTCTGGAGCTCTTCTTTCTCCACCTGCTCGATGAGCGCGGAGACCGCCTCGACGAGCGGGATGCCCGCGCCGACGAGGGTGGCGAGCTGGCGCGTCAGCATCGCGACGTCGTCGACCGAGACGCGGCGGAAGAAGGCGCCGAAGTCGATCGACCGGCCCCGCTTCTTGCCGCGCTTCTCCTCCGAGGCCTCGGTGAGGAGGATGCCCTCGCGCTTGAGCGCGGCGCGCAGGGCCTTCTGGTTGTCGGCGTCGCGGACGCCGGTGACCTTCTTGCCGTTCGCGACCGTGAGGCCGCTGTAGACCCAGACGGCCATGGCTCAGACCCTCACATTCCGGACGCTCGCGGGAGCCTCCGCCTCCACGTCGTCCTGCGTGGCGACGAGGATCTCCTCCACGCTGGTGAGGCCGGCGAGGACCTTGCGCGCGCCGTCGTCGCGCAGGCTGTCCATGCCCTGCTCGATCGCGGCACGCTTGATCGTCTGAGCGTCGGCGCCCCTCAGCACGAGCGGGCCGACGACGTCGTCCATCATCAGGAGCTCGTAGATGCCGCGCCGACCGCTGAAGCCGGTCTGCGCGCAGCGGTCGCAGCCCTTCGGCTTGAAGAACGTGAAGTAGGGCGCCGGCTCGTCCTCGAGCGGATCGGCGGACTGAACGTTGCGCGGGTAGTAGCGCGACGTGGCGATCGTCTGGCGCTTCCTGCGCGCGGCGGCTCGCTCGCTCGTGATGCCGAGCTCTTCGAGATCGCTCCGCTTGGCCTCGTACGGCTCCTTGCAGTGCGGGCAGAGCACGCGGACGAGGCGCTGCGCGAGGATCCCGATGACGGAGGAGCGGAGCAAGAACGGCTCGACGCCCATGTCGACCATACGGGTGAACGCGCCGGCGGCGTCGTTCGTGTGGATCGTGGAGAGCACGAGGTGGCCGGTGAGCGACGCGTTGATCGCGATCTCGACCGTCTCCTTGTCGCGGATCTCGCCGACCATGACGACGTCGGGATCCTGACGGAGGAAGGCGCGCAGCGCGCTCGCGAACGTGAGCCCGATCTTCGCGTTGACGTGGACCTGGTGGATCTGCGGCAGCTCGTACTCGACCGGGTCCTCGGCGGTGAGGATGTTGATGTTCGGCTGGTTGATCCGGTTGAGGCACGCGTAGAGCGTCGTCGTCTTTCCGGAGCCGGTCGGACCGGTGACGAGGATGATCCCGTCGGGCCGGTGGATGAGGGTGTCCATCAGCGCGTAGTCGCGCGAGGAGAAGCCGAGGTCGGGCAAGTCGAGCATGACGCTCGACTTGTTGAGGAGACGCATGACGATCCGCTCGTAGCCGCGGCTCGTCGGGATGGTGCTGACGCGGATGTCGAAGCTCTTGCCGGCGATCTTCTTCGTGATGCGGCCGTCCTGCGGGAGGCGCTTCTCGGCGATGTTGAGCGAGCTCTCGATCTTGATGCGGCTCACGATGCTGCTCATGAACGCACGCGGAGCGCGGCGGGCGACGTAGAGCTCACCGTCGATGCGGTAGCGGACGATGACCTCTTTCTCCTCCGGCTCGATGTGGATATCGCTGGCGCGCTCCTTCATCGCCTGGAGGAAGAGCGAGTTGACCCACCGGATGACCGGCGCCTCGTCATCGGAGTCGAGGATGTCGCCAACCCCGCCCTCGTCGACCTGCTCCTCGTCACTCTCGAGCTCGCCGCCGCCGGCCTCGCGCTCGTAGACGCGGTTGATCGCGTCCTCGATCTTCTCGCTCGGAGCGACGCTCGCCTCGACGGCCTTGCCGAAGAGGACACGCAGCTCGTCGAGGGCGATCGTGTCGAACGGGTCACCGATGAGGCAGAAGACGGAGAAGTCGTCCTCGTTCGTGACGAGGATCTTGTGCGACTTCGCGAAGCTGATCGGGAGGCGCGTCGCCAGGGCGGTCGAGATGCGCTCCGGCTCGGGCCTGTCGACGTACGGCAGCTCGGACTCGTCCGCGAGCGCCTTGGCGATCGTCGCCTCGTCCATGATGTTGCCATTGACGAGCAGATCGACGAGGTCGATCCCCTTCTCACGCTGGACGGCGTACAGCGCCTCGAGGCGCTCGGCCGGAACGCCTGCGCGACGGTGCAAGATCTCGCCGAGGAACCGCTGCTCCATGGTTATCTCTCGATTCTCTCGATGTTCCTCACGGCGGGGTTCACGTTGACCGGCGGCGCGACGCCGGGGCCCTGGGCGCCGCCCGGCGGGGCCGTCGGGCTCGCGGAGGGCGGGCTGGCGCCACCCGTCGACGGCCGCATGTTCTGGGGCATCTCGAGCGGCGGCTGCGGCTCGTGGGTCTTCGGGGTCTTCGGCCGGGCGATCTCGTCGAGCCGCTTGCGCTCTTCGAGCTTGAGGTAGGACTGGCGGATGTCCTCGACGAGGCCGTTCGTACGCGACCAGTCCTTCGGCGGCTTGTACTCCGACGACTCGTTGAAGACGAAGTAGCGATCCAGATATTCCTGACGCTCCTGCATCTTGCGCTCGAACACCGTGCGGAGGTCATCCTGGCTCCGGATGATGTACGGCGTGAGGATGAGGATGAGGTTTCGCTTCTCGTTCTGGTTGGTGCGCTTGCGGAAGAGCGCGCCGAGCACGGGGATGTCGCCGAGGACCGGGACCTTCTCCTCCGTCCGGCCGACGACGTTGCGGATGAGGCCGCCGATGACGATCGTCTGCTGATCGGCGACGACGAGCTTCGTCAGCGCCGAGCGCTTGCCGATCTGGAACGCGCCCGACGTACCGCCGACGTTCGCGCCGACCTCGCTGATCTCTTCGGCGATGTCGAGGCGGACCTCGTTCGAGTCGTTGAGGTGCGGCCTGACCTTGATCTTGGTGCCGACGTCCTGGCGCTGCACGCCGCCGAAGGCGCCGAGACCGCCGAGCGCGCCGAGGCCACCGAGACCGGCTGCACCGCCCGCGCCGGCCGCGCCCGCGAGACCCGCGAGAGAGCCGAGGCCCTGGTTCGTCTGGAGCGGGACGTTGTCACCGACGTTGATCTCCGCATCCTCGTTGTCGAGCGCGAGGATGTGCGGCGTCGAGAGCAGGTCGGTGTCGCCCGTGCGCGCGATCGCCTGGATGAACGTACCGAAGGCAGGGATCGAGATGCCCGTGCCGAGGAAGTTCTGCGAGCCCGCAATACCGGGTCCGCGGACGCCGAGGGCGAAGCCCTGGAGCGCCTCGGGGTCGGTCGGGACCGGCGGGATCGTGTTCGTGATCTTGTTGCCGCCGAAGAGGACCGAGTCGTTGTCGCCCTGGATGCCCGAGCTGAATGGCGCGCCGCCGTGGAAGCTGATGCCCATCGTATCGGACCGCTTCAGCTGGAGGTCCATGATGACCGCCTCGATGAACACCTGCCGGCGCGGCTGGTCGAGACGATCGATGACGGCGCGGAGCGAGACATAGTCGCGCAGCGACGAGGTGATCACGATCGAGTTGGTCGCCTTGTCGGCCGAGACCCTCACGCCGCCCTCGAAGATGCCCGCCTGCGCGCCCGGGGCGGCCTGCTGCTGCTGGGCGCCTCGACCGCCGGGCCCGCCGGGAGCGCCGGGAGCGCCGCCGCCGGCGCCCGTGATGATGTCGTTGAGCGTCTTCGTGAGCTCGGTGGCGTCGGCGTGCTGGAGCGGGAGGACGTGGATCTCTCCCTCGCCCGTCTGCGGAACGTCGATGCGCTTGATCAGCTCGAGCATCCGCAGGTACGCGCGCTCGGTCGCGACGATGATGAGCGAGTTCGAGCGGTCGTCCGCGACGACCTTCGCGACGTGGAGATCACCGACCGAAGGTGCGACGCTCGGCGCGCCTGCGCCGCCCGGCCTCCCCTGCGCGGCCGGCGCCGCGCCCGTGGCCTTCACGTCGAACAGCTCGTTGATCTTCTTCTCGACCTCTTGCGCCGATGAGTAGTGGATGGGCTCGATGAAGATCTGGTCGCCGGAGGAGCCGACGTCGATCTCCTCGAGGATGCTCATCATCCGCCGGATGTTCGTCCCGGTGTCGGTGATGATGATCATGTTCCCCGGTCCGTAGACCGTGATATCGGCTTCCTTCGACTTGAACTTGCCGAGCACGCCCGCCGCGTCGTCGGCACTGATGTGCCCGAGGCGGTGCATGCGCGTGACGTAGCGGTCCTCGTTCGGCGCGGCCTGGTGAGTTCCGTAGATCGGCGTGTCGGTCGTGGAGATCGCGTCCGTGTCGACGATCTTGAGGAAGCGGCCGTGCGGGACGACGGTGAGCTTGTTCGCCTCGAGGATCGAGAGGAAGGCCTGGTACGCCTCTGCGACGGTGACCTTCTGCGGCGAGTACACGCTCGCCTTGATGTTCTTGACCTTGCCTCCGAAGATGAAGCGCTTGCCCGTGAGCTGCGAGATGACGCGAACGAGCTCGCCGAGATCGGCGTCTTCGAGCGAGAAGGCGACCTTGTAGTTCGGGCTCCGGGGCTCGTACTCGATCGCGCTCTCGAACTGGGACAGGCCGCTCGTGTCCGCCTGCGACTTGCCGCTGGCGCCGGTCGGCGCGACGGGCGTGGTGGCGTCTCCGGAAGGCGTCGGCGCCAGAGCCGGCGTCTGCCCCGTCAGGCCCCCCGGCCCCGGTTGCACGGCGCGATCGCGAAGTCGTGGCTGGGCATGCAACGGCCCGACGACGAGAGGTACAGCGCATGCGACGAGCGCGAGGAGGGCGACGTTACGCTTCTTCATCGACGTGTTCGGATTTCAGCTCAGATCGATTGGGGACGATGAGACAAGGCGGGCTGGTTGGGTGCGACAGACTCGGTGTCGGAGACCCCGGCCGCCTTGCGCTCCCCCACCGCCTTGTTCGTGATCACCACCGCAGCCACGGAGAGCGTGCCGACGAACAATACGCACGCGCCGACGAGGATCGCGACGGTGCGGAGCGTTCGGCCGAACAGATCGCGCGGCCCGCTTTCGCCCACGCGGATCGCAGTGCTCTTCTCATTCATCGGCGCGCTCACTTGATGTTGTAGTCGATGTTCATGTTCTGGCCCTTGCGGTTCAGGCTGATCGTCAGCTTGTCCGCGGTGCGGAGCCGCGCGTAGGCCTCGAGCGCCTTCTCCGGGCTCGCCATGTCGAAGCCGTTGATCGTCTGGAGGCGGTCGCCGTTCTCCATGCCGAGCACGCCGAGCAGCGTGTCGTTGCGAACGCCGAACAGGCGGATGCCGACGACGCGTCCGTTCTCCTGCTCGGGGACGATCCGCGCCTGGCGCATCAGATCGGCCTGGTTCTCGAGGATCTTGTCCACGACGCCGCGGTCGACGTTGTACTCGTTCGCGCTCACCTTCTGGATGCCTTTGGCGATCGCGGGATCGAGGGTCTTGCTGCCAGCGGCGCTTGGTGTGGACGCCACCGGCGCCGGCGCGGCAGCGGGAGCCTTCACCTCGGCCTTGTCGAACAGCGTCGCCTGGCAGAGCGAGCCACCGTTGTCGAGCCACACTCGATCCCAGCCGACGTACTCGACCCGCTTGCCGCTCACGTCACCGCCGCGACGGCGCATGAGGCTCTTGCCGTCCGCGCCGCCGAAGGCCGCGAACGACCACTCCGGATCGCTCGATGCCGCGATGATGAGCACCTTCACGCCGTCGCACTTCGGTGCGCTCGCCGGATCGCTCGTGTCGAGCGGCCCAGACGGCGAGGAGGTGGTGCCGTCCTCGTCGGATACGGGCGGCGGCTTCAGCGATCCCGTGACGTGATCGAACGGGTTGCGATTGAGGATCGCCTCCGCGCTCGGATTGCGCGCCGACGTCCTGGATGCGGGCGCGACCTTGGCGACGGGCGGCGGCGCGGAGAGCGCCTTCTCGTCCGGACCGAGACCGATCCCGATCAGCTGCGTCACCGCCTGCGCGTTGAGCAGCGCAGCGATCGCGATCAGAGGAAGGATCACGATCCAGAAGTTCTTCTTCAGCAGCTGATCGACTTGGACCATCGGGGTGAGCTGAGCCGGTGAACGGAGCCGTCAGCGAAGGCATGGACCTTCGCGTCCGCCACCTCATTGCGAGCGGCATGCCACAGCTTTAGACCTCGAAGATCAAGGGGATTCTCGGCAAATCGGGGCGGCACACGATCCGTGGCTCGCCAGGTTGGCGCGACGCCGGGCACCGGGCCGCTGGGAATGACAAACTGACAATCGGACTTCGCGCCAGCCCCTCCGCCGCTCGGAGGATGCGAGCGGCGGCGCTCAACGCACCGTCGAGGCCCAGCGCGAACCGTCACTTCACGACGTCGGGCCTGAGCTCGATCGTCGTCTCGATCCGGAGGTTCGATTCCTCGACGTGACGCTCCGCCTGGAAGAAGTCGAGCGGGTACTCCTCCCCCACCACGAGGCCGAGCGCCGAAGCCAACGCCGGCAGGTTCACCTCGCGCGTGAGCGCGGAGTGGATGCCACCGATGTTGATCACCAGCTGCTTGTTGATGAAGACGAAGACGTCGTCGTCTCCGCTGAACTTGAACGTCTCGACGCCCCGGTAGCGGAACTTCGTGTGGAGCTCGACCGTGAAGTGATAGTTGTGCGCCTCGCCCTGGTTGCCGAAACCGTCGGCGGCCGTCGATGCCGGCGTTCCGTCGTCGATCGGGAAGAAGTTCTTCGACGGATTCGCGGCCGAGAGCGGGACGCCGGAGACGGCGCTGTCGTACGAGTAGACGCCGTTCGCGTCCTTCGTGAGCGTGATGAGCACCTTGCGGACGACGTTGACGCCCGGCGTATCGCGATACCACTGATCGAAGAACGTCCTGCCGTGCGTCGTCGCGGTCCTGCCGGGGATGCCGTTGAACGAAGCGGCCGTGTTGTACTGCGGCTTGCCGTCGGCACCGAGCGTGGGGAGGACGATGTCGATCGCGTAGTCCGCGCCCGGGTAGTAGGCCTCCGTCGCCTCGGTCCACGGCCCGTAGTACGGAAGCGCTCCGCCGTCCGGCCGCTCGGCGTCGCTCGGCACGTTCTCGAAGTCCGGGTTCGTCTTGGCGTCGTTGACGTCGTACCGCTTGAAGTCACGGATGATCGCCTCGAGCGTGCCGACCGGCGGACCGCCGCCGGTCTCGTCGCCGCCGCCGCCGTCGACGGAGTTGCCCGGTCCGAGATCGCCGCTCGAGCTGCCGCTTCTCCCCCCATCTGCGCTGCCGTCGTCGAACTTGGAGCCCTTCGCCGAATCGCCACACGCGTACGCGGCCACCATGGAGAGCACACCGGCGACGCCAGCCAGCAGGCTCGAGCGATTGAAACTCATGCCGCAGACTATACGCACGTCGGGCCGAGGCGGCAGCTCCGTCGGGTACCGACGGCGCACCGAGGTGCACTTTCGTCGCGAGCCTTCCTGGCGAATGGGACGACTGCTGAAGGGCGGGACGACGAGCGCGAGCCGCGTCGAGGGCGTCACGAAGCTGGCTTGGAGAGGCGGGACTGGGCCGAGCGCCTCTCCAAGCCGTAGGAGGAGGAGCAGCTCGCGCGGACTGCGCCAGTCTGCGCATTCCGTCAGGGCAAGCGCGGGTCGCCATCAACGACCCTCGCCCTCATCCACCAGCACGTGCGACCGAGCCGCGACCTCGCTCTTTGGGGGCCGGCTCGTCCGCGCGCTAGCGGAGCGGCACCAGCGGCTGCGTCACGAGCTTTCGCAGCGCCATACCACCGGGATACGCATAGCTTGCATAGGTATCCCAGCCCCAGATGGTCGCACCGAAGGGGCCCTCGCTGTGCATTCGCTGGACGCCGGGCCGACAGGTGCTCGCGCCGAACGTGTCGCCCGGGCGTCCGCGGACGGAGAGATCGACGCGGGCGTACTCGTAGTCGCCGCGCGTTCCGACAGGTTTGAACTCGGGCAGGCTACCGGCGCATTCGACCCAGACGTCCTTGAACTCACCCTGAATCTTGCCTCTCACGATCACGAGCGAGCTATCCCCGTAGCTCGGATCGGCGTAGAAGCTGTACGCGTTCAGATACTGGCCGGTCGGAACGACGTTCACGAACTCGGGGTCGCCGCGGCCGCCGAAGTCGATGTCGCCCAACATGTCGTCGCCAGACCTCGCGATCGAACCAGACATGTACGCGGCGAGGTAGACCGGATGCTCCACGTCCTGGGTGCGGACGACGAACGGATCCCGGGAGACGAACGTGACGACTTCACCAGCCGACATGATGGTCGGGGCGCCGGCGGGTATGGCAGGGTCGTAATCGAGCTGAGTGCCGTCCCGCGCAGCTACGATGCGGTAGGGCATCACCTCGTTCTCACCGCCCATGCGTGGACGGTAGCCAACCCCGACGTATTCGGATCCCCATTGCTCGAACGGCGGGATCTGTTGCGCCATGATGTCGCAGGGTCCGCGTCCCGTCGGCATCTGCGAACACGTGTGGCCACCGATCATGGCCGTCGGCTTGTTGGATGCGACCTGGCTTCCGGAGAGCTCGTCATACTGCACGAGCTGCAGGTGCTGGCCCTTGTTCAGGCGGTACGTAACGGGCACGCGCGCCGCCGTGCCCACCACACCGGGCCCGTTTTGAATGTCACGTGTCGGAAAGATCGTGATCTCGGTATCGTCCTCGGCCGCCATGATTTGCGAAGCGGGCCACGCTCGGTAGTAGGGATCGAAATAGCCTTCCCAAGCATTGATGACGACATGCTCCTTCGCCCACGTAGTGACAGGCAAGAGCAGCGTGGCAGTAGGAACGACGCTCGGCGCACCACCGAATGGGTACATCGTCGAGACCGCCACCGGCGTCTTCGCGGACAACCGGAACGAGGAGCCGACACCGGTGCCGTCGGGGACGACGTCGACGTACGATGCCGGGACGACGCCGAGCGGGCAGGGTGCGTACTGATTCGAGAACGGCCCGAACGACAACGGAACGCTCGGATCGCGATCGGAGACGAACAGGATCGCGTGCTCTCCGGGGAGAATCGGCCCGCTCAGCGGAACCAACTGGCCGCCATCCGACGAGGACTTGAACAGCGCCCGCGACAAGTCGAGCGAGCTTCCTTCGAGCTCGAGCGCGAGGTCGACCTCCTGACTCGACACGTTGACGATGTACGCCGCATAACAAGACTGGGTGAACGCCTTCGAGAAGCGCGGGGGTTGCAGATAGAATTCACAACCGCTCGACCGTCGATCCGCAGCGGCAGCCGCGCACGGCTCCTGGCAAGAAGCACCGCCGCAGGCGAGCTCCGGCGGACAGGTCTCCACCACGCTGCCGGTGCACGCCTCGATGACCGACCGGCCATCCAGCGAGCACCGCAATCCGCACTCGGGTTCGGCCGGCGCAGAGGAGTCGGGACTGAAGACGCCTCCCCTATTGGTAAAACCGTCTCGTTGTTCTCCGCACGCACCGGCGCAGAGGAAGGTAACCAGGAGAGCCACGACGCCCGCGCCATGACCACCCAACATCCGTCGAAGACTCATGGCAATAGCACCTTCTGTGGGGTACGACGTCCTTGCTTGAGCGTTCCGGCGCCGAGCTGGCCGTAAGTGTCTGCGCCCCAACAGTAGACATCACCGCTCGTCAGGAGAGCGCACGTCGTATCGACGGTCGTCTTCACCTGCGCGGCGGGCCCCGGCAATGGCACCTTCACGGCTTCGAACGCATAGTCCTTCGTTCCGTCACCGACCTGACCGTAGACGTTATTTCCCCAGCAATAGACCGCACCCGAGGCACCACATGCACACCACCGTGGTGCCGAGACGGTAACATGGTTCTCGACGGCCGCCGTCGTCGCGATCCGAAGGACAGGCTCCGGGACGACGACCGGTTCGGGCAAAGCACGATCGAGCGACTTATTGGCCGGCTGCGACATACCGGGACGCTTTCCGGTGACGACTCCCCAGCAGTAGGGAATGCCTCCGGCGACGGCGCACGCGTTGGCGCCAGCCACGTCGATATATGATATATTCGAGAGATCCATGGGCTCGGGAACATGGTCCGGGGTGACCGGCGAAACCCGCCCGAGCGGAGGGTTATCACCCCAGCTCACGGTCGTACCGTCCTCGCGCACCACGAACGACGCGTTGCCGATGAAGAGGTCCCGGATTGGGGCGCCGGGAGGTAGTGCGACTAGACTTGGCTCGAGCGGGGCCTCGGAATACACAGGGGCGGTAGCCGAGAGCTGCCCATAGTAATTCGCTCCCCAACACAGAACGCCCTCCGCGACCACCGCGCACGCAGCGAACGGCCCCAGCGCCATCTTCGTCGCTGGCGGGATCGGCAGCTTCAGCGGCGTGACCTCGGTCGAATTGGCGCGCCGCTCGTACCGCGGGGATTCTCTATTGAGGAACGGACCGTAGCCCCAGCACCACATCGCACCATCCTTGTCGAGAGCACATGTGTGGTCGATCGCGACGATATCGGTGAGACCAACGACCCGCTCGGGGGTGCCGCTCGGATCGACGCCAGCAGCCGCTCCCCGCCCGAGCTCACCAGAGCGGTTTCCACCCCAGCACGCTACGGTGCCGTCACGGAGGAGCGCGCAGAACCCGTCCTGCGTGCTTCCGTTGACCGAGGTCGTCGTCAACGACGTCGCGCACGCCGGCGACGCGCAGACGACTGGCAACGGCGCCGCATCGAACGGTTCCGCGTCACGTCGGGGCGGTCCTGCATCGTTCGCCGCCCCAGCGTCGTTCGATGAATCCGACTCCTGAGCAGCGTCCACATCCGCGTCGGGCGACACGAAGCTCGTGCGTTCGTCGTCTCCACTCGAGCAGCTGAAGACGAGCCCGAACGCAACGAAGGGCGCAGGCAGGAGTCCTCTACTTAGAAGACGACTTGTGAAGCGCATAGCCCTCTCCGACCGCCCAAAGGTTGGCACTGGATGTTCCTCGCACTTGATAGAACTGCCGACGGAGCGGCGCACCGTTCAACGCGATCGACGAGACCTCGTACGTGCCCCCGTCTACGCCAAAATTGCTCCCGCGAACGATAATGCCGTATCCGCTGAGCCACGTCTCGGTGGTCGACGGCGCCCAGACCGATAGCCAAGAGGCTGACGCGACTGCAACAGATGGGCTCGACCAATGAACCGAGTAATCACCATCCTTCCCCCGCGCGATCCGCGCGATGTCGGCTCCCTTGATGGAGAAGATCTCGCCTACCGATGGCGACTGGACGGACGACAAGTCGCCGTATCCGCCTATTTCGATTAGTCCCGATCCGACCTCACACGGGACGGTGTTGCCGTCTGGATCCGCGAGCGTGCCATCGGTGACGGTACGATATCCGGCAGCCGTCTTGTGAACGATGACGTCACATTGCTCCCAATCGCGCTTTCGCGCTCCCACCAACCAGAGATCGTCGCGACTCGTACCGTTCACACCGAAGAGGAACATCGTGTCCTCCCCCCCGTCGAGTGTGTACTCGGGCACCCACTCCGGCGCACCAGGACTTCCCCTCAGTCGGAAGACCGTATTTACGTACCATGCGTAAACATCACCCCCGACGCCCCAAACACCGAACACCGTGGCAGGGTTGTACCGGATGGCCGGACTTCCCACTGGAGGGGAGAACAGGGAGCGCGTCCACGTCCACGACGCAGGAGACTTCGAGCTCCGCGTTCCATGGTAGATGTACGATGCTCGCGGCGAGTTCCGAGACGAGCTTGGTGCGACGGCATAATAGACCTCGCTGTCGTTCGGCGCCCAGATCTTGGCTATGGAGTCGCCGACGCCCGCCTCATTCTGAGACCCATCATCGATATACACCCACTCCGCGACAGAGTCGTCCCATTCGAGAACCTTGATTCCATTGACGGCGCTCGCCGCGATCGCGAACGCGCGCCCTTTCAAGGGCCAGATGTCTTGTATCGAGAGATCGACATCCGGCAACGTGGTCTTGCACCAACCATCCTTGCTACACGTGTCGTCGCTCGTGAGCCCACCATCGTCGACCGTCGAGGCGTCGATGGTCGAGGCGTCGATGGTCGAGGCGTCGACGGTCGACGGCCCCGGATCCGGGGAGCTTCCCTCTTCACCGACCGCTGCACACGCGGCGGCGGCAAGCGTAGTGACCACAGATGCGATTCGAAGACTGCGCCTCATTGCCTTCCTCCGAGGGAGAGAACGACGCCCTGCCCGCCGATCCAGGGTTTCCCCGGGCCGGACATCCACACGGCCGTGAGGTCAGGGCGACGACCGCCGAGCCCGGCCACGCTCATGCGCGACCAGCTCTTGCCGTCGTAGTGCAAGACGACGCCAGCGTCGCCGACCGCCCATACATCGGAGCTCGACGTGCCCGCAACTGCATTGAGATTGATGGTCTCGGAGACGTCCGAGATGAAGTCTTCGGCGAGCGGATCGCCCGTATAGTGACGAATCACGCCGGCGTTGCCGACGGCCCACGCCTCGGTTTCGGAGGCCGCCCAGACGCCGTAGAACGATTGCCATGTTCGCGTGCTGATCCGCGTCACGTTCGGTGAGTCACTCTCCGCGTTCGTGAGATGAACCATCGATCCCGCAACGCCCACCGCCCAGATGTCGTTCGGCGAGGTCCCGTGGATGGCGGAGATCTGGCTGCACGGAACACGCTCGCACGTACCGGCAGGAACGCCATCGATGAGCTCGAATCGATCTCCGGACGCTGCGAGGCGAAGGCGCCACAAGCCACTCGCCACACCGGGAGTCCAGGCCATCGTAGCGCACCAGAGAGAGTCTCCGCCCGGCGCGGCCCAGCCGGACGTGAACTTCATCCCCTCCGGGTCATAGCCACGAGGCGGGTAGTCCGTATCGGCTTCGTAGCGCCTCCAGTCTTCGTGCCCGATGCCGCGGGCGTACGCTCTGACAGGAGTGGCCACGAGGACCTCCGATGAGTCGCGCAGCCAGAGCGCGCGCATCGTGTCGACCGAGCTCGTATCTACTCGCGACCACGAAGCCCCGTCGAAGTGCGCGACCGCTCCGAGCGCGCCGATGGCCCAGACATCGTTTGCCGAACGGCCGACGATCGCGTTGATGCGCGTCCGCAGGTCGAACGCGCCCCCCGCTGTGTTCGGTTCGAAGGGCCCATTCGGGCAAAGCGTGTCCGACGAGCATGTCGTGGGAAAGTACTCGCAGTCGACACACGGCCCTGCGTCCGCGGCATCGACATCGGCGCCTGCGTCCGGTGCAGGAGGCGCGACCGTCGTCGCGTCGGGGTCGTCCGTCAGGCTGGTGCTCGCGTCCGACGCGCATCCGCCGAGAGCTGCGCACACACACGCAACGGGTGCAAGGATGACGATGACCGATTCGAGTTTCATCGCGTGATGCCTCCGTCGGTCTCGCACGGTTCGACGACACATCGCCCGCCGACGCACGCTTGGCCGGCGACAGCGTTGCATTCGATTCGGCATCCTCCGCAATTTCGCGGATCGCTGTTCGTATCCACTTCACAGCCATCACTCTGATTGCCGTTGCAATCAGCGCGACCTTGGTCGCACGCAAAATCGCACGAACCAAACGAACAGACCGGTGATGCGTAATCCACAGGCCTCACTCCGTCAGGCTTGAGCCCGCACGAAAAGCCGCACGCGCCGCAGCTCTGAGGGTCGGTCGCCAGATTCCGACATTCCCCGGTACAGACGCTCCTCCCCGGCTTGACGACTATTCCGCACGACGTAGGGCAGTACGTTTCGCCTTCCGGACACATGACGCATCTAGGCTGATAGAACTCGTCGGCCTGACAACCTTCCGTCGAGTCGCAGACAGTGCCGCAGCCGGCACAGTTGTTGGGATCGAAGAGATCCGTCTCACATCCGTTGGACGGGTCACCATCACAGTCGGCCCACGTCGGGAAACACTTCAGACGTCCGCATTCGCCATTGATGCAGCCGTAGTATGCATTTGGAGGCGTGCTCTCGCCTCCGTTTCTCGGGTCACATTGATTGCCACAGGCTCCGCAGTTCTGATCGTTGTCCCTTAGATCCACACAGGCGCCGCTCAGGGGGCAATAGACGTCTGAACCACCGCAACCGCAGCCCGGCTTCCCATCTCGGCGCCGCGTGCAAGGCTTCTCCGGGTCCTCGCACTTCTCGCCGCAACCCGTACAGTTGTCGTTGGTTCCAAGCGTGACCTCGCAGCCGTTGTCGATGATGCCGTCGCAGTCCAGTTTCGGAATGCCATCCGTGGTGCACGTCATCACGCAGCTGCCTTCGACACAGGCGAAGTCGGCCCCCAGGTCGCGCGTCGGGCAAGCAGCACCACATGCACCACAATTGCTCAGGTCCGTCCTCAGATTGATGTCGCACGGGAACCGTGAGTTCGGGCAGGTCGTGAATCCGGGAGGACAGGTGCTCGATGGGCAGTACGACATGAGACCAGCCTCCGGCGAGAGCGTCGCGGCGTCGTCACCGGTGAACGACGGCGGATCGGCCGGTGGAGCCACGCCGAGGTAGACCTCCTCCTGCGCGGCGCAGCCGATGAAGAGCGCGAGCGTGGCAAGAGCGATGGTAATGGATGTTCTCATTCGGAGCGTCCTCTGCTCACTTCGAGTAATCGTCGACGATTCTTCGGATATGCCGGATATGCGGCGACGCCGGATAGCGATCTTCGAATCCGCGCGCACGACCTCGCATCTCCTCGAACCGACCGAGGGTGCCGAGCGCTTCAATCGCGATTCGTTCACGCTCTTGAACGAAGGCGCCCGTCGCGCAGCGCACGGCGTGCTCGTTCGTCAACGTCAGGGCGCCCGCACCGTCACCCGAACGGAGCGCGGCGTCGGCGCGCTCGAGCAACGTCACTTCGTCCGTGCAGGTCGGACGGACGGCACTGGCGACGGCACTGGGCCGCGGCGTTGCGCTCGCTGGCGGCAGTGACTCGACCGTACGCGTCGTCGTCACCGGCCGGCTCGGTTCGAAGGTCGGCTGCTCCAGTGGCTTCGTTGGCCGCGGGTCTTCCGCCGTGCCGTTCGAGGAGCCGACCGCAGAGACCTGCGATTGGGGACCGTGTTCCGGACGCGACCGAACCGCGAAGGTGCCGGCCGTGAGGGCCACCACGGCCGCCACCGCCACCAAGGGCGCCATCCGCAGCGGCATGCCGGACGAGGCGCGCCCGTTGGCTTGGCTGCGCGTGAGGATCGGCCCGAGTCGATCTTCGATCTTTGCCAATTGCTCCTCGGAGGGCAGAGCCGTCCGCTCGGTCCGGATGAGCGCATGCATGAAGGCCGCCTCCGGCGACGCGCCTTCCCCGGACTCGGTGTAGCGACGGGGCTCGCGACTCATTGGAATCTCCCCTTCTGCAGGTGGCGGCGAACGGCCGCTTCGACCAATTCACGAGCAGCACGCAGACGCGAGTACGCGGTCTGCAGTGGACAGTCGAGTGCCTGAGCGACCTCTTGAACGGTCAGCTCTTCGAGCTCGTAGAGCACGAACACGGCTCTCTTCTCGTCATCGAGAGTCGAGAGGATCGACTCGAGCATCTCGCACGCTTCCATGACGCTGAATTTCTCGGCCGGCGTCGTCGGATCGACGGGCTCGGGCGCGTCGTCAGAGACGATCTCGTGGGTGACATGACGACGCCGGCGCTGCCGCGCGGCGACGCGCACGCAGATTCCGTAGACCCAAGCGCGCAGCGATGAGCGGTGCTCGAACTGGTCGAGCTTCTGGTGGATGACGACGAACACCTCTTGGCACGCGTCGTCGACGTCCGGAGGACGCACGCCCAGCCGGCGCATGATCCGGTAGACGAAGGTCCTGTACTCTCGAAAGAGAGTCGCTAGGTCGAGCGTGTCATTCAACGGAAGAAGGGCGGCAGGCTCGTCTACCGCACCCACGGAAGATCCGGACCAGCGCAGCACGAAAGGGGCTGTGATCTACCGGCGCCGGAAATCTTACAAAATCGTACGGAGACCGGCGATTGATACGAAGAAGAGCACTTCCCCGGTCGAATAGAACGACTTCTTGACGCCGTACGGGTCCGTGTAGACAAATGTATACTGGCGATGTGGCAGCGCCACACCGAGCTCGAGCCTACCGACCAGGGGCCGCTGGCCTAGCTGAAGCGCAACACCGAGCATTGGACCAATGACGGCGCGCGCGCGCTCATTGCCTTGCGAAGTCCCCTTGGTCTGCGGAATCACCGCCGTCCACGTGAGGCCGCCGCAGAAATCGAGCTTCGCTATCGGGATGCTGAACGGCGACAGACATACACTGAGCCGTTGATCGACCGCGGAGACGACGCCGGCCACGGGGTGATCATCGATGCGTTGCGGCAGGTGGTACGTGCCGCGCCACTCGAAGCTCCAACGCGAACGCGACGGGTTCAGCCGAGCCGCAACGAAGAAGGCGCCGTCGAGGGAGGGGAGGACACCGATCGAAGTGCCGGCCCCCGCGCCGAGCCAGAGCTCAGGAGGATGGGCTTCACGGATCCTCGTCGACGTTCGAGGGGAGACGACGGCGGGTGGAGGCGGAATGACCGGCGCACGTGTTTCGGGCTCCGTGCGCGTCGCAGGCTCCATCGGCGATACCGGCTCGCTCTTCGCCGCCTCGTCGGGCTCGTGTTGCTCGGCGCGATCGATGAAGAGGGAGATGATGAGCACCGCGCCGCGCACGAGGCTGGCGCAAGGTTGAGGTTCGAGCTCGCGCGAGCCGCTGGCCACTCCGTCGCGGTCTCGCTGCGTGACGCGCGCACGAAACTGATCGCGCCCGACCGCGACCTCCTCGCCCGTGATCCAGATCTTGGCGTGATCCGGATCGGTGAAGGGTCGCCGGCCGAGCCTTCGCTCCACGGCTTCGCGGATCGCCGACTCGCTCCCGCAGGCCCGCGACGCCCCCTCGCTCCGCCAAGAGAGCGCGACGCCCGCCTCGGCGTGCGCGGGACTCGCGACGAACAACCACGCAATGCAGAGGAGAGCCGCCCAGACAGCTCCTTGCGTCCTCCACCTCACACAGGCAGCCCCAGCCAGCCACGGCGCATCGGCCGGCTCAATTTTATCAGATCGCCGCAGCAGCGAGATGGAAAAGCGAGAGCATGGTGGAAAGCCAAGCCCCCGGCGCCAACGTGTCATGGCGCTCGGAGTGCCAGCTCGTAGCTAGACCGGAGCTGTCAATCGCCGGGCACGTTCAAAGCGCGCGCGGCCTCCGGTCGAGAGCTTTCGGCGCCGCTCAGTCGGCTACGCGGCTTCGACACGCATCGCCACGCCGTCAGCCCCCGTCAGGCAGGCTCCGGCTTCAGGCCCCTCGCTTTGCCGCCCAGGCGTCCAGACCGATCGCGCCCTTCTTTCGAATGGCGTTCTGGACGAACGGCGCCCAGCCGAGAAGCTTGCCCTTCACTCCGAGCGCCATGCCGGACCAGCGCCACAGATCGAAGCTGTCGACGTGCCTCGTGATCTTCCCGTTCGAGAGCTCGAATCGCGCATCGATCACGTTGTGTACGCGCTGGCCCGTGAAGCTGAACGTGTACCGCGCCTCCCAGTGAGCCGACCCGATCGTCCCATCCGACTTCACGTCGCTGAACTCGATCTCGAGGTCTTCGCCTCGCTCGCAGAGCATCCGCCACATGTTCTTCGCTCGTTCGCCGCGGAGCTCGGGGAACACCGGATCCGAGAAGTGAACGTCGTCGGCGTAGCACGCGACCATCCCTTCGGCGTCGCGTCGCGAGAATGCCTCGTAGAACTTCGTCACGATCTCGATGCTCATCGATCACCTTCCTCCGTTGCGGATGGTCCGACTCCCAAACGTCGCGGGCTGCCTTGGCTGGTGAGCAGCGTACGCTCGAGACGGGGCTTCGGGTTCGTTCTCGACGTGGCGCCCCGCGAGGTGCGACCGCTCGCATCGACGCGCACGGGCGACGAGGTCCGCCTGACGCAACATCCGCTGGTCTGCTACGGCTCCTTCACCGTCGGCATCGAGGTCTTCCGAAGAGACGGCAGCTCGGTCCGTCTGGAGCTCGACCTCTCCGACACCATCGACGACGAAGCCGCCCCGGGGCTACGCGAGACGCTCATCGCCGACGGTCTGTGATGCGTATCGCGCGCTCGAGCTCGTGACGGCGGCGTTCGTCGATCACGCGCGGAGCGCATCTCCGCTCCCGTTGCCGACATCCACGCCGAGGCTCGAACGATCCATGATCGTTCCGCTCCGCTCGCGTGGAACGACGGTTGCTGCCCTCTCGAACGTGATTTCCTCCACGTTCCAGCAGGCGCGGATCGGTTCAAGGAAGGCGTTCGCGGCAACGCTTCTGGCCGGTCTCTCGACGGGGCTCATGGGCTGCTCGGATGGAACCGAGTCGGACAGGCCGCAAGAGGACCTGGGCCAGGCGATCCAGCCCATCATCCGTGGGATCAGCTCTGGTACGGAGCATGACTCGGTCGTGGTCCTGACGACCTTCCGCGACGGCGCCCGCCGTAACCTCTGCACGGGCACGCTCGTCGCGCCCAACCTGCTCATCACCGCGCGTCATTGCGTCTCGGATACCGACTCGTCGACCGCGTGCTCGAAGGAAGGCACGCCCATCACCGGCGGAACGGTGATGGCCGACCGCGACCCCAACGCCCTCGTCGTCTTCGTCGGCAAGGGCGGCATCGCCCCCGACACCGAGGTGGAGGACAACGGCAGCGCACGAGGCACGAAGATCATCGTCGATGCCACGACGAACGTCTGCAACCACGACGTGGCCTTCGTCGTGCTCGATAGGAAGCTCGCGGCGCCCGTCGCGCCGATCCGCCTCGGCCCGCCGACGATGAACGAAAAGGTCTCCGCGGTCGGCTGGGGGATCGACGAGACGGGCACGCTCCCGAAGTCGCGCGAGGTCCGCGCCGACATCTCGCTCATCGGCGTCGGCCCGGCGATGTACCCGGACCACGCGACATACGGCTACGGCGACCGCGAGTTCATGATCGGCGAGTCGGCCTGCGCCGGCGACAGCGGCAGCCCCGCGTTCGCGAAGAGCGGCGCGGTCGTCGGGGTCGCCGCGCGCGCGGGCAACGGCAAGCCACGCGACCCGAACAACTTCGCGAGCACGTGCATCGGCGAGACCGCTCATGCGGTCTACACACATCTCGCATCGCTGCAGGACCTCGTCACACGAGCCTTCGCTGAGTCCGGCGAGCCGATCTGGCTCGAGGGTCAACCGGATCCGCGCGCGCCGAAACCGCAGGCGGTGCCCGCGGACGAGCCCGAGCCGAGCGCGCCGCCGGCGACCGAAGCCGTGGTCTCGGGCCCCGAAGCGCACGGCGCCCCTGAGGCCGGCGCCGGTTGCAGCCTCTCGACCGAGCCCCGGAAGGGCTCCGTCGAACATGCGGCCGGGCTCGTCGCGCTCCTCGCTTCGCTCGTCGGCCTCCGCCGTCGCTTCGGCCCTCGGAGCGACGCGAAGCTCGATGGCGACGCCCATCGCGCACGCCTGCCATCGATGCCCTGATCGACGTGAGGGCAGCACCCGTCGGCCAATCTGTGAAGTTGCGCGGCGGCTTCACCCCGACCACGATGCGAGGGCGCATGGGTGTCCGATCAGCCCTTCTCGTCCTCTTTCGTCGCCTCGCGCGGATCTACTTCCGCGAGATCGAGGTCGCCGGCGAGGTGCCCCATCCGGGCACCGGCGGCCGACTCTTCGCAGCCAACCACGTCAACGGGCTCGTCGATCCCATCCTCGTCCTGACGCAGACGCCCTGCCGGATCTCGCCGGTGGCGAAGAGCACGCTCTGGAAGATCCCCGGCCTGCAGTGGCTCCTCGAGACTGCCGAGGCGGTCCCGATCGTTCGTCGACGTGACGTGCCCGGCAAGAGCGAGGGCGACAACGAAGCCGTGTTCGCTCGCGTCGCCAAACACCTCGTGACCGGCGGCAACATCCTCATCTTCCCCGAGGGGACGAGCCACAACGAGCCGCATCTCCTCGCCCTCCGCTCGGGCGCGGGACAGATGTTGAGCCGCTCGGTCGCGGAGGAGGCCGGCGCGGAGCTGACGTTCCAGGCGGTCGCGCTCGAGTTCGACGAGCGCGACGTCTTCCGCTCGCGCTCCCTCGTCCTGTTCGGCCCCGTTCGTCGCGTCGCCGACATGCACGGCGAGGACCTCGCGCAGGAGATCACCGACGCTATCCGCACAGATCTGTCCGAGCTGCTCGTCGAGGGCGCGTCATGGGAGGAGCGCATCCTCGTCGTTCGCGTGGCCGAGATGTTCGCGAAGGACGCCGGCGACACCTCGCTCGAGCACGTGAACCAGCTCGGACGGCGCATCACGCAAGCACGGCACGCGCTCGCCGGGTCGTCATCGGCGGAGGTCCACGCGATCGAGGCGCGCATCCGCGACTACCTCGCGCGCGTCGAGCGGGAGGAGACCTCCGACGATGTCGTCGCACGCGTAGCTCGAGGCACGCTCTCGCCGGCGCTCGAGCACGAGCGCATCGCCCGCGTGGCGACGGCGGTCATCACCCTCCCGCTCGCCCTGATCGCGACCGTCGTCTACTGGCTGCCCTATCAGCTCCCGCGCTTCGTCACCCGCAAGCTGAAGGGCGATCCGGACGTCGCGTCGACCTACAAGCTCGGCGTGGGCCTCGTCGTCTTCCCACTGTGGGCGGCGACGGCGATCGCGCTGGCGTTCCTCGTGCTTCCGTCGAATGAGCTCGCGCTGCTCGCGACTGCCGTCCTCCTCGCGTCCCCCTTCTCCGCGCTCGCGTGGCTCGATCGGTGGGACCGGCTCGCTGCGCGCTCGTCGAACCTCCTTGCCCCATCGGAGGAGCGTCGCGAGCGTCTCGTCGCTCTCGCCGCCGAGCGGACGACGCTCATGCGCGATCTGGACACGCTGCGCGAGCGCGCCGAGGCCGCGTAACCCAATTGCGGCGGGGGAGGCCGTGCTTGCCAGGGCCCGCGCAGCGTGCCGAGCGTGCTTCACAATCGACGGTCATCTAAATCAGCGGTCGCGCGCGACCCTCGAGGTCGCGAGCGAAGCGAGCCCGCGTGGGGAGGGGCCCCGAAAGACCGCGCTCTTTCGGGGCCGGGCGGCGCGTGCCGCCCCGTGATGAGAAGCGCCTAAATGGGCCGAGCGTGATTCCAAATCACGCTCGGTCATTTAGGATCGGGATGAAGCGATGCACGATCCGATCGCCCTGGCGGTGCCCGTATTCTTCGTCCTCATCGCGATCGAGCTCGCGTGGGCGAAGAAGCGCGGCGTGCGCGTTTACCGCTTCAACGACGCGCTCACGGATCTGAGCTGCGGGATCACCTCGCAGATCGTGCTCTTGCTCTGGGCAGCGACGCAGCTCGCCATCTACACGTGGGTCTACACGCACGCGCGCCTCGTGACGATCGGGCCGCCGTGGCTCGCGTGGGCCGTTGCCTTCGTGGGCGTCGACTTCCTCTACTACTGGTGGCATCGCCTCAGCCACGAGGTGAACGTCCTCTGGGCCGCGCACGTCGTCCATCATCAGAGCGAGGACTACAACCTGGCCGTCGCGCTGCGGCAGTCGGTGATCACGAGCTGGACGGCCCTTCCCTTCTATCTCCCGCTCGCGCTCCTCGGTGTGCCGACGCTCGTCTTCGCGGCCGTCCACGCGCTCTCGACGCTCTACCAGTTCTGGATCCACACCGAGCTCGTCGCCCGCATGCGCGGACCGATCGACCGGATCCTCAACCTGCCGAGCCACCATCGGGTCCACCACGCGATCAATCCGCGCTACCTCGACAAGAACTACGGAGCGACGCTGATCGTCTGGGATCGGCTCTTCGGAACGTACGCCGAGGAGATCGAGAAGCCCGTCTACGGCATCACCAACGCGCTCGGCAGCTTCAACCCGATGTGGGCGCAGATCCACTACTGGTTCGAGCTCGCCGCGATGGCGCGTGCCGCACGTCGTCCGCTCGACAAGCTGAAGGTCTGGATCGCGTCGCCCGCGTGGAAGCCCGATGGCCATGCGCTCCCCGCGCCGCCCCCGCCTCTCGCGCTCGCCCGACGCGTGAAGTACGATCCTCCCGCGTCACGCCGCGTCGTGGGCTACGTGGCGTTCCAGTACGTCATCGTCATCGCGGTCACGTTCTGCCTGATGATGTGGCACGGAGCGATCGCCACCGGGGCGCTCGTCCTCGGAGGAGCGGCCGTCCTCGGAGGGCTCCTCGCCTTCGGGGGCTTGCTCGAAGGGCGCCGATGGGCCGCCTACGTCGAAGGTGCGCGGCTCGCGCTCGGCGCCGCAGCTCTGTTCGTGTGGATGTGGCTCGACGGCTGAGCCGTCGCGTCACTCAGGACGCGTTGCGGACGCGCGCGATGACCTTGCCGCGCGTCGAGTCGAACGGGTTGCGAGAGAGGATCGGATCGGCGCTCTTCGCTCGGACCGGAGCGGTCTCCACCGATGGCGGATCCTCGATGCCCGGGCTCGGAGGCACGGACGCCGCCTGCGGGGGCTCGAGCAGGCTCTGGGCGATGAGCACGGCGGAGGCGCCGAGGCCCACCCAGAACGCTCGCCATGCTGTCCAGATCAAGCGGTCCATCGATCATCTCTAACGTCGAGAACGTTGAGGGCTGACAGTCGATCCGCCGCTTCCAAAGCTCGGTTCGCTGCCTTCCATCTCGTCTTGCGAGCTCCGTGCCAGATGCTCCGGTCGCTCGGACCTCCGACAAATCAGCGGGTTCGTTCATTCCGGCGGTGTCAGGGTGTCAACACCGTGGAACCCGGCCCACGGAGCACGCGTCAGGATGTCAACGTCACACACGCGGCGGGAGCAGCGCTCGAGCACCTTCGCCCCGGCATGTTCGATCTTCGGCGGGGTGTCACGATCCAGACACCTGATGCTGCCCGTCATTCTTCGACCGACGCGCGGCGGCGTGAATCTCCGGCCAAAGGGGCCCGATCCGATCACGGCCTCTTCGATCGAGATCGGCGCCGCGCCTCAGCGCATCACGGCATGGCGCATCCCGCCCGCGACCCACGTGCGGAGACGCGGAGGCGGGCCGAGCTCCGGCCCCGCTCCGATCGCCGACGCGGTCGCGGGGGTGGCGAGCATCCAGGCCTGCTGGAGACCGCGGTCCATCACGGGCGGAGCCGGTACGTCGTGCGGGGAGAATCCGAGACGCTCGGGGCTCGGAGCCCCTGTCGGACCGGTCGTGTACGCGACCGCGAGGGCCGCCTCCGCCGCGAGCAGCTTCGCGCCGAGATTGGGCGCGAACAGATCGCGCGCACGCGCGTAGGTGTACGGTGTGGCGAACGCCGCATACGGGACGGGGACGAGGCGCGCGTCTCGCGGATCGAGCGGCCCGTACGAGCGTGCTCGCGTGGGACGCGGTCCCGGCGAGATGCGCCAGACGTGCGCCGGTGGCGTGGGGCCCCATCCGATGACTCCGTCCTCCGAGGACTGGGGCGCCCGCCAGTCGACCCAAGAGCCCGCGTAGCGGCGCCCGGCGATCCAAGCCCAGCCACCACGATCGCCCGTGTAGGCCCACCGCCCGTAGTGGAACGTCACCCAGCCCCACGGCAGATCGCTCACCCAGATCCATTCGTCGATTTCATGGACCGGACCGTGCCCGGACTCGTTCACGGCAGTGAGCGCGCGATGCGTCCAGCGGCCATGCGTGCCGTAGGGGACGAACGACACACCGACGGCATCAGGCGACGGTATCCACACGAGGCCGAGACGAGCATCGTCGCGCCACGTGCCGTACGGAGCGAGCACGTCGTAGAAGAGCCGAACCGCATCGGAGTCCGCGTCGTCGAACTGCGGCGGAGCACGACGCACGGGCGGCCTCGTCGACACGCCAATGGATTCTTCCTCCAGCCCGCGTTCGATCGCCGCGACCGTTCGCGCAGGCGGCCCCGTCTCCACGTGCTCGGCACATCCGAGCGCGATCGGCGGCAGGGCGAACACGCAGTAACGAAGCGGCGCGAAACGGGTGAGGTGCTTCATCGGAGAAAAGTCGACGCCTCGGACGGAGGGGAGTCAATGCGGCCCGATCTCGATCTCGCGAGCGGTGACACGGACCACACGAGCCGTGTTCCCGGTATGCTGAGCCGCGAGGAGATCGGGGCCGGCGCCCCGACTCCCCGCAGTAGTGGCCCAACGACCAGAGGACGAGACCGGCCCGATGCAAGGAGCGCGCTTTGCCCTCGTGGCGATCACGATCTCGCTGATTGCCGTCGGTTGCCGGCCCGAGCCGCGGCCTCCGTCAACGCCCGGCTACGACCACGTTGCAGGACGCGACGACATCGACGACTCCGACGACGGGCCATCTCGGGAGCCCGGACCGCCGCACCAAGGTCCGAGCTCGATCGAGCCCGGCGGCAACCAACGCATCCGCTCCTTCAGCGAGGCCAAACGCGCGCTGCTCCAGATCTACGACGGGCATCGCGTCGATCTCTATTGCGGCTGCTCGTTCCTCTCCGAGGCCGGGCGCGGCCTCCGCGTCGATCTCGACGCGTGCGGCTACGTCGTCGCGCGCGACGCCACGCGCGCCGGCCGGATCGAGTGGGAGCACGCGGTCGCCGCCTCGACGTTCGGTCGAACCTTCAGCGAATGGACCTCGGGCGACGACCGCTGCGTCGACGGCAAGGGCAAGCGCTTCAAGGGGAGGAAGTGCGCCGCCAAGTCGCCCGAGTTCGCGCGGATGGAAGGTGACCTCCACAACCTCTTCCCCGTCGTCGGGGAGGTGAACGGTCTCCGCGGCGACCTGCCGATCGGGGTCCTCGATCCTCCCGAACGCACCCCTCCGCATCGCAAGGCGACGAGCGAGGTCTTCGCGTTCGGCGCGTGCAAGAGCACGATCGAGCGCGGAGTGTTCTTCCCTCGTCCCGAGGTGCGTGGCGACATCGCCCGCGCTTCGCTCTACATGGACCGCGCGTACCCGACGCGACACATCCTCGACGAGGCCCACCGCGCCCTCTTCGAGCGCTGGAGCGTCGACGACCCGCCCGACGCCTGGGAGCGCGAACGCAATCGCGCGATCGCCGAGCGTCAGGGCAATGCCAACCCCTTCATCGCACCCGAGGCCGTTCGCGGCGCTCCCTGAGCGTCAGCCGTTCACGACCCGAGCCACGAACCAGACGCCGCCCGCGACCGCCACTGCACCGCTGACGACACGGGCACCGCGCGGCTCGAACCAGGTCGTCCCGCGAAGGAAGAGGACGAGCGGCAAGAGCAGCGCGAGGACGGCGAGCTGTCCGCCTTCGACGCCGAGGTTGAACGAGACGAGCGCCGTCGGAACCGCGCTCCGCGGAAGGGCGACCTCCTGCAGCGCGCCGGCAAAGCCGAAGCCGTGGACGAGACCGAACGGGAACGTGATCCGCCACCGCTTGCTCGCATCTTTCACGAAGAAGTTCTCGATGCCGACGTAGGCGATCGACAGAGCGATGGCCGGCTCGATGATCTGCGGGCTCGGTGCCCACACGTCGAGAACGGCAAGCGCGAGCGTGATCGAGTGCGCGATGGTGAACGCGGTGACGATGACGAGGAGCGAGCGAAGGTGCGCCCGCACGAGGACGAGGCCGAGGATGAAGACGAGATGGTCGTAGCCCGTGAGGATGTGCTCGAGGCCCATCTTGAAGAACGCCCACGCCGAAGTCCCGCGCTCGCTCGCCTCGCGCTTCGCCTCGGGCGCTGCGCCGGGCGACCGGGCGTCTTCGTCGGGGGCGATCGTGAATCGTCGCTCCCCGCCGTGCAGGACCTCGTCGTGTGTCGCTCCGCGCGTGACGGCGCGCGCGATGTGGCGGTGCCCACGCGCGAGATCGTCGAGGACGCCGACCTCGACCTCGAACGGCTCACCGGTGCGAGCGCAGTCCCATCGCCCCGAAAGGAGGAGACCGTCCTCCTCCATGAGCCCGACGTCGGTGATGACGGGAGCACACCGCTCGCCTCCGGCGCTGACGGCGATGCGACCGAGCACCTTGTCCTTCAGCACCGAACGCGCGGAAGCGACTTCGGCAGGCGTCAGATGACCGTCGCGATTGGCGTCGATGCTGGGCACCAGCGAGCCGACCTCCGCACGCGCGAACGCGAGGGTCCCCACCACGCTCGCTCCCCTGGCGGTGTACTCGCCGGTCGAGAGCCCGATCGTGTGCGCCTCCGCGTGCGAGGCCCAGAGGAAGCCGACGACGAACATCGCCATGGCGACGATCGCCAGCCCCGCCGTCCGCTTCGCGGCGAGCACGCTACGCGCGACCGAGCTCGGCAGCTTTCCGACTTGGGCACTCACCGATCACCAGGGTCCAACAGATAGCGCAATCCGTCGAAGCGGCTGAACTGCTTGCGACGACCGCGCGAGTCGCGGGATTCGGCGGAGTCGACTAGGGTGCTCCATCCATGAGGCGTCGCCGGCGCGGCGATGTCGGACCGTGATTCGACACGCTCGCTCCTCACATCAACGTAGCCGGCCCCGAGCCACCTCGGGATCGGCACACTATGGCGGTGCTCGCTTGCATGGCCCCAGCTCGCCGCCCGCCCGAACGGGCGAGCGGGCGTCGAGCTCGGTCCAAAGCAACCGATCTGAGCACTCGCTTCTTACTTTTCACAATCAGCGCAACTGAGTTGCGCTGTAGGGCGGGACATCGCCGTGCTCGACGACGTGCTACTTCGTGCTCGACGGAAGAGGTGGACGCAGCTCGCGGTCACGAACCTGCGCATCTTCGTGGGCTTCGCGTTCGTCCCGGCGGGACTGAAGAAGGTGCTCGCCGAGCCGTTCACGGACCCGCACCTCCACGGCCCGTTTCACGACTTCCTCCATGCCTTCCACGCGACGGGCTGGTTCTACCAGTTCGTCGGCGTGATGCAGCTCCTGACGGCGACCCTGCTCATCACGCAGCGATTCGCGACCGTGGGGGCCCTCTTCGCGACGCCCATTCTCACCACGATCCTGTTCTTCTGCTGGAGCACCAAGGTCTATCCGACCGCGACGGTCGTGACCCTGATGTGGCTCGGCACGCTGGCGCTCGTGGCCTGGGACTGGCCGAAGTGGCGCGCCATCTTCGACCGTGAGGCGGCGCACGAGGCTCGCGCCGGCCTCCCCGAGGCGCCGATCGATCGCCGACTCTGGCAAGCGTGCGGATGGGCGGTCCTGTGCCTCTATCTCGCCGTCTGCGCAGCGACGGGAGGCGTCTACCGGCCGAGGGGCGCCGCGTGGGACACGCCGGCCTTCTACGTCTTCCCGGCGATGCTCCTTCTCGTGATCGCCACGTTCGTGCTCGACCGATCGCGCTCGCGCAAGAGGTCGTGATCCTCTCGGCTCGGTCGGGCTCTCGACACGGCCGAGGTCGCGCCGCTCCGCTCGCAGCTCAGCACGCGCGCTCGCGGCCCTCGCTGCGGCGGGTGAAGCTCCGGTGAGGGAGCCACGTGGAGCGCCCCGTCGACGATCCCTTCGACGACCGAGACGCAGAACCGCGCCGGGGCGATCGGCCACACGAAGCGCGCTCGACCGCCCCGCTCGACGCCCCTTTCGATGAGGCCAGAGGACGCCGAAGAGCCCGGATCTCCGCGGTAACACCAGGGCCGCGCGGCGGCCGGTACAGCGGTTGCTGAGACGCAGGCAGAAAGGAAACGATCATGACCGTGCTCGAGCTTCTGCTTCTCCTCATCATCGCCGGCGTCTGCGGCGCGTCCGGAAAAGCGATCGCGGGTTACTTCCCCGGCGGCTTCCTCGCCTCGATCGGCGTCGGATTCGTCGGGGCGTTGCTCGGAACTTGGATCGCGAGGGCCGTCGGCCTGCCGGAGCTCTTCTCGGTGAACGTCGGTGGAACGCCGTTCCCGATCATCTGGTCGATCCTCGGCTCGGCCCTGTTCGTCGCCCTGATCGGTCTCGTCACCGGGCGCCTCTTCCACCGTCGCTCGTACGTCTGACGCTCGCGTGGCGGCGACTCCGCGCTCAGGGCCGGCGCGCGTTTCAGCGCGCCGGCCCTGTCGGTGTGGGACGGGTATCGATCTCGATTCCTCCCCCGCGAGCCAGGCCTGCCGGCTTAGTCGGGGCGGATCACGGTGCGGACGGTGCGGACGGTGCCGTTCACCGGCAGCGGCGCGTCCGTCGACAGCAGCGAGAGGTTCGCGTTGGTCGGCATGGGGAGTGACTTGAAGCCCTTGTAGTCCGCAAGGAACGTCGCCTCGACGAACGCGAGGTCGTCGAGAGCAACGTCCGCCTCCGTCGACGGCGGGATCGAGAGGTCGCCGGGCAAGGCCGGCGCGGTGACCTCGGTCGTGCCCGGCGGAACGACGAAGCGCCACTGGAAGCCTGAGCTCCCGTACCAACGGAGGCTCACGATGCCACCATCGGTGCCGTTCAGCGATGCCGAAGGCGACCAGGTCACCTTCGGCCGCTTCAGGTCGTCTGCGACGATGTTCGTGTCGCCGAGCGTCGGGAGAAGCGTCGCGAAGTCGAGGGTGATATTCCCGACCGTCGCTGGCTCTCGCTTGATGATCGCGCGGCTCGAGTCGTTCGAGTACGTGCCTACGTCCACCTGATGAGCATCGGCGAAGCCGACGGGGACACGGAACGTCGCGGGCGACTCGGCGAGATCGTTGGCTCCGAAGCCGAGTTCGAAGGCACGCCCATCGACGATGGCAACGGTCGACGGCCACGCGTGCTCGCCCAGTGGCATGTTCGCCGCCGAGACCGTCAGGCTCCCGGCGGCGACGAAAGCGGGGAGTGCCGGGACGGTGATGGTCGCGCCGCCCATCGGCTTCGCGAGGTTCTTCGCGAAGCTGAACGCGAGCGGCATTTCATCTCTCCCGGAGGCACTCGCGAGCACGACGCCCTGCGCACCGACGCACTCGGGGTAGACCGTGACGACGAACGTGCCGTCGGCGGGACCGAAGGAGTTGCAATTGGGGCCTGCCTGGACCCGGTAGTCCTGCGCGGTGTCGAAGCCCTGGCCGAACGTCACCGAGTACTCGCCGATAGGCGGCGACTCGGTCCCGGCTGCACGACCGAGCTCGACCGTGAGCGTGTCGCCCTCGGCGACAGCGAGATAGGTCAGCGGCGAAAGCTCGTCGCCGAAGTACGGCGCGAGGACCGTCACCATGCTCGGCGCCACCGGCTGCGTGACCACGCCGGTCGCGTCGGTCTTGAAGTCGCCCGTGACCGCGCCGGTCGCGTCGTGGAAGATCACGCGCACGTCCGTCTGCGGGGCGCCCTGCCGTACCACCGTGACCGTCACGCCGCTCGGAGCCGGCGCGTCGGGCGTCGAGCTGTCCGGGGTCGGCGTGCTGCTGTCGGGGATCTCGAAGCCCGACCCGCCCTCCGGAAGCTGGAACCCGCCCGGAGACGACGAGGGATCTTCTTCGCACCCGAAAGCAAGGAGAGCAAACGGAGCGAGAAGTGCGATGAAGCCGAAGTGACGCATCGTGCCAGCATGGCGGTCGTGATCGCGTGCGTCAACGGCAAGGCTGTCACTCGAACGGCGACTCCAGCCGTCCTCTCGCTATATTTCTATCTCTATCGGCTAGCAGGCTCGACGAGTCAGCGCCTAGTGCGGGAGGACGCGGAGGACGCGCTGGGGGACGGCGACACGACGCCGGACTACGCCTGCGCGTGAGTGGTAGGCGTCGATCATCTCGCCGTTGCCGATGTAGAGGCCGACGTGGTTGCGCCACCAGAGGATGTCGCCGGGACGCATCTGCTCGAAGGGCACGTCGACGAGCGCACGGCCCTGTGCATCACTGGTGCGCGGGAGCTTCACGCCACCCGATCGCCATGCGGCCTGCACGAGGCCCGAACAGTCGAAGCAGTCCGGCCCCGTGCCACCCCAGCAGTAGCGCTTGCCGACCTGCGCTTGCGCGAAGCCGAGCACGGCCGAGGTCTGCGGCCACGAGGTCACCTCTGGGCGCATCATCGGGCTCATCTCTGGGCTCATCACTGGCCAGGCGGGAGCCCACGCGTTCGGCGCGCTCGGCGCGGTGCTGGTGGTCGAGGACGAACAGCCAAGCGCTGCGACCGCGAGGACCAGAAAGACAGTCACTCGACGAAGCATCCCGCGATCGTTCCAATCCACGCAGCGCAGGGCCAAGTCTCCGGCAATTCAATGAGGGCCGAAGGCCCACCTCTGCGGGTGGTTGGGGCGCAGCCCCAAGCTCACGCCGCGCCGCATGTGCTATCCGACAGGCGTGAAGGAGCTCGTCGTCCGTCCCGTCGCCTTCGTCCGGTCTCCGTTCCGGGAGAAGGTCGAGGCGCCGCGGCAAGGAACGGTCGCCGGTGGCGCTGCCGGTACGGTGGAGGTCCTCCCCGCCTACCACGACGCGCTCGCGGACCTCGACGGGTTCGATCGCATCTGGCTCATCTTCTGGTTCGATCGCGCCGAGGGCTGGCGTCCGAAGGTGCTTCCCCCGCGGAGCGACGAGAAGCGTGGCGTCTTCGCGACGCGCTCCCCTCACCGACCGAACCCGATCGGCATGACCGCCGTACGCCTCGAGCGTGTCGACGGCCTCGTCCTCCACGTCCGCGATCTCGATCTGGTCGACGGGACGCCCGTGTTCGACATCAAGCCATACATCCCCTACGCGGACGCGTTCCCCGACGCCGCCACCGGCTGGCTCGAGGCACGCGATCCACGCGCAGCGTGGTCGGTCACCTTCGAGCCGCTCGCCATCGAAGAGCTCGCGTGGATCGCGACGGAGACCGGGCTCGATCTCCGCGCCCGCGTCGAGGCGGCGCTTTCGCTCGGCCCGCAGCCACACGCCTACCGCCGCATCAAGGAGACGAGCGACGGCGGCCGTGTCCTCGCGGTGAAGGCGTGGCGCGCTCGGTTCCGTGTGGAGGAGGACGCGCGACGCCTCGTGGTCGAGCGCATCTCGTCCGGCTATCGCCCGCGCGAGATCGCCGAGGGCCGCGAGCCCGCCCACGCGGTCCATCGCGCCTTCGTCGAGCGCTTCGGCAGCAGCGCTGCGCCCTGACGCGCGCTCGACTCGCTTCGCGTCAGCAGCTCACTTCCAGCGCATGCAGCGGCCGCCGGAGTAGGCCGCCTTGTACTCGGGGAACGTGAACTTGGCCGGCGGCCCGTTGTTGCCGCCGGCACGCGCGCTGCTGTAGCCGATGCCGCGATACTTGAGGCCGAAGTTGCCGGTGAAATTGGCGCCGTTCATGTCGAGGACGATCTCGTGCACGTTGCCGTGGAGGTCCATCCACGGCTCGTCGCCAGCGTTGATCCGGACGACGTCCGTGTGGACGCGCCCCGGCGTCGCGATGCGGAAGGCGCCTTCGTGGGTCACCTCGTCGGGATAGAACGGGAAGCGGTACACGATGCCGGTGTCGGTGCCCGAGTCGCCCGACTGCTGGACGGCGTTCAGCGGAGCGCAACGCGAGCCACAGCCGGCCGCGTTCCCGAGATTGGCCGGGGCGTTCGTGATGAAGTCGAGCACCTCGTCGGTCGCGAGCTGCCCGCCGTCCCAGTGGCAGAAGGCGGCGAGGAGGGCGCTCGGGATGCAGGTCATCGACTTCACGTCGAGGAGGTCCTTCGCCGGGATCATCCCTCCATTGCCGTCGAAGCCGACGGCACGAGGGAGCTCGCCGCGCCCGGTGAGGACGGCGTCCGGATACCAGAATGTCGGGAAGCCGTAAGAGCGGTTCGGATAGTTCCCGCAGTTGTGACCGTGAACGTAGATGTAGAGCGGCCCGCCGAAGACCGAGTCCGTCCCGACGTTCCGATTCCACGGCTGCGCCTGCGCCGGATTGCTCGGCTGGCGCGGCACGGTGATGTCCGCCGCGTTGGTCCCGCTCGGGAGGAAGAGGCTCCACGCGTCGTCCCAGATCGGCGGCTTGTTCGCCGCGATCCACCCCTTGATGTCCGGCTGACCGTTGTTGGCGGCGGCGATCGCCTCGACGAACGCGCGCACGCGTCCGGCGGTGACCTCGTACTTGTCGACGTAGACCGTCTTGCCCGGGTGCTTCGGATCCGAATAACCGGAGACCGGAAGCGCCCGACAGCAGCTCTCGTGCTTCGCATTGGCGTCGGGATCGCCCTTCTCGCCCGGATGAAGCGGCTTGCCCCCGCAGGTGTCTCCGCCGAAGTGAGGCTTGCAGCTCTTCACGTCGACGCACTTGCTGTCGTAGTTGCACGCGCCGTTGCAGTCCGCGTCCACGACGCACGTGAGCCCCTCGGCGCACTTGTTCCCGCTCTGCCCCCCGCAGTCGACGTCGGTCTCGGTGCCGTTCTTCACGCCGTCGTCGCTCCGCGGAGCTACGCACGTCTTCGTCTCGGGCTTGCACCACTTGTCGACGCAGTCGGTGTCGGCCGCGCAGGCCTTGCCGTCCGCACACGGCGGCGCGTTCGGGCCACCGCAGTCGACATCGGTCTCGCCGTTGTTCTTCTTGCCGTCGGTCGGGCCCGGCGGCGTGGTGCCCGGCCCGGAAGGCGGCTCCTGGCAGACGCCGTTCTCGCAGGTGCCGCTCCCGCACTCGGAGCCCACGGTGCAGCCCTCACCCGCGCACTTCCCGCAGGTGCCGCCGCAGTCGACGCCGACCTCACCCTCGTCGCGGACGCCGTTCTTGCAGACGTCGCCGCCGGCTTCGGGATCGCTCCCGGAGCATGCCGCGTGGCCGGCAACCACGGTGACGAGCGCGAGGAAGAGGAGACCGCGAGCCTTCAGCAAAGCTACCTCCGCAGTGCGAGAACGAGCCCAGCCATACGGTGACACGGTGCTCGTGCCCCTGTCGACCCTCGAGCACGAACCGGGACGCAATCGAGCCGGGTGGATCATGCATTGCGCAGGCATGTGAGACAGCGGCAGTCTCGTCTCCCACGTCGACGTGATCCGGTTAGTCTCCCGACGATGTCCGACCCGATCGAGCAAGGCGCGGTCCTCGTCCTCGACGAGATCATCCGCCGCGCCGCACGTGCCAAGGCGAGCGACGTTCATCTCGAGCCGAAGCGCGATCGCCTGAACGTGCGCTTCCGCGTCGATGGCGAGATGGTCGAGGAGCAGAGCGTCCCCATCGACATCGCGCTCGAGGTCGTCTCCCGAGTGAAGGTCCTCGCCCGGATGGACATCGCCGAGCGCCGGCTACCCCAGGACGGACAGCTCACGCTGTCACCGAACGGCGAGCTCGTGCACCTCCGTGCGTCGACGTTTCCGAGCTCGCTCGGCGAGAAGTTGGTGCTCCGCATCCTGTCCGGCCAGACGCTCATCCCGTTCGACAAGCTCGGGCTCGAGCCGATCTCGCAGGCCGTCGTGCGCGAGCTCGTCGATCGCCCCCAGGGGTTCATCGTCGCCAGCGGTCCAACCGGCGCCGGCAAGACGTCGACGCTCTACTCGTTCCTTCGCCTCATCGACACGCGACGCACCAACGTGATGACGCTCGAGGACCCGATCGAGATCGAGCTCCCTCAGATCACGCAAGGCCAGACGAACATCAAGGCCGGCTTCACCTTTGCGACCGGCCTCCGTGCGATCCTGCGCCAGGACCCCGACGTCATCATGGTCGGCGAGATCCGCGACGCCGAAACCGCCGGCATCGCGCTTCAAGCGTCGCTCACGGGTCACCTCGTCCTCTCGACGCTCCACACCTCGGACGCCGTCGAGAGCGTCGTGCGCCTCGTCGACCTCGGCGTCGAGCCGTGGATCATCGCCAACGCGCTCACCGCGGTGCTCTCGCAGCGGCTCGTGCGCATCGTCTGCAAGAGCTGCCAGGAGGAGGTGACCGTCCAGGAGCCGATCGTCGACGGAGAGGAGACGATCATCCCCGCCGGCTCGAAGATCATGCGCGCGCGCGGCTGCGCCCAGTGCCTCCGGACCGGCTACAAGGGACGGACGGGGATCTTCGAGGTCGTGGTCGTCGACGACGACATGCGCGAGATGGTGAAGGCGAAGGCAAGCCCGCGCGAGTACCGGCAGCTCCTTCGCAAGCGCGGGATCGCGAGCCTCCGCCGCGTCGGCCTCCAGCACGTCAGGGACGGCATCACGACGATCGACGAGGTCGTACGCGTGACGACGTAGCCCGGCCTAGGTCCAATACTCGTTGGGTTGGGCCGTGGCCGCCAGAGACAGAAAGACGCGAAGGCGGGAAGGATTTCATGGATCGAATCCCTTCCCGTCTCCCCGCCTTCCTGTTGAATCTCGCTCGATTCGCCGAAACGAACGGCCTTGCGGCTAAAGCACCGTCAGGCCGGAGGCCAGAGCGACTTCGGCGGACCGGACGCGTCCGGATCGACGATCGGGAGCAGCTCCTCGATCCGCGCGCAGAGCTCCTCGCGGCTCTGAGCGCGGATGGTCACGTGCCCGAGCTTGCGGCCCGGCGACGCGTCCTTGCCGTAGGCATGGAGGTGCGCGCCTTCGACCGCGAGCACGCGCTCTTTCGGCGGGAGCTTGCCGATCACGTTGAGCATCGCCGACGGACCGACCATCCGCGTCGAGCCGAGCGGCAGGCCGAGGATGGCGCGCACGTGGTTCTCGAACTGGCTCGTCTCCGCGCCCTCGATCGTCCAGTGCCCCGAGTTGTGGACGCGCGGCGCCATCTCGTTCACGACGAGCTCGCCGTCCTTCAGGAACAGCTCGATCGCGAGGACACCCACGTAGCCGAGCGTGTCGAGCACCCGCGCGGCGTACGCCTCGGCGCGCGCTTGGAGCTCCGGCGTCCACGCGTCACTCTTCGGGACGGAGATGCGGAGGACTCCGTCGCGGTGCTCGTTCTCCACGAGCGGCCAGAAGCGCGTCTCGCCGTCCTTGCCCCGCACGGAGAGGATGGAGAGCTCGCGCTCGAACGGGACGAGCCCCTCCACGATGAGCAGCGCTGCGCCGAGCGCTTCCCACGCATGGTCCACGTCGGCCTCGGTGCGGAGCACCATCTGACCCTTGCCGTCGTAGCCGAAGCGCCGCGTCTTGATCACCAACGGCAGCCCGATGCGCTGGACGGCCTGGTCGAGCTCCTCGCGCGAGGAGACCGCCGCGAACGGCGGCGTCGGGATCCCGAGGCGCACGAAGAACTGCTTCTCGTCGAGCCGGTCCTGGCTGACCTCGAGCGCAGCCGGAGGCGGGTAGACCGGCACGAGCTCGTTCAGGAAGCGGGCGGAGCCGACCGGGACGTTCTCGAACTCGTACGTGACGACGTCGCTCTTGCGCGCGAGCTCGGAGAGACGCTCCTCGTCGTCGTACGTGCCGACGCGCAGATTGCCGACGTGCCCCGCTGAGGACTCGGCACCGGGATCGAGGAAGACAAAGCGCTGCCCGAGCGTGTAGCCCGCGAGCGCGATCATCCTTCCGAGCTGCCCACCCCCGAGGACACCAACCGTCACGTCTCAGCCTTTCTCGGAATCAGGGTCATCGAGCCGCACGGCGCTCCGGCGATCGGAGTCCGGCGTCGAGAGTGAGCCAGGCGCCGACTCCTGCGCCTCGGGCGGGACGCGCGGATCCGGCCGATCGAGGACGCTCTGCGTCTGCGCATCACGATGCCGAGCGAGCGCGGCGCGGGTGGCGCCGTCGCGACGCGCGAGGATCTGCGCCGCGAAGAGCGCGGCATTGATCGCTCCGGCCTTGCCGATCGCGAACGTCGCCACGGGCACGCCCGCGGGCATCTGGACGATCGAGAGGAGGGAGTCGACCCCGCGGAGGACCTTGGACTCGACCGGAACGCCGAGCACGGGGAGCAGCGTCTTCGCGGCGGCCATCCCCGGAAGGTGAGCCGCGCCGCCGGCGCCCGCGATGATCACCTCGAGGCCACGGCTCTCGGCCTTGGAGGCATAGTCGAAGAGGAGGTCCGGTGTCCGATGGGCCGAGACGACGCGCGTCTCGAACGAGACGCCGAGACTCTCCAGCGTCGCCGCTGCGTGGCTCATCGTCTCCCAGTCCGACACCGAACCCATGATGATGCCAACCTTGGGGCTCATGTGGCGCGCGAAGATACCACGCAGGAGCGCGTCGCGGCCGCAGGCTGTTCGGATATTCTTCGTCGATGCACTCGGGGAAGCAGCTGAGCTTTGGACGATCGGGCGCGGGACTCTGGCGGGCGATCCTCTTCGCCGTTCCGACGTGCGCGATGGCGTGGGGCGCGGGCTGCGCGGACGAGGCGAGCCCGGTGACGCAGGACGACGTCGATGGCGGTGACGCGGAGGCGGTCGACTCGAGCTCGCCTCCGAACGACGCGGGCTCGGACGCGTCGAAGCGCGACTGTACCGCCGACCTCGACGCGGACGGCATCCACAAGCACCTCGAGTGCACGGGCCTCTACTCGTCCTTCGCAGACAAGACGGTCGCGACGGACGTGAAGCCGTACAAGCCGGGCCTCGAGTTCTGGAGCGACGGAGCCGAGAAGCAGCGATGGGTGCATCTGCCCGCCGGCTCGAAGATCGACATCGCCGACTGGAACGAGTGGGTCTACCCGCCGGGGACCAAGCTCTGGAAGGAGTTCAAGATCGGGGGCAAGCGCATCGAGACGCGCTTCTTCACGAAGCTCCCCGACAACAGCTGGGCGCACACCGCGTATCGCTGGAACGCGGACGAGACCGACGCGGTACGCAAGGACGGCGGCGAGACCATCGACGGCATCGGGCTCGACGGCGGTCCGTACGAGATCCCGAGCACGGGTCAATGCGACCAGTGCCACATGGGTCGCAAGGATCAGGTGCTCGGGTTCGACGCAGTGAGCCTCGGGCTCGCGACGGCGACCGGACAGACGCTCGAGAAGCTCGCAGCCGAGGGCGCCCTCTCGAAGGCGCCTCCCGCGACGACGCTCGCGTTCCCCGGCTCCCCCGTCGCGAGCGCGGCCGTCGGCTGGGTCCACACGAACTGCGGCGCGTGCCACAACGCCAACACCAACGCGAGCGCCGGGTTCAAGAGCCACTTCCTCGTGCGCGCGACCGACCTCGCGCCGGCCGATGGCGGTGCCCCCGCAACGCTCGAGGAGCTCGACGTCTGGACGCAAAGCTATTGCGTCGACACCTTCCGCGCCGATCCGGACGGCGGAGCTTACAAGTACATCCGCGGAGGCTCCCCGGAGCGGAGCTTGATGTCGGTCCTCGCCGGCAGCCGCGTACCCGCCGGCGATCTGCCGACGGCCGGCGCCCAGATGCCGCCGATCGTGAGCCGTGCCGTCGACCAGGAGGGCGTGAAGCTCCTCGATGACTGGATCGCGACGCTCCTCCCGTGCCAGTGAGGATTCGGTCGAGGTCGCTCCTCGCGATCACGCGCTCGGGCGAAGGCCGCGCGGATCGACGCAAGCGTCTCCGCTCGGGAGCCTCCGCACGCCCTGCGGAGGATCGCCCGCGTGCCTCGGTCGAAGTGGTGGCTGAAGGAGCCCGGCGCGCACCGGTAGCCGGCCGACGCCAAAATCCACCATAAGAGACGTCACTTCATTTTAACGAAATCGGCATTGACTGCCCCGCCGCGAGCAGTACAGTCCGCGGCGTGCCTCGGGTGAACTCAACGCGGGCCGAAGGCCCAACTCTGCAGGCGGTCGGGGCGCCTCCGCGGATGGCTGGAGAGCGCGCCCCCATCTCTCATCGTCGATGCGCCCTGCGCAGGTGCGCGTGCGCCTGTCGGCGGCCGGCGTCGATGCGCTGAGGAAGAGTCTCCTCGCGCCATCCGCGCCGGCAGCCCACGCATCGAGACACTACGCGCGCGTGTCGCGGTGATCGGTGCGCGTCGGCATCGCCTCGGAACTGGAGGGCGAGTCGCGGCCGCACCTGTCGATGCCATCGTCAGTTGGGGGTCAGGAGACGGCTCCGTCGAGGAGCCGAACGGAAGATGTTCCGACTACGTCCAGGCTTGATCATGACCGTCGAGGTCGTCGCGATCTTCAGCGGCGCGCTCTCCGGTGCGCTCCTCGCACGGAGCCGGCGTGAGTATGACATCGTCGGGATGGCCGCGCTCGCGTTCGCGGCCGGCCTCGGCGGCAGCCTCACACGCGACGTCCTTCTCCAGCAAGGAACGCCGCTCGCGCTCACGCGCGGCTCGTATCTCGCCACCGTCGCGACGGCGCTCGTCGTGGCTTGGTTCTGGGGGCATCACCTCGGAGAGCACACTGCGCGGAGCATCGTGCTCCTCGACGCGCTCGGTCTCGGATGGTTCGCGGTCGCGGGGACGCTCCGCTGCACCAGTGCCGGCCTGAGCGCAGCGTCCTCCGTGCTGCTCGGCGTCGTGGGAGCGGTCGGCGGCGGCATCCTTCGCGACATCCTCTCGAACCAGGTGCCCGCCGCCTTTCGCCGGGGCGAGCTCTACGCGCTCGCCGCGCTCGCTGGCGCGCTGACGCTCGTGACCTGTCGCGCGGCGGCGCTCTCCGAGGTCGCCAGCGCAGGGATCGCGATCGTCGTCGGCTCCGGCATCCGCCTCGCGAGCCTGCGCTTCGGCTGGCGGAGCCCCGAGCCGAGGCGGCCCTCCGAAAGCCGGGAGGCGTCGTGAAGCACGCCTCGACGACGACGACGGCCACCGCGCCGACGGTCACTCCCGCGCTCGCGTTCGACGGAGTGAGCAAGCGCTACTCCGCCGCGGGCGCAGCGTCGACGACGGCGCTCGACGACGTGTCCTTCACGGTCCCGCGCGCGGCGATCGTCGGGGTGATCGGCGCGAGCGGCGCGGGGAAGAGCACCGTCTTCCGCTGCGCCGCGGCGCTCGAACGCCCCGACGCGGGCGCGATCCGGCTCGCGGGCTGCGACCTCGGCGCCGTGAGCGGCCCAGCGCTCCGCGAGCTGCGCAAGCGGGTCGGGCTCGTCTTCCAGCAGCTCCACCTCGCGCCGTCGCGGACCGCGCAGGAGAACATCGCGCTCCCGCTCGAGCTCGCAGGCGCATCGCGCGACTTCGTCGCGAGCCGCACGCGAGAGCTGCTCGGCTGGGTCGGGCTCCTCGATCGCGCGGGCAGCTACCCGAAGAACCTCTCCGGCGGCCAGCGCCAGCGCATCGCGATCGCCCGGGCGCTCGCCGCGTCGCCCGATCTGCTGCTCTGCGACGAGCCGAGCTCGGCCCTCGATCCGGCGACCACCCGCGCGGTCACCGACCTGCTCCTCCGCGTGCGCAACGAGCTCGGCGTCGCCGTGATGATCATCACCCACGAGATGACGGTCGCCCGCTCGATCTGCGACCGCGTCGTGGCGTTGGAAGCCGGCCGAGTCGTCGACGACGGTCCGGCGGACGAAGTGCTCGCGACGCGCTCCCGCGGCGGCGAGCCGAGCCGCGCGTCCGGAGACCTCCGGCCTCGTCGAGAGGACGTGCAGCCACACGGGCAAGACGACGCTCTGGAGGTTCCATCATGGATGGTCTCGCGACACTGATGCCCCTCGCCTCTCTGCTCCTCGAGGCGACCCTCGAGACGATCGTGATGGTCGTCGCATCCACGGCGATGGCAAGCGTCATCGGCGTCGCCCTCGGGATCGTGCTCGTCCTCACCCATCGTGATGGCGTCGTTCCGAGGCCGCTCGTACACCGCGTCGTCGGCGCCCTCGTCAACGTCGGACGCAGCGTGCCCTTCGTCATCTTGATGGTCGCGATCATCCCCTTCACTCGCTTCGTGACCGGCACGTCGATCGGCACCCGCGCAGCGATCGTTCCCCTCGTCGTCGCGGCGATCCCTTACGTCGCCCGCGTCGCGCATGCCGCGCTCGAGGAGGTGCCCCGCGGGCTCGTCGACGCGATCGTGGCGATGGGCGCGACGCCGCTCCAGGTGGTGCGCGAGGCGTACCTGCGCGAGGCGCGCCCCGCGCTCGCTCGCGGGCTCACGCTCACCGCGATCAGCCTCGTCGGCTACTCCGCGATGGCCGGTGCGATCGGCGGCGGTGGGCTCGGCGACCTCGCCGTCCGCTACGGCTACCAGCGCTTCCGCACCGACGTGATGGTCGCCACCGTCGTCGTGCTCGTCGTACTCGTCCAAGCTCTCCAGGCGACCGGAGAGCGCCTCGCGCGGAGGCTCGATCACCGATGAAGATGTTCGCTTCTCTCGTCCTTGTCCTCGTCTTCGGCGTGGTGCAGGCCGGCTGCCGCCGGACCGAGCGCCCACACGGCCGAGCGGATCCGTTGCGCATCGGGGCGAGCCCCGTCCCGCACGCCGCCATCCTCGAGCACATCAAGTCCGCCCTGGCGCGTGACGGGATCACGCTCGAGGTCGTCGAGATGACCGACTACGTGCAACCGAACCTCGCCCTGGTGGACCGGACGCTCGACGGAAACTTCTTCCAGCACCAGCCCTACCTCGAGGCGTTCAACCGCGACCGTGGCGCAGAGCTCGTCGCCGTCGCGCGGGTGCACGTCGAGCCGCTCGGGGTGTACTCGAAGAAGGTCCGTGCCCTCGGCGATCTCGGCCCCGACGCGATCGTGGCCATCCCGAACGATCCGACCAACACGGCGCGTGCGCTCGAGCTCCTGCAGGCCGCCGGCGTCCTCCGCCTCGGCCCCGCGAAGGAGCCCACCGTCCGAGACGTCATCGCCGGACCGAAGACGCCGAAGCTCCGCGAGCTCGAGGGCGCGCAGCTGCCGCGCGTGCTCGCCGACGTCGACGCGGCCGTGATCAACGGCAACTATGCCTTGGAGGCCGGGCTCGTCCCCTCGCGCGACGCCATCGTCCGCGAAGACGCGTCATCGCGCTACGCGAACGTCCTCGTCGCGCGCGCCGATCGAGCGAACGACGAGCGGATCGAAGCTCTCGTCAAGGAGCTGACCCGCGAGTCGACCCGTCGGTTCATCGAGGACCGCTTCCGCGGCTCCCTCGTCCCGGCGTTCTGAAGCGACAGAGCCGAGCAGCACCGCGTCGGCCCCACCAAAAGGCAACGGGCCCTCGCTTGTGGCGAGAGCCCGTTAGACGTTCCTTACCGTGGCTGAGTCGTGTGCGGATTGTCATGAACCCCTAGCCCGGAGGCTAGGTGGGCGGCTCAGACCGCGCTTCAGGCTTCCGAATTATCCAGAGCTCCGGAGAGATGGTCCGGCGTGCGCAACGAGCGGTCGCTTGCCTCCCTGGTTCACATACATAAGGGGATCATGAAAACCGCGAAGCACGAACCCGACAGAGGGAACGAGCCATAGCGTAGGAAGCTCCTTCGACTCGGTCAACGGGCACCGACGCTCGATCGCTTCTCTCGCTCTCTCCTCGCGCCGCGCATCCGCTCTGGCCTCGCCTCGCCTCGTCTCGTCTCGCCGCACGAAGCGTCGCAAGAAACTGGGCCAAACGGCCACGAATGGCGAGATCTCGGGCATGCAGCATGAGGAGCTCGAGTGGGGTGACGGTTCCGGACGCACGAACGTCCTTCACGGCCGAGCTCCCGCGGGCAGGGACGCGCTCCGCGGCGAGGTGGCGTTCGCGAGTGTGGAGGAACAGTCGCAGCGGTGCACGGAGCTGCTCGGCCACGGAGCGATTCTCATCAACGTCCCGCCTCCGACCAAGGACGTCCGGGGAAGGCTCGGGGAGATCCTCGAGGAGCTCGTCGAGCGGGAGCTTGCGCGGATGGGCGCCCCCTCCCCCTACCTGGCCGCGTGGTCGGCGATGCCGGAGGATGCCCAGGCTCGGCTCGCCGATCAGCTCTTCCGTGCGCGCACCGTCGGCGCGACCGGCCTCGCCATCGCCCTCGGATCGCTGAGCGCGATCGCCGCGCCTGTGCTCGCCCCCGACGACAGCGCGACGCTGCGGTGGCTCGCCGAGACGACCGAGGAGGCGCCGCTGGTCCTCCTGATCGACGACTCGGACCTGATGCTCCTCGGCTATGCCGCACCGCTCCCGCTCGGCTCGCTCCTCGCGACGCGAAAGCCGCTCTGGGAGATGACGCCTTCTCCGAGCATGCCGGTCGTCGCAACGCATGCGCCGATCTCCGAGCGCTCGAGCACGGAGGCCATCGCGGACCGTCTCGAAGACGACAGCGAGCCTGTCATTCTCACGGGAGACGACGCGACCACGAACGACACGCGCGTGGCTTCAATCGACGCCGGCGAGGCGATCGTCCAGGCAGCGGCGCCGCCGGAGAGCTCGCGTGCGGACGAGCTCGACGCCGAGGGCGCGGTCACGATTCGCGAGATCGACGTCGCGGCCGAGACCGTGAACGTCCGCCAGCCGCTGATCGTCCCCGAGATCGTGGCCGAGACGGTGCGGGCCACGCCGACGGAGAGCGCCCCCGAGCCGACCACGCCGGACGTCGCGGTGGCGGAGCCCGTCGATGCGGTCGCGTCCGAGCCGGAGCCGGAGCCGGAGCCGGTCATCAAGGCAGCTCCGCCGCCGGAGCCGGTCAAGCCGTCGCCCCGCGAGCGCCGAGCGTCGCGTCGGGTGAGCGCGGGCGTCCCTGTGAGCGGCCCGAACGACTACTGGAGGAGCTGGGCGATCGCCCTCTCCGCGGCACGCGGACCGCAACCGCTCGCGGCCTTCGAGCGCCTCTTCGCCGAGAGCTACGTCCCGCTCTCGAACGCGATCGCGAGCGGGCTCGACGATCCCCGCGCGCTGCGCGCTTACGACGAGTTCCGCCGCTCGTTCGAGCGCTCGTACACCGATGCGTTCGCGACGTTCGGAGCGACGAACCGCCGTCCGCGGCTCGTGATGGATGCGTACGACATCGCCGCGAAGCAGGCCCGCCTGTCGAACGCACGCTCGGCGCACGTCCTGCTCGTCAACTCGCTGCGCTTCGATCTCGGGTGCCTCGTCCGCGACGCGCTCGCTCGCGAGGCCACCGGCGCGGCGTCGCTGACCTCCGAGACGCTCCTCTGGAGCGCGCTCCCCACGACGACGATTCGCCAGATCGAGACGTTCGCACGCGGCCTCGACGCCCTTCGCGCCCCCATGCGCGAGGAGCCCTCCGAGTCGCTGCGCGGGCGTGCGGCCGAGGTCGTTCGCCGCGTGCGCGCCGGCTCGCGCGAGCTCTACAAGCTCGATCTCGTCCCCGCGTTGCTCGCAGGCACGCCGGACGTCGTCGGATCGCTCGACGCGATCGCCGCGGCGACCGCAGAGGCGATCGCGCGGCACGTCTCGACGCTACCGGCGAGGACGCTGCTCTTCGTGCTCGGCGACCACGGCTTTACCGTGGATCGCCGCGGCGAGAGCCACACCGGCGGCGCGTCACCGGAAGAAGTGCTGGTGCCCGCGTTCTCGTGGCTCGTCGGCGAGCTGCACTGATCGCGGCCGTGATCAGATCTGCTTGAAACACGCACGGCGAGCGCCGGGAAGACCGGCCGCCTTGCAGACGTAGTTGAGCGGACACGGGCACGCGTGCGTGCACACCTGCTTGCCCGAGTCGGTCCGCATGCACGACAGGCCTTCCTGGCACTGCCCCTGATCGCCGTCGCAGTCGGCTTGACCGGTGCTGCAGTGGCACTCGGCGCCGAGCGATCCAACAGGGCCTCGTGAAGCGGCGATGCCCTCGGTGGGATCGATCGCGCATCCGGAGACGAGCGCGACGGCGAAGACGAACAGAGAGGCGATCCTGCGTCGGACTGCGGTGTTCATGGGTTCTCGAATGGCTGGGGTCTGACGAGACGGTGCCCGCCGGAACGGAGGCCTCGTCATGAGTGCAGCAAGCCCTGATCCTAGCGTCGCCGCCCTGCATCCGGCAGGTGCGACCCTACCGGTATAGAGGAGGAGGCTCGGACCGGGCGAAGCCGATGCTCTCGTGCCGTGCAGAGACCATGCCGTCTCAGCGTGGCCAAAACCCGCGCAAAACGAGGTCCGCATCTACGGTCGCGAATCGTTCTTCACAGATCGGTCGTTCACGATCGGCACGACGACAGCGAGCTCGTGACGATGCGTCTGGCGCGGATCGATCGAGCGAGAGCGATCCGCGCGGCCGCGTTGGGCCTTCGGGGCGCGTCGTAGTAAGGAGCGCTCGATGAGCCAGCTTCTCGCACGCTTCGCCGCGCGGTCGAACGACCCGCGCACCGGCGTCCTCGACGACACCGGCACGCATTCGTACGCGAGCATCGTCCGCGGCGCGGTCGCGGTCGGTACGGCGCTGTCCGCCGGGGGACGCGTCGAGCCCGGCGACCGGATCGCGCTCCTCGTTCATCCCGGCGCCGATTTCATCTCGGCGTTCTTCGGTGTCCTGCTCGCCGGTGGATGTGTCGTCGTCCTGTCGCCGCTGCATCCCGCGCCCGAGACCCGCTACCTCTGCGAGGACGCGGGGGTACGTACGGTCCTCGTGTCGGCCCCGATGCGCGAGCACGGCGCTGCGCTCGAAGGCGTATGCGAGCTGAGAGACCTCGCCACGCTCCTCGAGACACCGGCCGGCAACGCCGACGCACGAGCGCTCGCGGATGCCGTCGCCGAGAGCGCCCCTGCCCTCCAGCTCTACACGAGCGGCACCACCGGAAAGCCGAAGGGCGCCGTCCTCACGCACGCGAACATCGGCGTGCAACAGGAGCTCGTCGGACAGGCGTGGGGCTTCACCGAACGCGACGTGCTCCTCCACACGCTCCCGCTCCATCACATGCACGGCCTCGCGATCGCGCTCCTGACCGCGCTCGGCGCCGGCGCTGCCGCGCGCACGCGTTCGTTCGATGCGGTCGCCGTCTGGGAGGAGATGGCGAACGCGACGGTCTTCATGGGCGTTCCGGCGATGTACCACCGCCTCTTCCTCGCCTTCGACGCCGCCACCGACGAAGAACGCGCACGCTGGTCGGCGAGCGCGAAGCAGCTCCGACTCGCGACGAGCGGAAGCGCGGCGCTCCCGGTGACCCTCGCCGAGCGTTGGCGCGCCATCACCGGGACGATCCCGCTCGAGCGTTTCGGCATGACCGAGATCGGCGTCGGGATCTCGAACGCTCTCCACGGCGCGCGCTTCGCCGGCTACGTCGGGCTCCCGCTTCCGACCGTCGAGACGCGCATCGCCGGTGAAGGCCCCGACCACGCCGAGGTCGAGATCGGCGAGCTGTGGATCCGCGGGCCGAGCGTGTTCGCGGGCTATCACGGAAAGACCGAGGAGACGAAGAAGGCGTTCGCGCCCGACCCGAACGGCGGCGCGCCCTGGTTCCGGACGGGCGACACCGTGACCCGCGACCCGTCGCTCGAAGGCTCGCCCTTCAAGATCCTCGGGCGCACGAGCGTCGATATCCTCAAGAGCGGCGGCTACAAGCTGAGCGCCCTGGAAATCGAGGAGGTGCTCCGCGAGCACGCCGCCGTCGCCGAGGTCGCGGTGGTCGGGGTCTCGGACGAGGCCTGGGGTGAACGCGTCGTCGCGTGCGTGGTGCTGAGGAGCGGCGCCGGGTGCGAAACAGCCGAGCTCCGCGCCTTCGCACGCGAGCGGCTCGCGCCGTACAAGGTCCCGAAGGACATCCTCTTTCTCGCCGAGCTGCCGAAGAACGCCCTGGGAAAGGTCGTCAAGCCCGAGCTCGTCCGGCAGCTTTCAGTCCTACCTTCACCCACATCCTGAAATCGGAGACGCGGTGATTGGTTGCGGGTCCGCCGGCTTGCGCTAGGTTCCGCGCGCTCATGCTCGCGCTCCGCACCCTGCTCGTCTTCGGCCTGGCGGTTTCTTTTGCTGGCTGCGCTGGAAGCGCGGATCGGCAAGGCTTCGAGGCGAATCCGGACGCCGGCGACGACACGCCGCCGCCGGCTTCGACCGGCGACTTCAGCACCGAGCCTCCTCCGCCGCCGCCCGAGGTGCCGGAGGTCCACGAGGTCTACGGCCACAGCGCGACGACCCTCTACAAGCTCGAGCCCGCGACGAAGGCGGTCACGGTCATCGGCGAGTTCAAGGGTTGCGAGCCGATCAACGACATCGCGCTCAACGAGGCGTCGACGCTCTACGCAGTTTCCAGGAAGACGCTCTACACGGTCGACAAGAACACGGCGACCTGTACCCAGATCCACACCATCGAGACCGGGGACTACCCCAACTCGCTCTCGTTCGTCCCGAAGGGCACCCTCGATGCGAACGAGGAGGCGCTCGTCGGCTACGACGACGGCAACTACGTCCGCATCGATCTCAAGACCGGCGCGCGCTCGGTCGTCGGCGCGCTCAAGGCCGGGAAGCTCATCTCGAGCGGGGACATCACCTCGGTGAAGGGGGGCAAGACGTACCTCACGGTGAAGGGCACCGGGAAGACCGATCCCTGCTATCAAAACGATTGCCTCGTCGAGGTCGATCCGAAGACCGGCCAGATGCTCAAGAACTGGGACTCGATCGAGCACAACGACGTGTTCGGGCTCTCGTTTTGGGGCGGCAACGTCTACGGCTTCGACAAGGAGGGCAACCTCTTCGAGGTCGTGTTCGGCTCGAACAAGATCGTCACGAAGACGATCCCGATCCCGCAGAAGCCCGCGGGTCTGAGCTTTTACGGCGCCGGCTCCTCGACCTCCGCACCGCTCGTCGCCGACCCGCAGTGACGACGCGCATGCGTCCGCGATGACGTCGGCGAACGCTACTTCGCCCGCGGAGGCGTGACCTTCCGCGCGGGTGGCCGCGATCCCGAAGGTGGACCGGGAGGCGGGAGCTTCTTCGGCGAACGCGGCTTCAGCGGAGCTGCGCGGGTCGCCTCGAAGCCGTCGACCTTCCAGCGCCCGTGCTCCCAGCGGAGCGCGACGTCGCGCATCTCGAAGTTGCCGAGGCGCACGTGGTACCTCATCACGTCCGGCCGCGCGCTCGCGGCATCGAGATCGTCGCACGTCTCGAGCACGCTCGGACCTCCACCCAGCATGAACGCCGAGCGCACCTGCACGAGCGTCGCGACGCGCATCGCGCGTACGGAGTCGCTGTTCCAGAGGTTCTCGAACGCCTCCTCGCCTCCGAGCGCCGAGGCGGCCTCGAGGCCGGAGGTGCCGACGAGGTGGTTCGAGATCATCTGCTCGAGCACTGGCATGCGCGGCTCCGCAACGCCGAGCTCGCCGATGAACGCGAGGCAAGCGAGGCGCGCCGACTTGTGGCGGTCCGGCGCCGAGGCGTGCCGCGACTCGATCGTCCCCGCGATGCGCAGCGTGTCGAGAACGAACCGGGAGGGCACCGCGAGCCCGACGGAGTCCCGCCCCGTCACCTTGAGCGTGTTGACGCCGAGCACCAGGCCGGCCTCGTCGGTGAGCGGGCCTCCGCTCGAGCCGGAGTCGATCGGCGCGGTGTGCTGGAGATACGTCAGCGGGCGGTCGCCGTCGTCGAGCTTGAAGCTCTCGTTCGACACGTAGCCTCTCGTCGTCTGGTACGAGGGCCGACCGACGAGACCAGGAAACCCCGTCGCGATCACGATCTGCTGATCCTTCGCCGGCGAACGCGCGAACGCGAAGCCCTCCGCCATGGGAAGCGTCTTCGTCGGCCTCAGGACGGCGAGGTCGTGGTTCGGGTTCGAGTACACGACATCGGCGACGCCGAGCGACGTCCCGTCCGCGAGCTCGAGCGCGGCGCGATCGCCGAGATCGATCACGTGCCGGTTGGTGACGACCAGCACCTCCGTGCCCCCCTTCTCCGCCTTCTTCACGAGGACGAAGCCGCTGCCGAAGGCTCCTTCGGCGCGGGCCTTGTAGAACGCCCGCTCGTCTTCGTCGGTCGACGCCGCGGCGAGTGAAAGGAGCGCTCGCTCGACACCGGCCGGCGGCTTCACGTGGACGAGCACGGTGAGCTTGCGCGGGTCGGGGCGCGACGCAGCGACGAGCTGCGCGGTGGCCGGGCTCTCGCCCTTGCACGCCTCGACGAGGCCATCCATCGCGCCGGACAGCTCCTTCTGAATCGAAGCCCATCGCGCAGGCATCGGGGCCGCCGCCTCCGAACGCGACGAGAGCGCTGCCTGCACCGCCTTGCTCGCGGCGACGGCGCGATCGCGCGCGCGCGCGACGCGTGGCGTGAGCAGCCTTCGCGACGCGAGGTCGGCCACTGCGCGATCGTGCTCGGCGGGCGTATCCGCGGCGTCGAACTTCCCGACGGCTTCACGCACGCCGGCGCAGTCGGCAGGCACGCGCTTGCCCTCACAAGCGTTCCGCAGCGCCGTCCACGCTTGCTGCGTCTCCTTCGCGAGCGGACCGAGGCCCTTCACGTGCTTCTCGATCGTGGCGCGCTCGTCGCGGGCGAAGGTCACGGACTTGTCGAGCGCGGCACGCGCAGCAGCGAGCTGCGGTTCGAGCTCCCGGTTCCCGCGGATGGCTTCGAGCTCGCCATCGAGCTCGACGAGCGCCGCTTCGAACGACAGCAAGAGCTCGAGCCGCCCGGCGTAGGTCACGCCACGCGTCTTGGCGTCGGCGGACGCCATCTCGAGGGCCTCACCGAAGCTCACGAGATGCCCGGTCACCGACGCGCAGGTCGTCGCCATCCGCGGCGTCTCTCCTCCTCGCGGGTCCTTGCTCGGTGGCACCTTGCAGCTCGAGAGCGCGATACACGCCGCAGCGAGGGTCGAGGTGCGAAGGCGCATCGCCGTCGGTCAGAGCCCGTGCATGTGGCCGCGAATCTCGTCGTTCTTGGCGAGGCCCGTGTGCTTCCACACGATCCGTCCCTCGTGATCGAGGATGACGATCGTGGGGACCGCCGGGATCTCCCCGAACGGTCCAGCCGCGTTCGTCGCCGAATGGTCGCCGAGCGCCACGGGGAACTCGACGCCGAGCGTCGCGCGATACGTGTCGACGAGGACGATCTCCTTGCGCGGATGCAGCGCGACGAGGGCGTAGTTGATGCGATCGCCGTCGTTCTTCGCCATGTGGACGAGGTAGCTGACCTGCGCTTGCCCGATGATGTCTCCAGTCGTGACGAACGCGATGATCGTCGGCTTGCCGCGATGGGCTTCGGAGGACACCGGGCGTTCGTCGAGCGGGTCGAAGGCGTAGTGGGTCGCCTTCTCGGTCGAAGGCAGCGGCACATCGCCCTTCGTCGACATGCCGACCGGCGGCCCGCCTTCCGCCTTCGGACCGCACCCGAGGAGCAAGGCGAGGCCGCAGGCGAGCGACGCGCTCCTCGCGATCGACGAACGCCGTGCTCGCGCCCCGGCTTGCCCGGCGCTCGCGACGGCCACGACGCCGAGGGAGCTCGAGGCGGGAGTCGCTGCCCTCGCCACGCTCAGTCGTCGCCTTTCTGGCCCACGAAGTGATCCCCCTTGTCGGCGAACAGGACGTTGAACGTCGTCAGCGATCCATAGCAGCCGGTCACGTACTGCTGCATCTGGACCTTCTCCTCGGCCGAGAGCTTCCCGTTGCCGTTGATCTTCTGCTCGAGCACGCGGAGCCGGTCGCGGATCATCACGATCTTGCCGAAGAGCGACTCGATCGGGATCCGCTTCTCCTGCGTGCCCTCCTTGCCGGGCTTGAGGACCACCTCGCCGCCTTGCCAGCGTCCGCCGAGCTCGACCTCGGCAACGCCGAGCTCGTCACGGATGACCTCACGAAGGACCTCGCGGAATTCGTCAGCGTTCATATCCAGAAGCTCCTCGGGCAGCTCGAACTCGAAGGGTACACGGGGCGCGCCGGGAGTCGCGGCTGCGCGCGAAGAGGTCCGGGGCCCACGCGGGGTCCGCGCCTTGGGCACGGGCTTGCCGGTGAACGTCCCTCGCTTCACGTACTGAGAGCACGTGTTGTGCTCGTAGAGGGGCGGCGGCCACACCATGAGGAGGCACTCCCCCTTGCGCTTGACCTCGCCGTTCTCGTCGATCGTCTCGATGATGCGGACGAAGCGCGCGCAGCTACCGCATCGCTTGTCGAGGTCGGGACGGTCCATGGCTTCGCCTACTCGTCAGGCTCGCCGTCTCTTGCGGGATGCGCAAGGTCCGGCGCAAACAAATCGATGTAACGCACGAGCGACGGCGGAGCTGTCCGCCCGCCCCGACGATCGGCCACGACCGCATGCGCAAGCTCTTCCACGACCTGCGGCAGGGGCCCTTCACGCATGACCACGCCGACCTCGGCCGCCCACGTCGCGACATCGCTCGTGTGGGCGAGCCACTTGTGGGAGGCCTCGCGGATGCCGACGTCCGGGTCGTACCGGCAGAAGAGGATCTCCACGAAGTCGAGGTAGAGCGGCGTGACGATGAGACAGACGCGGTCCTCACCGTGCGTCCCCACGAGCGCACGCGGGGGCGTGCTCTTGCGCGCAGCACCGACGACGTTGAGGACGATGCGCGCGCGGCGCTCGTCGTCTTCTTCCACACCGAGCAGCGGCGCGTAGAGCGCGATCTTGGGCACGCCCACGTCCGGAGCATCCTCGTCGAGCGCGTCGAGCCAGGCGTCGCGCCCCTCGGGGCCGAGGGACTCGTAGGCAAGCGCCGCGGCGGTCACCGCGTCGGGGTCCTTTGCCAGAGCCGCGAGCCACGTCCGCCACGCGGCATGCGCGCGGGGGTCGACGGACCCGACACGCTCGCTCGCGGCAAGGCGGACAGAGGAGACATCCTTGTCGCTCGGCTTCTGGCGATCGGTCATTGCGGAGGAGATCTGCAGCGCGGAGGAGCCTTCGGCCCGAGGCGCTTCGGCCTCGAGTGGAGGAACGGGTCGTCGAGCTCGGGATGTCCCGGAGGAACGCGCACCCTAGCATCAACGCAGCAGACCGGAAGAGACCACGAAACGAGCACGCCCCCTCTCCGCGCGCACCTCGTCACCCGCCTCTTTCCGCCGCCTCGGTCGCCGGAACGTCGAGGTGAGGTCTTGACTTGAGCGGGAGGGACAAGGATCGTGGGAAACGTCGTGGGGAACGAATCGAGGACGCACGATCCGCCCGAGGTGCTGGCGCGGGTCACCGAGGGGCTCGAGCTCGTCGACATCATCGCTCGGCAGATGCGCCGGCAGTTCGGCCCGCACGTGCACGTCGACGATCTCGCATCCCATGGACGCGAGGCGCTCCTCGCCGCGGCTCGCTCGTTCGATCCCGATCGGGGGATCCCCTTCCGCCGCTGGGCGAACCTCCGCATCCGCGGCTCGATGATCGACTCGGTCCGACAGAGCGGCAACCTCCCGAAGCGGGTCTATCGAAAGCTCCGCGCCGTCCAGGCAGCCGACCTCGTGCACGAGGCCGCGAACGAGAACCAGGCCGCGGCTCCTCCGCAGGGGTCCGCGGCCGCAGACGCACAGCTCGGCGATCAGCTCGCCTCCGCGGCGATGGCGATGGCCCTCGGCTTCCTCGCTCCGCGCCGCGGCGAGGCGGTCGAGACCGCGAAGGATCCCGACCACAGCCCGGAGTCGAACGTCGGTCACGCTCAGCTCGTCGTCCGGATCAAGACGGCGATCTCCGAGCTGCCGGACCAGGAGCGCACCCTGTTGACGCGGCATTACTTCGACGAGGTCAGCCTCGACGAGGCGGCGCGCGAGCTCGGGCTGTCGAAGTCGTGGGCGAGCCGCCTCCATGCACGCGGCATCGAGAGCATCGCCCGGTACTTCAAGCGCGCTCGAATCGACGGCTGAGCCGCTCGGGGCCACGACGTCGTTTCGACGCAACTCCCCGCCCGAGCGGCCGAAGCACCCTCCATGCGAGTCGGTGACGCGAGCACACGGGACGGGAAGATGACAACCGATCTGCCGGAGAGGTCGTCGAAGCTCGAGAAAGCAGCGGGAGGGCATCGGGCGCCGCCGGCTGCGGCAGCGCCCGCGAGCGACGGGCCGAGCCCGTTCGCGCGCATCCTGCGCGGCCTCGGACGCGAGGTCGACCGCGGAGAGGCGCTCGTGCATCGGGCCGTCAGCGGCGCCAGCGGGGGCAAGGAGCTCGGCAACATGGAGCTCATTGCCCTCCAAGCCGGCGTCTACCGTTACAGCGAGGCCGTCGACCTCTCGGCGAAGCTCGTCGATCGCGCAGCGAACGGGGTCAAGACCGTGCTCCAAGGCCAGTGATGCGCTAGAGAAGCGCGCGTCATGGGCAGCAGCGCGTCCGGCAAGTCGTCACGGGTCCTCATCGCGATGAGTGGCGGGGTGGACTCTGCCGTGGCGGCGGCCCGTCTCGTCGACGCGGGGCACGACGTCGTCGGTGTCACGCTCCATCTCTGGGACTACCCCGAGGCGGGCCCCGGCGCGCACGGGCGCTGCTGCGCTCCCGAAGATCAATACGACGCCCGGCGCACCGCCGACGCGCTCGGCATCCCCCACTTCACCTTCGACCGCCGCGAGCTCTTCGCGAAGACGGTCGTCGAGCCGTTCGTCGAGGCGTACCTCGCCGGCGAGACGCCGAGCCCGTGCGCCGCATGCAATCGGGGCGTGAAGATCAACGAGCTCGTCGCGCTCGCCGATCGGCTCGGCGCGGCCCGCGTCGCGACCGGGCACTACGCCCGCATCGGCCACACCCCGAGCGGCGCGCCCTTCATCCGTGAGGGCGTCGACGCATCGAAGGACCAGAGCTACTTCCTCTACGCGTCGAAGCGCGCCGAGCTCGAGCGCCTCATGTTTCCGCTCGGCGAGAGCACCAAGACCGAGGTTCGGGCCGAAGCCCTCGCGCGGAAGATCCCGGGCGCGAGCAAGGGCGAGAGCCAGGAGCTCTGCTTCGTCGGCGCGGGCGCCGGGGCCTATGCGGCATTTGTCGAGGAACGCGCGCGCGATCGTCTCCGTCCGGGTCCCATCGTCGACGGCGAGGGACGTGTCGTCGGCGCGCACGACGGCGTGCACCGCTTCACCGTCGGCCAGCGCAAGGGACTCGGGGTCGCGCTCGGCAAGCCCGCATTCGTCACGTCGATCGACCCCGCGACCGGCACGGTGCGCCTCGGAGACGAGAAGGACCTCGCATCGAGCGAGACGCGCATCGAGGACATCGTCGTCGCGCCCGAGGTCGAGCTCCCGCTCGACGCGCGCGTCCGCGTCCGCTACCGCCACGAGGGCGCGCTCGGACGCATCGAGCGCGCGAGCGACTCCGCCGAACGTTCCGGCACGATCCGCTTCGCGGGCCCCGTGCGCGCCGTCAGCCGCGGCCAGGTCGCAGTCTTCTACGACGGCGACCGCGTCCTCGGCGGCGCGCGCATCTGCTAGTGTCGAGTGTGGTGAGGAGCCCTCGTCCAGACGGGCGCGCGCGACCGCATCGGGTCGGCCGGCGCGTCGCGAGCCTCGCGAGCTTCGCGCTGTCGATCGCCATCCTCGCGCCCGCGTGCTCCCAGGGAGAGGGCGAAGGACGCATCGTCGGCACGCTCGACGCGCCGGACTGCTGGACCGGCGAGTTCGAGCTCAACCCCGACTTCCTCGCCGCGGTCCCCTACCGCGACGCCATCACGCTACGCATCCAGAGCGGCAGCGACTTCCAGAGCTTCTCCGACGGCCTCACGATCCTCATCAACGACCGCACGAAGATCCGTCCCGACCCGAGCCGCGGGTTCGCGGGCCGGTACCGCGAGCCGCTCCGCGTCGACCTCCCGCCGGAGGTGACGCCTCCCGGCACCCCCGTGAAGGCGGAGGCGGACCCCGCCCTCGTGAACATGGCGCTCTACCTCCAGAGGAGCTGCCGCACGCAGACGGTCACGCTCCAGGCCGTCGACGAGGTGACGATCCCGAGCGACGGGACGTGCACCGCGCCCGCGCTCCGCGGCGCTGACCCGACGCAGGGCTGCGCGGCGGACAAGGAGGCGCCTGGCGGGGTCGGGAGCGGCAAGAGCGTCATCGCCTTCACGAGCATCTCGAACGGGAAGCTCGATGAAGAGACCGCCGCCCAGCGCCTCAACGCGGGTTGCTTCGACGTCTACCTCGCCGATCCGCGCGAGGCCTCGCCGGGCGGGCCTCCGCCCCCTTGCCGTGGCCACATCCGCGGCTCCTTCTCCTTCTTCTTCGAGCGCGGGCGACCGAGCCAACCCTTCCCCTGACCGGTCGGGGCCCGATGCCGTGCCGATAAAGAGACGGAGGCAGAATAGGGAACAGGCAACAGGCAACGGGGAAGTGAGGCGGCTACAGGCTGGGTCTCGCCGTTCCCCATTCAACCTCCCTGTTTCCGCGGGCAGGCACGCGTGAGCGCCATCCGAACGGCATTGGGTCCGGGGCCGCTGTAGGTGGCCGGCACCTCCCGCCGAACGTGACGGCGAACGTGACGTGGGGAGGCAAGACGGTGAAAAGAGGGACGCCCCTTCGACGCCGACGAAGGGTGATGCTTGCGTGGCTCTCTTTGGGCCGATAGCGTTTTGGATAGTGGAAAGATCTGGCGCTCTCCGTGCGTTTGGATCGCGCGTGGTCGCTCTCGGCACGGTGGTCGTGCTGGGCGCGATGACGGGCGATGCGCGTGCAGCGGAAACCGCTGCGGGCGGACCTGCGCTCAGGCAGGCCCGCGCCGCGTGGGATCGCGGCTCGCTCGAGACGGCCGAGCCCCTCTATCGCGAGGCCCTCGAGAAAGGCGGGCTCGCGCCGAACGAGGTGCTCGAAGGCTACGTTCGCCTCGGGTCGATTCGCGCGGCGCTCGGGAAGAAGGATTCCGCCGTCGCTGCATTCCGCGCGGCCTCGATCCTGGATGCGAGCTTCACCGTGCCGAGCGAAGCGGGATCGAAGGGGGCGGGCCTCGCCGAGAAGGCCAAGCGCGACACGGCCAAGATCGGGAGCATCCAGCTCGCGGTCCAGGTGCCGAGAGAGGCGCAGCCCGGCAAGGCCATCGTGGTCACGACGACGCTCGACAAGGCCCACCTGCCGATCGTGAACCGGATCGGGCTCGTCGCCCGAGACGGGACGACCGGTAAGGAGGTCACCCTCGAGGCGAAGCCCGCGGAGGCCGTCGAGTTCGAGGTCGGCTCGGAGGTCACGCTTCCCGGCGCGAGCATCCTCATCCGCGTCGATGCGCTCGACGGTAAGCAGAACCGGCTCGCCTCCGCCGAGGAGCGGGTGCGGGTGCCGGACGACAGCGCCGACAAAGCCGCGGTCGCTGGGGGCGGAAAGGGCAAGGAAGCCGGAAGCGCGGGCTCCGCAAGTAAGCCGCCGGGAGATCCCGACGTCCGCAAGGGCGGCGCCTTCTGGTCTTCGCCTTGGCCTTACGTCATCGGCGGCATCGCCCTCGCCGGGGCGGGGACCGCGGTTTTCTTCGGGACTCGCCCTACGCCGAACGTTTCGGTCGGACAGGTCGGGGTCCGCGAGCAGTGATCGGCGCTAGAATCCAGATTCGAATCTGAAACAGGAGAACGACTTGCCGCAGGATCGTGCACACCGTCCGGACATGGGCTCGGGTCCCTCGAGCCACGACGGTGGTGCGCCTCCAATGGGACCTGCGAGCTCGATGCCCGACATCGGCGGCGGCGGGACCTACTTCCTCGGTCGCTACCGCGTCGTCGACGAGATCGGGATAGGCGGCATGGCCAGCGTGCACCTCGCACGCATGGATGGCCCCGGCGGCTTCCAGAAGTGGGTCGCGATCAAGAAGATCCACACGCATCTCGTCGAGGACGAGTCGTTCGTCCAGATGTTCCTCGACGAGGCGCGCGTCGCCGCGCGCATCTCGCATCCCAACGTCGCGACGGTGTTCGACCTCGGCAAGCACGAGGACACGTACTGGATCGCAATGGAGTACCTCCACGGCGAGCCGCTCCGCGAGGTGATGCGGCGGACCGAGGAGCTCGGCACGGCGATGCCGCCCGAGATCGCCTGCCGTGTCATCGCCGACGCCGCCGAAGGCCTGCACGCCGCGCACGAGCTGCTCGGCAAAAACGGCGAGAAGCTCAATCTCGTCCACCGCGACGTCACCCCCCACAACCTCTTCGTCACGTACGACGGCGTCACGAAGGTCGTCGACTTCGGGATCGCGAAGTTCAGCTCGCGCATGAGCCACACGCGCGCCGGCACCCTCAAGGGGAAGCTCGCGTACATGTCGCCGGAGCAAGTGCACGGCGAAGGCATCGACCGCCGCACCGACATCTTCGCGCTCGGCGTCGTGCTCTGGGAGCTCACCACCGGACAGCGGCTGTTCCGCATGGAGAGCGACCTCGACACGCTCGCCAAGGTGCAGGAGTGCAACGTCCCGCGCCCGTCCACCCTCATTCGCGGGTATCCGGTCGACCTCGAAAAGATCGTGATGAAGGCGCTCGCGAAGAACCGCGGCGAGCGCTTCCGCACTGCCCGCGAGCTCTCGCGCGCCCTCCAGTCGCTCCTCATGCGTCGCGGCCTCTTCATCGCCTCCGATGAGGTCGCCGCCTATACGCAGTCGATCTTCACCGATCGCATCCAGAAGCGCGAGGCTCACCTCCGCTGGGCGGCCGAGGTCACGCAGACGATCAACGTCGAGCAGATGCTCTCGAAGCCGAAGCTCGGCTCCGACTTCACCAACTCGGAGGTCCAGCCCTCCGCGCCGGGCGCTCCAGCAAAGCCGATCCCCGCCGCCGGGGCGCCGCCCAGGCCGCTGCCCGCAGCGGGGATGCCGCCGCCGCAGGGACAGATGCCTCCGGCCGGTCCGCAGATCCTTCCGGAGGACGCGAAGGAGACCGCCGTCTCGCTGACGACGCCGCGCGGCCCGGGAGCCGGCAACGCGCCTCCGCCGGGGCGCGCCCCCGCCCCGCCGCGGCCGGCCGCCGGCGCGCCCCCGACGTTTCCTCCGCCCGCGATGGACGAGCCGCACCCCTCCGACGGGGACGGCCCCACCATCCAGGCGGGACCGATGATGGAGGAGGCGTTCGCCGCTCGCGGAGGAATGGCCCTCAGCGAGCCCCCGACGCTCATGGAGATCGCGGCGAAGGACCGCCCGCGTCCGCACGGCAGCCCGCAGAGCGTCGAGCTGATCGAGCCGGAGGAGTTCGAGGAAGACGGCGATCAGACGATCGTCGCGAACACGCGCGAGCAAGGGCCGACGCACGAGAGCGGCCCCGGCTTCCCGCAGCCGGCTCCTTCGGGCAGGAGCCTGAACGCGCCGATGCCTCTTGGACCGGCGCCTGCCCCACCGCGGCCCCCCGGGCAGCGTTTCCCATCCACCGCGGCGCTCCCGCAGCAGGCGCCGCTCGGACCGCCTTCACCCTACGCGCCGTCGTTCACGGGCGAGGTGCCGTTCGCCGATCCGATGGGGATGTCGGGACAGAACCCGATGGCGATGCCGCAGCCCGGCTACGACTACGGGCAACAGCCGATGCATCTCGGCGACGGCTTCGCCCGGCAAGGGCCGCATCCGACCGGGCAGAGCGGCGAGTTCATCGCACGCGGCGGCCATCCGTCGAACCGGATGCACCCGCACATGAGCCTCGGGCGGGACAACCGCACGATGACGGCGCAGCGCTTCAAGCGCCGCCCGCCGATGTGGGTCGTTGCAGCTCTCTCGTGCTCGATCGCGCTCCTCATCGCCGGCGTCGTGATCGCGATCATCTCGACGACGAGCCCGGCCCCCCGCGCCCAGCAGAACAACGCCGCGACCACCGGGACGGCGGGCGCAGTCGCCGGTCCGTTCACGGCCGCGCGGACGGCGTTCAACGCAGCGGTGTCCGCGGCGCCTGCCAGCTCGACGCCGTCGAGTGCGGTCACCGCACCGCCGACGACGACGATCACGCCGCCGCCTCCCGCGCACACGGGCGAGCCGAGCGAGGCCGTGACGGCTCCAGCCGTCGCCGTCACCACCGCCCCCGCCCAACCGACGGCGCCACCGGTCCAGCCGACGGTGGCCCCGACACCGACGCCTGCACCGACGCCCGCGCCCGTGCCCGTACCGACCGCGGTGGCCACGGCGCGCGCCACGCCTGCGCCCGCACCGGCCCCCGCTCCGGCTCCGGTCCCGAAGAAGTCCTCGTCGGCGCTCGGTGCCCTCACCGTCGTGTGCATGCCGAAGTGCGACCAGATCATCGACAACGGCACGCCGCTCGGACCGGGCCACATCTTCAACCGCCCCGTCCCGTCGGGCCGTCACGCGCTCGTCCTCTCGGCTCCCAACGGCGTGAAGAAGACGCTCCAAGTCGAGGTCCTGCCGGAGCAGACGCGCGAAGTCCGGATCTCGCTGGACAAGCCCTGATCCGCGGCGGAGCTCGTTGCTTGCTCCCCGTCCGCCCGGGGCTCGGGCCTCCAGACGTGTTGCCCCGAGCCCGATCTCGGCACAGTATTGGCCATGCTCCGGCCGCTCGCCGGGCATGGCTTCGAAGCTTCCGATGAGGATCGTCCGCGCGCTCGCTGTCTGTCTCCTGTTCGGCGCGGCGTGCAACGGCAACCGCGAGATCGGCCTCGAGATCACGGTCCCGAGCGATCTGGTCGCGACCACCGCGTGGTTCGAGGTCGGTGCGTTCAAAGACGCGACCTGCGCGGCCGTCGCGCCGATGCTCACGAACGGCGTCCCCGAAGGCGCCACCGCACGGGTCGCGTTCCGGCGTGAGGAAGCGGCGGGGCCGAAGTTCGGCGACATCCCGAACGGCAAGTACGCCTTCGCGGCGGTCGCGCGCGACGCGGAGTGCGGCGTGCTCGCGCGCGGGTGCCGGGAGACGGACGTCGGAGCGGTCAGCAAGGTAGCGATCCGGATGGACGCCGCGGAGGACGACACCGGACGCTGCGCGGTCGGAGCTTCGTGCCAGGCGGCGAAGTGCGTCCCTGCCAACGACAACGCCGATCCGAGCGTCGGGGCCGGCTGCTCGCTCGAGCTCCTCGGCGCAGGGCCGCTCGTCAACTCGGCCGGCGGTCAGGGCACGCTGGTGAGCGCGCCGGCGATCGCGGCGACGACGACCGGGTTCATGATCGTCTACCGCGAGCTCGATCCGAACGGCGGCGGCGCGAGGTTGATCCTCTTGCCGATCGACTCGTCCGGTGGGGCTCTCCAAGCGGAGAAGCCCGGCCTCCCCGATCGCTGCGCGAACTCGGACGAGACCGACGGAGTCGGCCTCGTCGTGAAGGGCGAAGAAGGGATGATCGCGCTTGCCCGCGCCCCGTGCAGCGGCAAGCCGGCGCTCGAGCTGCTCAACTTCAAGACGACGAGCGAGGCGGACCCCGGCCTCGGCGTTCCGACGATCGGCAAGTTCTACGTCTCGAGCTCGCCGAACGACGTACGCGTCACGCTCGGCCCGGCGCGCGCTTCGGCGCTGCGGCCGGAAGGCGGCCTCGTGGTCTTCACCGAGGGAGGGGTCGGGCGCATCGCCAACATGGACCCCGCGAAGGGGATCGTCGGACCGAACGGCAGCTTCGGCGGCACCAAGGGCATCACCGACGCGTGGGTCACCGCCAACGACAAGGTCCTCGCGCTCCTTGCGGTGGGCGTCGGCGGCCTGCCCCCGAGCGTGGGCGATGCCGGAGTCGGCGACGACGAGCCGATCGATCCCAACGAGCCCCAGCTCCGGCTCCTCATGTTGCCGTCCAACACGCCGATCACGTCGATCAACGCAGCAGAGAACACGCCCCGCGCCCCGATCACCTTCCCGGGCGAATGGGGCTCGATCGCCACGCTCGGGGGGCGCGTCATCGTGCTCAGCGACGGGAGCGGTCCGGGGCGTTCGGTGACGTACCGCGCATTCGATCTCGGCAAGGGCAGCCCCGCCGACACGAGCGGCTTCTCCGTCGAGGGAGCAGGCAAGGTGACCGCCGGCGACGTCGCCATCCTCGGCAACCGCGCCTACTTCGCGGCTCTCAAACAAGGCGCGATCGCCCTTCACGTCTACGACAACGCGTCGACCACGCTCACGCCGCGGAGCAGCGTCTCGTTCGCACGCGAGTCGCGCATCTCGGCGATCAACACGGTCCGCGACGGACGGATCTCCGTAGCCGCCACCCCGTCGCGCGTGGCAGTCGCCTGGACGACGGCGAAGGTGCTCGGGGGCAACGATCCCGCGGGAGGCTACGCGGTGTTCGGCTGCACCAACTGAAGCAGACGCGTCCAGCCCTGGCTCATCCGGGCGCGGAGCGCGCCGGCCCGTGCTAAGGCGTCGGCATGAGATCGCTCACCCTGGAAGCGGAAGTCGCGGAGCTCTCGCCAGGCGGTGAGGGCGTCGCGATCTGCACGATCGAAGGGGAACGCCGTGCGGTCTTCGTCCCGGGCGTCCTGACGGGCGAGCGCGTGCGGACGCAGATCGACGATCCGACACGGCGACCGGCGCGCGGGCGCCTGCTCGCAGTGCTCGAGCCGAGCGCCTCGCGCGTGACGCCACCATGCGCGCACGTCGACCGATGCGGCGGCTGCGATTGGATGGCCGTCGCGCCGGAGGAGCAAGCTCGGGAGCACGCGCGGATCGTCGGGCGCCTTCTCGGCGGCGTCTCGCCGAAGAGCCATCCCGCAGCACATGCGCTCGGCTACCGGACGCGCGCTCGGGTTCACGCCGAGGCGAAGCGCGGGCGCGTCGTCATCGGGATGTTCGGCCGCCGTTCGCACGAGCCCGCGGCCGTCGACACGTGCGTCGTGCTCGACCCGATCCTCGATCGCGCGCGAGACGCGCTCGCCGGCTGGCTCGAGGGAGCGAGCGGACGCGGCGAGGCGCGACTCGGCCTCGGCCGTCCGGGCCAGGCGCGCAAGGCCGTGTTCGATCTGCGCTGGAGCGGCGAGCTGCCGGGCGCCGTGTTCGGTCGCCTCGAGCGCGCCGTCCGCGACGGAGAGCTCGCCGGCGCCCGGATCTTCACCGGCGACGGGCGCCCCGACGACCTCAAGGCGCGAGGACGCACGTCTCGCTTCTCCGGTGCGCCCGCGAAGATCGGCGATCCGACGCCGTTCATCCTGGGCGCCGACGGCGCGCCGCTCCGACTCGCGCCCGGTGGCTTCTCGCAGGCGACCGAGGCAGGCAACACGCTCCTCGCGCGTCGCGTCGGCGAGCTCGCGCGGGAGCTCGCGCCCGGTCCGTGCGTCGAGCTCTACGCCGGCGCGGGCAACCTCACGGTGTTGCTCGCGCGCGATCGCGAGGTCGTCGCGGTCGAGCAGGACCACGACGCCTGCGAGGCCGCTCGCGAGAACCTCGCGTCGCGCGGCCTCTCGGCACGCGTGGTCGAAGCCGACGCGAGCGCTCATCCGATCCCGCGCGGGACGAAGCTCGTCGTCCTCGATCCTCCTCGCGAAGGGGCGCGCGCGGTCGCCGAGGAGCTCGCAGCCCGTGCTGCGAAGGGCCCCGCGGGGCGCGCTCCGGCCGTCGTGTACGTGGCGTGCGATCCGCCCACGCTCGCGCGTGACGTGAAGACGCTCACCGCGGCCGGCTACGTCGTCCGCGCCGTCGAGACCTTCGAGATGTTCCCACAGACGAGCCACGTCGAGACCGTGGTGGCCCTCGAGCCTCCTGCGAGCCGAGCATGACGGCGGGCGAGACGACGGGCAAGAGAAGCCGGCCCGCATCGCTCGCCACGATCGTGCGCCGAGCGATGACGGGCGCGGGCGAGTGCGCGCTCCCACCGGGCACGCCGATCCTCGTCGCGGTGAGCGGAGGCCCCGACTCGATGGCGCTCCTCGACGTCCTCGCCCGGCTCGGTCCCGGTCTCGGGCTCGAGGTCCTCGCGCACGGCGTCGACCATGGACTGCGCCCCGAAGCCGCGCGCGAGCTCGACCTTGCGGAGAAGTTCGCGACATCCGTCGGCGTTCGGTTCGACCGCACTCGCGTCACGGTTCCGCGAGGGGGAAACCTGCAGGCACGCGCGCGCGAGCTCCGCTGGAGCGCGCTCGCCTCGGTGGCGCGCGGTCGCGGAGCGGCGATCGCGACGGCACACCACGCCGACGATCGCGCCGAGACGCTGCTCATGCGCCTCCTCCGGGGCGCGGGGACGCGCGGGCTCGGCGTCCTCCCGCCGCGGGCGGAGGCGCCCGTGACGACCGCGGCCCCTCCGTCGCCCGGTGTCACGGTCGTGCGACCGCTCCTCCGAGCACGGCGCGCCGACGTCCTCCTCCACGTCGAGCGCCACGCGGTGCCATTTGCGAGCGACCCGTCGAACGAGGACCCGCGTTACCTCCGCACCTCCGTGCGGCAGGCTGTCCTCCCGCTCCTCGAGAAGCTCGACCCACACATCGTGCGACATCTCGAGACGCTAGCGGACGAGCTCGTCAACGCCGAACTGCGTGGTAAGTCGCAGGCATGGGCGTCGTCCCTCCCGCGACCGACGCAGGAAGCCCTCACGCGGCTGATGGCCTCCGGATCGCACGACGCACGCGTCTGGCTCCCCGGCGGGCTCGTCGTGAGCGTGGATCCTCGCGCTCGCCGGCGCGGGACCGCGAACGCGCCCACCTCCATCGACGGATCGAACGCAGCCCGAGCGCACATTGCCCCCGAAAAACCGAGTGGTTAGCCTGCCCGAGCCGCGCTGCAGCGCCCAAGGGCGCTCGAGGTCTGCTTGCCTCGAGCGAGACCCAGCTCCAAAAGCATGCGGCGCCCGTTTTCCTGGGCCCGATCGGTCCGCACGCGCAAAACGCGCTCATTCGTGGGCGTGTCGCGCCGACGGGGCCGACGGAAGAAGACGGAAGAAATCACTAAACTCGTGCGAATCCGACCCTCGATGCAGTGCATCTGACGTAGTAGCCTAGGAGTCTGAGGTCCTCGTGAAGCAATCCCACAAAACGCTTCTTCTTTGGGTGGTCCTGATCGTGATGTTCCTCACGATCTGGCAGTTCCTGTCCCCCCCCGACAAGAAGGTGCCCGTCGCCTTCACAGACTTCGTGACCGAGGTCAAGCAGGGCAAGGTCGACGAGATCAAGATCAAGGACCGCGAGTACAGCTACCGCGTCCGCGGTGCGGACCAGGCCAAGGGTGGCGGCTGGAAAGAGGCCGTGGGCCCCGTCGCCGACGAGAAGCTGATCGAGACGCTGACGCCCGAGGACCCCAAGGCTCAGCCCCCGAAGATCTTCTTCGAGAAGGAAGACCAGTCGCCGTTCTGGTCGAGCACGATCATCACGCTCATCCCGATGGGCTTCTTGATCCTGATGTTCTTCCTGTTCATGCGGCAGCTCCAGGCCGGCGGCGGCAAGGCGATGAGCTTCGGCAAGTCGAAGGCCCGCATGCTGTCCGACTCGCAAAACAAGGTGACCTTCGCCGACGTTGCGGGCGTGGAAGAGGCCAAGGACGAGGTCGAAGAGATCATCGCCTTCCTCAAGGACCCGAAGAAGTTCCAGCGCCTCGGCGGTCGTATCCCGAAGGGCGTCCTCATGATCGGCCCGCCAGGCACGGGCAAGACGCTCCTCGCGCGCGCCATCGCAGGCGAGGCCGGCGTCCCGTTCTTCAGCATCTCGGGCTCGGACTTCGTCGAGATGTTCGTCGGCGTCGGCGCGAGCCGCGTCCGTGACCTGTTCGAGCAGGGTAAGAAGCACGCTCCCTGCATCATCTTCATCGACGAGATCGACGCCGTCGGTCGTCACCGCGGCGCAGGCCTCGGCGGCGGTCACGACGAGCGCGAGCAGACGCTGAACCAGCTCCTCGTCGAGATGGACGGCTTCGAGTCGAACGACGGCGTCATCATCATCGCGGCGACGAACCGCCCCGACGTCCTCGACCCCGCCATCCTCCGCCCGGGCCGCTTCGACCGTCGCATCACGGTCAACCGCCCCGACGTCCGCGGCCGCGAGGCGATCCTCCGCGTCCACACGAAGCGCGTCCCGCTCTCGCCGGACGTCGACATGGAAGTCATCGCGCGCGGCACCCCCGGCTTCGCCGGCGCCGACCTCGAGAACCTCGTCAACGAGGCCGCGCTCCTCGCGGCACGTCAGGACAAGGACGCCGTCAGCCAGGCGGACTTCGAGCTCGCGAAGGACAAGGTCCTCATGGGCTCCGAGCGCCGCTCGATGGTCATGACGGACGAGGAGAAGTGGAACACCGCCGTCCACGAGGCCGGCCACGCGGTCATGATGATCGCGAACAAGGACCACGACCCGATCCACAAGGTCACGATCATCCCGCGCGGTCGCGCCCTCGGCGTGACGATGCCCCTGCCCCGCGGCGACGTCCTCGGGCGCTCCAAGGAGCAGTTCGAAGCGCAGATCCAGTCGGCGCTCGGCGGCCGCATCGCCGAAGAGATCTTCTTCGGCAAGCTCACCACCGGTGCGTCGAACGACATCCGCCAGCTCACGGCCATCGCCCGCGCGATGGTGTGTGAGTACGGCATGTCGAAGCTCGGACCGCTGGCCTACGGCAGCGAGGAGGGCTCGATCTTCCTCGGCCGCGACTACAACCAGCGGAGCCAGGACTACTCGGAGCAGACGGCGCGCGAGATCGACCAGGAGGTCCGCCGCATCATCGACGAGCAGTACGCCATCGTGAAGGCCCTCCTCGAAGGCAAGCGCGATCGCGTCGAAGACATCGCGAAGGCCCTCCTCGAGCGCGAGACGCTCGACGCCGAGGAGCTCACTGCGCTGCTCGAGGGCCGTGAGCTGCCGCCCCGCCAGCGCGTGGTCATCCCGACCTACGCCGAGAAGGAGAAGGCGAAGGCCGACAAGCGCAAGGCTGCGAGCATCTTCGGCGGTCCGCCGAAGCCCGCGACCTCGGGCTGATCGAAGCTCGAACCGAGCCGAACGGGCTCGCTCCTTCGCGGAGCGGGCCCGTTTCGCTTTGTGCTGCGTCGACCACGCGGGTTGCTGCGAACGCCGCAGCGGCGACCTATCTTCGTTCCGTTGACCATGCACGGAGACTGGGACGAGTGAACGTGATCGGCTTCGACGACGGGCCATTTCCACGCGAGCATCGCGGTGACGTGCTTCTCGTCGGTGTGGTGTGCTCGGGCACACGGGTCGACGGGATCGTGAGCGGTCGCATCCGTCGCGACGGCGCCGACTCGACGAGACGCATCGTCGAGCTCGTGCGCGCGAGCCAGTTCGCGCACATCCAGGCGGTGATGCTCCAAGGGATCGCCGTCGGCGGCTTCAACGTCGTCGACATCCACGGGCTCTCGAAGGCGCTGCAGGTCCCGGTGCTGGTGGTGGTGCGCCGCCCGCCGGACATGGGCTCGGTGCATCGTGCACTGTTCAGCGCCGCGCCCTCGACGCCACGCCCGCGCGTGCCGGGCGCCGCGCGCAAATGGAAGCTGATCGAGCAGGCGGGGTCCCTCGAGGAGATCGGTCCCTCGCGGCGTTCCCTCGCTCGTGCGTCGGGGCTCCAAACGAGCGGGCCCAAGCTCTGGGTTCAGCGCGCCGGCCTCTCGATCGACGAGGCCCGCCGGATCATCAGGGCGACGACGCTCCACGGGAACATCCCGGAGCCGCTCCGGGTCGCGCATCTCATCGCAGGCGGGATCACGACGGGCAAGAGCCGCGGTCGCGCCTGAGCCGGGCGGAGCGCTCGCGCTTCGTTCGCCCGGCGACGCGGAGATGGCACGGGCCATCGCGGGGAGAGACGACCATGACAGCGCGCGAGCGAAGTGTGCCACTGGCACACCCGCTTCATCACGAGCCACGTGATTCTAGGCAATGAGACGCGGGCCGAAGGCCCACCTCTGCGGGTGGGTGGGGCGCGAGCCCAAGATCTACGCCGGCACACACATTGAAGAGCGCGGCGCATGCGGCCGCTGCTCCCATCGTCGCTCGTCGCGGTCGCGGTCGCGCTCCTCGCGACGCGCGACGCGAGCGCAGACGACACGCTTCGCCTGACGTGGAAGGCGCCCGCGGGGTGTCCTTCGATCGACGACGTCCGCGCGGCGACGCTGCGCGAGGTGGATGCTCGCGCTGCAAACAGCGGCGTCCTCGAGGCCGACGCGTACGTCGAGCAGCGGGAGGCTACGTCGTGGGCGGTCCGCCTCCGAACACGGCGCGGCATGGCGACCGGCGAGCGCGAGATCGAAGCGGAGACCTGCGACGGCGTCGCGCAGGCGACCGCCGTCGTGCTCGCACTCGCCCTGGTTCCCCCGTCCGAGCCCGAGCCCGAGCCCGAGCGCGTGCCGGGCGCCGCGGCTGCCCCGCCGACTCCCCCGCCCGCCGATCGAGACGCTGGTGCCTCGGCGTTCGCGCGTACGGATGAGGCTCACGCTCTCGCGCTCGGAGCTTCGCTCGCGGCCGTCTCGTCGACGCTGCCGGCGGCCGCGCTCGGCGGCTCGGTCACCCTCGCGTGGACGCCGGATCGCGCCCGGATCGAGCTCGATGTCCGGCGCTGGGCCTCGCAGTCGGAGACCGTCTCGACCTCGGCGGCCGGTGCGCGCTTCTCGATGACGTCGCTGGGAGGACGGGGTTGCTGGGCCGCGCTGAGGACGCACACCTTCGACCTCTCTCCATGTGCGGGCGCGGACGTGCACCTCGTCTCCGCCCCCGGTCATGGCGCAGACGCGAACTACGCGGCAAGCGGCGCGTGGACAGCCATCGGCGCGGGCGCGCTCGGCCGGCTGCACATCACGTCCTGGCTCGCGCTCCGGGCTCGCGCCGAGGTCGTCGTCCCGCTCTCGCGGCCCACGTTCGTCGTGGAGAACGAGGGCTTCGTCCACCGACCTTCGATCCTCGGGGCCGCGGCCTCGCTCGGGATCGAGGCGCTCTTTTTGTGACGGAATCCGATGGCTGCTTCCACTCACCTCCCGAGGCTGGTGCGACGCTGGGTGCGACCGGAACCGATCGACGTGTCATCTTCCTTGGGCGGCGCAGGCCCAAGAGCGCCGTCGCCGGCGGCAGGCCACCTCACGAGTCGCGAGGGCGCCGCGCCCGACACCGCGATCGGGCTCGACCTCGACGACGTCTATCGGGAGCACTTCGCGTTCGTCTGGCGCAGCGTGAAACGGCTCGGTGTGCGGGACGCGTCGCTCGACGATGTCGTTCAGGAGGTCTTCGTGATCGTGCACCGGCGGCTGGCAGAGTTCGAGGGTCGCTCCTCGATCCGCACCTGGCTCTTCGGGATCGCGCTCCGGGTCGCGCGCGATCACAAGCGCGGTGCCGCGCGAAAGGACACGGACGGCTCGGTCGACCCCGACACGCTCCAGGCGCCGGCGCCGAGCCCGTCGGATTCGATGGAGAAGGCTGAGGCCGTGCGCCTCCTCTACGCGATCCTCGACGAAATGGAGGACGAGCGCCGGGAGGTCTTCGTGATGGCGGAGCTCGAGCAGATGGCGATGCCCGACATCGCCGGGATGCTCGGCCTCAACGTCAACACCGCCTACGCCCGACTGCGCGCTGCGCGGCAGACGTTCGAGAGCGCGCTCGCGCGCCGGCGTGCGCAAGACGAATGGAGGTTGCGATGACGCCGCTCGGACCAGACGCGCGCTCGCTGCTCGACACCGCGAGCGACGGCGATGAGCCGTCCGCCGAGGACGCGGCCCGCGTGCGCGCGAAGCTCGCCGCACGCCTCGCGGTCGCGACGGCGGCAGGCGCCGGTGGCGCCCTCGCGACGAAGTCCGCGACGGCTGCGAGCACTGGCGCGACTGCGAGCGCGGGCGCGACTGCGAGCGCTGGCGCAACTGCAAGCGCGGGCGCGGCGGCGAGCGCAGGCGCAACTGCAAGCGCAGGCGCGACTGCGAGCGCGGGCGCGGGCGCGGCGACGCTCGTCGGGACGGGCGCGGGCGCGGCCGCTTCGGCGAGCGGGGTCGGCGTGGGGGCGAAGCTCCTACTCGCGGTGACGCTCGTGGGCGGCACGGCGGCGACGGGCACGAGCGCGCTTCTCGGTGGAGCGAAGCACAGCGCCGACGACCGGGCCGCAACCGTGAGCGCGAGTCGCCATCCGAACGCGATCACGGATCATGGCGGAAAAGGCGGCTCACACGACACCGAACCAGCGAGCGTGAACGCGGACGACGACACCACGAACGCGAGGCGAGGCTCGCCAACCGGCACGCCGTCGAACGTCGACACTGCGAACGCCAACGCGGAAGGCTCGCATGACGGAAGGCCGTCGAGCGTCGACACTGCGAACGCTCGAGCCGACGTGAGTGAAGCGCGCGCGCTCGACGTCGGCGCGCGCAGCGGAGCGACCGCTTCACGCGCACGTTCACTCGGAGCCGCGCCGTCGCCGGTGATCGATGCGGCCGGCACCGCTCCGTCACTACCGCACGGTGATCCTCCCGCGACGACGACGAGCACGTCCACCTCACCGTCGTTCGCCGCGCGAGGCGACTCGGTCGCCGAGGAAGCCGCGCTCCTTCGCGCCGCTCATGCAGCGTTGGCCCGCGGCGACGGCGACGGCGCGCTGGCGCGCCTCGACGAACATGCCGCTCGCTTCCCACGCGGAGCGCTCGGCGAGGAGGAGCGGGCCGCCCGCGTGTTCGCGCTCTGTGCGAGCGGGCGCAAGACGGAGGCGCGAGCGCTTGCCGCCTCGTTCGTCGCAGCGAGCCCGCGGTCGCCCCTCGCGGCGCAGGTGCGCCGTTCGTGCACCGAGAGCTCTGCAGTGGATCGCTGATCGACGCCGAGCTCACGATTTCGTCACGAGCGGCACCGGCGGCGACCACCCATGGACAACGAGCCCGCACCGCGGTGCACCCCGATCAAGGAGAGCTTCCCATGTCCCGTATTGCTTCATGCTTCATCCTCGCCGCCACCGCCGCCGCCGTGCTTGCCGTCACGGCATGCGACGATGGAGAGATCGCCGTCGGTCGAAGCGAGCAGCAGCTCCAAAAGCGGAAGGACGGAACGCCGACCGGCGACGGGCAGACGTGCTCGTGGGACGACACTGTCTCGTACGACGTCGCGACCGGAAAGGAGACGAGGACGCCCGCGCCGAACGGCCCCTACACCGTCGGCGACACCTTCAAGTCGCTCGACGGCTGCAACGACTGCTCGTGCACCGCCGACGGCATCACGTGCACGGAGCGCGCTTGCGGCGGTTCGAACCCGGTGGGCTGCTCGCTCGAAGCGAGGCAGTGCCCCGACGGAACCTACGTCGGCCGCACCGGACCGAACTGCGAGTTCGCGCCCTGCGAGCCGAAGGCGTGCACCGAGGAAGCCAAGGAGTGCCCGGACGGCAGCTATGTCGCTCGCACCGGCCCGAACTGCGAGTTCGCGCCCTGCCCCTGATCCGCGGCTGAGCGCGACACGCGAGAGCCCATTCGATCCCATCCTTCAGCGCGTCGCCTGCTCGAGCGGGCGGCGCGCTGTCGCGTCGTAGAGGTCGCGTCGCGGAAGTCGCGGCGACGCGACCTCGGCGATGAGCCGAACCGCAGAACGACGCCTGAAAGACGCCTGCTAAGCGGAGGAAACCAGAGCCCAAACGAAGGCGCGACGAGCCTTGCCCCCCAGGATGCTCGGGACTACGTTGCGCTCCTCTCAAAGGAGCAGGAGCTTCGCCATGGCCAGGAAGATTGCCATCAACGGGTTCGGTCGTATCGGGCGCTGCATCGTTCGCGCGCTCAACAAGCGCAAGGTGAGCGATCTGGAGGTTGTCGCCATCAACGACCTCACGGACGCGAAGACGCTTGCGCACCTCTACAACTACGACACCGTCCACGGCCGCGCGGAGACGCGTGCGACCGCCGGCGAAGGCACCATCGACATCGGCGGCAAGAAGATCAAGATCCTCGCCGAGAAGGACCCGGCCAAGCTCCCGTGGAAGGAGCTCGGCGTCGACATCGTCCTCGAGTGCACCGGCCTCTTCACCGACAAGGAGAAGAACAAGGCCCACCTCGAGGCGGGCGCGAAGAAGGTCATCATCTCCGCTCCGGCGAAGAACCACGACGCGACCATCGTCCTCGGCGTCAACACCGAGGTCTACGACAGCGCGAAGCACACGGTCATCTCGTGCGGCTCGTGCACGACGAACTGCCTCGCCCCGGTCGCCAAGGTCCTGCAGGACACGTTCGGCATCAAGCGCGGCCTCATGACGACGATCCACGCGTACACGAACGACCAGGCGGTCCTCGACATCCCGCACCGCAAGGGCGATCTCCGTCGCGCGCGCGCCGCGGCGCAGAACATGATCCCGTCGTCGACCGGCGCCGCGAAGGCCCTCTCCGAGGTCCTCCCGGCCCTCGCCGGCAAGTTCGACGGCCAGGCCGTCCGCGTCCCGACGATGGACGTCAGCCTCGTCGACCTCACCCTCGAGACCGAGAAGCCCCTCACGAAGGACGCGATCCACGCCGCGATGAAGGCCGCGAGCGAGGGCGCCCTCAAGGACATCCTCGGCTACACCGAGGAGCAGCTCGTCTCGAGCGACTACATCGGCGACCCGCGCTCGTCGATCTTCGACGCCACGATCACCCAGGTCATGGGCGACAACTTCGCGAAGGTGTTCAGCTGGTACGACAACGAGTGGGGCTTCTCGAATCGCATGATCGAGCTCGCCCAGCTCGTCTCGTCCAAGCTCTGATCTAGCGAGAGGAGCTCCTCTCGATCGCGATCCGGCCTCGAGGGCAGCGGCACCACCGCTGCCCTCCGGCACATTCACGCACCGTGAACCAGCGCCTCGCTCGCGAGTCGCGTGGGCCGCGTGAAGACGATCGCGCGGAGCTCCCCTCCCGGCGAGGAGCGCGCACTTCAGCGGCGGCTCCTCGTCACCATCGTGATCGAATACGCCACGTAGCTCGGAGAACCGCGTCATGACCACGCTCGATCGCATCTCGTCCATCCGCGACCTTCCCATCGAGAACAAGCGCGTCTTCATCCGCGTCGACTTCAACGTCCCGCTCGAAGACGACGGCGGGAGGATGAAGATCACGGATGACGCGCGCATCGCCGAGGCACTGCCGACGATCAAGCACGCGATGGAGCGCGGCGCGCGCGTCATTCTCGCGAGCCACCTCGGCCGCCCGAAGAAGGGTCCCGATCCGAAGCTGTCGCTCGAGCCGTGCGGTTCCCGCCTCGCGGAGCTCCTCGGCGTCGAGGTGCACATGCCGGAGGACTGCATCGGGGACGCCGCGAAGAAGGTCATCTACGATCTCCGCAACGGTCAGGTGTGCCTCCTCGAGAACCTCCGCTTCCACGCGGAGGAAGAGAAGGACGACGAGACGTTCGCCCAGAAGCTGGCCGAGCTCTGCGACGTCTACGTCGACGACGCGTTCGGCGCCGTCCATCGCGCGCACGCATCGGTGCATGCGCTGCCGAAGCTCATGCGCGAGCGGGGCTGCGGCTTCCTCCTCGAGAAGGAGATCAGCGCCCTCGGTAAGGTGATCACGACGCCGGACAAGCCGTTCGTCGCGATCCTCGGCGGCGCCAAGGTCTCCGACAAGATCAGCGTGATCGACTCCCTCTTCGAGAAGGTGAACGTCCTCCTGATCGGCGGCGCGATGGCGAACACGTTCCTCGCCGCGAAGGGCCTGAACATGAAGTCCTCGAAGATCGAGGACGACAAGCTCCCGCTCGCGCGCACGATCCTCGAGAAGGCGCGCGAGAAGAAGGTCGACCTCGTCCTGCCCGTCGACGTCGTCGTCGCGCAGAGCATCCAAGCCCCCGAGGGCCACATCGTCGATGCCTCCTCGGTCCCCGACGGCCACATGGCCCTCGACATCGGTCCGAAGAGCGTCGCGCAGTTCTCGAAGCACATCGCGAAGGCGAAGACGGTGTTCTGGAACGGACCGATGGGCCTCTTCGAGAAAGAGCCGTTCTCGAGCGGCACCTTCGCAGTCGCCCGCGCGATGGCGAGCTCGCCCGCGTTCACGGTCGTCGGCGGCGGCGACAGCGCGGCGGCCGTGAAAGAGGCGGGCCCCGAGATCGCCTCGAAGATGAAGCACATCTCGACCGGCGGCGGCGCATCCCTCGAGCTAATCGAAGGGAAGAAGCTGCCGGGCATCGAGGTTCTGCGTCGAGTCACCGCCGACTGAGCGAGCCAGCGGATCGAGGAGCGACGACGTCCGCACTGCTGGACGACGACACCCTCGATCCGCGAACATCGCTCCTGACAAAACCTGGCTGAACTGGAGGACGAATCCGTGAACCCCTCACGCACGCCGCTCATCGCGGGCAACTGGAAGATGTTCCATGGCGGCCAGTCGAGTGTCCCGCTCGCAGCCGGAGTCGTCGAGTTCGCGAAGGAGCTGACGAACGTCGAGGTCGTCGTCGCGCCGCCGTTCACGGCGCTCGCCGCGGTCGCGGCCGAGCTCCACGGCTCGCCGGTCGGACTCGCTGGTCAGAACCTCCACCCGAAGCCCGAAGGGGCCTACACGGGTGAGATCAGCGGACCGTTCCTGCGGGAGTGCGGGTGCGCGTGGGTCATCGTTGGTCACAGCGAGCGTCGCCAGTACTTCGGCGAGACCGATGCAGTCGTCGCCGACAAGGTCTCGGCAGCGCTCGCGAACGGGCTCATCCCGATCGCCTGCGTGGGCGAGACGCTCGCGCAGCGCGAAGCCGGCGAGACGCTGCGCGTCGTCAAGGCCCAAGTCGAAGCCTTCCTCGACGTCATCGCGCAGAGCTCCGAGGCAGTCGCGATCGCCTACGAGCCCGTCTGGGCGATCGGCACCGGGAAGACGGCCGGGCCGGCCGAGGCGGAAGAGGTCCACGCCGCCATCCGGACGTGGCTCGCAAACAAGGCCCAGAGCCTGGCCGACCGCACCCGCATCCTCTACGGCGGCTCCGTCAAAGCCGACAACGCGGCCGCGCTCCTGGCCTGCCCCAACGTCGACGGCGCTCTGGTCGGCGGAGCGAGCTTGGACCCTGGCTCGTTTGGTGCTATCGCCAGGGCCGCGCAGGCAAAGTAGCCGCCGGCTGCCTCGAGCTCACTCCGAAAGCCCATGCTTCAGACCTTCATCTACATCGTCCACGTCTTTGTCTGCATGGTGCTCATGGGCGTCGTGCTCCTCCAGCAGGGCAAGGGCGGCGGTATGGGCGCGGCCTTCGGTGGAGCGACCACGCAGGTCTTCGGCGGTCGCGGCGCCGGCAACATCCTCACGCGAGCCACGGCGATCTGTGCGGGCATCTTCATGCTCACGAGCGTCTCGCTCGCATACCTCTCGTCCTCCGGCGACCGCGCCCTGAAGGCGAAGGTCACGCAGGAGGCCGGCCGCAAGAAGGACAAGGGGCAGCTCAAGGAGCGCGCGAAGGACGCGGAACCGACTCCGGCCCCGACCGAGACGCCCGCTCCGACCGGTGACACGCCGGCCCCGACCGAGGCGCCGGCGCCCACGGCTCCCGCTCCCTGACGGACCGTCGCGCGCGCGTCCATACGCGAGCACGGAAGAGATCCGAGCATGTCCGCGGCGAAGACCTCAGCCGCGGACGACGAGGACGCGGCACCGGCAGGCGCTTCCGCTCTGCAGCGAACGCTCGTGCTCGACTGCGCGGCGGTCGCCGGTCTGTATGCGCTCGCGTGCGTGCTCGCGCGTGCAGCTGGCTTCGACCACGTCTCCGACGACGACTTTTCGCGCGTCACGATCGCGCAGACCTTCGCGCATGCCCCTCGGCTCGATCCGACCGGGACGAGCTGGCTCCCCTTCCCCTTCTGGGTGCTCGGCGGCGCGATGGCCGTGCTCGGCCGCTCGCTCGCGGTCGCCAATGCGGTGTCGATCGCGCTCGCGAGCATCACAGCCACGGCGCCGTACCTAGCGCTTCGCTTCGTCGGCCTCCCGCGGGGTCGAGCGCTGTTCGCCACCGCGTTCGCGCTCGCGACGCCCTGGTGCATCTGGCTCGGCGCGGCGCCGGTACCGGAGTCGTTCACGGCGAGCCTGACGGCGGCGGCCGCGATCGGCCTCGCCGCGCCGCGCTCGGACCTCGGCGCTTCCGGGACGAGGCCGTTCGCCCTTTTCGCGCTCGCGATCGGCGCGGCGTGCCTCTCGCGCTACGAGCCCTGGCCGGTAGCCGCCGTCCTCGCGCTGACGCTCGTCGTCCGCGGCGCGCGCTCCGCCGGCAGAGAGCGCGGCGTGCTGGTCGGCCTCGCTCTCGCCTGCGCCGTCGGCCCTCTCGCGTGGATGGCGTGGAACGCTCACGCCCATGACGGTCCGCTGCACTTCTTCCGCCGCGTATCGACGTTCAAGCGCGCGATCGGCGAGGGAGCGACGGACACGGTCGACGCCCTCCTCTCGTACCCGAAGCTGCTCTTCGTGACGCGTCCCGAGATCGCGATCCCGTTTGCGTTCCTCGTCGTCCCGGCGATGCGCGATCACGCTCTCCGGAGGCGATGGGCGCTCCCGCTCGCCTGCGCCGCCGCACAGATCGCGTTCCTCTCCTACGGCAACGCCCGCGACGGTGCTCCAGCGCACCATCCCGAACGCGCGCTGCTCGGCGCGATGGTGCTCCTGGCCGCCTTCGTCGCCGACGCCGGCCTCGTCAAGCTGCGCGAGCTCGTCTACGACGACCGTGCGCTCGCCGCGAAGACGGCCGCTGCGTGCGTCGCCGTCGCGTGGGTCATCTCGAGCGTCCGTGGCTACGACCCGCCGGGGCGCAGTCAGTGGGACGATCGCCGCGAGCAGATCGCACGCGGCGAGAAGCTCCGCGCCGACGGCGCGAGCTCGATCGTGGTGACGCCCTGCACCTTCGAGCACTTCGCGCTCCTCGCAGCGTACGGCGCGCCGGAGAACGCCGACGTGAAGCCGCGCACCGGAGCGCCGCCCAGCGCCGGATGCCCGGACGTCGAGGTGCGCTGACCTCGCCGAAGCGTGGTCGTGCCTTGGTCAGCCTTCTCAGCCGCTGCTCGCAGACCGGAGCGCAACGATCGAGCGCCGCCCCAGCTCGACGGGGGTTCTCGACAAGGCCGCAAGCTCCGGTGTGTGGGCTGCAATCGCGACCATTCTACCTTCCGCGCAGAGCTCTTTCACGATTGAGGCGACGAGCACCACGCCCTCCTGATCGAGGTTTGCGTCCGGTTCGTCGAGCAACATCAGCTTCGCTTCCTGCAGGAGCACGCGTGCCAACGCCACGCGCTGCCGCTGCCCCGTCGAGAGCTCGCCGACCGGAACGGCAAGCTCGTCGGCACCGTGCCTACAGAGAGCCTCGCGTAGACACACGCGCTCGAGCGCTTGGCGCATCGCTTCGTCGGATGCGTGCGGCACTGCAAGCTTGAGCGCGGCGCGCACGGTAACGTGCGCCTCGCCGAGGTACGGGCGCTGCGGAAGGTAGGCCACCTGACGGCGGAGGCTCTGGAGGTCGAGCGCGGCGAGCGCGTGTTCGCCGTACCAAAGCGTCCCCGATGTCGGCGAGCGAAGACCCAGTAGCAGCTTGAAAAGCGTGCTCTTTCCCGCACCGTTCGGGCCGACGAGCACGAGCGGGACGTTTGGGCTCCAGACGAAGCTGACATCGGCGAGCACCGGTGGAGCATCGTCCGAGTAGGCGAAACCAACGCCTACGCCTCGCACGGCAACCGGCAACTCGACGACTTGGGTCCCCGATGGCCGGTATTCGGTATGGCGCGCGCCGAGGAGGAGCTCGGCCAGCGGCCGAACGAAGACGAGCGACCTCACCATCCCGTATGCGCCGAGGAGCGCTCCGTGAATCGGCGGGATGCAGGCGGCCAGGACGAGCGCCTGCTGCAACACGGCCCCCTCTATGACACTACGCGAGGCGCCGTCGACACTGACTACCGCGAGGACCGCGAGAGCACCTGCGGCGATTGGTGCGCGACGCAACACCGAGCCTCCGAAGCCGAGCCGGCGCGCGAGCGACTCGTAGGCGGCGAGCTGACGCTCGAACGCAGCGGCGAACTCCGGCTCACCCGCGCGCGCCACGATCTCGACCCGGTTCTCGATCGACCCCAGCAGCGTGTCGAACACGCCGCCGTAGGCATCGGCGACCCGTTGCTCTAGGCGATACGCGACTGCACGGAGCGCCAGGGCAGCCAGCATGACGACGAGAACCGCCGCTGCCGCGAGCACGAGAAGACGCGCCGGAAACGTCACCGTGAGAAAGGGCAAGAGCGCGAGCGCCGTGACGATGTCCGCGATCAGCACGGGCGTCAGCTCCCCGACCAGGACGGCCGCGTGGTAGCTGCCATCGAGCGCGACACGCCGCACATCGGACGTCGGGACACCGACGACGTCGCCGGCGAGAACCGCTCGTACAGTCATCGAATAGACATCACGCTGCACGCCGACACGAGCAAACGACTGGACAGCTCGGAGCATCGCGAAGACGATCGCGCTGGCGCCCCCGAGCTCCACCGCCATCGTGGACACACCATCGGCAAGCCGGCTCGCCAAGACGACGAGGAGAAGACGTCCAACCACGCCGAGGACGACGGCAAGGCCGAGCCATGCGCGCGTACGACGGGACGTCCGCGCCATGAGGATGCGGACCAGAGAGGCGCTGCCCACGGATGAATTTCTAGCATCGCGCCTTGCACAGCCCCCCCGGAAATCGGATACGACCGACCCATGTACTCGGTGCTCAACTACGGTCACATGGCCGCGGATGGCGTACGGATGGATGCCTACGCTCGCGCCATCGAACGGGCCGTGAAGCCCGGCAGCGTCGTGCTCGACATCGGCGCCGGGACCGGGATCCTCACGCTACTCGCCGTTCGAGCAGGAGCGCGGCGAGTGCATGCGGTCGATCCCAACCCAGCCGTGTGGCTCATCCCAGAGCTCGCCCGAGAGAATGGCTTCGAGGGCCGGATCGAGATCCACCACACGACCTCGTACGAGCTGACGCTGCCCGAGAAGGCCGACGTCATCGTGTCCGACCTTCGCGGAAGCGTACCGACCCACGGCGATCACTTCGCGGTCCTCCGTGACGCGAAGGCGCGCTTGCTCGCCCCGAACGGAACCTTGATCCCCGAGCGTGACGAGCTCTTCGTCAGCGTGTTCGAGAACGAAGAGATGGCCGGCTGGCTCGCGCGCGGAAGCGCGGGCTTCGAACGACGCGGGTTAGCGTCCGAGAGCATCAGACGGTCAATCCTCAACACACCGCTCGCCGATGGTGGACGCCTCCGCGCAAGCGATCTCCTCACGACGTCCGCACCATGGGCGAAGATCGAGTACGGCGCGGAGCACGCACCGCTCGAAGGAGAGGTCGTCCTCGCGCCCCGCCGGCGAGGAACCGCTCATGGCCTGGCCATCTGGTTCGCGGCGACGATCCTCGGCGACCTCGGCTTCACCACGGAGCCAGGTACGTCGATGGTGTACTCGCGCTTCGTGCTACCGCTGGTCGAGCCAGTGGAGATCGACCACGGCGATCGTGTTCGTCTTCTCTTGCGCGTCGACGATCAAGGGCAGCGCTGGGCGTGGGAGACGACCATTACGACCGAAGGCGGTGACGTGAAGATGCGCGCGCGGCAGTCGAGCTTCTTCGGAATGCCCACGTCCCCCGAAGCACTGCTGCGCGGCTCGTCGAGCTTCACGCCGCTTCCGTCTCCTCTGGGTGAGCGTGCAAAGCGCGCTCTATCGATGATGAACGGCGAACGGAGCATCGCCGAGATCGCGACCGAGCTCGCCGCGTTGCCGGACACGCCGGACCTTCCGGCAGCGACGCTCCTCGAAGAGGTGCGCGACCTCGCGGCCCGCTACGGGCGCTGAGTCGCCGCGCCGGCGACGCGACACGGTCCATGGCGGGGCGTCAGGAGCATCCGCGCGCGCTCACGAGTGCTTCGCGCACGAGGCGTCGCTCGTGCTCGGTCGGCGGCCGGCCGCGACGGCGAACGAGGTGGTCAGCAACGCCGAGCCGGACAGCCGCGCGCATCACGATGCCCTTCGCCCATGCTGCAGCATACACCTGGGACGTACGCCTCCATCCAATCGTTCGAGGTCCGTAGCGAGCGAACAGGATGCGGTTCTGACGCTGCGACTCGATGTAGTCGGGCAAGAACGTCGGATGCGCGGAGAGCGTACGGACGACGTAGAGCGGCTCCGGGACGATCACGAATCGTGATGTCTCGACGGTTCGACACCAGAGGTCTCGGTCTTCGGCACGAGTGAGCGCTTCGTCGTATGGATGTGCAAGCAGCCATTCGCGACGAGCAACGAACGTGGCGTGCGGGAACAGCCCACGCTCGAGGGCGACGACGGAGGACGCCGGCACGCTCGCCTCGATGACCGCGAACACCTCGTCCCGCTCGTCGACGACGGCGGCCCAGGTGCCGGCCCCGGCGTAGTCCGGTCCGGCTGCCTCGAGTGCCTCCACTTCACGCCGAATTCGATCCGGATGCGCCACGTCGTCGCCATCCATGCGCGCGACCAGCTCTCCTCGGGCGCGTGCGACGATCTCATTGAGCCTGGCCGGCAGGAATCGACGTCGACCGTCACTCACTACCGTGACCCTCTCGTCGCGAAACGCCCGCGCGATCGCGAGAGATCCGTCCGTCGATCCGTCGTCAACGAGGAGGATCTCGAGATTCGTCCACGTCTGAGCGAGCAGCGACCGCACGGCGGCTTCGAGGTATCGCTCCTCGTTCCGGAACGGCACACCGATGGTGACGAGCGGCCGAGTAGAGCTCACCGCTCACTCGAGAGAATGCGTCGCGCGTGCGAGCCCGACGCGCGAAACGCGTACCGGGCTGCAGCGCGCGCATCATCGCAGAGCGTGACCGTGAACAGGAAACGTGTCGCAGAGCGGAGCACCGGATTGTGAGGCTCTCCGACGGTCCTTCGTGCGACCGCTCGTCGAACGGCGCCAGGCTCACCGAGCGGTGCGAGACGCTCGGACGGGGCGCCGAGGACGTCGACGAGCAAAGACGCAGCAAAGGAGAGGATACGATTGAAGCCCCACGCGCGGGCGCGCTCCGCGGCCTCACGCAGCTCCGTCTCGCTCATCGTGTGCGCGAGGAGCGCGAGATCGTAGAGCCAGCCGAGACGGAGGAAGCGATGCGCGCCTGCATGCACGGCGAGAAAGACGAGCTCGTCTTCCGGCGCCAGCACTCCTACCGTCGAGAGCCCTGCGAAATGCGCATCACGACGGCACGAGAGAAGCGGCTCGCTCGGCAGGATCCGCCCGAAGGCCGAGTAGCCGTGGAAGTGCAGCTCGAGCGGCAGCGCATCGGGGTGCGAGAAGTGAAGGTGATGGTGCTCGCGTCGCTGTCGCGATTCCTGCGCGCCATCCGTCCCGACAAAACCGAGAGAGGCGAGGACGGTCGCCGCCCGATCGAGATCGCCGGGCCGAACCAGGAGATCGATGTCGCTCGTCGCGCGCGTCGAGGGCCGTGGGTAGAAACGCTCGGCGAACAGCGGCCCCTTCAACGCCACAGCAGGGAGCGAGGCCGCCGCGAAGCGCACGTCGATCCGCTTCAGCAGAGCGACGTGCGCATCATGGTCGAGAGCACGCGCGACGGAGAGTGTGTCGAGGCTACGCGCAAGGTCCGGGGGAAGCGGCAGCCCCTGCGCGCGCCAAGCGTCCAGCACCACTCCGCTGAGACCGTGGCGCTCGGCGCTCGCGAAGAGCACGCGCGCATCCAGCCCCGCAGGTACGCGGGGAAGATGCCTCAGGACCGTGACCAGATCACGGTCCCCGCTCCATGAACGGCTCACACCGAGCGCTCGCGCGAGTGGGCGAGACCGGAGCAGCTGCGCCGGCCTCACACGACGGCTACGGATCGACGTGGGCGGAGCAGGCGAACTTGTTGAAGTACGTCAGCACCGGTTCGCACACGAACTTGTCGAAGTCGTCGCCAGGGTCGCAGATGCCGTCGGCGCACGACACGGTCGTGTTGCAGATCTCGCCGTTCGCGACGGTAGGCTCACACGTCCACGTCGAACGGTCGGCCTTGTAGGAGCCCGTCGTCGACTCGTAGGAAGCGCAGCGAAGACTGGTGTCTCCGCCGCCGCGCCACGAGCATGCGATCTCGGAGGCGGTCGAGTCGACCTCGTCGTTCCCGGTCTCCTGGAGGCTGCACGGCTGCCCCTTGGTCCGGAGGGGTGCGCATGTCCCGTTCGAGCCGCCATCGGCCACGACGACCCCGCCGTCGCCCGGGAGGCAGAAGAGCCCGGACGCACACTCGAGCGACGTCTTGCAGGCCTCTCCGCTCTTGAGCTGCCCCTCGAGCGCCTCGAAGCAAGCCGACCGGATCGCCTTGAGCGACGCTCCGTCGAGGTTGCACATCAGCGCGTTGATCTTCGCGATACAGTCCGCGCCCTTCGCCTGGTTGACGACGACGTTCTTCGTCGTCGTGGAGAGGCCCACGTTGGCGTTCTCGAATCCCAGACGCGAGTAGAGGCCGAGACACTCGGCGCGATCGAACACACCGGATCCAGATTCACCGCCGTCGACGGTGCCGCCGTCCGGAACGTTCGCATTCCCGAAGCAGCAACGCGTGAGCGCGTTGCACATCGTGTCCGCCACCTGTTCGGCGTACGTCTCTACCTTGAGGCCCGCGTCGGTGACATCCGGCCCGGCGTCGTCACTCGGCTCTGCGTCGGGGACACCCGCGTCCGCCGTGGGGTTGGGACCGCCATCGTTGTTCGTGATGATCGTGTCGTCGGACGAACACGCGACGAGCGCCCCAGTGAGACCCAGCGTCGCAAGCGAGACGTAGCAGAAAAGATGAAGTTTGCTCATGAGGACTCCCCAAGGTCAGTGGTAGCACGGAATCGATCCATCGTCGTCTCTCACTCACTACGGCGCGTGCCCTCGAACGTTAAGCCCGTGAGGTCGCCGAATGGCATGCACACTCGACAGAACGGGAATCGATCATCGTAGGCTCGCGGCGTCAATGCGTCGGGCCTTCGAGGAGGCCCTTGTCACGCATCTCGTCGACGAGAGCAACGATGTCTCCCAAGGCGACCTCTCTTGTGACCTCGTAGCGTTCGACGAGACTGTCGGCGATTCGAGCCAACGTTTCGCCGGCCTCGAGCCGGCGCCAGATCTCCGCGCCGATTGGATCGAGGCCGAAATACTCGCCGACACCGAAGTCGAGCAGCACGATCTCGTCGCCGAATGCGCGCGCATACACGCGAGGCGAAACTCGCACGCTCATGTCGGACGGTATCGGAGTGAGCTCGGACGGCATCCCGCAATCATACCCTCGTCGTCGGGCTCTTGGCCCCTACAACGTCGATGACGAGATCAACGGTTCGATCGAGGACGTCAAACGTGCGCGGGCGCTCGAGGCGGTACACGGGTGTGGTCTCCACGATCGAGTGGAGGAGGTCCAGCTCACGCCGTTGACGCTCGGGCTCGTCGAGAATGAAGCGGGCCACCTGCGGAACGAGACTTGCGGCGGCGTCGATCCCGTCACGACGGAAGACGCGGGGCGGCCCCTCCGCGAAGCCGAGCTCGACGAAGGCGACGAGGCGCGCCGCGTTCTCCGCCGGGCGAATGGTACGCATGGGCTCTTTGCCAACGCTCGAGCTCGACGCCCCCAGAGCCATCCGTGCGTCAGGGTCGAGCCAATGGTCGACCTCGTTCGGGACGATCCGCCACGCCCCCTCCCCCGCGTAGTCCAGCCCGACCGCGTCATCCGCGAGCAGCGCGGCCCCTCGGCGACACATCGCGGCCGCAAGCGTGGACTTGCCGTCGCCGCTCCGACCGAGAAGGACGACGCCGCGGCCATCGACCGCGACGGCTGCACCATGCAACGCGAACCGCTCCTGGAGATGACGGACGAGCAACCACGCGCTCCCACGCTGGATCTTCACGACATCGCGAGGATCGGCGCTCGGATCGAACTCCAGCCTCACGTCGGTTCCGTCACGGCGAGCCGTGAGCGTTGCGAGCCCGATCCACTCCGCAACGACATCGGGACCGCTTCTTCCGACGCGAAAGCAGACGCCTCCGTCCTCCAGGTGCTCCGCGAGCCAGCACACGTCGCGCTCGATCATCACGCAGCCTCGCTACGTGCGCGAAGAAAGCCCTCGACTGCAAGTACGGGCCAGACGTTGCCCCAGTGCTCGCCGTCGTCGGGAGCGCGCTCGAACGCATCGAACGCCTCGGCGAGGACTCGTGGATCGACGAGGCCGAGCGATGCGAGCTCAGTGACGGAGACGAGCGGGCGAAGGACATCGAAGCCGCCCGCCGCCATGAGGAAGCGGCGGAGCCCGTCCTCGAACCCTGCCTTGTCCTCGCGCTCCAGGAGCACGTTCGGCAACAGATCGCGGACCGCTTCGCGAAAGAGGCCACGGCGGATCCCGCCCTCGAGCAGCCACGACGGCTCGAACTCGGCGACGAGGGCGCGGACATGCGCTTCGAGAAAGGGCTGACGACATTCGATCCCCGCCGCCAGGTCTTCCTGATGGCGAATCCACGCGAGGTGCTCGTGGTGCGGGAGCGCCCACATGCTCGTCTCGAGCGTGCTCGATCGTCGCTCTTGGCTCCGATGGCCAGCGTCGAGGGATGCGCGAAGCGCAGGGCCCGCCCAGAGCGGGAGCGGTGTGCGCGCGCGCCGTGATCGCCAACGGTGCACCGCGGCAGGTGCAAGGGCCGACAAGAGTGGCCGTGCGACCCACGCCACCACGGGCGACGAAGGACGAGCGAAGCCACGCATCACCCGCGCGCTGCGGAGTGCAGCCCGCGGCGCCCGAAGCGCGAGGCGGCCGAGCGATCGAGGCTCTCCATCGACCAGCTCGTCTGCACCGACGCCGGTGAGTACGACCTCGGCGCCGTTGGCACGAGCTCGCGCGAGCGCCTCTACTTCCATCCCACCGCTCGGCCACGTGAAGGGTGCTGCATCGACCCCGCGAAGGAAGAGCTCGATTCGCCCAGACGCGTCCTCGGGACGTACGCGAAGCACCTCGCAACCGAGGTGACGCTCGAGCGCAGCAAGATAGGGGCGATCGTCTCCCTTCCCGCCGAAGTCGAGGGCGACGGCGAACACCGACACGCCGTTCTCGCGGCCCCAGCGGTGCGCGAGGGCCAGGAGCGCCGCCGAGTCGAGCCCACCACCCGCCAGCACGGCAGCACGCGCTGTCCCATCAAGCGCGTGCGCGACTGCCCTCTCCAGCATCTGACGGAGGCGCACCGCAGCGTCGGCCGGCGAGCGCGCACGTGCTCCACCGAGCTCGTCGAGCTCCATCGAGCGATCGTAGGATGCTCGCACGCCGACATACGGCGTTGCGCCCTCGACCGGCGGCGCGGCGAACAGCAGCCTCGACGCGAGCGTTACTACATCGAGAGGGAGCGCACGGCCGCCAACCGCCTCTTCGAGGCGCGATGTCGTGTGAGCGTCGGGCGCGTGAAAACGGAAGCCGTGACGTGGGACCACGAGACGGCGGGAGTCACATCTTGCCGGTGACTCTGAGCGTTCCCCCACCTTCCGTGATGCCCATCGTTCCGCCAAGGGTGAGCTCTCGAACCGAGCCGAGCTTTCGGAGCCGAGGCGCACGGTAAGGACGACGCTCCGCGGGGACGCCCGGGCCGGGCTCCACGGACTCGGATTCTTCCTTCGGCATCATCGGCTGGAATTCTCCTCGAGAAGGTCCGCGTGGAATGGATGCAGACGGTCGTGTCTACATTCACGCTAGACTGCTCAAGGTTCGTATCGTACTTCGCTGTCGAGTTCAACCTGAGCTATTTCCGCGATGTTCTCCGCCTCCCCGCTCCGTTTGGGAGCCCCTGACGCGTCTGAACGGCTCTTCGCGAAGGTCGGCGCCCTCGGAGAGGACCTCCAGCTCATGGGGTCGGTTCCCGCTCTCGGAACCGGGGCCATCGATCGGTCGGCGGCAGGTGGCGACGACGCACGACGAGACCTCCACGCAATCGGGTTCGTGCCGTTGCCGCGCCAGTGCAGCGCGTCCGTAAGCTCTTCACTCGTGACGATGATCGGCCGCCTCGTCGACGCCGGCCTCCCCGCAGCCTTCGTCCTCGCGACGGACGCTGCGCTCGCGCTCGGTGCCCGCCTCTGTCGAGCCGTGTCCACCTTCATGGACGAGCCCTATGTGCTCGTCGAGGACGCCTGGGCCTGGCAGATCCCACGAGGCAGCGCCGGTTGGCCACCACATCGCGGCATGAGCGCGCTTCTCGAGCGGCCACGACCAGAGCTGTTGAACACGTGGGTAGCGTTGAGCGATGCCTCGATCGATCGATCGTGCATGCATTTCGTTCGACTCGACGAGGATCCGAACTACCCAGACACGCTCGCCAGCATCGACCTCGGGTCGCCCCTCACGACGCGTCCCGCGCCGCTGACCGCCGGAGAGGCACTCGTCTGGAATGCCAACATCTTGCACTGGGGCGGCTCGTGCTCGCTCGAGGCCGCGGGCGCGCGCGTGAGCTGCTCGTTCTCCCTCGTCCGCGCCGACGCCCTTTCGGCGATGGGAGTGCGGCCACTCTCCACCGACCTCACTCCGCTCGAACGGATCGACTTCGTGGCTGGTCAGATCGCGACCTACGGAGACGGTCAGCGCGACGTGTCGAACGAGCTTCTCCAGTGGGCGAAGGCCACGGTGGCGCTCCGCGAGCACATCCTCTTCCCCCGTCCGTAAAGAACGGTAAACCGGGGCATCGCCGGCCGCCCTGCGACGTCTATCTCCACGAGTCCCGAGCAACACCGCGACGGACCAGGAAGAAAGACGAAGGAGCCCGGATCAAAATGCGTTCCACCATCATCGGTACCGTTCTCGCCCTCGCCACCGTCTTCGTCGCCGCGCCGGCGATGGCCGGGGAGAAGCATGAGAAGGCGAGCTTCCCGATGCCCGCCGCGGCCTTCAAGGAGCGGGTCGACGCCCGGCAGGCGAAGGCTCGCGAGCGGATGGAGAAGCGCGCATCGACGCTCAACGCCGAGCAGGCGAAGGAGCTCCGGGCGAAGTTCGACGCCGGCATCGCGAAGATCAACGCCGAGGTGAGCAAGGCCACCGCCGACGGCACCGTGACCAAGGAAGAGGCCCAGGCCGTGCGCCAGGTCTCGAAGGAGGTCCGCGGCCACCACGGCAAGCACGCCCGGCACGGCAAGCACGGTGGCAAGCGCGGGGGCGACGCGCCGAAGAAGTGACCGCCGCGCGCCCCTGACACCTTCGTAAACCTCACGGCCGCGTCGCTCGTCGCTCGAGCGCGCGGCCGCCGTCTGCGTGCGTGGTCGGGAGCGAGGTCGGGCTATTGCGTCGAGCCCTTCACGGTGAACGTGCTCGAGGCCGCGAAGCCGCGCACCATCACGTGGAGCTTGCCCGGAGCGTCGAGAGTGACCTCGCAGCTCTCGGCCGAGCCGCTCTTGTACGGGCGGCAGTCGTACGTTCGCAACGCCGCGGGCGCGTCCTTCTTCACGTAGAGGTCGGCGTCGCCGGTGCCGGAGAGCACGATCGTGTACTTGCCGGCAGGCGCGTCGTAGCTGAACGCCTTCTCCGCGTTCCGCGCGAGCGTCCCCGACTCCTCGAACGGAGTGAACGTCGCGTTGCCGCCACCGTTGTTGTTGCCGCCACCGTTGTTGCCGCCGCCCGAGCCGATCGGCATGCCGGGTTGGTAGACGTTGTCCTCCTCGCCGGTGACGAGGACGACCTCCGCACGATCGATGTTCTCGAAGATCTTGTCGTACGTCTTCGGCTGCGCGTACGAGAGGAGCCCGTTCACCATCGCCGCCGAGGCCGCCGGCATCGAGCTGAAGAACGACGGCATCGCGTTGGTGATGAACTCCATGTACTTCGTGCCCGACGGATCGTCGGGGTTGATGGCGGCGCGCGTCTGCGCGAGCGAGCCGTCGACGTACGCGAACGTGTCGCATCCGTTCATGAAGAACATCTGGTACTTGCCTGGAAGCCAACGGCCCTTCCGCGCGAGCGCGCGGACGTTCTGACCGAGGCCCGCGTGGCCATTGTACATGACGAGGTCGGCCGTGGGCGTGAGGCTCTCGTAGCGAGCGTCGAAGCCCTGCCAGACCGACGTGATCGCGTCGACGAGGAGCGCCGTCACCTTCACCTTCTTGCCGTCCGCGAGCGTTCCCTCGATGGTGACGTCCTTCACGTCCGGCCCCGGCGCGTCGGAGACGTTTGCCGGCAGCGTCGTGAGCTGCGCGTCGCGGAGCTGCGTCTTCATCGTTCGCACGAACGAGTTGAAGCCCCGGACCCCGACGTCGCTGGCGCCGCCCGTCTCCTCGTTCTTCCCGAAGATCGAGATGACCTCGAGGCGATCGTCCTCCCAGACCTTGTGAAGCTCGGGGTACTTCCCCGTCGTATTGGACGTCGACCGCGTCGCGGTGGCGGTCAGCTTCACGACCTCGGCGTCCGTGATGCGGCAGCCGCTGTTCGCGGGCCGGTAGTAGTACCACATGCTGCCGGTATCGACGTCGTGGGCGGCCCAGTCGACGCACGTCTGCTTGTGCGCCTCCGTGAACGCCTGCTGCCCGGCGAAGCTGATGTCCTTCGGGAGCTTGAACTCGTAGCGCGTCGGCAGGTTCGTCTTGCTGCCCCACGCGACCGGGAGCTTCGCGTGGTACTTGATCTCGATCTTGCCGCCGACGTTCGTCTTCGTGATGTTCGTCAGCTCCAGCGTGTCGAGCCGACCGACGCTCTTCTGCGCGTTGAGGTGGCCGATCGTATAGAGGAGCTGGTCCTGGATCGTCTGCTTGTCGTTCCACGACGAGTCGGTGACGAGCGAGCCGTCGAACTCGAAGTCGAGGAGCGTCGCCTGGTTCGAGCTGAACTCGCCCTCGTCGGTCGCCGCGTCATCGGGCTCGGCGTCGGCGGCACAGCCGGCGAACGCGAGAAGCGACACGAGGCTCGAGGCGATCAAGGCGAAACGACGCATGGGGAGGCTCCGATGAGTGACGGGGAAGCTGCCGTCGAGACCCCAGCAATACGTGTTCCGATGTGCGCGTGTTACCCACCAACTGGGCTTCGCCCGTAACTCCACACTTTTTCGGTGAGGCCCCTCGCAGGAGAGAGGGTGCGCTCCCAATCGCTGGATCGCCGCCGATCCAACAGGCGGACGTCAGCCCTTCTCGACTTCGACCGGCACCTTCGGCGCGTCGACATCCCCGATCAGAGGGAGGACGAGGCGGAGGGTGTACTTCCCGGCCCCGAGCGGCCCGGCGATCATCCGCGGGTATCCCCGCCCTTCCCAGCTCCGCGCGCGCTCCGGGGCCCACCGCGTCTTCACCGCATCCCAGGTCAGCTTGATGCGAGCGGTGCCGTTCTTGTCGAGCGTGACCTTCGCAGCCTTCGCCTCGCGCGCCTCGGGCTTGAACCCCTTCGGATAGCCAGGCCACTTGCCGGGCGGCAGGTCGGCGCGCCGGCCCTTGTTGTCGACCGTCTCGAGGTCGAAACGAGGCACGGGATCGCCCGTGAAATAGAGGGCGAGCGGCTCACTCGTCTTGTTCCGGAGCGTGATCTGTATGTCGATCCGCCCGCCCGGGGTCGTCACCGACGTGCTCGTCGTGACCTTCACATCGAGCTTGTCCTTGATCGACGGCACCTCGGACGCACGCGGCATCGCGACCTCGCACTGCTTGAGGGCCTCTTCGAGGTTGTCGAACTCGTTCGCGCTGCAGGCGCTGCTGCCCGGCGAGGGCGTGCCGCTGTTCGGCGTGGTGACGCCGCTCTTGTCGCCGTCGTCGTCGTCGTGCGTGGTCGCCGGCATGTGCTTGAGCGTGCCGATCGGCTCCATCTCCAGCTTCTTCGGCTCGCGCGGTCGCGCGCAGGATGCGAGCAACAGCATGCCCGGTACGATCATCAACAACGGGAACAGTACGCGCCGAGTCGCCCGTCGGCTCGGGTGAGGGTCCCTCGAGAACGGTACGGATCCCGCCCCTCGGCCGCTCTTCGACCGCAAAATGAACATCGTCTCCACGAGATCCTTCTGCAACCCGTCCTTTTTCGTCCAGGTTTTTGTTCACCGAGCGAAGCTTTCGCGAGCGCTCGACGGGCCTTCGGACGCCCCCCGAAAGAGGCCCCTGTCCAGTTCCGCTCAAGCGAAGTAGAAGCGGCCCGTGACGCTCACCCCCCGAGCGGCATCGAAGGTCGGCAAGAAAGGACTTCCTATGCGAAGCTTCGCATCGATTCACGCTGAGTCCGAAGCGGACGGCGTGATCGAGGCCGCGGGCGATAGCCCCGCGACCTCGACTCGGCACACGACCGCCGGCCGCGGCGCGCGCCCGTCTCGTCATCATCATCGTGCAGCTCTCGTCTTCGTCGCCGCCTCGGCCATTGCTTCCTCTGCCGGCGCCCAGGCCACGCCCGCGCCGCAACGGCCGCAGCCGGCCCCAGCTCCAGCAGCTCAGCCGCAGGCCCCCGCGGCCCAGACGCCCGGTGCTCCCGCGACGACGGGCGCGGGCGCGACGGCTCCCGCCACGCAGCTGCCGGACATGATGGCGGCGGTGCCCGGTGGCATCACGGCGGAACAGGTCGGTACCCGCGCTGCCGCGACGAGCTACCAGGCGAAGGCCGCCCAGGAGAGCGCGTCGGCGGCCGAGGCTCGAGCCGACGCGGCATGGGCGAACTACGTCCCGCGCGTCGACGTCAAGGGAAGCTACACGCGGCTCAGCGAGCTCACCCCGCCGAGCTTCGGGGGCGCCCGGTTCCCGATGTTCTTCAATCAGTGGGTCGCGCAGGCGACCATCGCAGTCCCGATCAGCGACTACTTCCTCAAGATCAACAAGGCGCACACCGCGGCGACCAAGCAGGAAGAGGCCGCGCGCTGGGATATCGCCACCGCGCGCGCGAAGTCCTTCTCCGACGGCAAGATCGCCTACTTCACGTGGCTCCGCGCCCGCGGAGCGGTGACCGTAGCCGAGCAGAACCTGTCGGTCGCGCAGGCACATCTCAAGGATGCGCAGAACCAGTTCTCCGTCGGCAACGCATCGAAGGCCGACGTGCTCCGAGCACAGACGCAGGTCGCGGCCGCCGAGCTCCTGCTCGAGCGAACCAAGAGCAGCGTCGTGGTCACCGAGCGCCAGGTGCGCGTCGCGACCCACGCCGGAGAAGACGAGAAGCTCGAGCCGGGCGAGTCGCTCGACTCCCCGCTCTCTGCGCCTCCGCAGAACCCGCGCGACCTCGTCAGCGAAGCCTTCGGCGCGCGGCCGGAGATCAAGAGCATCGACAAGAACGCCGAGGCGACGCGCAAGCTCGCGTCGGTGCAACGCGCCGCGAACTACCCGGCGCTCTCCGCCTTCGGTGATGTGACGTACGCAAATCCGAACCAGCGCAAGTTCCCGCAAACGAACGAGTTCTTCCCGACGTGGGCGGTGGGGGCGCAGATCACCTGGTCGCCGAACAACGTCATCGCGGCCGGGCCGAACGCCAATGACGCCGAAGCGCGCGCGGCGGCCCTCGATGCCCAGAAGCAGGCGACTCGCGACGGCATCGAGATCGAGGTGACCCAGGCCTACCAGTCCGTGCACGAGTCGGACACCGCGATCGAGACGACGACGCGTCAGCTCGAGAGCGCCGAAGAGGCCCACCGCGTCGCGCGGGAGCTCTTCAACGCCGGCCGAGGCACCGCGACGACGCTGATCGACGCCGAGACCGCGCTCGCGCAGGCTCGCTTCGATCACCTCCAGGCGAAGGTGGATGCCCGACTCGCGCGGATCCGCCTCGAGCACGCTCTCGGCCGCGACGTAAAGTAGGCCCAGGCTCCCCGTCCTCCATGCTGTTCGCATGGGGTCTCGCGCTCGCGTGGGAAGGACGGGGAGCGCACTACGTCGTGCTGACGCCGCTCGAGACCGTGCTCACGGACACCACGAGGCGCTGATGAGCGGCGACTCGAAGCGCGCGCGGCGCCTCAGCTGCGGCCCGGCGGATTGCGGAGCGCGGGCTGCCCGCAGTGCACGGGGTCGCAGGTCCGCGACTCGACCTTCGTGATGAGCGAAGAGACCGCTCGGACCTGCGTGACGCAGGTCGATCGCGAGGGCAGCGTGCAGCCGAGGAGCCCGACCACGCCCGTCTCGCCTCGAACGACGGCCCAGTTGATCGCCTCGTTCTTCGAGCTCTCGCTGACGATGACCCGCTCGCGGGAGAAGTCGATTGCGGGCTGGTCGGCGGGCGCCACACCGAGCCCCTCGTAGAAGGTCCGGAGCTCGGCCTCCGAGGCGATCAGGGCGACGCGAGCCTCCGCGCACGCGGAGCTCGACTCTCGCCCTGGGAGGACGCGCAGCGCGAGCCGGGTCGCTCCCTCGAGGTCGTGTTCCTCCGGCGTGCACGGGGACGTCCCGCTGCAGCCCGGTCCAAACGCGAGGGCAGAAGAGGCGACTGCCCCGACCGCAGCCGTGACGAGCAATTTCCAGTGCATCGGGCCGCGAGTCTAGCGTGCCGCGCTCACGTTGGAAGCGCTGCACTCGCGAGCTCGAGTGCACGGCGAAGCGACGGGATCGATCCGCGAGGACGGCGCAGCCGTCGAGCGGAAGGCACGGGCCGCAACCAGGCACGATCGCGACGCACCGCTGACACGAACGCGCCCACAAATCCCGTGTCGTGGCGCGCGTCGCAGGTTCGCGCGAACGCATGCGGGTCGACGGTGCTAGTCTGGAGGAGCGTGAGCAAGGATCGTCGCCTTCCGATCTTCTGGGCGGGAGCACTGCTCGCTCTCGTCGCGTGCGCCAGCATCGCGGGCATCGAGGACCCCGATCCCGCGAACGGCGGCGATGCGGGTAGTCCCGACGGCGGCGTGCAACCGGGGGACGGGATCAGCATCACCCCCGAGAGCGTCACGATCACGACCTCCTGCACCGGCAGCGGAGAGTCGCGCTACATCACGCTCACGAACCAGACGGACGCGGACACGACCTACGAGCTCCAGATCCCCGAGGGCTCCGCGTTTGCGCTCCGTGACGCGAGTGACGCCAGCACGCCGACGTTGAAGGGCACGCTCGCCGCGAAGCAGGTGCTGATCGTCTATCTGCGCGTGACGGCAACGACCGCAGGGACCTATAGCGGACAGATCATCGCGCGCGTCGGCGAGCGCGTCACGCAGCTGCCGGTGGTGGTGACCGTGAGCGGCGGCTCGCTCGCCCTCTCCCCCACCCTCATCGACTTCGGCGAGGTCCGGAAAGACACCAACTCGCCCACGCAGGTCGTGCAGCTCGAGAACACGGGGACCGAGAAGGTCAACGTGATCGGCTTCGAGGCTGTGGGGGGCAGCGGGACCGACTTCACGACGAGCCTCGCGAGCGGCTCCCTCGTCCTCGACCCGGGCGCGAAGACGGACGTGACTACGATGTTCGTCGCGGGTCCACCGGGGCCGCAGATCACCACCGCCTTCGAGCCCCGAACGGAGACGCCGACCTGCGGCGCGCTCCCGAAGCTCACCCTCAAGGGCACGCGGGTGAACCAGGACGTCACCGTGAACCCCGTGCTGCTGAACTTTGGCGAAGTCGACTGCTCGTCTGCAGGCGGGACAACGAGGACGATCTCGATCTCCAACTACTCCGGGGGCCTGGTGCCGTTCACGGTCTCGACGGCGAGCACGCGCTACAGCGTCGATCCGCCGAGCGGCACCGTGCCCGCCGCGAACGGGAACACGCCCGGCAAGGTGGACGTCGTCGTGACGCTCAAGGCGGTCGGCGCGGCGCTCGACACCTATAACGATACGATCGAGGTCTCGACCACCGGACCGCAGGCGAAGACGACGACGGTCGCCCTCTCCTTGAAGACGGTCGGTGCAACGATCAGCGTCCAACCCACGACCCTCACGGGCTTCGGCGGCGACGAGATCGAGTCGTTCACCGTGAAGAACACGGGGAACAAGTTCATCTACCTGCAGCACACGTCGTCGGACTCGAGCTCCTTCAGGCTGGTCAACAACAGCGATAGCAGCCCGCTCTACCCGGGCATCTCGCTGGGCGTGAGCGTGAAGTTCGTCGCGCAGGGGAACGGCCAGCGCAGCGCCACCATCACGACGACGCGCAGGGACACGCCCGTTCTGTCGCTCTTTCCCTCGAGCGCGGCGCTCTGCGAGCCTGCTGCCGTGGTGACGGCGACGGCGAAGAGGTAGCGCGGCGCTCGGGCGAACCGGGCGCGGCGCGCCGAGGTCGCGCAGCGAGGAGAGCTCGAACGGACCGAAGGCCAGCTCCGCGGCGGCTCGTCAGATCACGTCGAGTCGACGCTTCGCTCCACGGGCGAGCGGATCGCCGAGGCCCTTGCCGCTTCCCTCGACGTCGGGCGTCTTCATCCACCGCGGCGCCGCCTCGGAACGGAGAGGCGTGTCCTTCCACTCGGCGAAGTCTTCGGGGAGCGGACCGGGGAGCGTCGGCTGCGCCGTCCGCTCCAGGAGCTGGAAGTCGTGGCGCACCGTCAGCTCGAGCGGCAGACCGCGCCGCGGTCCCTCTTCCTTGAACCAGGCACGCGCGGCGTTCACGTTCTGGATGAGCACCCAGTGCTGCGGGTCCGTCTTCGCCGCAGTGGTGAAGAGGTCCATCATCGCGTCGAGGTCGCCGCGCGCCTTCGCGAAGCACGCGAGATGGTTGTACGCGAGCCCGGGGCAAGGATAGCCGAGCTCGAGCGCGCGCCGGACGTGGCGCTCCGCACCGTCGAGATCGCCCTCGTGATAGAGCGCTGCGCCGAGGTCCATGTGCGCGCCGTGGTAGTCGCCGAGGCGCTCGAGGATCCCGCGATACTCCTTCACCCCGTCCCGGTGACCGACCCGGAGACCGGTGTTCGCGTAGAACCACTCGTTCATGAGACGCATGTCCTCTTCCGAGGCGTCGAACGGCGTCTTCAGCTCCTGGAAGTCCCCGGTGAAGTAGGCCTCCCGATCGAGCCACCCGGCCTTCTCGGCGTCGTGGAAGTCGCGTGTCCCCGGGTAGACCGACAGGCACGAGAAGACGTACTCGTGAGGCGCGGCACGCTCGAGGAACGCCAGCGTCTCCTCGAAGGACTCCTTCGTCTCGCCGCGGTTGCCGAGCATCATGTAGTAGCGGACCTTGATGCCGTACTTCTTCGCGAGGTTCGTCGATTCGAGGATCTCGTCCGGGGTGATCTTCTTGTCGATGAGGTCGAGGATGCGCTGAGAGCCGCTCTCGACACCGAGCGAGAGGCGCTGGCACCCGGCGAGGCGCATCTCGCGGAGGAGCTCGTCCGAGAGCAGATCGACGCGGGTATCGCAGCTCCAGAAGAAGCCCAGCTTCTTCTCCTGCATCCGCTTGCAGAGCGCGAGAACGCGCTTCTTGTTCGTCGTGAAGGTGTCGTCCTTGATCTGGATCATCTTCACGGGGAGGCGCTTGCTCACGCTCTCCATCGCGTCGATGACGTAGTCGATCGAGTTCGAGCGGAAGCCGCGCCCCCACGACGTCTCGGCGCCGCAGAAGGTGCACGCCCACGGGCACCCGCGCGACGTCATGAGGATGTGGGTGTCGAACCAGTGGTGCGGCGAGGCCAGTACATCGAGGTCGGCAATGTTCTTCCGCTCGGGCGCGGTCACGATCCGCTCACCGTCGCGGTAGACCGTTCCATGGATCCCGTTGGTGCTCTCCTGCCTCGCGATCCGGTCGACGATCTCGAGGAACGTGTGGTCGCTCTCGCCGAGGCACACCGTGTCGACGCTCGTGTAGTGGCGCAGGATCTCGGGACCGAGCGGCGTCGCGTGGGGACCGCCGACGACGACATGCGAGCGCGGGTGCTTCTCTTTGATCAGGTCGGCGACGAGGCGCACCCCGCGGCGGTTCGCCGTCCAGCAGGACATGCCCCACACGTCGGCGTCGAGCGCGGCGACGATCTGTTCGACCTTCGCCCACGGATACGACGAGAGGTTCAGGATCTTGACGTGGTGCCCCGCACGAAGCGCCTCTGCGCCGATCGCGAAGAGGCCGTAGGGCGTCTGGTGGAAGTCCGCGTCGAGATCGCCCTCGCGGTAGCCGGCGGGCGGTCCGTGTTTCGTGAAGCGAGCCTCGCCGGGACCGGCGATCTTCCAGGGCGGCGGGTAGATCAGGGCAATCTTCATCGCGTCGAGGCGGTCACGGACCTCGATGATGATGACTCAACACCCGCCTGACCGCGAGCGCATGTGTGACGGTCGCGGGGCGGCGCCATCTCTCGTGCGCCCGCCCCGCTCCAGCCGCCGCCCGACCTGCTCGTGCTCGGGCCCTCGACGCTCGCGCTGGCGCGATCTTGGCAGAGCTGCCCGTCGCGCGGGTCGTCAGGCGCCGAGCGGCGCGAACAAGACGTCGAGCTCGGCCTCGGAGAACGAGCTCGCGGCCGCGCCCTGCCCGAGGATCGCGTCAGCCACGTGGCGCTTCGAGCGCTGGAGGCCGAGGATGCGCTCCTCGACGCTGCCGGCCGCGAAGAGCTGGTACGAGATGACCGGCTTCTTCTGGCCGATGCGGTAGGCCCGATCGGTCGCCTGCGCCTGGATGGCCGGGTTCCACCACGGGTCGTAGTGGATGACGACGTCGGCGCTCGTCAACGTGAGGCCCGTACCGCCGGCCTTGAGGCTGATGAGGAAGACCTTCGCGCCGCCCTTCTCGAACTGATCGACAGCCTCGGCGCGATCCTTCGTGTCGCCCGTGAGGATCGCGTACTTCACCTTGCGCTCGCGAAGGCCCTGCTCGAGCAAGCCGAGCATGCTGGTGAACTGCGAGAAGACGAGGATGCGATGACCGCCGGCGAGCTGCTTGTCGAGCAGCTCGAAGAACATGTTGTACTTCGCCGACTCGCGGATCTTGCCCGCGTTGGACATGCGGACGAGGCGAGGATCGCAGCACACCTGCCGGAGCTTCGTGAGCGCTCCGAGCACCGGGACGACCGACGCGGCGAGCCCCTTCTTGCGGATGATCTTCCGCACCTCGGCGTGCGCGGCGACGCGGATCGACTCGTAGAGCTCGCGCTGCCCTCCCTGGAGCTCGATCGGGCGCATCACCTCCGTCTTCGGCGGGAGCTCCTTCGCGACGTCGCGCTTGACGCGGCGAAGGATGAACGGCGCGACGAGCTCGCGGAGCGCTTCGAGGCGGTCCTCGTTCTTCATCCGCTCGATCGGGATCCGATAGAAGCGGTTGAAGTGCATCTCGTCGCCGAGGAGCCCCGGATTGACGAAGTCGAGCAGCGCCCAGAGCTCGCCGAGGTGGTTCTCGACCGGCGTGCCGGAGAGACACACCCTGTTCTCGGCGACGACGGCGCGCGCGGCGATGTGCGCGCGGCTCCTCAGGTTCTTGATCTGCTGCGCCTCGTCGAGGATGACGAGGTGGAACACCCACTCCGCGAACCGCTCCTCGTCGCGGCAGAGGATCGGGTAGCTCGTGATGACGACGTCGGCGTCGCGAATCCCGTCGTAGGCGTTGTGCCGATGCGCGCCGTGAATGGCGAGGACGCGGAGGTCGGGCGAGAACTTCTTGAACTCGCGCTCCCAGTTCATCACCAGGCTCGTCGGCGCGATGATCAGCGCAGGGCGATCCTTGAGGCGGCCGGCGTTCTTCTCGATCGTGACATGGGCGATCGTCTGGAGCGTCTTCCCGAGCCCCATGTCGTCCGCGAGGACGCCACCGACCTGACGCGCGCGGAGGTTCTGGAGCCAGCCGACGCCTTCCTGCTGGTACGAGCGGAGCTCGGCCTTGAGGCCCTCGACCGTCGTCACCACGATCTTCTCGGGCTCGGCGAGCGAACGCGCGAAGTCACGCGCGGTCGTGTCGCCGCTCATCTCGAGTGGGGCGTCGTCCTTCGCGAACGCCTCTTCGAGGCTGAGGAGCGCCGGCGCGCGGACCGGCGGGAAGCGCACCTCGCCCTTCGGGGCCGACGTGTCGTAGAGCTCGGCGAGCACGCGAAGGATCGACCGCGCACGCTCGGACGGAATCGGGACGAAGAGCCCTTCGCCGACGGGGAGCGCGAGGCACTTCTTCGACGTGACCTGGGCGAGCTCGCCCAGGCCCTTGCCGTTCGAGCGCTCCAAGAGCTCGAGCAGCGCGGGGAGCATGTTGACGCGCTTGCCCTCGAGATCGATCCCGAGCTGGAGCCCGAACCAGTCGGGCCGCGGGGCCTCGGGTTCATCGTCGTCTCGCCCGCGGCGACGCGAGCCCTCGCTCGGCGCGGCTGTGACGTTGGCGTACCAGGCGGGCTCGCGCTCGACGACGCGGAACGGATAGTCGGGCGCAATCTCGACCTTCCAGCCGAGCGAGCGGAGCTGGGGGACGACGTAGGCGCTGAAGCTCGCGTAGTCGTGGACGTTGCCCTCGCAACGCACGACGTAGTCCGCCTGCGCCGCGCACGCCCAGTCGTCGAGGCAGTCGAGCGGCACCGCGCCGAAGCTCTCGAGGAGGCGACGTGCCCTCCCCTCCGCTACGTCGTCGCGCGCGACGTAGCGATCGAGATCGATCATGATCTCGTTCTCTTCTTCAGCGGCGCTGACGCGCACGCCTTCGTACTCGAACGCGAGCTGGACGAGCGGCATGCGCTCGGTGGAGAACTTCGAGCCCAGACCCTCGGTCGTGTGAACCGTCACCTCGTCAGCGAAGAGGCGGATGCAGGGCACCGGGCCCGCCATGGCCGGAGTCGTCACCGGTCGCGACTCGCTGTACGGCGCGTCGGGGACGCACGAAGAGCTCGCCTTCCACTGCTGTGCGGAGACCGAGCCTGAATCATCCAATCGCACGGAACTTCTTACATCATGGTCGATCGAAGTTGTCGACAAGATGGAGGGCCCGCGACGCTTTGTTCGTTCGAGCGGTGAGCGGTCGCGAGTGGGAGCCGAACGGTCGCGGCGCGACGGCGGCGGACGCAAGAATTGAACGCCGTCGAGCGTCGAACATCCATGGAGAACGACTCCGCCGCTCCGCCGTCCGACCCCACTCCCTTCACGGTCACCCCGTTCGCGCCCGCGGGCGCGGTAGCACCGCACGCGCCGCCTCAACCAATTGGAGGGATGAAGCAGCCCGACCACTATCCGTTGTGGCCGGGTCAGCCGTATCGGGTCGCTCCACAGTGGGCGCCTCCTCACCGTCCGGTGGCGCCTCGACGGCGAGTCCGGCCGTTTCGGCCCGTCGAGATCGCAGCGGCGCTCGGCGTCGTGCTGCTCGCCGATGTGGCGATGTGGTCCGGTTCCGCTACTACTGTCGCGATCGGAGGGGCGGGCCTCGCGGTGCTCTTCGCCGGGCTCGCCACCGTCCTCTTCATGACGTTCGTCAGGGGCCGGTCCGGGTGGTGGAGGAGAGGGTCCGTCCGGCTCGGGCTCGTCGCCGGCCTGCTCGCGCTCGTGATCGTCCGCTGCGCGCTCGCTCCGACACTCGGCACGGCAGCCGCCGGCCTCGGGCTCGTCACCGCCTTCGGCATCGCGCTCCGAGTGCGGAGAGCCTTCGTCCCCGACGTCGTGCGCTCGGCGGTAGGGGGCGTCTTCTCGCTATGGCCTCGGATCCGCGCAGCGGCCGCAGGCGCACGAGCACTCGGCTCGCGGACGCGCATCGGCAGAGTCTCGGTTCTTCCGATCGTCGTGCCCGCCGGCCTGGTCGTGGTGTTCCTCGGCGTGTTCGCGCTCGCGAACCCGCTGGTCGCGCACGGTCTCGACGCAGCGTGGAGCGCTCTCGCGCGGTTCGTCGTCCTCCCGTCGGTCGGCCGGCTCTTCTTCTGGTCGTTCGCACTCGTGGCCGGGATCGCGCTCGTCCGTCCGGCGTGCCGGCTGGCGCGCGGCGGCGAGATCGCGCGGCCGTCCGGCGAGGCATCGCCGACGTCACTCTCCGTCGCTCGCAACGCGCTGGTCGGCCTCAACGTTCTCTTCCTCGCGTACAACGCGCTCGACGCGACCTATCTCTGGAGCGGGTCACCGCCGGCGGGGATGAACACGCAGGAGTACGCGCACCAGGGCGCGTTCTGGCTCACCCTCGCGCTCCTCATGCTCACCGCCGTCATCGGCGTGATGTTCCGCGGTCCGCTCGCGCATGATGCGCGCGCTCGAACCTCGAGGTGGCTCGCACACGCGTGGATGGGACAAGGCCTCGTCCTCGCCCTCGGCACCTATCGCCGGATCGCGATCCACATCGCGAAGAGCGGCCTCTCGGATCTCCGCATCGTCGGCATCCTCGGCACGAGCCTCGTCGTCTGCGGCATGGTCCTCGTCGCGCTCCAGCTCCGGCAGGGGAAGACCTTCACCTGGCTCCTTCGCCGTCAGCTCGACGCGCTTGCGCTGACCGCAGTGCTCTACGTCGTCGCTCCGACGCATCTCGTATCCGCGCAAGTGAACGTCGCCCGCGTCCTCGGCGGAGAGTATCGACCACTCCTCCATGCCTTCCGTCAGTCGCACGAGACCGAGAGCGCAGCATCGCTGCTCCCGTTGCTCGAGCACCCCGACGCGCGGGTCCGTCAGGGCGTCGCAGCGCTGCTGGAGGACGAGCGCCAGCGACTCCGCACGATGGCTTCGGACCGACGCGAATGGCGCCAGCGCGATCTCGCGACGGGCCGCTCCCTCGCAGCGCTCGACGGCGCGTCCGAACGCATCGAGCTTGCGCTCGCAGACGCGAACGCCGACGAGGCGCGACGTGTGCTGCTCGAGATCTCGCGCGCGGCGAACCAGGATCGCTCGCTCGAGGAGCTGCTCGCGATCCCCGCCGCGAGAGGACGCTCCGCCGTCACGTACTGAGGCGCGAGCCCCGAGCTGGGCGAGAGCGCGTCAGAACGACTTCATGAACTCCCACCCCTCCTTGGCCCCGTTCTCCCAGACGGCGTGGCCGAGGCCGGGGATGAGGCACCAGTGAACGGGCTTCCCGATCGGACAGCCTTCGTGCTTCTTGCACGGCGCCGGGGTGGTGTCGCTCCTGAGGTCCTGACAGCCGTTGATCGAAGCCCAGTACGCCGCGTCGAAGTCGCCACTCTCGGGCGGCACGACGTCGTCACTGGTGCCGTGGATGACGAGCGCTGCGATTCCGCCGGTCTGTCCGGCACACTTGGTGAGCCCGCTCGGCCAATGCGACGCCGCCGGATCGATGTCCTCGTAGGGCGCGCCGCCCGCATGCGAGACGATCGCGCGGAAGAAGCCCGTCTTCCGACACGCGATCTTGTTCACGAGGAAGGCGCCTGAGCTGAGCCCGGTCCCGAAGACGCGCGTGATGTCGATCTTGAATCGCGTCGAGACGACCGCCACGAGCTTGTCGACGAACTGGATGTCACGATTCGTCGCCGTGGGGCTCTGGATGTCCCAGCCCGCGTTGATGCCGGTGGGATACGCCACGATCGCCTCGTTGCCCGATATCGCCTCGAACATGTACGAGCTGTGCATCCCCGGGCCGCTGCTGCCGTCGGCGTGAAAGACCAGCACCAGCGGATACGTCTTCTGCGCGTCGCGGTCGCCGGGGACGACGAGGACGTACTCGCGCAACGTCCCCGCGACGTCGAGCGTCTCGTTCGTGACGACCGGCTTCTCGGGCTCCTCGTTCGTCCTGGGGATGCCGTTGGCTTCGGCGTCACGGTCGGCAACCACGTCGGCGAGCTCGCCCGTGTCGGCACCAGCGTCGGGCATCGCAGCGTTGATGGTCGATCCCCCTCCGTGCGCCGACGCCGGCCCTCCCGGGAATGCTCGCTCGCTGTTGCACGCGCTCACGACGACCACTCCGAGAGCGAATATGGCTGGACACGTACCTTTCTGCATGAGGTGAACATAGGGAGCGATGCAGAGCTCACAATCCACGTCGCTTGCGCCGCGCTCAGCGCGATCGCAAGAGGATGGCGTGGACGCTCCCTCGACTCCCCTCCTCTTCCATTTCGACTTCATCTCGCCGTACGCGTTCCTCGCATGGACGCAAATCCGTGGGATCGCACGTCGGAGTGGCCGCACCGTCGAGCCGGTTCCCGTGCTCTTCGCAGCGCTGCTCGACGCGCACGGCCAGAAGGGTCCGGCAGAGATCCCGGCAAAACGCCGGTACTTGTTCAAGGACGTCGCGCGTAAGGCGCACCGTCTCGGTGTCCCGTCGGTCGCGCCGCCGCCCGCGCATCCGTTCAACCCGCTCGTCGCGCTCCGCGTCGCCGCCCTCCCGAACGATCCGGACGTCCGCGATGGCATCATCGACGCGCTCTTCGCGGCCGTATGGACGAAGCGAACGGCGATCGACAGCGCCGAGGCGGTCGCGGCCGTCCTTTCGAGCGCGGGGTTCGACGGCCCGGGCCTCGTCGCCGCCGCAGGGACGCCGGAGGCGAAGGCCCGGCTCCGCGCCGCGACGGACGCGGCGATCCAGCGTGGCATCTTCGGCGTTCCGTCGGTCACCGACGGCGACGAGCTGTTCTGGGGCACCGACTCGCTCGAGGCTCTCGAGTCCCACCTGCGTGGCGAGCTGCCCGCGTTCTCGGACACAGAGTGGAGCGAGCTGCCGGCAGCGGCCATCCGTCCGGGGAGCCAGAGAGCCTGATGGCGGCCGCGCGGGCGCTCCGCTAAGGGGCAGTTGATGATGGCGAAGTGGTTCACGCGCGGGCGCGCCTTGTTCGTCGTGCTCGGTCTCGCAGCGGCCGCATGTGGCCCGAGGACGCGCGCGGCGGCGACGGCGAGCGACCCGCGCGAGGCCGCCGCCGTCGATACCGAGGCCGACGGCGAACGCGACGAGGACGAGGACGCCGAGGCGGACGTCGCGCTCGACGATGCGGACGGCGGGGCGGAGGCGCCGGGGCTCGCGGGCGGCGAGGATTCCCCCTCGCCGTGTCCGACGAACATGCTGCTCGTTGCAAGCGGCGAGCTCCGCTTCTGCATCGACAAGTACGAGGCCTCGCTCGTCGAGGTCGACAGCGAGGGCAACGAGAAGCCGTACCCGCATTGGCTCCCCGTCGACGGGCACGCCGTCCGAGCGGTGAGCCAGCCCGACGTCTTTCCTCAGGGATTCATCAGCGAGGTCCAAGCGGAGGACGCCTGCGCCGCTTCGGGCAAGCGTCTCTGTTCCCATAGCGAGTGGAAGACGGCTTGCATGGGCCCCTCGAAGACGACCTTCCCGTATGGCGACGCGCGCCGGCCCGGCGCCTGTCACGACACGGGAAGGAGCGCGGTCGCGGCCGTCTTCGGACTGCGGGCGATGACGGATCCGGTCGCGAGCGCGCCATCGAAAAAGCCGGGGACGACCAAGCCCGCCTCGAGCGCGAAGAAGCCGGCGGTCGCCGAAGCCTCGCGCGGCAAGGCGTCGAAGCCGACCGGTGCTCCTTCCACGACGAAGGGCAAGCCTGGCCGCCAGGCGCACGCGAGCACGAAGGGCCGTGCTGCCGAGACGTCGCGTCCACGCGCGACACGGCCCGGCGCGGCGAAGGCCACCGGGAAAGCCACGGCGAAAGCGGCAAAGCCCGCCCGGAAGAACGACGGCCAGAACAAGAAGAGCGCAGCTCGGTCGACCAAGCGTGTCCCCGCGAAGACCAGCACGCGCCCCGCATCGGTGGAGCCGAGCGTCTGGACGCAGCTCAACGATCCGCGGCTCGGCCAGGTGGAGGGCGCGCTCTCCAAGACGGGCTCGCACGACGCGTGCGTGAACGACTACGGCGTGTTCGACATGGTCGGAAACCTCCACGAATGGGTGAAGGGCACCCCGTCCGCGCCCAATGGCACGTTCGCCGGCGGCTACTACCTCGACACGGCTCTCAACGGTGACGGCTGCATGTACCGGACGACGGCGCACGCGCACGACTATCATGACTATTCCACGGGATTCCGCTGCTGCGCCGAGGCGGAGCCCGCCGCGACGACCCCGGACTGAGGGCAGCCCGCCGGACGTGACGGCGTCTGAAAGCGGCATGGGGGAGCGCTTTTTTTGCCCCGTCGCGCCTTGAATCCGAGGTTCTTTGCGCTACGAAGCGGCCGCTCATGAAGAACCTTGCAGCCCTTGGTCTCGTCGCGACCGTCGCCGCGACATCGTTCGCCACTCTGACGACCGGCTGCACGACGACGAAGGTCGTCGAGGTCGTCGATCCCGCACTGGCGGATGGCGGAACCGAGACAGGGACCGGCTCGGGTGAGGAAGAGACGACGATCGTGGAGGGCAAGAGCAAGGCTCTCTTCGACGGCACGGCCAAGAGCTTCGCGCGGGTAAATGCCGAGGGCACCGTCGTCGGCGTGGGCGTCGTCTTCTCGCTCACCGCGCTCACGTCGGGGCCGACGCCTCACCAGTTCCAGGACGACCTCGTCCTCGACATGCCGGCGATCGCGAGGGAACAGACCCTGCTCCATCACCTCCGCGCGAACTGGCTACCGAGCGGGCACGGCCCCACCCCGTACGGCGAGGCGCACTTCGACTTCCACTTCCTCCGCGGTACGCGCGCCGAGATCGACGCGATCGACTGCGCGGACGATCAGCGGGCGGGCAAGACGATGCCCACGGCCGACAAGATCCCCACCGGCTACGGCGAGCCGGAGCTCTGCGTGAGCGCGATGGGCTACCACTCGTGGCCGAAGGCGGACACGAAGGGCGGCAAGTTCATCGCCTCGCTGATCATGGGCTACTGGAAGGGCAACGTCGTCTTCCTCGAACCGATGATCCCGGTGTCGACGTTCGAGAAGAAACAGACGTTCGAGATCCCGATCGGCAAGCCCGAGTCGGCCGGCGGCGCGACCACGCTCTACCCGACCCGCATGGTCGCGACGTGGCTCGAGGAGACCGAGGAGTACTCCTTCGAGTTCAGCGCGTTCGAGACGATCGACTAGAGCACCAGCGGTTCGCAGACCGAGTACGTCCGCCACGCTCCGAGGAAGGAGAGCGGCGGAAAGACGACGAGAGCGTTTGGTGCACTGGAGCGTCCGCGCGACGACCGCGTCAGACGAGATTCGCGGCCTTCAGCCAGGTCGTGATCCCATCCATGATCATCTCCACGGAGAAGGTGCCGGTGAGGAGCGCCGAGATCCGCCCGACGACCTCGATGTAGCGATCGGTCAGGCGCGCGTTGCTCTCCTTGAACCGATCGTGCGCGACCTTGAGGACGAGCACGAGCACGACGGTCGTGACGAGCGCGGTCGCGATCACCGCGACGGCGCCGAGGAGCGGCAGGCGCGCGCCGGCGACGACACTCGCGCTGACCGTCCCGGGACCGATCATGAACGGCATCGCGATCGATCCCGCGAGGTGCTCGGGCGCGCCGCGTAGGCCGCGAATGGTCTCCACGCCCTGGAACACGAACCGGATCCCGATGATCAGGAAGACGACGCCGCCGAAGACCTGGAAGGACGCGAAGCGCACCTGGAGGTAGCGGGAGAAGATCGCGTCGCCGGTCCAGGCGAACAGCGCGAACACCGCCCCGGCGATCGCTGCGCCTCGAGCGAGCACACGCATGAACGTGGTGGCCTCGAGGTCCTTGATGAGATCCAGGAGGTAGATGCTCATCAAGAACGGATTGAGCAGCGTCACCAGCAGCAGAAACGACTTCGTGTAGGCGTCCATTCGTCCGCTCGTCGGATCGGATACCACGCAGGCTGACGGCGACACGAACGCCGCGCGGGACGAGCGCGACCGTTCCTGTCACGCGCCCTCACTGCGAGCTCATCATTCCGCTTCGACGCGCTCACGCGCCCACGCACGCCGCGGAGACGCTCTCGAGGGCGTTCACGATTGGGCTCGGGACGAGCTCGTGATATAGTTGATACTCCAACTAGTCGTGCGGACGGTTGTGTCCGTCGTTTCGGCGCTCGCGGCAACTGGAACGCGCGGGGTTGGTTGGAACCGAGGCGTCCTCGACGCGGCCCGCTCCCTGCAGGGTCGGGCGCTCTCATGGCTCGCGTCGATGCAGGAGGAGACTGTTCATGTGCGGGTTCACGGCATACATCGGCGCGGGTGGAGCGGATCACCTCGAGGAGGCTCGCCGGAGGGCCGAGCTCCTGCGCCACCGCGGCCCCGACGATGCTGCCTCGTATGCAGCAGAGAGGGCGGCGCTCGCGCACCGTCGCTTGTCCATCATCGACGTCGGAGGAGGCCGACAGCCTCTCTCGAACGAGGACGGGACCGCCTCGCTCGTCTGCAATGGTGAAATCTACAACTTCCGCGATCTTCGATCGCGGTTGGAGGGCGCCCACGACTTCGCGACGGGCAGCGACTCCGAGGTCGTGCTTCATCTCTACGAGGAGAAGGGCGCCGCGTGCGTGCGCGAGCTCGACGGAATGTTCGCGTTCGTCCTCGCCGACGGCCATCGCTTCCTCGCTGCGCGCGATGCGCTCGGGATCAAGCCGCTCTACATGGGGCGTGATCGCAATGGCGCCGGGCTTTGGTTCGCGTCCGAGCTCAAGGCGCTGCCGAGCGATTGCCAGGACGTCGCCGAGTTCCCGCCCGGGACCCTGATGACCGAAAACGGGATGGAGCGCTGGTTCGAGCCGCCGTGGCTCGAGCCGGCAAGCACGCCCGACTCGAACGACGCGCGCGCTCTCTGCGACGAGCTCGCGCGCGCCGTCGACAAGCGCCTCATGAGCGAGGTTCCGCTCGGAGTCTTCCTCTCCGGTGGCCTCGACTCGAGCGCGATCGCCGCGCTCGTCCGGCGTGCGATCCCGGACCTCCACAGCTTCGCCGTCGGTATCGAAGGTTCGCCGGACCTCCTCGCGGCAAGGCGCGCCGCCGAGCACATCGGCACGCGCCACCACGAGTACGTCTACACACGCGCGGAGGCGGAGGCCGCCGTCGAGGTCGTGATCGAGCACCTCGAGTCCTACGACGCAGACCTCATCGAGAGCTCCGTCCCCTGCTACTTCGTGTCGAAGCTCGCGGCCGATCACGTGAAGGTCGTCCTTAGCGGCGAGGGCGCCGATGAGGTCTTCGCCGGCTACCGCTACTTCGCGGACATCCAGGATCCGGCGGAGCTCCACCGGGAGTGCTCCCGGCTGCTCGTCGGTCTCCACAACATGAACCTCCAGCGCGTCGACCGGATGACGATGGCGCACGGCCTCGAGGGGCGGGTCCCCTTCCTCGACCTCGCCTTCGTCGCCCGTGCGATGCGCCAGGACCCCGCTCTCAAGACGACGACGGCCGAGCGCCCGGAGAAGTGGATGCTCCGGCGAGCGGTGAGCGACCTCCTGCCCGCGGAGATCGCCTGGCGCACGAAGCAGGAGTTCGCTCACGGAAGCGGCGGTGCGGCGGTGCTCCAGGAGCACGCCCGACGGACCGTGACCGACGCTGACTTCGCGCGCCGCCACGACCTCTTTCCGGAGGACACACCGACCACGAAGCAGGCGTTCGCCTACCGAAGGACCTTCGACGAGAGGTTCCCCGGGGAGGCGCGCCGCCGAACGGTGGGCCGCTGGCGTGGCCGCGCGCCCACCATCACCACGACCGACACGATCTGAGGAGGACGGATGCCCGACGACGGAGTGCACATGAACGTGAGCGCCAACATGGGAGAGCGGACCTACGCGGAGACGGTCGCGCGCGGGTTCTACGGCAAGAACATGGGCGGGCTGTTCGGCAAATACGACAACGTCCGCGCGCACTGGGAGGACGCGATGACGCGCGTGGCGCTGCGTCCGTTCGTCCGCGAACGCGTCGAGCGAAGCGTGAAGGCCGGCCGCGGCGTGCGCATCCTCGACCTCGGCTGCGGCGCCGGCCAGGGCTACGAGCAGCTCATCCGGATCGACAGCCGCGATCTCGATCTCGCCGACGAGCACCGTTACGTGCTGAGGCCGGAGCAGATCGAGCTCTACCTCGGGCTCGACCTCAGCGAGGCGATGATCGAGAAGGGGCGCGAGAACTACCACGACCTCCAGAGCGTGAAGTTCGACGTCGCCGACCTCCGCGAAGGCCTCGGGAAGGCACGCACGCAGGCGCCCTTCGACATCTACTTCTCCTCCTACGGCGCGCTCTCCCACCTCGAAGCCGCCGCCCTCCGCCGGTGCCTGCGGGACGTCGCCGCCCACGCGAACCCGGGAGCGATCGTCGTGCTCGATCTCCTCGGGCGCTTCTCCCCCGAGTGGCCAGGCTACTGGAGCGCGTCGACCGAGGAGGAGAAGGTCCGCCCCTACTCGATGAGCTACCTGTATCCCCCGAGCGAGCGTCAGAGCGGCGCCGTCGAGAAGTTCCCGATCCGCTTCTGGACCGGCGACGAGGTCCGCGAGCTCACGGCGCAGGTGAGCGAGGACTCGGGCGTGAACGTCCGCGTCTGCGAGCTGCTCGATCGGTCGATCTTCGTCGGACGCCACACCGACACCAACGAGTACGGCACCTCGCTGCCACCGCTCCGGAGCCGCGTGAACCAGCTCTACGAGCAGAACATCCGGACGAACCTCGAGCAGCTCCGCGTCTTCTATCGCGACGTGCCGGGCGCCGATGACCTGAACCGCTTCTTCCGCAGCGCGACCACGTGCTGGAACGTCCTCGTCGACTTCACGATCGAGCGGCTCCGTGGCACACGGCTCAACCTCGTCGACCTCGATGGCTGGCGCGACTTCCGTCCCGAGCTACAGATGGCGCTCATGACGATCGACCGCATCATCGACGGTGTCGCGTGGATCGACGTCGGCGACGTGCGCGCCAACGTCATCGAGCCGCAGCTCGCCTACTGCCTCCGCCGAATGCAGCACCGAATCCAGGAGGGACGCGGCTGCGGCCACGGCCTCGTTGCCGTACTCCAGATCGGCGAGCCCCTCGGCGATCGGGGTCCTAACGTGACGGTATGATCGAGCTGCGACGGCTGACCAAGCGCTACGGCGACGTCGAGGTCGTCCGCGCGCTCACGCTGTCCGTCGCAAAGGGAGACCTCCTCGTCTTGCTCGGAGGGTCGGGCTCCGGCAAGACGACGACGCTGAAGATGATCAACCGCCTGATCGAGCCCACCTCGGGCGAGGTCAGGATCGACGGCGCCCCGACCGACGGCCTCGAGGGGCACACCCTCCGTCGCAAGATCGGCTACGTCTTCCAGAAGGTCGGGCTCTTCCCTCACATGAGCGTCGCCGAGAACGTGGCGACGCCGCTCACGCTCGCGGGATGGGGCAAAGACCGCATCGACGCGCGCGTGGCCGAGATGCTCGCGCTGGTCGATCTCGAGCCGGAGCTCGCGGGGCGCTCGCCCCGTGAGCTCTCCGGCGGACAGGCGCAGCGCGTCGGCTTCGCGCGCGCCCTCGCCGCCGAGCCGAAGCTGATGCTGCTCGACGAGCCCTTCGGCGCGCTCGATCCGGTCACGCGCGACAAGCTCCAACAGTCCTTCCTCGCGATCCGGCGCCGCCTCGAGCTCACGGCCATCTTCGTCACCCACGACATGGTCGAAGCGCTTCTGATCGCCGACCGGATCGCCGTGATGAAGGACGGCGAGCTCGTCCAGATCGGCACTCCGCGGCAGCTGCTCGAGTCGCCTGCCGACGAATACGTCGAGCGGCTGTTCGAGATGCCACGCCGCCAGGCCCACGTCGTCGCCGACCTGATGGCTGGCTCTGCGAGTGCATCGACGAGGGCCTCGTCGGGCGGGGGACCGCCGTGAGAGAGCAGCTCGCCCTCCTCCCGGAATACCTCGGGGCGCACCTGCGGCTCACGCTCGCCGCGCTCCTCGTCGGGCTCGCGATCAGCCTCCCGCTCGGGATCCTCGTCACCCGGAAGCGCTGGCTCGAGCAGCCCGTCCTCGCCGTCGCGAGCGTCATCCAGACGATCCCGAGCCTCGCGCTCCTCGCGGTGATGGTCCCGCTCCTCTCCGCGCTCGAGCTCCGAAGCATCGGCTTCCTCCCCGCGTTCCTCGGCCTCGTCCTCTACAGCCTGCTTCCGATCCTCCGGAACACCGTCACCGGCATCGCCGGCGTCGATCCGGCGTACATCGAGGCCGCGCGCGGCGTCGGGATGACACCCCGGCAGCAGCTCCTCCGGGTCGAGCTTCCGCTGGCGATGCCCGTCATCATCGCCGGGGTCCGCACGGCGACGGTGTGGACCGTCGGCGTGGCGACGCTCTCGACCCCGGTCGGCGCGACGAGCCTCGGCAACTACATCTTCAGTGGGCTCCAGACGCGCAACTACGACGCCGTGTTCGTCGGCTGCATCGCCGCGGCGGCCCTCGCGCTCGCGCTCGATCGTCTCGTCCGCCTCCTCGCCAGCGGGGTCGCGGAGCGCCGCCAAGGGACGCGAGTGCTCGCCGTCGCGAGCGGCGTGCTCGCGCTCCTGTGCGCGTGGACGGTCGCACCGCTCGTCCGCGGAGCGGGACACACCGACCGCGTCGTCATCGGCTCGAAGACCTTCACCGAGCAGTACATCCTGAGCGAGATCCTCCGAGGGAAGCTCGAGCGAGGTACCGGCCTCCGCGTCGAGACGGCGCAATCGCTCGGCTCGAGCGTCGTCTTCGACGCCCTCCGATCCGGAGAGATCGACGCCTACGTCGACTACTCCGGGACGATCTGGGCGACCGTGATGCGCCGCGAGGCGTCCGACATCGATCGCGCAGAGGTCACGGGCGAAGTCGGGCGCTGGCTCCTCGAGAAGCATGGCATCGTGCTCGTCGGCACACTCGGCTTCGAGAACGCCTACGCACTGGCGATGCCGCGAGGTCGGGCGGAGCAGCACGCCACGAGGACGGTCTCCGATCTCGCGCGCATCGCTCCGCGCCTCTCGATGGGCGGCGACTACGAGTTCTTCGGACGTCCCGAGTGGACGTCGCTCCAGGCCACCTACGGCCTCGCGCCGGCCTCGCGGCGCAGCATGGACGCATCGCTGATGTACCAGGCGGTCGGGACCGGCGCCGTAGACGTCATCAGCGCGTTCTCGACCGACGGTCGCATCGCCGCGATGGACCTCGTCGTCCTCCATGACGACAAGGGAGCGATCCCGCCGTACGACGCGGTCGTGTTGGCGAGCAGCCGTCTTGCCGAGCGGCATCCCGAGGCGATCGAGGCCCTCCGCGAGCTCGTGGGGACGATCGACGGCGACGCGATGCGGGCGATGAACATGGCCGTCGATCGCGACCACGAGAGCGCGGAGGCGGTCGCACGCCGCTTCCTCGAAACGAAGCGCTGATCGCAGGGTCCGCCGGCCGGCGCACTGGCATTTTCTCGCGGGGCGCCTCGAGGGTATGTTTGCTCCGACTCCGCCATGCCCCTGAAGTCGCAGGTACTCGAGCTCGCCGGTCGTGAGGTCACGATCACGAACCCGACGAAGATCTTCTTCCCGAAGCTGGGCCTCACGAAGCTCGATCTCGTGAGCTACTACGTCGTAGTCGCCGAGGGCGCCATCCGCGGGATCCGCGGGCGACCGATGCTGCTCAAGCGCTTCCCGAACGGCGTCGAGCAGGAGGCCTTCTTCCAGAAGCGCGCGCCGGAGAAGCGCCCGGAGTGGATCGAGGTGGCGACGTTCAAGTTCCCTTCGGGGCGCGACGCGGACGAGATCGTCGTACGCGACGTCGCGCAGCTCGCCTGGGTGATCAACCTCGGCTGCGTCGACCTCAACGCCCACCCCGTTCGCGCGGAGGACATGGACCACCCCGACGAGCTCCGCGTCGATCTCGACCCCGTTCCCGGCGTGGAGTGGCGCCAGATCGTCGACGTTGCGAAGGTCGCGCGCGAGGTCCTGGCCGAAATGGGGCTCGTCGGGTGGCCGAAGACGAGCGGCTCGCGCGGCATCCACATCTGGGTCCGGATCGAGCCGCGCTGGCCGTTCGACGAGGTCCGCCGCGCCGCGCTCGCGCTCGCGCGCGAGGTCGAGCGACGCGCGCCGAAGATCGCGACGAGCAAGTGGTGGAAGGAGGAGCGCCACGGCGTGTTCCTCGACTACAACCAGAACGCGCGCGACCGCACGACCTCGAACGCCTACTCGGTCCGCCCGACGCCCGACGCACGCGTGTCGATGCCGCTCTCGTGGGAGGACCTCGACGTGAGCGACCCGGCGGCCTTCACGATGCTCACGGTGCCGAAGATCTTCGCCGAGCGCGGCGACGCGCACGCGCGCATCGACGACGAGCATGGATCGATCGAGCGCCTCCTCGAGCTCGCCGCTCGCCAGGAGCGAGAGGGCAGCAGCGACGCGCCCTGGCCTCCGCACTACGAGAAGAAGGACGGCGAGGCGGCGCGCGTCGCACCCTCACGCGCGAAGGGGGCGCCGAAGCCGAAGCTCCCCGTCCTCGTGATCGCGAAGGCCAAGGCGAAAGCCGACGCGCTCGCCGGGCTCGAGCGCTGGAAGGCACGACACCCTGGCGTCGTCCCCTACCTCGCGCCGGAGGACGTCCTCACCGACACGATGCGCGGCCGCTCGTCGGCCTGGACGCGCATCCGCGTGAACCTGAAGAACGTCCCCGCCGAGGAGCGCCCGGCCGAAGAGCCGCCGGACCCGGACTACGATCCGGCGAGCGAGTGGCATCAGTAGGCACCGACGCGCGGTAGCTGCTACGTTCGAAAATGTGACCATTGTGGCCCGTGCCCTCCTCCTGCTCGGTGCGGCGCCTTGTGCCGCTCTGGTCCTCCACTGCAGCTCCTTCTCGGAAGGGAGCAGCAGTGAGACGACGGTCGACGCCGCGCAAGAGGCGACCACGGAGGTCGAGGCCGCCGCCCCGCTACCGCCGGACGCGGCCGTCGAGCAGGACGGCGGCTGCCGGCCGCCCGCCGCGCCGACGAACCTATGCTTCGTCAAGGGAGGTCCCGGGTGCACGCTGGCCGCCGTCAACTTCGGCAACCTTCAGCCCTCGTCTCCGCTGTCGAACCCGCTCGCCTACCCGCATCACCCCGTTCGCTGGGGAAATCACATCTTCGTGGCCGTCCAGGACAATACGGTCGCGGGCCGCAACGCCGGGGGCCCCGGGTACATCGTCCGCGTCGACGTACCGTCGATGTCCAATCCGACGATCGTCACCGACCTGCTCCAGCAGCCCGCCGCCCTCGCGGTCAACGAGCGCTACCTCTACTGGCGCACGGTTACCGGCAGCGAGTCACGGATCGAACGGATCGATCTCACCGCGGCCACCGCACTCCCGTGCTCACCCAACACGTGCGGACGCGAGACCGTCGCCAGCGTCGCGGGCGCGAAGGTCGAGGAGATCTTCCCGCGCTCTCCGCACGAGGTGTACTTCCGCTTCGGCGCGAGCACCCTTTACCGTGTCACCCGTGCTGCTGGCGGCTGGGAGACGGCGGCGCCGATCCTCACCGGGACTGCTCCGAGCGCGATCGCCGGCAGCTTCTGGGCGACGCAGTCCGCCGAGACGAAGACGACCTACCTCTACGACCTGCTCCCCACCGAGCCCGCGGTGATCTCGAGCTGGGCGAACGCGGGCACGCGATGGCTCGCATCCGCGTGCGGCGAGGCCTACCTCTACGAGAGCGAGAGCGACAGGCCGTTCAGTCGGGTGGTCTTCGCGAAGGATGGCGTCGACGGTGGCCTCTCGTCCCTTCCGTGCAAGGGCTGCAACAAGGCCCTCGTCTTCGGCGCGAGCGTCGACACGCAGTTCGTGTATGTCGCTGCGCCGAACGCCGGCTACCTTCGCGCCATTCCTCGCTCCGGCGGTGACGCCGTCACGCTCACCACCGGCGACGTCTGGGACGTGATCAACGACGACGACGCCGTCTACTTCACCACCATGGGCACGCCCGCGTACCTGGGACGGATCTCCAAGAGGTAGCACGTAGGCCCGAGCCGAACCGCTCCGATCCCCTAGCGGGTTCGGGGCAGCGGAGCTTCGAGTTGCGCTCTACGCGGGGTGGAAGATGCGCTGGATCTCGATCGCCGGGGTGACGTCGAGCTGATCGTAGCGGCACTCCGCCGGAGGCTTGTCGAAACGCCAACGCTTGAAGTGCGTCGCATGACGGAAGCGAGTCCCCTGGAGGTGGTCGTAGCCGACCTCGGCGACTCGTTCGATTCGGAGCGGCTCCCACGAGAGGTCCTTGCCGCGGCTCCAACGGCTCGACGCTCCCGGCATGCGGCGATCGGCGCCATGTCGATCGTCCTGCCACTCGGCCCACTCCTTCCACGGGTGCCCCTCGCGCGCGCCCTCGCGGAGCGGCTCGAGCTCTTTCGCCAGCTCGGCGCGGCGCGCCTGGGTGAACGACGCGCAGATCCCGACGTGATGGAGCACGCCGGCAGCGTCGTGGATCCCGAGCAAGAGCGATCCGACGAGCTTCCCCTTCCCGCCCTTGTACCAGCGGAACCCCGCGACCACGCAGTCCGCCGTGCGCGCGTGCTTGATCTTGATCATCGCACGCTTGTTCGGCAGATAGCCCTGGTCGAGAGGCTTCGCCATCACGCCGTCGAGGCCGGCGCCTTCGAAGCGCGCGAACCAGTCGGCCGCAATCGCCTTGTCGCGCGTGGCCGGCGTCAGGTGTACCGGCGGCTTCGCATTCGCCAGCACCTCTTCGAGCCGCGCGCGCCGCTCGATCTGTGGCAGACCGCGGAGGTCATCGTCGCCGAGCGCGAGGAGGTCCCACGCGACGAAGGAGGCCGGCTTCTCCCTGGCGAGCATTTCGACCCGCGACGCCGCAGGGTGGATCCGGAGCAAGAGCGCGTCGAAGTCGAGGACGTCGTCGGTGGCGATCACGATCTCGCCGTCGAGCACGCAGCGCTCCGGGAGGTTCTCGCGGAACGGCGCGGCGAGCTCGGGGAAGTACCGGTCGAGCGGCTTGAGATCGCGACTCTGCGTGTAGACCTCGTCTCCGTCACGGAAGACGAGGGCGCGAAAGCCGTCCCACTTGGGCTCGTAGAGCCAGTTGTCTCCCTCGGGGATCTCGCTCGCGAGCTTGGCGAGCATCGGCGCAACGGGCGGTCGGAACGGGAGCTTCACGCGCAAGCTATAGCATTCATCCCGCTCGAGCGATCGATCGGGACGGAAGCCCTTCGCCCAGATCAGACGGCGAGGCGGGCCGGCCCGCGAAATCGCGCTGCAAGCGCGCGCGCCGCTGCACCGGCGAAGTATGGCAGATCGTCGACGACGTAGCGCCGGAAGAGGCGCTTCGGCTCCTGAGCGAAGCGAAAGAGCCACTCGAGCCCCGAGCTCCGGAGCCAGCGCGGCGCGCGACGCCGGATCCCCGACGCCAGCTCGAACGAACCTCCGACGCCGATCGCCACCGGCACTCCGAGCAGGTCCTTGTTCTCGGCCATCCACTTCTCTTGCTTCGGCGCGCCGAACCCGACGAGGAGGACGTCCGGCGCCGCCTGGCGGACGATGCGACGGATCCGTGCTTGCTCTTCTCCCGTGTCGAACGCCTCGAGCGGCGGACAATAGGTCCCCGCGATCCGCGCGCCCGGATGACGTTTCTCCACCACCGCTGCCGCTCTGGCGGCTGCGCCCGGCAGCCCGCCAAGGAAGAACAGGCGGAGGTTGGCTTCACCGGACAATCGAGCGAGCTCCCAGAAGAGATCGCTCCCAGCCACGCGCTCCGGCAGCGTCCCGCTCGCCCCGCGCGAAGCGAGCCGCGACAACCAGACGACCGGCGCGCCGTCGGCGACGACGAGGTCAGCCTTGCGATACGCGGCTCGGAAATCGGGATCGCGGTCGGCGATGACGAGATGGTCGAGGTTGCCGGTGCAGACGTAACGAGCTCGGTCCCTGCGTCGGGCCATCCGCACGATCCGACGGACGGCCTCTTTCATTGTGACCCTGTCGAAGCCGAGCTCATCGACGCTGACGCGCGACGTGAGCGGGAGCACCTGGGCGACCATGTTGGCAGGAGCCTTTGCGATCTCCGTGCCCCACGAGCGCTGCCAGTCGAGGGACCGATCCACCGAGAATCCCTGCTTCCGCTTCCTATGCACACGCACCTCGCTCCAGCCATTCGGCAGCAGGCGACAGCCGGGCTCGATCGCGGAAGCGCTGCTGGAACACGCGAGCTCTGCATCGTCGCCAGAAGGAATGGGCGAACGCACGAACCTCGTCGGGCAAACCTCCAGCGTGCTTGGACGTCGGCCATCGGAGCGCGAGCCGCGCCGTTGCGAGCGATTCGCCAAGACGCCCGTGCGCGACGGTCGGTCGCGCTTCGCGCTCGCGCTCCCGCCACAGCGTGACCGGCGGGCGCGCGTGCCGCATGCTCCAGACGCCATCTCGAGCTTGGGCTGCGCCCCAACCACCCGCCGAGCTGCGCCGGCGCGCGGCGCGTTCAGGGGAGCTCGACGATCCGGATCGGGAGCTCTCCGAGATGTCGGCGCAGCAGCGGGAGCGAGACGTTGTAGACGGGCGTACCGATACGCGTCTTGCCCTCCAGCGCTCCCCGGTGCGCATGGCCGTGGAAGGCCACGGTCACGGGGTAGCGCTCGAGCGGCTCCTCGAGGCGGCTGCAACCCAGGAACGGATAGATCTCCTCCGGCTCGCCCACGACGGTGTCGCGAACCGGTGCGTAGTGGAGCAACGCCACCCGTCGCGGAGTGCGGAGACGAGCAAGCGCCGACTCGAGCTTGAGCGCCTCGTCGAGCGCTTCCTTGACGAACGTCTTCACGGCCATCTCGCCCCACGGTCCAAGCGTGCCTCGCCCGAAGCCTCCGCAGAATCCTTTGACGCCGGCGAATCCGACGTCATCGATGGTGTGGCTGTCCCCGTCGAGAACGCGCACCCCGCTCTCGGAGAGCACCTGCGCGACCACGTCGGCATGGCCGGACTCGAAGTCGTGGTTCCCTAGCACCGCGATGATCGGATGCTTCACGACCGAGAGCTCGCGCGCGAGGACATGCGCCTCCTCCGCCGTGCCGTAGTCGGTGAGGTCGCCACAGAGGAGAAGCACGTCCGCGCGCGTCTCGACCTGAGCCAGCAGCGGACGGAGCATGCCCGCAGATTCCTTGGAGACATGGAGATCGCCTATCGCAGCGATGCGCATCCGACGCCTCTCGTCCGTGTGACCCTCGGCTTCGCTCATGAGCTTCCCTCCCCATCTGGGAGCAACTCGCGTACCCCGCTCGCTTCGGCTGCTTGGGGCTGCCCCCCGACCACCCGCAGTGCAAGGCCCGACCACCCGCGGTGGAGCCCCAACCAACCCAAAGGCGGGTGCTGCGCCGCGGCGTGGAACGGGGCTTGTAGGAACCGCATCTACCCATGGTCCAGCCCCAGAGAGCCCATGTGCCCCTGAGCACGCGCCGGATGGTTCGGCCCCTCGCTCGCCAGTTCTACGAGGACACGCTGCGGACGCTCACGGACGCTCGCGTTCCGTTTCTGGTGGGCGGGGCGATCGCGCTCAAGCACTTCGCCGGCATCGCGCGCGACACGAAGGACCTTGACATCTTCCTGCGGAAGCGCGACCTCGCTCGCGCGATCCTCGTACTCGAAGAGGTCGGGTACGAGACGGAGGTCCTGTTCCCGCACTGGCTCGCCAAGGCATGGTCAGGTCCACACTTCGTCGACTTCATCTTCGACTCCGCGAACGGACTCTGCCCCGTCGATGACGCATGGTTCGAGCACGCCGCCTCGTGCATGCTCTGGAACATCCCCATCCTCGTGTCTCCTGCCGAGGAGATGATCACGAGCAAGGCCTTCGTCATGGAGCGCGAGCGCTTCGACGGGGCCGACATCCACCATCTGATCGAGGCATGCGGGCCACGGCTCGATTGGGACCGGCTCCTCCGCCGCTTCGGCGACAACTGGCGCGTCCTGCTCGGACACCTCGTCTTCTACTCCTTCGTCTATCCGCGGAAGCGGCACTGCATCCCCGCGAAGGTCATGAACGAGCTACTCGAGCGCGCGAGGGACCAGCAGCGGTCCGAAGATCTCGAGGTCTGCCGGGGAACGCTCCTCTCGCGCGAGCAGTACCTCGTCGACCTTCGCGAGCGCGGCTACTCCGACGCGCGCACGGCGCCGTGGGGAGGCGTGTCCGCGGAGGACATCCAACGGTGGACCGAGGCGATCGGAACCGACAAATAGTGCGCGAGCGAGCTCAGGCGACCACGAACGGATCGGCGTCGCGCTCGCTCGAGAACACCTCGAGCGCTCCGAGCCTCTCCGCGACGCGCGACGCGAAAGACCTCACCGCGCTGCGCTCGCTGTTCGAGTGGAGCGTAGCGACGACGGCGACGCCGCGGCGGACGGCCGAGAGCGCATCGTGATGACGGACCTCGCCGGTGACGAACAGCTCGGCCCCTTCGCGCACGGCATCGCCGAGGAGCTCGCCCCCGGCGCCGGCGGCGACCGCGACGCGACTCACGACGGCGTCGAGCGAGCCCGCGACGAGCACGTACTCGAGGCCGAGCGCAGGCTTCAGCCTCGCGACGATCTTGGCAAGCGGCTCGGCCGCGACGTCACCGACACGCCCGAGGCCGATCCCTTCGGGCTCCGTGGTGCCGGGTCGCGCTGCGAACGCGCGGAGCGGCCTCCGACCGACCGTGGCGATGCCACACGCATCGGCGAGGAAATCGTTCGTGCCGGCGGGCGCAACGTCGAGCGCGGTATGCGGGCTGTACAGCGCGATCCCCCGGCGAATCGCGTCGGCCCACAGTGCATCGTGAGGGACACGCTTCACCGCGGCGAACATCGGCGGATGGTACGCGACGACGAGCTCGACGCCGCGCGCACGGGCCTCCTCCGCGACGAGGTCCGAATAGTCGACCGTGACGAGGACCTTCCGGATCTCCGCGTCCGGATCGCCGACGAGGAGCCCGACGTTGTCCCAGCTCTCCGCGTAGCGAAGCGGCGCGAGCTCGTCGAGGATCGGGAGTACGTCTCTCAGCTTCATTTCACGGCACCTCGTCGTAAGCGCATGGCGGAGCCGACCAACGGCCCGCTCCTTCCGCGCGCGGACGTTAGCACGGGCGGTCCTCGTCGCGCCGGACGAGCCCGTCAGCCGAGCGCCACGCCGAGGCGCCACCGCAGCCCGGCGCAGCGGTCTCCGAGGAACCACGCCACGAGCTCCCGCATCTTGTCGCGCGGGTTCAGATCGCCGGGCGCCTGCGGCTCGATCGCGATGGCGGCGCGCGCAGCCTCGAGGTCCCCGGCGAGCAGGAGGCCTCCGCAGGAGACGGAGACGTCCGCGAGCCGAGACCAGCGGAGGACGTCGAGCCTACCGCCCTGCCCCATCGACGCGTGCACCGCCGCGGTGATGCGAGCGACGTCGCCCCGCTCGAGACGCTGCCTCAGGGGCGGGTCCCCGGGCTCCGTCTGGTCCGTCGCGATGCGGGCCGCGGAGGACGCGAGCGCCTTCAGCTCCGAGACCGAAGGACACAGCGCGCGCGCCAGGAGCGGCGGCGTGAGCTCGAGCACACGCTTGCCGATCATGAACGACAGCACCTCGCGACTGACTCCGGCGAGCGCCTGCGGATACACGAGCAGGCCCGGCGGCTTCGTCGCCGCGGGCGCGATCGCGGGGCCCGGTGTTCGCCGGGCGAAGAGCCGCGGCGCCGGCGCCCCCAGGATGGTGGCCGCACGTGCCACGGCGCTCGAGAGCCAGTCCTGGCCCTCGAGCGACGGCCCCGGATGCCGAATCCGCTCGCGGAGCGAGAGCCGTGACAGCGCGATGTCGATCACCGCGGGCGCCACGGTCTGGAAGATCTCCGTCAGCGTAGGGTCGAGCTCGGGGTGCAGGACATCGCGATATCCCTCCGGGCCGAGGTCGAGAACGATGCCCTCGATGGGCGGCTGCGGGTAGCTCTGCCTCCATCCCGTCGCCGCGGGATGCGCGACGTCGAGGAAGCTCATCGCGCTCGCGACGCACAGAGCGCGATCGCGTGCATGCTGCGACACGAGTAGATCGAAGAGCGCGGGATAGGGCCGCGGATCCAGTGGCTCCTCGAGCACGCGTTCCAGCGTGATCGCGACGGCTCCGCTCGCCTGACCGGTGCTCGCGAGGAGCTCGCGAAGCATCGCCTGCGCCTCCTCGTCATTCGGCCTCGACCGAACGGCGGCTTGCACCGCATCGATCGCCGCGGGGAGGTCGCGGATGCGATCGCGGTAGACGACGCCGAGCTGCTTGCTCAGGAGCGCGGAGAGCTTCTGGTCGCTGCGAGCGTCGGCGCGGGCGACCATCTTCCGGTACATGTGCTCGAGGCCCGACCAGTCCTTCGCCTCGGTGAGGATGCGCACGATCCGCTCGAAGGCCTGGAGCTGCGAGGGATCGACGTCGAGCGTCCGATCGAAGAGCTCGAGCGCCGCGCCGCGATCGAGCAGCTCCGCGTTCGCGATCTGGCCCATCGTGAACAGCGTCTTCGCGCGCCGATGAGGGTCGGCATCGACCTCCGCGATCGAGCGGAGGACGTCGAAGAGCGACGCCCACTTCTTCGCCTTCTGGTAGAGCGCGAGGAGCTTGTGGAGGATCGGCAGGTGCGCCGGCGCGAGCTGCCGCGCCGACTCGTAGACCTCGGCCGCGAGCGCGTCTTCGTCGATCTTCGCAAAGGCCTCGGCGGTCTCGACGAGCGTCGCGAGACGCTCGCTCGGATCGGCGATCGCCATCGCCCGCTGGCGCTCGAGCGCGAGCGACGCCACCTTGTTGCCGGACGCCGCGTGATGCTGGGAGAGGCCCGCGAGCGCGCGCTCGTCGTCAGGCCTCTCGACGAGCGCGTCGTCGTAGAGCGTGGCGGCGCGGTTGTTCTCGCCGATGAGCGCGAGCACCTCCGCGAGAGCGACCCGCGTCTCGACGGTGAGCCCTCGAGCGCTGTCGGCGATGACGACGAGCGCGTCGCGCGCCTCGAGCACCTGCGGATCGGCGCGCATGTCGCTCGCCGCGCGCACGAGATCCGATCGGGCATCGATGTCTTCACCCCGGGCCTCGAACGCGGCGAGCGCACCGGCCAGCGCGAGGTCCGACTTGCCGAGCGCAAAGCCGATCCGAGCCTGCGCGCGCCTCGCCGTGAAGAGAAGGTAGCTGTCGTTGTCACGCTCGGCGGCGGCCGCGACGACGGCACAGAGCGGCTCCGCCTCGACATGGCGGCCTTCCTCGAGGAAAGGGTGAAGGAGAGCCCCGGCCGCACTCTCGTTCATCGGATCGGCGGCGAGCGCGTCGAGGTATGCGCGTCGCTCGGCCGCGACGTCCCCCATCTTCCCCCGGAGCTCCGCGAGCTCGACGAAACAGGTCGCGCGCACACGCGGCGTCTCGGTGGCCTTGGCGCGCTCCTCGAGATAGCGGGCCGCGCGTGTTTGATCGTTCTCCGCCCGGGCGTCCCAGAGGAGCGCGCTCCACGCCGAGGCGTTCGTCGGGTCGGCCACAGCCGCGCGCTCGAAGTAGCGCCGCGCGGCGGGCGCGTCGATCGGGGTCAAGAGCTGCCCCGCGATGAGGTTGTGCCGCGCCCGAACCGCAGGCTCCTTCGCGAGCTCGGCGAGGCGCTCGCGGCAGCTCACCGCGAGCGTCACGTCGGACACCTTCTCTGCGAGCCGCGCGAGCTCGCTCACGACGGTCTCGTCCTCCGGCAGGAGCCCGGCGAGCCGCTGATAGGTCTCGAGCGCCGCGCGCACGTCGCCGAGCTTCGACTCGAGCACGTCGCCGAGCCGTCTGAGGCGCTCGGCACGTGTCTCCGGATCCGCGTCGCTGATCGCGGCGCGCTCGAGCACGGCGACGAGCTCCGGCCACATCCGCGCCGCGCGGTAGCAACGCTCGAGGTCGTCGAGGACGGTGAAGTCGGGCGCGCCGGGCGAGATCACACGAGGCGCACGAGCGACGACGCGCTCGAGCGTGCGTGCGGCAAGCTCGGGCCTGCGGAACTCGTTCTCTTCGATCTTCGCGAGCCGGAGGAGGATCTGGATGCGCTCGCTCTCCTCGACGTCGGCGTCGGCCTGGCGCCGGAGGACGTCGGCGAGCGCGACACTGTCTCCGTCGCCGCTCGCGAGCTGCTCGAGGCCGCGGAGCGGCTCCATCATGTGCGGGAAGAGCCGGTGCGCCTGCTCGAAGTGTTTCTTCGCCTCGGCACGGTTCAACGTGCGCTCGTCGAGGTACCGCGATGCGAGCAGGAGGTGGATTCGAACGCGATCGTCCTTCCTGCGCGTGCTGAGGACCGCGAGATCGAGCTCGTCGATCTCGCGCTTGAAGTCGCCATGCTCTCGTGAGAGCGCCGCCTGGAGGAAGTGCACGAGGGCGTGCGTGGGGTCGAGCACGCGCACGCGCTCGACCCACTGCCGCGCGAGCTCCGCGTCCGGCGTGTCCCGTGTGAGCCACCGCACCATCGCCTCGTGATACGCGAGCGCACGTCTGGGGTCCCGCTCCGCCCCGGCGAGCGCGCGCGTCTGCTCGAGCGCCTCGGTCCAGCGGCCCTCGGTGCGGACGAGCGGCTCGAGGTGATCGAGGATGTCGTCGTTGGTGGGCTCGCTCCGCCACGCCTCGAGCAGCGCGTCGACCGCCTGCGCACGATCGGCGAGGCCGTCGCGCAGCGTGATGGCGATCTCGACGAGGATCCGAGCGCGCGCGCCGAGGTCGGTCGTCCGGTCGAGACGAACGAGCAGCGCCTCGGCTCGCGCTGCCGCGTCGCCGTAGCCAGCGATGTCCGCGAGCGAATCGGCCGGACGCCGCTTGTGGACCACGAGGCGGATCGAGCCGTCGGAGATCCTGTCCTCGTCCTCGCCCCCCACCGACTCCCGATCCTACGCCGGATCGGCGACCACAACGCCGATTTGCCGGGCGGAGGCCTCGATCGCTCGGTGCCGTGGGCCCGGCAGCCTCGCCACAGCGGGGCGCCGTCGCGCGATCCTCAGATGATCGCAGGTGAAAGACAGCGTGCCGATGCGCCGGCAGAGCCTTGGCGCGGTCGGTGCAGTGGTGAGGAGCGGAGGCAATCGAGACCATGCGACCCGGCAAAGCCATCCTCTTCGGTATCCTCGGCGCTGCGGCGATCAGCTTGCTGACGGCCGTGCTTCGAGCGGCCGGGCTCCCGCTCAGCATCGAGATCATCCTCGGCACGTTGACGGGTCTCGCGCCGAGCGGAGCAGCGTTCGGGCTCGGCCTCTTGATTCACCTCATGGTGGGCGGACTGTTCGGCTTGCTCTACGGCTACCTGTTCGAGAACGTCTGGGATCACGGCGGAGCAACGACCGGGATGCTCACCGCGGTGGTTCACGCCGCGCTGATCGGCATTCTGATCGGATTCACCCCGCAGTTTCATCCGCTCATTCCGCAGCGCATGCCCGACCCTGGTCCGTACTTCGCGAACCTCGGGACTGCCGGGGTGCTGACGTTCTTCGGAGCGCACATCGTGTACGGAGCGATCGTCGGCGCGGGCTACGGCCACGTCGCCGCCGAGCACCAGTGGGCATCGTCGGGCCGCCTCTGACACGCCACGCGCGCTCGTCGGCCTCTTGGGATGAATGACGCCGAGACGACGCCGGAGACACCGCGATGAACGGCGTCTCCGGCTCGTCGATCCGACGTCGGGCCGGGCTCGACTACGACGAGCGCGCAGCCCGGGCGGCCGTCCTCACTTCGCCGGCGTCCAGGTGCTGCTGCCGACCTTGGTCTCCTCACCGTCGATCTTCGCGTAGAGCTCGACTTCGAGCTCCTTGCCCGCGACGGAGGCGTCGAGCTGGTTCTCCGCGCTCTCGATGCACTCGAGCGACTCGTCCTTGTCGAGCACGCCGTTTCCGTTCGTGTCGGTGGCCTCGTACGAGACCGTGAGCGGCTCGCCTCCGTCGACGGTCACCTTCACGACGAGCCCCTCGAGCGGATAGCCGCCCTCGCGCGCGTCGACGATGCGGAGCGTGAACAGCTTGTCGTTGCCCTCCGACGTGAGGGGCGAGCTCGCCGCGTCGACGGCGATCTCGCCGTCGCTGCCGGAGCATCCAGCGAGCGTCGAGAGAGCGAGGGCAGCGGCGAAGAAGGCAGAGGAAAGCTTCATGAGGATCTCCATCGTGGGCAGTCGGGGTGCGCCCCCGACCGCGAAGTGGGCGGCATCCGTTGCCGCCCACCACCACGATGGCTCTCCTCCGCGCTCTCCGCGACGGAAGCGAAATGACATCACCTGACGCGCGGAGGTCCGCGCGGGCGCTCTACTCCTCGGCGGCCGCGTGTGCTTCCTCGGGGAAGGACGAGGACGGCGGCTCGCCCTCCTCTTCCTTCTTGCCGAGGATGCGGCGGACGAACCGGCCGATGTCGTCGAAGTACGAGTACGCCACGGGGGTGGCGAGGAGCGTGAGGAGCAACGAGAGCGTCTGCCCGCCGACGACGACGCCGGAGGTCGCGCGGTTGTACGCAGAACCAACGCCCTGGGAGAGGACGAGCGGCAGCATGCCCGCGACGAACGCGACCGTCGTCATGAGGATCGGACGGAGGCGGTCACGGTTGCCTTCGAGGATCGCCTGATCGCGCGGCATTCCCTTCGCGCGCAGCTGATTCGTGTGATCGATCTGGAGGATCGCGTTCTTCTTGATGACGCCGAAGAGCACGAGGATGCCGAGGATCGAATACAGGTCGATCGCCTGCTTGAAGATGATGATCGACAGGAACGCGAACGGCAGCGTCAGCGGCAGCGAGAGGAGGATCGTGATCGGGTGGAGCCACGACTCGAACTGCGCCGCGAGCACGAGGTACATGATGATGAACGAGAGGACGACGGCGATCGCGAAGCTCACGAACACGCGCTTCATCTCGCGGGTCTGACCCGTGGGCTCGGCCGTGTAGGAAGGCGGAAGCTTCTCCTCCTTCACGAGCCGATCGACCTCGTCTGCGATCTTTCCTTCGCTCACGCCCGGCGCGACGTTCGAGAGGATCGTCACGACGCGCTGGCGGTTCAGGTGGTTGATCTGCGCCGGGCCCGTCCCGCGCTCGAGGTCGATGACGCTCCGGAGCGGAACCTGACCGAGGCGCTGCGAGGGCACCGTCAGCATCTCGAGCCCGACGGCGTCGGCGCGATACTCACGCTCGGCGCGGACGCGCACGTCGTACTGCTCGCCCTTCTCCTCGTAGGCAGACACCTTGTCGCCGTCGACGAGCAGGCGGAGCGCAGCGGCCGTGTCGGCGACCGAGACCCCGAGGTCCGCGGCGCGCGGACGATCGATCCGGACGCCGATCTCCGGCTTCCCGGTGATGAGCGACGAGTCCACGTCGACCGCGCCCGGGACCTTGCGTAGCTTCGCGAGGACGTTCCCCGTCGCCTCCTCGAGCTTCTTCAGATCGGGGCCGCGAACCGTGTACTGGATCTTCGCGGTCGAGAAGCCACCGCCGAACGCCGCGACTTCCTGGACGTTGATGCGCAGGCTCTTGTCCTGCTTCGACGTGATCTCCCGGCGCGCCTTGTCCATCAGCTCGTTCTGCTTGAGGACGCGGTGCTCGGGATCGAGGAGGCGGACGTAGACGCGCCCGACGTTCTGCGTGCGCGCGTTGTCGTCGCCGATCGTGAGGAGCGTACGCGTGACCTCGGGCCACGTGCGGAGCTCGCGGGCGATGCGCTCGCTGATGAGGCGCGTCTGGGCGAGGCTCGTCCCCTCGGGGGCACGGACGACGATCTCGAAGTGCGCCTCGTCGTTGATGGGAAGGAAGCCCTTGTTCGCCTTGCCCGCCAGCGGGACACACGATCCGAGGGTGACCGCGCACGCGACGAGGACGATCCAGCGGCGCTTCATGACGACGCGAAGAACCGCCATGTAGACACGCTCGATCGGGCGATAGACGACGTCGGTGACGCGCTCGCCGAACGGCTTCTGGGCGCCGGGGATCCTCGGCTTGAGCCACTTCGACGTCATCATCGGCGTGAGCGAGAAGCTCACGAAGAGCGAGATGGCGATCGCCATCGCCATCGTGACGCCGAAGCTCTTGAGGAAGCGGCCGGGGATGCCGCCGAGGAACGCGACCGGCAAGAAGACCGCGATGAGCGAGAGCGTCGTCGCGAGGACGGCGAGGCCGATCTCCTTCGTCGCGATGATGGTCGCCTTCTTCGGCGGGGTGCCCTTCTCGACGTGATGGAAGACGTTCTCGAGGACGACGATGGCGTCGTCGATGACGATACCGACCGCGAGCGCCAGCGCGAGCAGCGTGATCGTGTTGAGCGTGAAGCCCACGCCCCACATCAGCGCGAACGTGCCGACGATGCTGACCGGGATCGCGACTGCCGCGATGATCGTGCTCCGGAAGTTGCCGAGGAAGAGGAACACGACGAGCGCGGCGAGGAAGGCGCCGCCGATGAGGTGCTCCTTCACGCCGTCGATGCTCGTGCGGATGACACCGGAGTCGTCGCGAACGACCTCGATCTGGGCCCCGGGCGGGAGCGAGCGCTTGAGGTCCTCGAGCCGCGCCCTCACCGTGTCGACGACCTCGACCGTGTTGGCGCCCGACTGCTTGCGGATCGCGAGGACGATCGCCGAATCTCCGTCGAGGATCGCGGCGCTCTGCGCCTCTTCCCCGCCGTCCTCGACGCGGCCGACGTCACGGACGCGGATCGAGTGGCCCGCCTCCTGGCGGATGACGAGATCGCCAATCTGGTCAGGCCGCTCGACGCGGCCGTGGATGCGGAGCGTGAGCTGCTCCGGGCCGGTGTCGACGCGCCCGCCCGGCATCGTGAGGTTCTGGGTCCCGATCGCGCGCTGGACGTCGAGCGCCGTCACGTTGACGGCGCGCATCTTGATCGGATCGAGCCAGACGTTCACCTGGCGCTTCTGACCGCCGACGATCGCGACCTGGCCGACGCCGTTGACCGACTCGAAGTGCCGGCGCACGCGCTTGTCGGCGAGCTCGGTGATCTCCTGGATCGGCTTCCCCGGCCACTTGAGCGCGAAGTAGATGATCGGCGACGCGTCGGGATCGAGCTTCTGCACGGTGGGCAGGTCGATGCCCTTGGGGAGATCCGGGATGATCAGCTGAAGGCGATCGCGGACCTCCTGCGAGGCGACGTCGGTGCTCTTCTCGAGGACGAAGCGGATGACGACCTGCGAAACGCCCTCGGACGTGATCGAGGTGATCTCCTCGATGCCGCTGATCGTGTTGCAGGCCTCCTCGACCTTCTCCGTGATCTCGGTCTCGACGTCTTCGGGAGCCGCGCCGGGCAGACGCGTGATCACGACGACGATCGGAAGATCGATGTTGGGGAAGCGATCGAGCCCGAGCTTCGAGTACCCCGCCAATCCGATGACGGAGATGAGAAGGACGAGGACCGTCGCGAAGATCGGCCGCTTGACGCAGATCTCGGCTAGCCACTGCATGGGCGACCCCTATTGGACCTGCGCGCCGTCGCGCACGTCGGTACCGGGCGAGACGACCACGTGCTCGCCGGCCTTGAGGCCCCCGAGCACGGCAACCTTTCCGTCACGCTCTGCGCCGGTCTGGATGATGCGCTCCTCGACCCGCTTCTCGACGACGGCGAACACGCGCGTCGCGTCGGCTTGCTTGACGAGCGCAGTCGCCGGGACGGCCATCTGCGGCTTCTCCGCGGTCTCGAGCCGCGCGACGGCGAACATGCCGGGCTTGAGCTTCAGATCGGCGTTCGGGCAGAACGCCTCGATGACGAGGTCACGCGTCGTGGGGCGGAGGTTCGGGCTGACGAACTTCACCGTCCCCGTGAACTTCTCGTCTCCGTAGGAGGAGACGGTGAAGACGACCGACTGCTCGGGCTTGATCCCGGCGACGTTCGCCTCCGGGACGGTGAGCTCGAGCCGCAGCGGGTCGGGCGCGTAGAGCGTCACGACACGCGTCGACGGCTGCACGTACTGGCCGACGTTGACGTACCGCTCTCCGATGACGCCGGCGAACGGCGCGCGGATGACGGAGTCACCGACGATCTTCTGCGCGTTCTGCTGCTGCGCCTGCGCGGCGGCCGCCGACCACTGCGTGGTCTGGCACTGCGAGGTCACGCGGTCGTACTCGGCCTGCGAGATCGCGCCGGTCTCCTTGAGCGACTTGACCCGCTCGCACTCGCGCTGCGCCTGCTCGAGCTGCGCCTTCGCGAGCTGCGACTGAGCGTTCGCGGCGGACGCGGAGATCGACGCGCCCCGCGCATCGAGGATCGCGAGGGTGTCGCCCTGCTTCACCCGCTGACCGCGCTCGACGAAGGTCGCGGTGACCTTGCCGGCGGCGTCCGCTGCGACCTCGGACTCCTGGCTCGCGCGCAGCGTACCGGTGAGCACCAGATGCTCCGGCATCGGCAGCTGCTCGACCGACGCGACCTGCACCTTGATCGGGGCCTCCGTCTTCGCGGAGGTCACCTCCGCTGCCGCAGGTTCGGGTTTCTTGCAGGCGAGGAATGCCTGGGTGGAGAGGATGGTTAGAAGACCGAGAGCCGCCGCGCGCATTTTTGGGTGCCGACGAATATTCGAGGGTTGGTACGGGAGCAACGCCCCAGTCGCGCATTGATGCCGACACCCCACCCGGCGTTTCGTTCTTTCGAGCGATTTCTGCACGAGCTCGCTCCAAGCTCGACCGTGCGCTGGGGCGACTCCGTGGCCGCCCCGCGCGATCCGTCAGGCGTCGCGTGTTTTTTCCGAGGAATCGACGGCTTCCTTGTGCCGATCGTCACCCTCGACCCCGCCCCGCGCCATCAGCAGCAGCGGAAGGTCGGAGATCTTCGCGGCTGCACGCATGCGTCCTCGGAGAAGCAGCCAGTCGCGCTGCGGGATGACCATGGCCTCGGCGCGAGCAAGCGCCGGGCCGCGCTCGGCCGCGGCCGCATCGCGCATCCTCCTGCGCGACCAGCGCGAGCGCGAGCCTCCCTCCTGCCCCGGCGCTCGCGACGATTCGCCTCGTAAACAGCCCGCTCGCCCGCGTCCCGCGACCCGAGAGTTGGGAGCGTGAAGGTTCCAGGACCCGCGGTGGGCCGGTCACTCCCCTGGTCAACCTCCCAACCAGTGGAAACCATTAGAGTCACCAACGTAGCTTCACGTAGGCCTACGTATGTAAGCACTCATTCAAACCGGAACCTCTCCTCATCTCCTCCTCGTTCCCCCGTCTGGGCAGTGGAGAAGCCGACGCGGTCGCCGTCTACCAGACCCGGCTTGGTGAGCCGGGCGATCCTCGATCGGGATGGTACACTCGACGGAGCGCGGTCGCAGCGGCGCGGCGCGGCGCGAGGAGGCACGGTGACCAAAGGCGTGTCGGAGAAGTTCGACGAGCACGAGCACGACACCGCTCGGCGCGACTACCCCAAGGAGGTCGTCGACGGCTCCAGACGCACGGTGAAGATGGCTGCGCTCGATCCGAGCAGCTTCCGCACGGAGAGCGGCACCCGTGCCGTGCTCACTCCGGACGCCATCGAGCGTCACCTCCAGCAGCGAATGGCCGACGCGCTCGCGGACGTCGATCGGACGAGCGGGATCGAGGATCCGCACTCCCGACCGACGATCGAGGCCGGCATCCTCGGCGCCATCCACGCGCAGCCCGACATCGACTTTCCGGCCCCCTCCGCCTCCCTACCGGCAGCCCCGCCCGTGGGAGCGGCACTGCCGAGCGATCTGCTCGCGACGGCATCCCGACCGACGCCGCTCTCGGCGGTCGCCGCCCCCGCGGTCCGCGCGCCCGAGCAGCAACGCTCGTCGTCGATCGCCGGCTGGCTCGTCGCGGTCATGATCTTCGGAGTCCTCTTCATGGTCTCCGCAGCAGGAGCGGTGGGCTTCGCCCTGGGCCGTCGCTCCGCAGGGCGCTGAACACGCGCATCGGCACCTCGCGCGCGGTATATCCGTCGCGTGCCCTCTCCTCCTCGTGATTGCCCCTGCGGATCGGGTCTCCGTTACCGCGCGTGCTGTGGCCGACTGCACGAAGGTGCCCTGGCCGAGACCCCGGAGGCGCTGATGCGGTCGCGCTGGTCGGCGTTCGCGGTCGGTCTCGGAGACTACCTCTTCGACACGCTCGCTTCGTCCCATCCCGATCGCGCCGCTCCACGCGACGCAGCCGTGCGAGAGCTCTCGCGCGCACGCGAAAAGCAACGCTTCATGCGCCTCTCGGTCCTCCATGCGAGCGCGTCGGGCGACGAGGGCGAGGTCCTCTTCGTGGCGCGGATCTTCGAGAAAGGCGCAGACCGCTCGTTCGCCGAGCTCTCGCGCTTCACGCGGGAGGACGGCGCCTGGCGTTACGAATCCGGCGTGCTCGTCCCCGGCGATCGGCTCCCCGACGACCCGTCCACGATGACCCGCGAAGACTTCCTCGCGCTCGCATCCGAGGCGTGAACGGCCGTCGCGAGCGGCGTGCTGCGCACGGGCTCCGATGGAACGCGGACTTCTCGGAGGTCAGCTTCGATCGACGAGCACGTCGAGGAAGCGATCGCCGTACTGCTCGACGCGGGCGGGGCCCATGCCGTGGACGCAGAGGAGCGCCTCGCGCGTGAGCGGATGTTTGTGGGCCATGTCGGCGAGCGTCCGATCGTGCGCCACGACGTAAGCCGGCACCGCCTTCTCCTTCGCGATCTCCGCGCGTCGCGCGCGGAGACGCTCGAACAACGCCTGACCGGCGGGGTCGAGCGCGGGGAGGTCGGTGCGCTCGGTGCGCTCGCCGCGCTGACGCCGCTTGCTCGCGGGCACACGTGGCTCGGCGGGAAGGACGATGCGCGCGGGCACCTCGCCCTTCATCACGCCGGCCCCGGCCTTCGTGAGGTACGGCACAGGATGCTCCGTCGGCGTGAGGTCGATCCACCCCGCCGTCAGGAGGGCGCGGAGGAGCGCGAGGATCCAGTCGTGTGAGCGATCGCGGAAGAGACCGAACGTCGAGAGCGTGGTGAAGCCGAAGCGATCGGTCTTGTCGTTCTCCACGCCGCGAAGCATCTCCGCGATCGCCTGAAGGCCACCGCGGCGCTGGGCGCGCGCAACGGCGGAGAGCGCCTTCTTCACGATGAGCGTCGTCTCCTCGGTGACCGCGTCGTCGACGGCGGCATCACCGTCGAGCTCGAGGCATACGTCGCAGTGGCCGCACCCGCCGAGCAGCTCGTGCTCGTCGCCGAAGTACCTGAGGACGAAGTCGTGCCGGCACGTGCGCGCATCGAGGTAGCGAAGGAGATCGCGGAAGAGCGCCCACGCCCGCGCCGCAAGCGCCGGATCGGCCTCGCTCCCGTCGGCGTTGTTCGTGACGAGACGGCGGCGGAGCCCGATGTCGGCGCCGGAACAGAGCAGGAGCCCGGCGGCCTCGGCACCGTCTCGCCCGGCGCGACCGACCTCCTGGTAGTAGGCCTCGATCGACGACGGCGGCTGCACGTGCACGACCGCGCGGATGTCCGACCGGTCGATGCCCATCCCGAAGGCGTTCGTCGCGACGACGACGTCGAGCGCGCGCGATGCGAAGCGATCGGCGACGCGCGATCGAGCCTCTCCGCTCATCCCCGCGTGATAGGCCGCCGCGCGCCAACCCAGGCGACCGAGGACGTCCGCGTATTGCTCCGTGCTCTTCCGCGTGGCGGCATAGACGATCGCGCCGCCGCTGGGTGATCGCGGATCACCCAACGCGCGACCAAGCGTCTTCTCGAGCGCCGCCTTCGCCTCTCGCGGTCCGTCGACGTGCTGCGCGGCGAGGTGCAGGTTCGGACGAGCGAACCCGCGCAGGACCTCGTGACAGCCGCTCGCATCGAGCCCGAGGCGCTCACGGATCTCGCGCCGGACCGCGGGCGTCGCGGTGGCGGTGCATGCGAGGACGCGCGGCGGCCGGAGCCGCTCGACCAGCGCGCCGATCTGGAGGTACTCCGGGCGGAAGTCGTGCCCCCACTGCGCGATGCAGTGCGCCTCGTCGACCGCCACGAGCGCGAGCTTGCACCGCGAGAGCCGATCGACGAACGCGTGCCCGACGAGACGCTCCGGCGCGACGTACACGATCTCGTATTCGCCGCGGATCATCGCCGCCTCGCGTGCCTGCCGCTCCGCGAGCTCGACCGTCGAGGCGAGGAACGTCGCCCGGATGCCGCGCGCCGAGAGCGAGCGGACCTGATCCTCCATCAACGCGACGAGCGGAGAGACGACGAGCGTGAGGCCGTCGAGCATCGCCGCCGGGAGCTGGTAGGTGAGCGACTTGCCGCCGCCTGTCGGCGCGACGACGAGCACGCGTCCCGGGTCCCCGAGGACCGCCTCGATCGCTTCGCGCTGCCACGGACGGAACGCATCGAGCCCGAAGCGCTCGCGCAACACCTCGTCGATCCGGGCACCGCGTTCGACGTCGCCCGCCCGGGCCTCGTCCTCCGCGCGCGCGTCGCACGACGGCTCCGCGTCTGAACTGCTCGCGCGCTCCGCCGTCATCGCCGCGGGCCTGGATAGCACGGAACGCGAGCGTCCGCGGTCCGCCTCGGTCCAGGCGTGTTCATCGTGTGCGGTCATCGACGTGCCTGTCGGCTACGGCTCGCGATCGGTTGCGCACGTTCTTGGCTCGCGGGCGCGCGCCGGAGTTCCGTGTGGTATGTCGAGAGCATGCGTGCCGTCCGGTGTCACGAGCTCACCGGCCCTTCGGGGCTTCGCGTGGATGAGGTCGCCGATCCGAAGCCCGGATCCGGCGAGGTCGCGATCGACGTCAAGGCCGCCGGGCTGAACTTTCCCGACGTCCTCCTCTCGTACGGCAAGTACCAGTTCAAGCCCGCGCCGCCGTTCATCCTCGGCGGTGAAGCCGCGGGCGTGGTGAGCGCCGTCGGCGACGGCGTCTCGTCGGTCCGCGTCGGCGATCGCGTCGCGACATGGCTGGTGCACGGCGCATTCGCGGAGAAGATCGTCGTGCCGGAGCTCGCGACGGTGAAGCTCCCCGACGGCGTCAGCTTCGAGACCGGCGCCGCGACGCTCCTCACCTACGCCACGACGTACCATGCGCTGGTCGATCGCGCCGCGCTGCAGAAGGGCGAGACGCTGCTCGTCCTCGGAGCCGCCGGCGGGGTCGGCACCGCTGCGGTGGAGCTCGGCAACCTCCTCGGCGCGCGCGTGATTGCCGCCGCGTCGACCGACGAGAAAGTCGCCTTCTGCAAGGAGCACGGCGCGGCCGAGGGCATCGTCTACGGCCGCGAGGATCTCAAAGAGCGCGCGAAGGCGCTCACGAACGGCGCGGGCGCGGACGTCGTCTACGATCCCGTCGGCGGCGCGCTCTCGGAGGCCGCGCTTCGCTCGATCGCGTGGGAAGGCCGCTTCCTCGTGGTCGGCTTCGCCGCGGGCGACATCCCGAAGATCCCGCTGAACCTGGTGCTGCTCAAAGGCTGCCAGATCGTCGGCGTGTTCTGGGGATCGTTCGCGATGCGCGATCCGGCCCGCAACCGCGCCAACGGCGTGAAGCTGTTCGACTGGGTCGCCGAGGGCAAGCTCCGACCGCACATCGACGCGGTCCTCCCGTTCGCCGAGGCGAGCGAGGCGCTCGTGCGGATGGAGAAGCGCCAGGTCAAAGGCAAGCTGGTCCTCGTTCCCTGATCGTTCGCTCGCGCCGGCAAGCTGCGGCCGGGAGCCCCGTAGAGTCGGCTCGGCGCCCGGAACCACGGGATCGTCGGGGCACCTCTGAAATGAGCTGAGCCGCGCGGAGCCCTGAGTCAGAATCCGCGACGTATGCGCCGTCGTGCAGGCTTCGTCGCCCGAGTGCTCGCGTGCGCGCTCGCATGCACGGTGCCGCGCGCGGCGAGCGCGCACGAGCAAGCGAAGCCGACCGCTCCGGCCGCCATGCCGGTGGAGCCGCCGACGCTCCTCTCCGATCCGGACGTGCCCTACCCCGAAGGCGCGAACGGCGACGCGACCACCCTCGTGGTCCTCGTCATCGACGAGGACGGCGCCGTCGTGTCGTCGACGCCGACCGGCGCCGACGAGCCGTTCCTCACCGCCGCCGCCGAGGCCGCGCGCACATGGCGCTTCACGCCGGCTACCCGCAACGGCAAGCCCGTCGCCGCGAAGATCAAGGTCGCGATCACGTTCCGCGCGCCGGTGGTGAAAGAGCGCGAGCCCGAGCCGGCTCCGAGCCCCGCCCCCGACAAGCCGGCGAGCATGCGCCCCGCTCCCGCGAAGACGCAGGAGCGACCGGACGAGGTGCGCGTCCGCGGCGCTCGCGAGCCCGGGCGCACCGTCACGCTCTCACGCACCGAGGTCCGCCAGATCCCGGGCACGTTCGGCGATCCGTTCCGCGCCGTCGAGATCATGCCCGGCGTCACGCCGATCGTGTCCGGCCTGCCCTTCTTCTTCGTCCGCGGCGCGCCTCCGGGCAACGTCGGCTACTACCTCGACGGCGTCCGCATCCCGCTTCTCTTCCACGTCGGCGCCGGTCCTTCGGTCGTCCATCCCGGTCTCATCCAGCGCGTCGATCTCTATCCCGGCGGCTACCCCGCGCGCTTCGGGCGCTTCAGCGGCGGCATCGTCTCCGGTGAGACAGCGCCGCCGCTCGATCGGCCGCACGGCGAGTACAACCTCCGCCTCTTCGACGCGGGCGCGATGATCGAGACGCCGTTCGGGCCGAAGAACCGCGGCTCGGTCTTGCTCGGCGGGCGCTATTCGTACACCGCGTTCCTCCTCACGCAGATCGCATCGGACACGCTGCTCGACTACTGGGACTACCAGGGCCGCGCCACGTACAACCTCACCCCGGACGATCAGGTGAGCGTCTTCGCCTTCGGCTCCTACGACTACCTCGGGCAGCGAACCGCCACACAGACGCTCACGCTGTTCGGTACCGAGTTCCACCGCGTCGATCTCCGATACGACAGGAAGCTCGGCGACAAGGGCACGATGCGCATCGCCGTCACCACCGGCTTCGATCGCTCGCGCGCGCAGGAGGATCGCTACGTGCGCGATCGCGTCCTCGGCGCGCGCTCCGAGGTGACCTATCACGCACACCCACGCGTCCTCGTCCGCGCCGGCACCGACCTGCAGATGGACTCCTACGACGTCCAGGTCGTCTCCGGCACGCTCGCGCCGTCGGTCGCGCGGGTCGCGAGCTACTTCCCTTCGCGGGCCGATCTCGCGTTCGGCGCGCGCGCCGACGCCGTCATCGCCGTCGCGCGCGGCTTCGAGGTCACGCCCGGCGCCCGCGTCGACCTCTTCGCCTCCGACGGAGCGACCGCGATGGGCGTCGACCCGCGCCTCGCGATGCGCACCGAGGTGACGCGGAACGTCCGCATCCTCTCGGCGATGGGGATCGCGCATCAGCCGCCTTCGTTCGTCGTGCCCGTCCCCGGCTTCCAGCCCGGCGGCCTCCGCGGCGGGCTCCAGAAGGCGGTGCAGGAGTCGATCGGGATCGAAGCCGACATCTTCGAGGCGACGACCGCGACCGCCACCGTGTTCCACAACGCCTTCTACGACATGAGCGATCCGCTCGGCACGAGCCCGCCCCAGCTCAGCGGCTGCGCGCCGGGGACCTTCCCCACCGACTCGATCGCCGGAGATCGCACGCGGACGAGCGGCGGCTTCGGCGGCGGCGGCAGCAGGACCTGCGGCGTCCCACGCTTCCCGCCGGGTACGATCGGACCTGATCGGAGCGGCGGTGGACAGCAGGCCGCCGACAGTCGCGGGACGCAGACCGCCGCGAGCGCCTTCGAGGTCCGCACGCGCGGCGAGGCGATCGGCCTCGAGCTCTTCCTCAAGAGGAAGCTCACGAGCAGGATCGGCGGCTTCCTCTCGTACACGCTCTCGCGCTCGACACGCACCTACGAGGGACGCAGCTACATCGCGACGTTCGATCGAACCCACGTGCTCAACACGGCGCTCGCGTTCGATCTCGGGAAGAACTGGCGCGCCGGCACGCGCTTCACGTTCTACACGGGCCTCCCCAAGGCGCCCGACCCCACCGACGACGCGACGCGCCTCCAGCCGTTCTACCGCGTCGATCTCAGGCTCGAGAAGCGATGGCAGCTCGGCAAGACGTGGTGGATGTCGGCCGTCGCCGAGTGGCTCAACGCGACGCTCTCCAAGGAAGCGATCGCGACGACCTGCACGCTCGCGGGCTGCCAGGCGCAGCTCATCGGACCGGTTACGATCCCCAGCCTCGGCGTCGAGGGAGGATTCTAGATGCGCGCTTCACTCGTTCTTTCCGTCGCTCTTTGCAGTTTCGCCTCGTCGTATCTCGGCGCCGGCTGCAGCAGCGCCGCGACGACGCCCCCTCCTCCGCCGCCGTGCGAAGAAGACTGCAAGGACGGTGTCGCGCTGAAGGCGCTCCGCGAGACGATGAAGCTCGCCTTCAACCTGACGCTCCAGGGGAAGCCCGTCGGCGAGCACGACCTGACCACCCCCTGCCCGCTCGGCGGCACCGCGCGTGTCTTCGGCACGGCGACGTCGAACGCCGTGCAGGGCGCCACCGACGTGCGGCTCACCTACGTGCTCGCCGACTGCGGCTACCTCTTCAAGGACGACGACGCCGAGGACAACTACTCGATGAGGCTCGACGGCACGATCACCCAGGAGGGCATCCTCGCCGTGCAGCCGTCGGCGACGTCAGCGCTCGTGATGAAGAGCGAGAAGATGAAGCTCTCGGGCACCGTCTACGATCCGCCGCTCGACTACGCCGCCGAGTGCCCGATCGAGCTCGGCCAGAACGGCAACAAGCTCACCGGCACGATCTGCGGGCGCGAGGCGAAGACCGACCTCTAGCGTGCATCTCCCCGCGCCGCGTGAACGCCTCACCCCACGAAGCGAGCACACGAAGCCGACTCCCCATGCGGGCCCGCGACCTACGCCGACGCGAAGCTCGGTGGGCACCGGCAAGATCGTCGGCCGCGCGAAGTAGCGCCGTCCTCGCTTCGCTGCTTGACGGCGGGCGCGCGTGATGGTGGTGAGTGCATCAGATGAATTTGCGTAACGTGTTGGTTCGATTGGACGAGGCGCTCGGTCACGAGGGCCGCTCGTCGCTCCGCCCCGCCGCGACGGCGAAGCAGATCGCGGCCACGGCAGCGGCACTCGAGATGCCGCTCCCGCCGACGCTGCGCGACCTCTACGAATGGCACGACGGCGAGACGCCGAGCTCCACGCTGTTCCACGACGCGCTCGAGGCCGAGGTCGCCGTGACGTGGGGCGCGTTCTCCGATGCCCCCTACACGATCTCGTTCATGAGCCTCGACGACGTCGCTCGAGCGGGCGTCACGAACCTCTACATGACCGATGACGGTGACGTCGTTCGCTCGGCCGTGGAGGCCGGCGACGCCGAGCAGGTCGGAGTCGTCCCGTTCGTCTGGATCCGGAGGCGGTCGAACGTCGGGGGTGAGCCGGGCGAGGATGACGACTGGTTCTACGCCGTCGACACGCGGAGAGGCGCGGTCTGGCTCTTCGAGGTCGGCAACGAGAACCTCGAAGGCGCCTTGGAAGAGGCGCCGAACCTCGGCAAGTTGCTCGAGAAGGTCGCGGCGCACGCGCGCCGGGTGGCTGCCGCCAAGCCGAAGGCGGCTCCCGTCGTCGAGGCCCCTTCGGTCCTCTGCTTCAAGTTCCTCCTCGATCGCAAGCTCGTCGAGCTCGCTGAAGGCATCTCCCCCGCGCAGGCAGCGGAGCGAATCGCCCCGCTCCTCGCCGCGAGGCCGCCAAAGCGCGCCGTGCGAGCGGTCCTCGAGCACCTCTCGGAGGACGACTCGATCGCAGAAGTGTTCGCCGACGACGACGTACTCGCGCGCGTCGTCTCCGAATTCCTCGAGTGAGTCGCGAGAGCGGACCGCGCCGCTGCCCCGCGGCGCATCCGCATCTCGGGCGTCACCGGAGCAGTTCGAGCGGCGTCTCGACGAGCTTCCGGTGGGCCATGCCGCCTGGATACGCGTAGCTGGCGGCGAAGTCCCAACCCCACAAGGTCGCCGTGAACGGTCCCTCGCTTCGCATGCGATGGAGACCGGTCTGGCAAACCTTGTCCCCGAAGCGATCGCCCGCCCGCCCGCCGCGCGAGAGATCGACGCGGAGGTACTCGTACTGACCGCGCGTCCCGATCGGCTTCCAGTCCGCGAGGTTCCCGGCGCATTCGAGCCAGACGTCCTTGAACGAGCCGTGGCTCTTCGCACGCACGATGACGAGGGAGGTCTCCGCGTACGTTGGGTCGGCGTAGAAGCTGTACGAGTTCAGCCACTGCTGCGCGGGAATGACGTTGACGAAGTCCGGATCTCCGGCCCCTCCGAAGTCGGGCGAACCGTAGTAGCCCCCTTGACGCCCGGTCATGTACGCCCCGAGATAGAAAGGGTGCTCGGCATCCTGGGAGCGCACGACGAAGGCGTCCCCCACGCCCGCGGGGAACGTCGCCGACTCGCCCGCGGAGAGCTCCGTCGGCGCACCGGCAGGGATCGCCGGATCGTAGTCGAAGCGCGTCCCGTCGCGCGCGGCGACGATTCGGTAGGGCATCGGCTCACGCTCGTTGCCGACGCGAGGACGATAGCCGACGGCCGCGTACTCCGATCCCCACTGCTCGAACGTGGGGATCTGTTGAAAGAGCATGTCGCATGCCCCCGATTCATTCGGAACGTTGGCGCAGGTATGCGACGAGAAGACCGTCGTTGGCTTGTTCGACAGGACCATGGTCCCCTTCAGTTCCTCGTGCTGCGTGAACTGAACGAACTCGCCTCGGCTCATACGATAGGTGAGCGGCACCTTCGCTGCACCGCCCATGAAACCCGGACCATTTTGAATCTCGACCGACGGAAGGAGCGTGACCTCCGTGTCGTCCGACGACGCAACGATGTGCGTTTGGGGCACGCCTGCGGACGCTCCCCACGACCCGACGACGATGTGCTGCGTTCCCCACGTCACGCTGGGCAAGAGAAGCGTGGTCGCTGGCCGAAAGCTGGCCGCGCCGCCGAACGGATACATGGCGACCGACGACACCGGATTCGATGCCTTCAAGCGATACGATCGCCCGACCCCCGACACGCGCATCGTGGGCTTGAGGAGGTACACGGGCTTGACGCCGGACGGACAGGCATTGTCGTGGGTGTCCAGCTTAGGCTCCTCCGGATCGCGATCGGAGACGAACAAGACCACGCTCTCTCCTGGCGGGATGGGCCCCGAGTGTTTGATCAACGTCGCCTCGCCCGAAGCCGTGCGATACATCGATTCCGACAGGTTCGCGGGAACCCCATCGAGGTCGAGCGTCAGCTCCGTCGGCTGGGCCGACGTATTGACGATGAACGTCGCGAAGCAGGCGTCGTCTTGGCCCGGGGGCCCGGGCGGCGGGAAGAGGTAGAACTCGCAGCCGTTCGAGCTCTTGTCCGCGGCCGCGGCCGCGCATGGCTCCTGACACAAGGCGGCGCCGCACGCCTGGTCAGCCGCGCACGCCTCGACCACCTCACCGCTGCACGACCGGATGACCGAGCGGCCGTCGAGCGAGCACTGCAGCGGGCACGTCCCCGCGTCCGCTTCCCCTTCGACTACGAAGGTTGCCGGTGGCGTTTCGAACCCGCTGCGGTCCTCGGTGCATGCCACGACGGCAGCGAGCGCCGTTCCGACGGCGGACACGATCGCTACGTTGAGAATGCGCACATTCATGGGAGCACCACCTCCACCGGAACCAAGCTTCTCCCCCGAATCTGACCGTTGCCGAGCTGGCCGTAATAGTTGCCTCCCCAGCAGTAGACCTTGCCGCTCGTGAGCAGCGCGCACGTCGTGTCCCGCGTGGTTCGGACCGCCGCCACCTCCGTCGGGAGCCCTTTCACCAACGACGGACGTATCGCGAACTCTTGTGTGCCGTCTCCGGCCTGTCCGTTCGTGTTCAGCCCCCAGCAGTAGAGAGCGCCCGACGCTGCGACGGCGCACCATCGTGTGCCTTGCACGTCATCCCAATCGAAGGTGTGCGTGCGCGTCGTGGAGATCTGAACGAACGGCTCCGAGCTCGCGAGGGCTTCGGGCAGCGCTCGTCCGATCGCGGACTTGTGCTTCCAGTGTGTCGGCGCGCCCCAGCAGAAGCCGTAGCCCCCTGCCGTCGCGCACGCATCGTCGTAGACGAGGTCGATCGAGGAGACGCCAGCAATCTCCACCGCCGCAGGGTACGGATCCGGAAAGATGGACGACATGCGTCCGATCGGAGGATTGGCTCCCCACGTCAGGAGCTCGCCATCTTCCCGAAGAACGAAGGTGGCTCGCCCAACTCCCAGCGAACGGACCGGCGCGCCGTCCGGAAGCTTCATGAGCTTCGACTGACCATCTTCCGCGGAGCCAAGCGGTCCGAGCTGACCGTCCGCGTTGCTGCCCCAGCAGCGAAGGCCTCCCTCGACGACGGCGCAGGCCACGTCGTACCCGAGCCCTACCTTGGTCGACGCGGGAAGATCGAGCTTCACGGGCGTGCGCTCGATCGTCCGCGCGCCCCCGTCCCCACGAAGGAACGGGCCTGTTCCCCAGCACCAGACGCCGCCGCTCTTGTCGACGGCGCACGTATGATCGAGCTCGACGACGTTCGACACGCCCACCACGCGTTCGGGCGTCGAGCTTCCCGCCCGCTCGGCTTCCTCTCCCCGGCCGAGCTGCCCGACTTGATTGGAGCCCCAGCAGGCGACCGTGCCGTCGTCGAGAAGCGCGCAGAAGCCCTCGTCCAGATCGTCCGGACGCGCGCCACGCGTGGTCACGAGCGCCGTCGCGCACGGCGGCGTCGCACACACGACTGGCGGCGGCGCTGCGTCGCTCCAGCCGGCGTCCCGCGGGGTCGCCGCGTCGATGCCAGCTTCTGCGTCCTGTGTGTCGGGGCCGCCGTCGATCGACCCTTCGCTGCGTTCGGCGTTGTCCTCGCTGCTGGCGCAGCTGGCCAAGCCACCGACCGCGGCAAGAAGCATCGCCGCCAGGACGATGTGCGCGCGGTCAAGGTGTCGTCTTGTGAAGAGCATAGCGCTGTCCGACTGCCCAGATGTTGGTGTTGGAGGTGCCGCGAACTTGATGGAACGGCACGTCGAGCGCCGCTCCGTTGAGTGCGATGGTCGAGACCTCGTAGAGCCCGCCGTCGACCTGGTTCGTTTTCATCTGGTAATCCGTCCCAATTGGATCACCATTTTTCCACCGTTCGTGATTCGTATCGGTCTTGAGCACGGCTCCCCAAGCACTGAGCCACGCATCCTCTCCGTTGATCCAGATGGAGCTCAAGTACGCTGGGACGTCATTAATCGAATGCACCGGTGTAAAACTGACTGGATTCGCCACGCCGGACCATTCGTCATCATCGCGCATGTAAATGAGATGCCCATCGTGCATACCGACAGCGGCGTTCGGCCCCGATGACTCGATGCGGGGGATGTAGCCACTGATGTTCACCGGACCAGTGAACGTCATGCCAGCAATGAAAACTTTATAAATCAAATGATTGTGGCCCGGCTTTATCGTGCACGTGCCCGCAGGCTGGGTCGCCGGTTTGACGACGTGATCCACCACGCGGGTGTAGCCGTCGGCGGTCTTGTGCAAGACGATCGGACACACGTACGCCCGCCCGTTGATGTAGCGGGCGCGCGCCCCCGAAAACCACATGTCACCGGGGCCGCTTCCGGACGCGCTGAGCACGTAGAGTGCTTCGCTCGGGGTCGTCGCGTCTTCCACGACATGCTCGACGACCCATGAGGCCTGACCGCCATCGTCCACCTGACGGCGGAAGATCGTGTTCGCGTACCACGCGTATACGTCGTCCTCCGAGCGCCCCCAGACGCCGACTGCTGCGGCCTTGGCGGAATTCGTGTTCGCCCACTTTTGGTGCTCGAAGTGGCCGTGATCGAGCTCGGGGCTGCCTTGGCCATGATCTTCGAGCCGGCTGCGCTCCCACGACCACGGAGACGAGGGATCCTTCCGTGTGCCGTGGTAGATGAAGCCCGGAGCGACACCGTAATAGATCTCGTTTTCGTTCGGCCCCCAGAGTGTCCCTGCGTAGGCACCGGAGCCGTAGGCGTTCTGCGTGTTGTCGTCGATGTAGCGCCACCCGTTCGACGGGTCCCACTCGAGCGTTTTCACGCCCAGAGTCTGGCTCTCGGCAATGGCGAAAGCGCGCCCCTCGAAAGGCAAAATATCCCGAACATCGAGGTCATCCTCGGGCAACTCGGTCGCGCACCACCCGGCGTCGCTGCACGAGGAGCGGACGGGGGGACTGCCCGCATCGCGCGGCGGATCCGCGGAGGCCTCTTCTTCGGTCGGAACGACGGATGGCGTCCCGCCTGCATCTGCGAACTGCCCCAGCGTCACGTCCGCGGGGGATGCGCAAGCGACGACGATCGAGAACGCGACGCACGGGCCAGCAATGAGCAAGGCTCGTCTCATGGTTTTCCTCCGAGAGCGACAAGGATGCCCTGACCGCCGATCCAGACGTGGCCTGGCTCGGGTGCCCAAACGGCGTAGAGGTCGGGCCGGCGATTGCCGAGTCCGGCGATCTTCATCCGGGACCACTTCTGTCCGTCGAAATGAAGAACGACACCCGCGTCTCCCACTGCCCACACGTCGTCGGGTGACGTGCCCCACACCGCGTTGAGGTCGACGTCCGTCGGAACGTCAGTCACGGCGTCCCAGTTGATCTCATCGCCCGTGTAGTGACGAATCGTTCCTGTTCCACCGACGGCCCATGCGTCCGTGTCCGAAGCCGCCCACACGCCGTTGAGCCCTACCCATGTCCGCGAGTTGAGCGGCAACGCGGACGGCGCGTCGGTGTCCGCGCCGGAGATCCGCACGATACGACCGACTTCGCCGACGCCAAACAGGGTGCTCGCGGACGCGCCATGGAGACGACGGAGACGACCGCATTGGATCTTGTTGCAGACCGCCGTACCGATTCCGGCGAGCCCCTCGAGCTCGGAGTCTTCGGTGAGCCGAAGCCTCCAAAGGTTGGCCGCCGCCCCGACCCATAGCGTGTCTGTGCCAGGCGGCGCCCACGCGGACCAGACCTCCCTGTCGGAGTAGCCCGCCGGGAGCTTGATCGCTCGCGCCGTCCAGCCCCCGGCCGACGCCGCTCCGGCGTCTCCCACGGGAAGGCTACGCGTGCGAACGGAGAGCGGATTGGCCATCGTGACCTCGCCCCTGCTGGGAAGCCACAAGACGCGCTGAGACTCCTTGACCGCGAGCTCGGAGACCGTCCACGCGGCGCCGTCGTAGTGGGCCACCGAACCGGCGGCTCCCGCCATCCAGACGTCCGAGCGCGAACGGCCGAGGATCGCGAACACGCGCGTCCGCCAGTCCATCGCGACCGTCGGATCCGTTGGATCGAAGGGGCCGTTCGGACAGAAGACGTCGGGGGCGCATTCGGCCGGGTAGAACTCGCAATCATCGGCCGTGCATTGCTCCGCGTCGGCGTCCGCGTCGGCGTCGGTGCTCGCCCCCGCGTCAGCCGGAGGCAGCATCGCGGAGGCGTCAGGCTCTCGGACCTCGACCAGCTCTTCGCTCGAGGCGCACGCGCCAAGGCACAAGCCCGCGCCCGCACACCCAAGCGCGGAAGCCGCAAGCCATCGCAGAACCGGATACGTCGTGTTCGCCGTCATCGGGCAATGTCTCCTGCATCGCGTTCGAGGTCACTGCACGGCTCGACGACGCACCGCCCCGCCACGCACGCCTGACCGAGAAGGAGATCGCATGTGATGCCGCATCCGCCGCAGTTGTTCGGATCGTTCTTGGTGTTGGTCTCGCATCCATCGCCGCCGCTGTCGTTGCAGTCCGCCCACCCCAGGTTGCATCCGTACGTGCACGCGCCGTAGTTGCACGAGCCGAACGCGTTTGGGATGTTGGCGTTGCAGGCGACGCCGCAGGCTCCGCAGTTGGCTCGATCCGAAGTCAGATCGGCGCACTGCGCGTCGCAGATGGAACCTTCCGGGCACGGCGGACCGCACTGGGTGAAGCCCGGCTCACACAAGCACGTAGGAACCCTGTTGGGGCCGAAAATTCGGCACTCTTTGTCGCCGGTGCACGCGCGCCCGCAAACGCCACAATTGTCCTTCGTCTTCGTCGATGTTTCGCAGCCGTTCTCGGGGTCGCCGTCGCAATTGGCAAAGCCCGGCTTGCACTTCATTCGGCCGCACTCTCCGTTAGTGCAGCCGTAGATGGCGTTCGGACGCTCCGGCAAGCCTGGCCCGGTGGGATCGCACGCGACGCCGCACGCCGAACAGTTCCGCTCGTCGCTCTGAACGTCGACGCACCTCCCTCCACACGCCGTCTTGCCCCACGGACACCCGCATTCGTACGGGCTAGAGTTCGTCTCCCGCACGCAGGGCTTGTCCGGATCCTCACACTTGATCCCGCATCCTCCGCACGATTCGCGCGACGATGCGCGCGCCTCGCATCCGTTGTCCGGCAATCCGTCGCAATCGAAGGCGTGGTCGGTGCACTTCATCGTGCACTCGCCCTCGACGCAAACGTACGATTCGCTCCCGCCGCCCTGAGGGCAGACGACGCCGCAAGCCCCACAGTTGGTCGAGTCCACGTTCACGTTCGTGTCGCACGGAAAGCGCGAGTTCGGGCAGGTCGTCCATCCCGGGGGACATGCGCTCGACGGACAGTACGTGATGAGGCCACCGTCTTCGGAGGCGTCGGCCTCTCCAGCGTCGCTCGAGGAGAAGCTCGGTACGTCGATATCCTCTCCAAAACCGAGCGACTTCGGAGCCGAACACGACGGCGCGACGAAGGCGATGAGGGAAAGGGCCAATAGCCCCCCGACAATGCGGAATCTCATGTATCTCCTTGGAAGACGGACCGACGGTGTCCGTCAGCGAATGGGAGCGGGCGCTGGTTCGGCCTCGGGTGCGCTGGGAACCCCGAGCGTTGCGGCGACGCGGCTCGCGGGCAGGCCGTGAGGATGTTCGTTGAGGAAGCGTTCGCCCACGCGGCGCGCTTCGTCCATTCGTCCACTTCGCGCGAGCGACTCGACGCGCAAGACCGAGACCTCCACCGAGAACGCGCCGTGGGGGAACTCGGACTCGTACGAATCGAGGAGCTCCAGGGTGCGTGCCGTGTCGCCCGCCGCGAGGGCCGACCGCGCGGCGGTCATGCGCGCGACCTCTCGACCGAGCGTCGACTCGGAGCGCGCCTTGGTGAGAGGAGCACTCCGCGCCGCGCGCACGTTCGAGCTCGGGACCGGCGCCGGCTCGGCGACCGGGAGATTCGCCGGCGAGGACGATGCGGCCTCCTTCTCCGGCGGAGCAACGAGGGCCGTGGGCGGACCAGGCTCGCCGAGCGGCGCGACGACCTGGGTCGCGGCCGCTTCCGACGTCGACGCTGCCGGCCCGACGTGGGGACCTTCCGCGGTGCTGGTCGAGAGGAAGGCGGCGCCGGCCCCGACGACGAGCGCGAGACCGACGATGTACGCGGCGCTTCCGCCGAACGGGCGCGAACGGGGCGCTTCTGCAGCCGTCTTTCCGTCGGAGGCGGCGAGGTTCAGCGCGGCGAGCAACTGCGCTTTGCCTCCCGGCGGAGGAACGTCGTCCAGCGACGAGTCGATGATGTCTCGCTTGGCTTGCTCGCGTTGAGCGCGCAAGGCAAGGTCGTGTTCGAGATCAGACACGATGGACTCCTTGCTCGCGCGCCTGGAGGCGCGTGACGGCGGCATCCAGTTCTTCGCGAGCTCGTCTCAGACGCGAGACGACTGTGGTGAGCGGCGCCTCGACCATGGCCGCGATCTCGGCGAGCGGGAGCTCCTCGAGGACGTGGAGGACGAAGACGACACGGAGCTCGTCCGCCATGTCGGCGAGGACTTTGTCGAGCACCGCTCGGGCTTGCGCGCGATCGAGGCGAGCCTCGACCGTCGGCAGGACGAAATGAACATCCAGCGCGTCCTCTTCGGGGACTTCGCGGAGCCTTGCCCGCGCGCGGCGCGTGTTGGCGGCGACGCGCATGACGACCCCGAAGAGGTACGTGCGCTCCTTGCCGGGTTCGATGCTCGCGAGCTTGCTGGCGACGACGAGGAAGACTTGCTGAGTCGCGTCGTCCGTATCCGGCGGACGGACCCCGAGTCTCCTGAGAGAACGCCACACGAAGTCGTAGTGCTCGTCGACGATGGCGCGCAGCACCTCGTTGGCGGAGGGGGCTTTCACACGGGCATCCACGTCACGTTCGGACGATGTACGCGCGATGTTGGAGGAGGTGGCAACCACGAGCGACGGCTCCACCGTGAGCAATGTCCGGGGCTCCGCCTCGAGTACGAAAATCGTCTCCGGCCCGGCAGATTTCTTCCGTCGCGGACATCCTCGAGAAAACCCTTAGGGCAGGTGCGCGACGAATCCGATCTCCGCGAACGGCGCGACCGACGGGGCTTGGTACGCGAGCGGTTGTCGGAACGGCTCGAAGAAGAGCTCTCTTCTCAGCAATGGCGCCCGAGCTCCCACCATCATCTCGATGGAGAGCGGCGGAAGGAGCCGCCAGCTCATCCTTGCGGAGCCGCCGACGCTGATCCAGTCGGAAGGGATGTCGCGGGCGGGGAGCGGGCGAACGACGCTCGCCTCCAAACGGCCGAGCTCGCCGTTCAGGCAAGGTCCCACGCGGAAGCGTTGGTCACGGTAGAGGTCTGCGCAGGTCGCCCACGTTAGCTCGACCCAGCGGATCGCGATGGCCCCACGCGGGATGGAGGCGACCTCCCTCGTGCTCCGCGCGAGCCCGAGGCGAACCGTAGGATCGAACGGCACCGGGAAGCGGACCTCGGCGAACCACGTCCCGAGGAGGACGGCGCCGCGATTGCCGTTGACCTCGACTCCGGAGCCGAACGAGACGGCCACGCGTTTGCTCGGACCGGCCCGGTCGGACGGCGTGCCCACGCTCGGCAGCGGCGATGGCGGCGGCGGCGGGGGTCGCGTGTCGGAGCGAGCAGCCGGGCTCGGCGGCTCGCCGCTCGGCCGCTCGCCGCTCGGCGGCGCGTTCACCTGCTCGGCTGGCTCGTGTGAGAGACGCTCGGCCTGCTCGCCGATCGAGATCGCCGCCATCACGGTCAGGGCTGCGATCACGTCCTCGCAGGAGGGCGAGGAGGCCTCTCGCTGAACGCTCACGCCGGCAGCGGAGAGCGTGAGCGTTCCTACGCTGAGCGACTCCTGGCGCTTGATCGAGATCGCGACGTCGATCGCGGCTTCGCCCTCCGCCGGCGCTCGGATGTGTCCCAAGTGGGCCTCCAACCGCTCGCGCAGCCCCGGTTTCTTCGGGCAGGCTGCGTGCGACGATTCGGAGATCCGGACCGCCACCGGCAAGGGCTCTGTCGCCGACGAAACGCCAGTCCCGAACGCCGACGCGCAGACGATCGACGCAGCCACCACGAAGCGCCGCCTCGCTGCTCTGTTTTGTCCAGTCCGACGCACGCCTTCGGCGGAAGAAGAGCACGCCACGCAGCCGAACGCAGCTGCGGACGGCACTTCCCCATGTTGGAAGGAAACGGCTCGCCGTCCGCACGCACGGCCCCCAGCGTCGACATCTCCGAGCGTAAGGAGCCGCAGGGAGGTACGTTGGCTCCTCATGCGCTCCCTGTTGCCTGCCGCCCTCACCTTCTCCCTCACCGTCATCGCTTGCTCCCCCTCGGGAAGCGAAGCGAGGACGCCGACCGTGACGGAATGCGGGGAGCAAGCGACGCCTGCGCGGGACAAGGTGAACGCCGCGATCGAGGCGAATCGGACCTGCAGCGTCGATGCGGACTGCATGACGATCGAGGTCCGGTCGACCTGCTTCGATGCCTGCACGACATCGATCGCGAAGAGCGGCCAAGCGGCCGTGGAGCAGGCGATGAGCTCGGCGAGTCAGGACGAGTGCCAGGCCTTCGCCGCCGCCGGATGCAAGTTGATCATTCCACCGTGCATGGGGCCAGTGCCTCCCGTTTGCCGCGAAGGCAAATGCAGCTGAAGCTGCGTCGCGCACCGGAGCTCGCGATCGCGTGCACTGAGCCCTGACCGCCGAGCACTGGAGTGGGCCCGCGTCAGCGGACCTGCTCGAGGCGCACCTGGCTTCGGAGAGCGTCGTTCCCAGGTCGTATGGACGGCGCCGCGCAGCGTGCGCGGGGTTCAGCGTGCCCGTCGACGGCGAGACGGGCCTGATCTTGCAGTCATCGGGAATCGCGTGTGCGCTGCCGGCAAGCTGGATCTCTCGACACCTCAGAGGCCATGATGGCCCCGTGCTCAGGAAGCTTGCGCTCGCTGTCGTCGTGGTCGCGCTTGCCGTCGTCGGCGCCGTCGTCGCACAGCGACGGCTTGGCGGAGGCGCGCCCAACGCGGGCTCCTCGCATCGGCTTGCGGAGATCGACGCCCGTGTCTGGCCGTTCCCCCAGGCGATCGACGAAGCGGCGGACTACCTCGTGCGGGTCACGGGCCCTGATGGCCGCTTCGAGTATCGACGGTTCGTCGACGGCCATCCCGACTCGACGGGGCAGTACAACGTGCTCCGTCACGCAGGCTCGATCTACGCGCTCGCGGACTATGCGCTCGCAGACCGCCGCGGGCGAACCGGCAACGTAGACGGGCCCGAGCAGGCGCACGCGGCGCTCGGGCGCGCATCAAGCTATCTCGTCTCGCGGTACGTTCGCCCGCTTCGCGAGCACCCCGAGATCCTCGCGGTATGGTCGGACCAACGCGAAGAACGAAGCCGAGGCGGGCGCCCGACCGCGAAGCTCGGCGGCGCGGGGCTCGCGATCGTCGCGCTCGCCGGCAACATGCGCGTGAACGCGGCGGTCGCGCCCTCGGCTTCGGCTTCGGCTTCGGCGGATGCAGGCGCAGGCGACCTCGCGACGATGCAAGGCCTCGGACGCTTCATCCTCTTCATGCAGCGTGAAAACGGCTCCTTTCACGCGAAGTACGAGGATCCGACGGGCTACGTCCGCGACGCCGAATCGCTCTTCTACCCGGGCGAGGCGATCCTCGCCCTGACGATGCTGTACGAGGTCGACCGCGACGCGCGCTGGCTCGAGGGCGCCGCGCGCGGCATTGCGCAGCTCATCGAGTCACGCCGCGGGTCGACCAACCTCCCCGCCGATCACTGGTTGATGATCGCGATCGATCGGTTCGTCCCGCATCACGCCGCTCTGGCGAAGGCGCCCGTGTCGAGTGAGGAGATGGTCGAGCATGCGATCGCGCTCGGCCGCCTGATGATGAACGACCAGGCGGACGTCCTCGCGACACTCGACGATCCGAAGATCGCCGGCGCGTTCGACGCGGACGGGCGAACCACACCCGCCGCAACGCGCCTCGAAGGGCTGCTCGCGCTCGAGCACGCCATCGCCTCCGATCCGGCACGCGCCGCGTTCCGCACGGAGCTCCGCGGAGTGATCGGACGCGGGATCGCCTTCCTCCGCCGAAGCCAGGTGCAGGATGGCGTCGCGCGCGGAGGCATCCCGTGGATGCAGCGCGGCGCATTCAGCAAGCAGACCGCCGTGGACGCGAGCGACGTCGCCGACGACGAGGGGAGCGCGGCTCGGACCGAGCAGGAGGTCCGCATCGACTACGTCCAGCACGCGCTCTCGGCCATGCTCCGATACGCCGTCATGTGCCGCGACCGCGGAGCAGGCTGCGCGCCGGGCGTCGCCTCGACCGACGCCGCCCCCTGAGCGGTCGCAGCGACGACGACCTCGAAGCTCAGTTGACCGAGGACGGGCCCCGAAGAGCCGTCAGCGCGGTGCCGGGAGCGTGCCGCCGAGGAGCGTCACCTTCAGGTTCGAGGGGCGGTCCTTCGTGCGGAAGACGCGGTGGGTGGCGGCGCGGAAGTCGCTCTCGGTCGCGCGGTGGATGTCGACGAAGGTCTGCGGGTTGCGATCGACGAGCGGGAACCACGAGCTCTGGACTTGCACCATGATGCGGTGGCCCTTCCGGAACGTGTGGCTCACGTCGGGCAGCGTCAGCTTCACGAGGGTGGGCTCGTTCGGCTTGAAGGGCTCCGGGCGCTCGAAGCTCGATCGGAACTTGCCGCGCATGATCTCGGCGCGCACGAGCTGCTGGTAGCCGCCCATGTGGATGCCCGTCGGGTTCGGATCCGGATCGGGCGCGTCGGCCGGCCACACGTCGATCACCTTCACCACGAAGTCCGCGTCGGTCCCCGTCGTCGAGACCCAGAGCGAGGCGTCGATCGGACCGGCAAGCGTGACGTCGCCGTCGAGGCCGGGCGTCGAATAGACCAGCACGTCGGGCCGGCGTGCGGCGAAGCGCTGGTCATCGCTCATGTAGTCTGCATCGATCGAGCCGCCCGGCTTGGCGCGGTACGGCACCGGCTTGTTCGGATCGCTCGGGTACGCGTCGTCGCCACCTTCGGCCGTCGGTGCGGACGCCGAGAGCTTGCCGTTCGCCTGGAAGAAGAGGGTCGCCGGCTTCGCCTCGGCGGGCGGCCATGACGCATGGGAGCGCCACACGTTCGTGCCGGACTCGAACACCCATGCCTCCGGCGCGGGCGCGGCCTCCTTCCCCTTGAGATGGCGCTGGAAGAACGGCAGCTCGATGTGCTCGCGGTAGAAGTGGGACGTCTTCTGGCCGAACGAGATGTCGCCGTGACGGTCGCCGTCGTTGCGCGCCCAGCCACCGTGCCGCCATGGCCCCATGACGAGGACGTTCTCGGAGCGCGCGCCCTGCTTCTCGAACGCACGGTAGGTCTCGAGAGCGCCCCACAGATCCTCGCTGTCGAGCCAGCCGCCCACGGTCATGATCGCGGGCTTCGCGTCGCGGTAGAACGGCCGCGGATCGCGCGCCTTCCAGAAATGGTCGCGCGTGGGGTGGGCCATGAGATCGTTCCAGAAGGCGATCTTGCCGTCGAGGAACTTCGCGTTCGCGTTCGCGAGCGGGCCCATCGCGAGGAAGAAGTCGTAGATGTCTTGTCCCTCGTGGAGGCTCTTCCACTCGGGGCTCTGCTTCGTCGGCGCCGGACGCGCCCTGCCGAAGTTGGAGTAGAAGTCGAAGGCGTCGGCGAGGAAGAGCGCGCCGTTGTGGTGGAAGTCGTCGCCGATGAACCACTCGGTCACGGGCGCCTGCGGCGACACCGCCTTCAGCGCCGGGTGTGCATCGACCGCGGACTGCGCAGCGTAGAAGCCGGGATACGAGATCCCCCAGGTACCGACCTTGCCGCTGTTGTTCGGCACGTTCTTCACGAGCCAGTCGATCGTGTCGTAGGCGTCGGAGCTCTCGTCGATCTCGCCCGGCTTCGAGGCGTGAGGACGCACGTCGACGAACGTTCCCTCCGACATCATCCGGCCGCGCACGTCCTGGTGGACGAAGATGTAGCCGTCCTTGATCAGCTGGCTCGAGGGCGCAAAGCGGCGGAGCGTGCGCGCGTTCTTCTCGCTCGGGTACGAGTCGATGCCGTAGGGCGCAACGCTGTACGGCGTCCGCGTCATCAAGATCGGATACGAGCGGCTCGTGTCCTTCGGGACGTACGCCACCGTGAAGAGACGCGCCCCGTCACGCACCGGGATCTCGTACTCGTACTTCGTGTAGTGTTCACGGATCGCGCGGGCGATCTCCGCATCCGTCTCGAGCGGCCCACGCACGAGCGGCTCGTCGGCGCTCGCGGGCGGAGGCAGGCTCGTCTTCGGCGCCGGCGCCCCGGAGCGAGGCGCGGCCGGGGCGCCACAGGCGAGCGTCGCGGCGATCGAGGCAAGGACGAGCGGCACGAGCGGATGAGGCCGAAGCATGGTGGCGCCGCCGGTCATACCGCAACGAGCGCTCCCGCGCCGACTCGTTCTCTCACGGCGGAGCCACGCGTGCTGAGCGTCAACTCACGTGCGGGCGCGATGACGCCATGGGACATGGCCACCGGCTGCCGTCCGCACCGGCTGGAGGGCGCGGAGGTCGACGCTCGCGCTCGTGAGTGCTACCGAAAGATCGATGAGGGCCCTTGCACGGATCTGCCTCGCCGTCGCGCCGCTCGCGGGCGCAGCGCTCGTGACCAGTCGCGCGCTCGCGCAGGATCCCGACGAGGCGCCCGCGCCGTGCCGCGCGCAACTGACGACCGCGCTCGCTCGGATCGCGCCTGCGTTCGCGAGCAAGGCGAGGAAGATCGCGGCGAAGTCGCCCGGATCGATCGAAGCGGCGATCTGGGGCTACGCGCCTCCGCGCTTCCACCCCGTCGACGAGGGCGCGCTGCCGGACGCGAGGCCCGGAGCGAAGTGCCCCGCCGAGATGGCGCTCGTCGCGGGTCGCTTCTGCGTCGATCGCTGGGAGGGCTCGATCGTCGTACGCGACGACGACGGGACCGAGACGCCCCACTCCCCTTACCTGCCGCCGCCCGCCGACAAGGTGACGCTCGCGAAGAGCATCGCCGGCGTCGTCCCTCAGGGATACATCAGCGCGAAGCAGGCCGAGAGCGCGTGCCGTGCCTCGGGCAAGCGGCTCTGTCAGCCGGTGGAATGGCGCACCGCGTGCGCCGGGAGCGAGGGCACTGCATACCCGTACGGGCCCAAGCGCGTAGCCGGCAAATGCCACGACACCGGCGCGAGCCCGATGCTCATGTTCCACATCGCGACGATGAAGCGAGGCTGGGGCCTCACGGAGCTCAACGACACGCGCAACAACCAGCTCGACGGCACGGTCGCGAAGACCGGCGCGTTCCCCGACTGCGTGACCGACCATGGCGTCTACGACATGGTCGGCAACCTCCACGAATGGACCGCCGATACGAACGGCACCTTCCAGGGCGGCTACTGGCTCGACACGTCACAGCACGGCGACGGCTGCGCCTACCGCACGATCGCCCACGGCTACACGTACCACGACTACTCGACCGGCTTTCGCTGCTGCGCCGATCCGGGCGTCACCGATCGCTGAAGCGCGCGGAAGCGCCGCGTGTCGACGAGCGCCTCCTTCTCCTGACGCGAGAGGCGCTTCACCGCGAGCTCGAGACGGAGGGCGTCGCCGTGCGACCTGCATTTGCGGACCGCCTCGACCTTCAAGGGACCGCGGCCCCGCGTGTAGCGCGCGCCCTTGCCGGCATCGTGCTTCGCGATGCGCTCGGCGACGTCACGCGCGACGCCGCAGTAGAGCGTGCCGTCGCTGCAGCGCGCGACGTAGACGAACCAGGCGTCGCTCGATCCGGCCATCGGTAGCGCCGAGCCTAATCCTGGCGCCCGCAAGAGGCCAAGGGCCGGCCTTCCCCGCCCCTCGGACGCCGTGCTACACGCTGCCTCGTCATGGCCCGCACCGTCGATCGATCCGTCGCCCGCATGATCGCGTACAAGCGCATCGTCACCGGAGCGACCTCGTTCGCCCTGGGTGTCGCGCTCATCATCCTCCTCGGGGTCCGCGGCTCGGCTCCGCCGATCGCCGGGCTCGCGCTGCTCATCTTCTTCGGCGGCGGTGCGTGGATGCTCCGCGACGGTCTCCGCCTTCGCCGCGAGCTCCTCCGGAGCTGACAGCCCGACATCCGGAGCGGACGCGAACCACGCTCGCCCGTGTGGCGGGGGCGGGTTAAGCTAAAGCATGCGCGTCGCGATCTTCGCCGTCCTCGCTTTCGCCGCTTCCGCTGCCGCCGTGCTTGCGTGTGGTGAGCAGACTCCCGCGACGCCCGGGTCGGACGGGGGCACCGGCAACGAGACGGGCGCCTCGCCCGACGCGACAGCCGAGGAAGACGCGGGAGGAAACCGCGCGCCCACGGGCTGCCTCCTCCGGACGACCGACTACACGATCGGCGCGAAGGCCGAGAACGTCCCGCGCGCCGACGCGCCGAACGCGGCCAACTGGACCAACGTCGAAGGCGCCCTCTCGGAGGACGGTCAGTTCGCGAGCGTGACCCTCGAGGAGGGGCAGGAGTCGGCCGAGCTGCGTGTCAGCGGGTTCGGCCTCCAGATCCCTGATACCGCCGAGACGTGGGGGATCGAGGTCGAGCTGAAGCGGCGCGCCCCCGACGGCGGCGTCGAGGACCATCAGATCAACGTCGAGATCGAAGGCAAGCCGACGCGCTTCAAGTTCGTGAAGGGCCCGTGGCCGAAGAGCATCGTCGGGACCCACGCGTACGGTCAGGCCGTCGACACCTGGGGCATCGACCTCTACCCCGCCGACGTGAACAAGCCGAGCTTCGCGGCGAAGGTCTCGGTGAAGCGCGCCGCGGACGCCGTCGGTCCGGTCACCGCGATCGTCGACTCACTCAAGGTCGCGGTGCACTTCTGCCCCGAGCCGATCAAGAAGTGACGCTGAGCACCAGCGCGACGTGCCCGAAGAGGCACACGCTCGCGGCGATCACGATCGCGTGGAAGACCTCGTGGTACCCGAAGATGCGCGGGAACGGGTCCGGCCGCTTCAGAGCGTAGACGAGCGCGCCGAGGCTATACGTGAGCCCGCTCGCCACGAGCAGGCCAATCGAGAGCGAGCCGGCAGCGGACGCGCGATCCATCACCTCGCCGACCACCGTCCATCCGAGACCCACGCAGAGGAGCGCCGTCATCCATTTCGGCGCGCCCGGCCAGGCGACCGACTTGAGCACGCCGACGAGCGCACCGACCCAGATCCCCGCCAGCGCACCGTGACCGCCTGAGCTCGACGGGACGAGAGCGAACAACGGCGTGTACCCGCCCGCGATGAGCAGGAAGATGGCTGCGTGATCCAACCGGCGCATGCGCTTGCGCGCGGTCGGCGACCAGTCGACGCGATGATAGAGGGCGCTCGTCCCGAAGAGGTTCACCAGGCTTGCGCTGAAGACGAAGGCCGCCGCCGTCGCCGTGCCCGGCGTCGCGCGCATCACGAGCGCGGCACACGCCGCGAGCGCGCAGAAAAACGAGATCTGATGGGATACGCCGCGGAGCAGCGGCTTCGCGGGCGAGGCGAGAATCGCAGTACGGGTTGCCATCGAGAGCCCCAAGGCAGGAGAGAGGCTCGGCGATGTACTCGGATCCGAGAGCGCCGTCGACTGGCAGTTTTGCCGCTGCTTACGACGCATCGAGTCGACGATTTCATTTCTCCGCAGATGAAAGCGCCCCCGCGCCCTCGTCTATCCTCGGTGACTCATGGATTGGCACTGTCTGGGCCACGCGATGTGGCTCGCCGAGGTCGACGAGCTCAGGCTCCTCTTCGATCCGCTCCTCGAGGACCACCACCACGGCGGAGTCTTCGAGGTCTACCCGCCGAGGACGATCGATTCGGCCGCCCTCCGAGCCGACTTCGTCTTCGTCTCGCACCGCCATCCGGATCACTTCGATCCGTCGAGCCTGCGCCGGCTCGCTGCCCTCGATCCGGAGACGGTCGTCGTCACACCGGACGAGCTCGTCGCCACATGCGCGCGCCGCGTCGGCTTCCGCACCGTCCGAGTCGTCCCACCGGAGACGACACTCGATCTCGACGGCCCGCGCGTCGTCACCTCACCTTCGGTCGGGACGACGGATCCGGAGTGGGGCGTCGTCGTCGCGAACGCCGACGGCGTCGTCTACGACCAGATCGACACCGCGATCGGCGAGCCCGCCGACGTCCGCGCGTTCTTCGCGCGCGTCGCCGCCGCGCTCGGACCCAGCTCGGAGGATCTCGTCACCCTCGCGCTCGCTCGATGGCAGCCGCTCCTCGAGGTCGAAGCGATGCTCGCCGGACCGATCGGCTTCCCGTTCCGCACGTACGCCGCCGAGATCGAGCGGTGCGCGGCGATCGGGGCGCGCGTGGTGTGCCCATCCTCCGCCGGAGCGCGCCACACCGGGCCCTACGCGTTCATGAACCGCCTCGTCTACCCGGTGACCGAGACGCGCTTCATCGAAGACGCGTCGGCGCGAATGCCATGGGCACGCGTCGTTCGTCATCGCACGGGCGCGACGTATCGCGTCGCCGGCGGAGACGTGTCGATCGATGGGAGCGGCGCGATCGACGCCGGGCTCGTCGCGACCGGAGACGCGCTCGTCGACCCGCGCTCCTTCCGCCCGCTCGAGATCCCGGCGATCGCGGATCCGAACCTCGACTCGCGCCCCGAGGCCGATCTGCGCGCGCGCATCGAGGCATGGGTCCGCGAGGCGCTCGTTCCGTCGCTCGAGCGCGCGGCTGCGCAGAGGCGCCTCCGGTACGTGCTCGAGGTGGTCCTGCCTTCCACCGTCGACGTCTACGCGATCGCCACCGGCGGGACCGCGACGCTGACCCGCGGCGACGACGGCGAGTGGGACGTCCGGTGCGCCGTCGCCGGCTCGCTCCTCGTCGACGTCATCGAGGCGCGCCGGCACTGGGGTGACCTCTTGCTCGGCGGGATGCTCCGCGCGTGCAGCCGCGCTCGCGAGGTCGACGAGCGCGGCCTCCGGCCCATCCCACTTCAGCCTCTGTTCGTCTACGAGGCCATCTCGTACGAGCAGAGCATCCTCCGCATGCTCGATCGCATGTGAGGGCGATTCCATGGAACAACCGACGGGGCTCGAGCGTCCCACGGGAGATGGCGGCAGCCGCGACGTCGGAGATCTCGCTTGGTCGCAAGCTCCTCGCCGGAGGAGCGATGCTCGGCACGGCAGGGGTCATCGTCCGTTCGGCCACGGGCCATTACGCGGTCGTGTGGCCCCTCATCGCGGTCGCCGCAGCCGTCGCCCTCGCGGGGGTCGGAATCACACGACGCTCCCTCGTCCCGCAGGTCCTCGCGCGCGGCGCGGCATGGCTCGTGCTGCTCCCTACGTCCCTCATCGTCGCCGCCGGCCTCTTGGGTGGTCGCGTTCCAGGCGCCGACGTCACCGCGCTCGCCGCCGCCACCGGGGCGGCGCTCTTGCTATCGCGCCCGATGCTTCACACGAAGGAGGCCAAGGCCGCGTTCGCCCCGAAGGTGTTCCGCCGCTGGCTCCTCGCCGGCTCGATCGCCACCGCAGCGAGCGGCCTCGTCGCCGGGGCCGTCGCGACCGCCACTGCCTTCGAGGAGCCCGCCCTGGCGCTCGGCTTCGGGGCGCTCGCCGCCTCGCTCCTCGCGTCGGCGATCGCCGTGGTGCGGATGCGGGCGTGGGGGATCTTCCTCGGAGCACTCTCGTCCGTCGTCCTCCTCGTCACCAGCCTCTTCCTCTCGCGAGTCGAGGCGACCGCGCTGGCGGTCCTTGCCGCCCCCACGCTCCTCATGCACCTGCTCCCGGTGCTGGTCGCACGCTGGACGAACAGCACGGCAGCGGAATCGAAGGTGCGTGTGAGCGACGAAGCCATGGTCGCCCCGGCCTACGTCCCCGCGCACCATCGCATCGCGCTGGACGACCTCGACGACGTCGCGATGGATCCGGCGCCCAAAGCGCGCGCCGCGATCCGGTCTTGAGGAGCGTACGGGTCTCGAGCGCAGAGCCCACCTTCCACACGGCGCGCGCTCCGCTACGATGGCGAGTGGATGCAACAGCCCGCGCCTCCGATGCCGACCGCCATGCCGGCGCCGCACGCGCAGCCGCACGTCGTCCTCCCACCGGCGCAGCGCGCGCGAACCATCGCCCTCGTCCTCTCCGTGGTGGCGGTGGCCTTTTCGGTCGGCTGCGGGTTCGCCGGACGGCAGGCATTCGCGCTTCGCGAGTCGGCGCCCGACGTCGTGATGCCGTGGGTCCTCGCGTTCCTCGTGCTGCTGCTCGTGGCACTGCTGCTTCGGATGGCGGCCGCGATCTGCGAGCTGCTCTGGCTCGAGCGCACGTGGTCGAACCTGCCGGAGCCGCTCCGCAAGGTCGGACCGATCAACGACGTGAGCTCGGGGATGGCGATCGCGGTGAGCTTCGTGCCCGGCGTCGCCTGGGTCTGGAAGCTCGGGCTCGTGGTCGGGATCGCGGACGGCTTCGACGCCGTCCGCAGCCGCGTGCCGTTCGCCGCCCCCGTGCCGAAGCGGCTCGGGATGGCGGCGGTCATCGTCGGGTGGATCCCGGGCCTCAACGTCTACGTCGCGCCCTTCCTCTGGGAGATGTTCGCGAGGCGGATCGACGCCTGCGTGAAGGAGATGCGCGCCCGATATGAGTCGGCGCAGGCCGCCTGACGGCTACTTCCGGCGCGCGGACTTGATCGTGACGTTCTCGACGGGAGCGTCCTTGGCGAACGGCCCCTTCGACCCGGTGTTGACGGAGACGATCTTGTCGACGACGTCCATCCCCGACGTCACCTTCCCGAACACGGCATAGCCCCAGCCGGACGCGTTCTTGCCGGTGTGATCGAGGAAGCCGTTGTCCTTCACGTTGACGAAGAACTGCGCCGTGGCCGAGTGCGGATCGCTCGTGCGCGCCATCGCGACGGTGCCGCGCGTGTTCTTGAGCCCGTTGTCGGCCTCGTTCTCCACCGCGTCGCGCACCGGCTTCTTCTCGTACGAGGCGTCGTAGCCGCCGCCCTGGGCCATGAAGCCCGGGATCACCCGGTGGAAGATGGTGCCGTCGTAATGCTTGGCATCGACGTACGCGAGGAAGTTCGCGACGCTCTTCGGTGCTTTCTCTTCATCGAGATCCATCTCGATGGTCCCAAGATCGGTCTCGACGACGACGGTGGTGGTCATGATGCGGCCGAGCATATCGCCGATCGGCGCTCTGCCAACTGCCTTCGTCGGGCTTGGTAACGTCCGGATTGGCCGCTGGGATCCCGCGCCGCTCGTGCGAACGCCCCGCTCAAGCGGCGGTCTTCATCTCGGCGGAGTCCTTCGTGTCCATGCCCGAGCGGAGCCACTTGCTGGCGGCGATGAGGGCGAGCGGGCTGCTCATCGCGATGACGCCGTAGATCAGCCACAGCGTCCCGGTGCTCTGCGGGCCGTCCTTCGGAACGAAGTGCTCGAGCATGACCCCGGAGTAGAACCCGGTCGTCATCTTCGCGACGAACCAGGGCAGGTTCGCCACGCCCATGTACTGCGCGACGCGCCCCTCGGGAGCGAGGTCGGCCGCGTACTCGAGGAACCGCGAGGACCAGAGCGCCTCACCGACGGAGAAGATGACGAAGTACGCGATCAGCATCCCCGTGTGCGGGCCGGGGACGAGGAGGAACGTCGCCGCCGCGCTCACGAGCGAGCCCACGATCATCATCGTGAGGACGTGGAAGCGCCTCGTCAGCGCCGTCAGAGTCGGCACGCCGAGGAAGATGATGAGCGGATTGATCGAACCGACGAGCCACTCCATGCGGTCGGCGATCTCGGGCGGGTACGAGCGGAGGACGTACTCCGGCATCGTGAGCCACTGGTGCGCGAACAGCGTGCGCACCGGGAGGAGCGCGAAGATGAAGAAAAGGAAGCGCGCGTCCGTGAACGGCGACTTGCCCGAGGCAGGCGCGTCCTTCTTCGCGTTCTCGCGGTCGCCGGCCTCCTTCTCCGGGGCGACGCCGCTCACGGTCTGCGCCTCGACCTTCTTCGTCATGAAGATCGCGAAGACGACGAGCGTGAGCGCGGTGATGCCGACGCAGACCCAGTTGACCGCGTTGAAGCCGGAGAGCGTGCTCTCGCCTGCCTTGTACGGCACGTCGAACGTGGTCCGCACGTGTGCGGAGATCGGACCGACGAGCATCGCGCCGAAGTTGAGACCCGCGTAGAGGAGCGCGAAGCCCATCGAGCTGGTCTTTTCGGTCGTGTACTTCTTCACGCCCGCGTAGGCGACCGGCTGGAGGATGCCTTCGCCGAGCGCCACGATGACGAGCGAGACGGCGAGCAGCGCGGCGCCCCCGGCCCACGGAGCCGATGAATAGAGGACGCGGCCGCCGAACGACAGGAACAGCGCGAGGATGAGGCTCTTTCGGATCCCGAGGTAGCCTTCAGTCGGCTTGCCGACGAAGAGCATCACGCCGGTGAGGGCGCAGGTGAAGATCGACACCCACACGCTCGCGATCGCGGGGCTGATGCCGATGTCCTGCCCGAGGAAGGCCTTCATCAACGGCAGCACGCCGAAGTAGGCCATCCCGTCGAACGCGAACGCGAAGATGATCAGCCACAGCGCCCGGGGCGCGTGGCGGAGCGCCTTGAAAGCCTCGATGAACTCCTTCACGGCTCGGGTCGTAGCCGGGCTCGTCGCCGCAGTCGAGCCCTTCGCGCCACGACTTCACGCTCGGCACGCTCCTCGTCCGCGGCTCTGCTCCGAGCAAAGCCACCATCCCGCCGAGCTCGCTACGAGCCCATGACGAGGTCGACCCCGCCCCAAACCGCGGTCTCGACCCCAGCCGGTAGCGTGCCGATCAGCCGCGGCGCTCGGTGCGCCAGGCCTGCAGCTGCTCGGCGGAGCGCGTGTTGAGCACGTGCTCGGGGCCGAGCCACGCGCGGCGGGCGATGCCGACGCCGTAGCGAAGGTAGGCGAGCTCACGGACGCTGTGGGCGTCGCTGCTCAGGACGACCGGGACGCCGGCCTCGCGCGCCATCTTCGCGAGGTGCTCGTTCACGTCGAGGCGAAGCGGCGAGCAATTCAGCTCGATCGCGACGCCCGCTTTCGCGAGCGCGGCCATCACGACCTCCATGTCCATCTCGCTCGGCTCGCGCTGCCCGAGCTGGCGACCGGTGGGGTGGCCGAGGCAGTCGATCTTGCCGGACTCGATCGCACGGACGACGCGCTTGGTCATCTCGTCTCTCGGCATCTGCAGCTTCTGATGGACGCTGCCGACGACCCACTCGAGCTCGCCCAGATGGTCGGCGAGGTCCATCGTGCCGTCGGCCAGGATGTCGGCCTCGATCCCCGCGAAGAGACGGATCCCCTGGCGCTGCTCGGTCTCGCGGATCTTCTTCTTCTGTTCGCGCAGTCGCTCACGCGTCATCCCCCGCACGAACGTGAGCGTCTCGGAGTGATCGGTGATGGCGATGTACGAGCGGCCGGCGGCCTTCGCCGCGGCGGCCATGTCGTCGAGCGTGCTCTTGCCGTCGGTCTCCGTCGTGTGCATGTGGAGATCGCCCTTCAGATCGGAGAGCTCGACGAGCACCGGCAGCGCTGCCTTCTGCGATGCCTCGATCTCGCCGCGGTTCTCGCGCAGCTCCGGTGGCATCCACGTCAGGCCGATCGCCTCGTAGACGGCGGCCTCGTCCTCGCCGGCGATCTTTGCGCCCTGGTCGTCGAAGACGCCGTACTCGCTCACCTTGAGCTTCTTCTTCACGGCGAGGGTCCGCATCGCGACGTTGTGATCCTTCGATCCCGTGAAGTACTGGAGCGCCGCTCCCCATGACTCGCGCGGGACGACGCGAAGGTCCGCCTGCATGCCGCCGTCGAGGACGACGCTCGTCTTCGTATCGCCCTTACCGAGCAGCTCGACGACGCCTGGCGCGGTGGCGAAGGCATCCATGATCCGAGGAGCGTCCTCGGAGGACGCCGCGACGAGGATGTCGAGATCGCCAACCGTCTCGGATCGACGGCGAAGGCTCCCCGCGTAATCGCACGCGAGGACCCCCGGAATGACCGAGAGCTTCGCGACGAGCGCCTCGGCGGCCACCATTGCCTCGGCGAGCGGCCTCCGCTTCGGCGCGGCCGCGCGCTTCCGCCATGCGGCGATCGCGGCGATGAGCTTCTCCTCGCGCTTCTCGCCGAACCGCGGCAGATCGCGAAGGCGCCCCTCGTGCGCGGCCTTCTCGAGCTCGTCGACGGTCGTGATGTTGCGCTCCTGCCAGACCTGCTGGGCGGTCTTGAGACCGATGCCCGGGAGGTTCATCAGGTCGAGCAGCCCCGGCGGCAGCTTCGCCCTCAGGGCTTCGGCTTCCGCGATCTTCCCGGTCTCGAGCAGCTCCTTGATGCGCCGCGCCACGCCATCGCCGACGCCGCGGACCTCGGCGAGCCGTTCGGTCCGGGCCAGCTCCGCCACGTTCCCACCGAAGCCCTCGATCGCCCGCGCGGCCGACCGGAAGGCCCGGACCTTGAACGGCAGCGTTCCTCCGAGCTCGTGAAGGTCGGCCAGATCCACGAGCGCTTGCGCGATGGCGAGATTTTCCACGCCGCGCATACTACCCCGTCCGGGCAAGCGCGGGCGGCCACCTCTGCCGGAAGCCGGGAGCAGACACCGCACGGAGGCCGTCGAATCTTTGTCGCGGCCGAAACGCGGTCGCGGCACAATGGGACCGCAATGGCGCCCCCTCCGTCACGGGCTTCCGGCCCGTACCGTCCGACGCGCCTCGGTCAATGGGAGGTGATCGCGAAGATCGCCGGCGGCGGAATGAGCGCCGTCTACCTCGGTCGTCGCTTCGATCCCGATCCCGACCTCCCCAGCGTGGTCGCGCTGAAGATCGTGCGCCACGACGTCGCCAAGGACGATCGGCTCGTGCAGATGTTCCTCGACGAAGGACGGCTGCTCGCGCGGCTGGTCCATCCGAACATCGTCCGCACGCTCGAGGTCGGCTGCGAAGCCGAGCAGGATTTCATCGCGATGGAGCTGATGCTCGGCAAGACGCTCGGCGCGATCCACGACGCGCTCGCCCAGCGCGGCGTGCGGCTCGCGCCCGAGATCGTCGCCTGGGTCACCGCGCGCATCGCCGACGCCCTCCACTACGCCCACGAGCTCACGGACGAGCACGGCCGTCCGCTCGCGCTCGTGCACCGCGACGTCAATCCGGCGAACGTGTTCGCCACCTTTGCCGGCGAGGTGAAGCTCTTCGACTTCGGCCTCGCCAAGGAGACCGCAGGAGAGGCTTCGGGCTCGCAGATGCTCGCAGGCAAGCTCTCCTATCTGTCCCCCGAGCAGATCATGCAGATGCCGCTCGATCGGCGCAGCGACATCTTCTCGCTCGGCACGACGCTCTGGGAGCTCCTCACCAGCAGGCGACTCTTCCGTCGCGACTCCGACATCGACACGGTTCGTGCGGTCCAGCTCGGGCCGATCCCCGATCCTCGTTCGGTCGCGCCGGAGGTCCCGGAGGAGCTCGCGCGCATCGCGAGGACCGCGCTCGAGCGTAACCGCGACCATCGGTATCCGTCGGCTGCGTATCTCGCACGCGAGCTCGACGCGTTCGTCTCGACGCGCTGCGCGCCGGGCGACATCACGGCACGCATCACCCAGCTCGTCGACACGCTGTTCCCGGGCGAGCACAAGCGGCAGTCCGGATGGCTGAAGCCGGCGATCACCTCCTCGATCTCGCGAGCGCCGGGCTCCGTCTCCACGACCCCGCGCCCCGGGACCGTCTCGCGCCCGATGCCACCGGAGGTGCGCCGCGACACACGCGAGACGACGATCGTGATGACGAACGCACCGGCGATCCCGTCCTCGTCACGCGAGCCTCTGTCGGCCACCACCGTCCCTGACGGCGTCCCCGCCATCTCCGCCCCGTCGAGCACGCCCCGCGAGGCGATGCCGTCCGCGTTCCCGTCCTCTGCCACTGCACGTGACGGCGTGCCCTCGGTGCCCCCATCGCTCGCACCGACCGCACGTTACGGCGCGCCCGCGGCGCCCCCCTCGCTCGCACCGACCGCACGTTACGGCGCGGCCTCGGTGGAACCTCCCTCGCTCGCAACCACTGCACGTGATGGCGTGCCCTCGGTGCGACCTCCCTCGCCTCCTGCCGCGCCCGCGATCACCGCGCGTGACGGCGTTCCGTCGGCGCCTCCGCCGCGTGCGTCCTGGCCGGCGCCATCGCAAGGGCCGTCGCACGCTGCTCCTGCACCGCCCCGGAGCCATCCGCCCCCGGCGCCGTTCTCGCGAACGGAGATCCAGGCGATCCCGCCCGCCCCCGATTCGCGGACGGAGATCCAGCGAATGGCGTCGACGATCGAGGCTCCAGCCGCGAAGCCCACGCCGGCAAAGAGCGCGAGCGCGCCGCCCAACCGCGAGAGCACCCCGAGCACGGCGCCCGGCGGTCCGGTCGGGGGACGACCTCTACCGAAGCGCCCGCCGATTCCCCTGCCCTCGCGCGCGCGGGCCGACTCGGGGCTCGCGTCCCAACCGCCTGCAGCGATGCCGCCCGCGCGGACCGAGGGCGCACGCAAGGCTGTGGTCGAGAAGGCTCCGGACAGCGACCGCACCCAGATCGACATGCCCATCCCGGCAGGACCAGGACCGGGAGCGAAGCGCCCCTGAGCTCGAGCTGAGCTACGCGACACGCGAAGCCCCGTACGCGTATGCGCGCTAGGATGTGCGCGGTTCGATCGGGGTGGGCTCGTGAAATCACCGCAGAAGCGGCGCTGCATGGGCCGCAACGAGCCGCGCACGGGACTTGAAGACAGCTCGCCTCGACTCAGGCGAGCTCGATGGACGCGCCGGGCGCGTGCCGAGCCCGCTCGAACCAGCTCCGAGGATCGACGAATGACGACACCTGCGCTCGCGTATTCCGTCCAGGATCGTTCGCTCCTCCTCCCCTACTACAAGCGCTTCCTCGTCGAGCCGCTCCTGCCGTTCATCCCGGCATCGGTGAACCCGAACGCGATCACGCACGGCGGACACATCCTGAACCTCGGCGCGCTCCTCCTCCTCGTGTTCACCGCGAGGCAAGGCAAGAGCTGGCCGTTCATCGCGGCGGCGGTCCTCGTGCACGTCTACCTTTGGTGTGACAACGCCGACGGCGGGCATGCGCGCAGGACCAACCAGTGCTCGGCGAAGGGAGAGTTCCTCGACCACGGCCTCGACCTCCTCAACGCGACGTACATCTCGTGCATGACGGTCGTGACGCTCGGGGCACCGCCGTTCTGGAGCGTCGTGGCCGCCGTCGTCGTCCCCGCCGCGGCTGCCGTCACGTATTGGGAGCAGGCCGAGACCGGCGTCTTCCAGCTCGGCCTCCTGAACCAGATCGAGTCGATCGTCTGCCTCACGGTTGCGCTCACCGCGCGCGCCGTGTTCGGCGCCGAGGCGATGGCCGCCGTGACGATCGCCGGGGTGTCCTTGCCGGTGCTCGTCCTCGGCTTCGTGACGACCGTGGCGATGTTCGGGATCATCCGCAGCACGATGCGCGTCGCGCAGAACCGCGGGCGCCTCGGCCCTGCGCTCGCGCCGTATGCGTTCGGCGCGGCGGTCACCGTCGCGGCCGCCACCGGCGCGCTCGGCACCCTCGCTGCGATCATCGCGGGTGCCGTCGTCTTCATCTTCATCGGCATCCGACAGCTCACGCTCCGCGTCCGCGGAGAGCGCCCGCTCCTCGAGCGCGGCGTCCTCTTCGCGGCCGCGGTCCTCGGAGCCCTCGCCGGGCACCGCATCCTCGGTGGCGCGCCGAACGCGGCGATGGCGCAGTCGATCGACTGGGCCGCCGCAGGCGTCGTCTCGGTCGCGTTCGGCGGACTCGCCCTCGCGCGCGCGCTGGAGGGCCACCGGGCGGTCGAGCGCCTCGACCGCGGCTGATCGCTCACGGTGGCACTGGTCGCCCGGACGCCGCCGGGATAGTGAGCGTCTCGTCACCCGCTCGAGCGGGTGATCTCCGCGGAGGATGACCTCGATGACGACGCTGCATCAGCTCACGGTCCCGTACTTCGACAAGACGCTCCAGAACCTCGAGCGCTGGATCGACAAGGCTCACGACTTCGCGACGGCGAAGAAGTTCGACGCGAACACGCTGCTCTCCGCTCGCCTCGCGCCGGATCAGATCCCGCTCGTCGGCCAGATCCAGATCGCGTGCGACAACGCCAAGTTCGTCTGCGCGCGCCTCGCCGGCAAGCAGGCTCCCTCGCATCCCGACACCGAGAAGACCTGGGACGAGCTTCGCGCGCGCATCCGCGCGGTCCGGGAGTACGTGAACGGCTTCAAGCCGGCCGACTTCGAGGGCGGAGAGACCCGCACGATCTCGCTCCCCTGGGTGCCCGGCAAGGTCCTCTCGGGCAGCGACTACGTGCTCGAGTTCGCCCTCCCGAACTACGGCTTCCACCTCGTCACCGCCTACTCGATCCTCCGCCACAACGGCGTCGACCTCGGCAAGATCGACTTCATCGGCGGACTGCCCTTCCGCGACGCCTGATGACCGACGCGGCGCGCTCATCGAATGCCCTCGCGGCGATCGAGCTCGTCCAGTTCTTCGATCGCCTCGCAGCGCTGCCCCGTACGGGGTGGCTGCTGCGGGGCGTCGTAGATCCGGAGAGCATCGCCGAGCACTCCTTCGGCGTCTGCCTCGTCGCGACGCTCCTCATCGACGACCTTCGCGCACGCGGAATGACGGTCGACGGCGAGCGCGTCCTCCGGATGGCGCTCGTGCACGACGCCGCCGAGGCCTTCACCGGCGACATCCCGATGCCGGCCAAGACGGAGAAGCTCGACGCGGCGCTGGAGGAGGCGGAGGGCACGCTCCTCGCGAACGTCCTCTCGCCGGAGCAGCTCGCGCTGTGGGCAGAAGCGGAGGCCGGCAAGACGCTGGAAGCGCGCATCGTCAAGGCAGCGGACAAGGTGCAGATGCTCGTCAAGGCGCTGATCTACGAGAAGCAGCGACGTGGTCGGCTCGACGAGTTCTGGACGAACACCAAGAACCGGCGCCACATGGACCTCGACTTCGCACGCGAGCTCTTCACCGAGCTCGAGCGCCTCGCCGCGATCGAGAGAGCACGTTGAGCCGCCATCCGCGCCCCCACGACGGACGACGCGGTCCCGCTCACGGGCCTTCGCGCGGAGGGCCGCCTCGCGAAAGCGGCGGCGTCCGGCGAGAGCCGCCGGCGCCGAGCAGAGCCGGCGGCGACGAGGCGGTGGAGCGAATCCACGGACACCGCGCGGGCATCGCAGTCCTCGCGAAACGCCCGGAGGACGTCGTGCGGATCGCCTGTATCCGCGAGCTCGCCGAGGAGGTCGAGCACACGCTCGGCGACTACGCAGAGCAGATCGGCATCGGCGTCCTCTCCGATCGCGAGATCGAGAAGCTCGCCCACTCGAACCAGCACGAAGGGCTCGTCCTCGAGGCGCGCGCTCGTCGCTGGGCGACGCCGCACGAGCTCGGCGATCTCCTCACGAAGACCAACGGCGTCGCCGTCGCGCTCGATCGCGTGCGCAACTCGTACAACATCGGCGCGGTCCTCCGGAGTGCGGCGTTCTTCGGTGTCGATGCCGTGCTCCTCGGAGCCCCCGCGCCTCATCCCGGGCTCGATCCGAACGCAGTCCGCGTGGCGGAAGGCGGCGTCGAGCACCTCATGATGGCGCGCACGACCGATCTCGCCGACACGCTCGTGCGCCTCCGCTCCCGCGGCGTGAAGGTCTTCGGCGCCGACGGGCATGCCGATAGCGACGCGCTTCGCTTCGACTACCCGAGGCCGGCGGTCCTCGTGATGGGCAACGAACGCGAGGGCCTCGGTCCGCGTGTGCGGGCCCAGTGCGACGCCATCCTCGCCATCCGCGGCTCGGGAGCGGTCGAATCCCTCAACGTCGGCGTGGCCGCCGGGGTGCTGATCGCGCAGCTCGCAGCTCGCCGCTGATCGGACCGTGGCCGCCGGAGCCACATGCTACCCTCGGGCCCATGGAACTCCGGGTCGCCAAGTGCCTCCTCGTCTCCAAGGTCCTCGTCGCCGATGGCATCATGACGGAGAACGAGCGCATCTTCCTCGACAGGATGATGTGCCGGCTCGAGCTCGATGAGGGCGAACGTCGGCGCGTCCTCGATCTCGAGGGCTGGGATCAGGCCGAGCCCGTCGTGGCGAAGCTCTCCCCGGAGGAGAAGCGCGAGTTCCTCGCGACGCTGGTCGACGCCTCGTCCGCCGACGGCCGTCTCTCTCCCCTCGAGATGGCTGCCGTGAAGCGAATCACCGAGGCGCTCGGGGTCGAGCAATAACGTCACCGCTCGGGCGGACGTCGACCTCCGTCCCCGACGGGAGCGTCACCCGCACACCCGGCCTCGTCAGACCGAGCTTCACTCGCTCGCCTGCAGAGGGCGGCTTCGGGAGCGGGCCGAGGTCCGCTGCTGCCTTCCAGATCGGAGCCCCCCGCGTGTCGTAGCGGAAGGCGAGCGCGTGGAACGGCGACCCCGGGGCCGCGCTCGGCTGCGCCATCTGGACGAGGACGAACGTCTCGTCCGTGTCCGCCGCGAGGCTCGGCGCGGCGATCGCGCCGGGACGCGAGCGGACGCCGAGATCGAGCCCGTCTCCCCACGCCGGCGTGCCCTTCTCCTCGAGCAGGCGCGCGCGTGTGGCGCCGACCCCCGCCGCGACGACGATCCAACCTTTCCCTGGCCAGTAGAGGAGCGAGAGCGCATCGCAAGATTCGACGCCGGAGATCGCCTCGAAGTCCGCGAACGGCGAGCCGTCGTCGTCCCAGAGCCGGAGGGCGACGAGCTTCGTGGGAGGATCGCATGCAGCGAGCGCGACGCGACCGCGAGGCCCCGGTGCGATCGCGATTGGTCCGACCGGCGCCACGATGCCGGCGATCGGATGCTCCTTCGACCAGACGAGACGGTCCGCATCGTCGAGGACGAACGCGATCGGCCGTGCGTCGCTGGTCGGCTTCCCCGCCTCCGCCACGAGGACGACCCGCCGGCCGGCCGCGGTCAGAGCGCCCGTCTGCACGTCGAAGGGCCCGGGCACGCCAGCGAAGTGCCCCTCGAGGATCGCCTTCGCGCCGCTCAGCGCGGGATCGCCATCGAGCTTCGCTACACGCACACGGCGCGCCTCCGTCGGCGTCACCTTCGCAAGCGCGAAGCCCGCATCCGGGAAGCTCGCGGCCTGCATCGCGGACGCCGAAGGAGCCGGCGCAGCATCCGCCGCCATCGAGACGAGCGCGGCGTCCGTGCCTGCGTCGGCGGCTCCCGAGGCTGCTTCCTTGCGCGAGCATGCCCCCGAGCCGAGCGCAGCGAGGATGACGGCGACGGTGAACGAGCGAGGCAGCACGCTCTTCATCACCGCATCGTATTCGACCGCACGCGCCCGAGCGAGAGCGACGCTCAGCTCTTCCGTGCGCTCACGATGATCACGCGCTCGTACGGCGCCGGACACAAGCCCTCGAGCGCCTCGACCTCGAAGCCATGACGCTCGAGGAGCGCCCGGACGTCGGGCCAGAGGAACGTGAGGTAGTACATGATGAACTGCGGACGAAGGAGCGCGTTGCGCACGCGCATCACGCCGTTGAACCCGTGTGCCATCCAGAACCACGGCTCGGTCGGACGCGGCGGCCGTCCGGTCGCAAAGACGAAGCGGCCGCCCGGGACGAGCGCACGCGCGATCCCGGCGACGAAGCGGTCCTCGTCACGGGCGAGCACGTGCCCGAAGGCGCCCACCGAAGTGACGAGATCCATCTCGCGCTCGAATGGCAGCTCCAGCGCATCGCCGCGGACCAGCTCGATGCGCGCATCGCCGGGCGCGTCCGCGAGACGCCGTCGCGCTTCGGCGAGCATCCCCTCGCTGAAGTCGATGCCCACGACACGCTCGGTGCAGAGCGGGCGCAGGTGGCGCATCGCAGCTCCGGTCCCGCAGCAGACGTCGAGCGCAGACCCGACCGTGCCTCCGGAAACAGACGCGATGTGCGTCGCCATCGCCGCGAGCACCTCGTCGGGCGTGCGGAAGGGCGTGCGGTCGAACTTTGGCGCGATGAGGTCGTAGCCGCGCTCGGTCGAGGCGAGCGCCTGCCGCATCAGCTCGGCGAAGGTCGGGCCCTCGGGGTGGAACACGGCTCGCTCCTCGGCGCGCTCTACGACTCTTCGCCTGCGTCGAGCGAGGCGAAGACCTCCGCGGTCAGCTCGTCGACGCGATCCTCGTCGAGGCCGAGCGCCTCGGCGAGCACGACCTGGAGATCGCTCTCCTCCTCGCTCGCATCGAGATCGGCCACCCCGAGCCCGACCGCGAGCTTGAACGCGAGCGGGCGGAGCCCCTCCGGGAGCGCAGGCGCGAGCTTCTGCACGCGCTCGGAGATCTCGGCGTGCTCGACGTTCCCCGCGAAGCGGTCGAGGAGCGCATCGACGGCAGAGTCGGACGGCGCCTTGCCGTGAAGACGCCCGACGAGCAGCTTGAACGCGGCGAGCTCCTCGTCGTCGAGTCGGCCGTCGACGGCGGTGGCGAGATAGGCGAGCTCGAGCAGAACGTCGGACTGCTCCGTGGAGGGCTTCACACCGGCGGGGACGAGGTTCGCGAGGGACATGGCGTCCCACGTTACGTGGCCTCCCGCGAGTCGAGCAAGGCCCGAACGGCACGAGCGTCAGCGACTGGCGACCTCGGGCTCGATCGCGGCACCGTGCCCGTCCCCACCCGCATGAACGGCGCCGAACTGCGCCTCGTGGAGGGCGCGGTAACGCCCCGAGCGCTGGAGGAGCTCATCGTGTGTCCCGCACTCGACGAGCTCGCCGCGATCGAGGACGAGGATCTGATCGGCACCGCGGATCGTCGAGAGCCGGTGAGCGATGACGAACACGGTGCGCGCGAGCGCGAGCCGCTTCATCGCGTCGTGCACTGCGGACTCGCTCTCGCTGTCGAGGCTGGACGTCGCCTCGTCGAAGAGGAGCACGGGCGCATCCGCGAGGATCGCGCGCGCGATCGCGACCCGCTGCCGTTGACCGCCGGAGAGCTTCAGCCCTCGCTCGCCGACGATCGTATCGAGGCCGTCCGGCAGCGCGCTCACGATCTCGTCGCAATGGGCGGCGCTCGCAGCGCGCTCGATCTCCTCGCGCGTCGCGTTCGGCCGGGGCAGCGCGATGTTCTCGGCCATCGTGCCGTCGAAGAGGAAGTCGTCCTGGAGGACCACCGCGAGGCGCTTCCGCCAGTCGCGGAGCTTCACGCTCGCCAGGTCGCGGCCGTCGATCGTCAGGCGCCCTCGGCTCGGCCGGTAGAACGCCATCAGGAGCGCGAACATCGTGCTCTTCCCTGCCCCGCTCGGTCCGACGATCGCGGTCGTCGTTCCCGCCTTCGCATGAAAGGAAACGCCGCGGAGCACGGGCGAGCCGGGCCGATACGCAAACGACACATCCTCGAAGGCGATCTCGCCGCGGATCGCACCGAGCGGCTCTCGGGCGTCATCGCCCTCGTCCTCGGGGATCACGGCCTCCACCGCGCGGACGCGATCGAGATCGGCGAGGGTCTCGGTGACACGGGTCGCGATCTCCGGCAGGTCGAGCAAGGGCGCTGCGAACATGAGCGCGAAGGCGACGTAGCTGCCGAAGTCACCGAGCGACATCGTCCCGGCGAGGATCGCGCGGCCACCCATCACGACCACGATCGCGATCACCCCCGCCGACACCACCGCGGCCACGGCGCCCATCGTCCCGCGCCGGTTCGTCGTCCGTGACATCACGCGAAAGAGACGGTGGAGCCCGCGCGTGAACACGAGCTGCTCACGCCGCTCGGCTCCGTACGCCTTCACGACACGGATGCCGGAGAGCGTCTGCGCGAGCCTCCCCGCCACCTCCGCCCGGAGCTCGCCGCGCTCGCGAAAGAGCGGCCGTAGCTTGCGATGCGCGAGATCGAGGCCGAGCCCCGGGAGCGCCGCGAACGCCAGCGCGAGGAGCGTCATCTTCCAGTCGATCCACAGGAGCGCGACGAACGCGCCGAGGGCGGTGAGGATGTTGCTCGTCCAGCGCGCCAGCTGCGCGCCGACGAGGTTCTGCATCGCCGCGGCGTCGTCCATGATCCGCGAGAGCAGCGCGCCGGACTGCGTCCCGTCGAGGTGCGCCGCCGGCATCCGCGTGATGCGCGCCATGATGCGCCGCCGCCATCCGAGCACGACGAGCTCGGCCGAGAGCCCGAGGATCCGCTGGAGGCCGAAGAGCGCCAGTGCCTGGACGAGCGACGCGACGACGACCGCCGCGGCGAGCCACGGCAGGAGGTCGGCCCGCTGTTTGCCGACCACCTCGTCGAGCAGCACCTTCGGCGCGATCGGAACGACGAATCCCGCGGCCCGATCGACGAAGAGGAGGGCCAGCCCCGCGGCGAGCTTGCTCCGCTGAGCCCAGACGATCGCCTTCGCCAGCTCCCAGGCCGTCGAGGGCGTCTCCTTCGCCATCATCGCAGATGTCTTTAGCAACGAGCCGGCTCTGCCGCGAGCGCCGCCTCCGGCCGCGCTGGCAGGTCCGGCCAGGACCGCCGGTGCCGGCGTGGCGGCCAGCTTTACGCGCCGCAGGCTTCGTGCGAGAGCCGTTCCCTCGCATGAACGATCCCCTGTCCCTCGATCCCGCGACGATCGCGGCTCTTCGTTCACGGCATGTCGCGTTCCTCGCCGAACGCCTGGTCGACGATCGCGCACGCGGCGACTTCATCCGGTCGTTCGCGGGCGGGTACGACCACGTGATGGCCCGCCCCATCCGCGAGCTGCTCCAGCCGCAGACGCTCGTCGCCGGCGGCGCGAAGCTCCTCACGAACGAGGTGGTACGCGGCCTCCTGGCGCCGATCGCGCAAGAGGTGAACCGCCGCGTCGTCACGTCGCTCCGCACCGACGAGGCGAAGCTCGGCGACTACGTTCCGCGAGAGGCGCGCGCGGCGATCGACGAGCTCATCGCCCGCCCCGACCTCCTGCCGGAGGAGCTCGTCCGCCGGGTCTTCGACGCCGAGGTCGTCGAGGAGATCATGCGCGACGTCCTCTACGACGCGCTCCTCGAGTTCAACGAGTCGGTCAATCCGTTCTTCGCCGACTGGGGGCTCCCCGCGCTGATCAAGCGCTTCATGCCGATCGGATCGGGCACCGTCCTCAAGTCGATGTCGGCCGTGCGCGCCGAGTTCGACAAGCGGCTCGAGCCCGAGATCCGGAAGTTCTTGCTCGGCTTCTCGCGCAAGGCGAAGAAGAAGATCGCCGACTTCGTCGTGTCGAGCGCAGGCGACCCGAAGCTCGTCGCGCTGCGAAAGAGCATCGTCGCCTTCTTCTACGAGGAGAGCCTCGCGCAGATCACGCAGAACGTGGACGACGACGCCCGCATGAACGCGGACGAGGCCGCCCTCGCGATCGTCCTCGAGCTCCTCCGCAAGGACCGCCCCCGAGAGCGGTTGATCGCCGAGCTCGAGAAGCTGGTCGCGGAGCACGGCGACGAGCCCCTCGGCGCATGGCTCGCGCGCATCGGCGTCACGGAGCGTCCCGACCTCGAAGGCCTCGCCGAGCTCCTCTGGCCCTTCGCGAAGCTCGCGCTCGAGAGCCCGCCCGCTCGGGCCTTCTGGGAGCGCGTCACGTGGGACTTCTACGCCACGCTCGCCTCGCCGACGGCGTCCTCGACGTCCGGGACTGTGCCATGATCGGCCCGATGCGCCGGACGGTCGGTCTTCCCCTTGCGCTCGCGCTCGCCGCCGCGGCGATCGGCTGCGAGTCGCCGAAGCGCTTCACCACCACGACGGAGGTCGTGCAGGTCGAGGAGTTCAAGGACGACAAGGGGCAGCTCGAGAAGCTCGGTCTCGAGCTCGTCTACGCCGACTGCCCGGACGCCCGCCGCATCCTCCGCGCCGACAAGTCGTTCGCCGCGTGCGCAGGACGCATCTCGCCAGGGGACAAGCTCGAGACCGAGCTCGTCTCCACGTGGCAATCCGAGAAGGGTTCCTACAAGACCGAGGTGGTCAAGCTCGGGAAGTGCGCCCTGAAGCAGGACCCCAAGGAAGAGGCGAACTACGAGATGGTGAGCTCGTGCAGCGACGTCGTCACGACCGGCGCGGTCGTCGGCGTGCGCTGCGATCGCACGCGGAACCAGGAGCTCGTCGCCAAGTGCCCCTGGCTCCGCCGCAAGTGACCGGCGCGTAACGAGGTGCGCCTGACGGGAAGCGGGAGAAGCGTCAGGTCAGGCAGGCGAGCGCCATCGTGAGCGCGCTCAGCACCGGAACGAGGATGCGGGCCAGCCGGAAGACCTTCGGGACGTTGTGTTCCTTCACGAGGAACATGAACCACGTCGAGACCATCCCGAGCGCGAGCGAGACATAGACGCCGAGCATGAGCTTGTCGGCGCGCGTGAGGTAGCTCGTCGCCGGCAGCTCCTGCATCAGCGCGAAGTGGAAGAGCACCGCGCCCGCGAGCATCGGCGCACCCGAGTTCGAACGCACCTCCATCTCCTCCGCCGGCACCCACATGCCGAGGAGCGAGATGATGACGATGACGAATGCCGGGACGAAGACCTTGAACGCAGCGCTCGTCGCGAACCGGTCGATGCCGAGCGTGAACGTATACCGACTGTAGAACAGGTCGTCGTTCTCGAACCGATCCGGATACGTCTGGCTCAACGTGCGCGCCTCGACGTAGCCCACCTGCCAGCCCACGGCGCGGAAGCCACGCGCGAGCTGCGTGTGATCGTGGTCGACGACGAAGTCGAGCTGGTCGATCCCGCGTGAGTCGTCCTCGACGATGATCTTGAGGTCCTGCGAGTCGAACGGGTACTTGCGGAGATCGGCGGCCGACTTGAACGAGCCGTTCAGGCGATAGAGCTTGAACGTGGGCTTGTCCGCGATCACCTCCTTCTTCTCCTTGTCGAGCGACCCGTTCGGGAACTGGAGGTTCAAGGGGGGCATCGGCAAGACGCTCGTCAGGCTGAGGAAGAAGTCGGCGGTGAAGGTGCCCGTCTTCACGTCGTAGTCGTCGACGCTGTTGAGGAGCATCCCGACCTTGACCTTCACGGGCGGTCCGTCGTCCGGCCGAGCGAAGGGCGACTTGAAGTGCGTCGCACCGGGGTGGAACGGGACTCCACCGTCGGGGGCGATCGCGAGGTCGATCGGAGCGGGTTGGTCGGAGTCACCCGCGGCGCGCTCGCCGTTCGCGTCGTCCTTCTCCTTGCCGCCGGTCGCGACCTTCGGTGCGCTCTCGGTATGCTCGGTCGTGATGATCGCGGAGCCGGCGTCCGGCACCGCGCCCGCGATCGTGATCCGGGAGCCGCCGTTCGCCGTCGCCGCCGCGGCGAACGCGACGGACGAGCCCTCGTCTCGACGACCGACCAGGATCCAGAGCGCCGCGAAGACGGCGACGGCGAGGCAGGCCGCGTTGACGAGGAGCTGAGCACGCGAACGGCGCGTCCTCCTCATCGCTTTGCTCGCGCGCAAACGTCAGCCAAGCTCGAGCGGAACGTGAAGGCGGCGCTTGTCTCGACCATTCGGCGAGCAGCCTACGCCTCTCGCCGCGAGGGATCACTCCCGGATCGACACGCGCCTCCCGACCGAGATCGCGCCGACGAGGAGCAACGCCGCGCCGACCGGCACGAGCAGCACCCCCAGCCCCGGATCGCCTCCGCGCGCCCAGAGCCCTCCGAGGAGAAAGCCGCCCGGAAGGAGGACGAGCGCTGCAAGGAGCGCGGCCGACGCGAGCGCCCCCGCCGTATGTGTCGGCCGCGCTCGGATCGTCAGCGCGTAGACCACGTTGAGCACGGCGAGCAGGGTGCCGTGCGCATGCGCGAGGCGAAGCATGAGGCGCGTCGTCTCCCGGCCCGCATCGACGTAGACCGGCGACTTGATCGCATGGAGGAGCTCGAGCACCGCGCCGAGGGCGACGAACACGGCGAGCCCCCACCAACCGGCGCGAAGGTGCCGGTTCACGACGGCGTCCGCCGGAGACTCAGGGGGTGAGGGCTCGAGGCTCACTCGGCGATCGTTATCGCGCGTTCGTCACGCGCTGCAAGCAGAGCGCGCAGGCGCTCCGGATCGAATCGGCCGTCGGCATCGAGCGCGAGCGTCGCGCGATCGATGCCGACGGTCCGCGGCCGCGAGCTCGCAGGGCTCGCCGCGATCGTGCGGAGCGAGCGCGCGGCGATGTACCGGACCGCAGCGTATGGATCGCGACTCATCTCCTCGAGGAGCGCCGTCTGGAAGCCGATGCCCGACGCAGCGAGCGACTCGGCCGAGCCGAGCGCATCGGCGACGAGCGCGCGCACGCCGGCGTCCCCGGCGATTCCGGCGTAGACGCCGAAGGCGGTGCGCGCTCGTTCGTCGTCGAGCTGCGGGATCGGCGCGCCGTACCACTCCGACAGCCATCGAGCGGTCCATCCGAGCGTCCGGTCGAGATGACACAGGTTGCACGCATTCGGCCGGCCCGTCGTCGCCGTGTTCGCTGCGCTCGGGCTGTCGATACGATGCGAGCGCACGGCTTGGAGCAGCGCGTAGCTCGTCTTCGGCATGTGGCAGGAGACGCAAGCGCTGCCCGGCGAGCCCGGCGCGTGCCGGGAGTGGCCCCGCGAGCGCGCATCGTCGTGACATGTCGTGCAGCCCTCATCGCCCGTGCGCTCCGGCGCGATCTGGCCGGCGGGATCGCCGCGATGCATCGCGTGGCACGAGAGGCAGGTCATCTTGCGATCGCCGCTCCCGCGCTCGTGACACGGTGAGGCGACGAGCCCGTTGTACTCGCGACCTCCGACGCGCACCGCGCCATCCGGCCAGAAGATCGCGGTCGCCGGCGCATCGATCACCGGCGCGCCGCGCTGTCCCGCCATCGTCTCCGGCGCGATGAGCGTGCGTGACGGGTCGAGCGGCTGACCGGCCCGGAACGTCCGGGAGTAGCCGTCGGTCCACCACCCCGCCTCGTCACGCGGAAACGAATACGCATGGCACTGCCCGCAGACCGCGGACGACAGCTCGGGCGACAGCCGCCCGGGATGGACGATCGTCGGATCGGCGCGCTTCGATCCGCGCTGGGCGTAACGAGCGACCGGATCGCGATGGCGCTCGACATGCGCGGCGCCGGGGCCGTGACACGCCTCACACGACACGCCGAGCTCCGCGGCGCGTGTGTCGAACGTGTCGGTCTCGAGATCGTGACGCGGCTCTCCGGCGACCGCATGACACGCAATGCAGCTCGACGCCCAACGCACCGGCGGCATCGGCTCGTCCGGCGGGATCAGGAACGCTTCGCGTCGAGGAACGAAGGCCTCGTCCTTCACCAGCCAGACGAACGGGACGAGACGGAGGTCGCCGCGCCGCTTGCCGGCCACCCAGAAGGCCTGCTCGCGATGAGATCCGGTCGTGAGCACCACGCGACGCGTGACGTCGTCCGCACGACCGCCCGCGATCACGGCATCGGGATCGGGCAACGTCGCCCACACCTCGGTCCCGCGACGCTCGAAGCGGACCGCTCGCCCGTCGAGGTCGAGCGCGCGTCCGTCGGTCGGCGCGAGCACGGTCGCCGTCGACGCGACCTGGGTCATGGTGCGGTGGTACGTCCGCCCGAAGCTCGCGTGCTCGCCCGGATGGCAGCCGAGACACGCGGCCGACGACACGTAGCCGAGCGCGGTGCCGGGCCCGGGCACCTCCGTCGGCGCGGAGGACGCCTTGCGGAGCTCGGGGCGAAGCAGCGCAGCGGACCCGCTCGTCCCGAGGACGAGGACGACGAAGACCGCGAGCCTCACGCCCCGGTTGCCACGCGTCGCCCGCACGACGAGAGCGACCGCCGCCGTCATGATGACGCCGAGCAACGCGAGCTCGCCGGGCGACGCCTGAACCACGGCCGGAGTCTACTTCAGATACCCCTCTTCGAAGACCTCCGCCGGCGCCGGCTCCGTGAACGGCGGCCCTTCGCTCGAGCTGCGCGGCCGAAGCGGTGCGCGCGCGGGACGTGGCGCCTTGCGTTTCCCGACCGAGCCCAGCGGCGCGAGCGCTCGTCGAAGCTCACGCGTGTAGGGCGGCGTCTGCACGAGCACTTCGTCGAGCCGCCTCGAGGCCTCCTCCGGGACGTCGCGTCGCGCGTTCCACAGATCCTCGAACAGCAGCTCCGTCGCGCCCACCGCGAGCGACGGGAACGCGCCATCCTCCACCTCGCCGGTCCCGACGACGAGGAGACGCGACCACAGCGCCTTCATCGCATGCGTGAAGACCGCCTCCTGCTGCTTGCCGCGGAGGTCGGCCATCGCGCGGATCTCCTTCGTCGAGAGCGGCGACCGCTCGCGGAGCAAGGCGAGGATGTCGAGCGCCTCGCGCGGGAGACCGGCGAACACGTCACCCGTACCGGCGAGGCGACCGAGCATCGCGTGGAAGACCGGCAGCGAGAAGAACGTCGCGCGCCCGCGGAACCACTTCGCATAGGCCACGTCGTGAGAGCGCGCGAGGCGCTCGCGCAGATGCCAGACTTCGGCGACTCGCGGATCGGCGCCCGCATCCCACGCCCACTCCATCTTCGCCTTCGGGTAGAGCTCGCTCCAGAGCGACCGAGGCTCGGCCTTGTTGTCGATGGGATAGACGAGGGAGATCCCGAGACGGTCGACGATGCGGATCGCGCGGTCGATCGCAGAGCGCTTCATCGCTGGGGAAGCTAGCCGGCCTCGCGGGCCGAGGCGACATCGGCTGTATCCCTGACGCGCGCGGATACGCTCGGGCTCCGGCGGATACACCCCTGATACACCTCGAGCGTCGCGAGGATCGTCCGTACCTGTGCTCGACGTCGGAGCCCACTGATTCCCGCGGGTTCCGCCGGACGCACGACACGGGCCGCCCACCGCTCCGCGCTGGCATCACGCGTGCTCTACCGATCGGCGAAGCGCATCGCTTCCTCTTCCCCCGCCGAGGTCGTCATGTCTCCCCTCTCGATCACCGCCACCGAGCAGCCCAAGGCCCTGAGCTTCCAGCCCGCAGAGGAGAAGTGGTTCGCGAGCCGTGGTCGCAAGCACGGACGTCCGCTCCGCGCGTCGCTGACGCCGCCGCCGGCGCCGATCGGCGATGCCCTCGCCGACGCCTGGTTCCGCTGATCGAGACGCGCTCGCCGGTGAGAGACTCCTCATTTCGAGCGCGTCTCGATCGCCGGATGCCTCCGAGAGCAGCGGTCGGTGCTTTGATATGAAGTGACCCGTCAAGTCGAGACTGCGTGCTCTTTCCTCTCGCTCTGGC